>TARA_R110002012_G_scaffold99980_2_pt1 | contig 199656 bp, 166 predicted proteins | sample TARA_R110002012 | Tara Oceans TARA_R110002012 (sample SAMEA4396515) | marine metagenome | biome: Westerlies Biome; feature: [DCM] deep chlorophyll maximum layer (ENVO:01000326); material: water (ENVO:00002006), including particulate matter (ENVO:01000060) such as... | depth 40 m
AAAAGAAAAGGTATAAAGCACAAAATTTAATTTGGAATACACATATGTCTATAATTTCTTAAACTTCAGATGATACCCAAAATCACTAATTTTGAGATCTTAAACATAATCATATTTCAAAAATGATGCTTTAATTTTCGTTTTAAAATATATTAAAGATACTTTTCATTTTTCAAGAGAACCCAAATTACCATCTTATGATTTAAGGTAATTTTCTTTTCTAAATTTAAAGAGTAAAATCAAATTTTAGTTTCCTTATTGCGTTTACTAGCAAATTAAACCTCTTTCCGTGAAGGATTTATTAATATTAACTTTTTTCAGTGTTATCCTTTGGTCTTGCGAATCAGTAAATGAAAAACAAACCAAATCAGCTTATTTCGATTTTGAATTAGAAATTGATACCGTTCAAGTTGATTCGAAGGGCGTAATTTTAATGGCCGGAGCTTATATGGACAATCCAGCTATATCGTACGATAAGACTGTGTTCTATAATTTTGATGATGATAGTTTTGTCCTTGAAATAATTGATCTTGAAAATTATAAGCTTGACCAAAAAGTAAATTTTCAAAAAGAAGGTCCAAATGGTTTAGGTTCAAACCAGGTGCGGAGTTTGAAAATTTTTCCCAATGGTAATATTGGAATTGAGGATTTTGAGTCTTTTAAGATTTTTGATTTGCAGGGAAATCAGCTTAACAATGTAAATTTTAACGAAGATTGGATAAAAGGAGATTTAACCGCCTCCGAAAGATTTGAATTTGCTTCAGTAAATAAAGACGGTTCACTCATTACAGGCATGCATTTCGGTACCGACAATTTTAAACCACTTATGTTTCTACTTAATGTTGAAGAAAAAAATGCGGAAAGGATATTGCTACCGGAATTTGATAAGTTGAAAAGATATAAAATTGTTTTTCGAAGAAATGGTGGATACCTAACAGATCATCATGAGCGAGTTCAGTTCGGTTTTAAAAGAGATAGTATTATTATTTCAAATTCGGCCTTTAATGATGTTTATATCTATAATGAAAATACAAACAAATTAAAATATAGAACTTTTGATCATAAGTTGATTCCAGAAGGAAAGGAAAAAGCGTATAAAAACAGTTCCGAATCTCGAGAAGAAGTAGTTGAAATAATCTATTCGATAAACGAAGAAGTAAGATTTTCGGAGTTTTTTTGGGATGAGAGTAATATGAAGTTTTATCGATTTACAAATGAAGCCGTTTACGATGATAAACGAGAAAATTCTACATATAAAGTTTCCATGCTTGTATATGATGAATATCTGGAATTAATCGGTGAAAAAGAATTGATGATGTTTAATAATTATGCCAATCCGCTCTTTGTAAAAGGCGGCAAAGTCCATTTCCATTTAAATATTGAAGATGAATTAGGCTTCATAAGAATAGGATTGAAGAACTAACAACCTCAATACTTATTAACTTCTTCACCTCAACACCTGATTCCTTGGAAGTCCAAACATTTAATTTCAATTTTGGCTTTTCATTTTGGAACTATAATCACTTCAGTCAGTTTTAAACATTATGGCAGAAACATCTCATTGGACAGGATCCGAAAAATATTTATGCGATCCCGCTTTAGCACAGGCATTTCATATGGCACGAACTCTAGGTATGCCACTTTTGATAGAAGGAGAGCCCGGAACAGGGAAAACAGAATTGCCCATTCATTATTCAAAGGATAGGGGGCTAGAATTAGAAGTCTATCCGGTTGGCTCTAAAAGTAATGTAGAGCAATTTGTTGCTCGCTTTGATCACGTAAAGTACTTACGTGATTCTCAAATTGAAATTCTCAATGCACAAAGAGAGGAAAAAGGATTAGATAGCAAATTGACTACAGGTGATAGAAACCCTGAAAAATTACAGGATTATGTGGTTAAAGGACCTGCGGCTAAAGCTTACAGCAAACCTAATTCTGTTTTATTGATTGATGAAATTGATAAAGCACCAAGGGAGTTCCCCAATGATTTACTGTATGCTTTAAGCCATAGAAAATTCATTATGCCTGAATCTGGAGAAGTGATTGAAGTTTCTGAGGAAGATATGCCTGCTATCGTTATTACTTCCAATCGAGAACAAGAATTGCCAACCGCCTTTAAAGGCAGATGTATTTATCATTATATCGATTTCCCTGATCAAGACACTATGGCCAAGATTATTGATAAGCATCATCCTGCTATGGATGAAAAGGTGGTTAAAGTTGCATTAGATGTCTTTTATCATTTAAGGAGACTAGGATTAGAAAGAGCACCTACAACCAGAGAGATTTTGAATTGGTTGAAATATATGAGTGAAATGGCTCCTGCTGATGCTGTCAAAAAGATTTCCGGCTTAGAAGGAATTGGTGCACTAATTAAAACACAGGCTGACATGGAAAGAGTAAGTAGAATGATTGGTGCTGATGAACGTTTTGGAAGTAATTTGAATTAAGGTATTCGAGTTAAACCCTCGATAATTATAGGATCCTCGTTACAAACGAGGACTAGATAGGAATTACTTCATTTGTTCGTCCTCATTTGTAACGAGGATCCGTAAAGAAATGCATTTGTAATGCGATTTAAAATATAATAATATGCTCAGCTCATTACCCGAACACTTCAGAGAACATGGCCTGAAAGCAGACGTGCGCACTTTGCTGTTACTGCGGAAAGCTATGCAAAAAGGTTTGGTAAAGACCTTGGGCGACATTTATAATGTGCTTAAAGGAATAATTGTAAAAGAGCCTGCAGATATGGGGCCATTTACGAAAGCCTATTATGCTTATTTCCTTTATATTCCTATCAAGCCAGGTCAAACCTTAGAAGATGCCATTTTGCGATCTGAAACTTTTCAAACATGGAAAACGGATTATGTTGAAGAAGCTGATCGAGATATTACGGATGAGGAGCTAATTAATACTTTTCTGGACGAAGTACATTTGACCAGTTATGACATCAAAGAAGTAGTTTCTGGTAAAGAGATTTGGGACAAAGACAATCCAGATCAGGAAGACACCGATCCGATTTCTGATGATGATGAGATTGCAGAACGAAAACTGGATAAAATGGCGGATTATTCCGAATTATCATTGGAAGAATTGCTCGAGCGGATGGAAAAAGTCCGTGAACAGCAGAAAACCCGACATGGTGGAGGAAGTCATTGGATCGGTACAGGCGGTATTTCTCCTTATGGACATGGAGGAGCTGCAAAGAATGGAATTCGTGTAGGCGGACAAGGAGGAGGGAAGATGGCCAGAAAAGTGATGGGAGACAAAAATTATTTTCCTATTGACAGAGATTCTACGCTAAATGATAACAATATAGATGCGGCTTTAGCTTCTATCAAAGGAGTTATTGAAGAAAGCGCCACCGAGAAATTGGATGTCCCCAACACGATTAAATCTGGCTTAAAGCGCGGTGGGTTATTTATTCCTGAAATGTCAAGCGAGAAAAATGAGGAATTGAAAATTATTGTTTTGATTGACAATGGTGGTTATTCCATGGCGCCTTATGTTCGTACGGTTCAGAATCTCTTCCGAAAAATGCGCACCCGTTTTGCCCACGATTTGGAAGTTTATTATTTCCATAATACTATTTATGATCGAGTTTACACTGATGAAAGAAGAACGAAAGCCATTTCTATTGAAAAGCTATTAAGTCACAACAAAGATTATCGCGTCTTTATCATGGGTGATGCCGCCATGGCACCTTATGAAATCAATTCTTTAAGTATAGAAAGTCTAAAGTCAATCCCCAAAAAATTCAAGAAATGTGTCTGGCTTAATCCGGAGCCTATCAAATATTGGCCTCATACTTACACTATTCAGTTAATCAAGCAATTGATTCCTATGTTTCCACTGACTCCAGCAGGAATTGAAAGAGCGGTCAGGAGTATGAATAGTAAAGGGACGGAGAGTTAATCTCTAATATATTACTCTATTGTTTTCTATAGAAATATTCCGTTCAGTGCATAATTCCTGCGCAACTTGTCCCGTACTGCAAGTACGGAGGCAGGAATCTTGTCGTATTGAAACTCTGTTTCAATAATCAAATCAAGAATAAATTGATTAGACTAATCGTACCGTTTCACTTTTACTAAAATTTTATTCTTGATGGAATTCGCTAAGTGTCACACTGACCAGTCTTTATTCCATAGTTGACGACACACCATTTATGCCTGAGATAAAAAACTAGCATAATTAATCAATGATATTTTCCAATTTCAATCCTTTTCCTTAAAAATAGTGTCTGTTGTTAGAGAGTTTATCAAATGCATGAAAAAGAACCTAATTCTAATAACTATTTTAATATTTTTTTTATCGAAGTCATCTGTTGCTCAAAACGATTCAACCCGACTGAATAAAAAACGAATAGGGATTTCAGTGGGCTTGACCGCTGCCTCTTATACAGCTGGTGTTTTGTATTTATCTGAAGTTTGGTATAAAGACCATGAAAGGGTACCTCTGCATTTTTACGATGATAATGCAGGGTGGAAGCAGATGGACAAGGTAGCGCATGCTTACATTGCCTATCATCAAAGCAGGGCAGGCTATGAAATGCTCAAATGGAGTGGTGTTAATGAAAACACAGCTATTTTTCTGGGTGGAAGTTTAGGATTTATTTTCCAATTACCCATAGAAATATTTGATGGTTTGTATGAAGGTTATGGATTTTCTTGGGGTGACGTTTATGCGAATAGTGCAGGTACACTATTATTTATGCTCCAGCAAAAATTTGCAGATGAGCAAGTAGTGAAATTCAAATTTTCGTATTTCCCGACTAGCTACTCAAAAGTGAACCCCAGAGTTTTAGGTGAAAATGCCTTGGAGAGTTTATTTACAGATTATAATGCGCAGACTTATTGGTTGAGTGTGGGAATTCATAAACTTATGCCCAATCAAAGCATCCCAAAATGGCTAAATTTAGCAGTGGGTTATAGTGCGGGAGGGATGCTATCTGAATTTAAAAATCCTAACTGGATCAGCGGAGAAAGAGCGCCCCAAATCAACCGCTACCGGCAGTTTTTCCTATCTCCTGATATTGACTATACTCAACTTAAAAGCAATAGCAAATTGTTCAATGGGATTTTAGAAGCCTTAAATCTCACCAAACTTCCCGCCCCAGCTGTAGAGTATAGTACCGAATATGGATGGGTGTTTCATTTTATCCATTTTTAGGTGTCGATTTAAATATTTATTAATTCTATGGAAATAGTTTTTGAGTTTGATTTAAACCTAATTATGGGCTTTTTTTATTGACTGTTTTATTAGTAGATTGTTAATAAAGTACATTGTATATAAAGCAGCCTTAGTTTCTTTACAGAATTGTTAACAAAAAAAAACGTATCCTACTACTCCAATCGAAATACTACTTTACTGTTTTTTGCTTCTTCTATATCTGAATAATCCAGCTCACGACTTTCGCCCATTCCACTCACGCTAAACATATCTTCCGGCACTCCTTTGTCGAGCAAATAGGCTTTAATGGCATCAGCTCTCTTTTGGGTTAAATCATTGTGGTAGATGGATACAATTTCCGTTGTCGGTTTTTCTTCTAAAGCCGTGCTATCAACTTCAGATTGAATGCTAGTCTCTGTTGCAAGAGTATCAATTTGATTATAGTCTACTAAAACGGTGTCGTAACGAATTTCCGGAAGACTATCTGCATACTGCTCCGATTCGGTGATGCTTTGCTGATAAATCTCCATCTTAAACTCGAAGCCCCTGTTTTGCTTCATTAGTGTAATCAATCGGGCCAGCTCTTCTTCCGCACCGATTGCGAAATCAGAAGTATAATCTTTGAATCGAATAGAGATTGGAAATAGCTCACCCCTTTGTAAAGTGGGGAGAGTAATATCTTTCACCACCTTTTTAGAAGATTGCATACTGTCCAGATTCAAAAACTCACTATAATAGCCAAAGCCCTGCTCTTTGGTTTCAATGTAAAAATCAACCTGATGATTCTCCGGTAAATAGATTCCAAATGTCTTTTCGTCAGAACCGAGTATTAAACGAGCTAGTTCTTCACCTGATTCCAGATCAGTTGCCTTAACTAATGCTTTTGCTGGAAGATTGGTGACAGTTCCTTCTAAATAGTACACCTTAGCGGGTTGAAATTCCTCCGGAACTTTAACCATATATAGATCATAACCTCTTTCACCTTTTTCGTGGATGTAAGCTACATCGCCTAAAGCCGTAACACCTATATAACGGTCATGGGCACTTGTATTCAAAAAGTCCATGGGCACAGCTTTACTCCAGCTATCGTTTTCCTTTCGGCTCATGTAAAAATCATAGTTGCCGTTGCTGTTAAGTGCAGCAAAATATATAGTTTTATTATCGGGCAAGATCACAGGATTAACGAAGGATGACGAGGCTAAATCTATCTGGATCTCTTGTGGCTCTTTCCAATAAACATCTCCCAAATACTCAGCTGAAAACAGTTTACAGTTGCCGTCAACTGGATCTAATGTTTCACAACGACTAAAATATAAGGTTTTTCCATCGGCCGAAAGCGTTGGATCCATCTCATGCAAGGGAGAATTTAGTGGCTTTCCGTGATTAATTGCTGGAGCCCAGTTGCTTCCCTTTTTTTGTTGAAAGAGAATATCATAGCCGCCAATATTTGGCCCTTTACGGGATGAATAAATCAGTTGATCACCCTCGTATGATAAATTATATGAACCAAAAGGAATCATGTCTTTATTGGGGATTTGAATAGGCATTCCCCTTTCCCAGCTAGTGCCTGTTGCACTGCTCATAAAAATTTCTGGGTCTCCCGAATCTGTATAATCAGACATATAGATGATGGTGCGTCCATCAGCCGTAAGCTTTGGTGCATATTCGTTACCATCCCAGTTCGAAAGAGTAGCTGGCAGCTTCCTTTTTTGAGCCATAGCTACGGTAGTGAAGCAGAGGATCAACAAGCCGATAAGTATTTTTTGCATATTCTCTATTTTAAACTGAATATACAGAAAATTGATACTAACAGAAAGAAACATAATATTTTTGCATTTCAATTTGTTTAGTAACTTAAAATTTAATTGAAAAACTGCCGAATTTAAGATTATTTATTAAATCAAAGTGCAAGCTCTCAGGTTGGTAAGCTTCAAAATTATAAAGGCTAATGAAAATCAGGAACATTGTTCTAGTTACTATATTTGCTTCAACAGCAGCATGTACTACCGGTAAATTCTCGTCAAGTTATAAAGCAGAGCGGTCTACAGTTGATTCATTAACCCTACTGACGCCAATAGTTTTAGTAGAAGAAAATGACGGAGAAAATAAGAAAAACAACTTGTTGATTGGCGCATCTAATAGCATTATTATATCAGAAATTAGTAAAATAACACTTTCTTCTAAGTATTCAATTGTTGGTCAAGAACTCACATATCAAGATATTGACGAATTATTTGAAGTATGCAAAAGCCTTGAATTTTCAGAAAATATATTAGATGGTCAAATTGTACCAAAAGGCTTTTTGAACAATATTGGAATTGCAGAAACAAAATATGGTTTGATTTTAATATACAGAGCTACATTCAATCCATTATATGAACCCCATTACAATTTAACAACTGGAATAGCGACTAGTTCACTCATAATTGCCCCACAATCTAAGCCTTTTTCTGATCTGCGATTGTTGGTTATAAATCTCGAGAATGGAGAAGTAGCTCATTATTCAAGTAAAATCTCAGAAAATCATGATCCTAGGGTGGCTGGTGATGTTGAGTTTTTGACAAAAGCAATTTTAAAATCTGTCTATTATAGGTGAGACTGCTAGATCTTTATACTTTTTTTTCTATTTGAAAAGTTTGTCTCTGGTGTAGGTGTTGTAAAAGCGATTACTGAATACGGATTCACTACTCGATTGAGCTAACGAAAAAATTATAAAGCATAAAAAAAGCCTTACAATAAAATTGCAAGGCTTGTGGTGATCCGTTCAGGATTCGAACCTGAGACCTACTGCTTAGAAGGCAGTTGCTCTATCCAGCTGAGCTAACGGACCAAAATCTATATGTAAAGGCGGGAAAATTAACCGCTTTTCCCTTAAGCGAGTGCAAAGAAAGGGATTTTAGTTTTTGAAAACAAAACTTTTTAATGGAATTTAATAATTAAATTTCTAACTCAATGTAACTAAGGTAATTCCATCCCCGCCTCGTTCTTCATGTTCATTCTTTAAAGATTTTACATAATTGTATTGCTTCAAATAATCCCTGATAAATCTCCTTAAGATTCCATCTCCGCGACCGTGTAAAATACTCAGTTCGCTATAGCCTAGTACCATCGCATCGTCAATAAATCTATCCACAGCCTGTATGGCTTCTTCTGCTCGCATTCCCCTTACATCTATTTGATGCTTGAAATTTGTACTGCGTTCCATCATTCCAGTTGAAGTCCCTGAAAAACTTTTCTTTTTCTCTTTTTTAATGGCCGTTTTGGACATCCTTTCCAATCTGTTAAGTTTCACCTTAGATTTTAGCTCTCCCAACATGATTTCTGCCTCCTTTTGTCCTAGGGATAAAACTTCACCTATGGTATCTTGTCCTTTAATTTTTACATAGTCACCCACATTTATTTCCCCATCTGCATGTTTGAAACTGGCTTTAGCAGGCTCGTGAACTTTTTTCTCTTTTGGGTCTTCCAGTTTTTGATCAAAATCAGTAAGCTGTTTGCGGGCTTTTTTGGTCCGCTCTTTTTCCGCTTGCGACTCCTTTATTTCTCTGATGGCTTGCTCAACTCGTTTATTGGCCTCTTTAATAATAGATTTAGCTTCTTGTTTGGCTTCTATGATGATTTGTTTCTTTTGTGTTTTTAGAAATTGATTGAGTTCATCATAATCCTGTGCGCTTTTCTCTAGATGTCCCTCTTTCTTCTGTATTTCTTTGATTTTAGCTTCAAGCTCTCTTTTTTCTTTTCCTAATTGATTTAGAAGCTTATCATAATTTACTCGTTCGGTACCGATCTTTCCTTTGGCATTTTTAAGAATAGCAGGAGGGATGCCCATCTTTTCTGCAACCTCTATTGCAAATGAACTGCCTGGCTTTCCAATTTCTAGTTCATATAGCGGTTCTAAATTTCGTTCATCAAATTTCATGGCACCATTGACAACATTTTGATTTTTTACTGCAAAGTTTTTGATGTTGTCGTAATGTGTGGTAATCACCCCAAAAGCTTTCTGGCTGTAAAGTTCTTCCAAAATTGATTCAGCTATTGCACCTCCAAATCGAGGCTCTGTACCAGTTCCAAATTCATCGATCAAAAACAAAGTCTGTTTATTTGAATTCAAAAGGAAGTTTTTCATGTTTTGAAGATGAGAGCTGTAAGTACTCAAATCATTCTCAATACTTTGTTGATCCCCGATGTCGATAAATAAATTTGAAAACAGTCCACATTTGCTATCAGGATGAACAGAGATTAACAGACCGCATTGCAACATAAATTGCAAAAGGCCCACTGTTTTTAATGCCACGGATTTACCACCTGCATTGGGGCCTGAAATTATCAAAATCCTTTTATCACCTTTCAATTGAATGGAAAGCGGTACTACCTTTTTATTATTTTCGGCAAGGCTAAGTTTTAAAAGCGGGTGTTCGGCATTTCGGTATTCTATAATCCTTGCATTTTCCAATTGCGGGAGCACGGCCCCGATTTTTTGTGCAAAACGTGCTTTTGCTCTGATAAAATCTACTATTCCTAAAAATTTATATGCCTTTTCCAGATTATCCAGCTCAGGTCGAACTAGTGTAGTTAACTGAGTCAAAATTTTCACGATCTCCCTGCGCTCTGCATACTGCAGTTCCCTTACCTCGTTATTAAGCTCTAATGCTTCGGTTGGTTCAATATACACCGTTTGGCCAGTTCCTGACTGATCGTGAATGAATCCTTTTACCCTTCTTTTATATTCTGCCAGTACGGGTATTACAATCCTTCCGTCTCGAACTGTAATAGAGGCATCTTCGGGAGTGTATTTATTTGCAGAGGCCTGCTTGTATATTTTTTCAACTTCCCTTCTCAGTTGTGCCTGTGCTTTAAAAATGTCAGTTCTGATTTGCTGTAGGACTGGACTGGCATTATTTCTTAAGTCGCCCTTGTCATCAATTTTGGCATCTATGGCTTTATATAAAGACGGTTCTAATTCAACAGCCTTTCTTAAGTTAAATAATTTAGGGTATTCCTCTTCATATTCATCAAAAAAGGATATACAGTCCAAAATAGTCTTAAGACTTAGTTTTAGGTCGAAAAATTCATCTTCCGTAAAAAAAGCTCCATTTACCTTTGCCCTTTTAATGAAGTGACTCACGTCTATAAAATTGCTGGAGGGGAAGTGTTCTCCTGATTGAAAGATCTTTAGGAATTCATTAGTTTGATTTAGAAGTGGCTCAAGCTTTTCAAATTTTCTAATAAAGCTCATTTTCTCCACAATAGCTTGTCCTAAATTACTGCTGCATTCATCAGAAATTAACGTTCTAATTTTATCAAATCCTATTCTTTGCTCAAAATCCTGGGGTAATATCATAAATTAATTCAGGCTTACTTTTGCTTCTTTTTGGCATTTTCAACTTGCTCCCTCAAGCTGACAGTATCGATTACAATGTCATATACAGCTTCTAATTTTTCAGGATATTCAAGATAGTATCTAAAACTTTCTTTATAAACTGAGTCATTTGTATTGTAATCTTCTAATATTTTTAACTCATAGTGTCTAAATACAACTTTTGAAGAATCTGGTTTTAAACTAATATTGGCGGCTTTATGTTCAGCCAGATAAATATCTGATAGAATAAGTGCCATTTTTTCCGGTGGGATAATGCCTTTTGGCAGTTCTTCTTTTCCACTACAGGAAACTATTGTTAATATTGCGATGATGTAGATAAGTTTTCTCATTTTTATACTAATATTACAATTTGCTTTATCAAATTCGTTGCCAAAAGTATTTTTGGAAACTGAAAAAGACAATTATCGTTTACTTTTTCGTTTGATTTTAATGCAAGGCAAAATTAACAATTTAAAAGAGCTATTATGAGGGAGCTGTTCAAAAAGCTTCGAAAATATGAAATAAAAATCCGGAAAGCCGTAAACAATCAAATGCAGGGAGATTTTCATTCTGTATTTAAAGGCTCGGGTTTAGAGTTTGACGATGTGCGTCCTTATCAGTATGGTGATGACGTCAGATCCATTGACTGGAACGTATCCGCAAAGGGGCATGGCACATTTGTGAAGACCTTCAAGGAAGATAAAGAGCAGAATGTTTATTTCTTAATTGACGTTAGTGCATCTCAAGAAATTGGATTGGAGGGCCAACAGAAATCAGATATTGCCAAAGAAATCACCGGGGTTTTGTGTATCTCAGCTTTAAAAGAAGGTAGTCAGGTCGGTATGGTCGGTTATTCGGATCAAAGAGAACTTTATGTCAAACCTGGAAAAGGACAAAAGCATGGCTATTATGCTATAACGAAGCTTTTTGGTTTAAAGCCTAAATCCTTAAAAACAAGTCTAGATAAGGGGCTTTTGTACTTATTAGGCTTGGTTAAAAGGAGAAGTGTCATATTTTTGATTAGTGATTTTGTAGATGAAGGCTATGAACATCATTTAAAAGCTTTAGCCCGCAAGCACGATCTTATAGTAATTCACATCAAGGATAAGCTGGAGACGGATTTACCAATGTTAGGTATTGTCCCTATTAAGGATAAAGAGACAGGTAAAACTAGATGGGTTAATACCTCTAGTGCGAGTTTTAAAAAGCAATTCCAGCAAAAAAATAAGGACTACTCTGCTGAATTGAAGGATATTTGTAAACGAAATCAGGCAGATTATTTGCTGATAGATACTCAAGAAGATTACACTTCTCAGTTAATTAAATTATTTAAAATCAGAAATTTAAGCAAGAAAAAAGCATGAAGAAATACGGGTTGAGCTTAATTTTCAGTCTTGCATTTGTAATACATTTATTCGGTCAACAAATCGAACCTAAGGGGAAATTCCTCCAGGACAGTATGGCCATAGGGGAGCGCATACAATACAGTTTGAGTATAAAGTATCCAGCGGATTTTCAGATACTAATGCCTGATTCACTCTATAATTTCGAGCCATTTGAATATAGTCGCAAAGAATATTTCCCTACTCAATCAGATAGTACGCAAAGTTTTGATAGTGTAGTTTATACGCTGACTTCTTTTGAAATTGATAAAATTCAAAAATTAAAGCTTCCGGTTTTTATTATTCAGGGCAAGGATAGTACCGCTGTTTATGCCGATTTGGATTCTGTATTTTTGAAAGAAGAGATTGAGGTGGTCTCTGATAGTTTGAAAATGAAGACTGATGCCATCATTACTAAGCTTGATAAAGACTTTAATTATCCTTATTTAATAGCTTTTTTAGTTGCTTTAGGTATTGTTACCCTTTTGATTATTATCATATTTGGGAAGAAAATAAGAAAGAAATGGCGAATATGGAGATTAAACAAACGTCACAAGAAATTTAGAGAATCAATGGAGGCTAAACTTTCTTCTGTTGGCGAAATGTCTGTTGATAAGATTGAAAAGTTGCTTCATAGTTGGAAAAAGCATGCCGAATTTATTTCTAATTCGCCTTATAGAAAATTGACCAGTAAAGAGATCAATCAAATGCAGCAGAATGATGAATTATATGAGAATCTGAAAGCTATAGACCGAGTGATATATAGTTCAAAAGGAAAGAATAATGCTACAGATTCCTTCTCATTTCTATTAAATTATGCCGATGTTATTTTGGATGAACGAATTAAATTGATAGCAGATGGAAAGTAATGATTGGTTAAGTTTAGATTGGTTTCTACCCGAAAGGCTTAAAGCATTTGAATATGAATTTCCGATGGCTTTTTATGCTATGATTGCCCTCCCAATTATTTATTTGTTCGTGGAATGGTTGAAAGAAAGATTAAGCCCAAAAGTACCAGTGGCATTCCGCGGGGAAGGTATTGGCTTTCAATTTTCCTCTATCTTACGATTCATCCCTATTGTGCTACTTTTGTTTTCAGCTTTGCTGATGTTATTAGCATTGGCTCGACCTCAACAAACTAATGAGAGAGTAGAACAGTGGACTGAAGGAATTGATATTATGCTGGTATTGGATATCTCAGAATCCATGAAAATTCAGGATTTCACTCCTAATCGCCTTGAAGCCGCCAAGCAAGTGGCTAATGATTTTATTGATGGGAGATTTCAAGATAGAATTGGTTTGACCATTTTTAGTGGTGAAGCTTATTCTTTATCGCCTTTAACTACGGACTACAAAATGCTTAAGAATCAGATTTCTGATATTGATTTTAAGATGATGGAAGCATCCGGTACTGCAATTGGTAGTGCCTTAGCGGTAGGGACAAATAGGATGCGAGAATCAGACTCAAAATCAAAAGTTTTGATTTTGCTGAGTGATGGAGATAATAACGCTGGTAATATTGACCCAGAAACTGCTGCGAAATTAGCAAATGCTTATGATATTAAAATCTACACGATTGCCATAGGTAAAGAAGGAAAAGTGCCTTATGGAAAAGATTTTTTTGGGAGGACCAGATATATTGAAAATTCCATGGACGTAACGGGCTTAAAGCAGATTGCTGAAATAGGTGAGGGTGAATTCTACAGAGCTACAGATAATCAGGCACTTGAGCAAGTTTTCAGTATTATTGATGAATATGAAAAGGCAGAAATCAAAGAAACTAGATATAAAGACACCAAGGATTATTACGATGTCTATTTAAAATGGGCAATTGTTTTTTTCTTATTATGGATGCTGACTAAATCGACCTACATTTCTAATGTGTTGGTGGACTAACCCCAATGTTAGACATTGTTTATCCTATCGCGGTTTGAAGTTTAGAACTGTCTAAACATTGTTAGTACGAGATTGAATTATTGGACAAAGCCTTTTCCGAAAAATGTAAATTCATCTCTTAAAGCTCTTTTGTATTTTGAATGTTCAATGCTAGAATTGTTAGACCGTAGCGCCCAATTTACTCAAGCCACCCAAACCGTTTTCTGATTCACAAATTCCTTAATTCCCAGTTCAGATAATTCTCGACCATACCCACTCATTTTTACACCACCAAAAGGCACTGCTGGATGAGAAGCCATTAATTTATTGATATACACAGCCCCACTTTCAATTTGACGAGCCAGACGCTTTGCTTTCTCTATATCCTTGCTCCATAATGATCCGCCCAGACCAAACCTTGAATCATTTGCCAATTCAATAGCATGATGTTCATCTTCTGCAATTAATACCACTGCCACAGGCCCAAACAATTCTTCTTCATAGGCAGGCATTCCTGCTGTTACATTGGATAAGATAGTAGGTTCGTAAAAAGCTTTATTTCTTTTTCCTCCTATTATTACTTTAGCTCCTTGACTAATTGATTTTTCTACTTGTTCTTCTAACTCTATAGCTAAGTCTTCCCTAGCCATTGAGCCGTAATCAAAATTTTCATCTGCTGGATTTCCAATTTTAATATTTTCAAACTCTGTTTTGAAATAGGCCAAAAATTCATCTGCAATTGATTTTTCCAGTATAAACCTCTTCGCAGCAATGCAACTTTGCCCATTATTGATCATCCTGGCTTTTGCTCCTGAAATGGCTGCCCCTTTGACTTCAGCATCCTCTAGCACAATAAATGGATCACTTCCACCCAATTCCAAGACAGTTTTTTTCAGCTTGCTACCGGCCCGTTCTGCAACTTTACTTCCAGCCACTTCACTACCTGTTAAAGTAGCGGCCTTTACTCTATCATCGTCCAATATCATATTGACCTTAGAAGATGAAACTAATAAGGTTTGAAAGCACCCTTTTGGAAAACCGGCATCAATTAAGACCTCTTCTATGGCTAGAGCACATTGTGGTACATTTGAAGCGTGTTTCAATAAGCCTATATTTCCTGCCATTAAGTTGGGCGCAATAAATCGGAAAACTTGCCAAAAAGGAAAATTCCAGGGCATAACTGCCAATACAATGCCAATTGGATCATGGGCAATGTAAGCTTCTCCTTCTGGGACTTCCAATTTTTTATTGGATAAGAATTCATCTGCTTTTTCAGCGTAGTATTCACAAGCTAGAGCACATTTTTCAATTTCAGCTATAGCCTCTCTTTTGGCTTTTCCCATTTCCTGAGTCATTAGATGAGCATATTGCTCCTTTCTATCACGAAGTAGAACTGCTGTTTTCAGCATTAATTCTTTGCGGTGGGTAAAGTTGGTAGATTTCCAGTCTAGATAAGCTACTTGTGCGAGCTCAATTTTCTTCAAAATTTCATGGTCAGTTTCTTCCTCAAATGTTTTAATTAACTCATTATTGAATGGGTTTCTACTTTCAATTGCCATAACAGTTCTAATTTTTAGGTTAAAAAATTAACTAATAACTTTATTGGCATGAATTCCTGATGCTATTAAAGCAAAAGAGGGCGCAAATAATACACCAATAAAGGGTATTAGTATAAACAGATTTAAAGCTAAACCGTTACCCAAAACAAGCCCTTTATGCTTGAAAATTTTCTGTAAGCTTGTTTTAATGCTTAGTTGGTAATATTCATTTCTATAATCTAGCATGGACGCACCAAAGAAAAAGCTTTCGAGTAAAAACACTACAACTGCTAAAGCAGGAGAGAGGAATGGGAATACTAAACTTAGGAATATTAGAAATAAGTAAAGTAGAACATTGAGACCAATCAAAATAGATCCCATTAGCATACCTCTTCCTATTTCAGAGATCAATCGTATAAGATTAATGGATTTCTTTTGTTGGTTTAATATGTTTTGAGTCCTTTCGGAAAGAACAGCAAGGACAGGAGCGAAAATGATTAAGATAACGTATTTGAAAAGATTGATATACAGAGAAATAAGGACTATTCTGATAAATATTGCAGTTAGTATCTGAATTAAATTCCCCCATTCTTCCCAATCTTCAGGGAAGCTGAAAAAGCTATAGATAAAATCAATGAGGGTGCCTGTGTAAATCCATGCGACAACCCCAACAAACAAAAATGCAAATAAGTTGAAAAAAGCAGCACCCAAAATAAAGCCTTTCAGCTTGTGTTTTCGCACAAATTGAAAGGCTTGATAATATGAAAGGGTAGACTGACTAAATTCTTTAAAGAATCTGCTCATTTTTCTGTCTCAAAGTCTGCAGACTCCCAGGCCTGCATTCCTCCTGAAATGTTGTAAACATCTTTAAACCCAGCTTCTTTCATTTGAGCCACTGCTTTTTGACTTCTTGCTCCTGACCTGCAGATTACATAGTAAGTTTTTTCCTTATCCATTTTCGCTATTGAAGTGGTAAAGAAATCTGTTTTTAAAACATCCAAATTTTCACTTCCAGTAATTCTGCCTTCTGCATATTCTTGTGGAGTTCTAACATCCAACACAACTTTATTATCGTCTTTATCGAACTCAATGGCATTCAATTCTTTTACGGTAAGATTATCCTGCGCATTTCCTTGTGTGCAAGCTATTAAAAGAGCTGCTGACGCAATAAATATAATTAAGCTTTTCATACAATTAATTTTAATTCTAATTTACAAAGATAAGGAAAGGATTCATAGTCGAGGTGACTAATGTTACAGCCATAATTTCTTTTATAAAATTCTTTAGAACTAATTCCACAATAAAACGAAGTAGAAATTGCTTTCCTGGCTATAACAAGTGACTCTTACAACATTTGTGATCCTTCATGCAAGTCTGAAAACTTCCAACATCAGCTCAATCCACTCTCTCAATCTTGGCACCTAAAGCGTTTAGACGCTCGTCAATATTCTGGTAACCTCTGTCGATTTGTTCAACATTATGAATGGTACTTTCCCCCTCAGCAGATAAAGCAGCAATCAATAAAGAAACTCCAGCTCTAATATCAGGGGAGGTCATGGATATACCTCTCAAATTAATTTGTCTGTCAAGTCCGATTACTGTGGCTCTATGAGGGTCACACAAGATGATTTGAGCCCCCATGTCAATTAACTTATCAACAAAAAATAGTCTGCTTTCAAACATTTTTTGATGAACCAAGACAGTTCCTTTTGCTTGTGTGGCTACTACCAATACAATACTTAATAAGTCGGGAGTAAAACCAGGCCAAATGGCATCTGCTATAGTCATAATAGAACCATCAATAAAAGTTTCTATTTCATAATGCTGTTGAGAAGGGATGAATATATCATCGCCTCTAAACTCCATTGTGATTCCAAGCCTTTTAAAAGTTTCAGGAATGATTCCCAAATGCTGAATACCAGCATTTTTAATGGTGATTTCGGATTGGGTCATAGCAGCCAATCCAATAAAACTCCCAATCTCAATCATATCGGGCAACATAGTATGTTCAGTGCCTTTTAAGCTTTCAACCCCCTCTATATGTAATAAATTGGAACCGATACCTTCGATTTTCGCCCCCATTCTAACCAACATTTTGCAGAGTTGCTGGATGTAGGGTTCGCAGGCAGCATTATAAATTGAGGTTTTCCCCTTGGCCATGGAAGCAGCCATGATGATGTTGGCAGTTCCAGTTACTGAGGCTTCATCTAAATGAATATAGGCACCAGTAAGGCTAGATGCATCAATATGATAATAATTCTTTTCCGATTCAAAGAGGAATTTTGCTCCTAGCTTCTGAAAGCCGATAAAGTGAGTGTCCAATCTTCTTCTTCCTATTTTATCTCCTCCTGGTTTTGGAATCATCGCTTTTCCAAACCTTGCCAGTAAAGGCCCTAACAGCATGATTGAACCTCTTAATGAAGCCGCCTTTTGCGTGTATTCGGCTGTACCGAAGAAATCGAGTTTTACAGACTTTGCTGTAAATTCATAACTTTCTTCACCAATTTTATTGACTTCCACACCCAAATCTTCCAATAAATCAATTAATTTATTGACATCGACAATATTAGGTACTTTATGAATAGTTACTTTTTCAGGTGTTAATAAAACAGCACAAAGAATTTGTAATGCCTCATTTTTTGCGCCCTGAGGATGAATTTCACCGGAAAGTTTTTGCCCTCCGGTTATTTTAAATGATCCCATTGATTAGTTTCTTCTTCTTTTTTGGTTGCTTCCTTTTGAAGGTCTTTTCCCTTTATTGTTGTTTCTAGGTCTATTGTCTTTGAAGATAGTATCAAATGCATTTGTAGCTTTAACATGTTCAATGTCAACGCTTAGTTTTCCATTTGAAAGTTGTTTGATGTTGTCAGCTATAGCTTCTTCGGTTACATTATCTCTGTTCCATGTCGTGTAGAAGGTCTTCATTAATCGACCTATATAATAAACTGCGGCTTGTTTTTCCTCTGGATCTTCAAGGCTGATTGCTTTTTCAACCAATAATTCAACATTACGACCATAGTGCTTGAATTTTACTTCCTCCGAAGCATATTTCACAGGTTGTGGCTTTTTACCTAAAATCTCTTTTTCAGGCATAGGAAAGGGGCTATCTACCTCTAAGTTGAAATCTGACATGATGTATAAATCATCCCAGTATTTTTGCATGTTTTCGTTGCTATTGTCTTTTGGACCACTGCTTAATTGCTTAATCAAATCTACTACAGTGAAGGCCATTTTATTGCGTTGTTCTTTATCTTCAACGGTGCGCAAATGTTTGACCAACATTTGGACATTGCGTCCATATTCTTTTAACTTCATTTCAGGTCTTTGGGTGTTATAATCTAACATATTCTTAGCTTTCTCTTTCACAAAGGTAGAAAATTAGAAATAAATAACAGGCATTACAATTTTATCATATGAAAATTAAATTTTTTAATCGGGAAAGTACTTTTAACGGGCTTTCATCAGCTATTTTAGGAAGCTTATATAAAATTCATTGTCATATTAAATAGATTTAACCATTTTTGAGATTAAGTAAAACCAAATTTTAATCATTATGAAAATAAAATTAATAGGATTTTTTATTGCTAGTCTGATGAGCACGCTTGTTTTCGGACAAACAAAAGATCGTTGGCAACAAGCCATAAAATATGAAATGGAGATTGATATGGATGTGGAAACCCACCGTTTCGATGGGAAACAAAAGGCAGTCTACACCAATAATTCGCCGGATGAGCTGAACAAGGTTTTTTATCATTTGTATTTTAATGCTTTTCAACCTAACAGTATGATGGATGTTCGTTCAAGAACAATTAAAGATCCAGACAGAAGAGTAGGGGACAGAATAAGTAAACTAAGCGAAGATCAAATCGGCTATCAAAAAATAATCAGCCTTAAGCAAGATGGTAAGAAAGTAGATTACGAAGTAGTCGGAACTATTTTGGAAGTAGATTTGAACAAGCCTATTAAATCTGGCGAAACCGTAACCTTCGAAATGGAATTTGAAGCACAAGTTCCTGAGCAAATCAGAAGAACTGGTCGAAATAATGCTGAAGGTATTAGCTATTCCATGGCGCAATGGTATCCTAAAATGTCAGAATATGATTACCAAGGCTGGCACTCTAATCCTTATATAGGGAGAGAGTTTCATGGTATTTGGGCTGATTTTGATGTGAAGATTAGCATTGATAAAGATTTTGTATTAGGAGGTACAGGTTATGTTCAAAATCCTAATGAAGTAGGTCACGGGTATCAGGCTGATGGGGTTAAGCCAGGCAAAGGAAAAAATGGTAAGCTTACTTGGCATTTTAAAGCTCCACAGGTTATTGATTTTATGTGGGCAGCTGATCCTGATTATACTCATGTAAAGGCTCAGGTTCCTAATGGTCCAGAATTGCATTTCTTGTATCAGAAAAACGAAAATACCGAAGAAAACTGGGGAAAGTTACCTGAGTATACTGTTAAAGCATTTGAGTACATGAACAAAACATTCGGAAAATATCCGTATAAACAGTATTCAGTTATTCAAGGTGGCGATGGTGGAATGGAATATCCAATGTCTACTTTAATTACTGGAGAAAGAAGTCTAGGAAGTCTGGTAGGTGTGACGGTTCATGAAATGTTCCATAGCTGGTACCAAGGAGTTTTAGCATCAAATGAATCGTTATATGAATGGATGGATGAGGGCTTTACCTCATTTGGAGCTGCTGAAACTATGAATGAAATAATGGAGCAAGGCCAAGAAAACCCGCAGTCAGGAAATTACAGAGGGTATTTAGCATTAGCAGAAAGTGGCTATGAAGAACCCATGAGTACACATGCGGATCATTATATGACCAATTTCGCTTACGGAAGAGCTGCCTATTCTAAAGGTGCCACTTTTTTAGGACAGCTGAGATATATAATGGGTGAGGACGTTTTTTATCCTGCCATGAGGACTTACTTTAATGAGTGGAAATTCAAGCATCCTAATGACAATGATTTTATCAGAGTAATGGAGAAAGCATCTGGTTTAGAATTAGATTGGTTTAAAGAATATTGGGTTTATTCTACTAAACAGATTGATTATGGAGTAAAATCAGTATTGGAAAAGAATGGTAAAACCTTTGTTACTTTGGAGAAAATTGGTGAAATGCCAATGCCATTAGAAGTAACTGTATCCTATAATGACGGAAAAAGTGAAGTTATATATATTCCTTTGAGAATTATGAGAGGTGAAAAATCTTTTAAATCAGATGTGAATGTGAAAACGGTGGCAGATTGGCCATGGGTATACCCAAGCTATACTTTTGAATTGAGTCAGAGCGCCTCTAACATTAATAGTTTGGTGATTGATGAAAATGAAGGTATGGCAGATGTTAATAGAGAAAACAATGCTTTTGATGCTGATAAACATTTGAAGTCAACATTTGACAAATAGTCTAATATTTTAAGTTAAAAAGTCTTTACAGAAAATCCGAAAAGTACATTGCTTTCGTAACTTGGAAAAACTGTAAAGACTTTTTTATTATGGACAATCAAAAAACATCTGCAATTCAGTGGAAGCAAATGATCAGCTTATTAGCACTTTATGCTTCCGTAATTATAGGTTGGATCGCCTATCATAGATACCAACCAGCACTTCTTGATACATTTGATATGAAAGAGTTTGCACCTATACTTATTTGGGGGCAAGCTATCATACTTATTTTAACTCCTCCATTGGCTGGTTATTTGGGTGATAAGTATCGAGATAGACTAGGAAATAGACTTCGTATAATTACATTGGGCGTTAGTTTTGCTGCAATGATCTTTATGACCGTTGCTTTTACTTTAATTGTTAATCCTCCGAGGTCTTTTGTTCTTTACGCACTACCTGTTTTAGTTATTCTCTGGCTATTTGCTATGAGCTTATTTACAAGTCCGGCTATTTCTACAATAGAAATGTTTAGTCCAAGTACTAAATTGCCAATTACCGTAGCTGCTTTAACAATTACTTCTGATTTGCTTTACTCCTTGGAACCTGTTATTGTAGATATTATTGACTTCTTGGGTGGAGCCGCAACATTCGCAGTTGGAGGAATAATTGTTTCAGTTTCAGGTTACCTATTGCGAAAGAACTCCATGGCAATAACAGATGAGGGTCAAGAAACCCGACCTGATGATTATAATCCTAAAACCAACATGGGAAAAGTTATTTTTCTTGGAATTGGTATGGGACTGTTCTCCGGAATTATCATTGAAGTATTTCCAGATTACTTAGATAAATTAAAATCTGTAATGGGCATAAGCGGACAATGGGTCTCTTCATTAGTGTTGATCCTAACAGCTATTTTTTCAATCGTGATTAGTCGAAGAGTTACAAAAGAAAATATAGTTAAATTATTAATAATAGGTTTAGTATTTGCCGGAGTGAGTACAATTGGAATTTTCACTATCCCCAATGATATGTTGATTATTCTTTCATTGATCGTTTTTGCTATTTTTTATGCCATGGTAAATGTCACCGCATTGCCATTAGCACTTCAAAACACCAGTATAAAACAGAAAGTGTTAGGAGTTGGAGTATTTTTCTGTGGATTTGAGATTCCTAACAGTGTTCTTGATGTGATTTTGCTGTAGTGATTTCCTAGAATTACTAATAAGAAGGTTCCGGAAATAATAAAGCCTGTCATAAGACGATATATGACAGGCTTTATTCTTTAATCAGTTATAGCTTATATCGGCTTAAAACTTTCAAATGCTTCACCGCAATTATTGCAGTGATGCAATGATCTACATAAAGTAGGACCAAATGGTGATTTTAATGTGGTATTTGTACTGTCACAGTTGGGACATTCGGCATGCTCGATAATATCTAGGTCTTCTATCACATTGTTATGAACTGGTGGCGGAGCAAGTCCAAATTTCTTTAAAGCTCTTTTTCCTTCTTCTGAAATGAGATCAGAACTCCAAGTGGTTTTCAAGTTTAAATTGACAGTATGATTTTCAATTCCATTTTTATTTAGGACGTCCACAACATCCTGCTTCATATAATCCATAGCAGGACATCCAATAAAAGTAGGAGTCATATTTACTGTTATATGATCATTATCAATTTCAATACCAGTTATCACCCCTAAATCTACTAATGAAATAACAGGGATTTCAGGATCTTTTACTTCCTTCAACATCTCCAATATTTTATCCTCAGTTAATATCATTTCTTCAATATTTTATTTCAAATGCGTAATCCTTTTTCTCTCGTTCTTGTGTTGAAACCTGTCAGGTTTACATAAGATTTTAAATATGCTAAATATCACATTTATAGTCTTTGATTTTAGAAAGACCTGACAGTTTTTGTTGTATGCCTGACCATGGCTAAGCAGAGTGAATTTATTTTGTCGAAAGTATAATTACCAATCTGCCGTAGGATCAACTCTAAACACTTCGCTCATTTCTTCTACTAATGGTTGCAAGTGTTTGGTATGTTCCCCGTATCTTCCTCCGTAAATCGGCTCAACCGTATTCCAATCAGGTAAATTTAAACCAGCTTCTCCTAAAACAATGGCTATATTTTCTTTCCATTGATCTTCTATAGCTTTTTCACCTTTGTAAACTCCAGCTTCGATGATTTCTTTTTCAAATTTGGAAGGCTCAAATACACCCAAAGCATAAGGCAAAGCCTCATTTAAGCTGTTTTGCAATTTTTCATGTGCCTCCTCATTTGCAGTAGCCAATTGCTTAATCCATGTATTGGCATGCATCACGTGATATTTAATCTCACCTTTTAATTTTCTGGCAACTTGAGCGACTTCCTCTATTGGGCAATCAGCGAGCATGCTAAATCGAATATAATCTGCATGGTCGAATAGGAAATGGCGGATTAAACTAAAATCATATTCACCTATGGGTAATTCCACAAACTGACTATTATGGAACTGATCAGCGTTTCTAGTGAAAGCAACAGTGTCCGGATCTTGTTCTCCTAATTGATGCAACAAATTGTAAAAAGCTAAGCTTTGCCCAACCTTATCTTGTGCCATAGAAGAAAATGCAATATCTTCTTCAAGTAATGGGCCCACTCCAGTCCATTCGGAATTTCTATGACCTAAAATCAATAAATCATCCGCTATTTTATATAATAAATCTTTTAATGCTTCTTCCGTCATGATTTATGCGTTTTGTTCTGCTTTAAATTTCTTGATTTTTTCAGTTGCTTTATAATCCATGGCATCTCTGTATTTCTTTTCAGGAAGGGTTTCCCAAATATCTGCAAAATCAGCTCCGTCAATTTTCATGAATTCCTCCGATTTTGCAACCCAAATGTTCAACACAGATTTTTCTTCCTGAAATTGGTTCTTGGCTTTAAGGAGTGCTTCTTCAAAGCAAGAAGCTTCTAAGCTACCAATATGAGCATGCTGCTTACCTCTTTTCTTCAAATGAAAGATTTCATACTTTTCTGTTTTCCCTTTTTCAGCTCCTTCCATTATCTCCTCATGGATGAAGTCATAGATATCTTCATTATTTTCAGTAATAGGCGATACTTGCACATTGTCTGTTTTTACAACCCAGACGCCAGAGCAACTCATGCCTCTTCTGCTGAATTGTTCCTTAGCAAATAAAAATGCCATGTCAATTGTTGGGGCATGAACGATACCTTCATGCTGATACGGTTTATTTTCCTTTGGCTGTACGAATACTTCAAAAGTGACAAATTGATCTTTGTTTTCTTTTGAAGGGAATGTTGTACCAAAATCAGCAGGGATATTTAATCTATTAATCCTGGGATCTAAAGAGTTTAAAAAATCAGACATATTTTAAATTAATAATTAGAAATTAATGATAAATACTACTTTTACTTAAATAAGATTCCCGCTTTCGCGGGAATCACGAAAGATCCAGCTATTTCATTATTTATTAAGCCAGCGGTGCCACGTACTCTTCGCCTTTTGTTTTGGCCGTCAATGCTCTTCTTACCCAAGCTCCTCTTTCTTCAGCAGTTCTCCTTACTGCTAAACGCTCTTTATTACATGGCCCATCACCATTAATCACTCTCTTGAATTCCTCCCAATCTGGCTCTGTGAATTCCCATTCACCTGATTCAGAATTCTTCTTTAGATTTTCATCAGGAATAGTCAATCCTAATTCCCAAATTTTAGGTACATACATATCCAAGAACTGCTGACGACATTCGTCATTAGTGGCCATTTTCACTTTCCACTTAGTTAAGATTTGCGTATGCGTTGACATCTTATCCGAAGGACCAAAGAAATGCATCATTGGTGCCCACCATCTATTCACTGCCTCTTGCATCATTTCCCTTTGCTTTGGAGTTCCAGTTGCCAAGTGAATAACACAGTGGTGACCATATTTTAAATGGAAAGATTCCTCCGCACAAATTCTGTCCAGAGCACGACAATAAGGTCCGTAACTACCTCGAGCATTAGCCAGTTGGTTAACTATAGCACCTGCATCCACTAGCCATGAAATAAAACATGAATCAGCCCAAGTGAAGGTAGGGTAGTTGAAAATGTTTGAATACTTAGATTTTCCAGTAATCAGATCTTCAATCATTTGCTCGCGACTTTTACCTAAAGTCTCTGCTGCACCGTACAGCAATTGAGCATGTCCCACTTCATCCTGCACTTTTGCCATCAATGCCAACTTTCTTTTGAAGCCGGGAGCTCTTGTGATCCAAGTCCCTTCTGGCAAAGCACCAATAATCTCAGAATGACCGTGCTGTTCAATCATTCTAACTAATTGCTTTCTATACAACTTAGGCATCCAATCGTTAGGCTCAATTTTTTCACCTCTCTCGATTCGTGCTTCAAACTCAGCTAATTTTTGTGGGTCTTCATCTTTCAATAATTCATTGTTTACCGATGAAGATTCAAATACTTGTCCGCCTCCGTACATAATTTTATCGTTTTTACGTTTTTTAAATTAAACAAGAAATTGTTGCCTGGTTCTTGATATCAGGTCCCAATTACCTTACTCTTGTTTTTGCCTTATTAGCATAATCTATGATCTAATTTTTAGTCCATTAATGAAAACATCTGTTACATTTTCAGCTATTTCTTCAGGACTTAATTTACCTTCTGGTTTGTACCAAGAAGGCATCCAATTGATTGAAGAAAGCAACGCCAAAACAGTGAATTTTGCATCCATTCTTTTGAAGACACCTTCTTTATGACCATCTATTAGTATTTGTATAAATTTATTTTCATAATTATTTCGCATCGTTAGAAAATCTTGCAAATAAGATTCACTTAAGTGCCTCCATTCCGAAAAGAAAACGGCACTAGCTGCACTATCTTTAGTCAAAACATTGACGTGTGAAACCACCGCTTTTTTTAGTTTTTCATCAGCACTTAACTTCTCCAATTCTATTTTTTCTAAAGATTGAAAAAAATCGGTAGCCATTTGAAAGCAAATTTTTTGAAGAATCTCTTCTTTTGATTTAATATGAGAATAAAGACTTGCTGCTTCAATTCCAATATATCCTGCTAAATCGCGCATACTAGTTGCTGCATAGCCTTGCTTTTGAAAAAGTTCAGTGGCTTTTTCAATAATTTGCTGCTTTCTATTTACTTTTGGTTTGGTAATCATTGTCCAAATATAATAAACAAACGTTCGTTAGGGAAATATTGTTCACGAAAATTTTATTTATTGTGTGAAGCTATAATTTCAAACATCCTCTAAATCCTCTCGCCCCATAATAAGAATCCGCTCCATTGTGGTAGATGAATACAGCACCATAGCGATAGTCTCCGAACAATGCGCCTCCTAAATCTCTTATTTCTGCAGGAGTCTTGATCCAACTTGAAGTTTGGGTATCTACAGGATTTAATTGCTGTAAATATCGATACTCTTTTTCATTTAAAAGTTCCACACCTAATTCCGCGGCCATTACTTCAGCATTACTTTTAGGGGGGTATTTTTTTCGTCCATGCTGTGCAGCTCTATCATAGCAAATACTACGTCTGCCTTTTGGACTTTCAGTGGAGCAGTCATAAAAAAGATAGGTCGAAGTTTCTTCATCTAAACCTACAACATCTGGTTCACCACCAGTTTCTTCCATATTATGTAGTATTAACAGTTTTTCTCTATTAGCGTCTAATTTGGAACGAATTTCCTGCCATTGAAGCTCTTCGTGCCTATGCATGTTTTTCTTAAATCTGCATTCCAGAGTATCTATTAAAGAAGAAAAATCTTGATTGTCGGACATTTTTTGGCTTTCAAATTATCATTCTAATCTACGAAAATATATGAAATTATAAACTTATAGAATGGACAATTAATCGCGATAAATTACTTTGTTGTTAACCTATGCTAGCATAAAAGTATCAGGGATTAACAGCTTCCTTACTCCATTTATCAAACATTAGTATGCTTGGCAATAAATTTCTTTTAATTTCGTGTTTTAGTGAATTTAAACCTTAAATAAAATATATGAGAGTACTAAAGCTAACAGTTTTGATGTGCGTAGGAGTGATGACTAGCCTATTTGCACAGAACCCGCAAGAAAACAATCAGGATCTATTCGAATTTTTTGGTGACAGAAATGGTAATGAGTACCGGTCAGCTTCTGGAAAGCCTGGGCATAATTATTGGCAGAATAGTGCAGACTATAAAATAGATGTCACTTTGGATGAGGAAAATGAAATGATCAATGGTAAAATTACTATTGATTATACTAATAACAGTCCTGAAAAATTAGAATTTGTTTGGCTTCATTTAGAGCAGAATCGATTTACAGAGACTTCAAGAGGAACTTTGACCACTCCAATTCAAGGAAACCGTTATGCTGGAGATATGGACGGTGGTTATAATATTACTAACGTAAAGGCGATCAGCGGAAGAAGAGGAAATCCTTCAAGCAAGCATATTATCAATGACACTCGTATGCAAGTATTCTTTGATGAACCAATTGAAGCTAATGGTGGCACCGCTTCCATCAGTATGAATTTTGAATATAAGATTCCAGTAAAAGGAATGGATAGAATGGGTCAGTTAAAAGTTGATGATGGGACTATCTTCGCCATGGCTCAATGGTATCCTAGAATGGTGGTTTTTGACGATATCCAAGGTTGGAATACTCAGCCATACTTAGGTGCTGGTGAGTTTTATTTGGAGTATGGTGATTTTGAATACAATGTTACAGTTCCCTACAACCATATTGTTGTGGGTTCTGGAGAGTTACTAAACCCTAGTGAGGTATTGACATCAGAGCAGCAAAGCAGAATGGAAAAAGCTGCCAAAAGTGATGAAACTGTACATATTATCACAGCAGAAGAAGTGGGGGATCCTTCCATAACAAGACCAAAACAATCTGGAAATATTACTTGGAAATTTAAAATCGAAAATGCTAGAGATGTGGCCTGGGGTTCATCACCTGCATTTATCTGGGATGCTGCTAAGATTGATTTACCAAGTGGTAAAAAAGCTATGGCTCAGTCAGCGTATCCTAAAGAAAGTGATGGAGAAGATGGCTACGGACGTTCAACAGAATATTCAAAAGCTTCAATTGAACATTATTCAAATAAGTGGTTTGAATACCCATATCCGAACGCAGTCAATGTTGCCGCTGATATCGGTGGAATGGAATATCCTGGATTAAATTTCTGTGGATATAAATCTAAAAACAAATCTTTATGGGGAGTAACTGATCATGAATTTGGACATAACTGGTTCCCAATGATAGTAGGAAGTAATGAAAGGTTATATGCATGGATGGATGAAGGTTTTAACACTTTCATTAACTTCTATTCATCGGAAGAATTTAATGAAGGAGAATTCGCTGATGATTTGGATGAGACAAGAAGTTATGTGGGCTGGTTGACGAGTGAAAACAGAGAAAAAATCGCAACATATCCTGATGTGGCGAACACGAGAAATCTTGGTATGATTGCATACATGAAACCTGCCATGGGACTATTGATGTTAAGAGAATACATTTTGGGACATGAAAGATTTGATAATGCATTTAAAGCATACATAAATCGTTGGGCTTACAAACACCCAACCCCTGGCGATTTCTTCAATACTATGGAAAATGTTTCTGGAGATAATCTGTCGTGGTTCTGGAGAACTTGGTTCTACGGAAATGGAAATATTGATATTGCTTTAGACGGGGTTTATCCTTATCAAGGGAGTTACTTATTGGTTTTAGCTAATAAAGGAGATGTACCAATGCCGGTAAAAATGAAAGTAACATATGCCGATGGTACTGATGAAATTGTAGAACTTCCCGTTGAGATTTGGCAGAGAGGGGATTCTTGGAATCATTTATTAAGCACTGGAAAAGAAGTCGAAAAAATTGAACTAGATCCAAATAAAATTCTACCTGATGTCAACGGTAGCAATGATGTTTGGCCAAGTCCTTATTATGAGGAAGACTAAAGAAGCATGTGGTAATTAATCGCTGGCCAACTCATATTTTAGATTTACTGAGCTAAAAGATTGGTCATAAATCTCACTTAAAAAGCTTCCTATTTGGGAGCTTTTTTTATTTTACTATTGGCTGAAACGGAGCATCATCAATATTACACAGTTCTACTTGCTCTATTGATAAATAGTATTTATTAAGAACGTCCTTATATTTTTGCCCTACTAAATCATGGTTTAAAACCCATTCCTTGGTAGCAATAATTTCTTCTCTAAAACCATTTTTTATAGCAATATAGTCCGCTTCATGCTCTGCTTTCATTTTAAATGACTTGGATGTGATGTACCTTAAGCCATATTTAATCATGCCTACGGTGGAGTAAGATAAATAATCAACTAAATGTCCCAATTCATGTGCAAACCATCCAATTAAGACTTTCTTGGGCACGTCTTCTACTTTCAAGCTTTCACTGCTACTGACATAAACACCTAGTTTTATTCTATATTTTTTCACGCGCTTAAACAGATCTTTAAAAGTAATGATTGGTTGGGCTTGCATAGTAGAAGCTTTTACTCTTTTTTGAAAAAGAGTTATAGAAAAATCATGTAAGTCTGGGTACTTATGTAGGACTTCCAGAAAGCTATCTTTAATCTTATCGTTAGAAACTTCTTTGAATTTTACTTTCATAGTTTTTAATGAACGACTGGCAGTTGACATTGTTTGTTGGGTTTTTAAAACAAAACTATTGAGATAGTTGTGTGTGTAAGATTTTTCACATAATTTACACTTTTCTAAAAATAAACAAATCTTAAAATTATGCTTAAAATGAAATCTTTAGCGATTGCATTCTTGCTTTTTCTTTCAGCAGGATTTGCGTGGTCGCAGAATTCGGAAATTGAAAAGTCCTTAAAGAAACCAATCCCATTGGATCCAAAAGTGAAGATTGGGACCTTAGAAAATGGCTTAACTTATTACATCCGTCAAAATGAAAAACCAGAGGACAAGGTGGAGTTCCGCTTGGTAATTAATGCAGGTTCCATGCAAGAAAATGACTCACAATTGGGCTTGGCACATTTTACTGAGCACATGGCATTTAACGGGACTGAAAACTTTAAAAAGAATGAATTAGTGGATTATTTACAATCCGCAGGAGTAAAATTTGGTGCTGATTTGAATGCTTACACAAGTTTTGATGAAACCGTCTACATTTTACCAATCCCAACTGATAAGGAAACTATTGAAAATGGCCTGACAGTGCTTGAAGACTGGGCAAACGGTTTACTAATGACAGAGGAGGAAATCGATAAGGAAAGAGGCGTTGTTTTGGAAGAGTGGAGATTAGGACAAGGTGCTAGTCAAAGAATGAGAGATGAGTATTTCCCAGTTCTTTTTAAAGATTCTCGTTATGCGGAGAGATTACCGATTGGTAAAAAGGAAATCTTAGAAAATTTTGAATATGAAACGCTTCGCTCGTTCTATGCGGATTGGTATCGTCCGAATCTGATGGCGGTTATTGCTGTAGGTGATATTGATCCGACTGAAATGGAAAAGGAAATCAAAAAGCGATTTGGTGATTTGAAAAATCCTAAAAAACCAAAAGAGAAGAAGTTATATGAAGTACCAGCTCATGAAAATACCTATGTTAGCATCGTATCTGATAAAGAAGCCAACTTTAATCAAATTCAACTCTACTACAAGCATGATAATGAGGACATGAAGAAGTTATCTGACATGAGAAGGGACATGGTTTACAGTATGTATAACGGTATGTTGGGCCAAAGATTGAATGAATTAAGTCAGTCTGCTGAGCCGCCATTCTTGTTTGCCGGTACTAATTTTTCACCAATGGTTCGAACTAAGAGTGCCTATTCCTCTTTTGCCATTGTAGGTGAAAATGGTTTTGAAAATGGAGTTAAGGCGATTGTAGAAGAGAATGAAAGAGTGAAGAGGCATGGATTTAATTCATCCGAGTTAGAGCGTTACAAAAAGACATTTTTAAATAATGCTGAAAAGCGAGTTAAAGAATTGGATAAAACAGAATCAAATAGGTTTGCTAGTGCATACATCCAGCATTTCTTGAGCGAAAACCCTATTCCTGGAGCTGAATTTGAGTTTGAATTTTATAAAAATTTGATCAATACTATTTCACTTCCAGAAATCAATCAGTTAGCTAATAGGTGGATTACAGAAGAAAATAGGGTGGTTGTTTTGACTGGAGTTGAAAAGGAAGGTGTAGAGATGCCAACAGAGGAATCTATTTTGGGAATTTTGAACGAAGTGGAAAGCTCCGATATTGCACCTTATAAAGATGAAGAAGTGGCCGAAAGCTTCATGACCACCGCTCCCAAAGCAGGCAAGGTCGTAAAAGAAAATTCGTTAACAGATTTAGGTGTAACTGAATTAGAGTTAAGCAACGGAGTTCGCGTGGTATTAAAACCAACTGAGTTTAAAAATGACGAAGTAAAAATGAGAGCTTTTAGCTTTGGTGGACATAGTCAATATGATATGGAAGATTATTACTCTGCGACTAATGCCACATCATTAGTTTCTGAGGCTGGAGTTGCAGATTTCTCAAATACAGATATTCAGAAAATGCTTTCTGGTAAAACAGTTAGAGTAAATCCATATATAGGAAGTTTGTCAGAAGGGTTTAGTGCTCAAGCCAGTCCACAAGATTTGGAGGAAATGTTTCAATTAACAAACCTTTATTTTACAGCCCCTAGAATGGACGAAGAAGCTTTTGGATCATATGTTAGTAAAAACAAAATGCTGTACGGTAATTTAATGTCTAACCCACAATTTTATTACAGTGATAAGTTGAGCATGATCCTTTCTCAAGATAACCCAAGAGGCGGTGGCTTTCCTAAAGCTGAAGATTTAGATAAAATTGATTTTAAAAGAGCATACGAAATCTATCAAGATCGATTTGCAGATGCTAGTGATTTCACTTTTGTATTTGTAGGGAACTTTGACGTTGAAGGGATTAAACCCTTACTGGAAACTTATCTAGGTAGTTTGCCAAGTGTGGAGAGAAAAGATAATTGGGTTGATTTAGGAATTCGACCGCCAGAAGGAGTAGTAAAGGAAGAGATCATTAAGGGAACTGACCAAAAAAGTTATGCTACTATATTGTATCATGGTGAAACAGAATATGATAGGCAGAAAAGTTATCATTTAAGTTCTTTGGGTGAGTTGGTTACCAATGAATTGATTGATATTTTGAGAGAAGAAAAAAGTGGGGTGTATGGCGTAGGTGCTTCAGGTAGTATGCAAAGATTGCCTGAAAATCGTTATTCATTTAGGATTGCCTTTCCATGTGGACCTGAAAATGTAGAAGATCTAGTAAATACTACACACGAAATCTTACTTGATATTAAGAAAAATGGAGTGAAAGAAGAAGATCTAGATAAGGTGAAAGAAGCACAATTGAAGGGATTGAAAGAGGATTTAAAGAAGAACGACTACTGGTTAAACAGACTTTATAGCTTTTATTATTACGATGATGATTTAAGTAATTTTATTGTTACAGAAGACAAAATTAAGTCTTTAAAAGCTGAGGACCTAAAAGTAGCGGCTAATGAATTCCTAAAAGAAGACCAATTTGTGGAAGCTATCTTGCTACCCGAAGTGGAATCGGCTGACTAAGTAAAGTAGTAATAGAATTAATGAAGGCTGTCTCATTACATCAATGAGGCAGCTTTTTTGTACATTTCAACAAAATTAAAGTATCACCTTGAGTAAAGTAATTATTTGACTTCCTGTCTTTAATCAACAAGATATCATCCTTTTGCTCTACTTTTTCCAAAACCCAATATTCGATTTGTTCATAGGCAGTGACACATTTCAAGAAATATCCTTTCAGAAAATAATGATGCCAATCATATTTATATATAGCTGACCTTACATTTATATAAAAATTTCATTATCAATTTTTGATTTTTGAAAAACTCACGTACTTTAGAAGTTTAAAAAAACAATTGTATGCAAAATAATTACGTCTTAGTCCTAGTCCTTCTAGTTTTATTTCCTGTAACTATATTGAGCCAAAAGTATCCTTTTAAAATAGGAAAGGTAGATAAAGCAGACATGGCTATTGATTCTTGCAGTTTTTATCCTGATGCGAAAGCTATGATTATTGCTGAATATGGAGATTTGAAATTTCAATATGATCAAGATGCCGGCTGGCAATATAGAATAGAAGTTGGTGTAAGAAAAAAAATCTTTGATATTACCGAGGCCGATGATGCAGGTAATATTAAAATCAGAGCCTATGAACCAGAAAAAGGAGGATCTAAAGAAGATATTGGAGCAATTAAGGCCTACTCTCATAATTTGGTGGGTGGGAAGATAGAAGAAAGCAAATTAAGCCGAAGGGATATTTATAAAAAGAGAATTAATGAGAACTGGGTAGAGTACAGTTTTGCAATTCCCAACATTAAATCTGGTTCCATTGTCGAATATAGCTATATTAAAACATCTGATTATCTGAATAATTTACATACTTGGCAGTTTCAAGAAGATATTCCAGTAGCTTTCAGTGATTTCAGGTATAGCATTCCGGAATGGTTTAATTATCAAAATTCTCAATTAGGTAATGTAGTATTTGCAGATTCCAAAGTAGAGAATATGAGAAGGGATTATACTATCAGCTGGTCTAACTTGGGAACTGATGGTAAAATAGATAGAGGTAGCGGCAAAATATCCTCGACCGATAGAATTTCTAGGTTGGTAGCAAAAAATATTATGCCACTTGAAGACGAGCCGTTTATGAACAATAAGGGAAGTGTGCCCAGCCGGCTTGAATTCCAATTAGTTTCTACTAATTTTCCCCGTAGCCCGGTAAATGTTGTGGCTGGAAATTATCCTAAATTTAATGCAGAGTTAATCAAAAGTTATTCCTTCGGTGAAAAATTGAAGAAAGGCAGATTTATAAGGGATTTTGAAGTTAGCAGTCAGAGTTCAACCCAGAATGCCATTGAAATATATGACCATTTACAAAATCATTTTGATTGGGATGAAAAAAATGCATTCCTAAGTGGGGATGCAGGCAAAACTGCTTACGACAATAAGAAAGGAAACGTAGCAGATATTAATCTCAGCTTTATTGCAGCACTTCGAGAAAAGGAAATAGAAGCATATCCAATTATTTTGAGTACAAGAGGTCATGGAATTGTGCATCCTGTATACCCGTCATACAGTGATTTTAATTACGTAATTGCTTTTGTGAAAGTAGATGGAAAGGGCTATTTCTGTGACGTTGCTAGTGAATTACCATTTGGCCAGCTACCGTTGAAATGTAGGAACGGTAAAGGTTGGCTGGTATCGGAAGGCGGAGGGAATTGGGTTGAGCTAAAGCAAAACTCGATATACAATCACACAACCATGGTGAAAACTGAAATAACACTTGATTCCATAGTTAGCCATGTGAGTAGGAGAGATGAAGGTTATGCAGCCCTTGAAACGATCAAAAAAATTGACGAAATCACTGTTGATAAATATAAAGAAGATATTATTGCCAGTAGTCAAACTGGACAATTAGCAAATGTAGAAATATCTGAATTAGATCTTACAAGACCTGTAGATATGAAGTACGAAGTTCACAAAACCAATGAAAGCTCGGATATAATTTATGTCGAAATCCCTACTAATGGTACAATCAATGAAAATCCATTTAAAAAGGAAAGTAGGTTTTCACCTATTGATTTTGCCTATCAGCAGAATTATAAATTATATACGATCTTTACTATTCCAGAAGGCTATACTGCGGAATTACCTGAGAGTGCACTAGTCAAGTTGCCGGAAAATGGCGGAAAATTTATCTATCAAATTAGTCAAAAAGGTAATACAATTAATTTAAGAAGTGATATCTCGATTGCTAAAACAGATTTTTCAACGCAGGAATATCCTCAGCTAAAGCAGTTTTATGAAATGATAGAGAAGAAACATTCCGAACTAATTGTTTTAAAGAAATAATGAAGTTTTCAATAATAGTTGCCGTATTACTTATTTCTGTGAGCTTTTCAGCGATGGCAGAATCCGGATCCGGCGTGAAAATAAATTCAACTGTGCTCAAGGACCAAACTGTTTTTGTAATCAAAAGTCAAAAAGAAGCAGTAATTCGAAATGAATATGTAGCTATCATTCGAAATAAATATGCAGGGAGGGCAAAGGAGATTGCTATTTTTTATGATGATTTTACCGAAATTAAAAATGCCGAGGTATCTATTCATAGTTTAGATGGCAAGCAGATTGAAAAAATAAAGCTAAAGGATTTTGAAGATTATGGAGTTGGTTTAAGTAATACTGCATCTGATAGCAGATTGAAATACTTTGAACCTAAACTTAGCAGTTATCCTTATATCCTGAAAGTATCCTATGAATTGCATAAATCAGGTTCATTGCATTACCCCATCTGGCGTCCGCAGCAGGAAGAAAATATGGAAGTGAAAAGTGCTTCTTTTACAGTTGAAGATTATTCGGGCAACGGAATTCAATATAAAATGTATCAATTAGCGGAACCCAAAATAAGCAAAGACGGCAAAGCAAATATTTATAAATGGACAGTAGAAAATTTATCGACTTTTGAATTTGAGTATTATAATTATAGTTTAGAGGATTATACCCCTATACTATATACAGCACCTAAGAATTTTGAAATGGATGGAGTGAAGGGCGATATGTCTTCATGGGAATCCTTCGGTAAATGGATGGCAAAATTAAATGAAGGAAGAGATGATATTTCAAATTTAGATCTATCTGATTTGGATGGCCGAATTAAGAATGCAAACACTGACATGGATAAGATCAGGTTAGTTTATGATTATCTTCAAAATAATACGAGATATGTGAGTATTCAATTAGGAATCGGGGGGTGGCAGCCCTTCGAAGCTTCTTTTGTACATGAAAAGAAATATGGTGACTGTAAAGCATTGTCTAATTATACACAAGCCTTATTGGAGCGATATGAGGTTTACAGTTTTTATACTCTCATAAGAGCTGGAAAATATCAGAATGAAGTAAAGGAGGATTTTCCAAATGCTCATTTTAATCATGCGATTGTGACGGTTCCAATGGAAAAAGACACCATTTTTTTAGAGTGTACTTCTCAAACCAATCCATTTGGTTATACGGGCACTTTTACCAGCAATCGAAATGCGCTAATGATAACTCCCGAAGGAGGTAAATTGATAAGTACTAAGAAGTATTCTCCGGATGTTAATGCTCAGTTTACCTATGTAAAAGTGGATATGACAGATGCTGAGGAAACTTCTATTGCCTTTGAAAGGAATTATAAGGGTATGCAAATTGAAAATCATGATTTTGACCGATTATATTGGAAAGATTCCAATGAATTTAAAAAATGGTTAAGAAAACATCACGAGTGGGGAGGACAAAAGATAGGAAATTCAAACTTGCTTGCATTAACGGATAACCCGATCCCGGAAGCGGGCTACAGGGTAGAATTCACTTCTAATTCTGAGTTTGTAAATATGGGAGATCGAAAGTTTATATCTCCCGGGAGATATTTGGATAGTTATTTACCGAATTTACCAAATAAGGATAGGGAAACAGCTATTAAAGTGACCTATGGTTATACTCAATATGATACTATTCGGTATCAAATGGATCAATTTCATATTTTGGAAAAAGATTTAACAAGGCTGGAATTGAATTCAGAATATGGTGAATATTTCAGGGAATTAAAGAAAGAGGGACAGGAAATAATTTTTGTAAGGAAATTCAAGATGGTGGATGGGGAATATCCCGTTGAGAAGTATGAGGAATTTAAAGACTTTATACAAAAAGTAAGAAGTGCCGATCAGGAGAAGTTCGTTTTGCTGAATAAGACTTAAATCTATTACTTAGCATTGCATTTCTTATTTCTTTCTTAAATGAAAATCTACCCTATATGCTTTGCAACTGTTTTGATGAAAATAGAGTCATAAAACTATAATCTATAAAAGTTAGTTTAATAAGTCATTTTTAAAACAACCCCAGTTGCTCTCCATACTCATGCTTGGCGATAATATCTTTTGTTTGGGTTTTAATTTTCTTTCCTCTTACTGGTTTCACAGACCACGCTTGCATAAGGTTTTCGTCAAAGGGTTGAATCAAAGCTTTTACTTGTTCTTCACTTACTTTATCATTGATATCTGTCAACCATTCAGTTTCTAGCTCTCTGGGGAGAATCAAAGGCATTCGTGGCTCTTTTAATTTTGGGTTATTGTGAATTTTTGCCATCAGAGGATTTGCCTTAGTTGTTACCACACTGATAGTGGAAATTGTATTTCCACTATCAGGATTTTCCCATTCTTCCCAAATTCCAGCTAAACTAATAGGTGAATTATCTTTCAAGCTAATATAGTACGGCAGCTGTTGCTTTTTTTTATGTTGGTGTTCAAAAAATCCGTCAATCATAATTATGCATCTTCTGTCTGTTGATGCTTTTCTAAATGATGGCTTATCAAACATGGTTTCACCACGGGCATTAATGGTTTTATTATGAATTTCATTTGCTTGTTCCCTGTCATTGGCCCAAAAAGGAATTAATCCCCATTCGAACAATGCAAATTGATCTGGGTTGAGATTTGTGATCACTGGCAGTTTAGGATGATCGAAGCCCGTGATGTGAAACATTGGTTTAACTGGGTTTCCGTTTTCGTCAAACAATGATTCCAAGGCGCTCAAATCCTTATCAGGATGCCTTTTCTTATATTTCTGTTTCTTTTGTGTGAAATAAGCAACATCATAGCACATGGGTTAATGATAAGAAAATATTTTGGTTTTGTAGAATTTATTTAGAACTTATCACTTATATCATAAAGATACTAGCCTTCCAAAATGCAAAATAATAAAATAGATTCTGTAAAAACTGAATTAAGTGAACCCTTACAAGTTGTAACATCCAAAATTGATTCGTGGATGGATATATTGGTTGATATGATTCCCAATATGTTATTATCCGTGATTCTTTTAATCCTCTTTTTAGTCATCGCAAAATTTTCACGGAAAGTCTTCATTAAAATATTTCAGAAGTCGTCTGATAATAAGGCTCTTGAAAACCTATTTGCTACTATTATTTATTATGCAATGCTGGGAATAGGCTTGTTCATTATTTTAGATATTTTGAATTTGGACAAGGCCGTGACCTCTCTTTTGGCTGGCGTTGGAGTAGTGGGCTTAGCATTAGGTTTTGCGTTTCAAGATATAGCTGCAAATTTTGTTTCAGGAGTTATTTTAGCCTTTAGGAAGCCTTTTTTAATTGATGATGTCATTCAGCTTGGAGATTTGATGGGGGAGGTAAGTAGAACGAACTTGAGAGTAACTGTTATTCGGACTTTTCAGGGTCAGGAAGTTTATGTTCCTAATAAAGATGTGTTGTCTAATCCTATCACTAATTATTCAGTTTTAAAGCAACGAAGAATTGATTTGGCAGTAGGGGTATCTTATGGAGATAATTTAAAAAAGGTAAAAGATTTAGTTTTAAGCACTTTAGATAATTTGGAAGACGTAATAAGAAAGGACGAGATGATTTTCACTTATGCTGAGTTTGGTAGCAGTTCTATAAATTTTGAAATCAAATTCTGGATAGAGTATCCTATTAACCCAAGTTATTTAGAAATGAGATCAAAAGCCATTATGGCTATCAAGGAAGCATTCGATAAAAATGATATTACCATACCATTTCCCATCAGAACGCTTGATTTCGGTATTAAAGGTGGTGAGAAGCTATCTGAAATGAACATAGGTTCTTCGCGTGGTTTAGGTAGTAAGTAAGTATAAGTTAAGGGGTTTTGGTTTCCATTTACTATTCTGAACTTTACAATCTCGATTCTAATAGAGGTTTAGCTTGCACTTAAAGTCAAATGGTTCTGCTATCTATTGATCTGAGTTAAAGTGTGCGATTTTCAAATAAACAGACTTGATCATTGTGGGGCTTCAGATACAGCACCATTTTTGAATTTAGAATTTCCTTTCCAATTTAGAATAAGTGCTTTTAACAAATCAATCTCAAGAGGCTTTTCAAAAAAATCATCAGCACCATTTTTCATGGCAAATTCCTTATCTAAGCGACTGGTGGATGATGATAAAATTATAACTTTTGTATTTGACAATTTGGGATTAGTTTTAACTTCTAGGAGAACTGTAAAACCATTGCTAACAGGTAAATTTATGTCTAGCAGGATTAAGTCGGGTGTTTCTACCGACTGAAACGGAGGTTTTCTATTAAGGTATAAAATTGCCTCTTCTGCAGTGCTCACGGAATCTAATTTGTTTACAAACCAACTATCCTCTAGAGTTTCTTGAGTTATCAGAACATCAATCTCATTGTCTTCTACTTGTAAAATATTAAGTGCTTTCATCAGTTTTTTGTTTAAAGAGTATAGGATTATTGATGTTGCTAGCGATAAAAAAATAGATGAATGATGATGATTACGCAATGATAAAGGGTTATATCGAATTATCTTATATGAAGATGCTCGTTTTCGATGGGTTTGATTTTTAGATTGACGAGATAATTGAGATTTCCGATGAAGCACATGTTTAGTGATGAAATATTTGTTTGCTGGCTGATAAGCCCTATTTTTTTAGGTGAATCACCATATTGAATTTAAGTGTTTACAGTAAAGTGCTTATACCTGATCTACTTAAATATGATTATTTTAATTTCTGCTAAAATTTCATGAGGTGTTTTTTTAGCTTAAGTACAAAAAAAACCCAAGCCATTCAGCTCAGGTTTTACCGTAATGAAAATTTGAATAGACTTATGCAGGTTCTCTAAACCCAACCCAAGTAAATCTTTTGATTAGATATTCCGGATTAGTTAAGGAAGCATTTCCAGCGGGGTTACCACCGGTTACATGGAAATCAGAAAATCCAGCATTTTGATTAACATGAATAGCTCCTGTTAAGTTAAAACTAACAGATGTAGCTGCCATTCCCATTTTATCCATAATCAGGTTTTTGGTATTTTCATCTGTAGTGTAAGCAGCGCACGATATGGCTCCATGGTTTTCTGCTAAACTGGAAGCTAAATCCACTGATTGATTAGTATCCTTTGTTTTAATTAGTAGTACTACTGGGCCAAATAGCTCCTTAGTGAATTTATCTTCATCTGATGCATTCATTTCAACTACAATTGGTGTAGCAGTTCTTGCTTTTTCAAACATTGGATTAGCAATACTTCTACTTTCTAACCATACTTTTCCACCTAATTTTTTAGCTTCTTCAGTGTGACTTAAAGTATTTGGATTTTGAATAGCTCCTAAAACAAATGGGCCTGCCTTCGGATTATCTACGAGTCCGTTGATGCTAGCTACTAATTTTTCAGCAAAATCTTCAAAACTTACTTTCCCATCAGGAGTATTGATACCATCTTCTGGTATAAAGAAGTTTTGTGGACATGTACACATCTGACCAGAATAAAGACAAACAGAAAATGCTAGATTTTGAGCTACCTTATCTATATTTTCTGCTGAATCCAGTATAACTGAATTGACACCGGTTTTTTCAGTGAAAACAGTTTTTCCGTCCAGACCTTCCAAGTAATTACCAAATGTAGCACTTCCGGTATAGTCAATTAATTTGATGGCTTTATTTTCCGCTAAGTCCTTAGTGATCATTTTATCATAGGTATCAGGGGCTAATTGACAAACATTTGGATCAATCCCGTTTTCCTTTAATACTTTTTGAATTTCAGAAACTACAATTGCCATTGGTAAAATAGCACCCGGATGTGGTTTGACTATACAAGGGTTGCCAGTGATTAAAGACGCATATAAGCCTGGTACTGAATTCCAAGTAGGAAAGGTACTGCAACCTACTACCATGCTGAGTCCTTTTGGCATTGGTTTCCAACTTTTATTTAATTGAACATTAAACTTTCCCATTGGCTTATCCCAAAACTTCTTTTCTGGGAATCTCTTCAATTCATCATAGCCAAAGGCTACAGCTTCCATCGCACGGTCAGCAGCATGCGGACCAGAGGCTTGAAAAGCCATCATATATCCTTGTCCAGTGGTATGCATAGTTGCGTAAGCATTTTCAAAGAAGCGTTCCTTAAATCGATCTAAGCTCTCAACTAAAATCGCTGCCCTGTCATCAATAGAAGTATTTCTCCATTGCGTCCATGCTTTTTTACTTCTGTTTATCAAAGTATCGGCACTGAAAGATGGATACAAAATCCCTAAAGGCTTTTGTAAATATGGAGATTCTTCTTGCCCAATCCAGGCCTCAGGATCAGTTTGCAGTAAGTCTTCAAATTTTTTGTCCAAACTTGCTTTAAATTTATCTTGACCATCTTTATCAGCCGTTTCCCCGTATATCTTGGGAGAAGGATGCTCTGGATATTGAGCATAAAAAGATCGGTCATGAACAGCATCTATAGCCTTTTTTAAAGTGTCTTTGTGCTTTTCGTATAAACTCATGGATAATATTTTTAAATTTGTGTTTAATTCTCGAAGCCTAAATATACATTTAAGATTTGAAGCAAGAAAATGCTTTTCTTCAGACGGAAAAGTTTTTTAGAAAATCAGAACCAAAAATCAGCCTATGAAGTACATTTTATCGCTACTAATGAGTTTTTTCATTTTTCATCAAAGTTTCTCTCAGGAATTTGTGCCTGGGCTTTTGGTAGTGAAATTGAAGGAAGAAGGAGCAATTGCTAGAACTCAGGCATCAAAATTATTAAGCCTTGAAAATTTAAGAAGAGATGAAAAGGTATTAAAAATTACAGGCTTTGATGCTCCAACTACTAGCAGTCAAAGATCTGTAAATACCAGTCGCTTGAATAATTTATACAAGATAGAGATAGGCGAAAATATACCAGAAGAAATATATATCAATTATTTGAAGAGTTTTGACAATATCGAGTATGTTGAGCAATATCCAAATGTAAAACCACTCTACGTACCTAATGACCCAGAGGCGCAATTCGGAAAGCTGCAGTTTCACTTAGATCAAATAAATGTGTACGATGCGTGGAATGTTACTCAAGGTGATGATGAAGTAGTAATTGGAATAATAGATACTGGAACGGACCTGGACCATGAAGATTTGGAAGCTAATTTATTTTTAAATTCAGCAGACCCAATTGACGGGCTAGATAACGATGGTGATGGGTATGTTGATAATTATTTCGGTTGGGATTTCGCAGATAATGATAATGCTCCAGAAGCTGATGGCAGTACTCATGGAACAGGCGTAGCTGGAATCGCTGCAGCCGCTACTGACAATAACACAGGAATTGCAGGAATCGGCTTTAATACAAAGTATATGCCAATCAAGATATTTAAGACGGAGGATAATTTTTCTCGGAATAGTTATGAAGCTATTATCTATGCAGCTGATCAGGGATGTGATATTATTAATCTTTCATGGGGGAATACTGGAAGATATTCTCAATTTGCTCAAGATATCATTAATTACGCTGTTTTAGAAAAAGATGTGGTAGTGGTTGCGGCAGCAGGAAATACTAATGCTGAGCTAGATTTTTTTCCTGCTTCTTACGATAATGTGCTTTCCGTTGGATATGTTAATTCCGATGATAGTCGAAATGCTAATGCAACTTATAGTGACTTTATTGATTTGGTCGCTCCTGGTGTAGGAATCTATACCACAGAAAATAATGATACCTACGATAATGATAGTGGATCTTCCTATGCAGCTCCCATGGTTGCAGGCGCTGCAGCATTGCTAAGAGCAGTATTTCCTGAATGGAGTGCGCAGCAAGTAATGGAGCAATTGAGGGTAAATAGTGATGATATTTATAATGTTGGAAATAATAGCGATTTCCAGTATAAATTTGGAAAAGGACGGTTAAATATATTCAAGTCTTTAGCTGATTTTGATCAACCATCAATTAGGATTAGTGATGTTACTTATACCAATGGTTTAGAGGAAGCGGCTTATTTTGGTGATACTTTAGATATAACATTGGAATTTACCAATTTTTTATCGTCAACGGAGAATGTAGAAGTGTCAATAACTACTTCTAGTCCCTATGTCACTTTATTACAAGACAAATATACCATTACCGAATTGAATACTTCTGAAAAGATTGCAAATCAAGAAAATAGATTTAGGGTTGTGCTTGCAGAAGATTTACCTGAAAATACAGCATTAAATTTTCGGGTTTTATTTAATGGTCAATTTTACGAAGACTATCAATCTTTTCAAATACAAAGCAGTCCTACAATTCGTCTGTTTCAGTTTCAAAAATGGAACTTTGGATTTACCGCAACGGGAAACCTAGGCAGAAGCAAAGAAACCCCGTTTGAAAACTATGCTGTGAGTTATAATGGAAAAAGAATTATTGATCACATGGGACTTATCATTTATGCAGGTGAGGATAGTCTAAGGAGAAATACTCTTTTTAACTCTAATTCATTTCAGTACCTTGATGATTTCGAAAGTTTTCAATCATTAAAGCGCTATGATGATGTGACAGCTGATTTTGATGTTAGAAGCATTTTTACAGAAGATAATGAAAATACTAATCCGTTAGATATTTACATTGAACAAAGACTTTTGGCCTGGAATGATGAAGATGAATTTTTAATTCAACAATATAAATTAGAAAATAGGAGCGGAAGCAACTATGATTCTTTATACTTTGCCTTGTTCAATGACTATGCCATCGGAGAGAAACTAAATAATTCCATAAAATATGATAGCGCATTACAACTATCTTATGCATTTGACGATTCGGAAAACGAGTATGTTGGACTAAGCTTATTGACAGGCCAAGATTCTGTTTTTTACGCTTTTGATTTGGGAAATGAAAACGGTCATGACAGTGATTTACAAAATGATAGTCTTACACAAGATGTTGTGAGAAACGCATTATTGAATTCGTTTTCAAAACAAAGTGCTGGTAGTTTATCAGGTGGGAATAACATTGGTAGTTTGCACGGAATTTGTCTTGCGGGATTCAGTGCTGGTAGCTCCCAAATGGTTTCTTTTGCTATTATGAGAGCGGAGAATTTGAATGCCTTAAAAGCGTTGGTACAAAAAGCAAAAGAAAAGGATTCATTAAGCTACACATTACCTCCTTTTGGTCAACAGATACTCATATGTGAAGATGATAGTCCTATTTTAAGTGCAGCTGAGAATAAGGAATATGATGTTTATGCTTCTGCCACTATTGACACCGTACTTTATTCAGGAACTGAATTTGAAATAGGCTCCATATCAAATGATACTACTTTTTTTGTAGTAGAGAGAGACTCCATGGGAATTCCGAGTACAAGAAAACGGATAGTTGTATCCATCAACAGACCTTCGGCTTCTTTTTCTTTACCAAGCGAACCGATATTGATGGAGGCTGAAGAAACTAATAGCTTTAAATTTACCGATCAAAGTGAAGATGCCATTAACTGGCAATGGAGCTTTAGTAATGGTTTCAGTTCTAGCAAGCAAAATCCGAATATAGTGTTTGATTCCGTAGGGATGTATACAGCGGAATTAATCATTACTAATAGTATTGGTTGTAAGGATACATTAATGAAATCTTTTGAAGTTTTTCAAAGGGCATTAAAGCCACAGATTAGCAATTTAGATATATGTATGAACGATGATCTTACAGTTCATGACCCAAATATTGATGAAATAACGGTTTATACTGATAGCCTCTTGCAAAATCAAATCTATAAAGGACCCGAATTGGTGCTTGAGAATATTGTAAATGACCAGATTTTATATTTACGTAATGAGCTAGGTGACTATCCTTCAAAGGTAGTGAAGCTTGAGGTATCAGTAATTTCCATCAATGCGCAAATGGAAGTTAGCTTAGATATGTCTTCAGAAAATGAAAAGCTGCTTGGAATTGCTAAAAGTAACAGTGAATTAGCAGATCAGTTGGTTTGGATGATAAATGAAGATACTTTGGGTACAAACAGTGAAATATATTTTGATTTGCTTAAGTTAAAAGAGGGTCCGTTAAAGTTATTTGCAATTTCTGAATCTATGTGTGTAGATTCTGTTTCATTTCAAACTTCGGCTAGTTCAAATCCTGAATTTGAAAACTACTTTTTATGCCAAAGTGAAAGCGTGATTTTATCCGCCTTAAATACTGACGAAGTTTATTATTTTGAAGATGAGGCAATGTCTAATTTTATTGGCAAGGGGCCAGAAGTCAATTTAGAGTCCGTAAATGAAAATATGACTGTGTTTGCAATTAATGTTAAAAATATCCATCCTTCTGAAATGGTTGAGGTCCCTATTTTCGTTAGCGAATTAACCGCTGAATTCAATTTATCAAGTGATACTATCAATTTGGCTTTTGAAAATGAGATTGAATTAGAAGCTCTGTCAGAATCTGCGGCATCGTGGAATTGGAAAATAGACAATCAGTTGGTCAGTCAGAGTTCGGAAGTTAGCCATCAATTCTCAGCTGCAGGTGTCTTCGATATTCAATTATCGGTAACCGATACATTAGGATGTGAACAATCTAACAAAAAGCAGCTAGTGGTTTTCAATGATCCGTTACTAGGAAATAAAAATGAGTTGAAGTCATACTTTTCAATTTACCCCAATCCAGCCGACAAATTGGTTCACTTAAGTGGAAAAGATCAATTCAAATTTGATTCGTATAGTGTAGTCGATGCCAAAGGAAAAGAAGTGATGAGGTCAAAAAATGAGTTACCACTTCTACAAACTGAAATAATTGATGTGTCGGAATTAAAACAAGGCCCCTATTATTTGATTATTAGAAGAGGTAAACAAGAAGCCTCGTTTTTATTTGTTATAAATCGTTAAATAGGATATTGTAATTTATGAAAGATATATACGCTGAACTTATTTCTATAGGAGATGAAATACTCTACGGTCAAACCTTAGATACTAACTCCCATTATATTAGTGCTGAATTAGATAAGTTGGGAATTCGAGTTCATAGAAAAGTAACTGTAGCTGACAGCAGGGAAGCCATCATGAAAGCATTTAAAGAAGCTGAAGTAAATGCTGACATTATTATTATTACGGGTGGGCTAGGTCCTACAAAAGACGATTTAACAAAACCACTTTTAGCCGAGTATTTTGATTCTGGAATGAAGCTTCATGAAGACATTTTAGAAGACTTAAGGGAGCGATTTGTTAAAAGGGGCAGAGAACTCAATGAATTAAATAAAGGACAAGCAGAATTACCTGAAAAATGTAAACCGATTGAAAATAAGTATGGCACTGCTCCAGGGATGTGGTTTGAAAAAGATGGTAAGGTATTTATATCTATGCCTGGTGTCCCAAGTGAAATGAAGTATATGATGGAGGATACTATCTTGCCACGGTTCAAGGATATGTATCAGACACCTGTTTTAATTCATAAAATGGTAAAGACGGTTGGTATCCCTGAAAGCATATTAGCGGAGAAATTGGAGGATTGGGAGAATAATCTTCCTAAAGAAATAAAATTGGCGTATCTGCCTGGTTTAAAACAGGTCAAGATGCGATTAACTGCTTCAGGTCAAGATGAGCAGCATCTGCAAGATCTCATTGAAGAAGAAGTCAATAAATTATATCAATTGGTAGGTAAATATATTTACGGAACCGATGACAGTAATTTAGCGGGTAAAGTTGGAGAATTATTATTACAGCAAAATAAGACTATTGCGGTAGCAGAAAGTTGTACCGGTGGGCAGATTGCGCACTTGATAACAGCTAATGCTGGAAGTTCCACTTATTACAGAGGAGGTATAAATCCGTATCATAATGATTTGAAGATTAATGTCCTAGGCATTAAAACAGAAACTATTGAGAAGCATGGTGCAGTAAGCGAACAAACCGTGATAGAAATGGCGGAAAGAGTACGTGAAATTTTTGGTGCCGATATAGGGATTTCAACCAGTGGAGTTGCAGGGCCAGGAGGGGGCTCAGAAGAGAAACCAGTAGGTACTGTATGGGTTGCTTTGGCAGATGGACAGAATACCCAAACTAAATTGTATCATTTTCAGTTTGATAGAGCAGGTAATATAGAGATGACTTCTAATTCATTATTAAATTTGGTTCGACAAACTTTAAGCTTAAAATAATTGAGAAAAAGTTTATAAATGTTAATTTTGTACAAATTTGATTTGGTTAAACTATGGAAATTGAACCAATTAAATAAAAAACGTCATATAATGGAAGGAAATCGTTCCTTCTAAAAATCAGTGATATTAAAAAAGTTTTTGATTTCAATAAACGACTAATTATTTCATGGCAACTGTAGAAATGGTAATGCCCAAGATGGGTGAAAGTATAATGGAAGCAACAGTGCTTACCTGGTTGAAAAAAGAGGGTGAGACTATTGAAGAAGATGAATCAGTATTAGAAGTGGCTACTGATAAGGTAGATACTGAAGTTCCTGCCCTAGAAGCAGGTGTTCTTAAACAAATACTAGTTCAAGAAGGAGATGTTGTGGGAGTAGGTAAACCAATAGCGATCATCGAAACTGAAGGTGGAGGTGCTTCCGATAAAGATGTTTCTGGAGTAGATTCAGCAAATCTTGAAAGCCCGGCTCCTGCTACTGCAACTGCCGACACTAGTCTTTCTTCATCTTCGGGCAATAATGGACATGATATTGCAGCTCGATCAGAGTCAGGTAGATTCTATTCTCCTTTGGTAAGGAATATTGCCAAAGAAGAAAATATTGAAATGGCTGAACTGGAGTCTATTTCCGGAACTGGAAAAGATGGTAGAGTGACTAAAAAAGACATTTTGTCTTATTTAGAAAATCGAGAAGAGGCTCCTGCAAAAGCAGCAAGTCAACCAAGCCCTGCACCAGCAGCTTCAAGTGCGCAGCCTGCTGCACAACCTGCTCCTAAAGGGGTTCCAGTTAGTATTTCTAGCGATGATGAAATCATCGAAATGGACAGAATGCGTAAGATGATTGCCGGTAGAATGGTGGATTCTAAGCGTATTTCTCCACATGTGACATCATTTGTTGAAGCAGATATGACTAGCGTTGTGCAATGGAGAAATAAACATAAGAATTCATTCAAAGAGCAGGAAAATGGGAACTTGACTTTCACTCCAATTTTTATTGAAGCAGTCGTAAAGGCGATAAAAGACTATCCAATGATTAATGTTCAGGTTGATGGAGATAGAATAATCAAAAAGAAGCATATCAATATTGGAATGGCAGTAGCGCTTCCAAGTGGTAATTTGATTGTTCCGGTGATTAAAGATGCGGATCAATTGAACATTAGAGGTTTGGCTAATAAAGTCAATGATTTAGCTAGAAGGGCCCGTGATGGCAAATTGAAAGCTGAAGAATTGGAAGGTGGAACATTTACCATCTCCAATGTTGGTTCTTTCGGAAACGTGATGGGTACGCCAATCATCATGCAGCCACAAGTGGGTATCTTAGCTTTAGGTGCAATTGTTAAAAAGCCTGCTGTTCTGGAAACACCTGAGGGAGATGTGATAGCAATTAGACATAAAATGTTCTTATCGCATTCCTATGACCACCGTGTAGTGGACGGTTCTCTTGGCGGAATGGTAGTGAGAAGAGTAGCTGACTATCTTGAAAAGTGGGATGCCAAAAAAGATTTATAGAATTTAAAAGTTATTAAAGGAAAAAAGGGACTATGTACGGTCCCTTTTTTTGTGCCATAACATTTTTGAATGAAAGGTAGTTTTTAAATAAACATAAATATTCTGTCTATGAAAAGCCTGTCTCTGTTTCTCTTGCTATTAACATTTACAATTAGTTGTCATGCTCAAAGTGATCGAGATCGTAAAAACTATACTTTTAAATCTGGTGATCGATTTGGGACTGGAAAATGGTATATGGGCAGGGAAATAGCTCATGTGATGGGTTATCAAGGGATAAACTGGTTGGAGCGAGATGAAAGAGAGAAAGAGGAAAATACAAGCAGACTTCTAAAGAACATGGACATTCAAGAGCAAGAAGTCATTGCTGATATTGGTGCGGGATCGGGTTATCATGTTTTCAAAATGGCTCCTGTAGCGAAAACAATATATGCAGTTGATATTCAGCCAGAAATGTTAGCGGCAATCAATGAGAAGAAGGAAGAAATGGGAATAGACAATATTGAATTAATAAAGGGAACAGAAAAGAGTGTTAATCTGCCTAGCAATACTGTTGACAAAGTTTTAATGGTAGATGTCTATCATGAATTTAGTTTCCCGATCGAGATGATAGCTTCCATTAAGAAATCATTAAAACCAAAAGGCAAAATATACCTTATAGAATATAGGTCGGAAGATGATAGCGTACCAATTAAGCGACTACATAAAATGAGCGAAAAACAAGCGGTGAAGGAATTTAAGGCAGCCGGATTTATATTAAAGAAAAACATTGATAATCTCCCGTGGCAGCATTGTATGGTTTTTATTCGGCAATAATCTTCATCGTGAATTGTAATCAATATTTCGATCGGTTTTACATTTCTGAAGCCTCAACGAAAATTTTCTTAATTTTGTCTATTACTTCAGCACGGTTTTTTTCTAAACCATGACTATCATTTTCAAATAGATGAAGACTTACCTTTTTACCTTGCTTTTGCAAACTATCAGCTAATGCAAGAGCTTGAGAATAATGAACATGTTCGTCAGTTTTACTATGAAAAATAAGGAAAGGGATATCGGGTAATTTATCTACCCAGTAATTTGCCGACCTTGATTGTAGAGCCGCCTTTGGTTTATACTTATAGTTGGGAATTAATTCCTGATATACTGCTTCCATTTGAACATGATGTTTGAGTGTTATTTCTAAATCAGATATTCCTCCTATTGTGGCAACAGATTTTATTTTATCACCTTTATAATTTTTAAGGGTTAGATAATTCATCATTCCGCCTCTGCTTATTCCTAATAAATTAATGTGATTTGTATCTGCCTTTTCAATTTGACTCAAATGAGAAATTAGGTTTGTGTTGTCTCTAACATCAATACCTCCAAATTCCTCTTTACCTTCACCACCGCTATTACCTCTGTAATTTGATGCCACAACCACAAATCCTTCAGATGCAAAGGGAGCCATTATTTCAATTGCTGTTGCAATTAAGAGTCTACCTAATTCTTGATTACCACCTCTATTAAATATAATGACAGGATATTTGCCAGGTTTTTTAGGTTGAACCATAAAACCAGAAATCATTAAACTATCACTATTGTACGCCATAGAAAAAATTTGCACATCATTTAGGTAATTAAATAATTCGGGATGATGTTCAATCTTTTTAGCAATAGGGGCACTCAAATAATCCACTGGTTTCAGTAGGATATTATTTCCGTTAAAATTGCCAAACCGGCTTCTAATGTCAAGCTCTTCTTCTCTGCTATTGCAACCTAGCAAAATTGCAACAAGCAGAATCGAATAAAAAATGTCCCTCATATCTTAAATGTTATACCTCCTTCAAGGATTGCTTATACATATTGTAAAACAGTAGAGGGAGAAAGGCAAAAGCTAAGAATACAAAAGTCATAACCATTACGATATTCGCATAAAAATCGCTGCTAAACCTAAGCCATGTAGAAATTACAAAAAATATCACAGCAGCTAGACCAAATATCCACTGCATTAAGAATCTTTTCTCGGTCAATTTTCCTTCTTTCCATTTATAGAAAAATAAAAGTGGGAAACATATCAAACCCGCACTGGTACCTCCCAAGTAAAGCATAATGAAAGAGTAGGGGAGTTGTAAAATTTTAAAAAGGAAACCTACAACAAATATAAAACTAAAGAACCAAGCGAAAATATAAACTATCTTTTTCATGCTTCCTTGTGATTAATAGCTTCTACTTGACTTGATTTATACATTCTAAAGAATAGGAATGGGAGGAATAGTAAGCCAAAAGACAGCATTCCTAGCCCGAAGATAACTGCAGCTCCTTGTAAATGTAAAATCTTAAAGGTTCCTCCAACAAAAAGTAACATCAAGCTTAGGGTGCCAAAAATCCATTTAAGCTTTTCTGACATTACTTTAAGTACCTTGTCTTTAAACTTGTTAATAAGTATCAGAGGAAGGAAAATGAAGGAAAGTCCCATCAATCCTGAAAAAAGCAGGACGGTTGCTCCTGGCAGGTGCAAAATTTTGAAAAATGCACCAAATGTGATCGAAAGGGCGAAGAGGTAGCCCATGATATACGTGATTTGTTTCATAAGAATTATTTTTTTGTGGTTTAGTAAATAAATAGTTTCGTTTTGTATTTCTTCAAAACCATTTGGAGTGGTTTGTTCAAAGGCCTTTAAATACGCATCATCAAAAGCTTCCCCTTTTTGCATTTCAATTTCTATCAGACAACAAAAATGATCAATAAGGTCCTCTTGCACCTCAGGAGATGAAATGCCACTTTTCTTTATTTTTTGGCTGATAAAGTCAAATTGCTGATCGGTTATCATAGGGCAGGAGAAATTTGGTTACTTGGAAATACAATCTTATTCAGTGTTTGCATGAAGTCTTCCAGTTCTTTTACCACTTCCTTTTTCTCTGTTTTTCCCTTGGTGGTTAGCGTGTAATATTTTCTGACTCTTTTTCCAATCTTCACTTCCTCTGTAGTAAGAATACCATCTTTTAGTAATTTATGTAGAGTAGGATAGAGACTACCATCTTTGATTAGGATTTTCCCATCAGAGATTTCTTTCACTTTTTGGCATATTTCATAGCCATACATTTTCCCGTTGTCCTCAAGGAGTTTTAAAATGATTACTCCTAATGTGCCTTTTAATAGTTCTTTTGAATACATAGAACAAATATACATCATAATACGATGTATCAAAATAAAATGATCATAAATTTTAATAGATGACCTTTAAGAATGACTACGAAGTATTATCAAGTATCTTATGAATTTTAGTAAAATGGTATAGATTCGATTGAAAAAATCACCAACCATCAATGATGAAAAAATATTTAAAATTAATAGTACGGATCGTTCTAGGTTTGTTGATTGCTGAATTCAGCTTTGATTTTATTTCAGGAATGCTATTTCCTTATGTATCGAATGAATAAATATTCTTTAAAGTTCCAGCTTTCTCATTTCAAAATTCTACTACATATTATAAAATTCATTTGCTAAAAATCAATGGTCGCTTTATTTTGAACTTGGAAGATTTACAATAGATTAATACAAATAAGGCTTACAATTAGACGCATTTTATTTAATTTGTTGTTTAAGATTTAGTTCCTGTCTCGAACTAGATTTTTCTTCTTTAATGAATAAATAAGCCAAAAGCTTTCTTAAATTTAGCAATTGAATCATTACCCATGGCAGTAGATAGAATAACATCATTAATAAATAAAAGTAATTTAGTCAGTAGAGATTTAAGCTGGCTACAGTTCAACTATAGGGTCTTGGATCTGGCTCGAAAGCCGAATCGTACCATTTTCGAAAGGCTTAAGTTTCTAGCAATTACCGCTTCCAATCTTGATGAGTTTTTTATGATTAGAGTTGGCTCTCTTTATAATTATATTGATTATGGAAGAGAGAGAATAGATTATTCCGGTTTGAGAGAATTACCTTTCCGGAAGAAGCTTTTGACTGAATGTCAAAATTTTGTAAAATCTCAAAACAAACTGTTTGAAGATGAGCTGGAACCGATTTTTGAGGAGAATAACTTTAAGATTGCTGAACTTGCTGATTTAAGCCCAAGCGAGCTCAAAAAAGCCAACAGCTTCTTTGATAAAATCATATTTCCAATGCTAACGCCAATGGTTTATGATAATTATCACACTTTTCCTATCCTGATGAATAAACTACTAATTTTCTCAGTGGTTACACGTTCCTTTGGAGAAAAAAAGGATAATAAAAAGCTTTCTTTTATTCAAATCCCGCAAAATATTCAGAGATTTTATGAAGTAGAGCGGGATGATAAAATGTTTTTTATTCCTATTGAAGAATTGGTAAAAGCTAACATTGAGAAGTTGTTCAGGAATATAGAAATCCTGTCAGTTAATTTATTTCGAATTACCAGAAATGGAGATTTCACTTTAGAAGAAAGTGATGATATTGAAGCCAATTTCCTAGAAGAGATGCGTAAAAAGCTTAAAACTCGAAAAACGGGTAGGGTAGTACGCATCGAAATTGATAAGGATTATGATAAATGGATGATGAAAATCCTCTGTGATCGATGGGAAATCGACAAAGACAATATCTTCAAATTCAAGAAAGGGGACTTAGTGGATTACAGTGCTTTATGGCAGATTATTAAACATACAGAGTTCAAGGATAAAATTCCTGCTGCTTTTGATCCTGTACCGCCATTGGCATTTCCGGAGCATAAATCCGATTCTGACAATATTTTTGAAATTTTGAAAGATCGAGATATCCTATTGCATCACCCGTATAATAATATTGAGCCGGTAATTGATATGCTGGAGAAAGCAGCAGAAGACCCAAAAGTGCTATCAATTAAGCTCACTATTTACAGACTGGCAGAGGATTCGAGAATTACAAACGCATTGTTAAAAGCTGCTGAAAATGGAATACATGTTTCAGTTCTTTTTGAGGTAAAGGCACGTTTCGATGAAGAAAACAATATTCGAGAAGCTAAAAGACTACAGAAAGCAGGTTGTTTTGTAATCTATGGTATCAGTCGTTATAAAACACATACTAAGCTTTTGATGATTGTCCGAAAGGAGAAGGAAAAAGTAACTCGATATTTACATATGGCCAGTGGAAATTACAATGAAGAAACGGCTAGATTATATACAGATATTGGTTTAATGACTACTGATGAAATCTATGCCCAAGATATATCCGAGTTTTTTAATGTAATCACAGGCCATAGCCTGCCTCACGAGTATGAAAGATTAATTACAGCACCAAAGGATATGCGAACGCGCTTGATTAATTTGATACAGCAAGAAGCTGAAGATGCAAAAGCGGGACTGCCATCTGGGATTTGTATCAAGATCAACTCTTTGGAGGATAAAGAAACCATTGAGGAGTTATATGCTGCCTCTCAAGCTGGGGTAAGGATCAAGTTAATTGTTAGAGGGATTTGCTGTTTGAGACCAGGAAGAAAAGGTTTAAGCGAAAATATTACGGTTCGATCCATAGTGGGAAATTTTCTGGAACATTCGCGTATCTATTACTTCCATAATAATGGCGAGCCTAAAGTCTATGGTGGAAGTGCTGATATGATGGTTCGCTCCTTTGAAAGAAGATTAGAGTCATTGTTTTTGATTGTCGATGAAACTCTGAAGAAGCAGGTGATGAACATCCTGAGGTTTAATTTAATGGATAATATTAACTCTTACGAAATGAATGAAGATAGTTATTATAAAGAGGTAGAACGCAATGGAGAACCTGCTTTTAATATCCATCAAGAGTTTTTTAATGTGACTCCTGAGTTGATTGAGGACGTGAAATTGTTTGAGTGATCCTAAAAAGTTTAGCTTTAATTTTATGAAACAGTTATTTCAATTAATATTTCTTATAGCAATCTCCTTTAATGTATTTGCTCAAAGTGAAAACATAAAGAAAACTTTAATGACAGACTCTAGAGAGGTGACTGTTTATTTAGAAGGAGCCCAAATTTTTAGAGTAGGAGAGAGCAATCTTAAAAAAGGTAGTCATACACTAATAATAAAATCACTTTCAGCCCTTTTAGACCCTAATAGCATAAATGTAAAAGGGATAGGTGATATTAAAATACTCTCTGTTCAACATCAATTCGATTTTTTGGAGAAGGAAATTAATACTAAGTCTGTTGATAGTCTCCATAAAATAATTGAAAACATAGATTCTGAAATAAGAAGTAAGAATAATAGAATGAATGTTTTGATTCAAAAGGAAAGCCTAATTTCAGCTAATAAAAATCTTGGTAATGAAAATATCACTTCTACTCAATTGCTTCAGATGCTCAGCCTGTATGAAAATGAATTAACAGCAATAAAAGTAGAACAGTCTAATATCAGCTTAGAGATTAGTGATTTAAAATCGCGATTATCGAAATTAAACAATCAATTGCATGCAATTGAAGGTGCTAAAACTGAAACAAAGAGTAATATTCTCATAAAACTGGAGGCGAATCAAACTACAATAGCTTCTTTTGAAATTAGTTACTTTGTCGGAGGTGCAGGTTGGTATCCAAAGTATAGACTTAATGTCACAGATATCACCAAGCCCATTGATTTGGAATACCAGGCAGAGGTTTTTCAGCAAACCGGGGAGGATTGGAATGATGTTAAATTACGATTTTCAAATGCTGAACCAAATCAAAATAAGGAAGCCCCTGAATTGGAAACTTGGTATTTGGATTATGCCCGTTTTACGAGTTTCGAAGAAAATGATCCTGCAAATCTTAGGGTAAGCAATGCTGTAAAAGGGAAAGTAACGGACGGAGAAACTGGGGAACCCTTACCAGGTGTGAATGTATTGGTCAAAGGTACTGCCATTGGTACCACTACTGATTTACAGGGAAATTATTCTATAACGATGCCAAGGGGTGCAGACCAATTACGATTCGCTTATATAGGAATGAAATCCAAAACGCTCAATGTGAATTCATCAAGATTAAATGTGAGTTTAAGCCCAGATGTACAACAGCTTTCAGAAGTTGTTGTAACGGGCTATGCAGCAGGAATAGAACGATCCCCAAACCGAGTAAAAATAAGAGGTACTGCTTCAATTACAAATGACAAGAGAGCAGAAAAAACTAAATCTACCACGATCAAAAGACAAACCAATATAGAATTTGAAGTGGATGAACGTTATACTATTAAATCGGGAAGCCCTCAAACTTATATAGATTTGAAAGAATATGAGATGAATGCGGACTATCATTATGTAGCCATTCCAAAGCTTGATAAGAATGCCTATTTGGTGGCGGGAATTGCTAATTGGGATCAATACAATTTAATGGAAGGAGAGGCTAAATTATTCTTTGAAGGCTCATTTGTCGGCACAAGTATTCTTAATGCCAATGCCACCATAGACACATTAAAAATTTCCTTGGGCAATGATAAAGGGATAATCATTGAGAGGGAAAAAATAGATGACTTTAATCAGCGAAGTTTTATTGGACTCAATAAGAATAAAAAGTTGGGTTATGAGATTATGATTAGGAATTCAAAACCTCAAAAAATTGATTTGATTTTATATGATCAGGTACCAGTTTCGCTAAGAGATGATATTGAAGTTACGGTTGAAAAATGGAGTCAAGCCCAACACAACAAAAAGACGGGGGAACTAAGATGGGATTTAAGTATCGAGGATGGTAAATCAATAAGCAAGGAATTTGTTTACGAGGTAAAATACCCAAAAGATGAAGAGGTTATTTTGGAATAGGCTTATTTGTAGTCATCTAGAAACCATTTCAAAGCCTTTTTATTGTCTTTAAATACTTTGGTGATAAACGGAGCGCTATCTTCATTAGAGTGATATTCATCCACTTTATTGGAAGCAATTTGCGTGATCGGTGATAAAACAGCTTGATGAGTAAAACCGAGTTGTTCGTATTGTGGATTCACATCTGTTTCTAACCAGGTGATTTCTTCTTGCCTAATCATTTCTAATTCTGTCACATCTGCCAATAAAAGGAATTTTTCCTGACCTGTAATTTTATGCTTCGGGATCTCTTTTTTATATAAATTCAATGATGTGTCAATAAGAGCTCGAAATACCACTGGATTCAAAATACCTCTCCAAACTTCCTTGATATATGGAATATTATTAATCTCTTCAACAGTGATTCTTAATTTTGGGTCAGTGTATAATCTCATTCTCACATGATTTAATACTATGCTTAAAGCAATAAGTTAAAGAAAAAATTTTAGGAATGGTACTATTCAATTATTTCTTTACTTTTTTTTCGATAAATGCGTAGTAAATCTAAATACTTAAGCCATGTTTAGTTACCTATAATACTGGTGGATTAATTCGCTAGAACTTTTACAGCCAGACTTTTTTAGGATGTTGCTTCTGTGCTTAGATACCGTTTGCGGACTGATAAATAGGATTTCAGCTATATCAGAACTGGTTTTTCCTGCGGCCAATAATTTGATGATCTCTACTTCTCTTGAGGTGAAATTTGATAAGAAATCGTCATTAACAAGGACGGTTTCATTTTGATAAAATTTATTCAAGGCTAATTTAATGGCTACATCTAAATTTCTTTCATTATATGGTTTGACTAAATATCCAAAAGTAGATTCATCGGAGGTTCTAGAAATTAATTCATGATCGGAATAGGCAGAAAGATAAATTATGGGGATCTTTCTTATTTTATTAAGTTCATATGCCGTCTCGATACCGTCCTTATCACCTTCAATATTTATATCGCAGAGTACTAAATGTACAGTATTGGTATTGAATAAAAACATGGCTCTTTCATAGTTTTTGGCTATTCCTACACATCTAAATCCTAAATCTTCTAACAAGAAAGATAGATCCTGCGCTATCAATAATTCATCTTCTATTATCAAAATGTTTCTATATCCATCCATGATATCATTTAGTTTATTTACTTGTAAATGAAATTTTGAAATGATTTCCATCCTCACATCCTACGGTAATTTCTCCGTCTAATTGGTCAATTAATGATTTGATTATACTTAAGCCAAATGAATTACTATTCTCAAATTGCGATTTAGAAATACCTGTCCCATTGTCTTTCAAATTGATGATTATTCTATCGTGATGTTTTTTTGCAGTAAAATCTATGACTAACTGATCTTCCCCACTATGTTTTAAAGAGTTCGTGACTATTTCATTAAGGATTAATCCCAATGGAACTGCTTGATCTAAGTTTAATTTGAATTCATCTATATCCAAGTTGAAATGAACATCGGAATAATTGCTTTTAAAAGCCATCGATAAGTAGTCAATTAGCTCTTTTATATATTCTTTGCAATCTACCTCAGTATATTTTTCTGTCATATACAATTTTTGGTGTAAGAGTGAGAGTGACTGCATCCTTAACTTGCCTTCTGTGAGTGCCATTTTTGCATCCAAATTACTTGTACTTCTACTGTGAAGGTTTAAAATACTAGAAATAAGCTGCAAGTTGTTTTTTATTCTGTGATTGAGTTCTCTTAATAGTAATTCTATTCGTTCATTTCTAAAGTGAAGTTTTTCATTCTGACTTTCAATTTCCTCTTTCTGAGAGCGGACTTCTTCTGTTCGATTCCGCACCAAATCCTCTAATATTTTATTTCTATTTTTGATTTGATTAAAGCGCCACCGCAGGATCAATCCTACAAATAATAAAATTGATATGCTTAATAAGGTTCTAAACCATACGGACTTGTACCAAAACGGTAAAACAGTAATGGCTAGAGTAGCTTCTTCTTTGCTCCAAATATTCTCATCATTGAGGGCTTTTAATCTTAGGATATACTCACCTGGTTTTAAATTGCTGAAGGTTACAGATTTTTTTGTTGATGCCGGTCTCCACGATTCATCTAATCCCTCCATAAATAAAGCATACATATTTTTATGTCCATTTATTAGATTTAATGCATCGAAATTGATGTTGATGAGAATATCCTCTGGCTTGAGAATAATTGATTTAGTATGCGATATTGATTTAGTTAATATATCGGGTCTGACTTTTGAATTTATCAACTTATTATTGATTTTTAGTTGGCTGAAATATACTTTTGGTGGGACTTTATTGTATTGAATTTGACTAGGATTGAACTGGACCATTTCTCGTGAAGATCCAAACTTTAGTGTACCATCAGGATCTTTAAAAGCTGACCCGAATATGAAGTATTCTTCCTTTAAACCATCATTTTGGTTGTAATTGGAAAACTTTCCATCGGAACTCATTTTTGACAGACCAGAGGCAGTTGCAATCCATACATCACCGTTCTCATCTTCCAATGTGCTACTAATTACATTAGATGGTAGGCCGTCATTTTTAAAGTAGCGAGTAAAGCTGCTGTCGGTAAAATTGAAAAAATTTAAGCCAAGTTCTGTACTGATCCAAAGTCCATTTTTATTGCTCTGTGAGATATGATTAATGTTTCCATTACTTAAAAAACCTTCCCTGGGTGAAGATTCAAATTTGATAAAAGTACTAGTTTTCTCATCATATAGATGCAATCCCCCTGCAGTCCCTACCCATAGTCTGTTATTTTGATCCTCAAAAATGAATTTTACATACTCATCTCCGCTATTTTCAACTAGGCTTAAATCACTTACAGGAAACGGCTTTAATTCCTCCTTTTGTAAATTGTATCTAAAAAGCCCTTTTAAACTATTGCCTAACCAAATTCTCTTTTTATGGTCGACAAAAATTCTAAGATTAAAATTTAAGTTTGAATCTTGACTGTACTTTTTAAATCGGCTTAACTTTTTGTTTTTGTGATCCCAATGGTAAACAGAATTGCCCCAAACAGAAATAAGGTATTCGTTTTCCTTCCATCTCGTTATTTGGGTTAATCTATTGTCGGTTGATGGATCTCCATTTTTTAATTTATATATATTATAATCTTTTGTTTTTTCATTTTTCACTATTAAACCGGAATAAGTTGTAATCAGTAGTTCGTTTTCATCATGCCTTATAAAACTAGTGTAGCGATTTAAAAATTTATCAGTGACTTTTGGTAAAAAGGAAATGAGCTGAAATTTATTGAATAATGGATGTGAATAGTAAACACCACCATTATTAACAGCGCTCCATAGTCCCCCCATATTATCTTCAAAAATATTATAAATGTTATTTCCTCCGATATTACCCTCATTCTTCTGCTTAGCATTTACCCAGTGAAATGTTTGATTTTCCCGGTCATAGAAATTGATTCCATTCATGGTGCCGAACCAAATTTTTCCGGGCTTTTGAGGGTTTTCATAAATTGAAAAACATACTTCATGACTTAGTCCATTGCGATTTTTTACATTGTTTGGAATCTGGTCAATTCTCATGGTTTCCAAATTGACAACGTCCACACCATTTCCTGTAGCTACCCATAGCTTTCCATCATCAGTTTCAAGTAAGTCATAAATGTAAGGGTGCCTGAGTCCTTTTTTTGTATTTGATTCTTTACCAATTAAAGAAAAATCTTCATTTTCAATATCAAAAATATTTACACCTCGCGCAGTGGCTATGAAGAGCTTTTTTTTATCTAAGGATTGTTTTATAGTCCTTACCGTTAAATCAGCCAGTCCTTCATCGATACCATAATGCTTGAATTGTCCTGAGGCAGGATCTAATTTAGTAAGTCCATTATTAGTTCCTATCCAAATGTTGCCGTGACTATCTTCGGCTATTCCTCTTACTTTATTATCACTTATGCTATTATCATTGTCATTACTATGAACATAATTTGTAAACTGATCAAGTTGCGGGTTAAATTTTGAGAGTCCACCGCCATAGGTGCCAGCCCAAATATTACCTTTGGAATCAGCGAAAAGAGTCCAAACAAAATCATAAGTAAGTGAATTCGAGTCTTGGACATTATGGTAATAGTGTTTGAATTCACTTCCGCTATATTTCCAAAGTCCATTTTCACCACCTATCCAAATAAATCCATCTTGATCTTGTATGATACTATAAGGGAAGGGCTGATCTAGGCCCATATTCCTATCAAGATGTCTGAATTCAATTGGGAAATTTTGTCCATTCAGGATCTGAAAAGAAAGAAGAATAATTAAGCCTAAGCAGAAGTACTTTTTCATACAACAATTATTTGAATATTTAAATTAGAAAACAATACCTATAAAGCTGTATATTTTCGGATTAATTTAATTTTTCAGATGCATTGCATTAGAAAGCGACAGCAATAAAAAAGGTGAGCCGTTTTTGACTCACCTTTTTATATTTTGTGTTCAGGATAATTTATTTTTTCTTTTTCTTTTTGCCTTTCTCTTTCTCTTTTTTGGCTTCTTCACTTGCCTTCATTGCTTCTTGTAATCGTTGCTGAAACTTGGAAGTCTTTTTATTTACGTTTTTCTTCTTATTCTCTTCTAGTATTTTTAGGATTTTATCCTCATCAATCATTCTTCTGATTAAAGTTTGCTGTCCAAATGTGATAAGGTTGGCAATTAAATAGTAGAAACTTAGAGCAGCCGGGAAGCTGTTCAATACGAACATGAAAATTACAGGCATTAAATACTGTATGTTTTTCATCGGTCCTTGTACCGAACTAACCTGTCCTTGTGACCAAGTAATTAAAAGGGTAGATAAGGTCATTAAAATAGTGAACAAACTAACGTGGTCACCATAAAATGGGATTTCAAATGGTAGGCTCAAAACACTATCGTAAGTCGATAAATCGGTTGCCCATAAGAAAGATTCCTGTCTTAGCTCAATCGAACTAGGGAAGAAATAGAACATGGCAAATAGTATAGGCATTTGGAGCAATAAGGGAATACATCCAGATAGAGGGTTAACTCCCACTTTTCGATATAGCTCCATTTGATCGGCCTGAGCCTTCTGCATATCTCCACCGTGCTTTTCCTTAATTTCATCCAGTTGTGGCTTTAAAACTTTCGTTTTAGCCATCGAAACATAAGATTTATAAGAAAGAGGGGAGAGTGCTAATTTAATCAATAATACTAGTATGATAATAATCCATCCGTAACTGCTGATGTATTTTTCTAAAATATAAAACACATTGATAATAATGTATTTATTGACTAAACTAATTGGAAACCAGCCTAAATAGACATTTTCCTCAAAGTCAGGAGCTACTTTTTGTAGCGTTTTATAGTTGTTCGGTCCAAAGTAATATTTGAATTCACCAGCCTTATTGGTTACTTCTGCTAATGGAATTTCCACTTTGGCTTTTCCTCTTTTAACGTATTCAGCGGATAAATCTTCAATATCTGTAGAGAATTCAGCTCTTTTCATTGGTACATCCGTGATGAAGGCTTCCATGAAGAAGTTTTGCTTAAAGGAAAACCACTTTACAGGGGCAGCTACTTCCTCGCTGTCATCATCAGAACGTTCGCTTAGACCATCCATACCTTCTTCTTCAGAATAGTAGTTCATAGTGACCTTAGTTCTGCTTTGCTGAAGGTCTTTTTCGAACTTGCGCATTTTTTTATTCCACCTAAGAGTCAATTGATCTCCCAATATTTCATTGGTAAAACCATTAAAAGCTAAAGTGTATCCTACCTGATATTGGTTTCCAGATAAGGAATAAACTTGCTCAATACTTTTATTTGGAGCAATTTTCGCTACAAATTTGATTTTGACCGTATCTCCATTGGTTAATTCTCTTTGAGGAGATCCTTCCAGTTCAAAGTAAAGATCATATAGGTTGACCTCTCCAGAAGCTGTATTGAACAACAATTCCTTTTCCTCATCTTCCTGATTAGTAATGACAAGTGGTTGCCCATCGAAAGTCTCAAAATCTTTTAATTCAACACTTTTAATTCTACCACCTTTTGAATCAAATGCAATGGCAATAGTTTCTGTATTAAAAGTTGAAATATTAGATTCACCTTTCGCAACTTGTGCAAATGCCCCATATTGGTTGACAAGTGCTTGGTTTAATGTAGAATCATTTTCATATTCAACAACTTCTTCTTTTTGGTTAGTTGTTGTTTCCGCTTGACTTGGGTCAATTTGTTCTACTTGATTGCTTTCAATATTTTCTGGCTGCTGCGGTGCATCCGCGAAAAACCAAAAGTATGCAATCATTAAAATAGAAATCAGGATAAGTCCTGTTGCTTGATTTTTGTCCATCTAAATTGTAATTAATTCGATTCTGATAATATTTTATGTTCTAAACTAGCTTTAACAAATCTCACAAATAATGGATGTGGATTCAAAACGGTACTTTTTAGCTCAGGATGAAATTGAGTTCCTACAAACCATGGATGATCTGGAATTTCTACTATTTCAACTAATCCTGTTTTAGGATTGATTCCTGTAGCCTTCATACCCGCAGCTTCAATATCCTGCAAATATCTGTTATTAAATTCGTATCTATGCCTATGGCGCTCATTAATTTTGGCTTTTCCATAAGCTTGGTATGCTTTTGTATTCTTTTTTAGCTCACACTCGTAGGAACCTAAACGCATGGTTCCTCCTTTTTGTGTGATCCCTTGTTGTTCCAGCATTAAATCTATAATCGGATTTTTAGTATTTTCATCAATTTCAGTTGATGAAGCATCTTTTAAACCCAGTACGTTTCTAGCAAATTCCACAACTGAACACTGCATCCCTAAACAAATTCCAAAAAATGGAAGCTTTTCTTCTCGACAATATTTAATAGTAGCAATTTTTCCTTCAATTCCTCTTTCGCCAAATCCCGGTGCTACTAAGACCCCATGTACACTACTTAACAAGCTTTCTACATTCTCTGCATTTATTTCTTCAGAATGAATCCACTTTACGTTTACCTTGGTTTCATTTTCAGCTCCAGCATGTATAAAAGACTCTGTTATAGATTTGTAGGCGTCAGGTAATTCGATATATTTCCCTACTAAAGCAATGTTAATTTCAGAAATTGGATTCTTTAGTTTCCCCAAAAAGTTCTTCCATTGTGTCAATTCTGGTTCCACTTTATGAGAGAGTTTAAGCTTTGCCAATACTCTTTCGTCCAGTTTTTCTTTACGCATTAGCAACGGTACATCGTAAATGGAGTCTGCATCCATCGCTTCAATAACCGAATTGATATTTACATTACAGAAAAGTGCTAATTTCTTTCTTATCTCCTGTGGTAATTTATGCTCTGTACGACATACCAAAATATCTGGCTGGATACCAGATTCCAGCAATTGTTTTACTGCATGCTGTGTCGGCTTTGTTTTTAATTCACCTGCTGCTTTTAGATAAGGGATAAGCGTTAGATTGATTACGAGAAAGTTATTGGGACCAACATCCCATTTTACTTGTCTTACGGCCTCTATAAATGGCAAGGATTCAATATCGCCAACGCAACCACCTATCTCGGTAATGACAATATCATAATCATTTTTATCTGCAACCGCATAGATATTACGCTTGATTTCATCTGTGATATGTGGTATGACTTGAACAGTTTTCCCTAAGTAAGCACCCTCTCTTTCTTTAGTAATTACATTATAATAGATTCTTCCCGTGGTTACGTTATTTTCCTGCGAGGTATTTATATTTAGGAATCTTTCATAATGGCCTAGATCCAAATCAGTTTCGGCTCCGTCTTCAGTAACAAAACATTCACCATGCTCATAGGGGTTAAGCGTTCCGGGATCTACATTTATGTATGGATCAAGTTTTTGAATTGTAACTGAGAAACCCCTTGATTGCAAAAGTTTTGCAAGAGAAGCAGCTATAATCCCTTTTCCTAAAGAAGAAGTTACTCCACCGGTAACAAAGATGAATTTAGTATTTTTTCGAGATGCCATAAGTTATTTTGAATTGCCTGCTGTACTTATGGGATACAAAGGTAGTATAAGCATTTTAAAATCTTTATCTATTTTGAATATAAATCAATATTTTTCTGTTCATAATCTTGAATGCTTTCGCTATTAGTCAATTAATGATAAATTAAATTTTAATTGTGATAATCTACTTGCGAATTCTTAATTTTCTAGTACCTTAAATTCTTGGATGTTGGGATACGCTTCTAACGTATTCCAAGTGGCAAGCTCGGAAATCTCTATTGTAAAAATACTTTCGTGGGTTTGAGCAATTTTAGCCCCTCCAATGGTTGTATGCCAGTTTTCCCAGCTAAACTTAACTCCACCTACTGGAATTACGGCTACCCACATTTTTACATATTCGGGTATCCCTGTTTCTTCATTAACTAGCCATAAATAAGAGTCTCCCGGAGTTACTCCTCCACTTTTATAAGTGACTAACAAGCCCTCCAAACTATTATTTTCCTGAGGAATATAGCTTCTATCGGTCCCGTCATCTTTGATTTTTGTAATCGGATTTAGCCAAAAGGAATCATTTGCCCAAATTGCATAAGCTTCTTCAAGCAGAGAATTCAAAAGCTCATCTCTTTCAATTTTTTTACCTTTAGCGAAAGCAATCCCTTTTTTAGAATCTAGCTTAATGAATACATCATAATTTTCCCAGCTAACTTTAGCCCAATGTCGGTCTTTATCCCAAACCAAATGATGTTGGCCAGCAAAAACCCACTCCACGATTGCAATTTCCTGCCAAGCGGAATCATTAACTGCCTCTAACATTTTATCAGCTAATTGCTCTGCTTTCTCGCTATTTTGACCTTGGGGTAAATCTTCATCCACAATTAAATAACCTAAAAATCCTAATAACCCAATTGCTACTAAAACAATGAATATCCATTTTAAAATTTTCATGCTTTTAAACTTTAGAAAGGTATAAATACAATTTTTTTAGTGGTATAAAAAGGCTCAGAGAAGTAGTCTGAGATTGCAACTTCTTGATACATTCTTTTGATTTCCGCCATTTCATCTTCCAGATCTCCACCTTTTAATGCAATTATTCCACAATTATCGTTGGGATTATCTGACTGGATTTTTTGATTTACCCAGTTTACGAAAGATTTCATTCTGGTTACGGCTCTGCTAACCACAAAATCAAATTTACCTTTGGTCTTTTCCGCTCTTTGATGATAGGCTTCAACATTTTCTAAACCGAGAGCATCAGAAATTGCCTGCACCACCTTAATTTTTTTTCCAATGGAATCGACCAAAGTGAAATGGGCATCTGGAAACAAAATTGCCAATGGAATGCCAGGAAAACCACCTCCAGTTCCTACATCTAGGATTTTCTTACCAGACAAATCTTGAAATTTGGCGATTGATAAGGCATGTAAAATATGCTTTTCGTAAATGTTATCAATGTCTTTTCTAGAAATTACATTGATTTTCTCATTCCACTCAGCATATAGCGTTCCCAAGTCTTGAAATTGGGCCTTTTGCTGAGTTGTAAGAGTAGGGAAGTACTTTTCAACAATTGAGCTGCTATCCATTAAAACCGAGTTTCTTTACCTTCAATCAATTCTCGCATTAATTCTCTTGAACGGTGCAATTGAGCTTTAATAGTTCCTAATGGTGCTTCTAATTCAGTTGCAATTTCCTCGTAGGACAATTCTTGAAAATATCGAAGTTTGACCAAGCGCTGATATTTTGCTGGAAGTTTATCAACAAACATGCGCATTAATTCAATTCTTTGTTCTTTTATAGCCAAATCTTGAGGTGTTAAGTTTCCTTTATCCTCTACATCTATTTCCACTGCATCACCATTATCATCTTTGTATGAAGTATGAATGCTGATCGTTCTCAGTTTCTTTTTACGAATAAAATCAATTGCATTATTGGTGGCAATCCTGAATAACCAAGTACTGAAAGTATAATCTTTCTTGAATCGGTGAAGACTCTTAAAAGCCTTTGAAAATGCTTCTATAGTTAGATCTTCTGCATCATCTACATTTCGGACCATCTTTAAAACCATGTGATAAACAGGCTTTTTATATCTTTTCATCAACTCAGCATAAGCCATTTGGTCTTTGGCAATCACGGCTTGATCGATCAATCTAAAATCCTTTAGTGCCTTTTCTGAAAAACTTCTATTTTTATTTATTTCCATTTAAGATGCTTTGTTAGTGATGCATAAATTCCCCATGTCCAATAATAACAATTAAAAAATAATTCCATTATGGGTAAATTATAATACACAAATTTTATCCCAAACTTAATGCTAAGCTTATAAAACACGACATATTGTCCTGCTACATGCGTTAAGAATAGGAAACTTAAAATTAAACAATCAGTCGGATTTCCCAGCATACATCCTAATATAAATAAAATCCATGCAATACTTTGAGTCAAATGAAAAAGTCCTAGTCTAAGCTTATCGTCTGTTTTGTAATGCTTTCCAACCGATAGGTGTCGTTTCTTCTGTTGAAAAAATGCGCTCCAATTTTCCTTAGGATTTGACAACGTGAGACTTGTAAAATGAGTGCAAATTCTAGTATTTTCTTTTGTTGAATGTTGATTAACCCAGAGATCGTCATCTCCTCCCATTACTGATTTGAAATTCTGGAATCCATTTTTTTGTTCAAAAAATGATTTTCTATAAGCCATATTCCTTCCCACACCCATGTATGGCGATCCTCTTTGGGCAAATGATAAATAGAGCAGTGCAGTTTGCAAAGTTTCGAATCTTATGAATTGGTTAAGTATGCCTAATCTTTTCTTGTATAGAGAAACTCCTAAAACGATTGATGTTGATTCTTTGAAAGAACGTGACATTATGTCAACCCAGTGACGGGAGTTTGGCTCACAATCAGCATCGCTCAAAAGAATTATTTCATTTTTCGCCAGTTCAATTCCTTTTGTTAGTGCGTATTTTTTTGCATTGAATTCAACAGGTGTTTCGGATATATGGAGAACCTTTAGATGAGAATGGCTTGTTTCCAGGTCTTCTAACCACTCTTGACTTCCATCATTCGAACGGTCATTAACCAAGATGACTTCATAATTATCATGTGTTTGATTTAAAAATTTTGGAAGGTGATTTTTAAGATTTTTTAGTTCATTATGTGCACAGATAATGACAGAAGTGGGTTTTAATTCATCACAGAATTCTTCTTCATCATTTTTTGAATAGACAAAAGTAAAAAAGTAATAGATATTGAAATAAGCTTGAATCAGTATTACAACAATAAAAATTATGAAAATTACTTGGATTTGCTCCATACTAGAAAAATGATTCCGCTTTTTGACAAAGATATTGGAAAATAAAAACTATAAATTCTATAGAAGCTATATTTTTGCATTCTTATGCAATTTACGATTTCTAATAAAGATAAAAATTCCAGTGCTAGAGCAGGGGAAATGACCACAGCCCATGGTAATATTAAAACCCCTATTTTCATGCCTGTTGGTACTGCAGGTTCAGTTAAAGCTGTTCATCAAAGAGAGTTGAAAGATGATATACAAGCCCAGATTATTTTAGGCAATACCTATCATTTGTACCTCCGTCCCGGATTAGAGATTCTCCAGAAAGCTGGTGGACTACATAAATTCAATGGATGGGAGAGACCGATATTGACAGATAGCGGAGGTTATCAGGTCTACAGTTTATCCGGTACTAGAAAAATCAAGGAGCATGGAGTTACTTTCAAGTCACATATTGACGGGTCTTCTCATATTTTTAGTCCTGAAGGCGTAATGGATATTCAACGTAAAATAGGAGCGGATATAATCATGGCTTTTGATGAATGCACTCCATACCCTTGCGATTACGAGTACGCAAGAAAATCTATGGACATGACTCATCGTTGGTTGGATAGATGCATTCAGCAATTTGACAATACGGAAGGTCATTATGGTTATGAACAAACACTTTTTCCTATTGTACAAGGTAGCACCTATAAAGACTTAAGAAAACGCTCTGCAGAAGAAATAGCTTCAAAGGATAGAGCAGGTAATGCGATCGGAGGTTTGTCAGTAGGCGAGCCAGCAGAGGAGATGTATGAAATGACCGAACTTGTTTGTGATATTCTACCTCAGGACAAGCCACGATACTTGATGGGCGTAGGGACGCCAGCAAATATTTTGGAATGTATTGCTTTGGGAGTCGATATGTTTGATTGTGTAATGCCAACACGTAATGCGAGGAATGGCATGTTATTCACGACCGAAGGAATAATTAATATAAGAAACAAAAAGTGGGAAGATGATTTTTCTGCAATCGACCCAGCCTTAGGGAGCTATGTTGATACATTTTATACAAAAGCCTATTTAAGACATTTGGTTCATTCGAAAGAAATTCTTGGAGCACAAATTGCAAGTATTCATAATTTAACTTTTTACCTTTGGTTAGTGGAAAAGGCAAGGGAACAAATAATATCTGGCACATTTTATGAATGGAAAGAAAAAATGGTCAAAAAATTAATGACCCGTTTATAATTTAATATGAAGCTACTCGACAAATATATTCTCAAGAAGTTCTTATCCACTTTTATTTTCGTGGTCCTCATTATTCTGGCAATAGTAACGGTTATTGACTATACTGAGAAAAATGATGACTTCATGGAACATAATTTGAGTTTCTTGGAGATTTTACCTTATTACGGAGCTTTTATTCCTTGGATTGGCAATTTAATTACACCAATTACCATTTTTATAGCCGCTGTTTTTGTGACTAGTAAAATGGCAGGGCACACAGAAATTGTTGCTATGCTGTCAAGTGGTATGAGTTTTAGAAGACTATTGGTTCCTTATATGATGGGTGCAGGATTGGTAGCCATATTAAGCTTCTATCTAAATGCATATGTAATTCCTGATGCCAATAAAACCAGAATTGCCTTTGAAACCACCTATATTAAAAAGCCATTTTATTTTACCGATAGAGATATCCATTTGAAAATTGCTCCAGAGACATATGTTTATATGGAAAGTTACAATAATCAAAGGGATGTTGGGTATCGGTTTACCTTAGAACTGATTGAAGATAAAAACTTGAAGGAAAAGTTGAGTGCTAGAAGAATTGAATGGGACTCGGCTCAAAGCAATTGGAAAGTTAAAGATTGGACCTTGAGGAAATTTAATGGTTTGGAAGAAACCTTTGAGGAAGGAAAGGAATTGGATACAGTTTTAAATATCACTCCCAAAGATTTTGGAAATACTTATGGATTGCAAGAAACCCTTACTTTAACCGAGCTAAATAATTATATCGATTTACTTAAAGAAAGAGGTGCAGATAATGTGAAAGTATATCTAATTGAACGTTATATTCGTTTTATGGCACCTTTTGCAGCTATAATCTTGACCTTTATAGGAGTGGTGGTCTCGTCAAAAAAGAAAAGAGGCGGTACAGGATTTCAAATTGCTTTGGGCTTTGTAATAGCATTTGTATTCATTATTTTCTTTATTTTAAGTAAAGCTATAGCTGAAAACTCTACGATGAATCCTATTTTAGCAGTTTGGTTACCTAATATTACTTTTAGTTTAGTGGGCTTAATTCTATACAAATTTGTACCACGATGACAATAGAGGCTAAAAACTATCTGCAATTGCATTTTATAGTTTTGATTTGGGGACTGACAGCAATTTTGGGTCTTCTTATTAATATATCTGCAGTTGCTGTTGTTTTTTACCGGACTTTATTTGCCACGGTCACACTTCTATTTATCCTGTATTTCTGGAAGCTAAGTTTTAAGGTGGGATTCAAAGAGTTTTTGAAAATACTTGGGGTGGGACTGATTATAGGACTTCATTGGATTTTGTTTTTTGCTGCTGCTCGAGTATCTTCTGCTTCAGTTTGTCTCGTAGGGATTGCTACTTGTTCTTTTTGGACTAGCTTAATAGAACCATTAATGAGTAGTCGAAAAATTAAAATTTATGAATTAGCCTTGGGTATTCTAGTCGTAATGGGTCTATACATTATCTTTAGTGTAGAATTTCAATATTTGGAAGGGCTTATAATGGCCATAATCTCTGCTATTTTAGCGAGTGTATTTACGGTCTTGAATGGTAAGCTTACACATCACCATAATCATTATGTTATTACTTTTTATGAAATGATGGGCGCCTTAATAGGTTCTATTATTCTAATACCCCTTTATTTAAGTTATTTCAATTCAGAAATTGTAGATTTTATTCCTAATCAATGGGATTGGTTTTACCTTATAATTTTAGCAGTAATTTGTACAGTATTGGCATTTTCAATGTCTGTTAAGGTGCAAAAAGTATTAAGTGCTTTTGTAGTAAATCTTACAGTAAACTTAGAACCAATCTATGGAATTATCTTAGCTTTTCTTATTTTTGGTGAGGAAGAGAAAATGAGTTTCGGATTTTATGTAGGAACATCCATTATTTTGCTTTCTGTGCTTTGCTATCCTATTGTGAATAGAGTAATGAAAAGGAGAGCATTGCAAAGTGATATATTAAGATAATTCAATTAATAATGTTGAAATTTCCAGTACTGACCTTCTTTATATTTTTTATTTCTTTTGGCGGTTTCGCTCAGGAAAACGATGCTCTTGAATCCCCTGAATTAGTGGAAACAATGGTCGGGGACGGGGTTGTTTTCTTAGTGAAGTACAATAAAGAAGAGAATCTAAACTATAAACTTACATGGAAAAGTGATATTTTGGATGCCAATTTTGATGATCAAGAAGGGGAGTTCTTCTGGGAAACATCAAACGATGATATTGGACTTCATTCCGTATATTTTTATTTAAAGGATTCCCTTGATCAAATTGTTTCCACTTCAAAAACATTAATAAAAGTAAATTCCATAACATCGGTGCCTTCAATAAAAATGGAACCTGATTCTCTGGACAGTAGGGCATTTATTAAACTATTGCAAGGGGAGGATTATAATCTAGAATTTATTGCGTCAACTAGAAACAGTAGAAATGCTGACGATGTGGTTTTAACCTACATTTGGAACAACGATACTGATCTGAGCACTATTGAGCAAGCAGAAACACATGTAGTAGGAAATCGGCTGCTTTTAGATTGGAAACCAAGCCAAAGCCAAGCAGCAAAAAAATATTTCGATTTGGATTTAATAGCCATTGACAATACAAATGCTGTGAATAGAAGAAAATTTAGATTTCAGGTGATAGGCCAGGAATTGCCTCCAGAATTGAGAAACAATGTAAACGATACCTATATTATTACTGCTGATCAGGAATTGGATATAGATTTCTCAGTAAATGATCCAAATAATGATCCTATTGTTTATTCAGTAGATATTCCAGTAACCGTTGGTGCACCAACAATTGATGAGAGAGGCATTTTCACATGGAGTTTAAGTGCAATGGAAATGAGCAATATCAGTTCTATTTTTCCCTTAAAGATTAAATTAAAGGCCGAAGAAGCCGAAGATTCTAAACATTTTGTGGAAAAGGAAATCACAATTTTGAAAAGTGAAAAAAATGACCCGCCATTAATAACCAAATTAAGCAATTTAAGCATTCGAGAAGGTTATGATATTAAGAGAAGAGTGTTTGTTCGTGATAACAATCATCCTATTGCAGAACTAAAATATTCACTAGAAAATGAACCGGATTGGCTTTATGTTCAGCAAGAAGGGGATAGGTTATTTTTAATGAGTGATACCTTAGGGTTTGATATTGTAAAAGCTGATGGAATTTCTGTGCAGTACGATGTATTGTTTACTGTGACTGATCCAGAAGGGGCAACAGATAGTAAGTTCTTTAATGTAACTGTAAATGAGGGTGTAAATACCGATAGATTGTATAATCAATTGACAGATTATCAGAAGTCCACAGATGCTTTGCTGGTAGGCTTAAGAAAGCAAATCAGAGAATTAGATCATAGAATACAAAGAAACCAACGGCTAAAAAAAGGTTTGCTTTTCACAACATTTTTCTTGGGTAGTTTTAGTGCGACAGGAGCTTTCTTTGAAGATCATACCATTGCTAATGAGGCAATACCCTATGCTGGGGCACTTTTGGCTATCACTAGTAGTGTTAATGCATTAGCTTTTAATCAGGAAAATAAAGTAATTAATTTGAAAGGACGGCTAGAAGATGTCGAGAAATCCATAGTTCGAAATAAGAGCTATCTTGCTACTTATTCCATTGAAGATGAAACAGATGATGAGCTAAGAAATAATGAATTAGTCAATCGAGTACAGTCTTACCGCCAAGCTCTTATTGAGCAAAGAATTGAATTAAGGAGATTAGAAGACCAGTACAGGGAATTGAATTACGTGCAGCGAAAAGTTAGAAGATTTAATAGAAAAGGGAATTCTGATAAAATTAGGTGGAACTTTATCGATAAGATCTAAATGGACATCAACTAGTTTATAAGAAAAGAAAATAATACAATTGCTCAAGCTGTATACTTGCAACACATTCTAATTAAACTATTATTATAGATATAACTTAAACATTATCAGTAACATACTGTTTCCATACTTCACTAAAAAAAACACCAGTATGAAAAAGTTATTAAAATCAATTGTATTAAGCGTTGTAGTTTTGGGTCTGTCCTTTTCAGTAAAAGCTCAAGACAAAAACATTGTTGAATTAGCAGTAGGTACTGAATCACTTTCTACTTTAGTAACAGCAGTAAAGGCTGCAGGCCTTGTAGAAACCCTCAGTGGGAAAGGTCCTTTTACGGTTTTTGCACCGACCAATAAAGCATTTGAAGCTTTGCCCTCTGGAACATTAGAATCTTTGCTAAAACCAGAAAATAAGGATCAGTTAATTGCTGTTTTGACTTATCATGTGGTGGGAGCAAAAGTGATGTCTTCAAGCCTAAAGGAGGGACAAAAAGCCAAAACAGTTCAGGGAGAAGAAGTAAATATTAGTCTTAAAGGCGGAGCTTCTGTGAATGGGGCTAAAGTAGCAATGGCTGATGTTGAAGCATCAAATGGCGTTGTTCATGTAATTGATAAAGTAATTTTACCACCATCAATGAAATAAGACTTTATGTCTACGAACTGAAAACCTCGAATATTTCTATCGAGGTTTTTTATTTTCATTCTACAATAGAATTATTTTGTCTGCTATTATAGAGCTTGGATCAGTATCTTTGCTGTATATCCCAAAGATTGTAGAACCACTCCCCGTCATACTTGCATAAATCGCCCCGTTATGGTAGCATCTATTTTTTAGATCCAGTAGAGATGGGTGTTTTAAGAATATGCCATCTTCAAAATCATTTTTCAATATTTCGTTCCATTCTTCAATTGGATATTTTTCTATAATATCTTTTACAGAAATTGCTAATTGCTGTGGTTTCACACCACTGTAGGCTTCTGCAGTTCCAATATGAATACTTGGAAACATCATGCCTAAATAGTATCCAGATAGATCGATTTTAGTGCTTTCAAAAACCTCACCTCTTCCACTTACAAATTTGGGTTTGTTTGCAATAAAAAAGGGACAGTCACTCCCTAATTTCAAAGCATAATCTTCTAGCTTTTCATTTGAAATACTGAGATTGAAATACTTATTAAGCAATGTCAACATAAACGCCCCATCTGCTGAGCCACCACCCATTCCAGCTCCCATAGGAATATTTTTATGTAGAATAATTTCTACAGGTGGAATATCGTGATCAGATTGAATTAAATGATAAGCTTTTAGTACTAAATTATCATTTGAATTACCGGGGATTGGAAGACCCGTTGAACTGAATTTTAATGCTTTAGAAGGAATAATCTCCAATGAATCCTTTAAAGGAATAGGGTAGAAACAGGATTCAATATTATGATAACCATCCGCTCTTTTCGAATTGATATTAAGTCCTAAATTAATTTTGGCATTGGGAAATGTGAGCATCAATAGATTTTAAAAACCCGTCAGGTTTTTTTAGAAAATAGCGCAGTAGTTTATTATTCACAGCAACAATCTCTTAAGGTCAACCTGACAGGTTTGGTGATTTAAAGTTTTTACTTCATTTCCTCAATCAACTCTTCTGAAATACCAGTAAATGAATAACCACCATCATGGAAAAGATTCTGCATCGTTACTTTTTTCGTGAAGTCTGAGAACATCATGATAATATAGTCAGCACATTCTTCTGCAGTAGCGTTTCCTAATGGAGACATTTTCTCTGCAAAGTTGTAGAATGAGCTAAATCCACTTATACCTGAACCAGCTGTAGTAGGAGTTGGAGATTGTGAAATGGTATTTACCCTCACTTTTTTAGTTTTCCCAAATCTGTAGCCGTAACTTCTAGCAATTGACTCTAAAAGCGCTTTTGCATCGGCCATATCGTTGTAGAATGGATAAGTTCGTTGAGCTGCAATATAAGACAGACCTAAAATGGAGCCCCACTCATTCATTATATCCATTTTATCAGCTGTTTGCATCATTTTGTGAAATGAGACGGCAGAGATATCGTAGGTTTTTTGCAACCAATCATAATTAAGGTCATGGTATTGTTTTCCTTTTCTCACATTCGGGCTCATACCAATTGAGTGCAAAATGAAATCAAAGTTTCCACCTAATATTTCTTTCGATTCAGTATATAATTTAGTGATATCTTCAATTGAGGTAGCATCAGCTGGGATAACTTCGGTATTACATTCTTTAGCCAATTCTTGTATTCCACCCATTCTCATGGCAACAGGTGCATTGGTTAACACAAATTGAGCACCTTGTTCCTTTGCTTTTAGTGCCGCTTTCCAAGCAATAGAGTTCTCATCTAAAGCACCGGTAATAATTCCTTTTTTTCCTGCTAATAAGTTATTCGACATAGTTTTCTGAATTGTGTTTAGGCAAAAATATAAATTTATCTCCACTAACGAAGGATTAATCTGAAAATACCGATGCAATCATCATTTAGCGTCTTAATTCAGATTAGTTTTTCTTATTACCATCATGCTTTCCTAATTCGGTTTGAGAATCAAAATAGATTCTTTGTGAAGGATATGCATAATGGATATTATCATATTTTTGAAAAGTTTCTAAAATGTCCTCCCAAATTTCGTGCTGTGCTACTCTTCTTTTTTTAGGTAAAGTTAAATAACGCATCGTAAGTTTAATACCATAATCTTCCACAGATGTGTACACATAAGGAGTAAGGTTACTGTAAAAGATCATAAACTTTTTAGAGGCTTCCAATAATTTTCTTTTGGCAGAGAAAGATAATTCCTCAGCATGCTCATTCACTATTTTCTCGCAAAGTTGTTTTGCTTTTTTCCAATCACTATCAAAGGTGACCCGGAGGCTGAGCTCATCCCACACATGGCTAAAACCTTGGTCGTAATTGGCCTGAGTTGATTTGAAAATTTCTCCATTGGGTATATGGATGATTCTTCCCGTACTTTGATCAGCTGCTACCCAATTACCGATTTCATTGATCGTAAATTGGAAAAACCGTATATCGATCACGTCACCAGCTACTCCATTAATCTCAATTCTATCGCCTACATCAAATGGTTTTCGGATAACGATGAAAATCCAGCCAGCTATATTCATCACAGGAGCTTGAAGGGCTATCACCAAACCAGCACCCACTAAACCTACTAGAGTGGCAAGTGATTCAACCTGTTCGACCCAGATATTGAATAGAAAAACAAGTAGCAGAAAATAATAGGTATTATTTACACTATTTTTCCAAAAGTAACGCTCTTTAACCTCTTGAGATCTATTGAAAACAATTTTTAAGGCCACTACTTTCAGCAAAACTAAAATGAGAACAGCAACAACTGTGTAAAAGATTTTGTATTGGAGCTCCGGAGGCAATTGCCAGTTTTCTTGAAAATATGATATTATTTCTTTGGCCATTATTTAGTAACTATGTTTAAGTTTTAAAATTCAATTTAAATAATTCTTAACTAAATATGCGAGTAATTGCAATTTTGATTTTTCTGATCTTCTCCAATAATTTAAAAGGACAATTATCTGGTTCTGTGTATGACAAAGCTACTGGTGAAAGCTTGTCATATGTAAATATCTGGTACTTTAATGATGAAATAAGTGTAGGAACCACCGCAAATGAGTCAGGCAGCTTCAAATTTGATGAACTGGATACTAGTCGGTTTTTAAATTTTAATAAGGTTGGTTATGAAGTACTTAAAGTAAAACCAGATTCTAGTAAATATGATGTTTTCTTAACCCCAATTAAGAAGACAAGATTGAATTTGTCTGAAGAAGTTGAAGGACCAAGAAGAGTAAAAAAAGGCATTGATTTTGAAAATTTGACTTCAATGGGTTCACTAAGTACCACTGAATCTAAACCTAGCATTCATGTGCAATATTTTCCTGCTGACAATTTTCTTTTGTATAAATTAGTGAGAATAAATCTAGGCTTAAAAAATAGAGTTAGAAGTTTGATAAATATTAGAATATATGAGGCGACTGAACACAAAATACCAGGTGATCTTCTATATTTAGAAGACCTTATCAAGAAAATAAGTGCTGGGAAAGAGGTTTACAGAATTAGTTTAAAGGATTTAGGTATTAGAATTCCTGAAAACGGTATTTTTATTGGGTATGAAAAATTGATTATTGATCAAAATAAAATAATGTTAAATGAGACTGATTATAATACCAATCAAGAAGTAATTATTAGTGAGTACTACCCAATATTTAATTTGTATGAAAGTAAGGACTCAAGCATAATTTACTCCTACGTTAACGGTAATTGGGGAAAATGGAAGAATTCTAAAATTAGTTTAGGGATAAACTTAGAATTAAAAAGGTAATACTGACTTTTTCATTTATAGTCTGAGAATTTGAACTATAAGTACTTACTATACTGTAAGTTGAACTTTTCTATAAGATTTTTTTGCTATTAATTATAAGTTCAGTAATTCAGTGCAATTACAGTACAATGAACTTAAAACCTTTTCAATGCCAAATCACTTACATGATCTCCAATGGATAAAGAAGATGTAGCAGCAGGAGAGGGCGCATTACAAACATTAATAGCGTTCTGCTCCTCAATTATCAAAAAGTCATCTATTAATCCTCCATTTCTATCACAGGCTTGAGCTCTCACTCCAGCGCCACCTGGAGTCAAATCGCTTTCAGTAATATCAGGTAATAGTTTTTGAAGAGCTGTGGTAAAAGCTGATTTTGAAAAAGAACGGTACATTTCTCCGAAGCCGGTTTTCCAATATTTAGCCGCAACTTTTTGAAAGCCCGGCCATGCCAATGATTCTCCCAATTCCACTAAATTAAATAATGATTTTCGATAGCCTTCTCGTTTGAAAGCCAATACGGCATTAGGACCTGCTTCAATTCCACCATTGATCATTCGTGTAAAATGAACCCCTAAAAATGGGAAATTTGGATCAGGAACAGGGTACACCAGGTTCTTGATTAAATATTGCTTTTCTGGTTTTATCATGAAATATTCGCCACGGAAAGGAATGATTTTTAAATCAAGTTTTTCCGATGTAAGCTTGGCAATTTTATCAGAGTACAATCCAGCACAATTCACCACTAATTTTGTATCAAAACTATCTTTATTTGTAATTATGATCGTATTTCCATTCTTTTCTTGAATATCAATTACTTTTTGGCCTAGAGCGATTTCACCTCCCAATTCTTGAAATTTTTCAGCATATTTCAAGGAAACGGCAGTGTAATCAATGATCCCCGTTTGCGGTACATGGATTCCAGCGATTCCATTGACATAGGGTTCATGCTCCTTAACTTCTTCTTTCGTAAGTGTTTTGAGATTTTTCAGACCGTTTTGTGCGCCTCTTTCTTCAATCATAGATAGAGTAGGAAGCTCACTTTTGTCAGTGGCAACAATTACTTTACCACATAATTCATAAGGAACACCTTCCTGATCACAGAATTTGATCAATTGGTCGTAGCCATCAATGCAGTTTTTTGCTTTCAAACTTCCCGGCTTGTAGTAAACACCAGAATGAATAACACCACTATTATTACCTGTTTGATGAAGAGCCAATTTCTCTTCTTTCTCTAATAATAAAACGGAGCGTTTCCTATTTTTCTGCTTTATTTTAAGTGCTGTAGCTAATCCTACTATTCCACCGCCAATTATGATGATATCCTGCATTTGATTGTAATTGAAAAGTAAAATTACTTGTCTGAGAGATTTGTTTGCCGCTAATAAATTAGTCATCAAAATTACAATAATTGATTTAGTCTCCAATCATTTTTTATCCTAATATTTTCTGGCAATCTTAAAATTTAAAGAGCCAATCGATCATTGACTTCCCACTTGTTCATATTTACAGATATCATAGTAATATATCGGACTTGGTAATTTTATAGTTTATATTAGTGAATTACTAAAATTTAAACTAAACTATAAGAACTATGGCGAATTGCTTTGCACTAATGGGTTGGAGTTTACCCGTAATCGAGAGTATGCAAAAACTCAATAAACCTTATGTGGTGGTATCATTTCCCGATTTTGAGGAATATGCTAAAGAGCATGATATCCCATTTGTTTCTTATCAATTTGATGAATGGAGTGATACCTCAAACTCCTTAGATTTACATGAGAAATTAAAACCCTTTAATGTTGATGTTGCAGTTCCCCTGTTTGAAGAAACAGTGGAGTGGGCTGGGGCACTAAACTCAATTTATAGAGATGATCCAAGAGTTTTGAATCGCGCTTTTTTATTTAGAAATAAAGCCATGATGAAACGAAAAGCTTTGATTGGGGGGTTACGTGTAGGTTTATTTGAAGAGGTTTATAATAAAGAAGGAGTAAAGGCATTCATGAAAAGATTAAATCAAGCTAATCTGCAAGTGGATGGAGAAGAAGATAGCTGGGTACATATTAAACCTTTTGCCTCTGCCGGGACTGTTGGACATAGGTTATTGCGTTCAATGTCTGATATCGAGGAAAAATGTGAAGAAGATGACTTCCCTTGTCTAGCTGAAAGTCATTTACCAGGAACTGAATTCTCTTGCGAGGCCTTTGTACACAAAGGTAAAATTAGGTTTCTAAATATCACGGAATATGTAAAGTTAGGCTATTCGAATTTCATTCCCGAAGGAAACCACTTGCATACTAAGCGTGATAAAATAATGAAGGAAATGCAAAAGCTGGTTGACTTGTTCGGGATAGAGTATGGTATGATTCATCCAGAATGGTTCTTGACTGAAGATGACACACTCAGTTTCGGTGAAGTCGCTTGTAGAATTCCAGGGGGACATATCCTAGAATTGGCAGGAAAGGCTTACGACTTTGATGCCTTAGGTGCTTTTGTATTATGTCATGATCCTAATCTGTCAGAAGAGGAGTTAAATGAGATATTACCTGCTCCTGACGCAAGGCCAAAAAATTTCTATGGAAATGTTATGATATATCCTCATAAAAATCAAATTTCTAATTTAGAAATTCCGGAGGAATTGAAAGAGGAACCGTATTTCTTAGATCATAATTTGGTACCCCCTTTGAGCACTCAAAAAATAAGTGACAGAGATGGATTCGGGAATCATTTTGGTACCGTAAACTTTAAGGGGGAAGATCCTGATCGAATGACGGAATTACTATTGCATTATGAAAATGTAGATTTCTATCATTAAATATAAACCAAGAGAGAAGTTTAACTGGCGCAAGTTTGATCTTGCGCCTTTCATGCTTTAAATTATTTCATATATACTATATTGAATCTTGTTCAATACCATTAATGCTTGTCATATTTTACTTTTGACAATGAATCTTTAAAATTTTTAGTATTCCATGGGGAATCAAACAATTATTGATAATAGCAATCAAAAACTTAGAGAACTATTAGAGGAATTCACTTCCGCAACATCCCTAACTAGGTCTGAAAAAGCCAACCGATTGATGGGGCAGATAGACATCTTGAGTGATTCTGTAGAAGGTCTATCGTTAGTCTATAGTGCTATAGGGGAAATTTCAGAAGGAGGAATCTTTAATGAATCTCCTTGGGCAGACCCATCCAAATTAGTCTCAGGATTAGTAAATGGAACTCTAAAAAGTGGTCACCCTAATTCTACCATAGAGCTTTTAAGTGAATTAAGATTATTAGCAATAGCTAAAAGTGATTATAAATCAAATATTGTCCAAAAGGAAGATGCTGAAGCCTATATTCAAGAGGTAATTGTTTCGAATTTAGAGTTTGTCTTCAACGAACCGGTTGAGGAAACGCGATTAATTATGAGCGAGCATGAATTGAATAAAGTTCATAATTTATTCAAGTTTCTTTCAGAGCACGTTCATTTAGATGATGTAAAAGAGACATTAGCCGAAGAATTAACACTTATATGTGAACAAAGGCCTGTCGTAACTGAAAAGCAAAGAAAAATAATTGCTTTAGTTAAGGAGAAGATAGAGTTAGACCCAAATAAGGAAGGCGACCAAAAATTATTAAGTTTTCAGAGAAGCATCTACAGACCTACACAGCGAACTGAAAACGTGAGTATTGATGATTACCAATCTGTTCTAGAGGGTTTAAACAATTCTGAAATTTATGTTGAAGCGCAAGAGATGGGAGCATCTATGTTGCGATATGGATTGGTGAGTCAATATCAGGCGAACTTGTTGAAGTTTTTGATTCATAAGGAATTCAAACAAACCATTCCAGTTTGTTTAGGATTATCGCCTGCTGGAGAGAGTAGATGGTTTGAGTTTACTGACTATTTATCCAAACTGATTTTAAAAACAGTACATATCTATAATGCTCAATGCATTTATGGCTTGGCCAAGATGTTGGAAAATGGAATGATTGCTAGAGAATCTGTACGATCAGGATTATCAAATTTAGGAGAGATTCAGATTCACCCAAAAGTGGAAGAAAGGATCCTGAAATCTACCAGAAATCCTCATCAAGCCGTCAGCGCTAGGCAATATTTAATTGGCGCCTTATTTAGGATTTTAGGTCAGCCATTGGGTGTTGGTCAGGGGAATAATCCAACCTGTCAAAGTGCTAGAGGAATAAGTATGTGGAGCCAACATGCGCCAGCAAAATTGATAAATATGGTGCAAACTGCTGCAGTGACAGATGATATCACATTCCGTTTTGAAGGTCAGGAAATAAAAGCCTCCGTGACTGGAAAAGGTCTGGTACAGAATTTAGATTACAATTTAGATGCAGTTTCAGTGACCTTGGTTCCGATGCTGGATAGAGTCTATAATGAAATGATGTTGAGAGCTTCAGGCCGAGGAGAAGATCCGCATAAATGGGTAAATCCTGCCCTTTACGGACAATGGATTCAAATTGGTTTTGCATCTGCTTACGACTACCTCTCTAATGCTATTGTAGATTTTAATGGCTTCGTGCAGGTATTTTATGCAATGTGTCATCCTGATTATAATGGAAACCATAAATTGATTTATCCGAATCCTGTAGGTATTTTTATTACCAGCTCTAAAGGTGAAATGTTAGGTTTTCATGCTGTTTCATTGCTTCGGGTTGATAAAGATCCCTCTGGAGCTATGCGCGCTTACTTTTTAAATCCAAATAATGAAGGGAGACAAGATTGGGGACAAAATGTGAAGCCATCAGTCTATGGGAATGGTGAAAATCATGGAGAATCATCACTGCCTTTGCATGAGTTTGCTGCAAGGACTTATGCATTTCATTTTAATGATTTAGAGGCATCAGATAAAATGGAAAATGTCCCAAATACCGAAATAGAAAAAGTAAAATCCTTGGCAAAAGAGAGCTGGGGTAAATCTTATACTTGGTTGGAAACAAAGAAAAAATGGTAAAACACTCTTCACGGATAGAGCTGAAGCAATCAGCCTTAAAAGCAAATGTTAATTTTATAAAAAAGAAGATAGGGAAGAAAGCAATTCTGTCCTCTGTTGTAAAGGCCAATGCCTATGGTCATGGTATAGAATCTTTTGTTCCAATGGCAGAGAAAGCTGGAGTTCATCATTTTTCAGTGGCTTCCTCATTTGAAGCAGAAGAGGTGTTAAATGCTTGCCATGAGAAAAGTACTATTATGATTATGGGTATTATCTACGAAGAGGATATTCCGTGGGCTATTGAAAACAATATTGAATTCTTTGTTTACAATTATGACAGACTCCCTATAGCACTGGCAGCTGCGAAAAAAATAGGGAAGGCTGCGAAGGTTCACATTGAGGTAGAGACTGGAGCTAACAGAACGGGCATGCCTGCAGATGAATTTCCCAAAGCTATAAATTTTCTGAAAAAGAATAAGGAGCATATTGTATTTCAGGGTCTTTGTACGCACTTTGGAGGAGCAGAAAGTCTTAGTAATCAGTTCAAAATTGACAGACAAAAATCTAAATATAAAGAGTTTTTAAAACAGTGTAAGGATAAAAAATATGAGCCCAATATTAGACATATTGCATGCTCAGCGGCCGCATTAGCTATGCCCGATACCGTTTATGATTTGGTAAGAGTGGGAGTTGCACAATATGGATTTTGGCCTAGTCCTGATATTTATTATCATCATTTACAGGAAACTGATAAGAAGTCAGATGGTGCCTTGAAAAGAATATTTAGTTGGAAGACGGATATAATGGATATTCGGGAAGTACCAGAAGGAGATTTTATTGGATATGGTACCGCTTTTCAAGCAAGCCATAAAATGAAAATAGCAGTAATGCCCTTGGGTTATTCTAATGGATATCCGCGTGCATTGTCTAATAGAGGATATGTTTTAATCGGAGGAAAGAAAGCCCCGATTGTTGGCTTAATCAATATGAACTTGTTTATGGTCGATATTACCCATATTCCTCAAGCAAAAGTAGGAGATGAAGTGGTATTAATTGGAAGACAGAAGAATAATGTTATTAATGTAAGTAGCTTTACCAATAGCACCCAATTATTGAACAACGAAATGCTCAGTAGATTGCCTTCAGCTATACCAAGAACGATCGTACGTTAATTTTGAGAATATGAACTTTACAAATTACGAACATACTGTAATTAAAGAGCTTGAAAAAAGAGCAGGTGATGTTTTGTATTTGAAAGATATAGCTCCGTTTTTTATTTTTAAAAGCTGTTTACAGATTTCTACTTATACCCAAACTGCATTTATTCAAGTGGGAGATAATATGCAAGCCGCATTATCGGAGTATTTTCAATTGATTGTATTTATAAAAAAGTTGGAAGAAGGTTTTTGTTATTCAATCCCATATACACCTCTGGAAGACAATTCGGTGCAAATTGGAAATAATGATTTTGAGGAATATCAACAACATACCATTGCGGATGGGGACTTATTAATTCAATTATTTTCATATTCAGCTAAAAAGTATGTCATTGCTCCTAATGCCTCCGACCAATTTTACCAAAAAGCAAAGCAGTCAAATATAAACCTTATTATCCCAAGTATTATACTACTTCTTTTATTCTTATTTATAGGAGCAATTGGGTATCAGTCTTATCTTGATAATAACAGTATGAGATTGAAACAAGAAGATATACGAGCAGATTTAAAGGAGCAAAAACTAAAAATAGGTTTACTTTCTGAGCGATTTGAAAGTCATGAACAGTATCAAAAGGAGGTTCAAAAAGCTGTTCAGAATAACTTCAAAGTGATTAAGGAATCATTACAGGAGCAAAACCATAGCTTAATGAACATTAAATACTGGAATCAGCAGCAGTACAATCAATTAACGAATTTGTATACAATAATTAGAGACGATTCAATTGATTAGAGTTTTTATTAGGCATTAAAATTGAATTGAGTACATATTTTCATAACTTTCAATTCAACTAATCACAATAAATTTAGGAATTATGGAAATTTTAGAGAAAATCAAATCGAAAGGCATAGTGGCTTTAGCAGCTATATTCTTTATGTCAGTTGCGTTATCATCTTGTGGAGATGGAAAGAAAGAGGCTTCTTCTGAAGAAGGATCAACGGAAGAAGTTATGGAGGAAGTAGAAAAAAGTGAGCATCCTACAGATGTTAGTGGTTCAGAACATCCAAGCAGTGATGAGGAGTCGGATTCTACCAAAGAGGAGCATCCTTCAGGAGGAGGTGAACATCCAAGTAATTAATTCAGGTAAAATTTGTATTAACTGCCAATAGTGTTCTTTCCAGAATCTGTTACTAAATGTAGTTGATCTTAATTTTAAAGATGAATTTCAATTTATTCGCTCAGAACCTGGGAGGGCAAAAGAGTAGCAGGTGTGATAAAACAAAATTTAGAAATTTTACTCTGCATACGAACAAAAAAAATCCTGTCTAAAAAAAAATTAGACAGGATTTTTTTGTAATATAATGAATTGTATAAAAGTGAATTAGCTTTCAGCTCCTTCTGCCGGTGCATCACCACCCTCAGCTGGTGCTTCAGCTCCTTCTTCTAACTCTTCAACATCTTCTTCATCATCCGTAGATTTTCCTCTTAGTGCTCTTGGAATTTCAACAACTGCAATCGATGCCTGTGGAGTATCTAAAATCTCACAGTTTTCAACAGATACTGTTTCAACTTTGATTGACTTACCAAAGTCAAGTGCACTAATATTTAAAGTAATATGCTCAGGCATATCTTTCGGTAAAGCTTTTACCAAAAGATTTCTTCTTTTGTGAATCAAAGTTCCCCCCTTAGTTACACCAGGTGCAGTTCCTTCCAAATGAACAGGAATGTTCATTTTGATTTTCTTACCTTTATGTAATTGTAAGAAATCAGCATGTAAAATGATTTCGCTTACTGGGTGGAAAGATACATCTTGTAGTATTGCTTGGTACTCATCGCCTTCAATGTTAATGTTAATGAAGTGAGCATCTGCAGTAAATACTATCGGGCGAAAAAGAATCATTGGCGCATAAAAGTGGATTTGTTCGTCACCACCGTATAGTACGGCAGGAACCATTGCTTCCGCTCTTAATCTTTTCGCCTCTTTTTTGCCAAGATTTGCTCTTTTATACCCTATAATCTCAACAGTTTTCATAATATATATTTGTTAAAAGTGAATAATTACTATTTCTAAAATCTTAAATAAACAATGAACTAATAGATTCATTGTCATGAATCTTTCTTATGGCTTTGGCAAACATATCGGCTACCGAAAGCACTTTTATTTTGTCAGACTTTTGCTTTAATGGTAAAGTATCAGTCGTGATTAACTCGTCCAACTGCGAATTAGCAATATTTTCATATGCATTTCCAGATAGGACTGGGTGAGTAATAATTGCTCTAACAGATTTTGCGCCTTTCTCCTTCAACATATCTGCCGCCTTGCATAATGTGCCGGCTGTATCGACTAAGTCATCAAAAATGATTACATCTTTATCTTGAACATCTCCGATTACCTGCATCGAGGCCACTTCATTGGCTTTCTTTCTTTGCTTATCACAAACTACCATATCTAGTTGGAAGTGCTTAGCATACTTTCGTGCTCTCGCTGTACCTCCTACATCAGGTGATGCAAAAATGGTGTCGGGAGTAATGCTTTCCTGTAAGTAAGGAACAAAGATAGCAGAAGCATCCATATGATCTACCGGAATATTAAAGAAGCCTTGGATTTGACCTGCATGCAAATCGCACGTTACAATTCTGTCTGCACCTGCTGCTTCAAAAATATTTGCTAACATTTTAGCCCCAATTGCTACTCTAGGTTTGTCCTTCCGGTCTTGTCGTGCATAGCCAAAATAAGGAACTACCAATGTTACTTTATATGCACTTGCTCTTCTAGCTGCATCTATCATCAAAAGCAATTCCATGATATTGTCAGCAGGAGGGAAGGTTGATTGAATTAGGAAAACGTGATGACCTCTAATTGACTCCGTAAAGTAAGGTGAAAGCTCACCATCACTGAATTTTTGTAACTCCACATCCCCAAGTGGTTTTCCATAGCTCATTGCTATTCTTTCAGAAAGATATTTTGACGTTGAACCGGAAAAAATTTTGACAGAGGACATGGTTTTATTTTTTTGCGCTTAAAATAAAATATCCCATCCTATATTAATAAGGACGGGATTTTGTTGCCCGACTAGGGCTCGAACCTAGACTCTTCTGTACCAAAAACAGACGTGTTGCCAGTTACACCATCGGGCATTTTCTGTGCCCCTCTTGCAAAGGGAATACAAAGGTAGAAATGGATTTTTTATTTGCAAATAAAGTGTTGAAAAAAATTAATTATTTTTTCTGTTTGGCACGTGCGAGTAATTATTCAATATGCTTAATACCGCTACTCTTATCTTTCTAGGATCATCAAAAATGTTCTCTGAATACAAATCGGTGGTATATCCTTGCCAAATCATTGAATAATCGTTGCTTTCAGTGAAATTAATGACTAGCGTTCCTTGATCTATTTGAAACTTCTTCTTCTGATACTTTTCTTTCTCTTTTTCAGTGTCGCTGCGGTACCTGATAAAACTTTCCATCTTTGGCTGTTCATAACCTTTATATTTCAAGGAATCTTCAATGAAAAAATAGCTAACATAGAAACTTGGGTTATCTGGATTGTATTCATATCCTAAAAGTTCTAAATGGCTCTTTATCGTTGATTTCACTAATTTTTGTGGTGCTTCAGGCATATAAGTTTCAGTCATGAAGAAGTCAAAGGACTTATAGCTATCAAAATCACCTAGAAAATTGTAATCATATTCTACTGGATATTCTTTAGAAACAAAGCAACCATTTATAATCAAAAATAATAATAGCAGAGGTATGTAAAATTTTTTCATAGTCTCAATTTAACAATAATATTCCTATTCTGTTTTGAATTTACAGAAGATTTTGAAATTTATCATTTTCACGACACTTTCTCAACCCATTTCCTGGCATTTACCAAAGCTTCTACCCAGGGAGAAATATCATCCGATTTTCTTTCATTAGGGTAATGAGCCCAGTTCCACGGAAAGATGCTTCGTTCTAAATGTGGCATAATGGCCAAATGTCTGCCGTCCTTGGAGCAGATGGCTGCTGAATTGAAATCTGACCCATTAGGATTGCCAGGGTATTGCTCGTAGCTGTATTTTACTGGTATATTATACTCAGATTCGTTTAAAGGCATTTCAAATTTACCCTCTCCGTGCGCTACCCAAATTCCAAACTTGGTGTTTTTCAAGCTCCTCAGCATCACCGAATTATTATCTTGTACTTCCACATTGACGAATGAACATTCAAATTTATTAGAATCATTATGGGCCATAGTGATTTTCTCTTTCTGCTCTGGGTAAATTAAGTCTAATGCTACCATTAATTGGCAGCCGTTGCAAACGCCCATACTTATCGTATCTTTCCTAGCATAGAATTTCTCTAAGGCAGTTTTGGCATGATCATTATATTTAAATGCACCAGCCCAACCCTTTGCTGACCCTAATACATCTGAATTGGAGAAACCACCTGTAAAAACAATGAAATTGACATCTGATAAATCCTCGGCCCCGCTCATTAAATCGGTCATGTGAATATCTTTCACATCAAAGCCGGCCATGTACATCATATAAGCCATTTCTCTTTCACTATTCACGCCTTTTTCTCTAATAATGGCTGCTTTTATTCCACTTTCTGTAGTTCTGTTTGAATCTAATCCTAAAGACTCGAAAGTTCCTTTGAAATGCTCAGGGAAGTTAAACGATAAGCTTTGGTTCTTATAATTGTCAAAGCGAGCTTTAGCTAAGTCCTTTCCGCTTTGTTTTTCATCTAGCAAATAAGAAGTTTCATACCATTCGTCTCTTAGTGCTTTTACGTCCAAAATTAATTTTTGAGTGTCTTTGATGATATTTACTTTGGCTGAATGGTTTACTGTGCCCAATGAAACTACATCAATTCCATTATTTTTTAGCTCATCAAAAATAGTTTTGTCATCAATTTGTAGTAATAGCCCAGCCTGTTCGCTAAATAGTAATTTTGCTAAATCTTTCTCAGAAAAATCATTGAAATTCAGATCCAGTCCGAGGGTTTGATGAGGGAATACTGTTTCGAGAATGCTTGTAATCAAACCCCCAGAGCCAACGTCATGCCCAGATAAAATCTTTTTATCATGAATTAATTTCTGAACAGCTTCAAAAGCTTCCTTGAAATGTGAAGCTGAATTTATTTCAACAGTTTTTTCTCCTAAAGAAGCTCTAGTTTGCGCGAATGCTGAACCGCCCAATTCAAAACTCCCTTTTCCCATATTGATATAGATCAAGTGGCTGTCCTCATTTGGGATCAAAGCAGTTTCCAATGTTTTCCGTATATCAGAAACTTCACCTGCTGCTGAAATAATTACAGTTCCTGGGGCATAAACTTTATCCCCTGAAGGATATTTCTGAACCATGGAAAGAGAATCCTTACCTGTTGGGATGTTAATGCCTAGATCTATTGCAAAATCACTAATGGCTTCCACCGCTTCATATAACCTGGCATTCTCACCTTCATTTTTTGCTGGCCACATCCAGTTGGCACTTAAGGAAATCCCTTTTAAGCCATCTTGAATTGGGGCGAAAACGATATTAGTCAAGGCTTCTGCAATCGAAAGTTCAGAACCCGCTTTTGGATCAATCAAGGCGCTGACTGGTGCATGTCCTATAGAAGTGGCAATTCCCTTTTCTCCCTTGAAGTCCAATGCCATTACGGCAACATTATTCAAAGGTAATTGGATTGGTCCTGAAGTTTGTTGTTTAGCTACTTTTCCTGTTACACATCTATCCACTTTATTGGTCAGCCAGTCTTTACAAGCTACGGATTCCAATTTCAAAACATTCTTAATGTAGCCTTCAATTTCTTTAGGGTCATATTGCAAGGAAGTGAAATGAGTAGTTTGTTTTTGATCTGCTAAAATGGTCTTTGGAGCACTCCCGAACATGGAAGCCAAAGGCCAATCCACTGGGTTTTTTCCAGTTTCTTTATCTTCGAAACTAAAATGGTGGTCTCCGGTAATTTCACCAACTACATAAAAAGGAGCTCTTTCACGTTGGGATACTTTTTCTAGTTTGGCAATATCTTTTGCTTTTATAACCAGCCCCATTCGTTCCTGGGATTCGTTTCCAACTATCTCTTTTGCTGATAAAGTAGTGTCACCAACCGGAAGTTTCCTTAAATCAATTTTTCCACCGGTGTCTTCCACCAATTCTGAAAGGCAATTTAAATGTCCACCAGCACCATGGTCGTGTATAGAAACAATTGGGTTTTCTGAAGATTCAGCCATAGCACGGATCGCATTAGCCACTCTTTTTTGCATCTCTGGATTTGCACGCTGAACGGCATTTAATTCTATTTGATTGGCAAATGAGCCTGTATCAACAGAAGAAACCGCGCTTCCGCCCATTCCAATTCTATAGTTATCACCACCCATTACGACAATTTTATCGCCTTTTTGTGGAACATCTTTTTTACTTTGCTCTGCTACTCCGTAACCAATTCCACCAGCTTGCATGATTACTTTATCATAGCCATACTTTTTCCCGGCATGTTCATGTTCAAATGTTAATACAGAACCTGAAATAAGAGGTTGTCCAAATTTATTTCCAAAATCTGAAGCACCATTAGAAGCTTTGATCAAAATATCTACAGGACTTTGATACAACCAAGGTCGCTCTTCCATTTGGTTTTCCCATGGTCTGTTATCTTTTAATCGCGAATATGAAGTCATATAGACGGCAGTACCTGCTAATGGGATTCCCGCTTTTCCGCCTGCCATTCTATCTCTGATTTCGCCACCAGAACCTGTAGCCGCACCATAGAATGGTTCTACAGTAGTTGGGAAGTTATGGGTTTCAGCTTTCAGTGAAATAACAGATTTAAACTTCTTTTTTTGAAAATAATCTGCTTTTTCAGGATTAGGAGAGGAAAATTGTTCTACTTCAGGTCCTTCAACATAAGCCACATTATCTTTATAAGCCGAAACAATTCTGTTCGGGTTTTCTTTGGAAGTCCTTTTAATCATTTGAAAAAGTGTGTGAGGCATTTCTTTTCCATCGATCACAAAAGTTCCATTGAATATTTTATGTCTACAATGCTCAGAATTGACCTGTGAAAAGCCGAAGACTTCACTATCGGTCAAAGGACGTGCTAAATCTTTGCTAACCTGTTCAAGGTATTCAATTTCCTCTATACTAAGCGCTAAGCCTTCTTTTTCATTATAGCTTGCAATATCCTCAATTAATTCAACAGCATCAGGCTGTTTATCGATAGTGAAAATATCTTTATTCAAGCCTTGATACTTTGCCTGAAGCATCGGGTCAATTATGTCACTTAGCTTATCAATGCTTTCAAACACTTCAATTCTGAAGATGCCTGTTAGTCCCATGGTTTGAGTTATTTCCACCGCATTTGTACTCCATGGGCTTACCATTTCTTTTCTAGGCCCCACATAAATGCCATTTAATGCAGAAGGAGGAATTACTTTTTCTGCATCCAGTAACCATAAAAGTTTTTCTGAGTCAGTTTCTGAAAATGGATTGTGATGTCCTAAAGCGTAGATTTGGTGATTTTTACCCTGAAAAAAGCTAAGCATAATGAATTTTATGTAGGTGGAATTATTAAAGTCGCAAAGTTAGAAATTATCCATTATTTTGAATAGAGAATGCTTAAATAAGTTGACATGTTTTCAAGTTGGCAAGTTTGTTAATGCTTTGATGAAAATTAATATTACTAATTTGATACATACTTTCTCGCCACAGAATAAAGTACCTCAAATTTCCTCTTTGGGGATTAAGGGGCTGGGGCCAAATGCTTTGCTGTATCAGCTATCAAGGTATTATGTCCCGCCTCCAAAATAACATGTTCGTATTCTTTAACATGCTTTAATAAATCCATCATATTGTCTGCTGTAATGATTTTATCGTATTTTCCCGTGAACATCATCATTGGGATTTTATTTTGATTGATGAGGAAGGCAATTAATTTTAAGTCAAATTTAAGATGTCTGAAAACAACCCAAGTCAAATAAACTCTTCTACGTTTCTCTCTAGTGTTCATTTGAGTATTGGCGAATTTCAATAAGCTTTTATCCACTATACCTAAGCTTTTGGTGAACGTTAATATTTGATAAAAGTATTTAGGCTTCACAATCATTGCCCGGAAGAATCTTCTAAAAGAATTAGGGTAAGTAGCCAGACTGTACCAAAATGAAGTTTTAATACCATCAGGTGCTATTAAAATAAACTCATTAATTTTTCTGGGAAATAGCTCCAAGCTCGCCAATGCAAATTTCCCGCCCATGCTGTAGCCCACAACTGCAAAATTCTCGATCTGATGCTTTTCCAAAAAAGATTTTAAAATTGATTCCCAATCGTGCTTTTCTAAAGCTTGATTTCGGTCTTTCCACTCACTATTACCATGATAGAATATATCAAAAGCATATACAGTATATTTTTCTCCCAAGAAATTAGAAAAGGGTAAGTAAATCTCCTTAGACTGTCCAAAGCCATGAAAGGCTAAGAGTGGAGTTTTGCCATTTCCGGCTACAGAATAATGTAAAGTATTTTTACCAAAGTTTATATGGCTATTCTTCATTTATAAAAAATAATTGTAATAATTCAAATTATTAAACAGTATTAAAATTTAGTATGGCGTGAAATCCATTACTTTTATAAGTATCTATTATTCAATAATTTATATATATTTTTCAATAATTATAAAATTATGTAAACAAATGCTACATTTGCCCGTTGGAAACGCAGGAAACTTTTAAACCAATTATAGTTTCTCAAGTTTAAATCGCAATATAATCATTTGAGTACAGAGAAAAACATATTAGAGGGCGCAAAAAGCTTATTTATGCAATTCGGCTTGAAATCCATCACCATGGACGACATTGCCAGAAAGGTTGGTGTAAGCAAAAAAACAATCTATCAATTCTTTAGTGATAAGAACAGCATTGTATTTAAGTCGGTTCATGAGCATTTTTCTGATCACCGTCAGGAAATTGAAAATGTTTTGGACAATAGCAAGAATTCGATTGAAGCGATGTATCGTATTTCAAAATGTATGAAAGGACAAGTAGAGGCCATTAATCCTACCGTACTTTATGATTTACAACGTTATTTTCCGAGAGCTCACAAAAGGTTTTTGGAATTTAAAAATACATTTATTAAAGAACGTATGATAGGTATTCTAGAAGATGGCGTCAAGTCGGGATATTTTAGAAAGGAAATCAACCCTGAAATCCTTATTATTCAAAGAATTGAGCAAGTTCAATTGGCCTTTAATAATGACATTTATCCAAGAGATAAATTTGATTTTAAGGAAATACATGAACAGCTATTTGACCATTTTTTACATGGTATTTTAACAGAAAAAGGAAAAGAGAAATATAATCAATATTTAAATGAAGAGCAGCATGCTTAACAAAATCAGATTTTTTTGTGCCATGGCTTTATTAATGCCATTGAGTTTATTGGGCCAAGAGGAGAGTGCCAATCCAATGAGTTTGGAGGAATGCGTGAATTACGCATTAGAAAATAATCGTAATCTAAAAACCACCAGATTGGAAGAGGCGATAGCAGAAACTCAAGTTGGGGAAACCAGATCAATGGGATTGCCACAAGTCAAGTTTCAGACTGGGGTGAATTATAATTATGAAGTTCAAAAGGCTTTCCTTCCGGAAACTTTTGTGAATCCGCAAGGCGATCCTGAAAATTCAGTGGCAGCACCTTTTGGAGTAGATTACGATGGAAATGCCAATTTTTCAGTTTCGCAACTTCTTTTTGACGGATCGTATTTTGTTGGATTACAAGCCGCCAAAACATTAAGAGAATTAAGGCAAAAAGAATCTAATCAATCGGAAGTGGAAACCGTGGAAGCTATTACCAAAGCCTATTATTTGGTTTTAATTTCTCAGGAGCGTCTTGAATTGTTAGATGCAAACCAAGAGCAACTGCAAAGGGTTTTGAATGAAACAAGTGCTTTATATGAAAACGGTTTTGCTGAAAAAATAGATGTTGATAGGATTACAGTAAATTACAACAACATTCAGACTGAAAACAGCAAAGCAAAAAGAAATTTTAATGTTTCCATGAACATGCTTAAGTTCCAAATGGGAATGGCTTTGAATTCACCACTTGAACTCTCAGGGAATATTTCAACTTTGAATTTGGAAGTTGGTGAATACTTAAACAAGACAGAAAATTTTGACTATAGGGAAAGAGTTGAATATTCCGTTTTACAAACTAACCAGGATTTGGCCAATTTAGATCTTAGAAACAATAAGGCCACTTTATTGCCTAAATTATATGCAAATGCTAATTACGGCTGGAACACGGGTACAAACCGGACTTCAGAGCTATTTCAATTTAACGACAGATGGTTAAGTTTCGGTGCTATTGGTTTAAGTTTTCAGTGGGATTTGTTTACTGGCTTAAATCGCTCGAGCAAAATGGAGAAAAACCGAATCCAAATAGAGCAAATTGAAATCCAAAAGGAGCAATTACAAAGCTCTATTAATATGGAAATTACACAAGCTGAAAATGATCTAAAATCTGCTAAGGAAAGCCTGGACGTTCAAAAGCAAAATATGGAATTAGCACTTTCGGTTTACAAACAGGTAGAAACCAAATACAAAAATGGAATGGCTAGCAGCCGAGAGTTATTGGATGCTGAAACTGCTAAAAAAGAGGCAGAAACCAATTATTATGGCTCTTTATATGATGCTGTAATTGCCAAAATAGAATTAGAAAAAGCATTAGGAATACTTTATTGATTTGAAAAAAATGAGACCAACTATAATAATGAAAAATTCAATTTTAATACTTGCACTTGCTGTTTTAATGGGAGCCTGCAACGAGGGTTCTGAATCAGAGAAGCTGAAAGCAAAACTGGAGAAAATAGAAAAGGACATTCAGTCCCAAACTATTGAAGCAGCTGAATTGAAAGAGCAAATTGCTGAACTGGATCCTGAGTTTGCTAAAGTTACTGATCAATCTGTTTTAATTAAATCTGAAACAGTAAAACCAATGGATTTTAAACATAAAATTCAGGTTCAGGGAGAGGTTGCCTCGCGTAAAAATATTACTATGGGAGCTGAAACAATGGGTAGAGTTACCCAAGTAAATGTATCGCCCGGAGATATGGTGAAACGCAACCAACTTTTGGTGAAATTGGATGCGCCTACTACAGAGAATAGTATTAAGGAATTGAAAACAGCTCTAGATTTAGCGGGCACTATTTTTGAAAAACAAAAGAACCTGTGGGAGCAAAAGATTGGAACTGAAGTTCAGTATCTAGAAGCAAAAAATAGAAAGGAAACATTGGAGCGGCAATTGGCCACAGCTCAATCGCAATTAGACATGGCCTTCATAAGAGCTCCATTCAATGGAAGAATTAATGATGTTAGCGTCAATACTGGAGAATTGGTGCAGCCAGGAATGCCTATTTTAAATATGGTAAGTCAAGAGGAAATGTATTTGCAAGCAGCCGTTTCAGAGGATTATATTAATGATTTTGATCAGGGTGATTCTGTAGAAGTTTATTTGCCCTCCATTAAAAAGTCATTTTCCACAATTGTAAGCGCAGTAAGTTACGTCATCAATCCCAATAACCGTACTTTTCAATTGGAAGTAAAAGTTAATGAATTCGTGGACAAGCTGAAACCTAATCAGTTTGCTCGTCTGACCCTAGTAGATTACGAAAATGAGAGTGCAATCGTAGTTCCTTCTGATGTTGTGCAACAAGACAATATTGGGAATTTCGTTTATGTGGTGAAATCAGAAAAGAATCAGAAGAAAGCTGAAAAAGTCAGGGTCGAAAGAGGAAAAACCTATAATGGCAATACTGAAATCCTGAAAGGAATTAAATCTGGAGATGTTATTATCTCTGAAGGATATCGTGAGGCAGTGAATGGAATAGCGGTTCGTTTAGCACAATAATTTCGAAATAGGATATTTATGAGTGATCAAAATAAAAAGAAAGTAGAAAAGGAGTTTGGGCTGACGACTTTATCGGTCAATAACAGAACAACAGTTTATGTATTGGCTTTATTGATAGTGGTTTTAGGTGTGTTTTCTTATATCAACTTACCAAAAGAAAACTTCCCGGAAATCTCGCAGCCTACGATTTACGTTGGAACACCTCATCCTGGAAATTCTCCAGCGGATATGGAAAAATTGATTACCCGTCCTTTGGAAAAGGAAATCAATACGATTTCCTCTGTGGACAATATAAAATCCACTTCTGTGCAGGATTTTTCTACCATCATCATTGAATTTACAACAGAAACCGATGTGGACGAAGCGCTTCAAGAGGTAAAGGATGCAGTAGACCAAGCCAAGTCTGAACTTCCATCCGATTTGCAGGATGACCCCAATGTATTTGAGCTTAATGTAGCGGAATTCCCTATTATGAATATAAATCTTTCTGGTAATTACAGTGTCGAAACTTTGAATTCGTACGCTGAATACTTAGAGGAAGAAATGGAGAAATTCCCTGAAATGTCTAAAGCAGAAATTAGAGGTGTTGATGACAAGGAAGTTCGCATCATGGTGGATCCTTTAGAAATGGAAGCACGAAAAATCAGTTTTAATGATATTGAAACAGCAGTGCAGCAGGAAAATATGACCATGTCTGGGGGTAATATCAAATTAGGGAAGATTAGAAGAACTGTATCAATATCCGGTGAATATAATGATCCCAAGGATTTGGAAAATTTGATTATTAAAAATGAAAATGCCAATATCGTTTACCTTAAAGATATAGCCACTATTGAATTTGATTACAAGGAGAAACAGAGTTATGCTCGCTTGAATAATGAAGCAGTAGTGATGGTTGATGCTGTAAAAAGAAGTGGTGAAAACCTCTTGATTTTGACAGATAAAATCTATGAAGTGGTGGAGAACGCTAAAGCAGAGGTTTTTCCTGAAGACTTAGTGGTTACGATAACAAATGATCAATCACAGCAAACTAGAGACCAGGTTAGTAGTTTGGAAAACAATATTATCTCTGGTGTTATCTTGGTGGTCTTAGTGCTTTTATTCTTTTTAGGAACTAGAAATGCGCTTTTTGTTGGTATCGCCATTCCAATGTCGATGTTTATGGCGTTCATGATATTGGGAGCTCTGGGTATTACCATTAACATGATTGTACTTTTTTCACTGATTATGGCATTAGGAATGCTGGTGGACAATGGTATTGTGGTCGTGGAAAATGTGTATCGATTAATGGAGGAAGGCTATTCCCCGATCAAAGCCACCAAAATAGGAGTAGGGGAAGTAGCTATGCCAATTATTTCATCCACTGCTACCACGCTAGCTGCCTTTTTACCCTTGGCATTTTGGCCGGGGCTAATCGGTGAATTCATGAAATATTTACCTATTACGTTAATAATCACTTTAGGGTCTTCTTTATTTGTGGCTTTGGTAATCAATCCGGTCTTCATCGCCTCATTTATGCGATTAGACGAAGGAGGAAAGCTCAACTATAAAAGAATTTGGAGAATAGCTGGTATTTCATTTGCCATAGGCGCAATATTTATCCTATTGAAAGTTTATGCCATAGGTAATCTAGCTATTTTATTTGGAGCACTTGGCCTTTTAAACACATACATTCTAACCCCACTTTCGCGAAAATTCCAAAGAGGATTGTTGCCAGCCGTAGAAAGGTTGTATTCTCGGACTTTAGGCTTTGCAGTACAAGGATGGAATCCTTACTTCTTTCTAGGTGGGACTGTTGTAGCTTTAGTGGGTTCAGTGATGTTGCTAGGTGCATTTACTCCGAATGTCTTGTTTTTTCCGGAAAATGAGCCCAAGTATGTGAATGTTTTTGTAGAATTCCCGGTAGGAACAGATGTTGAATATACCAATGAGTTTTCCAAGAAAATAGAGAATGAAGTTAAAGACGTTATTACTCCCTACTCTGATATAGTAGAGTCGGTTGTAGCTAATGTGGGGAGAGGAGCTAGTGATCCTAGTGATCCGACTGCTATGGGCCAATCCGATACGCCCAACAAGGGAAGGATAACCGTCAATTTTGTGGAATTCAAATATAGAGAAGGAGTTTCCACTACAAAAGTTATGAATGAGATTCGAGAAGCGGTTTCTGATAAGTATGCGGGAGTTTCCATCACGGTAGATAAAGATCAAGCAGGTCCACCTACGGGTAAACCATTAAATATTGAAATTAGTGGTGAGGATTATGATAAATTGATTCAAATCACCGAAGATCTGACCGTATTTATCAATAAACAAAGTATTGGCGGAATTGAAGACTTAAAGAATGACTTGGAAGTTGGTAAGCCTGAATTGACAGTAAATATTGATCGGGAAAGTGCAAGGAGATTTGGCTTGAGTACCGCCACCATTGCCACTGAAATCAGGACTGGACTTTTTGGAAAGGAGATTTCTAAATACAAGGAAGGTGAAGATGATTACGAGATTCAATTACGCTATACAGATGAATATCGTTATGATGTTGACGCCTTAATTAATAAAAAGATCACTTACAGAGATCAATCCTCCGGAAAAGTGAATCAAGTGCCAATCAGCGCTGTGGCGGATGTTAGTTATACCAGTACTTATGGTTCAATCAATCGAAAAGAATTGGATAGGGTAGTAACCGTTTATTCCAATATATTGGATGGTTATAATGCCACAAATGTAAATAACCAATTAAAAGCCGCTATGAAAGAATTTGAGGTTCCGGCTGGTTATGAGGTGAAATTCACAGGTGAGCAAGAGGAACAAGCAGAGGAATTGGAATTTTTAAGTATTGCATTATTATTGGCAGTATTTTTAATCTTTTTGATCATTGTTGCTCAATTTAATAGATTAACAGCACCATTTATCATCATGAGTTCTGTGGTTTTCAGTACCATTGGAGTTTTCTTGGGGCTTGTAGTTTTTCAAATGGATTTCGTGATTGTAATGACCATGATTGGAATTATATCTTTAGCAGGTATTGTGGTAAATAATGCCATAGTACTGATAGATTTCATTGAAATTAGTAAATCCAATAAGAAATTAAACCTTGAAGAAGGCGAAAGTTTAACTTATGAGATGGTAAAAGAGGCAGTAATGCTGGCAGGGAAAACACGTTTGAGACCCGTATTGCTAACTGCTATAACGACCATTATAGGTTTAATTCCTTTGGCTATAGGTTTCAATTTCGATTTCATTCAATTATTTACAAGCTACGATCCAGACTTTTACCTTGGTGGAGATTCTGTTATGTTCTGGGAGCCGATTTGTTGGACAATTATATTTGGATTGTCATTTGCAACTTTCTTAACGTTAGTTATTGTACCAGTAATGTATCTTATTGCAAATCAATTAAATGCTAAATTTGGGATAGGTAGATGATGGATGCAGGGTGAAGGATGATGGATGTTAACACTCCATTATCTTTTACCCTTCCAGCCTACATCCAATCTCATTCATCCAACTTAACTCATGTCCAAAATCATACTCATACCGCTGGTAGCAGTAGTTTTCATTTTGATTGACCTATATGTCTTTCAGGCGGTTAAGATTGCTGTTCAAAATTTTGCCCCACTTGGAAAGAACATTGCTTTTGGGATCTATTGGGGATTTACGGCTATTACTTTGGTGGGCTTTTTTCTGTATCACTTCACCAATCCTGACTTGTTTTCAAGAGTTGCTAGACAGTTTATGTTGGTGATTGTATTCATGAATTACATTTCCAAAACGATTGCGTTACTGGTCTTGTTCATTGGAGATATTATCAGATTCGGACAATGGAGTTTTTATAAGATTTCAGATCTAATAAATAATTCTAGCAGTCCTGATGGAGGTGAAAAAATCAGTAGATCAGAATTTTTTGCGAAGTCAGCCTTGGTCGCTGGAAGCTTACCCTTAGCGGCCATGAGTTTCGGTATTATTTCAGGAGCACATGATTATCGAATTCGGAGAAAATCCATTGTGATACCCAATTTACCTAAGGCTTGGCATGGAGTTAAAGTGGCACAGCTTTCCGATATCCACAGTGGTAGTTTTTGGAATAGAATAGCTGTAGAGGGAGGAGTAGATATGCTTTTGGCGGAAAAGCCAGATCTTATCTTCTTTACTGGTGATCTGGTCAATAATGAAGCTAAAGAAGTCGAGAAATATATTCCAATTTTTTCGAAATTGAAAGCTGATCTAGGAGTGTATTCTACTTTAGGGAATCATGATTACGGAGACTATAAGAACTGGAGTAGCGAAAAAGCAAAAGCAAAAAACCTTGCAGACTTAAAAGATGCTCATGGTATTATGGGATGGGATTTACTAACCAATGAAAACAGGATTTTGAAAGTAGATAATGAGCCCTTGTCAGTACTCGGAGTGGAAAACTGGGGAGCTGGAAGATTTGCTAAATATGGTGATATCAGCAAAGCTTATGCGGGCACTGAAGATATACCCACTAAAATATTGCTTTCCCATGACCCAAGTCATTGGGATGCACAAATTAGAAAAGACTATCCTGATATTGATTTAATGCTGGCCGGACATACCCATGGATTTCAATTTGGGATAGAAGTCCCTGGCTTTAAGTGGAGTCCGTCTCAATATGTATACAAACAATGGGCAGGACTTTACCAAGAAGGCAATCAAAATTTATATGTAAATAGGGGATATGGCTATTTAGGCTATCCCGGAAGGATTGGGATACCACCTGAAATTACAATTTTGGAGTTGAGAAGTAGTTAATTGATGTAAATACAAAAAAACCTCAAAGTAGTAATCCAATTCTAATAGTATCCGCTAGCTTCTTTTAACTTTTTGCTGACTTTTTTATTGTAGAAATTGAATGCGTAGAAAAATGCACAACATCCTCAATCATTAAACTCGCTCATGGTTCTATTGACTCCAATGGTAGAAAAGCCTAAAACCATATCACAGGCCTTGTCCATCATGAAGGGTAATTCATCAAACTCCTGCTGACTGAAAGGGCTTAAAACATAATCCACTTGCTGGCCTTTGTGAAAGTTGTCTCCAATGCCGAACTTTAATCGAGCATAATTCTGACCGCCTGTTAAATCCTCAATATTTTTCAGACCATTATGACCAGCTGCTGAACCTTTTGCTCTCAATCTCAGCTTTCCAAAAGGCAAGGCAATATCATCTGTTATGACTAATAAGTTTTCTTTAGGGATTTTTAGTTCCTGCATCCAATAGTTGATGGCTTTGCCTGAGAGATTCATATAAGTTGTCGGCTTAATGAGGTGGATTTGCCTTCCTTTATATTTAAATTCACTTTTCATAGCCAATTTCAGGGTTTCAAACTCCACTTTTTGCTGGTCGGCCAATCTGTCTAAAGTTAAAAAACCGATGTTATGACGAGTGATTTCATATTCAGGGCCAATATTGCCCAAACCTGCTATTAGGTATTTCATGGATGAAGTACATTTTTATTTGAATCCAAAAATAGGTCATTTTTATCGGAGTGCCGAGCAATTATCGATTCAAATTAGATGAATATAATTTGTAATAGGAGCAGGCTAGATTAAAGCATTTCTAGGTAGATCCTCTGTTTCGGTTTCAACTAACAGTATTTGGCATATTTCACCCCTTCAGGGCTAAGTTGAGTTTTGATTTTTAAGGGTGGGCTTCACCCCATATTCAGATATTTCGTCCCTTCGGGACTCTAGGGTTGATCAAGATGAAAATAGGGTCACTAGGGATATTCAGTCCTGAAAGGACGTATTTCTCTAACACGGGGTGAAGCCCTGTGCGAAAGGTAGTAGCCGTTCCCAAAACCCTGAAAGGGCGGCATGACATGATCAGTCCCAGACGTAGCGTTCATCATAATCAACATCATACTTCTTTAAAAACGCTATGTATTCTTCTTGAAATGTTTTCTTCCGATGATGTTCGTGTTGCCCAGCAATATATTCAATCACTGGATTTACTTGAGAACAATTTACAGAAAAGGCGCCATATCCATTTTGCCAATAGAAATCATCAAATTCTTCTCCTTTAGTTTTGATCCATTTAGAAGAGTGAGACTTTATTTCCTGCATGAGTTTAGTCAAAGTGATATTTTTAGATAGTCTGCAAAGTAGGTGAATGTGGTCTGTGTATCCGCCTACTTTAATGACTTGACATCCTAATCTATTGCAAATCCCTCCTATATAGCCATGCAATTCTGGCTCTATACTTTTAGTAATAAGTGGTTGTCTATTTTTGGTACTGAATATTATGTGAAGATAATTTTGTACAAGTGATTGTCCCATGGTTCAAATATTTCGCCCCTTCAGGGCTGGGTTGAGTTTTGGCTTTTTTTAGCATGGGGTTACACCCCATATTAAGATATATAGTCCCTTCGGGACTTTCCTTTGTCCGATTACAATATCGGATCATTTTCAAACTCAAAGTAATTGATTTGATATTTATTTAGCAAATGATGGCGATTGAGTATTATTATTTTTTGAATCTTTTTGATTTTGTCCCATTACCCTATATGGAATATTGGATTTTGAGGCCAAGGACTTTACCCACCTTGATAATAGGTTGTCCCCTGAGCATTATTTTTATTTGTCCTTGAAGCTTGATGAAGAAGATGTGAAGCCCTGAAAGGGTATCATTAACAGATCCCAGAAGAGCTATCATTTCTTCATATATTTCGCCCCTTCAGGGCTAGGTTTAGTTTTGGTCTTTTTGCATGGGGCTTCACCCCACATTCAGATATGTCGTCCCTTCGGGACTCTAGGGTTGATCAAGATGAAAATAGGGTCATTAGTGATATTCAGTCCTGAAAGGACGAATTTCAATAACACGGGGTTCAGCTCTGTGTGAAAGGCAGTAGCCGTTCCCAAAGCCCTGAAAGGGCGGCATTAACAGATTCCAGAAGAATTATCAGTTCTCCATATATTTCGCCCCTTCAGAGCTAAGTTGAGTTTTGGTCTTTTAGCATGGGGCTTCACTCCATATTCAGATATGTCGTCCCTTCGGGACTCTAGGGTTGATCAAGATGAAAATAGGGTCACTAGGGATATTCAGTCCTGAAAGGACGTATTTCTCTAAGACGGGGTGATGCCCTGTATGAAAGGTAGTAGCTGTTCCCAATGCCCTGAAAGGGCGTTATTAACAGATCCCAGAAGAGTTATCATTTCTCCATATATTTCGCCCCTTCAGGGCTAGGTTTAGTTTTGGTCTTTTAGTATGGGGCTTCACCCCATATTCAGATATTTCGTCCCTTTGGGACTTTGGTTCTTTTCATAATAATACCTTGGTTATAGAGCCTCTAAGTCCTGAAAGGACGTATTTCACTAACAAGGGGTAAAGCCCCGTGTTATTAGTAGAAGCCTTTCCCAAAGCCCTGAAGGGGCGGTATAATGTAGGACTTTCCGAGTATTTACTGCCCCAAATAACTAGATAAAATCTTTTGGATAGATGCGTGCTGCGTTAAAGTCATCATATGTGAACCATTCTCAATAATATGATCTGCTTTTACATTTCGGATAGGTATAGTATGGTCTTTAGTCCCATGAATGTGAATTAATTCCTCCTGTACTTTTTCCCTGTCCCAATTTATAATCATAGAGACGCTGCGTTTCATATAAACCGGATCTTTGGCAGACAGCATACTTTTGAAAGTAGCATTATTAGTGTTTCTGTCTGGTTCTATAATGGGCTGTAAAAATTTGGCACCACCTAACATCAGTTTGGGTGGTACTAATTTATAAATGGGAATCAGCCGTTGGAAGCGATATCTTAAGGGAAGTTCTTTTCGGAATTTTGCTGAGGAAATAATAATCGATTGTTCGGGATTTAAGAATTCATTCAATTCTGAGATAATCATACCGCCCAATGAAACTCCAATCAAAACATTTTTTTGAGTAGTATCTATTTGATGGGAAACTACTCTGGCAAATTCCCTCATGGAACAGCCCTTCATGGGAATAGGATACTCGATGTGAACAATTTCGAATTTCTCATCAAATTTTAGACTATCGAATATTCGCTCGTCAGAACCTTGACCAGGAAAAAGATAAATAGTGGTTTTCTGTTGCGAAAAAATAGGACTTGGTGAATTCAGGCTGATTAGTAGGAATAATATGAACAGTCTAATTATCATAGGTTTTAGAAGAGTTGCTCACCAATTGATTAATTTCTTTTAGTTCCGACTCACTGAGGTATCGCCATTTTCCTTTTTCGATATCTAATTTAACGTTCATTATTCTGATGCGCTTTAAACTGGCTACTTTATAGTCAAAATATTCACACATCCGCCTAATTTGCCGGTTTAGCCCCTGAGTCAAAATTATTTTAAACGTCTCTTTGCCCAATTGTTCAACATAGCATTTTTTGGTCACAGTATCCAAAATAGGAACTCCGTTTGCCATTTTCTGAATAAAGTCTCCTTTAATAGGTTTGTTGAGTCGAACGATATATTCTTTCTCGTGATTATTTCTAGCTCTTAATATCTTATTGACTATATCCCCATCATTGGTCAAGAAAATAAGGCCTTCACTATACTTATCTAATCTCCCAATTGGAAATATTCTTTCCGGATAATTGATGTAATCAATAATATTATCTTTCTCTCTTCGCGTATCAGTAGTGCAAACTATTCCTCTGGGTTTGTGGAATGCCAAGTATACGAAGTCTGATTTTGGTTCTGTTACCAATTTGCCTTTCACCCTTACCTCATCACTTGGAGCCACTTTAGTCCCCATTTCAGGTATTTTTCCATTGATGGTTACTGCGCGTTCTTCAATGAGTCGGTCTGCTTCCCGTCTAGAGCAATATCCCGCTTCGCTTAAGTATTTATTGATTCGTTTTAGTGGAGTTTCCAATATGTACGCTTTCTCTTTTCAACTTTAGACCACAAAAATAACCACAAGAAGTTTGAATATGCCAAGACTTTTGAAGTTTATATCTTGTAAAGAAAAATTTTGAGTCATTGAAATGTCTTGTCCTTAACTAGATAAGCTTTTCGAGCACATCCAAAAGTCTATAAAACAACGTTTATGAGAAGATTAAAATATTAGAGCTTCATTAAAATCAAAAGAAATGCAGTGACATTATTAATTCCTGAATTATTATTTCTTAATTAAAATTCCTTAGTTTTGTCATTTGAAAAAGAAAAATGTTGATTAGAAATTTAATATTATTTGTTACAGTTGCCATATTTTTTGTCTCTTGTGTAGGAAATAAACGATTAGTATATCTACAAAAAGATGATTTACACGAGAATCAACCAAAAGATACCGTTTTAAGGGAATATGAACTGACCTATCACGATTATAAAATCCAACCTCAGGATATATTATCAGTACAATTCAAAAGCATTACAGAAGAAGATTTCGATATTTTCAGTGACTTTGGAATGGGCAGTGGAAACCTTGGCGGTGGTGGCGGAGGTTTGATTGGATTAAGAGGGGAGTTAGTAGACCCTGAAGGACAAATCGGATTTCCGATTGTAGGGAAAATTAAAGTGCAAGGCATGACCGTTTTTGAGGTTCAGGATACTTTGCAAAGTATTGCGGAACAATACGTTGAGGATCCAGTAGTGAAAGTTAGATTGTTAAACTATAGATTTACAGTTTTAGGTGAAGTAAACGGTGAAAGTGTGGTGACCACACAAAATACAAGGGTGACTTTTATGGAAGCGATAGGCATGGCGGGAGGGCTTACAGAATTAGCCAGCCGTGATAATGTAAAAGTTATACGGCAAAAAGGTGATAAGGCGGAAGTTTTTTATATCAATTTGCTAGATGAAGAGTTTTTAGAGTCAGAAAAATTTTATGTCTATCAAAATGATATTATAATAGTTCCACCATTGCAACAAAGACCTATTAGACGTTACTACAGTCAAAATCTAAGTTTATTGCTTTCATCAGTTTCTGCTGTATTATTTATTGGAAGTTTTTTTGGTTTAAGCGCTACAAGATAAAAGATATTGGATAATCAATTTAACCCATATAGTTCTGATTTTGCCGATCCCAGTATGGGAACCTCTTCCAATGATGGCAATCAATTAATTGACTTTAAACGCGTATTGTATAAGGTTATTAAGTTTTGGTACATCATAGTGATTACCTCCTTATTATCCTTAGCTGCAGCTTATATTATCAACCGGTATACGACCAGGATTTATCCTGTCAGCGCTTCTATCATGATTAAAGAAAATCAGGAAGAAGTGGGCGCTAAATTTTTATACAATAATGCCATTTCTGATCCATACAGGAATTTTTACAATGAAATGTATGTAATCAAATCATTTCCACTAATCCGTTCTGCTATTGAAGAACTGAACTTTCAGGTAGCATATTACCGCGAAGGGGAAATAAAAAGTTCAGAATATTACAACCCTGATTTTCCAGTCAAAATTGAGGCAGAAACCGGAACCGAGTATCCTTATGGCAAGTCAGCGGGGATTACTTTTATCAATCAAAAGCAGTTTAAGCTTTCTAATCTTGTTTTCACTGGAGATGGGGAAACTCAAAAAGGAGAAAATATTTATCAATTTGGTGAGTTAGTGCCCATTAATGGCCATAAAGTGATATTGCGAAATGAAGGAGTAATTGCGGATGGAGATTTAAATAAATACTATGTGTTAAGATTTAATGATCCTGAAAGTATTACTGGTCAATACCAGTCTAAACTAATTGCAAAGTGGGCAGAGCAAGGCTCCTCGGTTTTGAACTTGAGTTTAAATGGACCTGAGCCAAGAAAAGAAATTGATTTTCTAAATACTTTTATTGAAAAATATCAAAAGCTGGATATTGATCGGAAAAACCAGACAGCCAACCAGACTATTCAATTTATTGATGAGCAGTTAAACGAGATCTCAGATACACTAGAATTCTATGAGCAAAAGCTGATGGAGTTTAAAAAACAAAATGTGGTGACCAATATGGATGGTGAAGCAGTCCGTATTTATGAGAATTTAAGAGAGATAGAACAAGCTGCAGTGCAATACACTGTTCAGGAGCAGTACTACAATTACCTTAGAAAATTTCTGCAGGAGTCTGACAATAGAATGGATCAAGTGGTAACGCCACAAAGTGTCGGCATTGAAGATCAAGTCATTGCTGAAATGCTAAGCAGACTATTGCAATTGGATATCGAAATTAAACGCTTTCAACAAAAGGACAAGGCTGTAAATCCTGTATTAGAAGACAAAAAGCAACAAATTAGGGCCTTGAAGACGAATATCTTGAGTAGTATAAAAACGCTGGAGGAAACTAGAGCGATTATGCAAAAGTCGGTAAGGCGCCAACAGAAGACCCTGGAAGACCAATTAAGGCTTTTACCCAATTTGCAGCAAGACTTTATTAATATTAAAAGAGACTATTCCTTTAGAGAAGGTTTATATACATTTTTAATGCAAAAAAGAGCGGAAGCGGCTATATCCCAAGCTTCTACGACTAGTGATATAAGAATGGTAAATCCACCAAAATTGGCAGGTGGACCAATCACACCTAAAACCACCCAGAATTACATGATTTTCTTAATAGTGGGATTAGTCATTCCTATTGGTTTTTTCATAGTATTGGAACTCTTTAATAATAAAATTCAATCAAAAGAGGACATTGAGCGAGCAACTGGCATACAAGTGATAGGGGGGATTGGCCACAAAAAACTGGAAGATAACCTTGTGGTCTACCGAAAGCCAAGGTCGGCCGTATCTGAGTCTTTTCGAGCACTGCGTTCTAATCTGAATTTTTATACGGAGGGAAAAGAAAAAAAGATCTTTTTGGTAACTTCTTCTATTTCTGGTGAGGGTAAAACGTTTACTACGATTAATCTTGCTACCGTTTTAGCCCTTTCGGGACGACCGACACTACTGATAGGAGCTGATATGAGAAGGCCGAAAATCTATGATGATTTCAATCTTCATAATGAATTTGGTTTAAGTAATTTGCTATCTGGTCAGGCAGAGTTGAAGGAGGTAGTGCAAAAAACAGAGATTGAAAATCTAGATCTTTTGAGTGGTGGTCCTATTCCACCGAATCCGAGTGAGCTATTGATGAAACCAGTGATGAAAGAAAACCTTGACAAAGCTTTTCACAGCTACGACTTTATCATTATCGATTCTCCTCCTATAGCCTTAGTAACAGATGCTTTCGTACTTTCTAAATTTGCGGATCATACCATCTTTATGGTAAGGCAAGATTATACGCCTAAAGAAGCAGTGGTGGCAGCTAATGAATTGTATAGTAAGGGAAAAATCAAAAATATTAGCATCCTATTCAATGATATAAAGAAAGCTGGACCTGGTTATGGTTATGGCTACGGCTATGGTTACGGCTATGGTTATGGTTATGGCTACGGCAAGCGTAATGATGGTCATGGTTATTATCATGAAAGTTAATTAATTAAGAATTAAATTTTTTTGCTTGGCTTGTGGGGAGAGTGTATAAAGATACAAATCATTTACGGCCTGTCACCTGTATTTATTTTGTTGACCTCAAAACGCCTTGCTTCTAAATTAATATTAGCTTTCAAAATTAGAAAAAAAGGGAGTTAGTTCTTTTCTTCTACTATTTACCATCACTATTGCAAATAAGAAATTAATCCCATAAATTTATAATTGAGTAGTTATTCTACTCGTTATGTGTTCACTTAAACTTTATCTTATCAAAGAAAAGTTCAATTTTGTTAAGTTTGAGTTTAATATCGATCGTATTCTACGAAACCCAATCTGTGAGCACTATCCCCTTGAGGGGATTATAGGGGTGTTGGTCTGATTGATAGTTTAATATATGCTAATACTGAAATAGTTATTTAGTAAGCCCCAACTGGGACTGAAAGGGCGAAGCTGTGGCCCCCTAAATCCCCCAAAGGGGGACTTTGCAGGCTGCGTTTTACATTAACAAGTCGACATCAATAGTCAAATCGACCAGTTAAAAGCAGAAAATTAACAGTAAGTATTGGAGAAGGTTTTTAATTTTGAAGTCCGATCGATCAAAAATAAATAAGTTTGATTTATCTACGAACAAACTTCGATCTTCAAACATCCATATTCAAGCGTTACAACAATAGAGATAGATTCCATCTGTTCGTTAGGAATTAGCTTCCGTTATTAAAATAAATGCTCGAAACACTAGTCACCTCTAAAACCCGGATTAAACTCCTGCTCAAGTTCTTCTTGAATGCGCAGACCAAAAGCTATTTGCGTTCATTAGAAGGAGAGTTTGGAGAAAGCACCAATGCTATACGTTTAGAGCTCAACAAATTTGAGGAAGCGGGGATGTTGAAGGCAGATGTTGAAGGCAATAAAAAATTATATCAGGCTAATACACAGCATCCCTTATTTGAAGACATACATAGTATTATCAGAAAATATATTGGCATTGACCGAGTTATAGAGCAGATCATCGGCAATGTTGGTCAGTTGGACAAAGTCTATTTGATCGGAGAGTACGCTAAGGGGGTTGATAGTGGTATTATTGATTTCCTTTTGGTAGGGAGGCAGTTTAATCATGGTTATATTGCTAATATGACCAGCATAGCGGAGAAGAAAATAGATCGAAAAATTCGTTTTTTGTTCATGAGCCCTAATGAGTTTATTGGTCAGGTACCCACTGCTGAAGCTGGATTGCTTCTTTGGGAAAGTTAATAATTACGAATTTCGGAATTACGAATAAAGTTTTTACTAATAATTAATAATTAAAGATTTAATAATCTTAGTCATACTGAACAAAATCAATTAAAATCGTTCGTTGCACTGAACAATTTGATAGTAGTTCTTCAATTTAGAAAAAGAAATTAGGGAATCTAATCATTTCCTTAGCGTAAACTTTGTGCCACCCGAGTTTCAGTACGGGACAGGTTCCGTGCTTTTTCGTGTGTTTATTTACAGCCTTAGGCTGTCTATTGTTCTCTTTTGTCCCTTTTGTGGTAAAATTAAAACAGCTTTAGCTGTTAATAAAAAATATAAATTTGAAAAAGATACTTGTTACAGGAGCCGCTGGCTTTATTGGCTTCCATTTAACCAAAGCCCTTCTTGAACGAGGCGATACCGTTATCGGCTACGACAACATCAACGATTACTATGATGTGAACCTCAAATACGGCCGCCTCAACGAACTCGGCATAAAAAGAGAACTCGTTCAAGACCATCAATTAGTCTTCAGCGAGGAATACCCGAATTTCCGATTTGTGAAAGCCGACCTTTGCGACCGAGAATACCTCTACCAATTATTTGAAGAAGAACAATTTGACCATGTAATTAACCTGGCAGCACAAGCAGGGGTTCGCTATTCAGTAGAAAACCCACAAGCTTATATCGATGCCAACGTACAAGGCTTTTTGAATATTTTGGAAGCTTGCAGACATTACCCAGTAAAACATTTAGTTTATGCCTCTTCCAGCTCCGTTTACGGAAGCAATACGCAAATGCCTTTTTCAGTGCACCACCATACCGACCACCCCTTATCACTTTATGCTGCCACCAAAAAGAGCAATGAAATGATGGCTCATACTTACAGCCATTTATTTAATATAGCCACTACAGGCATACGCTTTTTTACAGTTTACGGCAGCTGGGGTAGACCTGATATGGCGCTTTTCCTCTTTGCCGAAGCCATCCGAAAAGGAGAAAAAATTAAGGTTTTCAACCATGGAGAAATGGAAAGGGATTTTACCTATGTGGGTGATATTGTAAATGGTGTTATGGCCGCTTTGGATCATCCAGCCCAATCAAATCCAAGTTTTGATAATCTACAACCCGATGCGGGCAGTTCTCATGCTCCTTATAGACTTTATAATATTGGAAATAACCAACCGGTAAAGCTAATGGACTATATTGAAGCTTTAGAAAAAGCTATGGGGAAAACTGCTGAAAAAGAATTTTTACCTATGCAAGCTGGTGACGTGCAAAAAACTTACGCAGATGTACAAGACTTGATTGATGATTTTGATTACAAGCCCAATACACCTTTGGAAAAGGGCATAGGTGAGTTTGTGGAGTGGTTTGAGGGATATTATAGTAGTAAATGATGAATAGCCATAAGATTATAGAATTTCCAAAAATTGAAGATCCTAGAGGTAATTTAACATTTGTTCAATATCCTGATCAAATACCTTTTGAAATAAAGCGCGTATTTTGGACGTATGATGTACCAGGAGGGGAGCAACGCGGTGGACATGCGTATCATGAACAAGATGAAATTATTGTTTCATTGAGCGGTAGTTTTGATGTTGTGATTTCATTACCTAATGGAAAACAAATTAAACAAACTTTAAACCGGTCATATTATGGTATTTACATTCCAGCTAAAACCTGGCGCCACATGGAGAACTTTTCAACAAATTCATTAAGCTTGCATATGTCAAGCAAAGAATATGATGAATCTGATTATATTCGTGATTTCGAAGAATATAAATTAATTCATGCATGAAAAGCTCAACGATTAAAGATTGCCGAGTTATATCTCTTCCAAAAAATCACACCAAAAAAGGTAATATTACGGCTATAAATAATTCGAAAGAAATCCCTTTTGGTATCAAAAGAATCTATTATTTATATGATGTTCCCGGAGGGGAAGAACGTGGTGGCCATGCACATAAAGAATTGCAACAACTGATAATATCTGCTAGCGGCAGCTTCGAATTAAAAATTGATGATGGTGAAGAGATAAAGTCTTTTCATTTAAACAGACCGTATGAAGCTGTCTTGATGCCTCCAGGACTTTGGAGAGAACTAATCAATTTCTCAAGTGGGTCAGTTTGTTTGGTTTTGGCTTCACATGAATATTCAGAAACTGACTATATTAGAGATTATAATGAATTTGTAAAATATAAATCTAAATGATTCACCCACTTTCAGATGTAAAAAGCAAGCATATAGGTAAAAACACTAAGATTTGGCAGTATAGTATAATATTGGAAGGTGCCACAATAGGTGAAGATTGCAATATCAATTGTTATACTTTGATTGAATCCTTGGTAAAAATAGGAAACAGGGTAACCATAAAGCCTGGCGTATTTATATGGGATGGTATGACTATAGAAGATGACGTGATGATAGGGCCTAATGCCACATTTACAAATGATAAGTTTCCAAAATCGAAAAATACAAATTACCAAATGCAACATCTAATTATAAAGAGGAATGCATCTATTGGGGCAAATGCCACCATTTTAGGTGGATTGGTAATAGGGGCTCATTCTTTAATAGCAGCTGGTGCTTTAGTTACTAAGGATGTTCCTGAGAGAGCATTAATGAAAGGAAGTCCAGCTAAATGTGTCGGTTGTATGAATCTTGATGGAACTCCAATGGTGAAAAGTGCAAATCATTTTTTGGATAATAAAGGTCAAAAATGGGAAATTAATAACGGGCAAATAAGTAAAATATGAATATACCGTTTTTAAATCTTGCTCCAATGCATGAGGCTTTAAGAGATGAAATGCAAAGTGCTTTTACTCGGATTTATGATCGTAACTGGTTTTTAATGGGTGAGGAAATAAAGCAGTTTGAAAAAGAATATGCTTCTTTTAATAATGTAGAGCATGCTATAGGAGTAAGCAATGGTTTAGATGCACTTTTCCTATCGCTTAAAGCTTTAAATCTACAGCCTCATGATGAAGTAATTTTACCTTCTAACACATACATTGCAACTGCTTTAGCTGTTAGCTATTTGGGTGCAAAACCTGTTTTTGCTGAACCTGATATTAACAGTTATAATATAAATGCTAAGGGAATAAGGTCTGTTATTACCAATAGAACAAAGGCCATTATGCCTGTGCATCTTTATGGGCAGGCATGTGAGATGGAAGCAATTATGGAATTAGCCAAAGAAAAAGATCTTTATGTAATAGAAGACAATGCCCAAGCACATGGAGCTAGTTTTAAAGGTAAATTAACAGGTTCTTGGGGGCATGCAAATGGAACCAGTTTCTATCCGGGTAAAAACTTAGGAGCATTAGGTGACGCGGGGGCAGTTACCACAAATGATGCATCTCTGGCAGATAAAATAAGCTCATTACGAAATTATGGAAGTAAAGTAAAATACCATCATCAGTTCATAGGCCATAATATGCGAATGGATGAATTACAGGCAGCTTTCTTATCTATTAAACTCAAACAATTAAATAACTGGACAAAACAGAGGCAGCAAATTGCAAAATGGTATTCAGAAAAGCTTAAAGGAATAGGAGATTTAATTTTACCAAAAACTATAGAAGAAGCTACACATGTATATCATTTGTATGTAATTAGAACCAATAAACGAGAAGCATTACAAAAGCATTTGAATGATGCAGGTATAGGAACTTTAATCCATTATCCTGTTCCTCCGCATTTGCAAGAATGTTACCAATTTCTTGGCTACAAAAAAGGAGATTTTCCTATTGCAGAAAACTTAGCTGATACATGTTTAAGTTTGCCTCTGTGGCCTGGACTTCGGGATTCTGAGATTGACTATATTACGAAGAAAGTAAAAACATTTTTTAATGACTGATTCGTTAAAAAAAACTCTTTCATTCTTTTTACCTAGTGACCTTTTATTATTTCTTAAGAAACTGAGATTTAGGCTACTTCTTACAAAAATTAGGAACAAACAAAAGAAAAGAATTGAGAGGTTAAAAGATAAAGAACAAATAAAAGTAATTTTTATCTTGATTCATAAAGCGGTGTGGAAGTATGATAGACTATATAAACTCTTAGAAAATGATAGTAGATTCCTTCCTCAAATCGTGGTTTGTCCGTATACACAATTGGAATTTAATTATATGATTTCTGAGATGGATGATATTTACAATCATTTCAAAAATAAAGGCTATAACGTTGTGAACTCATACCATGATGAAGTAGCGAAATGGATTGATATTAAGAAAGAGGTTAAACCGGACATAATCTTTTTTACTAATCCACATAATTTAACTAAAGCCGAATATTATATTCATAATTTCCGAGATTATATTACTTGTTATGTCCCCTATGCCTTTGTAGTGATCGGTCTTACTCGCATGCACTATGGTCAAAGATTTCATTCCCTACTTTGGAAGTACTTTTTGGAAACGGATGAACATTTGAGCATTTACAAATCATTTCAAGATTTTGATTACGGCAATGCAAAAGTTACGGGATATCCTGCTTTAGATAGCTTTTTCGATAAAGAGTATGTGCCCAAAGCAGTGTGGAAAAAAAATAGTTCAGTAGAGTACCCTGCGAAAAAGATTATTTGGGCTCCCCATCATTCAATTGCCGACAAGGAAGGAAGCCTTATGTATTCTACATTTTTGGACTATTATGATTATTTTCAAAAATTTGCCGAGCAAAACAGACATATTCAGATTGCCTTCAAACCACATCCCATTTTAAAAAATGCATTATACCAAAGGTCAGATTGGGGTAAAGAAAGGACGGATGAGTATTATAATTATTGGGCAATAAATCCTAACACTCAATTAGAAGAGTCTGATTACGTAGATTTATTTATTGAATCAAATGCATTAATACATGATTCAGCTTCGTTCATGGCTGAATATATGTGTACTGGACACCCTGTGCTATTTTTAAAACGCAGTGATGATATAAGAGACCGAATAAATAGCTTTGGGCAAAAATTGTATGATTTACATTATCATTCTTCCTCAGAATCAGAGATAACTGAATTTATCCAAGACGTGATACTTAAAGGGAATGATAATAGAAAAAGTGAAAGAGATCTTTTTGTTGAAAAGACCCTTAAGCCTTCAAATGGGAAACTGGCAACAATTAATATTTACGAAGAATTAGAAAAGCAATTTAAGGGAGTAGTATGAAAAAATTGAAAGGTACAAAGGCTGAAACATTAATTGAACTTTTAAATGAAGGGTTTCCTGTGCCTGCAGTATATTTTTTTACTGTCAAATCTTGGAAAACAGAGCAAGATGTAATCCTAAATGAAATAAAAGAGAAATTTGAAGGGGTTACTTTATTAGCAGTAAGAAGTAGTGCCATGGCTGAAGATTCAGTCTCAGATTCTATGGCTGGAGCTTTTCATAGCGAATTAAATGTTGATATTTCTTCATCCGAATCTTTGATCAAGAATATCACTGAGGTTATTTATTCCTTTGATGAAAATATTGATAATCAAGTGCTTGTGCAACCAATGGTTGAGGGAGTTGTAATGAGTGGTGTTGTAATGACCAAATCCTTGAAAGATGGTTCGCCTTACTATGTTATCAATTATGATGATGTAACCGGTAAGACTGACACAGTTACAAGCGGTAATAGCATTAATAAAACTGTATATCTTTACAATGGTGTTAAAGAATCTGATTTTGATTCTAATCAATTGCTGGAAGTTTTAAGATTGGTTAGGTCGCTAGAGGATTATTTTGACAATATCCCACTAGATATAGAATTTGCAGTAGATGGAGATAACCATGTTCACTTGCTTCAGGTGAGACAAATAACTACTAGTGGTAAATGGAATCATTCTGCTAATCAACTGGTATCAGAAAGAATTAGTTTTTTAAGGGAGTATATAGATTCGTTAATGAGGCCAAGAAGTGGTTTATTTGGTTTCAAAACATTATTTGGTATAATGCCTGACTGGAATCCAGCAGAAATGATTGGTGTAATTCCACATCCCATGGCACTTTCTCTTTACAGAACATTGATAACGAATGATGTATGGAGAATTGCAAGGACTAAAATGGGGTACCGAGATCTACCCCCAATAGAACTAATGGTTTCCTTATACGGTAGAGCATATATTGATGTAAGAAACAGTTTGAATTCTTTTTTACCAGCTAAACTAGAAGGAGAAATTGCGAAGAAGTTGACTGATGCGTATTTAGTGCGACTAGAAAATGATCCTCATTTACACGATAAGATAGAGTTTGAAGTGGTTTTTACAGCCTATGATTTTACTTTTTCTGAGACTTTTGAAAATCGTTATCCGAAGTTGCTTTCGGAAAAAGAATTTACTCATTATCAAGATAGCTTGAAGGAATTAACTGTTGATGCAATCCGACCATCTGCTAATAATTCATTGGATATAGCATTAAACGATATTGAATATTTAAAATCGCTTCAACTTTTTGAACATCAAATGTTTAATGAGCCACTTGAAGTCGTAGATCGAATAAATACATTGGTAGAAGAATGTAAAACTTACGGTACCATCCCTTTTTCAATTACAGCAAGACATGGTTTTATAACAGAGGTGTTATTGAGATCTGCTATAAAAAAGGGAGTTATTACCAAAGAGCGCGTCAGTGAATTTCGAAAAAGCATAAGGACCATCGCAGGAGAAATGAGCAGTGATTTTTATAAAGTTTGTAAAAGTCAATTGCCTAAAACAGAGTTTTTACAGAAATATGGACATTTACGTCCTAGTTCTTATGATATTTTATCACCAAGTTATAGAGATCGATCTAATTTATTTGAAGGTAATCCTGAAAAACCGGTAGCTGATCATCACTTTGAACTTTCTCCGGAAGAAAAATTAGGATTCGAAAATTTATTGACGGAACATAAATTTAAGGATATTTCCGTTGATGCCCTCTTTCAATATTTTGCTAAGGCGGTGGCGGGAAGAGAATATGCGAAATTTATATTTACTCGACATTTATCAGAAATTTTGGAATTAATTAAGAAATGGGGCAAGCTAATTGGTTTCGATTTAGACGATTTGAGTATGCTTACATTACATGACATTCAAGAGTCATCATTTTCCCCATTAAATAGTGAGAAAAAATCCTTTTTTCGACAAAAAGTGATTAAAGCACGTGAGAATTATGCTGTAGCAACTTCCTTTAAATTAAACTACTTAATTCGGAGTTCAAGAGACGTTAATGTGGTTCCAATGCAAAGAAATCAGGCAAATTTTGTTGGAAATAAAGTAGTGGATGGGGGAATCATTTTCTTAAATCCTTACGATGAACAAATCCCCAATCTTAAGAATAAAATAATATGTATAGAGGGAGCTGATCCAGGTTATGACTGGATTTTTTCAAGAGAGATTTCCGGACTGATTACAAAATATGGCGGGGTTAATTCACATATGGCGATAAGGTGTGCAGAACTTGGAATACCTGCTGCTATAGGTTGTGGAGAGCAACCCTTTGAAAGGATCATAAAAGCTGGAGCTTGTATTCTTGATACAGAAAAGGAAAAATTGGTTCCCTTTGCTGCCAAATAAAAGAATAATGAAAGAGATAGTAATAGGAATCAGTATGCGAATGACTAATGCCGCTGGATATGATGAATTACGGGATACTATCGCATGTGATTGGGGGCTCTACCTGCAAAATAACTTTCCAGAAGCGAAATGGCTGTATTTACCCAATTTGGAAAAGGATATTATTCCTTATATGCAAAAATGGAGGGTTAACAGGATTATTCTCACAGGTGGTGATGATTATGGAGTTTTTAGCAAAAGAGATGAAACTGAATATAACGTATTTCAATATGCCAGGCAAAATAAATTACCTGTATTAGGGATATGTCGAGGAATGCAATTAGTAAATAAATGGCTAGGTGGTGAAATCTCTCAATTGAGCAAGAGTGAATCAAAAGAGCATGTGGCCACTTCTCATAAAGTGATTTTTAGAGATCATGAAAAAATGGTTAATTCCTATCATAATAATGTTATTTATAAACCAGATTTAGCAAAAGCACTTAACATACTTTGTGAAGCTCCTAATGGCCAAGGGATAGAAGGGGTTACAGGAGATAATATTTTAGGCCTGATGTGGCATCCTGAGAGAAATTTAACGGCACCAGATTGGGAAACAAAATTGATCAGTAACTTTTTATTAAACGAACATGAGTAAAACAAGAGTAATAATATTGGCAGCTGGAAGAGGTTCTAGAATGGGGCAAGCTACTTCGGATAAACCAAAATGCTTAACTGTATTAAATAATAGAACATTATTATCATGGCAACTCGATGCTATCAGAACGGCAGGGCTTTCTGAAATCAATATAGTAAAAGGTTATAAGCCGGAAATGATTACTGGGGATTTTAATGAATTCAATAATAATAGATGGAGTGAAACTAATATGGTATATTCCTTATTTTGTGCTCCTGATTTTGATGGTGATACCATTATATCATATTCAGATATTGTTTACCATTCCGATCATATTGAAAAACTTAAAGAGGCTTCAGGTGATCTTGTGATTACCGCTGATAAGGACTGGCTGGATTTATGGAGTTTAAGATTTGAAAAACCACTTGATGACGCTGAAACTTTTAAAACTAAAAATGGCGAGCTAATTGAAATCGGTAAGAAAACTGAGAGCTTTGATGATATTGAAGCCCAATTCATGGGCTTAATAAAGTTGAGTAAAAAAGGGTGGCATCTGCTAAAGGATATCTTTCATGAATTGCCTCAAGATAAAAGTGATTCACTGGATATGACTTCTATGTTAAATTTAGTACTGAAAACAAATCAATCAGTAGAAACTGTTTTTATTCAGGGTAAGTGGTGTGAAGCCGATTCCATGGAGGATCTGATGGCTTACGAAACGGAGTTAAAAAAGAACCCAAATTGGAAACATGATTGGCGATAAATATAAATACCTTGACAAGGGTTCACCCTCTGATAAAATCAATTATTCATATTCCCAGTATAAGGGAAAAGCCTTTTTGGATGAATGGGCAATAAGTAGAAAAGAGTTCCTGACCGAAGGTCAAATAAATACAGAAAATGATGAGCCTCGGAAGAAAGAGATTTTTAATAAGGAATTTACTCCCACTAATGATTTATTGGATTTTTTGCTTGAAGAAGAAGTGAATTTTAAATCATATTTAAATAAGATCAATTTGTGGGTGAAGAGATTTGAAGTAACCAAGAAGATATATTCAGATTATAATGAATTGATGAGGCCTTCCAATAGAAATAATTTCATGGACTTTTCATTGTATGCTAAATTTGGTCAACTGATGGCTCAACTTTTCATTGAACTAAATAGATATCAGTATTTGAATGCACTATTAAAGATAAATGATATAATCATTTCAAATAAAGAGAGGTTGAATCAAAATGAAATGAAATTATGTAAATTATCTGTAAGTGCTGAGTATGAAATTGTTAGGGATGAATTAACCAAGCGTTCATTAGATTGAAATTTTGTTGTTATGTGGCTATACAAACTGAGCTATTAACACCAATCCACTTTTCGGATAATATATTTAAAAATTTATTACAGACAATTATTGAAATATGAATAGAATTAGAAAAGAATTAAAAAAGATTAAACCTCTTGTTGCATTATACAGAAAGCTGAGAAATATCTCAGGCAAGAAAAAACAAACCTATTTGGATCTTAAATATAAATTGGAAGAAAAGGATCGGAAAAGTGTAGCTAATGACAGTTCACTTAAAAAATTACATGAACAATTAGATGAATTAAAAGTAGCTCAATTACAAAGTTGGAATTCTTTTGTGTATTGTGAAGGATATTACTATCAGGGCTATAAACGAATAGGCATTCATGGTATAAAACCAACAGAGCCTAGAATGGAAAACTACGATATCGCCAATTACCTATCTAAAGATAAAACTGTTCTTGATATTGGTAGTAATGCTGGTTGGTTGGCTTGTTATCTTGCCGAATATTCCAAAGAGGTTGAAGGTATTGAATTAAATCCTTATTTAGTAAAAATGGGAGAAGCAACAGCCAAATTCTTAAATATATCTAATGTCAATTTTATTGAGGGAGATTTCACTAAATTTGAATTTGAAAATAAATACGATATTGTGTTTTCATTATCCAATCACTTTACCATAGATGGAAATTTGAATATTGGATTTGAATCATATATCAGTAAAATATTTAATGTTCTCAATAATGGAGGGATTTTGTTTTTTGAAAGTCATAATATATATGGTGATGACAAAGATTTGGATTTAAAGTTTGAAATTGCTAGTAAATATTTTAAGCTTGTTAAATTTAAAATGGTAAAAGCATTCTTTCCTCAAGATATTGATAAATTATTTGCTGTATTTGAAAAGCTAGACAAACCAGGCTCACCAGTAAAAACTACTTTCAATCTTGAAAAGGCACAAAAACAGTATCATTATTAAGGCCTTATATGAGTTCTAAATCGTTCAGCATGAATTATCAAAACGAGTCCTGAGATGAAAATTTTATTGTTATGTGGTAATACGAACAGAGCTAAATCTTATGTTGATGTATTGAGCAAATTGGATTTTGTAGAGCTTTCGTGCTTATATTACTATAATAAGGAAAGTTTTGAGAAAAATAACCAAATACAAATTGATGAGGCTTCCTCTTCTTATTTGAATCATTTAAATGTAATCACTCCTAATCTTTCAGAATCATTAGTAGAGAAACTTTCAGCTTTAAAGTTAGATTATGATTCGGTTGAAGAGTATAATGTAAATGCACCATTTATACTTAACAAAATTAAAGATGTAAAGCCCGACTATGTAGTTTATGCTGGATATGGAGGTCAAATTCTAAGTCCTGCACATTTTGACTTAGAAATTGATTATTTACACGCCCATCCGGGCTGGCTTCCTGAAGAAAGAGGTAGCACTACCTTATACTATAGTTTATTAAAAAACAAACCCTTAAGTGTTACTACATTTTTCATGTCAGCCGAAATTGATAAGGGGGGTTATGTGAACAGAATTAATTATCCTCAACCAACCCATCTTGTTGATATAGATAATTACATTGACAATGCATTACGAGCTGACAGCATGAAGAAAGCTTTGAGTCAACTTAACAAAGCAAAAGAAATTCATCACCCAGCACAGGATGAGGAGGATCAGGAATATTATGTCATACATCCTCTGCTAAAACATGTGGCTTTACTTTCAATCGATAATTAATTGGGTGAGTCTTTAAAAGCTACAGCCACAAGAGGAGTACTTTGGAGCGCTGTAAATAAATTTGCTACTCAATTTATGCAGTTTGGAATTGGCATTGTCTTAGCCAGACTGTTATTGCCATCTGATTTTGGCTTAATAGGGATGCTTTCCATATTTATTGCGATTTCCTCCACTTTTATCGATAGTGGGATGAACTCTGGCTTAATACAAAAGCAGCAAAGAACTGATGTTGATTTCTCTACCGTTTTTGTATTTAACCTGGTAATAAGCGCAGCCTTTTATCTTTTATTATTTATTTCAGCTCCTCTTATAGCCAGCTTCTTTAATCAACCGACTCTTGTACCTTTGACAAGAGTTCTTGGATTGAATTTAATTATAAATGCAGTTGCCATAGTCCAAAGAAGTAAATTGACCATAGCTATTGATTTTAAGTCATTGGCCATTGTACAAATTGTAGGGGTTTTCGTTGGAGGTGGAGTTGGTTTGATAGTAGCTTTCTATGGTTTTGGAGTTTGGTCTCTGGTTATACAAACACTACTTGGGGCATTGGCCAGTACAATTACTCTGTGGTATATGAGTAAATGGACACCTTCTTTGACATTTTCAAAAGATTCTTTCAAAAGATTGTTTGGATATGGCTCCAAACTATTATTGGCGGGTCTTTATGCACAGGCTTTCCATAATATTTATAATATCAGTATAGGTAAATCTTATCCTGCAGCTGAATTGGGATATTATACCCGAACCAAAAATTTTGCTGACATGACCTCCGGAACTATTGCTAATATACTTAAACAAGTTACCTTCCCCATCCTTGCAGGCTTGCAGGATGATAAAGAAAGAATGGTCTCGATTTATAGGAAACTTATCAGGATGACTTCTTTTTTTGTGTTTCCGGTAATGGTTTTACTTGCTATTTTAGCGGAACCTATTGTAATGCTGCTGTTAACAAAAAAATGGGCTACAGTTATACCGCTTTTACAATGGATGGCATTTGCAAGATTGTTTTATCCTATAAGCGGCATTAATATGAATATTTTGAATGCTGTGGGCAGGTCAGATCTATTTTTAAAAGTCGACTTAAGTAAAGCGCCTCTTATTATTATAGCTTTAGTCATTACCATTCCATTAGGGGTGAAAGCAGTAGTAATAGGACATGTAGTAGTTGCCACTATAGCCTTTTTTATTAATGCCTACCTTCCGGGCAAATATTTTGGGTATGGAGCTATTGAACAATTGAAAGATATGCTACCCATTTTTTTCATGACTATAGTGATGGCGATACCGACATTTATGGTTATTCAAGTTTTTGATAATTATTATGTGCAAATTGCGCTAGGTTGCACGGTAGCCTTTATGGTTTATGGTATTTTAAGTTACTTACTAAAGATGGAGGAATTAAAAGAACTAAAAACGCTGATTTATAAGTTTAAGAAATGAAGCGATTCTAAATTTTATTTAATAATACATGTAGTTTGATTAAAAGATATAGTTTGATATTTTAAGATCAAAAAGTAAAAAAAATAAAAGAAGTCCGTCACTGCGATTGTTAGTAAGCAAAAATATTAATATTATAATTAATGAGGATTTTACTTTTAGGTGATTATAGTGGATACGGTGTAAACTTAAAAGATGGTTTAAACGAATTAGGTCATGACGTAATGATTGCGTCCGGTGATGCAGGCTGGAAAAATTTCCCTTTTGATTTAAACATCAAGCCGAAATCAAGTAACGTTCTTAGATATGTGAACGATAGATTTTTTCCTTTTCGGTTACTATCCAAAATCACTGGTTTCGATATTGTTCAATTTATTGATCCTTATCCTTTTTATATTAATTACTTTCCTCGTAAATATTTTTATGAGAAGCTTTTTAGGGGAAATAGAAAGACTTTTTTGGTTTCTGCAGCTATGGATGCAATGTATTGGAAAAATGTGGAGCAACATTTTGCCTATACACCTTATAATGATATGAAGAAGTATGATTGGACACCATACCTTGATTTCAAACAGTCAGAAAAAGCATTTAATTTTAATAAATTTGTTGCAGATCAAGTGGACGGTATTATTCCAGTAATGTATGATTATGAGATAGCTTATATGGAAATGTATAAAAATAAGACAAAGACAATACCCTTAGCAATCAACCTTGACAAGGTAAAATATGAACCTTTGAAACCTGCTAAAAAACTCACTTTTTTTCATAGCTTAAATAGCTATGGCTTCAAAGGCACAAAGTATATTGAAGAAGCTTTTAGTGACCTAAAAAAAAAATACCCGAACGATATTGAGTTTGTATTAAATAAGAGAATGCCATTTCAGGAGTATATGACTTTATTGCAAAAAACTCATGTAGTTGTTGATCAGGTGAATAGTTATTCTTATGGAATGAATGCCTTGTACGCATTAGGGTCTGGCAAAATTGTTATGAGTGGTGCTGAACCTGAAGCACTAGAAGCCTTGGGGATTGAAAGTAGTCCTGTAATTAATATAAGACCTGATAAAAAACAAATTAAACAAGAAGTGTTGAAATTATTAGATAATAGAAATAATTTAGAAGATTTAAGTATACGTGGTAGAACGTATGTGGAGAAGTACCACGGTCATGTGGTTATAGCGCAAAAATATCTTGATTTTTGGTGTAAATTTTAAAGTAAAACAATGAAAAAAACAGTATTATTAATAGGTGGAGCAGGTTATGTTGGAACTGTGATTACATCACATTTTCTGAAATTAGGTTATAAAGTAAGAGTTTTGGATAATTTTGTTTATGATAATCAAAATTCTATTCAAGCCTATTTAGGAGATCCTGATTATTCTTTCACTTATGGGGATTTTGCAAAAACAGCAGATTTGGAGAAAGTATCGCAGGGCGTAGATGATGTGGTAATCTTGGGAGGCTTAGTAGGCGACCCTATTACTAAAAAGTATCCTGAAGCCTCAGAGAAGATAAACGATGAAGGTATAAAAACTTGTATCAACTTTTTTGATAATCAACCCATCAATAAGTTGATCTTCATTTCGACCTGCTCTAATTATGGTTTAATTAAAGAAGACGAGTTGGCAGATGAAAACTTCGAATTGAACCCACTTTCATTATATGCCAAAGCAAAGGTAGGAGCAGAGAAACACCTACTTGGTAAAAAAGGTAAAGCAAATTATACAGGAGTGGTTTTAAGGTTTGCAACTGCTTTTGGTTTATCGCCACGTATGAGGTTTGATTTAAGTGTGAGCGAATTTGTAAGAGACCTATTTTTTGGTGAAGAACTCTTAGTCTTTGATGAGCATACCTGGCGACCTTACTGCCATGTAAGGGACTTCGCTCGCTTAATAGATTTAGTTATTTCTGCTTCTAATGAAAAAGTGAATTTTGAGGTCTTCAATGCGGGGGGTGATGTAAATAACTTTACAAAAAAAATGATTGTGGATACCATTCAGAAACATATTCCCAATGCTAAAATTAAATTTGGAGAGAAGGGAAGTGACCCAAGAAATTATAAAGTATCTTTTAATAAAGTAAAAGAAGTGCTTGATTTTGAACCTCGCTTTTTGGTAGAAGATGGCATTAAAGAATTAACTGATGCTTTAAAAGTGGGTATATATAAAGATTCCTTAGAAAATAAAAGTAAGTACGGAAACTATGAAATTGAGTATTAAATGAAATACGATCATTTTATAAAGTTTGTAAGGGAAATGTATAGTACAGAGGAATTTATTCCTCTGCACGCCCCTGTTTTTCAAGGGAATGAGAAGAAATATGTGTCTGATACTATAGACTCCACATTTGTTTCCTCGGTAGGTGCTTATGTCGATAAGTTCGAAGAGATGGTGAAAGATTATACTGGAGCAAAATTTGCCATTGCTATTGTCAACGGTACTTCTGCTCTTCATATGGCATTAATATTAGCATGTGTGGAGAGAGATGACTTGGTTATTACGCAAGGATTATCTTTTGTGGCAACATGCAATGCCATAAGTTATATAGGAGCTGAACCTGTTTTTCTTGATGTAGATAAGCGAAGAATGGGATTATCTGTAGAGGCGCTCAAAGCATTTTTAAAAAATGTAAAGTTAGTAGACAATGTACCCATTCATAAACAGACAGGCCGCAAGATCGGGGCCTGTGTTCCTATGCATACTTTTGGATTTCCTTTGGAGATTGATCTAATTTGTGAACTATGTGCTGAATATAATATTCCTGTGGTGGAAGATTCGGCTGAATCTATAGGTACTTTTTATAAGGAGCAACATACCGGCACCTTTGGCAAACTGGGTGTTTTCAGTTTTAATGGGAACAAAACAATTACTTGTGGTGGAGGGGGTATGATTATAACCAACGATGAGTCATTAGGTAAAAAAGGCAAGCATCTAACAACACAGGCTAAAGTACCGCATAAATGGGATTTTAATCATGATCATATAGGCTATAATTATAGGTGCCCTAATTTAAATGCAGCTTTGGCTTGTGCCCAAATGGAGCAGCTTGAAAAAATTATTGAGAACAAAAGAGAGACGGCAAATTTATACAAAGAGTATTTTGCTTCTTCTGATATGCTGTTTGTAGAAGAACCAGCTAACAGCCGAAGTAACTATTGGCTCAATACAATTATTTGTAAAGATAAAGAAGAGCGAGATGCTTTTTTAACTGCTACCAATGAGCATAAGATAATGACCCGCCCAGCGTGGATATTAATGAATGAATTGCCCATGTTTGCTCATTGTATGCATGATGATTTAGAGAATAGTAAGTTTTTAGCTGATAGGTTAGTGAATATTCCAAGTAGTGTCAGAGGATAAAGATTTAATATTAATGGGTTATTCCGGCCATTCATATGTTGTAATCGACATAGCCAAATCTATGGGATTAATACCTATTGCGTATTTTGAATTTAAAGAAGCCTTGAAAAATCCTTATAACATTAAGTATTTAGGCAAGGAAAATGAATACACGGAGGGAAATGCGCTTCAAAACAAATTTGTTTTTCCTGCTGTTGGTGATAACTTAATTAGATCAAAATTAACTAAGTTAATAAAGCGAAATAACTGGAAGGAAACGGTTATTGCGGATTCTACTTCAAATATTTCATCGACTACAAGTATTGGGTACTCTACTTTAATTGGAACTAATGCTATCATCAATAGTTGCACAAAAATAGGAGAGGGAGTTATTATTAATACAGGTGCTACAATAGAGCATGCATGTATTATTTCTGATTACGTACATGTTGCCCCAGGGGCTATATTGGCTGGAGGTGTAAAGGTTGGAGCAATGACTTTTATAGGTGCAGGAGCCATAATAATTAACGGGGTTACTATTGGTAGTAACAGTGTAATTGGTGCTGGAGCTGTCGTTATTAATGATATTCCTAACAATCAAACATGGGTAGGTAACCCTGCAAAAAGAATAAAGTAATATGAACAAAGTTGTAATTATAGCAGAGGCAGGAGTAAATCATAATGGGGACTTTGAAAAAGCAAAAGAATTGATAAGAGTTGCTGCTGAGGCAGGTGCTGATTTTGTTAAGTTTCAAACTTTCAAAGCAAATAATATTGTTAGTAAGGAAGCGTTGAAGGCTGTTTATCAGTCCGAAAACATGGGAGATGAGGATAATAAACAGTATGCTATGCTTAAACGCCTTGAAATGCCAGAATTTTGGTATTCTGAATTAATTCAATATTCAAACGAATTGGGTATTGAGTTCTTGTCAACTGCTTTTGATGAACCTAGTATTGATTTTTTGAATGATTTAATATCCTTATATAAAATACCCTCAGGTGAGATTACCAACAAACCTTATTTGCAGCACATCGCCAGTAAAAACAAACCAGTAGTTTTATCAACTGGAATGGCGGATATTCAGGAAATTAATGATGCAGTAAAAGTCCTAATTGAAGCTGGGTTGGATAAATCGAAATTAAAGGTTTTGCATTGCAACACAGAGTATCCCACACCTATGTCTGATGTGAATTTGAAAGCCATGTTACACATCAGGAAAGAATTAGGCGTTGATATAGGGTATTCTGATCATACCTTAGGTATCGAAGTGCCAATTGCGGCAGTTGCTTTAGGAGCTACTCTAATTGAAAAACATTTTACTTTGGACAGGGAGATGCCGGGGCCGGATCATAAAGCTTCTTTGGAGCCTGAAGAACTAAAACATATGATACAATCCATAAGAAATATTGAATTGGCCATGTCAGGAACAGGAATTAAGGAGCCAAGCAAAAGTGAGACTCCAAATAAGGTAATTGCAAGAAAATCCATTCATATTCGTGATGATGCCGATGGTGGGTTAATTTTAAAAAAAGAACACTTAATAATGAAGCGCCCTGGAGATGGAATTTCACCAATGCAAGTAGATGATGTTTTAGGTAAAAAGTTAATAACATCATTAAGTGCGGATTCTAAATTAAAATGGGAATATTTAGAATGAAGAGAATTTTAGTACTTACTAGTTCAAGAGCGGATTATGGAATTTATCTTCCACTTTTAAAACAGTTAAAAGATTCAAAGGAAATTGACCTTCAAATTCTTGCCTTTGGCACTCATTTATCCAAATTTCATGGGTATTCAATTGAAGGTATCATCGAAGATGGATTTGAGGTAAATTATACTATTAGCAGCCTTGTTTTGGGTGATACAAAAGGCGATATTTCAAATTCCTATGCCCTAACAGCGCAGAAATTTGCAGATTTTTGGTCTAATCATTCAAATGATTTTGATCTTGTTTTTGTGTTGGGCGACCGATTTGAAATGGCCGCTGCAGTGGCAGCCGGTATCCCGTTTAATGTCGAGTTTGCTCATATCCATGGAGGAGAAACAACAACGGGGGCCATTGATAATATTTATAGGCACAGCATTACCTTAGCATCAAAAATTCATCTTGTCTCCCTTATTGATTATAAGAAGAGAGTAGAGTCATTAACTGGGGCTTCATCTCATAGCCATGTAGTGGGTGCTTTAAGTTTAGATAATTTAAAGAATGTTAAACTTTTAAATAAAATAGATTTTCAGAAAAAATGGAACATAGATGCATCAATTCCTTTTATTCTGATCACTGTTCACCCGGAGACTGTTTCTGCTGATAAAAATCAGTTATATTCTGATGAACTGTTGAAATGTCTATTATTTCTAGCTCTTGATAATCAATTAGTCATAACCATGCCCAATGCTGACACTTTGGGGTCATTATACAGAGCCAAATATAAACTGTTAAAGCAAAAGTTCCCTGAGAAGGTAACCTTAATTGAAAATTTTGGAACACAATCCTATTTTACAGCTATGAAATACGCCAAATTTTTGCTGGGTAATACCTCAAGTGGTATCATAGAAGCGGCAAGCTTTAATAAATTCGTAATTAATATTGGTGATAGGCAGAAAGGGAGAGTAGCAGGAGAGAATGTAATACATACTGATTTTAAGGCAGAAGCAATATTAAAAGTAGTAGAACAAATAGGAGATAATCAATTTAAAGGTGAGAATATTTATTTTAAAGGTAATGCTTCTGAAAAAATTGCGCAAATAATTGAAAAGTTATGACCTTTAAAAAACATTTAATAAAACAAAATTGCACGGTAAAAGAGGCTTTGGCAAAGCTTGATCTACTAGCAGCGGATGCCATTTTATTTGTGGTAGATGAGGATCAGAAATTAGTGGGGTCACTTACAGATGGAGATGTAAGAAGGGGTTTATTAAAGGATATGTCAATTAATCAAAAAGTTGTTGATTTTATTCAGCCCAATCCCAAGTACATTATTAAATCAAATTATAAGGTTGAGGATTTAGATAAGTTTAGGAAAGCCAATTTAAAAGTTATTCCTGTTTTAAATGATACTCACCAAGTTATAAATGTAATCAATTTTCGATTTTTAAAATCCTACTTACCAATTGATGCAATTATTATGGCAGGAGGAAGAGGTACAAGGTTAAAGCCTTTGACAGACAATACGCCTAAACCTTTATTAAAAGTAGCGGAAAAACCCATCATTGAGCATAATATAGATCGATTGATTAGCTATGGAATAGATGACTTTTGGCTTTCTATAAATTATCTAGGTGAACAGTTGCAGAATTACTTTAAAAATGGGGAAAGTAAAGGAGTTCAAATTAATTATGTTACAGAAGATAAACCTTTGGGAACTGTAGGGGCTGTTCGATCTATAGAAAACTTGCAACATGACACAGTTTTAATTACCAATTCTGATATCTTAACAAATCTTGATTATGAGGATTTTTATCAGGATTTTCTTCAATCAGAAGCAGATTTAAGTGTAGTTACTATACCGTACGAAGTCTTAATTCCTTATGCTGTTTTAGAAACACAAGAGGAAAGGGTTAAATCTTTTAAGGAAAAGCCTACTTACACATACTATTCAAACGGTGGTATTTATCTGGTTAAAAAAGAATTATTGAATTTGATCCCTGAGAATGAATTTTATAATGCGACAGATTTAATGGCAGAATTGATTAAACAAGAAAGAAAAGTGAAATCTTACCCTTTAAGAGGCTATTGGTTAGATATTGGAAAGCACGAAGATTTTAAGAAAGCACAGGAAGATTTTAAACATATCAAGTTTTAATGAAGCCTTTAGTAGTTATACCGGCAAGAGGTGGCTCAAAAGGAGTGCCACGTAAAAATATTAAGGAGCTAGGAGGAAAGCCTTTGATTTATTATACCATTGAAGCTGCCAGAGAGCTCTTTGATGATAAACACATTATCGTGAGTACAGATGATGATGAGATTAAAAAAATTGTGGAAGAGACAGGTCTAAAAGTTCCATTTTTGAGGCCTCCCGAATTAGCTACAGATGAAGCCGGTTCGCAAGATGTATTACTACATGCAATTAATTATTCGCAAGAAAATGGTTATGATCCTGATACGCTAATTTTATTGCAACCAACATCGCCTTTTCGTACAACCAAACAAATTCAAGATGCTCTGGGATTGTTCGATAATACGTTGGATATGGTAGTCTCTGTTAAGGAAACCAAATCAAATCCATATTATGTGTTGTTTGAAGAAAATGAAGAAGGATTTTTAAGGAAGTCTAAACAAGGGGATTTTACTCGGAGACAAGATATCCCTAAGGTATGGGAATATAATGGAGCTGTTTATGTGATAAATGTTAATTCCTTAAAGAAAAGTCAAATCCATCAGTTCGATAAGATATTGAAATTTGAAATGAGTCAAAAATCTTCACATGATATAGACGATTTATTGGATTGGTTAATAGCAGAAAAATTACTGGATGAGGATTTTACTTAATTTTAATTATGATAGAAATCAATGGCTAGAATTATTGAAGCCACTATTTCCGTCTAATGAGATTCATTGGCTTCGTTATATTTCTAAAGCCGAAGACCAAAATGCTCATTTAGTTAACCATCATTATCATTATTGGTCTGAATATTTTAATGCTCAGGGAATTCTATGTGCTATTAATCCTGATGTTATTATAATAATGGATAACAAATCTCCATTATCAATTGCTTTGATCTATGCTGCAAAAAAATCCAAAATTCCTGTCTATTATTTACAACATGGAGTTTTAGCCAGTTTTAAAGATTATAAAATTCTAGAGGGTAATCTTAAGAAAATAGATAAAAATAGAATTGAGAAATTAAGTGAACTCAAAGCAAATGCTGGTTTCAGTACCCTTTCTTTTTTCAGAAATTCCTTAGGATCCAGATTTTTTAATCCAAAAATATTTCTTTATTTATTTGTAGCTAAAAAATATGGTGAACGCACAGCAGCATATTTAATTAAAGACAAAATAAGAATCCCTGACAAATACCTTTGTTTTAGTAAAGAAAATGCGCAGCTTAACATTGAATTAGATGGAGATATTGAAAATAAGATACATATTGTGGGTTTTCCAGAGCTTGAGAAAATCGTAACGGAGTATGAAAAGTTAGCAAATCAGAGTCTGGATTCAGATTATTGGCTTCATATAGATCAACCGCTATCAGGTGGTGATTTAGGAGAGGATTTTATCTCACACAAAGAACATCATGATATTTATTTAGCTTTATCAAAAAAGGCAGCTCAGCATAACTGCAAGCTTTATGTGAAATTACACCCAGGGAGCTTTGCTAATCAGAATCTACCAATAGATAATAATATTATTTGGTTAAAGGAAGTCGGTAGTTTAGCGTCCTTAATCAAAGGAGCTAAAATTTGTTCTGGCTTTTATTCTAGTTTATTATTATGTTGCATTGCATTTAAACCTACTTTGTTATATAAGATCTTTGATATTTCTTGGTATAAAAATATGTCGAAATATTCAAATGTTCAAATTATTAATGATATGAAAGGTTTAGAAAATTTAAATACACTTCCTCCTAATCCATCCTCTTCAGAAACCTCGTCTTTTTTGAAACAGAATGGCTATTTTGAGAATGAATATTTTGAAGAAAAGCTAATTCGAAATTTAAATAGTTAGGAGATTTTTAAATTCTAAAATACCAATGAAAATCTTACATATACTCTACTCAGGACATGGTGGATTGGGAACTTATTTCATGAACTTTGTCAAGAGTGATCAAGAAAAGCAATTTGAACATTTTGCTTTTTTTTATGGAATAGAGGTCTTGAACAAAGAGTTAGAAGAGTTTTGTATTGATAACAAAATTCAATACCAATATCTGCAAAAACGATCAAAAATTGATTTTAGAGCTTTGAAAACCGTAATGGCTTTTCAGAAAAAGCATCAAATACAATATTTGCTTTTACATACCTTTAGTTTAAGTCTATTGACTTTATTAGGTCTATTTAAGAAATGGAAATTAATAGCTTTCGACCATACTAACTTAGCCTATAAAACCACAATTGAAAAAATTTTCACTTTACTCAATCATTTGTTTACGCACAAAATGATTTATTTTTATAAAGGACATTTTGAGCAAATCAAAAGTATTTTTCCTTTTTTAAAGTTTGGTAAAAACTCGCACATTATTCCTAAAACGGTCGATATTAATTACTTTAAGCCTCCAAATGAAAAGATAAGAAATGATGTTTTTACTTTGGGTATTACAGCTAGGCTTATTCAAGGCAAGAGACACGATTTAGTAATAGAAGCTCTTGCAAAGCTTAGGGATATAGGGATAAAAGTTAAATTGAAAATTGCGGGTACTGGTCCTAAAACAAACGAAATAAAAGACTTGGTGAATAAATTAAATTTAGATGATCAAATTGAATTCACGGGCTTATTAACCCGAAATCAATTGCTTTCTTTTTATCAATCTTTAGATGCTTATATTCATGCTTCAGAAGGAGAAACCATCTGTTATTCCATTATGGAAGCTCAGGCGTGCGGATTACCTATTTTAGCTTCTGATGTAGAGGGAATTAATAATGTGATTTCAGAAGAAACTGGGGGGATTTTATTTGAGAACAAAACAGAGGATTTAGAACTCAAAGTTAGGCATATGGCTAATATAGAATCAAAAACGGAAGACTTCGGTACTAAGGCTAGATATTCAGCGATGAGGCAGTACAAAAACTATAACAATTCAAAAAGTTTATTTGAGATTTTAAGGAATGAGTAAAAAGGGAGTATATTTTTATGGTTTAGATGCTTATCGTGGTTTAGCTGCCATTTTGGTAATCATTGGTCATACAGAGTTAATTAAAAATTTTAATTCTCTGAAAAATTTTTTTGAGGAAGGCCCTTTTATTTTTCATTTGGGTGAAATTGCAGTTACCTTCTTTTTCGTTTTGAGTGGATTTCTTATTACCTATTTAATCTTAGAAGAGGAGAATAAAACCGGGAGATTAAACGTTCGCAAGTTTTACCTTAGGAGATTATTAAGAATCTGGCCGGTCTACTACTTAATGCTTTTCATTGGTTTTTTTGTATTTCCTTATAGCTGGGACTTTTTTAATTTTTGGCCTCAAGAAATTTCTGACAATAATTTTTCTTCCGCTTTTTTGTATTACTTATTTTTTTTACCGAATGTCTCCACAGTTTCTAATCCTGTAGGTTTCCAATCCTGGTCGATCGGAGTAGAAGAGCAATTTTATTTGTTCTGGCCTGTAATTTTTTATTTTATTTTATCCAAAAGGTATAGGTTTGTAATTTTAATTATAATTTATTTAGCACTCCCAATAATTAAAATTTCTCCCAAATTTCTAGATTATGAATTCTTATCAACACTAAAAAATTTTTTTGTGAGAGCTAGATTCGAAAACATGGCTCTTGGAGGTCTTGCTGCCTTACTTTTTTATAAGAATTGGGTTGCAAATAAAAAGAAGTTGATGGCATTTGGAATCGTGATCTTAATATTTTTTTTAATTTTTGAAATTGAATTACCGCTTAATTTGGAAACCATAATATACCCTTTATTATTTGTTAATTTAATTTTGTTCACAATCATAAATTCATCCTCTAAAGGGTTTTTGGAAGCAAAGCCATTTAAATATTTAGGTAAAATAAGTTATGGTCTTTACATGTATCATCTAATACCAATATACATTTTAATAAACTTTTTTTATCCGGATGGCCGTCTATTTTCGAATGTGTTCATCAATCAAGTTTTATTTCATTTATCAGTTTTGGCATTAACAATTATGGTTTCTTCACTTAGTTATCATTTCATGGAAAAGCCTCTATTAAAATATAAAAATAAATTTAACAGAATTGAATGAAGATACTCTTTATACAAAAAGAAGGCGGAATTTTTGGAGCCGAAAATTTTCAGTTGAACCTTATTCCAGCTTTGATTGACAAAGGAATTGAGATTGAATTTTTACGACTGTATACAAATTATCAAGGTGGTATTAATGGTGATTTTATTGATCGGCTCAACAGTATGGGTGTAAAAACGCATCAAATAAATATTGGGAAGTACCCTAAGCTAAGTGCTCTGAAGGTTATTAAACGTCTAATAGAGGAGAAAGAATACGATTTAGTGCATTCTCACCTTATTCATGCAGATTTACATTTGAGCTTAATAAAACTCTTCTTGAGAGGAATTAGCTGTCCCTGGGTCAGTACCAAGCATGGTTATGATAACGATTTTACCGCTAAGTATGGCTTTAACCCGAAGAAGCAAGGGCTTACACCCTATTTCTTATTGGTAAAATTGTCCGAAAGACTTTGTGACCGTTCTTATACGATCTCTCATGGATTGCGGAATTTTTTTATAGCTACTAAAGCCACTACGGCAGAAAAGATGGACTTGATCCATTATGGTTTTGATTTACCTGAAATTACGACTGATTTTGAAGATCCCGCCTTTAATGTTTTCCAAAAGCAAATAATTATCGCTGGTCGACTTGTGAGTTTTAAAGGGCATCGTTACTTATTAGAAAGTTTAGCCAAAATGAAAGATGAATACCCTGATACTGGATTGGTCATTGCGGGTTCAGGTAAAGAAGAGGGGTCTTTAAAAAAGCTAGTACAGGACTTGGGCATAAATGAGCAAGTACATTTTGCTGGTTATAGTAAAGAGATCACTAAGTGGATGTACAATTCTGATGTTGTCGCTGTCCCGTCTATTTCAGAGGGTTTTGGAGTGGTTTTTTTGGAAGCTTTTAATTGTAAAAAACCTGTTGTAAGTTGGGATGTACCAGCCGGAAATGAGTTGATGAAGGATGGAGAGACCGGATATTTGGTAGCGCCTTATGATACTCAAGCTTTAGCTGATAAGATGGCCTATATTGTAAATCATCCTGAAGAGGCACAAAAAGTGGGTTTAGAGGCACATCAAGAGCTTAAAAATTATTATAATTTAGAGCGTATGACCAAAGAAACCATTGACTTTTATGAATCAGCATTGATTTAATGGGCGCCATAATAGCCATATTGCTGTTGATTGGTTTAGCGCAATGGCTAAAATCCTCTTATATTAAGAATCAGCCACAGTTAAATAGGAGGTACAACTGGGGTGTTTTTTTTCGAATTCTGGGAACTGTAGGCTATATAGTCTATGCTCGTTTTTTCAGTGGGGGCGGTGTAGATGCCTGGATTTATGATAACTGGGCAGCCAATTTTGCGGAATATTTTAGAGCTTTTGATTTTTCTCCTTTTTATGTAGAAAGTATGTGGCGAAATGGTCAATTGTTTTATACCAATTTTGTAGCCTACCCTGCAGCATTCTTTATGATTTTTACTTTCGATAATGAGTTTGGGATATATCTGCTTTTCAGTGCCGTTTGTTTTGCCGGATTGGTGCTTTTATTTAAAGCATTTCGAAAGAACTATTTCTTCCTCGATCAAGCTAACCTCTTATTTTGGGTGTTGCTTTTCCCCGCTCTATGGTTTTGGACTTCTACTATTGGGAAGGATGCCTTTATGTTTTTAGGTATGGGAGTAGTTTGCATGGGGATTCACAATAAACGTTTGAACTATATTTATATAATTGTTGGTCTCGCTATTTTATATGCTTTCCGACCACCCACAGCTTATGTGGCGGTTTTAGCCTTAAGTTCATTTTTTATTTTAAATATAAAGGACAATTGGTTGATTCGTATTTTTAAAATTACAGCCGGTATCGTAGTCATTATTTTATTAGCCAATTATTTATCCGATCAATGGGGAGTAGAAGAGTTTTCAAATCAAGAATTAACAGAACTGCAAAGTGGAACTTTAAGAAATAATGAGTACGGTACAGGAGTATTAGACGAAAAAGCTGGTGGTATTGGGTCTATTCCTCAAGGGATAGTAGATGTATTGGCACGTCCGTTTTTGTGGGAAATAAGAAATGTACTGACGGCCGCAGCTGCAATAGAAATCAATGCGGTTTTATTGTTGTTAATTATAAAGAGAAAATCGTTTATGCGATTTGTAAAAGATAGTTTAAGTCATAGGTTATCGACCTTTGTGCTAGCTTTTGTGTTTATTTATGTGGTTACTGTAGGCCTTTTTGAAAATAATATTGGCCTTATCGCCCGACATCGCTCCATTATTTTTCCTTTCCTGTTCCTTATGGCTTTTGCTTATGATGATAAAGTCAAAAGAGCCTATCAGCAGTTTATGTGGAGAAAAAGAAAGCAAGCTGTTGAAAAACTAACCGCTGAGACGCTAAGGCGCAAAGAGGCCCAAATTAATAATTAATAATTAATAATTGGATAATTGTTAATTTGGTTTGGTAATTCTTTGTAATATTCTTTGCGTAAAACTTAGTGTCCCTGTCTCCCGCCAGGCAGGTTCGTAACTTAGCGTGGATCTTCTTTCAGCTTTAGCTTCAACACTTTTGTTTTCTTTTATCCCTTTTGTGGTTCACATAAATAGTCAGCTTTAGCTGATCTATTCCCTATGAATCGTACCCACTTATGTCGGGACAAGTTGTGGTTAATTTTCTTTGCGTAAAGTTTGCATCTCAACTGCTCCCGACTTATGGTGCCGGACAGGTAGGCTCCTTTGCGGTTAAAGTTCTTTTAGCTTTAGCTGAAACCACTTCCTTTCCTCTCTCTTTTCTGTCATTGCTCTGAATAAGTATAGGTTTAAAAGAACTTCAGCTTTGCATGAATTTAAAATTTTGTAGATTTGTTTAAATATTGGTAAACCTAAATATTATGAACTTAGAAGCTCGAAAAATCACATTTGTCCAGGAATTTTTGAAGTTGCAAAATGAAGATGTTATTAACAGTTTGGAGAAGCTTTTGAAGAAACGAAAAGCAGAATCAGTTGAGGAAGATTTAAAACCGATGAGTTTAAAATCCTTTAATGAAAGAATTGACAAATCAATGGAAGATTCTAAAAATGGAGATTTTGTTGAAGATAAAGATTTAAAATCTATCATTGATAAATGGGATTAAAGTTAATTTGGACTGGTTTTGCAATTAATCAATTAGAAAATGTTTATGATTACTATAATAAAATTGCTGGTAAAGCAGTTGCAAAAAGGGTTGTCAATGTTATTTATAAAGCACCTGCCGTTCTAAAGGATTTACCTGAACTTGGACAAATTGAAGAGCTACTGATAGATCGTGATCAAGAATTCAGGTATATCCTATGCAAACATCACAAAATCATTTATTGGTTAAATGTCAATCAAAAAAGAATTGAGGTAGTTGATGTTTTTGACACTAGACAAAACCCGACAAAAATAATTAGGAACAACTGAATAGAAATATCGACTGCAGTTAGTAATGAATATTTCCCTTAAGTTTTAGCTGAAATCCTATTGTTTTCTTCCATTACCTCTCGTACCCTTATAAGGGTTAAATGTTGTAGTTAGATAATTAGCTTTAGCTGATAAATTTCTTTGCGTAAACTTAGCGTCTTAGCGAGAAAATTTAAAAGCCTTCCCGATGAATTTGGGACAAGTTGGCTTAGATTCGTGATCTCCTCGTAAATGTCAGTGCAACTCTGTGGTTAACCCAGTTCAGCTTTAGCTTCAACAGTTTTCTTTTCTTTTATCCCTTTTGTGGTTCACATAAATAGTCAGCTTTAGCTGATCTATTCCCTATGAATCGTACCCACTTATGTCGGGACAAGTTGTGGTTAATTTTCTTTGCGTCTTTCCGTCTTTGCGGTTAATTTTACAACATGCAAAAACCCACCGCCATTGTCTTCGGTAGCTACCTACCTTCCGTAATCAATTTCAGAAAACCCTTATTAACTGCCCTTCAAGATAAAGGCTATAAAGTTATTGCTTTAGCCCCAGGCAATGATGAAACCACCGAAAAAATCTTAGCTGAACTGGATGTAGAATTTATTCAAGTTCCTTTAGGTAGAACAGGCTTCAATCCCCTCCAAGATTACAAAACCCTTCAATTTCTTCAAAGACTTTTTCAAGAGCTGGAGCCGGAGGTGGTCATTACTTACACTATAAAACCCAATATATACGGTAGTTGGGCTGCCAAAAACCTTAAAAATGCCAAAGTATTGGCCTGGATTACCGGTCTGGGTTATGTAGGCATGGAAGCCGATACTTTTAAAAGAAAGTTAGTCCGCTCGGTTATTTTCAGGCTTTATAAAAAAGCCTTTTCCAAGCTGCCTTTTATCGCTTTTCAAAATCCTGACGATCAGCAGTTTTTTAAACAGCATAGTTTACTTAGGTTACATACTGCTCAAACTATCACTTCGGGTTCGGGAGTAGATTTAAAACATTACCCCAAAGCTGCTCCACAAGTTAGTCCTATTAAATTTCTATTAATAGCCCGCTTGATAGGGGCTAAGGGAGTAAATGAATACTTAGCGGCAGCAAAAATTATCAAGAAAGATTATCCTGAAGTTATTTTTCAACTCATCGGTATGACAGATGAAGGCAATCCCGATTCATTAGAAGAAAATGAATTAAATGAGTTGCATGAAAGGAGCATTATAGAATATTTAGGCTTTCAGTCTGACGTCCGTAAGTATTTGTCCCAATGCTCAGTGTTTGTCCTACCGTCTTATTACAGAGAAGGTACTCCGCGCACGATATTAGAATCTTTGGCCATGGGGAAACCCATTATCACCACTGATAATCCAGGATGCAGGGAAACGATTGATGGAGATAAAAATGGCTATTTGATTCCAGTGAAAGATGCAGATGCCTTGGTCAAAGCCATGATATCCTTTATCGATAATCCTGCTTTAATTGAACAAAAAGGAGAGGAGAGCTACCGCTTGGCCGTGGAGAAATATGATGTTCATAAAGTAAACCAACATTTGTTTGAGTTTATGAGCCTTTAGACAACTTTGGAAAAAAAACTAGTTACAAGTAAGTATTTCATTAAATCCGGTCTCACCTTCTGTACTGACCAAATGGAGTTCCTCGGACCAAAGTACCACTTAGTTCAGATGACAGTCAGACCGGCCCGTTTTAAATTTCAGATAGAGACACTACACCAAAGTCCCCCTTTGGGGGATTTAGGGGGCTGGGATTTAAGAGGCCACTGTCACCAAATAATAATTTTTCTTACCTCTTTGCACTAATATATACTTCCCTTGTAGCAAGCTGAGTTCAACAGCAGCATTAGCATCCATTACCTTTTCTTTATTGATGCTAACTCCACCACCTTTAATCATTTTTCTGGCTTCTCCTTTTGATGGGAAAATCACCTCCTGAGTCAATTCTGAAAGGAAATCCGTGATGTTTTCGGTATTGTCTAAGTCTGATTTATTAACTGTTACTTGTGGCACTCCTTCAAACACACTCAAAAGTGTATCCTCATCGATGCTCTGTAATTCTTCAGTAGTTGATTTACCAAATAGGATAGAGGAAGCTTTTAAGGCCATATCCAAAGCTTCTTGTGAATGAACTCTAATGGTTAATTCTTCTGCTAAAGCCTTTTGCAGCACTCTAAGATGAAGCGCTTCATTATGTTCTTTTTCCAATGCTTCAATTTCTTCTTTTCCTTTAGTGCTAAAAATCCTGATGAAATTACTCATGTCTTCATCAGAAGCATTCAACCAAAATTGGTAGAATTTGTAAGGGGATGTTTTCTTCGGGTCAAGCCAGATGTTTCCGCTTTCCGTTTTTCCAAATTTGGTACCATCAGCTTTCTTTATCAAAGGACAAGTCACCGCAAAGGCTTCTCCCTGATCTATTTTTCTGATCATTTCAGTTCCCGTGGTAATATTTCCCCACTGATCTGAACCACCCATCTGTAGCTTACAGTTTTTCTCTCGAAATAAATGCAAGAAATCATATCCTTGCACTAATTGATAAGTAAATTCTGTGAAACTCATGCCTTCACTTGATTCTGATGACAATCGTGTCTTAACGGAGTCTTTAGCCATCATATAATTGACCGTAATATGCTTTCCAACATCTCGGATAAAGCCCAGGAAGCTAAAATCCTTCATCCAGTCGTAGTTATTGACTAGCTGCGCACTATTTTCTCCTTTAGCATCAAAATCTAAGAAGTTTTGAATTTGCGCTTTTATAGAAGCTTCGTTATGGCGTAAAGTAGGCTCATCCAAAAGGTTGCGTTCTTTTGATTTTCCGGAAGGGTCACCAATCATACCCGTTGCTCCGCCTAACAATACGATGGGCCTGTGTCCTGCATCTTGAAAATGCTTTAACATCATAACACCCACTAGATGACCGATGTGAAGGGAGTCAGCAGTCGGGTCAATTCCCACATAAGCACTGCTCATTTCTTCAGCCAGTTGTTTTTCAACCCCTGGCATCATATCGTGGATCATGCCTCTCCATTGTAGTTCTTCTATAAAGTTCTTCTGCATATTATTGAATATTGAAAGTCTGATGATTGTATAATGCCTGCAAATATAAAAGGCTTAGCAAGGAATTAATAGCAATATTTGATTAATTACGGATCACGAATTTTAGAATTGAAAAATTAGCTTTGAGCATAACACCTTTTTGTTTTTAGCTGTAACTAAAACTCTATTGTTTTCTTTTGACTCTATTGTGGTAAGAAAGAAGTTTGGTCGTTGGCTCGTTAAGTAATATATAGTAATTCTGGATTATTAATTCGGATCTAAGTTAATTTATCTCTGTGGTATTCCCCTATTTTAAGGTCTGACCAATTATAATGATTTCTCTTTTTTTAGCGCAAAATTCCCTGATTTCATCATTCAATAATCATCTTCATTCCGTATTTTTGTTTAAAATTACTCTCCAATGCCCCAGAGAATATCCTACAGAACACATAAAGCAGGGTCTTTTAATAGACTAAAACTAGTTGAAGAAGAATTGGCTAGTCCAGAAGCAGATGAAGTACAGGTCAAGGTAAAGGCTGTGGGACTGAATTTTGCTGATGTTTTTGCCATTCTAGGCTTATACAGTGCGACTCCGGAAGGATCTTTTATTCCAGGCTTAGAATATGCAGGCGAGATTATTGCCAAAGGTTCAGAAGTAAAAGACTTTGAAGTTGGAGATCGTGTAATGGGCGTTACGCGTTTCGGTGCTTATACTTCTCATATTAATATTGACAGTGCTTACGTCAATAAAATACCGGCAAGTTGGTCTTACGAGGAAGGTGCTTCTTTTTTGGTCCAGGCACTAACCGCTTACTACGGATTGTTTTATTTGGGAAATTTGCAAAAGGGGGGTACAGTGTTAATTCATTCTGCAGCTGGCGGAGTTGGTTTACTAGCAAATAGGATGGCACAAAAAATAGGTGCTTTTACTATTGGTAGTATTGGTTCTGCATCAAAAATTGATCTTTTGAAAAAGGAGGGCTATCAAAAATATATAGTCCGTTCGAAACACTTTAAAAAGGATTTGGAGGAAGCCTTACGCGGCAGAGAACTAGATTTAATTATGGAATGTATAGGAGGGAAGATTTTTGAGATTGGTTATGAAATGCTGGCACCGCAGGGAAGGGTAGTGAATTATGGTTCAGCACGCTACGGAGGTACTAGTAACTCACCCAATTGGCCACGATTGGCTTGGTTATATCTTACAAGGCCCAAAATAGATCCGCAGAAAATGATTGAGACTAATAAGGGGATTCTAGGTTTCAATTTGATCTGGTTGTATGAGAAGAAGGAGTTAATGCAACAGATTCTGAAAGAACTGGAAGCACTCGATATGGAAGCACCCTTTATCGGCCATCGATTCAAGTTTGAGCAAATGCATGAAGCTTTAAAACTATTTCAGTCAGGAAAAACCATGGGTAAGGTAGTGTTAACGATTGACTAGCTAGGATCTAGATTCTAGAGTCTAGAATCTAGAGTATAGATCCTAGAACCTGAAATTTCAAGATCTCACCCCATATCCAACATCCATCATCCACCTTTTGCTTTCCAACTTCTAACCACCAAACACTTTCCCTTTCACAAAATCCCAAAACTCTTTTCTCTCCTCTGAGGACGTTAATAGGGCCTTCACTGTATTTCCAAAATTAGGTTTTGTTTTTTCTTTTTGATCTGACTTAATGCTAGGCAATGGTGCAGGTTCTGGTTTTGGCTGAGGAGTGACATCGGCTTTTTTCTCCTTAGACTTGCTCATTCCGAAATTTTTTGGGTCAAGTTTTTCAGCATCTTCGTAATGCATTTCTGCTTTTTTATGATTGCCCATTTTTCCTAATACTAATCCAAGATTGTTATGGGAAATAGCATCTTCGGGATCTAAATCCAATGCTTTTTGATAGTCTTTTTTGGCACCTTCTAAGTCATTCAAATGATCTTTTATGAAAGCTCTACTAGCATATCTGAAAGGGTTTTCTGGTTCCATTTCCACAGCAGTATTAAAATCATTCATGGCAGTTTCCTGCTGCTTAGCCATATAATAAATCAGACCTCTCTCGGCATAAAGCTCAGCACTGTATGGTTTGAGTTTTATGGCTTTGCTCATATCTGATTGGGCCGCCTGATAATCCTTTATTTTAAAATAAGCTTTCCCTCTTTGATAATAAGCCATAGGGTTTTGATTGTTTTGGGTAATGTATTGAGAATACAAATGAATCCCCTGTTTAAAATCACCTTTCTGGCAATAGGATGAGGCAGTTTCTAAGAGTATGTTAATATCTTCCATAAAAATTATTTTAGAGAAATAGAATGATCACAAAACTATATAAGTTTTAACTAATGAAAGACTCTTGGGTTTGTCAAATATTGGATTTCACCTTTATTTTTGGTTTTCTGAGATAAAAGAATCAATCCAATCATAGGCTTCATTATTTCTATTGAAAAATTGCAATATCATGGGTACATGCTTTTTCCCTGATTGTAAGTGATAATTAGGATTCGGTTCTATCTTTCTATATTCAGTCAAGAATCGATCAGTACTGGAGATGATACCCGGTAACGTTTTTTCTCCCATCATAATCAGCAGACGCGGGTCATTTTCATCTATATAGTAAATAGGAGAGTAATGCTTCCAGATTTCAGAATCGTTGGTGAAAGTTTTTAAATATGAGGTGCCTGCGGGATAATTCTTCTTCTTTAAGAAGTTATACATATCTAAGCCTGCTGCATCAATTAAGATGGCGCCTTTTATAGGGTTTTCTATTGCTAATTCTTGAAAATATTCATCTTTCACGCTGATGAGCGCTGCCAAATGTCCACCTGCAGAATGACCAGAAATATAGATTTGATTAGGGTCTCCACCGTAGTCCTCTATATTTTCCTTTACCCATTTTACAGATTTTGCAACTGCCATAGTCATATCCGAAATTATATATTCTGGACTCAATGGATAATCGATGTTTACGGCTACAATTCCTTTACGCGCTAATCTCTTCCCAAAAAAATCGTACAAATCCTTTTTACCAGAATTCCAGCTACCGCCATGAACAAAAATGAAAACAGCTTTTGCTTCTGCGGCCTTCTTGGGAGAGAAGATATTTAATTGCTTTTCAGGAAAATTTTGATTGAAACCTTCCTCCATATAATTGATGTCTTTTGATTTGGTCACTTTGCAACCGAAGGAGAAAAAGAGTAAAAACAGGAGAATATTTGAAAATGTGATGATAGGTAATTTTATAGCTTGTATTTTTAACATTTCACTTTAACTATTTTAACAATGATAGGTTAGCTCTTTCTTATTACTGCTTTAGATGAATTAAGTTGGATTAAATTTACATTAAGAAATAAGAATATAGGGATTGATAAAGTGAAATATTAATTTTGAATCAAATTAACAATATAAGAATATGATACAAGCCTGGATGCGAGGAGTTTTGCTAATAGCCTCGGTATATAATGTTGCGTGGTCAGTGTTTCTTTTCTGGAGTCCTAATAGTTATATTAAATGGATGACTGATGGAGCACAAACTGAAAATCAATGGGTTTCATATCAGGCAATTGGCATTTTAGTAGTCGCAGTGATGCTTTTTATGGGGTTTTTAAAGCCGCTGAAATTCAAATGGTTCATATTACTTTCCTTTCTGGCAAAATTAATGGGAGGTATCGCGGTCTATCTATTAATCATGGAATCAGCGTTTACCAAGAAATTCATGTTTCATTTGTTAATGAATGACTTGGTTTGGTTGCTTCCTTTACTTGCTATCGTTTTGGCGGCATTCAAATCAGAAAAAAGCCGTTAAACTATAATGATTTGGTCTTCGACTGTATTTTCTTTAAATCGCATTAAAAATTAATTCAATGAAATGAGCACAAATAATCGAGGGTGAATTTATACTAACCCCCTGATGAATATTTGTCGCGAATTCCGTGTGACAGTTAAAAAACAATGATATACACATGAAATTTATTTTATCAATTTTCCTTCTTACTTGTTTTTTAGCTACTTCAAAAGCGCAATTAAAAGAACCTGCACCCTCTTCAGAAATATTGCATCAAATGCAAAAGTTGCAATATACCACAAGAGTTTTGTACGTGGCGGCTCATCCAGATGATGAGAATACCCGATTTATTGCCTATGTAGAAAATGGTAAAAAATTTGAAGCAGCTTATCTTTCTCTCACTAGAGGGGATGGAGGACAAAATGTAATAGGTCCTGAATTAAGAGAAGGGCTCGGTTTAATTCGTACTCAGGAACTATTGGCAGCTAGAAATATTGATGGTGGAGAGCAATTTTTTACTAGAGCCAACGATTTTGGGTATTCGAAGAATCCGGATGAGACTTTTAATAAATGGGGGAAAGAAGAAGTGTTATCTGATGTGGTTTGGACAATTCGTAATTTTCAGCCGGATGTTATAGTGACTCGTTTTAATAAGACCCCTGGAATCACACATGGTCACCATACCGCTTCAGCAATTTTAGCCCATGAGGCATTCAAATTGGCTGGTGATAAAAATGCTTTTCCTGAGCAGTTGAAGCTGACTAACACCTGGCAACCCAAGAAAATCTATTGGAATACTTCTTCATGGTTTTTTAGTAGAAGTGGAGACTTCGATAAATCAAAATACGTCACTGATAATGCTGGGGGTTATGCTCCGTTGTTGGGCATTTCTTATACTGAAATGGCAGCGCTTAGCAGAAGCAGGCATAAATCTCAAGCTTTTGGGACTGCCGGCAATAGGGGAGATGAAATAGAGTATTTTGAATATTGGAGTGGACCCGCGAATGACAAAGCGCTATTTGCTGGCATCGATCACTCATGGACTAACTTTAAAAATGGGAAGTCTATTCAAAAAGCTGTTGACAAATTGGTTAACGATTTTCAACCTACAGCACCTGGAAAATCCATAGATCAACTATTCGTAATAAAAGATTTAATTGAAAAACTAGAGGAATCAGCGGTCAGAAATGACAAATTGAGAGCTATTGAAAAGCTGATTCTTGATTGTGCTGGACTCTATCACTTGCTCTATCATGACAATCCTTATGCAGCACCAGGTGATGAAATTAGTGTGAATTTAGAGTTGGTGAATCGGTCAGATGCCGAAATTAATCTTGTAGCTGCAGCTATTAAAGATTTAGAGGAGAATCTATCTATTTCAGGGGCATTGAAGAATAACCAAGTAATGCTAGAGAAGTTTGTAATAAATATTCCAGAGACATTCTCTTATTCAAACCCCTATTGGCTAGATAAGCCGTCTGCAAATGGATTGTATGAAGTTGACAATCAAAAGTTAATTGGACAAGCAGAGAATCCTGCGGCCATTGAAGTAGAGATAAGGCTCAAAATTAACGGCAATGATTTTAGTTTTAAAAGTCCTTTAAAATATAAAACTTCGGATCGAATTAATGGCGAAATCATACAGCCATTGTATATAGTGCCTCCAGTCTCAGTAGAATTTGGTGAAGAGGTTTCTATTTTCACCTCCAATGGCCAACAAAAGGAATTGACGGTGAAAGTGAAGGCTTTAAAAGATAAGCTTTCAGCCAAACTTGAATTAGATTTACCTCAGGGCTGGAAATTATTGGAATCTGAAAATAAATTGGAATTTAAAGATCTACCCAAGAGTAGTACACAGGAATTTAGATTTACTGTAGAATCCAGTCAAGAATACGGGAAGTTTGATTTAAATGCTTCTGTCAGGATGGGTGATGATTTATTCTCAGCCTACAAAGTTCAGGAAATACAATACGACCATATTCCGAACCAAGTAATTTTAAGGAAAGCTCAACAGCAGTTGGTTTTAGCCGATGTGGAAATCAAAGGAAAAAAAATCGGCTATATAGAAGGAGCAGGAGATGCTGTTGACGAGGCTTTAGAGGCTATGGGCTACAAAGTTGAAATTATTGATATAGAGAATATTTCAATTGATGAATTAAAACAGTATGATGCTGTAATAGCAGGAATTAGAGCTTATAATGTTAACGAGGCGCTACAAATCCATTATAAGAAAATGAATGAATATATGGATGCAGGGGGAGTTTATATGGTGCAATACAATACTACTTATAGTTTACCAGATACTGATTTTTGGCCTTATCCCTTGAATCTTTCAAGAGACAGAATTACAGTTGAAGAGTCCCCGATGAGTTTCCTTGATCCTGATCATGCTGCTTTAAATTATCCCAATAAAATTACAGAGCAGGATTTTACTGGATGGGTACAAGAAAGAGGTCTTTATTTTCCAGATGATTGGGATAAAGCTTATACGCCACTTTTAATTGGGAATGATCCAAATGAAACCCCCAAAAAAGGTGCTTTATTAATAGCGGATCATGGAAAAGGAAAATTTGTGTACACAGGCTTAAGTTTTTTCAGAGAGCTTCCTGCAGGAGTGCCAGGAGCTTACAGATTACTAGCTAACTTATTAGCTCCGAGGCTAAATCCTTAATTTATATATCCGTTTATCAAAAAATATGTGCACTTGGTCGATTAAATGTGCAAACATGTAAACAAAAAGTATACATTCGTGTTTAATGTATTGACAATACATAGTAAAGTAATTTTTTGTTAATGCAGATTGAATTAAAATAAGAATAGAAATGAAGTTAGAAGAAGAAATTAAGCAGTCGAAGTTTGAAAATGAAAGACAAAAGGCCATTTTGAATGTGATTTATACAGCTAATTGGATTGGTTCGGTACAGCACAAAATATTCAAAAAGCATAAACTAACCTCTCCCCAGTACAATGTCTTAAGAATTTTAAGAGGAAAATTCCCAGATCCACTTACGGTTTCGTCTATCCAAGAAAGAATGCTTGACAAGATGTCCAATGCTTCTCGATTAGTTGATAAATTAGTTGAAAAGGGATGGGCTGAGCGTTCTACCTGCATGTATGACAGGAGACAGGTTGATGTTGTTATTACTACCACTGGGCAGAAATTGTTGCAGGAGATTGAACCTGAACTTTCAGGTTTTCATAATGAAGAAATGGTTTTGTCTGAAGCAGACGCAGCAGCAGTTAATAAAGCATTAGATCAAATAAGAGGATAATATTTTATATATTGGGTTGTTTTAATCAAATTTTATTAAAATGAACCTGATAGCAAATATTGGAAGATTTCTTTTTGCCATTCCAATGGTAATTTTTGGGGTATTTCATTTTGTAAACACAAGGTCGTTTCAAAATGTGGTACCCTCTTTTATTCCTGGACAGACATTTTGGGTCTATTTAACTGGTGCAGCTTTAATTGCAGCAGGAATTAGTATTCTAATCAAAAAACAAATTCAATTGGTGTCTAATCTTCTTGCCATTATGTTGCTAATTTTTGCAGTATTCGTGCACTTACCGTTGGCTATGGACGGAGATCAGTTAGCAGCAAGCTCTTTATTAAAGGATGTTGCCCTAGCCGGTGGGGCATTTATTTTAGGAAATTATTTTAAAGACAAGTAAGAACATAGGAATGAAAGTTTTCAAAAGGATTATTATTGGAGTGATTTTACTGATTGTAGCCGTAGTTGTGCTTTATTTCGCAGGTCCCAAACTTGAGAGACCAAAGTTCGCTCAGGACCTACCTGAAATTCCCGCTGATATTATTACTTTGGAAAGATGGATTAATGATAGGGAAGTCAAGAATAAAAACATAAAATCAGATAATCAAGCTCAGGTGGTTTGGTTTGACGAAAAATTAAGCCAGACTGAATATTCTATAGTATATCTTCATGGTTTTGGTGCAAGTCATCAAGAAGGAAATCCCGTACATAGAAATTTAGCCGATAGTTTACAAGCCAATTTATTCTTAGCCCGCCAAATCGGTCACGGATTATCTTCAGAAAACTCATTTAAAGGGATAACTCCAGAATCTTATATGATGTCAGCTATGGAGGCCTTATCGATTGGTCGACTTCTAGGCGAAAAGGTGGTATTAATAGGAACATCTACAGGTGCGGCCCAAGCGATCTGGCTGGCTGCTAAGTTTCCAGAAACCGTGGAAGCATTAGTGTTATACTCCCCTTATATTTCCTTGAAAAATCCGTCAGATGAAAAATTGGTTTTAGGCCCATGGGGTACTACATTAACAAAATGGGTGATGGGAGGAGAAGTGAACCGTGAAATTAGACCCGATTCCGTTGCTGCTTTTTGGTCTGAATACTATCATTTAGACTCATATTTTTCTCTTTTTAGTATGATTCACGAAAGTATGACAACTGAAATTTTCCAGGCAGTAGAGTGTCCAGTTTTTATGGCTTACTATTACAAGGATGAGGAGAATCAAGATGATGTGGTTTCAGTTCCAGCTATGAAGGCAATGTTTGAACAGCTCCCTTCGGAACAGAAAAAGGCGCTAGCTTTTCCTAAAGCTGCTAATCATGTGATCGCTTCTGATCTACGTTCTTATGACTGGGTGGGTGTCAGAGACAGTAGCTGGGTGTTTTTGAAGAGTGTATTAGAATAATATTTTTACAATACCTCTATTTTTGTAAACTTTAGCATAATTCTTGTTTCTTTGCAATTCGATTTTAAATAGATATTGTTTGAACATTGCAATTCATAGTTTTTTGAATGAGAAAAATAGATAAATTAATCCTGAGGTCATTTATAGGTCCCTTCCTAATCACCTTTTTTGTGGTGGTTTTCATACTGTTGACTCAGTATATGCTCAAGTACTTTGATGACTTTGTGGGAAAAGATTTAGGCTTTACTGTTTTTGCCGAATTGATTGCCTATTTCAGTATTAATATGACCCCGATTGCTTTTCCATTGGCGGTGTTACTTTCTTCCCTGATGACATTTGGTAATCTGGGGGAGCATTTTGAGCTTACCGCTATTAAAAGTGCTGGCATTTCCTTGGTCCGCGTGCTTAGACCGCTTTTCGTATTTGTTGTTTGTTTGAGTGCTTTGGTGTATTATTCTAATAATTTTATTGTGCCCAAAGCTAATTTGGAAGCCTATAGTTTACTTTATGATATCAAACAAAAGAAACCATCTATTGACATTAAGGAGGGAGCATTTTATGGAGGAATCCCAGGCTACAGTATTAAGGCCAATAAAAAGTATGACGATGATAAGTCGCTTGGAGATCTTATTATTTACAATCATTCTGATAAAAAGGGGAATACGGAAATAATTCTGGCCGATTCTGCTTTAATGTATACCATTTTAGGTGATAAATACCTCGTAATGGAGTTGTTTGATGGTAAAAGCTATACGGAGGAAGATGCTGATAAACCAAATGAACCTTCCAATTATATACGTAATATTTTTCAGCATAACAAAGTGGTTTTTAGCTTGGCTTCATTTGAAATGGAAAGAACCGATAAAGAATTGTTTTCATCTAACCGTTTGATGAAGAGTGAAAGGGAGTTGAGATATGATGTGGATTCAATGAATACCGATATCATCAAATCAAAGAGAACTATATACAGATACACTCCTAGATTTTTTAATATGCATATGCAAGATGTCGATGATATAAAACCTCAGACAGTTGCTATATGGGAACAAATGAAAGAGGATACGGTCTCAAGTAATTCGGATTCAACTGTTCTTGAAAATGAGCAATTAACAAGTTCAGATGTGGTTCCTGTAAAAGGTGCAGGTAAGAATCTAAATGAAAAGAAGTTGAAGAGTGGTATAAAATTTGAACAAGAAAAAAAATCTCTTGAACTTGAAAAAATTACCACTTATGATTCAACCCTCATAGCGAGAGCAGACAGTGCTTTTGAAAGTAGAAACCGAGGCAATAATAATATAGTAGATAAACCCAGATTTGCAAAAAACAGATTGAAAGGCGAAAATAAAAGAATTGAGAATCGGCAATTTGAGAGTAATGTTTATGACATTGAGGCCAACAAGAAACTTTCTGATGCCGTGGCTTGCATAGTCATGTTTTTAATTGGCGCTCCGCTTGGGGCTATTATTAAGAAGGGAGGGCTTGGCTTTCCCGTAATTGTTTCCATAGTGTTTTTTATTATTTCTTATGTGATCAATACTACAGGAATTAAGTTGGGAAGGGCAGGAGATATCAGCACTTTCTGGGCAGTTTGGTCCTCTAATTTTATGTTGCTTCCCTTTGGTCTATTTTTTCTAAGACAAGCAAGAAATGATTCCAGATTATTTGAGACAGACTATTATGCAGTAAAGATTAATAAATTTTTCAGACTTTTTAAAAAGGAAAAATAAATTGGTTTTTTGTTCATAAAAAAATATACGTATATTTGCGGCTGTTTTAAAATAATTTAATAAACGCTAACTATGTATTTAGACACAGAAAAGAAAAAAGAGCTGTTCAAAAATCATGGTCGGTCAAAAGCAGAAAATGATACGGGTTCGGCTGAATCTCAAATCGCGCTTTTTACTTACCGAATTGGTCATTTGACCCAGCACCTTAAAGTTAACAAGAAAGATCACTCATCAAGAACAGGTCTTTTGAAATTAGTAGGTAAAAGAAGAAGATTGTTGGATTATCTTTACAAAAACGAGATTGAGAGATACAGAGCAATTATTGCTGAACTTGGTTTAAGAAAATAAATCACTTTTCATTTATAAAAAGGGAATCATATTGGTTCCCTTTTTCCATTATAATCACCTCATTACGAATACCACATCTTATACAGGACGTGTATAGCAAATGCGGAAATTTAACAACAAGACGAGAAAACAGTAAAAAATATTATTTATGGCTATACCAAAAGCGATTAAAAAAACATTCAACCTACCTGATGGCAGGGAAATAAGCATAGAAACAGGTAAATTAGCTAAACAAGCTGATGGATCTGTAGAAGTAAGAATGGGAAACACCATTTTATTAGCTACAGTTGTTTCCAATAAAGAAGCTAGAGAAGGAGTTGATTTCCTTCCAATGTCAGTAGATTACCAAGAAAAATTTGCTTCATCTGGTAAGATACCTGGTGGTTTTTTAAAGCGAGAAGGAAAACTTTCTGATTATGAGGTGTTGACTTCGCGTTTAGTGGATAGAGCTTTACGTCCATTATTTCCTTCTGATTACCATGCTGAGACACAAGTGATGATCCAGCTATTTTCATTAGAGGAAAACGATTTGCCAGATGCATTAGCGGCTTTAGCAGCATCTGCAGCCTTAACTGCATCCGATATTCCTTTTGCTGGACCTATTTCAGAAGTGCGAGTAGGTAGAGTAGATGGTAAAATGATCATCAACCCAAATTCAAAGCAGTTAGAAGAATCTGATATTGATATGATCGTGGCCGCCACCATTGATAATATCATGATGGTAGAAGGCGAATTAAAAGAAATTTCAGAGCAAGAGATGGTAGAAGCTATCAATTTCGCTCATGAATCAATAAAGCTTCAATGTCAAGCTCAACTAGACTTGGCAAAAGATGCCGGCAAAACGGAAAAACGTGAATATAATCACGAAGAAGAGCCGGATGCTGAACTAGAAAAAGAAATCTACGATAAATATTATCAACAATTTTTTGACATTGCAGCAAAAGGACTTGCTGATAAAGCCGAAAGAGCTCGATTATTTTCGGAAATAAAAGATGGTTATATTGACTCTTTGCCTGAGGATACCGAAATCAGCTTATCAGTAGCAAAAAGTTATTTAAGCGCTACACAGAAAAAAGCGGTTAGAAACGCAACTTTAGAAACTCGCAATAGACTTGATGGCAGAAAGCTAGACGAAATCAGACCTATCTGGAGTGAGATCGATTACCTTCCATCTGCTCACGGTTCTGCTGTATTCACTAGAGGAGAAACGCAATCATTAACCACAGTTACATTAGGTACCAAACTTGATGAGCAAATGGTGGATGGTGCCGTTCATTCTGGCTATAATAAATTTATATTACATTACAACTTCCCTGCATTTTCAACAGGTGAAGCAAGACCTAATAGAGGTCCTGGTAGAAGAGAAGTAGGACACGGTAACCTTGCTTTAAGAGCTTTAAAGCAAATATTGCCTACTCCAGACGAATTGCCGTACACAATCCGTGTTGTTTCTGATATTTTGGAATCGAATGGATCATCTTCTATGGCTACTGTTTGTGCTGGTTCATTAGCATTAATGGATGCTGGAATACCTATCAAGGCCCCAGTTTCAGGTATCGCAATGGGATTGATCTCCGATGCAGAGACAGGTAAATACGCTATTCTTTCTGATATTTTAGGAGATGAAGATCATATCGGGGATATGGACTTTAAAGTAACTGGTACTGAAAAAGGTATTACTGCTTGTCAAATGGATATCAAAGTGGACGGTCTTTCTTCAGAATTGATGATGGAAGCCTTAAACCAGGCAAAAGCTGGTCGTGATCATATCAGAAATGAGATGCTGAAGACTATTGCTGCTCCAAGAGAAGATTACAAACCAAATGCTCCTAGAGTCGTGAATATCGAAATCGAAAGAGAAATGATTGGTGCTGTAATTGGCCCTGGCGGTAAAGTAGTTCAAGAAATTCAGAAGACTACTGGTGCTACTGTAGTAATTGAAGAAACGGAAAAAGGTGGTAAAATTAATGTTTTCGCTGTAAACAAAGATTCTTTGGATCAAGCAGTGAAATGGATCAAAGGCATCGTAGCTAAACCGGAAATTGGTGAGGTCTATGATGGAATTGTGAAAGCAATTCAACCTTATGGTGCATTCGTTGAAATTATGCCTGGAAAAGATGGTTTACTTCATATTTCTGAAATAAAGCATGAGAAAATTGAAAACCTGGACGGTATTTTAGAGATCGGAGAGGAAGTGAAAGTGAAATTGATCGACATCGATAAAAAGACTGGTAAATTAAGACTATCAAGAAAGGTTTTATTACCGAAGCCAGAAAAAGAAGAGAAATAATTTCATTTTTAGAGAAATATTTACATTTTTGATATAAGGAAGGAACTGTTTGGTTCCTTCTCTATGTTAAGAGTTCGTTAAAATTTAAACTTAATAATAATTAATGAGACAGCTCAAGATTAGCAAGCAAATCACCAATCGGGAGAGTCAATCCCTCGATAAATACTTACAAGAAATAGGGAAAGTAGATTTGTTGACTCCTGACGAGGAAGTAGATTTAGCCGTTAGGATTAAACAAGGTGATCAACTTGCACTTGAAAAATTGACAAAAGCCAATTTGCGTTTCGTAGTGTCTGTGGCCAAACAATATCAGAATCAAGGTTTATCCTTAGGAGACTTGATTAATGAAGGAAACTTAGGTTTGATCAAAGCAGCACAAAGATTTGACGAAACACGTGGTTTTAAATTCATTTCTTATGCAGTATGGTGGATCAGACAATCCATATTGCAAGCATTGGCGGAGCAATCGCGTATTGTTCGTCTTCCATTGAACAGAGTAGGGTCTTTGAATAAGATATCTAAAACCTTCTCTACTTTGGAGCAAAAGTTTGAAAGAGAGCCATCTCCGGATGAGCTAGCAGAAGTTTTAGAGGTTACTTCAAACGAAGTAGTTGATACAATGAAAATTTCTGGCCGTCACGTATCAATGGATGCGCCATTCGTACAAGGTGAAGAAAATAGCCTTTTAGACGTATTGGAAAACGATGGTGAAGAATCTCCTGATGATGAATTAATGAATGATTCGTTGAGAAGAGAGGTGCAAAGAGCTTTATCTACTTTAACTCAAAGGGAAGCTGATGTAATCACGCTTTACTTTGGATTGAATGGTGAGCATTCGATGACTCTTGAAGAAATAGGGGAGAAATTCAACTTAACGAGAGAAAGAGTGCGACAAATCAAAGAGAAAGCCATCAGAAGGCTTAGACATACTTCCAGAAGTAAAGCTCTGAAGCCTTACTTAGGATAAGATTTTCGTAACAAATGATACATAAAAAGGTCTTGAATAAGACCTTTTTTTATTTAATTAATTAAATTCACATCTGTTTTAGCAGAAGACCGTAACAGTATTTAAGAAATTATTGAGCGTTATGACAGAAGAAAAAGTAAATGTATTAATAATAGGTTCAGGGCCTGCTGGATATACTGCCGCAATTTATGCAGCTAGAGCTGGTCTCAACCCAGTGATGTACCAAGGTGGACAACCTGGTGGTCAATTAACTATCACCAATGACGTGGAAAATTATCCTGGATATCCAGATGGAATTAACGGTCCGCAGATGATGGTGGACTTCCAAAAGCAGGCCGAACGATTCGGAACGGATGTTCGATTTGGTATGGTAACAAAAGTAGATTTTAGCGGATATCCTCATAAAGCTATTGTGGATGATAAACATGAAATCACAGCCAATGCGGTTATAATCTCTACCGGTGCTTCTGCTAAGTGGTTAGGTTTGGAGTCAGAGCAAAGACTGAATGGGATGGGCGTTTCTGCCTGCGCTGTTTGTGATGGTTTCTTTTACAAAGGACAAGATGTAGTTGTTGTTGGCGCTGGAGATACAGCTGCTGAAGAAGCTACTTACTTATCAAATATTTGTAATAAAGTAACCATCTTGGTTAGAAGGGATGAAATGAGAGCTTCTCAAATCATGCAGAGGCGTGTAATGAAAGCTAAAAATATTGAAGTGCTTTGGAATACAGAGACTGAAGAAGTTTTAGGAAAGGATGAGGTAGAAGGAGTGAGGGTAGTAAATAACATTACTGGAGAGAAATCTGAGATTAAAGCAACAGGCTTCTTCGTAGCTATTGGACATAAACCCAATACGGAAGTATTTAAAGAGTATCTTGATCTGAATGAGGCTGGTTATATTGAGACTAAATCAGGAAGCACGAAAACAAAAGTAGAAGGAGTTTTTGCTTCAGGGGATGCTCAAGATTTTGTATACAGACAAGCTGTAACAGCTGCAGGTACTGGTTGCATGGCCGCTTTGGATGCCGAAAGGTTCTTGGCAGAGAAAGAAGATGAATTAGAAGAGCAAGAAGTAGCCGAAAAAGCTTAAAGTATTGAAGGAGGGTTTTGCCCTCCTTTTTATATGAATTTTTAAATGTAAGTACACTAATTGTATTTGTAAGTTTATTATTGCGACTAAATTATGATCAAATTAAACATATTAGCTTTTGCAGCTCATCCTGATGATATCGAATTAGCGTGTGCGGGAACGATTGCCAAACATACGTCCATGGGCGAAAATGTTGGTGTGATTGACCTCACAGAAGGTGAAATGGGGACTAGAGGAACTCCTCAGCAAAGATTGAAAGAGGCTGCGAAAAGTGCAGAAATTTTAGGACTGAAGCTTCGTGAAAATTTAGGTTTTAAAGATGCTTTCTTCAAAAATGATTTAAAACATCAGACTGAAATTGTAAAAAAAATAAGGCAATATCAGCCTGATATTGTTTTAGCAAATGCTATATCAGATCGTCATCCAGATCATGGAAGAGCATCTGAACTAATTTCTGAATCGGTTTTTTTAGCAGGGCTGCAAAAATTTGAAACCTCTGATGAAAATGGAGTCCCTCAAAAAGCATACAGACCAAGTAAAGTTTACCATTATATTCAGAGCCTACCCATTACGCCTGATTTTGTGGTAGATGTTAGCAGTCATTGGGAGAAAAAAATGAATGCCATCAAAGCATTCGATTCTCAATTTTACAAAGCAGATTCCCAGGAGCCAGAGACCTATATCTCTAACCCAAGATTTTTGAAAATGATTGAAGCAAGGGCTATGGATTTCGGGCAGATTATTGGCGTTGATTATGCTGAAGCATTCACCGTGGAGAGATATTTGGGTGTGAAAGATTTGAATGGTCTTGTTTAATTAGGGAAGAATTTTCACTCTTTGGACTTTCCGGTCTGACTATCGTCTGACATACGTAGTAGTCCAACTGGTCAGACCTGCTCTTTGATTCTATTCCGGAAAACAACCTAATCTTTTTTCGTGTTACTAAAGAAAACTTAAGGTTATGAAATTAGAAGAAGTTGAAGATATCATTAAAAACATTCCGATCGGGGCTAAAATTCAAGTAATTCAGAAATCCGGTACTATTATGGACGTCCGTTTATCTAGTAATAAGGTAAATGAAACGTCAGAGAAGCATTACGAAAATATTACGGTACCAAAATTACCTCCTGCTTTATTGGTCAATGGGCACATCCGACAAGGAAATTATAGAGTGGATATTGAGGATATAGTCAAAATTGCTTGGGTTGAGGAATAGAGCAAATCTGTTACAGGCTGTTGATTTATAGAAAACTTTGGTATGACCATAGTCTGACCTAAGTCATACCTTAGGTCAGATTGGTTTGCTTCATTGCGTCCTCCGTAAAATCCTAGTGCATCTTCGTAGTTAACCCCGTGCTGGTGCGAGCGCAGTGCCGGTAAGTTAAGCTTTTTTAGAAAGTCAAATTCCATAAAAATTCCAAAAGAAAATGACTTTTACTTTGCTGGATTCATAAACGTTTATCGTTGTGTCTCCACAACCATATAATTCAACGCTTCTGGTTGTGTCTCCACAACCCTATAAAGTAGTCGGTACCTATGTATATATAAGTATATTTCGAAGCATTTGTGAAGATACAAATGCGGGCGACAAAGGATAGAGAAATCACTAACTTAACGACATTGGGTGCGAGCGTTTGGCTCATGGCCTTACTGCCTTTGGCCGTCAACTGCCTTAGCCTCTTCTACCAATAATTCATGGTCATCTTCCAATCCTGCTTGAATAAAAGCTTCTATAGCTTCGTTTCTTGCTAAGCCATTTTCTAACAAAACTCCTAAGGCAATTGTAACTCCAATTCTAGTTCCAACCTTCTTTTTAGCAGTACCAAATAGTGGTTCCAATTCATCATAAGTTACATCTTTTGCTAATTTAGCGATGTTGGCTCTAGCAGTTTCTAATTTAGTCCCAGAAAGATTTGTGTATTTCTTACTAATCTTTTGAATTTCATTGATAGGGCTTCGACCTTGTCCTTGAATTGCTTTCTGTTCAATTGCTTGAGGCTGCTCTTTGGTTTGTGCTTTTGCCCAGGAATCTTTCAAACCTACCGTTTTATTGAAAATTAAATGCTGAGCTGTGGCATCTTGATCTAATGTGAAATAGCCAACTCTTTGAAATTGAAATTTATCCTCTAATTTGGCATTTTGTAAAAAGGGTTCTAAGAAAGCCTCCTTGGTAATCTTCAAAGACTCAGGATTGATATATTCCATAAAGCTTTTATCTCCATGGCTATCCGGAGCCTCATCCAAAAACAAACGATCATATTCTCGTATTTCTGCTTTAATTGCATGTTGCATTGATACCCAGTGCAAAGTTCCTTTCACCTTTCGCATACTGGCTTCAGTTCCACTTCCAGAACGGGACTCTAGATCTGCAGTGCAATGAATCTCAGTGATTTTGCCTTGGGCATCTTTCACCACTGATTCCCCTTTTATGATATAAGCATTTTTCAATCGAACTTCTTTGCCAATTGTCAATCTGAAGTACTTATTTCCTGCTTCTTCTTTAAAATCCTCTTTTTCAATGTATAGCTCTCTCGAGAATGGCACTTGATGACTACCGGAATTTTCCATTTCCGGATTATTCTCAGCCTCAAGCATTTCTGTTTTACCTTCTGGATAATTAGTTATGATCAATTTGACAGGATCAATTACTGCCATCGCTCGAGTAGCTCTTTTATTCAAATCTTCCCTAATAGCATATTCCAATAATGAAACATCTGTTACACTATCTCTTTTAGAAATACCCGATAATTCACTGAATTTCCGGATTGACTCAGGCGTATAACCTCTTCTCCTCAATCCCGAAATAGTTGGCATCCTTGGATCATCCCATCCTGCTACAGTCTTGCTTTGCAGCAATTCCAATAATTTTCGCTTACTCATAACGGTATAGCTCAAATTCCGTCTGGCAAATTCTCGTTGCTTTGGTCTTACTTTATTTTCATCATAGATTTGATCCAGGAACCAATCATATAATTCCCTATGAGATTTGAATTCTAAGGTGCATAAGGAATGACTGATCTGTTCAATATAATCAGATTGTCCATGTGCCCAATCATACATGGGGTAAATGCACCAATCATTTCCAGTCCTATGGTGTGCTTTGTTTAGAATTCGGTACATCAGCGGATCACGCATCAACATATTGGGAGATGCCATATCAATTTTAGCTCTTAAAACATAAGACCCAGCAGGAAAATCCCCATTCTTCATTTTTTCAAATAGCTCAAGGTTCTCTGCAATAGGCCTATCTCTATGAGGACTTGGTTTCCCTGGCGAAGTGGGAGTTCCTTTTTGTTCTGCTATTAATTCAGGGGACTGCCCATCTACATACGCTTTTCCTTTTTTAATGAGCTCCACTGCCCAATCAAATAGCTGTTGGAAATAGTCAGAAGTATAACATTCCTGAGCCCATTTAAAGCCTAACCACTCAATATTATGTTTGATGGAATCCACAAATTCTTGTTCTTCTTTGATTGGGTTTGTATCATCAAAGCGCAGATTTACAGGGGATTGATGATCTTCACCTAATCCAAAGTTTAGGCAGATAGAAGCAGCATGGCCAATATGCAAATATCCGTTGGGCTCTGGTGGAAACCTGAATCGCAAGCTGTTTTTTGGCAAGCCTGATTTTAGGTCTTCTTCTATAATATGTTCTAAGAAATTGAGTGATTCTGATGCTTCTTTCATTATGAATTTAATTGTGATGCAAAATTAGCTGAAAAGCATTCAATTGCAAGAGCGGAAATAGGGTATTTGTTTCGATTGTTGCAAGAGTCCTGGTTTAAGATGTAGGAAGATGACTAGATCCGAAAACTGATAATTTGGATAAGATTAAAGTTTGTAAAAGCTTCTATTAATGAATCATCATAAAAACTTACGATTTTTGATCCAAATCACTTTAATAAACCGACTCCTTAGGCAAAAACTATGAAATAACGGTTTTTATTTATTATTATTTAGCTATAATTAAAATAGAATTAGCTTTTTTATTCATTTCCTTTTCCATAAATTACTATTTATAATAATTTTAATTTTAATAGTCTGTAATTTGTCGCAAGGTGTACGGAAAGATAATTATTCTAATATTTTACTTCATTTCTTTTAGTTCTTTTCATGGCAGCGCTGTTGAAACTGAAGAATTTTTCGCGGGTAAGTATTTAGACAATGTTAATGGACTGAACTATAATTTGACCAAGCCATTAGCATTGTCAAACTGTCCGGGTAATTTAACTAAATCAATTAGTGCAGGATGTGAAGTTTCAGTTACATGGCCAGAACCTACTACAGACAATATTTTACTGAGATATGTTCAATCAACGCATAATTCAGGCGATATCTTTCCTGTTGGAAAAACTACAGTGACATATGTTGAAAGAAATTTACTAAGTGGGGATACAACTGATATTTGCTCATTCATTGTTGAAGTAACTCTTGATCCCAGCTATGCAATTAGTAACTGTCCTTCAAATGTAGTAATTGATTTAAATACAAGCTGTGACCGTAGAGTGTTGTGGTTTGAACCAGAAGTTGCATGTGGTATAAGTTTAGCAAGTAATAAATCTCCTGGAGACGAATTTCCTATAGGAACGACAACGGTTACTTATTCGGCATTTGAGGGAAACCGAATTTATGGAACATGTAGTTTTACTGTAACTTTGAATGATAATACACCTCCAGTATTCGACACTTGTCCGAATAATATCACCTTAGATGCAAATGAAAATTGCGAGGCCGTTGGTACTTGGACTCTTCCTGAGGCCAGTGATAATTGTGGTTTTGCTCCTGCGTTAACAAGTAATTTTGCAAATGGAAGTACTTTGCCAATTGGTACTACTACCGTAACCTATACGGCTACAGATGAGGGAGGTAATACAGCGACTTGTTCATTCGATGTAATCGTATCCGATAATACCGGGCCTGAATTCCTTAATATCCCTTCAGAGCTTAGAATTGACGCTGATGAAAACTGCGAAGCAACTGCAACTTGGGATGAAATTTTAGCTGATGACAATTGTAGTAGCAATGTCGTCATCAATAGCAATTTTAATTCTGGTGATGAATTTCCTTTAGGGGAAACTATTGTAGAGTATTCTGCTACCGATGAAGCGGATAATGAAACGATTTCCAGTTTTTCGGTAATTGTAGAAGATAATACAGACCCAAGCACCTCAAACTGTCCCACAAATATTATTGTTTTTGCCAACAGCAACTGTGAGGCTACCGCTACATGGATCGTACCTAATTTTACCGATAATTGTGATAGCAGCCCTCAAGTGGCTTCGTCTCATAACCCGGGAGATGTGTTTCCAATTGGTGATACCGAAGTAATTTATACTGCAACTGATGAGGCTGGTAACGAGGCTTTATGCAGTTTTATAGTAACTGTTGAAGACAATACACCACCCACCTTTACATCTGTACCTGATAATTTAGTCGTTTCTGCTCAATCTGATGCTTGTGAAGCCACAGTAAACTGGGATGGAATAATTGTAGAAGATAATTGTGATGCTACTGTAGCCATTGCCACTAACTTTAACTCAGGTGATGTCTTTACACTAGGAGAAACAACAGTTGAAATAACAGCCACAGATGATTCGGGAAATGAATCTTCTTCCTCTTTTCTGGTAACAGTAGTAGATGACACCCCGCCTCAAGTATTAAGTATCCCAAATGATATAACAGTATCAGCTTCAACTGATTGTAATGCCGTTGTGAACTGGACTATTCCAACATTTACAGATAATTGTGATGCTGATTTACAGATTACTTCTACTCATAATTCGGGCGATGTCTTTCCATTAGGTGAGACTTTGGTTAGCTACACTGCAATCGATGATGAGGATAACGATACAGTCAGTAGCTTTAAGGTGATTGTCGTAGATGACTCATCTCCAATTTTTATCAGCTGCGTCTCCGATATTGTATTGACAGCAAATAACCAATGTCAGGCAACAGCTAGCTGGCAACTACCTGAAGTATCGGATAACTGCAGTAGTGAAATTACACTTGAAAGTGATTTTGATTCAGGAGATGTTTTTCCGCAAGGAACTACAATGGTCACTTATACTGCTACTGATGCAACAGGAAACAGCAGTACTTGTAGTTTTGATGTAATTGTAAATGACAACACTCCACCCACTATTATAAGTAACTTGAATGACTTAACGGTGACTGCGGATGAAGGAACTTGTCAAGCAACTGTTAGCTGGAATACCATTAGCGCTGAGGACAATTGTGATAATGAGGTGCAGATTACAAGTAGTTTTAATTCAGGTGATCTTTTCCAAATTGGAGAATCTATTGTAGAAGTTATCGCAAAGGATAATGCTGGTAATGAGACGTCTGCTTCATTTAAAGTTACAGTTGAAGATAACACTGCTCCTGAAGTTATTTTCTGTCCAGAGGACATCACTATTTCAGCTAAAGGGAAGTGTGAGTCAATTGCCAGCTGGGAAATACCTGAATTTTCTGATAATTGTAATAGTGACTTAAGCGTAAGCTCTACTCATGATCCTAGGGATATTTTCCCCTTGGGGACTACATTGGTTACATACACTGCCACAGACGCTTCTGGCAACCAGCAAAGCTGTAACTTTAATGTCATTGTGGAAGATGATAAACTTCCAGATTTTACCACTTGCATTGCGGATATTAGTCTGACTGCCAATGATCAGTGTACAGCTATTGCTGAATGGTTAATACCCGAAGTGACAGACAATTGTGATAACAATGTCAATTTGGAAAGTGACTTTACATCTGGAGATAGTTTCCCAATAGGAATAACCACTGTCACTTATACTGCTACAGACGATGCAGGAAACTCAAATACTTGTAGTTTTGATGTAATTGTGGAAGACAAAAGTGCAGCTGTTCTAGTTTCTTGTCCGGATAAGCAAATTATCAGCGCTAATGAGAATTGTATTGGCATTGCAGAATGGGAAGAACCTGTTTTCGATGATTGCTCAAATTTAACAATCAGCAGTAATTATCAGAAAGGAGATGAACTTCCTCTAGGTGTTACTAATATTGAGTACACAGCAACAGATATAAATGGTAAAACTACGCTATGTAGCTTTGAAGTAGAAGTTATTGACCAAAGTCCACCAATTATAACCAATTGTCCTGACGATATAAGTATATCTGCATCAGACGATTGTGAGGCAATAGTGGATTGGGAAATACCGACAGCTTTGGATAATTGCACAGAAGTAAGTGCAAATTCAAACTTTGAACCTGGTACTGTTTTTCCTATAGGGATTACGACTGTTGAATATGAGTTTACCGATGAATACGGTAATCGTAGTTTATGTAGTTTTATGGTAACTGTAGAAGACCAATCTGAAATTATCATCAACAATTGTCCAGAAGACATCTTTGTCACAGCTGAAAACAGCAATGGGTTGGCAACTGTGAATTGGGAAGTGCCTAGGGCAAGCGCTGCATGCTCTGAACTAGTTGTTGATGCAAGCCACAATCCAGGTGAAGCATTTGAAGTGGGCACTACAGAAGTTACTTATACTTTTACCAAAGAGAATGGAGTAAGTGAAAATTGCACGTTTGATGTGACAGTTGAACCATTAATATTGGATATCCAAATCAGTAGATTAATAACTCCTAATGGAGATGGAAATAATGATAATTGGAGAATAGAGGGGTTAGAAAAATTTCCAAATAATCAGGTGATTGTGGTGGACAGATGGGGAACGGAAATTTATAAATCGAGTGGATACAACAACAATGAAGTAGTTTGGAAGGGAGAAAACAGGAGTGGAGAGATGGTACCCAGAGGTACTTATTATTATTTCGTTACGGTAAGAAACGAGCAAGATGTCATTCAGAGAAAAGGGTATCTGGAAGTCCTAAGATAATGGATTAAAGATGTTATATTATTGTTTAAATAAATTTATATAACATAATGTAAATCAGTAAATTATATATATTGAAGAAATTAAAATACCATATTAAGTTTCTATTTGTTTTGTTATTCATCAGTATTGGATTGCATGCACAACAAGGAGTACAATATACGCAATATATGTATGACGGATCACTTATTAATCCGGCCTATGCTGGAGCTGATGAAGCATTAAGTATCTCACTATTACATCGTGATCAATGGAGTGGTCTTGAGGGAGCTCCGCAGTCTCAGACTTTTTCAGCTCATTCTTTATTTAGAAAGCCACAGTTAGGAACGGGCTTATTTATTCATCGTGAAAGTATTGGAGTGCATCAAAATATACAGCTTGCCACCAATTTAGCATATCATTTACCAGTAGGCTATCAAAAAACACTCTCCTTTGGTATTAAAGCGGGAATGTTGAATGTTCGTTCGGATTATCAATCATTGCAAAACGGCAATCCTGACCCAAGCGTCAATGATGAGATTTTCTCAGGGACTGACTTTAATGCTGGTTTTGGTTTTTATTACCGCAGTGAAAAATTTGAAGCTGGATATTCGATTCCATCTATTATTAACAAAACGATTAACGTAAACGACTCCATAACACTAGATCCGATTAATCTTAATCATTTACTCTTTAGTCAATACCATATCGCCCTAGGAAGTAATTTTGTGTTAAGTCCGGGTTTTCTATTCAAGTACTTTCAAGGTATACCTATAAGTTATGATCTTAATGTTTTGACAACATATAGAGGAGTGCTTACAGCAGGAGTTTCGTACAGGAAGGAAGAATCTTTAGATTTTTTGATTAGATTTAACTTATCATCACAATTTCAAGTCGCTTATGCCTACGACTATCCCATAGGTAATGTAAGCAGGCTTGCGCAGGCATCTAATGAAATCATGCTACGATATATTTTCAAATTTAACTACGATAATGTGAATTCGCCTCAATGAAATTGATTAATCAACTATTTTGCTGTAAAATATACCATTTTGTATCGATTTTAACTTTTTTGATAGTTGCTATGTTCTCAACCGATTTAGTGGCCAGACAATCAGTTTTTTCTGCTTTTAATCAATCCATTGCAGACGCTGACAAAGCTTTTATTGCAAAAAACTATAATCAGGCATTAAGTATTTACGAGCATATAGAAGGAAAGGAAGGGGCTCCGAGTAATATAGCTTTGAGATTAGCCAGAAGCTATTTTTTTACTTATCAATATGAAAGAGCAGTGGAATACTATAGGCAACATGATAAGACCAATCTGGAATTCCCTACAAAAGACTATTTCTATTTTGCCGAGGCCTTATCTTCTATTGGGGACACTGTAGAGGCTTTAAAGTATTATCATGTTTGCATGGACAAAAACCCTGATGACGAACTATTTGTTCAAAAGATTTGGCGTATAAACAATCTCCGATACTTGTATGAGGATTCAGTGAAAAATATGGCTCATTATGCAAGTATGAATACAAATTACAGTGAACTACAAATGTTGCCTGCAGGAAACAAAGAAGTATACTTAATTTCAAATCATCCTGAGGTCGAGCTGATTCAAAAAATCGATACCAAAGAAAATGCACCCTTTTATAATTTGCGAAAGTGGTCGATCTATGAAGATCCTTTTTCCATAGTGGCACTAAACTATGAAAACCCAAGACCAGCCGGACAAAGTCTAGGAACTGCATTTCACATTTCGGCTATGAGTATCTTTAATAGGGGTCAGGACATGGTATATGCAGCTTCCGCTAATAAAAAGAATGAAGATGGTAATTATCCATTACAACTTTATTTCGCCCAATTGAAAAGAGGGAAATGGATCAAAAGTGCTGCATTTGAACATAATAATCCAAATACTGATTTAACTGAACCAGCCATCAGTGATGACGGTGTAACTCTTATTTTTAGTGCTAATTTTACTGATGCCTTAGGGGGAAAAGATCTATATAAATCTGTTAGAACTGAGGAAGGATGGAGCGAACCCGAGAATTTAGGCAATATAATCAATACCCAAACAGATGAAAGGTATCCATTTCTACATCGTTCAAACCTTTACTTTGCCTCCGATGGACATCCCGGACTGGGAGGTTTCGATTTGTATAAAGCCAAAATGATAGATGGAAGATTTCAGGACTTAGAGAACTTAGGTTATCCTATAAATTCCACTTATGATGAATTGTCCTTTAATATTGATAGTCTTGGCCAACAAGGGTTTTTGAGTTCTAATCGTAAAAATCAGGGATTTGATTTTGATATTTATGAATTTGCTATGGACTTACAAATCTATCCGCTTGAAGTGGAAGGTGTAGTGAAATTTATAGAACACAACTGGATGGATTCTTCGGAATTGAAAGTACTGGCTAATGTTCAGATGGAATTGATCGATAGAACAGGTAACGTGTTAAAATCCATCACCAAAACTGATGAATTTGGAAAGTTTAAATTAAAGGTTCCATATTTCAGTAAATATAAAATACGAATAAAAGGGGATGATCTTGATGGTTTTGTTAGTTTTGAAGTGCCGAAATTTGCAAAACAAGATTTAAGTTACGAAATAGTAGTAGTGAATGATGACTTTAAAAACAGTTTGAGGGAAGAAAATGAATAGATTGCAGTTTGAGATTATGTCAACTTTTACTCGCTATTTTATTGTACTTACGTTACTTGTATTAACATGCTTTAATGCTTTCGTTCATAGAGTAGCTGCGCAGACCAATCAAGTAGTACAAGTAAAAGCCTTTTCTGAAAATCTCAGCCCTTATCCAGATTTAACCCTTTCAATCAATAAAGGTAATTATGTTGAGTTAAATGATAAGGGGGTAGTTTTTGTTAATTTGGCTGCTTCCGATATTCCAATTCAGTCTATAAAATTAAAAGATGAGAGTCTAGAAGCCGCTTCTTGGAATTTAAGCAAAGGTATATTAGAAGTAATAATTCGTAAGAAAAGCTACATTGATAAAAAAATAACGGTAGTTAATAAAAATGGGGTGGGAATAGCGAATGTTCAAGTTGAATTTTCCGGTAATAAAAACATTTCCAAGCAGACAGACAGTGAAGGTATAATCAATATCCCCTTAGGTTTAAATGAAAGTATTCAAGGTATCGATCAGTTCAAAATACCAGGATATAAGATTACAGACTTGAAAATTCAAGCCAATACCTTGATTACAGTAGAAAGGATTGAGCCCAAAGAAAAAGAAATCATTTCTCAAACAATTACTGTACAATCGACCCAAAACGAGAAGAAAGATCAAACTGGTTTATTACTTCAGAAGTTGGATACAATTAATTCACTTAGAGCATTTTATGATATCCTAAATAAAGTAAACAAAGACGATATAAGTGAGGAAGATCAATTTCAATTTGACCAAAAATTTGAAGAGCTGTTGAATAAATTGCAAAGCGAGAAGCTATCGGATTCTGATGAGCTGTTGGGACAAATCTCAGACAGCACCGTTGTGGAAAAAGATATTGATAAAATATTCCAGCAAGTTAAAAAGGATAACGCCAGTATGTCCAAAAAGCGTCTTGTTTTGGAAGAAAAGATTCAACTGGTAATAGATAAGCTTAATGTGGGTTTTGAACAAATGACTGAAGAATCGAAAGTCAGTTTATTAACCGAAATTGAAGAGCTTGAAGTTATTTTGGAAAACAACAAAAGTGAATTTAATGAAAGCTTGAATTCGTACCTAACAGTTATAAATGAACTGAAAAGGAGGTTTTTCGATCTTCAGGAATTAGAAAACAAACTCTCTGAGAGTGAACGAGAAAGGTTAAAAGAAAAAAGAATCTACCAACAGCGATTGATTTTGACCATTGCGATTGCCTTAGTATTCGCCCTATTAATTATTCTGCTATTCTACTTTCGTTCCAAATTGAAAAAGCAGCAAAAGGAATTGATCGAGGCTAATAAAGTGGTTAAACTAACCAATGAAAATTTAGAGAATATAGTGATGGAGCGTACTTATCTATTAAATAAGACATTCAATGAGCTTGATACGGTCTTGTACAAGGCTTCGCACGATTTAAGAGCTCCACTTAGTTCAATTGCTGGGATAAGTGACTTGATTAGCCGGGAGACCAAGAATAAAGAGTTGACAGGACTTTTGGTGAAGACTAATAAGCGTATGGATAAATTGCTAAAGAAATTAAGTACCATTAGTGAAATCCATCAGCCTGGTGATTTTGAGGAAATTGATGTTGCTGCCATCTGTGATGATTGTATTTCTTCTTTTAATTCCATTATTGTAGATAGAAAAATCGAATTTAAAGCAAATATAAAAGTAGAAAACAAGCTGCTTACTATTTCTAAATTAGTAGAGGTAATAATTTATCATTTGCTGGAAAACGCATTCTTCTTCTGTTGGATCAATAATATTAAAATAGCAAGTGTAGAATTGGACGTTGTTGAAAAGGATGACAAAATTGAAATTAGTATTACTGATAATGGAATTGGTATAGAAAAGAATATTCAGCATAAAATTTTTGAAATGTTCTACGTTGGAAGCGAGTTGTCAAATGGTAATGGCTTAGGTCTTTATATAGTTCAAAAATCAGTTGACTTATTAAATGGTGTAATTACAGTTTCCTCAGAAGAAACGGGTAAAACTATATTTAGAGTAGAATTACCTATTGACGGGCAAGGAAGCAATACTTTAGAATTTTTAAGTAGTCTTAAAGCATAATGACCTTTGAACTTTTATCACTTCTTAAGATATAGTAGCTGTTCACATCTGACCCTGAATAATACGTGTTTCTTAATAAATTCAATTATTCGATCTGATTAGTGAAGATATACTACTAATTTAGATTTTTAAATTGATGATTTTAACAATATGTTTGAAGGTTCTGATTTCCCGAAATCACTAGAAGAAGATTTGTTTGAAGCTTGGTTGGAGGCAGGTAGGGCTAGTAAAATTGGATACAAATATCTTCTGATTATCTGGGATAATTATGATGATGATTATCAACCGCTTTATGTAGAGGAAAGGGAAAGTATCAAAAAATATGAACGGTATGAGAGCTCAACGGGAAGAGAATCTTTAGTGGCTGCTTATGATTTGTATTCTGAAAGCCGAATTGGATAAAAAAGTATGCCTATTAAAAATCAATTCGATCTAATTATAGTAGGGGCAGGTCCAGCAGGTTTTGCTTGCGCCTATCAACTTCGGAGTCAAGATTTAAAGATTGCCATTATCGATCAGGCCAGTTTTCCAAGGGATAAAATCTGTGGTGACGCTCTTAGTGCAGATGTAGTCAACCAATTATATCGAATGGACCCACTGCTAGGAGAAAAGTTTGAAGGCTTTGCCAAGAAAATTGATTCAAATGGCGTGAGATTTGTAGCCCCCAACCACTCCTTTTTGGATATTAATTATCAGAACCCCAATCATGGAAAAGCGGCAGGTTATATCAGCAAACGCATTGATTTCGACTATTTTTTATTTAAAGAGATACAGAATCAGGCTAATGTTGAAGTGTTTCTAGAGGAAAAAGTAATTGATATTGAAACAGAGTCCCGTCTAGTTAATTTGCAGACGAATAAAAGAGCTTTCTCAGCTCAAATGATTGTAGGAGCAGATGGGGCACATTCTATAGTCAATAAGAAATTAGGTAACATCAAGATAGAAAGAGATCATTATTGCGCGGGAATCAGACAATATTACGAAGGTGTTAGTGGATTTAATCGTGATCAGGCTATTGAATTGCACTTTTACAAAGAATTATTACCCGGTTACTTTTGGATTTTCCCCTTGCCCAATGGACAGGCAAATGTAGGCCTTGGAATGCTTTCCAGTGAGGTAAGTAAAAGGAAACTCAATTTGAAAACAGAACTAGATGAACTTATTAAATCGAAACCAGATTTAAAGCAGCGTTTTCACAATGCTACTGCCCTTGAAAAACCACAAGGTTTTGGCTTGCCTATAGGTTCCAAGAAACGACCGATTTCAGGAGACCGTTTTTTATTATTGGGTGATGCCGCAAGCCTCATTGACCCCTTTACAGGAGAAGGGATCGGCAATGCACTACGTAGTGGAAGAATTGCTGCAGATCACATTGTCAAAGCATTTGAAGATCAGATTTTTAATGCAACATTTCACAAGCAGTATGATCAAATGATTTATTCTAAAATGTGGAATGAACTCCGCATTAGTAGACAACTCCAAAAACTATTGAAGTATCCCAAGCTCTTTAATTTTGTGGTCAAAAAAGCTAATCATAATTCTTCAGTCAGAACACTCTTAACTTCAATGTTGGACAATGTGGATTTGAAAAAGGAGTTGGTGAAGCCGAGGTTCTACCTAAAGCTTTTGTTTGGAGATATTAGATAGAAAAGCGCTATACAATACAGAAATTTTGAACAGCGGAATAGCTTTAAACCTCATAAACATATTTATTCAATCAATTAGTATAATAGAACATTTCAATTACCTATTAAATAGGTTTTTATCATTCATCATCTGGAAACCTATTCCCCTTATTAGTTATACATTGTTTGTTGAAATATTAACTAAGTATTTCCTTTTTCCTTATGAATTATCTATTTTTATTAGAAATAGGTAGGCAATCTGTGTCAACAATGGGTGAACAAAACGTAAACTTAGATTTAAATAATGCTCTTCGAACTTCATTTATAGAACATTTGCTCACCGATATCAAGTCGCTTGAGAAAATGCTTGATCAAGGCCTAATTGAAGATGATATTACAAGGATAGGAGCAGAGCAAGAGTTTTGCCTTGTTAATAAAAACTGGCGGCCTTCCCAAAAGGCAGTAGAAATTCTGGAAGCTATCAATGATCCTCATTTTACCACGGAGTTGGCACGTTACAACCTTGAAATAAATCTTGATCCAATCAAATTAGAGGGCAAATGCTTTAGCGAGTATGAAAAAAGCCTCGATCTCTTACTAAAAAAAGCAGCAGTTTCAGCAGAAGAGAAAGAAAATCGAGTGATTTTGGCTGGTATATTACCTACTATTTCAAAGAATGAGTTAGGAATGGATTTCATGACTCCTAGCCCCCGGTATTACGCTCTTAATGATACCATAAAGGCACATCGTGGTAAAGATATTGATCTACGAATCAGAGGGATTGACCAATTATCGATCATACACGATTCTGTGCTATTTGAAGCATGTAACACTAGCTTTCAAATGCACTTACAAATTGCACCTGACGACTTTATATCCAGCTACAACTGGGCACAAGCAATTTCAGGACCTTTGTTAAGCATATGCTGTAATTCACCTTTGCTTCTAGGTCGTGAATTGTGGAGTGAAACCCGTATTGCGCTTTTTCAGCAAAGTATTGACACCAGAAGCTCATCTTTTGCCCTCAAAGATCAAAGAGCAAGAGTTACTTTTGGAAATGCATGGGTATCAGGATCTATTGCAGAAATATTTAAGGATGACATTGCTCGATATAAACTACTAATCGCCAGAGAAATTGAGCAAAACTCTTCGGAGGAATTAGCCAAAGGGAACACTCCTAAGCTTCAGGCGCTCAATTTACATAATGGTACCATTTATCACTGGAATAGGTGTTGCTATGGAGTAGGAAACGGCAAAGCGCATGTCAGAATAGAAAATAGATATATACCAGCCGGTCCAACAGTAAAAGATGAAATAGCAAATTTTGCCTTTTGGATCGGTATGATGATGGGGAGACCGAAAGAATTTGATGATATGGCGGCTGTGATGGAATTCAGAGATGCGAAATCAAACTTTATTAAGGCCGCACGTACTGGTAAAGAATCTGTATTGCGATGGAAAGGAGAGCAATATTCTGCTAGAGACCTCATCACCAAAGAGCTTTTACCAATAGCTTATAAGGGGTTAGAACGTGCAAAAATAGCGAAGGAGGATATTGAGTATTATTTAGGAATTATTGAGGAGCGAGTGGCCAAAGAAACTGCTTCTCGATGGTGTATCCGTAATTATCGAAAGTTAAAGGAGAAACATAAGAAAGATGACGCACTACTCATGCTGACGAAAGCAATGCATGCCAACCAGAAGATAGGTCATGTATCTCATGAATGGCCAGAGGTGGACCCTTGTTTGGAAGCACATGAGGCTGCTTATATGGCTGCACATATTATGAGTACAGAGCTTTTTACAGTTACCGAAAATGATCTTGCCGATTTGGCCACAAGTGTCATGCTGTGGAAAAACATTCATCATCTTCCTGTGGAAAATAAAAAAGGAGAATTATGTGGCTTACTTACTTGGTCACATCTCGAAAAATATAGAAAAGACGTAGGCAATACCGAAGGTTTGCCCGTTTCGGAAATTATGACTAAGGATATCATTACCGTAAGACCAGAAACTACGATAGATAGCACACTGAAGATCATGAAGAAAAATAGCATTGGTTGTGTTCCCGTTACCCATGACCAGCACATGGTCGGAATTATTACTATTGATGATATACTACCCTATGATAATGAGAAAAGTGTACAGTAAAGCACTTGAGCAAACCATAGAGATCGATCGTTTTATAGGTAAAATCAGATCAACCAGTGAGGGGCCTTCCGTGATTTTTATAGGAGGGATACACGGCAATGAGCCTGCTGGAGTCCTAGCCTTAGATCGCATGATGTCTTTTTTACAAAGCAAGAACATTCCTCTAAATGGAAATCTTTATGCTCTCGCGGGAAGTCTATGGGCTCTAGAGAATGGGGAAAGATACCATAAGCATGATCTGAATCGATTATGGACGAAGGATAGATTGCTTCAAATACAAGAAGGAGAAATAGCGATTGAAGATCAAGACACTATCGAACAGATCGAATTATATGAATGTATTAAGAACATTATAGCTCAGGATGAGGGCCCATTTTATTTTATTGATCTTCATACCACTTCCTGCGAAACCAGTCCGTTCATCGTAATGAACGATAGCTTGTTGAATAGACGATTCACTAGTCTATATCCATTGCCTTCTATACTGGGAATTGAAGAATACCTTGAAGGACCTGTACTTAGCTATATTAATGAATTAGGTTATGTGGCTTTTGGTTTTGAAGCAGGCCAACATGACGATGAAGCCTCAATTGACTTTCATTATGCTTTTTGCATGTTATCACTGCAGTTTACAGGCCTTATAGAAAAAAAGGCTATTGATATAAATGATTATTACGATAAGCTTTTAAGTAGTAGTGTAGTTAAGAGAGATTTCTTTGAGATTTTGTACAGATATGAAATCAATCCGGGTGAAGATTTTAAAATGTTGCCAGGATTTGTCAATTTCGAAGCAATCAAAAAGGGACAAAAACTAGCTATAAGCGATAATCAGTCAGTCTTAGCTGAAACCAGATCTAGAATATTTATGCCATTGTATCAGGCTAAGGGCTCCGAAGGCTTCTTTGCTATAAAAAAAGTGTCACTCTTTGCCCTTAAACTATCAGCAGTTTTACGAAATATAGGCCTGGATAGGCTATTGGGTTACCTACCGGGAGTATCCTATGAAAAGCAGTCCACATTAAGGGTAAATAGAAAAATTGCTCGATTTTTCACGAAAGACTTCTTTCATCTACTGGGCTATAGGAGTAAGGTGCTGGATCAAGATCATTACTTGATGAGTAATAGAGAAGCCGCTTCTCGCACAGATGAATATGAACTAGAAACTTGGTTCAAATAGACTTTGGTTTCCGGAGTTTACATACCAGCTTACATAACTTCTGCATTAACCGATGAATTTTTGAGGAGATTTTATGATTTGTAAGTAGGATTTCAAATCATCAATTGTTCAATTACTGTCTTTTATCCTCATTTTTCATTTTACTGACATAGATCATGTTTTTTGCAAATCAATGTCAGCGCATATCAAAAATTAATTCATGAACTTTACTTCATATTTAATTGAAAACCCTCTAAATCGACATATCATGAAAAAGCTATTAATATTAGGAGCAGGCACAGCGGGCACGATGATGCTCAATAAGCTTGATAAAAGAATAGATAAAAAGGAATGGGAAATTACCATTATCGACAAAGATGATACTCATTATTATCAGCCAGGATTCTTGTTCATTCCTTTCGGTATCTACAAACCATCTGATGTAGTGAAAAGCAGAAAAGAGTTTTTTCCAAGAGGGACTAACTTTATTATGGATGAGGTAGAAAAGATAGAAGCCAATAAAAATGAAGTCTTACTTAAAAGTGGGAACAAATTAGATTACGATGTGCTAGTTGTAGCAACAGGTACAACTCCAGTTCCTAGTGAAACAGAAGGTCTAGAAGGCGAGCTTTGGTACAAAGATATATTTGATTTTTACACTTTTGAAGGCACCACACTATTGGCGAAAAAGCTGCGCGATTGGAAAGGTGGTAAATTAGTTATCAATCTAGCCGAGACTCTTATTAAATGCCCGGTAGCTCCTCTAGAATTTGCCTTCCTTGCAGATGCATACTTCACCGAGAAGGGAATGCGAGACAAAGTGGATATTCAATATGTAACGCCACTTTCTGGCGCATTCACAAAACCAATAGCTACTAAAATGTTGAGTCAGCTTATGGAAGAGAAGAATATTCATGTGGTGCCTGATTTCTATCTAGAGCATGTTGACAATGAGAATAAGAAGATCGTTTCTTACGATGGACAAGAAGTAGAATTTGACTTATTGGTTAGTGTCCCAACAAATATGGGTTCTGATATGGTAGAAAACAGCAATATGAGCGATGAAGATGATTTGAACTTTATCCCCACTAACAAGCAAACTCTACAACACAAAGAGCATGAAAACATCTTTGTGATTGGAGATGCAACCAACTTGCCAACCTCTAAGGCTGGCTCTGTTGCACACTTCGAAGGGGAGATTCTGATAGAGAATATCATGAGTTTCATTAAAGGTGAGCCATTGGAAGCCAAGTTTGACGGGCATGCGAATTGTTTTATTGAAACCGGCTTTGGCAAAGCAGCATTAATTGATTTCAATTATACTACTGAGCCTTTACCAGGACAATTCCCACTACCGATTTTAGGTCCTATGGGTTTATTAAAAGAAACCAGAATCAACCATATGGGTAAGCTAGCATTTAAGTGGATATACTGGCATATGCTGTTAACAGGCAAGAGTTTACCAGTAAGCACTAATATGAGTATGACGGGTAAGAAAGCACCTAAGCCAGAAATGGAAAAGCCTCCGGTAGAAAACAAAAAAGAAAAAGTTGAAAAAGAAGAAGTTATATTATAATCAAACATCATAACCATGGACACAATAACAATTAACAACGAAGCAATTAAAGTAAATGAAGAAGGCTATTTCACTGATCCTTCCCAGTGGAATGAGGATATAGCAAAAGAAATGGCCAAGCAGGAAAATATAGAGCTAACAGACAGACATTTTGAAGTTCTTAATTTCTTGAGAACTAAGTATGCGGAGGAAGTTCCACTTTCTATCCGTAAAGTCGGGAAATCCGGCATCGTGGACATCAAGGAATTCTATAAACTTTTCCCAGGTGGACCATTAAAAATATCTAGTAAGATAGCGGGAATACCGAAGCCTGTAAGTTGTGTTTAATCCTTTAAAGAAGAAATCATGGAAGAAATTAAAGAAATGACCACAGAAAAAGTGGTTGCAAAAGAGAAAAAAGAAGTAAAGAAGATAATGGTCATCTGTGCTAGAGGCACATTAGAGGATGTTTATGCAGCACTTATCATGGCGAATGGTGCCTTAGCAGAAGGAAAAGAAGCTAAAATGTTTTTTACTTTCTTTGGACTAGATGCCATTACCAAGAAGAAAGCGGATCACCTCCACACAGCAACAGTAGGTAACCCCGCTTTTATGAGAGGAATGCCTACTATGATAGGAGGATTACCCGGCTTTGAGGCTTTGGCTTCTAGCATGATGAAGAAGGAAATGGATAAGTTGGATATTCCCCCAGTAAGCGAATTTTTCGAAATGATTGAAGCAGGTGGTGGTGAGATATTTGCTTGTAAATTAGCGGCTGATATGTTTCATCTTAAGAAGGAGGACATGATTCCGGAAGTGAAAGACATCATTACTGTGGGACAAATGTATGAATTAGCGGAAGGGGAAGGAACGCATATGGTGTTTATTTGAGAATTTTAAATTACTAATCACTTAATGAAGTATTAAATTAATATTAGATGTCTTGTCGCAATGAAAAGGGAAAGAAAATACTTTCCCTTTTTTTTATTGAAGATTTTCAAGTATCCATTCTAGATTTTGGCTACTTCAAGCTTATGTACTGAAGTGTAGTGGTGTATTTCTAATTGGACAATTTCATGCAGCCGGACTACAATTTGTCTAGTAGCCTCTCGATACAAATCATCCATTTTCGTGATTTATGTCATAATATGAGTCAATTCCTATTCGTAAATTTATTTGTATAACAAAATCCGACTAATATGGAACCGATGACTAAAACCCTCCTAGAAACAGCTAATGAGCTATTATCTAGAGCCAATAATGAGTTATGCAAACCTGAAGAAGACGTAGTACATTACAGCGTTTGTCAGAATGCATATGAAGCTATCGTAAATTATTTAGGAAGTTTCCTTTTAGATAATGATGTTGAGTTTGAAAAAACTTCAAATGTTGAGGATCTGCTGTCAAGCTGTAGGTCAATTGACAAAAGATTCAATGAGCTAAACCTTGTACCTCTTTATAATCCTACAAAGGGTCAAGACACTTGGATGAGCCTAAATACTGCCAACAGCTTTATGGCAATGGCTGAAAATACACGCAAAGTGGTTCGCGAGGCCTAAATCAACTTTAAATAACACTGCTATGAGCAAAAGTATCAAACCCAAATATCCCGGAATATCTGCAGCTATGGATGGAAATACTGCTGCTATCATGTGTGAAAGAGAATCTTCAGATGCTGCTGGAGCGTATCCCATTACGCCATCAACGCAGATGGGAGAGTATTGGGCAGAAGAAGCTGCTAAGGGACACCTCAATATTTCTAATAAGCCTCTAATATTCATTGAGCCTGAAGGCGAACATGCAGCCGCAGCCGTTACAGCTGGTTTGTCGATGACCGGCCAACGGGCTGCAAATTTCTCATCAGGGCAGGGGATAGCCTATATGCACGAGTCCTTGTATGCTGCAGTGGGTAAAAGGCTAACCTATGTGTTAAATATTGGTGCACGAGCCATGACCAAATCAACCCTCAATGTGCATGCCGGACATGATGATTATCATGCAGTAGATGACACCGGATTTTTCCAGCTTTTTGCTAAAAATGCTCAGCACGTAGCAGATTTAAATGTAATTGCCCACCGGGTGGCAGAGTTGGCACTTACACCTGGAATTATAGCCCAAGATGGGTTTTTGACCACGCACTTAATAGAAAGTCTGTTAATTCCAGAACGAGAGCTAATCAATGAGTTTTTGGGTAGGCCGGATGATATGATCGACACGCCAACTCCAGCCCAAAAAATTATTTTTGGAGATCAGCGCAGGCGCATTCCTGAGCTGTGGGATGTAGACAATCCCGTGATGGCTGGAATTGTGCAAAATCAGGATTCTTATATGCAAAGTGTGGCTGCACAACGACCTTTCTTTTTTGATCATATTAAAGAGTTGACGGACCTTGCTTTTAAGGAATATGGGGAATTAACCGGTCGCAATTACAAACGGGTGATGTCCTATAAAGCTGAAGATGCTGATTACCTTATCTTAGGCCAAGGTAGTGTTATACCAAGCGCTGAAGTAGTAGTGGATTATCTTAGAACTACTCGAAAGCTCAAAGTAGGGGTAGTGGATTTAGTGATGTTTCGTCCATTCCCAGCTGACCATTTATCAAAAATTCTAAAAGGTAAAAAAGGAGTAGTGGTTCTGGAAAGACTGGATCAACCATTAGCAGAGGACTTACCCATTGCCCGTGAACTTCGGGCCGTTATGTCAAAATGCCTTGAAAATGGACTTTCCAAAACTGATAAGTCTTATCCGGAAATCGAATCCTATCAGCCAAAGGATGTACCTAGAATCTATTCCGGATCTTTTGGAATGGGTAGCCGTGATTTGCAGGCCGAAGGCATCATTGGTGCTGTTGAAAATATGCTGCCTGATGGTAAGCACAAAAAGTTATTCTATTTATCAATTGATTTTATTAGAGATAATGCCTTCACACCAAAGCAAAGAGCTTATCAGGAAACAATAGAAGCTGCCTACCCTAAAGTTAAAGAATTGGCAGTGCATGGTTCTGAGAGTCCGAATCTTATGCCAAAAGGAGCTACAACTGTCCGTTTTCATTCCGTTGGAGGCTGGGGCGCAATTACAACAGGTAAAAACTTGGCGATGACCCTTTATGACCTCCTGGGATATGACATAAAAGCAAATCCTAAATATGGTTCAGAGAAGAAAGGCCAACCAACTACTTATTACTTGGCAGCGGCACCTGAACCTATTCGCATGAACTGTGAATTCTACTTTGTTGATGTGGTTTTATCTCCTGATCCTAACGTATTTAAACATACTAATGCATTGGCAGGCTTGAAAGAGGGAGGCTGTTTCATCATTCAAAGCGATAAAGCAAATCAGGAAGAAGTGTGGGCTACTATTCCAAAGCAGTATCAAAAATTAATTGTGAAGAATAATATCCGGGTCTACTATATTGACGGTTTTAAAATCGCCAGAGAGGAAGCTTCAGATCCTGAGCTTCAGTTACGCATGCAGGGAATTGCCTTTCAAGGAGCCTTCTTTGCAGCCTCTCCATTAATGAAAACCGCTGGACTAAATGAAAAGGAATTATTGCAAGCCATTGAAGATCAACTTCAATCCAAATTTGGCGGTAAAGGCCAAAGGGTTGTGGATGATAATATGCGTGTAGTAAAACGTGGTTTTACAGAGGTTAATGAAGTTACGATTAAAGAGGTTCAAACAGCTTCTAATGGCTACGCTAATGGAACAGTAGGGATACCGATTCCACAGATGCTTAAGGAGATGCCACAAAGTGAATCCAACTTAAGTGACATCCATCGCTTTTGGGAGCAGACAGGTAACTTCTATGCCCAAGGAATGGGAAATGATAATATTACTGATCCCTTTATTGGCTTGAGCGTAATGCCGGCAGTTTCCTCAGTATTTCGTGATATGACTGGTATTCGTTTCGAGCATCCGGAGTGGATAGCCAATAATTGCACCGCATGTGGTAAATGTTATACAGTTTGTCCTGATACCGCTATACCTGGATTAGTTAGTGAACTAAAAGATGTGCTTGATACAGTGGTGAAGCGGGTGAAAAAGAACAATGAAGGTGTAAAGAATTTGCAGAAAGCTGTCCGCACAATGGAAGGTAAAGTAAGGACACTATTTAATTCATCAGGCAATGGTGCAACGGTTAATAATTACATTCAGGAGGCCATTGACCAGATGATTGAAGAGAATAAAGATCAGACTGATATGGTAAAAGAGCTGGGCTGGTTTAGAGAAGAGCTAGGCGATTTTCAATTTGCACTTACCAGACCATATTATGATCTACATGAGAAGAAATCACCCAATAGCGGAGGTCTATTTAGCATTACGATTAACCCCAACACTTGCAAGGGCTGCAACGAATGTATCCAGGTCTGCGAAGATGACGCATTACGACCTATTATTCAGACAGATGGCACGGTAGCAAAATTGAGAAAAGACTGGGACTTATGGACTGATCTGCCAACAACGCCAGAGAAATACAATCGCATTGATGATCTGGAAGAGAAAATTGGGCCATTGGAAACTTTGCTTTTAAACAAAGAAGCCTATATGAATTTCGCAAGTGGCGATGGAGCCTGCTTAGGATGTTCTGAAAAATCTGTAGTCCATTTATTTACAGCGACATTAGAGTCTCTAATGCAACCCCGCATTAAAAAACACATAGATTATTTAGATGGCCTCATTAAACAGATGGAAAAACACATCCAGGCTCGTTTAATAGAAAATGTCAATATAAATGACACAGATGCAATAGAAAGAATTCTCAAAGATACACATGATTCAGATTTAACCATGTCTGGCATTGCCGCCAAGTTGGAAGCTGAACGTGGAAGCAAACCAATTGACCAAGATTGGCTAAAGGAAACAACACATACACTTTCCCAATTAAAGCGACTGAAATGGAAATATACGGATGGAACCACAGGTAAAGGAAGATCTTCAATGGGTATGACGAATGCCACTGGATGTACTTCTGTTTGGGGTAGTACTTATCCTTATAATCCTTATCCTTTCCCTTGGGCTAATCACCTATTCCAAGATTCAACCTCTATGGCAATGGGTATTTTCGAAGGGCATATGGCTAAAATGGCGGAAGGATTTACCACTATCCGTAAAGCAGAACTGGAATTAAAAGGAAAATACCGTCCTGAAGAAGATAAAGACTTCTTTACCTATTTCAACTGGCATCAATTCACAGATGAGGAGTGGCTCTTATGCCCACCCGTGGTAGCTTTAGGAGGCGATGGGGCTATGTATGATATAGGTTTTCAAAATCTATCCCGTATGATGGCATCTGGTAAACCTATTAAAGTAATTGTGGTCGATACTCAGGTGTATTCAAATACCGGTGGACAAGCTTGTACTTCAGGCTTTATCGGACAGATTTCTGATATGGCACAATACGGAAAAGTATGGAAAGGAAAAGCTGAGCCGAGAAAAGAGATTGGCTTGGTCGCAATGGCACATAGAAATACATATGTCATGCAAGCTACTCTGGCTAATACAAGCCATATGATAGAAGGTTTTATTGATGGCTTGACTACACGAAGACCAGCATTATTTAACTTATACACTACTTGCCAACCAGAGCATGGTGTAGCAGATGATTTAGGGGTACATCAAGCAAAATTGGCGGTAGAGTCAAGAGCTTATCCAATATTTAAGTACAATCCTGAACTGGGGGTAAAAGTACAGGAGGCCTTAGATCTTACAGGCAACCCTGCTATGGATCAAGATTGGCCAACCTATGAGTTGAAGTATGAAGAAAATGGGATTCAAAAAACAATGGAGGTTCCTATGACCTTTGCCGATTTTGCCATAACCGAGGGACGTTTTAGAAAACATTTCAGGAATGTACCACGCAACTCTTGGAACGACAATATGATCTTGCTAACAGACTTCTTAGCGCTAGATGAAAGCGAAAGAGAGGATAAGTTCCCATTTATTTGGGCGGTTAACAGAACAGGCGAGTTGAGTAGAGTATTGGTGGCTAAACCAATAGTAGAATCATGTGAAGAACGAAGAGATTTCTGGATTCTGCTACGCGATCTTGCAAGCGTGAAGCAGGAAGACGGAACCGCTACTGATCTAGAAAGTAAAATAAGAGCAGAGGTAGTCGGTAAGATTACTCAAAAGCTGATGCAACTTGCAGGAGGAAACGGAACCTCAATACCGGCTACTGATCAGCTATTGAAGAAAACGGCTGCACAGCCTAGCAAGACTGAAAAGAATGAGAATTTGGAAGTTGCTGATAGTCCACAGCCAGAAACTGAAGCTAGCACATCAAAAGAAGCTACGTCTTCCCCTTGGATAGAAAGTGATGACTGCACTTCCTGTGATGAATGCATCAACATCAATTCTAAGATATTCGCTTATAACGAAGACAAGCAGGCTTATATCAAAGATCCTAAGGGAGGACCGTACCAAGATCTGGTGACTGCAGCTGAAAAATGTACTGCGCAGGTGATTCATCCTGGATTACCAGCCGATCCCAATGCTAAGGATATGGAAAAATGGATAAAAAGAGGAGAGAAATTTAATTAATCCCTTATGAGAACAGCTAAACAGACTTTCAAGCACGGAATACATCCTCCTGAAAATAAGGAGGAAACGAATGGATTACCTATTCGACAGTTTTCCTTTGCGCCTTTGATTATTCTGCCTTTGGCTCAGCATATAGGAGCTCCATCTAAATTGGTGATCAGAGAAGGACAGGAGGTCGTTAGAGGACAGATCTTGGCAGAATCAGATGGATATCTATCTGTTCCGTTGCATGCCCCTGTAAGTGGCTTGGTGAAGAGAATTAGTAATGTCCCAACTATTTCAGGCAAGATGACCACTGGCATATATTTGGAACCATTTCCATCTTCCACACAAGAGATTTTAGATGGAGAACCAATTAACCTAGATGCTGCATCCCCAGATGATATTCTGATGGGAATTCAGCAGGCTGGAATTGTAGGCTTGGGAGGGGCCGCATTTCCGACCCATGCTAAATTAAAAATTCCTGATGGAAAACATTGCGATACTTTGATTATTAATGGCATTGAATGTGAACCTTATCTGACCACTGATCATCGGGTAATGCTTGAGCAATCAGATGATATATTCTTAGGAATCAAATACTTAATGAAAGCTACCGCTGCAAAACGCACTATCATCGGAATTGAAGCGAATAAGCAAGATGCAGCGGATTTGCTCCAAGAACGACTTCCAAAAAATGAAGCAATATCAGTAGAAGTGGTGCCTGTCAAATATCCTCAAGGAGCAGAGAAAATGCTAATTACTTCTCTTTTAGGTAAAGAAGTGCCTTCAAGAGGCTTACCAATTGATGTGAATGCGGTAGTGGTAAATGTGGCCACTACAGCGGAAATTGGACGATTACTGCCTCATGGTAGAGGAATACAAGAACGTGTAATCACCATTACAGGACCTGGGGTTAAGAAAAAAGGAAACTATTTGATTCCCATTGGAACTCCACTTCGATATGTATTGGAGCAGGTCGGAGTGGACGAATCTGTCAGTGAAGTCTATATGGGCGGACCCATGATGGGAGTTGCTGTGGCTAATCTGGATATTTCAATAGTGAAGGGAACTTCCGGTGTAGTAGTCTTTAACAAAGAGCAAATTGAGCAAGCACCTCAAGTTTACCCGTGTATCAAATGTGGCGCCTGTGTAGATGCATGCCCACTTTCATTAAACCCTTCGAAGTTAGGTATTCTCGCAAAATTCGAATCCTATGAAAAAATGGCTGAGGAATATCATTTGATGGATTGCTTTGAATGTGGTTCCTGCTCGTATGTGTGCCCTTCTCATATTCCATTAGTGCAATACTTCCGACTATCAAAATCTATTATACGAAAAAGAAAAGTAGCCTGATGAAAAAGCAAACACTCCATATTAGTACATCACCTCACCTGACACAAGGCACTAGTGTAGAGGTGATTATGCGAAATGTTGTTATTGCATTGATGCCTGCTGCTTTGTTTTCGATCTACGCTTTTGGATGGAATGCTGCTTTGGTTCTGATTACGGCAGTTGTTTCGTGTCTAATAACAGAGCATGTATTATGCCGACTCGCCAATAAAAGAAGCACTGTTTCTGATTGGTCTGCCATTATCACCGGATTGCTTTTGGGCTTAACATTACCACCTATTTTCCCGCTTTGGATGACATTTTTGGGTGGTGTCTTTGGCATAGGTATGGGTAAGTTTCTTTTTGGCGGTTTAGGATACAATGTATTTAACCCGGCCTTAGTAGGAAGGGCAGTGTTGCAAGGGGCGTTTCCGGTTGCCATCACCACTTGGTTCGCTAGCTTTTCTGCGGACCGATTTACCACACTTCATTCTGCAGTCTTGGCAGTCCCTTTTATGGAACCTGTTATTGATGGAACTTCTGGTGCGACACCACTTTCAGCATTCAAGTTTGATGGAATCACTACTGAAGCAAGCGATTTAGCATTAGGTTTAGTGAGCGGATCAACAGGAGAAACATCTTCTGTATTTATCCTTCTGGGAGGATTGTATTTGGTATGGCGCAATTTCATGAACTGGAGAATACCAGTTTCCATACTCGCTACCGTATTCGTGTTCAGTGGCATCCTTTATTGGGTTGACCCTGTAGAATACCCTTCTCCATTATTCATGCTTTTTTCTGGTGGCTTAATGTTGGGAGCGGTTTTTATGGCTACCGATATGGTTGCTTCCCCTATAACTAGTTGGGGAGTAATGATTTACGGAATTATCATTGGAGCTTTGGTTGTGATTATACGGCTGTGGGGTGGATTACCGGAAGGCGTGATGTACGCCATTCTGTTAGCTAATGCCATCTCACCTCATATAGATAGATTAGTTCGATATAGAGTTTACGGTACTTCATTAAAAACCTCATGAAAGAGCAAGAGACCATAGCGCCCAACAGTTTCAAAATGATCAGAGCTATGGCTGGAATCGGTATTTTGTGCGGTCTCCTGATCGTATTTACCTATGAAGGCACAAAGCCTCGTATCGAAAACTTAAGAGCAGAAGCCTTAAAAGAAGCTATTTTCAAAGTTATTCCAGGAAGTACTCAAATGCAGCCCTATGTTTATCAAGATAATACATTCAAAGCAGGAGATAAGTCTGATAAAGATGTGGTTTACGCTGGCTATGACGATAGCGGTGTTTTCAAAGGACTAGCCATCGTTGCAGCGGGACAGGGATATGCAGATGTTATTCGAATCATATATGGGTATAACATTGATCAACAGGAGGTTATAGGGTTTTATGTATTAGAAAGTAAGGAGACGCCTGGCCTTGGTGATAAGATCGAAAAAGATCCTGATTTCCTCAACAACTTCACTGATCTCGATGTCTCCTTAAACGAGGATAAAGATGGCCTTAAGAATAAAGTGACCACCGTAAAAAGTGGCTCTAAAGTAAATGAATATGAAATTGATGGAATTACAGGGGCTACCATTTCCTCTCGAGCTATAGGAGATATCATAGCAAGCAGTGCAGAAAAGTGGATGCCAATTATTCATAAAAATAGGAGTATTTTTAAAAATATCGATAATGAGTAATAATCAAAACCATAACGAAAGCTTAAAAACTGTCCCCACTTCCACTGATGAGTTCATTAAAGGCTTATGGAGGGAAAATCCGGTTTTTGTACAAGTATTGGGAATGTGCCCGGTTTTAGCGGTTTCCAATACAGCAGAAAATGCGCTCGCCATGGGAGTAGCCACGGCATTTGTATTGCTGATGTCCAATATTCTGGTATCCATGCTCCGAAATTTCATCCCTAAGGAAGTAAGAATCGCTTCTTACATTCTTATCATCGCCACATTTGTCACCATTACAGATTATGTCATTCAAGCGATTAGTGTGGATTTGCATAAAAGCCTGGGGGCATTTATCTCACTAATTGTAGTGAACTGCTTAATATTAAGCAGGGCAGAAGCCTTTGCTTCAAAAAACACCGTAGGAAAGTCCATCATGGATGCACTGGGAATGGGTATTGGATTTATTATAGCACTGTTTAGCCTTGGAGTGGTACGGGAGATATTGGGAAACGGGGCGTTTTTTGGATTTAGCTTGTTTCCTGATGGTTTTCAGGAATGGGTAATTATGATCCTTCCGGCTGGAGGTTTTTTTACACTAGCCGCTTGGTTATTGGTTTTCAATTTGATTAAACAAAAAAGAGCTCAATCATGAATCAGGAATCATATAGTCAGATATTCATCAGTGCCTGCTTAGTGAACAACTTCGTGTTAGCTTACTTCCTGGGCATCTGCCCATTCCTTGGTGTTTCAGGTAAAATCGAAACCTCCAGTAAAATGGGGGCGGCCGTCACATTTGTAATGTTAATCAGTTCGATCTGTGCCTATGGAATTCATGCATTATTAGTGGCCATAAATGCTCCATTTCTTCAATTGATCAGCTATATCGTGGTGATTGCTTCCACAGTGCAGTTGGTGGAAATGTTTGTTAAGAAAATGAGCCCGGCACTTTTTAAGGCATTGGGTATTTTCTTGCCCTTAATCACCACTAATTGTGCAATTCTGGCGGTTGCCTTGTTCCAAACGAACAAAGGATATGATTTTTTTCAAAGTATAGTCTACGCCTTGGGTGCCGGAGCAGGTTTTACATTGGCTTTACTTTTAATCTCAGGACTTAGAGAGCAGCTTGAATTAGCTGAAGTTCCCACTGCAATTAAAGGGACAGTATTGACTTTGATAGTTGCTGGAATATTATCGCTGGCTTTTATGGGATTTTCAGGTTTAGGAAGTAATTGAGTAAGAATTATGTTAAAATATTTAATAGGAATAATAGGAATTACAGGCTTAATGATCCTTTGGGTCATTATTCAGAACCTGTGGCGAAGGACCTTTTCTGATCAGCAAAAGGATGAAGATGTGTTAGCTGGCAGATCAACTTGTGGAAGTTGTGGTTGCGGTACCATTTGTAAGAATAAAAAAGTAGAATTAAAGAATTAAAACGATAAGGCCATGGCACATTTATCAGATTACGACACTAGAAAGCAATATTTCGCAATTGTTAAAAAGACGCGAAGGCTAAGTCCGGAAGGTAGTGAGGAAGTACGAGAATTAGTGCTTGAAGTGAAAGATCCAGAGTTTGCTTGTGAAATCGATCAAAGCTTTGGTGTTTTGGTGAAATCTAATGACGACTTTGGGAATACAGATCATCTTCGCCTCTATAGCGTTGCAGACCTTCCAAAAAGGACTAAAAACCATACTACGATAACTATGTTGGTGAAGCGCTGCTCTTATGTCGATGCTTTCAGTGGTGAGCTTTATGATGGAATTGTCTCTAACTATTTATGCGATAGGAAAGCGGGCGATAAAATCACGATCACAGGACCTTATGAACTGCCATTTAAAATACCGGAAGACAGAAGTGCAAACCTAATTCTAATAGGAATGGGAACGGGCATTGCCCCATTTAGAGCCTTCATAAAGCATATTTATAATAATATTGAAGATTGGACTGGCAGGATTCTTCTCTTTTACGGGGCAAAAACAGGCCTAGAGCTATTGTATCAAAATGAAAAGGATGATGATCTCACTAATTATTATAGCGAAGATACATTTAAGGCCATTCACGCCTATAGTCCTCGGCCACTTTGGAACGATACGGTTGTCCTTGACCAATCAATAGAAGAGCGTGCCGAGGAGATTGTTGATATGTTATCAGTGCTGAATACCCATATCTATGTTGCCGGTCATGCTAAAGTGAAAGAAGGTCTAGATAAAGCATTTTCTGAAATTATGGGTTCAGAGGAAAAATGGCAAACTCGAAAAGCGGAGCTCATCGCAGGGAAAAAGTGGGTTGAATTAGTTTATTAAAGCATATTATATGACTGTCATCATTGCAATACTCGCATTAGGGGGATTGACATTAGTATTGTCAATCATGTTGGTAATTGCCAACAAGAAACTCTATGTCTATGAAGATCCACGCATTGATGTAGTAGAAGATATGTTGCCGCATGCTAATTGTGGTGCTTGTGGATTTCCCGGTTGTCGACCTTTTGCTGAAGCCTTAGTTGCTGGCGAAGTATTACCCGGAAAATGTACGGTCAGCTCAGATGAGGGAAGAACCGAGATTGGAAATTATCTAGGCGTATCAGTGGGAGCAGAAGAAAAACAAGTGGCTCGTCTTGCCTGTGCAGGCGGGACAAATGTTGCCAGAAACAAAGCGGAATATGAAGGCTTTCAAAATTGCCAAGCGGCCGCGCTAGTATCAGGAGGTGGAAAAGGATGTTTCTGGGGCTGCTTGGGCTTTGGCGACTGCATGAATGTTTGTGATTTTGATGCCATTCATATGGATGAACATGGCTTACCCGTGGTGGATGTAGACAAATGCACGGCATGCGGAGATTGCGTAGAAGTTTGTCCTAAAGACTTATTTTCAATAGAGCCGGTGAGCCACCAGCTTTGGGTGGCATGTAAAAACCTTGAAAAAGGGGATGAAGTGATGGAGGAATGTCAGGTAGCTTGTACTGCATGTGGACGCTGTGCCATGGATGCTCCCGGAGACCTGATTACGATGGAATATAACCTTCCTGTGGTTAATTATTCTATTGCAGAACAAACCCCATTACCTATACAAAGATGCCCAACGGGTGCTATTGTCTGGCTAGATAAGAAAGCAGGGGCTATCAAAGGCAAAGAAAGTAAGAAGATCGTGAGAAAAGGGGAGCGAAATATGGGCTATTCATAATTGCGTAAAGCTTTTCAGTTGTCAGCAGGAATCAGAAAAGATAGAATCCGTGACACAAGATAGTTTAAACAGGAAGAGTTGATATAGATCCTTCTTTCATATGATCTACATCAGGGAAAAGTAGTATAAAATTATCTTAATTGATTAATGATAAAGTAGAAATCATGAGCAATAATTCTGAAACCATAAAGTCTGAGCCAGTCAAAATTGAAAGGAAGCAAATCAGAGAGGCTGTCGTTGAAATAGTCAGTGATTCAGGTGAAGGGGCACAAAAATGTGGTCAAAGCCTTGGAACGATCTCGGCAAAAATGGGCAATGGCGTATGGACGGTAGAAATTATCCCTGCAGAAATACGCCCACCAGCTAGGTCAAAAGCAGGTGCTTCGGGGATAAGGGTAAGAATGGGCAGCAAGAAAGTCACCAATATGGGAGATCATGCCGATATGGTAGTGGCTTTAAATGAGCAGGTACTATACGGTAGAATAGATCAAAATGCGTATAAATCTGGCACATACCTACTCATTGAAAATAAATGGGCCACTGATACGGAAGAAACGAATGCAGCATATACAGAATCTATTCAGAAATTTAAAGCCCTTGGGTATATCATCCATGAAATCCCAATGGAAAAAGAATGCTTAAAACACGTAAGCGATCCTCGTAAAGGAAAGAATATGTGGGTGTTGGGCTTATTATGTAATATTTACGACCGCGATCTTAGTATTGCAGCTGAGCAGGTCAAAGCTATATTCAGTAAAAAGAGTGATGACATTATTCAAAGCAATATAGACTTATTGCATGCCGGATATGCATATGCAAATGATAAGCTGCCTATGCATTTTACTATACCAAGTAAAATAAGTAAGGAAGATTTTGTCGTGATGAATGGGAATGAGGCGGTTAGTTTAGGGGTAATGGCTGCTGGAATTGAAGTATGTTCAATGTATCCGATCACACCTGCCACTTCAGCGAGCCATGCCATGGCCGAAAAAATGGAATCAGCAGGAGGCCTCATACATCAAGCTGAAGATGAAATAGCAGCAATAGGTTTTGCGATTGGTGCTTCATACGCAGGTCAAACAGCTGTCACTATCACATCAGGTCCAGGGATAGCGCTAAAGACTGAATTTATAGGCTTGGCAGTTATGGCCGAGGTTCCACTGGTGATTGTGGATGTGCAGCGGGGAGGCCCCTCAACGGGCTTGCCTACCAAGGTAGAACAGGGCGATCTCTTAGCGGTATTATACGGAGCAGCAGGAGATGCACCTAAAATTGTTCTGGCCCCATCCACCATTGAAGAGTGTTTTCACTATATCATTTTAGCCAGAAAATTAGCAGAGTCATTCAGGACTCCTGTCTTTGTGTTGACCGATGCCAATCTAGCAACTGGCGTACAACCCTTTCCAAGACCCAAAATAAAATCGGCCTGGTTTCCAGATCCAATTGATCAAAGTAAATGGGAAGAAGGAGTGAAGGCCTACGATTGGGATCCAGATACTGGATTAAGCAAACGACCGATCCCGGGTCAAAAAGGAGGCATGTACACCCTAACAGGGCTTGCCCATGATGAAGAAAGTCATGTAGCTTACGATCCAGCTATCAACCAACGTGCAGCTGAAAGTAGAAGCCGAAAGTTGGCCGCCTTGCATAAAACGCTCAAGGAACCAAAGATACTGGGTGATAAATCAGGTGACTTATTGCTAGTGGGATGGGGTTCAACCAGAGGTGCAATTGAGGAAGCAGTGGAAAGGGCACGCGAGAGGGGGGCAAAGGTTAGTAGCCTCCATCTTCACTTTTTAAGTCCCATGGAACCAGGTCTGAAATCTATATTCAAGAATTTCAAAAAGGTAATGACGGTGGAAATTAACTATAGCGATACCATTGGCAATCCCTTGATAACAGAAGAGAACAGGCGTTATGCACAATTAGCCTGGTACCTGCGGGCACAAACGCTAACAGACATAGATTGCTTTAGCAATGTCTATGGTCAGCCCTTGAGCCCGATCCAAATATTGGAAATGCTTGAGAAGAAACTTGATTTAACTTTAACAGAATAAGACATGATTAGCTTACAGCCGGATTTTTGCGATATAGAAATACCAGAAAAAGAGAATTATAGCATCGAGGACTATTCAAGCAGCAAGGCGCGATGGTGTTCTGGTTGCGGTGCGCACACTATTTTACATTCCGTGCAAAAGCTTTGTACTGATGAACAATTACCACCCGAAAAAACGGTTTTTGTATCCGGAATAGGCTGTAGTAGCCGGTTTCCACATTATATGAAGACTTACGGCTTTCACGGACTTCATGGCAGAGCTTTTCCGGTAGCAAGTGGAGTGAAATTTCGAAGACCTGACTTGCATGTATTCGTGATCACTGGAGACGGGGATTGTTGTTCTATTGGTGCAGGGCATTGGGTACATGCGATCAGGTATAATATGAAAATGGTGGTATTGCTTTTTGATAATTCTATTTATGGACTGACTAAAAAGCAGACTTCTCCTACCAGTCCGCTGGGAACCCATACAAATACTCACCCGACAGGCTCGGTTCTTCCGCCTATAAACCCTATACAATCTACCTTAGGCTTAGCAAATGTCTCTTTTGTGGCGCAAACCGTTGATTGGAAACCTGCTCATCTGAACGCTACCCTTAAAAAGGCCTACGACCATCCTGGTTTGGCTTTCGTTCGAATAGTGCAAAGATGTCCGATTTGGATGCGAGAGAACTATGAGCCCACTGTTAAAGATCCCGATGCTATAACCGTTTTGAACCATGAGAATGGAATTGTATTGGAAGAGCAGGCATTGAAGAAATTCAGACATATTCAAGAGCATGACCCCTCAAATCTTGTGAAAGCAAGAGAAATAGCCGAATTGGTTAAGACCACTACACCTATAGGGCTTTTTTACCAGAATAAAGAAGGGACTAGATATGATGAATATGGTGCCCATAATCTGGGAGTTCCGGTTGAAGATCGGATTGATGCCATTAACTCACTCATGGATAGATATGCCATTTAAAAGCATGAATTATGGAAACTCCTAACAAGCTAACACCAGATACCTCTTCCTTTTATTGGAAGAAAGGTAATCCTGCTCCTGAATTGGAAATGCAATCTTTCTGGAAAAAATTAAGGCATTTTTATAGAACAGGAAAGCATTCTGACTCCCAGCAAAACCGCTGTTCTTCGGCCTTGCTGCATTTTTTGGATGATAAGCAATCAGCATATCCTTTTACAATGGAGGCAAATTCCAAAAAACTAGTGATCGAGCTGGAGGAAGAAACGCCTTTCTACTTTCTTGACTTTATGCTTTCAGAACTCCATCAAGAACATCGAAAAGCATTTAAAGGGCAATTAGCTTCACTTATTACAGGTTTAAATAAATTATTACGAATTGACGATAAAGACACTGTAGTTGAGACACTTAAAGGAGATTATGATTTTGCAAATGAGTTGATTGCTTTTGATCAAATGGCAGACATAATCCCAAAAGCTAAAGCAGAAGAGTTGTCCCAAGCGCGGTCATCTCGTCTGATCTCAGTAATTGGCACATTGAAAGAAGGACTGGAATTATTTGGTAAGCATGAAGGAATAGTGCTGCTTGAAAAGGAAGTTAAAAAGAGTCTGGAGAAAGCTCCGCTTTTTCAGAATACACTGCTAATTGAGACCAAAGACGATCTTTTTGAGCATGGTCAAAAGCTATTTCAGAAAGAGGTGAAATCTTTTACTTCCTTGATGAAAGCCTATCGAATAGCAAAACTGGAAATTGAGGGGGAATACCAAGAGGATATCCATAAAGACTATTTTGAAGACTTCAATTGGTATCGATTATTGGCTGAAGAGTTAAAGCTTTTTTATCCGATAGTAGTAGTTGTTAATCAGCCCTATGTGTTTGATCATCTAAGCTCTCTTTCAAGTCTAATGGCATCAAACAAACCCATAAAGGTGGTAGTATTAAACCATGAACATATTTCTACTCCCAAGCAAGAGCTACTTTGGGAAGATGCCTCTCATCAATTCAGACAAGAAGTTGCTGCATTGGCTATGGCGCATCGCAACGTGTATACCTTCCAAAGTAGTATGGCTGATCCTTCGAGCGTACACCAAGGATTAACGAATTGTTTCAAGTCCACAGCTCCAGGATTATGTCACCTATCTGTACCAATGCAGGATGTATCAGCTGAAATGAGTCAATACCTCGTGGCAAAAGCAGCAAATGCGAGCCGTTACTTTCCTGCTATCCAATATGACCCTGCAAAAGGTAGTAAATGGGGAGGAAGGTTTGATTTAGCAAATAATATTCAGCCTGAAGAAAACTGGCCCTCTTTTACGCTGAAAGCCAATGTAGATGAAAGCAAAGAAACGAATATTGATGTAGCCTTTACCTATGCGGACTATAAAGCTTGCTTTCCGCAAAAAATAGAGGAACTGATGATAGTACCTGATGCTTACAATACTGATTATTTAATTCCGCTTAGTACCTATTTGGAATTAGATGAGGCAAAGCTTTATGGCAAAATTCCATTTATTTGGCTCATCGATGAGGAAAACCAATTATATAAAGCTGCAGTGCCTAATGTTTGGGTGGTTTCTTGTCAGGAGCGATTAGATTTTTGGCTTTTTCTACAAGAGCTAGGTGGTTTTAATAAAGCCAAGGACAAAGAGGCTATACAGCAAAAAGAGAAAGAGATGACCCGTTTAATAGAAGAAGAAAAAGCAAAAATGGAGCAAGATCATCAGCAAATTATTGAAACTGCACAGGAAGATGCCATTGCAAAAGCTGCAGAACGGCTTGTTGTAGCCTTGCTCAATGATGAAGATCTTTAATCACCTGTATTCACTTTAGGAAAGATTGCTTGTTAGCTTTTATCTGATCCGGAGGAAAAGTGTGCGATATTAATCCTGATCTAAGAGTGTGCAGCCCTTGTTGATCCCATCAAAAAAAGCCAACTTTGAGCTTCTATGGTAGAGGTGACAAAGGAAATAGTGGCTATCACAAAGGCTTCAAAGATCATCCGTTCTGAATCTGTGCAAACGCTCTGGAGTGGCTATGGCGAAATCAGACGGTATTTTCTGGAAGGAGGAAAGTACACTAGCGTAATCGTTAAACATATTCAATTGCCAGATGCTAAGCATCACCCCAAAGGTTGGAATACCCCATTATCACATCAGCGAAAGCTTAAATCTTATCAAGTAGAACGACAATGGTATCAGGAATACGCTGATAAAACAGATGCATATTGCAGAGTTCCACAGAGCTATCATGCTGTTGAAGCAGAAAACGAGCTGTTATTGATCATGGAAGACTTGGATGCTAGCGGGTATCCGTTTCGTTTACATCATAATGAAGTGACTTTGGACCATGCTAAAAGCTGTTTAAGTTGGTTGGCGCATTTTCACGCTAAGTTTATGAATACCAATGCAAAGGGGCTTTGGGAAGTGGGGACTTACTGGCATCTAGAAACTCGACCTGATGAATGGGAGCGAATGGAAAATACCTCCTTGAAGAATGCTGCGAGCCTGATAGATGAAAAGCTTCAAAATGCTCAATATCAAACGATTATACATGGAGATGCCAAGTTGGCTAATTTCTGTTTTGCTGAAGATGGCACTGTAGCAGCTGTTGATTTTCAATATGTAGGCCAAGGATGTGGAATGAAAGATGTTGCTTATTTTATTAGCAGTTGTTTTGAGGAAGAGAAATGTGAGAAATACGAGGAAGAACTGCTGCAGCATTACTTTAGCCAACTCAAGAATGCATTAGACAACACTATTGATTATCCAGAAGTTAAAAAGGAGTGGAGCGAACTTTATCGCTATTCATGGGCTGATTTCTATAGATTTTTAGATGGCTGGAGTCCAGGCCATTGGAAGATGCACGAGTATAGTAAAAAGCTTACTCAAATCGTCTTGAAAGAATTAAAAGTCAAATAATGCTTACAGAAAAAGATTTAAATTCACTATGTAAAACTGCAAAAAGGGCAGCAATAGCAGCGGGTGAATACATTCAATCGCAGTTTGATCAACATTATCAAAAGGAACAGAAAGAAAGCGGTGATTCTTTGGCTTCACAAGTGGTGACTGCGGTTGATTATAAGGCTCAGGAGATCATTCTTCAACATTTGAAGGATAGCATTAAAGAATATGATCTGGGGGTATTGACTGAAGAAGCAGCAGATGATGCCTCTCGATTGGAAAAGGATCATTTTTGGTGTATTGATCCCTTAGATGGAACTTTAGCTTTTACGCAAGGAAGGACGGGATATGCCGTATCTATTGCCTTGGTGTCGAAATCTGGAGATCCGCTTATTGGAGTAGTTTATATACCTGACTTGGGGGATTGTTACACTTCCATAAAAGGAAAAGGCTTGCTTTTAAATGATAAGGCTTTCAAACGAAATACTGGAAAAGCTGATGTTTTGAAGGTTTATATGGATCGAAGCCTACAATCTACTCCCTATTTCGATTTATTGAAGAAAGAGCTTCAAATTTGGACTGACGAAAAAGAAAAAAAATTGGAATATCAATTAGGATATGGAGCGGTCAGGAATGCGATTGCGGTATTGAACAATCCTATGGCTTGCTACTTTAAGTTTCCCAAGAAGAAAAAAGGAGGGGGCAGTATTTGGGATTTTGCTGCCACTCGTCTATTCTTTGAGGAGCTAGGCCTTATTGTGACTGATGGTTTTGGTAAACAACTTTATTTGAACAATCCGAAATCGACCTTCATGAATCAATTAGGAGTGCTCTATGCAACAGATCCTATCTTGTTTGATTTTGTGGTCAGACTAGGATATCAAATCAATGAGCTTTAGTTGGAAAGCTGTTTTATATTTAGCCAAACATAAAAATTACTGAATATTCATGACTACTTTTGCGCCTTCAAAATTAGAATATGATAGAAATTCAGCAAGAAAGCAATCCCACCGCTTTCAGTGAAGAACAAATTGATCAATGCATCTCGCTTTTAGAGACATTGAATTTAGATACCAATCAAATATTTAATATCCCTAAAGAGAAGAGAACAGCACTAATTATGGCGGCAGGACTATTTTCTAGACCTAGCAGAGAAGAATTCAGAAGGCGAAAGAAAGAAGCGAGGAAATCTGAGAAAAGGAAAATTAAGCAAAAAGATAAAAATGCCAGGGATAATACCGGCATTAGAAGTGCTCGAGAAGCTTTAATTTTTGAAGCACCCAAAATGATTTCCTTAACAGGCAATATTCCCAAATCGGATGTAAAATTAGAAAAGTCAAGAGAGTGCTATGTTTGTAAGGATCAATACGACATTCTGCATCATTTTTATGATACCATGTGTCCAAGCTGCGGTGATTTCAATTATGCTAAGCGCTATCAAACTGCAGACTTAACTGGACAAGTTGCTCTTATTACAGGCTCTCGTTTGAAGATTGGCTATCATATTACCTTGATGATGCTAAGAGCTGGTGCCACCGTCATTGCGACTACTCGTTTTCCAGTCGACTCTGCATTACGCTTTGCCAAAGAAGAGGATTATCATAAATGGAGCCATCGATTGAAAATTCATGGACTGGATTTAAGACATATTCCGAGTGTTGAGATTTTCTGTAATTTCATCGAGCAGCAATATGACCGTCTGGATATCTTGATTAATAATGCAGCACAGACAGTGAGGCGTCCGGCTGGTTTTTATCAGCATTTGATGCCGAATGAAGAGAAACCCATATCTGCTCTGCCTGCATTTGCGCAGGAACTCTTATCAGATCATGAAGCGTGTGTTCAAGAACTTCAAGAACTTACCGAGGGAGTTGCAGATGGTCAGAAGAATTTACCCGTAAGTTGGCATGGAAAAAGACTAGGAGTGGGGCTAAGTTCATCAGCTAAGCTTTCTCAAATCCCGTATAGTATTGATAATTCGTTGAGTCCAGAAGAGGTGTTCCCAGAAGGAAAATTAGATGCTGATTTGCAACAAGTAGATTTAAGAAAAACCAATAGCTGGAGATTGAAGCTAGGAGAGATTAATACTATTGAAATGGTGGAAGTACAATTGGTGAATGCTGTAGCTCCTTTTGTATTATGCAATCGATTAGCCGATTTGATGAAGAAAGATGACACTGGAAAGAAACATATCATCAATGTATCAGCTATGGAGGGTAAGTTCCACCGATATCATAAGGAAGACCGTCATCCTCATACGAATATGGCAAAAGCAGCCTTAAATATGATGACACATACTGCCGCATCAGATTTTGCTAAATATGGCATTTATATGAATGCAGTAGATACGGGCTGGGTAACCGATGAAGATCCTGCTGAATTAGCCAAAAAGAAAGAAAAGGAGCATGACTTCCAACCGCCATTAGATATAGTGGATGGTGCCGCTCGTGTTATGGATCCTTTGTTTGATGGGATCAATACCGGAAAACATTGGTGTGGTAAGTTCTTGAAGGATTATAGACCGATTGACTGGTAAGCCCCAATCCCTAGCCCCAGCCCCCAATGGGGGCAGTCGCACAGAAATTCTTTTGGAGTTCAATTTGATTATATTCAGCAATAATATTCATTATAAATTGCTGAACTTAACTATTTACTACTCATTAAAATCCATGAGACTGTCCCCGCCAAATGGCGGGGACCATAGGTGTGTTCCTTGTGGAGATTATCATTGCTATTAAATTAAGGTGTTCATGTAACGAATTTTTCGCTAAAGCGAAAAAAACTTTTGTTTTCTATTGTATCTTTTGTGGTAAAAAATAATGTTTGTTTATCTATATCAACATTAGCAAATTCCTACCACAAAAGAGACAAGAGAACACATTAGAAAATAACCTTGGTTATTTTTCGGAATTAAATAAGGCTATCTTTGAAAAACAAGCAATTATTATTCATAGACGGAAGTGTAAATAACCAACTCAGAGTGGGCTATGGTGCTGCTCTGTTGCTTTGTGAAAATGAATTATTTCAAAGCAACCTAAAGGAGAAAATTGTGATTCGAAAGTTTGTGTATACTTCTTCTACGAAATTGGAGCTGCAAACTTTAATTTGGGCAATAGAAGAGCTGGTGGGTAGCGCTCAAAAAGTTGTGATTTACACCGATTCTCAAAATATCATGGGTTTACCAGGCAGACGTAAAACCTTAGAAGAAAATGATTTTCATTCTAAAAAAGGAAAGCTTTTAAATCATCATGAATTATATCGAGCCTTCTTTGAAATTACTGACAAGATGCATTGTGAATTTGTAAAAGTGAAAGGGCATCAACCAAGCGAGAATAAAAAAGATTACGAACGAGTATTTACCTTGGTAGATAGAGCCGCCAGAAAAGCTTCTAGAGAATTAGAATAAAGAAATCTACAGGTTTTGAACATAAAAAAAGCTCCCTGACAGGAGCTCTTTATAAATAGTTGGTCAAATTTTAATTACTTCTTTGGAGGCATAATCACTGCATCGATAACATGTACCACTCCATTAGAAGCTGCTACATCAGCAGATACCACATTGGCTCCATTGACTTTAGCACCATCAGCTGTTGTAATCGTTACTTGAGCGCCATTAACAGTTTTGGCTTTCATGCCGTCAGAAAGATCTGTTGACATCACTTTTCCAGCAACAACGTGATAGGTTAGAATAGAAGCCAATTTTTCTTTATTCTCTGGCTTCAATAAGTCGTCTAGTGTTCCTTCTGGTAGAGCTGCAAAAGCTTCATTAGTTGGTGCAAACACTGTAAATGGACCATCTCCTTGAAGTGTTTCAACAAGACCGCCTGCTTTAACCGCAGCAACTAAAGTGGAAAGTGATTCTGTTTCCATCGCTAAAGCTACGATATCCTTTGTTGATTCGTCCATTTCCATTGTCTCTTCAACAGCAGGAGTTTCTTCTGAAACTGCTACTTCCATTGAATTTTCTTCAGTTCCTTCTGTTTTAGATTCTCCACCTCCACATGCTAAGAAAGTAAAGATTAACCCGAATGCGAATACGTAATTTAATTTTTTCATAGTGATTTGATTAAGTGAGCTGATAGAACATAATTAAAATCATTTTGTTTTAAAGAAATTGAATCAGCCAGTTTTCTTATCAAATAAGTTGATTTTTTTTCAGAACAGCTGTCAACTTATCTAAATCGACTGGTTTATCCATAAATCCTATCACATTCGGGTATTCACTCAACTTGGATTTATCGATGCTTTCTGATGATATCATAATGGTTTTGGGTTGATGTTTCATTAAATCTAAAACATCAAAACCAGTGAGGCCATCAATATACTGATCCAAGAAAAGCAAATCTGGCTCATTTCTATGATTATCAAGCAAGCCGCCTAAGGTATCCACTCGAGAACTGATATGCTCAAAATCAGGAAACAGATCTGCCAAATTGGTTTTCAACCATAAGCTGAATACATGGTCATCATCTATAATCAAATATTTTATTTTGCTCATATGGGTGTTAATTTTTATAAGTTTTCACTCAGTCCAAAAGTACAAAAAAATAATTCAACTGAATTGATTCTTTTATCAATGCCGCTAAGAAGACTAGAATTTGATCGCAGGAATTTACTCTTTTCGTAAAAATATAAAGTCACCACCTTCATCACCTGCTTGATAGATAGCACCATACTGCGGTACTTGCCCATTTTTACTGTTATTAATGACTGCTATTTTGAACGAATTGAAAAGCTCTTCTGCCGACAGCAGAATACTAGTATTGTCTATCAGGCGCTGCGATAGATATTTTAGAAAAACGCTTTCATCTGGGACTGTTTTAAGTGTACCGCTTGTAATCGCCTTTCTACTACTCAATTTGTACATCTCCAAAATTGCTCTGCCATTATTGAATTGTACATCTCGTTCTTTAAAGATCCCGCCACTAAAACAAGCATCCGTAATAAGTAAGGTATGTTTGGTGTTGATTCCTCCAATGTAATCTCGGATCGTACTGTTTGAAATCCATTCGGCTTTGTTTTTGGAGGAAGCATTTGTAGGTAACCAATATCCTTGATTCAGTTTCTGATCCCAGATGCCATGGCCAGCATAGAATATGAGCAGTTGATCTCTGTCAGTAATACTATTGCTCAGCTGATCTAAGGCTTCAATAATTGTGGATCGGGAGGCGTTTTTTAATAGCCTAATGTTTTCCTTTTCAAAAGTATAGAAATTACCCAGCACCTCGGCTATCTTTTCAGCATCAGTCACCGGGTGATTTAAATCGGTTATCTCTTCATCTTGATACTCTTCAATTCCAATCAATAATGCGTAGTATTTTCGTTCCTTTAATTCAGAAACTACAAATTCAGTAAATTCATCAGAGGCAATTGGATTACGCTCTTGGCTTGGGGAAATAGGAACTGAACGTTCAGGATCTGGAATATTTTGCTTAACCAAATGAATTTTTCCAGATACACTAGGAGGACAGGTACTGAGCTCCCAATTGCCCTTCCACTTTCCGGATAGGCGCTCTACATCTCCGTTGCTTTCATAGCTTAACTCATGGATTGAAAGACAAGCGCCAAGAAAAGTGTATTCAAAATCTGTAGTTCTAAAACTAAGATTAGTACCTGAGAGACTTCCTACTAAATTCGCTTTAGCTGAATCAGCACCATCCTTCTTTTTCATCTGCACATAACCTTCCACTGAACTCCCGTTTTGTTCGAAATAAAAAGTGCTGCTTAATGCTGAGGATAGCGGAACATTGACCGTTCCATGCCAATAGCCGGAAATATTGAGATCCTGAGCATTCAAAACTAGGCCTGAAAAGAAGTATAATATGAAAAAAAGGCGCTTCATTACTTAAATGTAGTAAAATATTATTAAACGCTTATTTGTGAGCGACTTAGCTTTTAGGAGCATAGTTAATCAGTGAAGTAAAGCAATGCATTAGTTAGGACATTTTCTTCATTCAAACAAATTTCGGTCAATCCCGGGAATTACTTCCAGTGCATTTTCATAATAGACTTTTTTCAAAACAGAGTCGGGGAGGCCCAGCCCATACATTTTCCAATGGGCGTGACGTTTTCTATAATAATCAAAGTACTCATCGCGAGTTTCGAGCACTCTGAAATAAGTATAATACTCTTCTTTATTGTAAGAATCCTTGCCCATTAGTACACGATCTTGGTAATTGATCATAAACTCCCTTGCCGTAATCGGTTGCCGACCTAATTCTGCCAATACTGCACCTATTTCGGTATAGACATTCGGTAACTCATCCAACAATTGTCCTAATCGACTCAGATCATTTCCAAACCAGCCTAAATGGGCAGCAATAAATTTAGTTTCAGGATGCTTACGGAAGATCGCATGCTGCTCGGCCATAACCTCTTCAAAAGAGGGATTCTTTTCTGGATCTTTATAGCGACTGGGGTATTGCTTTAACTCTAACCAACGCTCATTATTTTTATCCTTGGGCAACCAAAAAGCAGCCGGCTCACCAGTGTGAATTAGTACTGGAATTCCCAATTCTCCACATTTTGCCCAGATAGGATCTAATCGTGGATCGTTCACTTTAATTCTATTCCCTTCACTGTCGGTATCCGTTAGTCCAAGGCTCTTATAGACTTTAAGTCCTTTAACGCCCATTTTGACAGCCTCTTCCATCATGCTTAGCGTTTCATTGGGCCAGCCTTGGTCATCAATTTTTTCGAAATCAATATTCATAAAGAGTACAAACCTATTGCTGTATTCTTCATTGACATTCTCCAACGACCATTCCAAATATTTGCCTCTGAACCCACTTAAATTCACCATTACGGCCATATTTAAATCATCCATTTCTTCAACCAGCTTGCCCAGGTCTTGAACCGGCATGGTCCATTGGTGATTATGTACGTCAATGAAGGGGAATTTGGCCTGAGTTAAAAGATGCTCTTGTACTGTGAGGGTAGAAACAGGCTCATATTCTTCGACATCCATCACATTTAATCGATATTGAATTCTACCGATCAACCAATAAGTAATGCCAAGAAAAACTAAAATAGAAATGGGCAATAACACCCATTTCTTTGCTGAAAATGCCATAGATTACTGTAGTGCTACTGGTACTTGAAACATGGTTTCGTCCCAGCTAAAATTAATATTGGCGCCAGAAGCGGTTGAACTAAAACCAATCGTAAAAGTCTCAACGGGTGATGCCGGTATCTGAACTGGTGCTTGAATAGCTAGAACATCCAGCTCTTCATCTGGTTCCACAGCACCGAAGAAAACATCAGTTTCACTGTTTAAGATGATTTCAAATGCATCAGAACCTGGAACTGCGTACATTCTGTACGTTCCAGCTTCCACAGGCTCACCGCCAAATGTCACATCTTTATTAAAGCTAATTTCGGTTGCGGCATTGGCGCCCAACCGCCAATACTTTCCATAAGGCTGAAGTGCACCATCTGCTTCTTCACCAAAAATTAATCTACCTTTTTTAGAAGGTTGGCTATAATCAATCGTCATTTCTAAACCCGATTCATTGTAACTAACTGTAGCGGTCGGGCTTACGGGTTCAGCTATAAATAAGCCATATACTACCCATAGAATGAATAGTAAGATCACTATTCCAACTCCAATTAAAATTTTCTTTCCCATGATTTTGCTTTTTTTTGGTGGTCAATTTAGGGATTTTTTTATGATTCAAGAGTTTTTTCTTTTTTTAATAGGAGAATAGATCACTTGATTATTCTCCCCATGAATTTATAGTAAAAGAACTTTTTGGTGTGAAGGTAGCTTTTGCATATGAGGTTAAGGTCGAGCTATTTATGTTAAAAATTTCTAGCTCATGTGCAGTTAATAGAAGTCAAACAGATAGCGTTGATCGAAGTCAACATCATATTTATTCAAAAAGTTGATGTACTCCTCTTTGAAAGATACAGATTGATGATGAATCTCTTGGTTTTCAATGTAATTGATGACACTGGAGCGTTGAGATTTTGAATAAGAAAATGCCCCATACCCTTCTTGCCACTTGAACTCACGATTTTCAAAGAAGTGATCGTTAAGCCATTTTGAAGAGGATGATTTTAGCTTCATCATATGATCAGCAATTGACATTTTTGGAGCTAGCTCAAAAAAGACATGTACGTGATCTTTCCATCCATTTACTGCAAGCGGATATGCTTCATCGTTTTTTAGAATTCCGTAGAGGTATTTGAAAAGCTGGGGCCGAATATCTTTTGTGAGTTGATATTTCCGACCTTTAACAGCAAAAACACAGTGAATATTGATTTGGGAGTAGGTATTGGCCATGGTTGATTTTTTCAATTTAAAAGCTAGGAATTGTTACTTGATTAGAAAAGTTTCTAAGTGTTTTTTTACGGGTATCATGGTAATGTCGCCCCTACAGGGCTGGGGTGTTCCGCTCATTAGCGGTTACCGTACGGTCGTCCCGATGGGACTTGGAAAGCCTGAACAATGCATACAATCAAACATACAGTACGGTAACTGAGCTACTCCTGAGCCCCTAAGCCCCATAGGGGTGACATTATAGTCCACCTTACTACC
>TARA_R110002012_G_scaffold283090_2_pt1 | contig 198115 bp, 185 predicted proteins | sample TARA_R110002012 | Tara Oceans TARA_R110002012 (sample SAMEA4396515) | marine metagenome | biome: Westerlies Biome; feature: [DCM] deep chlorophyll maximum layer (ENVO:01000326); material: water (ENVO:00002006), including particulate matter (ENVO:01000060) such as... | depth 40 m
TGTAAAAAAAATTTCCATCTCTGCTATTATTCAAAAATCGCTTTGTAAATATCATTTCCATTAGCGAACAATACCAGCGTTATAAGTAGTATAAAACCAACTAGTTGTGCATATTCCATAAATTTGTCGCCTGGTTTTCTGCCTGAAATCATTTCGTAAATTAAAAACATAACATGTCCTCCGTCTAAAGCAGGAATTGGTAATAAATTTAAAACACCAAGCATAATAGATAGGAAAGCTGTAATAGCCCAAAAAGCTTTCCAGTTCCATGAAGGCGGAAACATATTTCCAATAGCAGCAAATCCACCTACTTGGGCTGCACCTTTTTTAGTGAATATATATTTAAACTGCGCTAAATAATCTTTAATAGTCCAATATCCCAATGATGCACCTTTGGTAACACTTTCTCCAAAAGAATAATCTTTGTGGTTAAATTTCACATATTCTGGATCTGTTCCCTTTGTTATAATACCAATAGCAAAATCTTCATTTGGTGTTACTTTTAAAGTTTTATTTTCACCGTTTCGCTCAACAATTAAATCCATTTCAGTTATTCCTGACTGTTTTAATGCGTAGGTTAAATCTGTTGAATAATTAATATCTGCTCCGTTTATATTAACCAACTTGTCAGTTACTAAAAGTCCTGCTTTTTCAGCTGGAGAATCTGGCGTTATAGAATCTAACTCAAATGGTGAACGTGGTGACATAGCTGGCAAATCGCCTGCCTCAAACAACTGTGTACCTATATCTTCTGGCACTGTTAAGTTTTCAATATCACCTGAAGCGCGCTCAACTTGTATTTCCTGAATGTCTCTAAAAAGTAAATAGGATGTTATATCTGTTACTTCAGAAAAAGGCTTACCATCTACAGATACAATTCTATCGCCTTGTTGGAAACCGTATTGCTCCATAGTTTTAGTAACAGCAAAACCGTATTTTATATCTTCTTTGTTGGAATAATCTGTTCCCCAAACAAATAAAATCATCATATAAATAACAAAACCTAACACGAAGTTTACAAACACACCACCAAGCATAATTATTAAACGTTGCCAAGCTGGCTTGGTTCTAAATTCCCAAGGTTGAGGTGGCTGTGCCATTTGTTCCTTATCCATGCTTTCATCAATCATTCCAGCAATTTTCACGTAACCACCTAATGGTAACCAGCCAATTCCGTAAACGGTATCTCCAATTTTTTTCTTGAATAACGAAAACTTTATATCGAAAAACAGATAAAACTTTTCTACACGTGCTCCGAATAATTTAGCTGGGATAAAATGACCTAATTCGTGTAAAACAATAAGAATGGACAGACTTAAAAATAATTGTGCTGCCTTTATTAATATAATTGTCATGAGTGTTTCTTCTTTTTATAGCGCACAAAAGTAGTGTTTTAACACCATTTAGAAAACTATAAGCGGTTTATTGCTATTTTTTTAACACGGTTTTATTTATTATGCCAATACTTGTTTCAAACTTAACAAATAAGATACCATAGGCGTAGCGGGAAAAATCCATGCTAGAAGGACTAAAATTAGTATCTAAAAGTTGCCCTAATGCGTTGTAAATTTTTACCTGATTAATCTGTAAATTTTCAGGTTTTTGAATGTAAATAATGTCTGTTGTTGGATTAGGATATAACGTAAAATTTGCTTCTAAATTAACTGCTTCTGTTGAAAGTGTTACCGAATTGTTTTTAGATATAATATCTTTTTCAGGGTCAAAAAGCACATCAGCAACTGTGAAAGTCGTTGTTTTAAGAAAATTTTGATTATTAGTAGTATTATCTAAAATAACATCTTGTGTTTCACCATTAATACCTATAAGTCTTACAGGTATTGGCACTTCAAAAAAATCGACGGACGCATGACTTTGCACTTGCGATACATTAAAAAACACAGATGTTGATGATGGTTGATTCCATCTTAATGTATACGTTGGATAGCCTTGATTATATAGCCAATCGCTAAAAAATTCCGTTAGGTCTTCGCCTGAGGTTGTTTCAACTATATTTATAAAATCGTCTGTTTTGGCATAATTATAAGCCAAATCTGGATGACTTAAATAATCTTTCATGGCTTGAAAAAATGGAACGTCTCCGAGTTTCTTCCGAAGCATGTGCAAAACCATAGATCCTTTATTATAGCTTAACCGACTGCTAAAAATACGACCAACACTCGTTGTGTCTGCATCTGACAAATACACAGCGCCTCCAGGTTGTGAAGTTATAGAACCAATTCGATCCTGTTTAAAAACTGTAAAATCATCATTGCCATTAATATTTTCAATCGCTAATCCCGATAAATAGGTTGCAAAGCCTTCGTTTAACCAAATATCCTTCCAACTTCCACAGGTTATTTTATTACCAAACCATTGGTGTGCCAATTCATGAGCTATCAAGTTTTCTCCGAAGCTTCCCATAAACGATACCGTTGTATGCTCCATGCCTCCTCCCCAACCAAATTGAGCATGACCGTATTTTTCATCTGCGTACGGATAGGCTTCAAAAAGTGTAGAAAAAACGTTCATAATATCTACAGTAATTGGTGTGCTAGCTTGAGCATAGGCTAAATTTTCAGGATACACGTAGTTCACAATATCGAACGGATTTCCGTTATTAGCTACCTCATGAGAATAAACGCTGTAATTGGTAGCTGCAATAGCAATTAAATACGCAGGAATTGGGTAGTTGTGTTTGAATCTGGTAGTTTTAAAATTTCCAGACATAGTCTGACTAATTTCTAATCCATTTGAAACTGCAACGTAATCTTCATTATTAGGTGTTAAAATTGGAGTTGTTAAGTACACATCTACAGAGTCTATTTTGTCTATTAAATCTTGCTTACATGGCCACCAACCTTTAGCACCATAAGGTTCTGAAAGTGTCCAAATTACTGGTGTTCCGCTATGTGTTGTTTGTTCAAAAGAACCAAAACCAGAACTTTCAGGATTTCCAGAATATGAAATGGTTAAAGAATCTAAAACACCTAAATTCTGAATTTGTGGTAACGTAACAACAACTTCATCATTTACATTATGAACAAAAGACAAAGCGTTTCCGCGTTGTGTAACTGCTGAAACCGTCATATTATCCGTTAGCTCAAACGTAATTTGAGTTAAAGCTTCCTTTGCTTCAAAATATGTGGTAACAACTCCTGAAATAAATGCAACAGCTGGATTGACCGTTATATCTAATCTATGATATTTTATATCGTAATTACCGGTATTTAAACTAAACTGCTGATTCATTTTTTTTAGTGCCATTTTAGCTTCGGCTTCTTGAATTTTGGTAAAAGATTTTAAATAATCTTGCGCCATAAATGGTGTGGTAATCAGAAATAATAAGACAAATAAATACGCTTTCATCATGTTTTTTTTATAGATATAAATATTGCTTGTTAAAAATACCACATTTATATCTATTCTGTTGTAATTTTGCAGAATAATTAGTTACTAGAACTACCAGAAACTCACACGTTATGTTGTCATTTTTTAAAGGTTACAAGTATTTTGCTATCGTTTTTCTTATCATGTCTATCATTATAATTTCTATCATTTATAATATTCTAGATGTTGAAAAACCGTTGCCAATTTATCAACCTGCTATGGTGAATTTTGAATTGGTAGATAGCACCATTCAACACCAAAAAAAATATCATAAAATTGCCGATTTCAGTCTCATTAATCAGAATGGAAAAACTATAACCCAAGCAGACTATAAAGACAAAATTTATGTGGCTGATTTCTTTTTTACTACCTGCCAGACTATCTGTCCGATTATGACGGATCACATGGTTTACATCCAAAAGGAACTGAAAGGTGATCCAGATGTTATGTTACTATCACATACCGTAACACCTGAAATAGATTCGGTAGCCCAACTAAAAAAATATGCCTTAAAAAAAGGAGTTGATGATTCTAGATGGAATTTAGTTACAGGCGACAAAAAACAAATTTACGACCTAGCAAGAAAAAGCTATTTAGCCGTAAAAGATGTGGAAGGTTTTGATCCTTATGATATGATTCATACAGAAAACTTTATGCTGATTGATAAAAAAAGACAAATACGCGGTTTTTATGACGGTACAAATCCTGACGAAATTAAACGCTTAATTGCTGATATTCAAAAGCTAAAGAAAGATTCTAAATAGTTTTATAACCACAATTTTTTTACCCTAACTTTTTACATTATTTTTGCTTCTTTAAAATCAATCTAAATAAGCTTGCAGGTGACTTTAGCAGACATAAAACGTGGTGAAATTGGTATAATAGTGGATGTGTCTTCTGTACATATTCCTCTAAAGCTATTGGAAATGGGATGTTTACCTGGAAACACTGTAGAGCTGGTTCAAGTAGCTCCTTTTGCAGATCCCATGTATTTAAATATTAACGGTAGTCATTTGGCTATTAGGAAAGAAACAGCTATCCACATTCAAATAGAAATTTCTAAATGAGTAAGCAAATCAACATAGCCTTAATTGGAAATCCAAATACTGGAAAAACGTCTGTTTTTAACGCCTTAACTGGTTTAAACCAAAAAGTAGGAAATTATCCAGGTATAACGGTTGAAAAAAAAGAAGGGATTTGCAAACTGCCTCGTGGTGTTAAAGCCCATATTATTGATTTACCTGGAACGTATAGCTTAAATGCATCTTCTTTAGATGAGAATGTCGTTATAGAATTACTTCTTAATAAAAATGATAAGGATTTTCCAGATGTAGCAGTCGTGGTCTGTGATGTGGAAAACATTAAACGAAACCTATTACTCTTTACTCAAATTAAAGACCTTCAAATTCCAACAATTCTAGTCATAAATATGGCAGATAGAATGGATTATAAAGGTATAAGTTTAGATATTAACTATTTAGAAGAACACCTAAACACCAAAATTGCACTTATTAGCACCCGAAAAAAACAGGGTATTTCAGAACTTAAAGATTTAATTGCAAACTATAAGGATTTATCAATTGAACCCTGTTTAAACGCTTCAGAAATTGATAAAGACTATTTTAACAATCTACAAAAAACCTTTCCAAACCAGCTTTTATACAAATTGTGGCTTGTTATTACGCAAGATGTTAACTTTGGAAAAACGGATAGAAATACGATTGATGCTGTAGCCGATTTTAAAACCAAAACCAAAACCGATTTAAAGCGTCTTCAACAAAAAGAAACCATAAAACGTTATCAATTTATTAATAATGTTTTAAAAGAAGGACAAACAATTGATTTAAATACAGCAAAGGATTTACGCATAAAACTAGACCGTATTTTAACCCACAAAGTTTGGGGTTATGTCATTTTTGGATTAATCCTTTTAACTATTTTTCAAGCTATTTACGACTGGTCTAGCGTACCTATGGATTTTATAGATAGCTCATTCGCTTCTTTAAGCGAATGGACAAAAAACGTCATGCCTACTGGAACTTTAACCAATTTAATTTCTGAAGGGATTATTCCTGGAATTGGTGGTATTGTTATTTTTATTCCACAGATTGCCTTCTTATTTTTATTTATTTCTGTCCTAGAAGAAAGTGGTTATATGAGTCGCGTTGTTTTTTTAATGGATCGGGTTATGCGTAGATTTGGATTAAGCGGAAAAAGTGTAGTTCCCTTAATTTCCGGTACGGCTTGTGCCATTCCTGCAATTATGGCAACCCGAAATATTGAAAGCTGGAAAGAACGTTTAATTACTATTTTAGTTACACCGTTTACTACCTGTTCAGCTAGATTACCAGTTTATTTAATCATTATTGCACTCGTCATTCCTGAAGGTCGTTTTTTAGGGTTAAGTTTTCAAGCATTAACCTTAATGCTATTGTATTTAATAGGCTTTGGAGCTGCCGTTGGTTCAGCTTGGATTTTAAATAAGATTCTTAAAATAAAAAGCAAAACATTCTTTGTGGTAGAAATGCCTAACTACAAACTACCTTTATTTAAAAATGTAGCCATAACGGTTCTTGAAAAAACAAAATCCTTTGTGTTTGGAGCTGGTAAAATAATATTAGCTATTTCCATTGTATTATGGTTTTTAGCTTCTTATGGGCCAGGCGAAAATTTCAATAATGCCGAAACCATAGTTACCGTACAATATGCCAATCAAAATTTAACAGACACCGAATTAGAACAGCATGTAGATTCTTACAAATTAGAACATTCTTATATTGGTATTACAGGTCGCGCTATTGAACCAGCTATTCGCCCATTGGGTTACGATTGGAAAATAGGTATTGCACTTATCAGTTCGTTTGCGGCACGTGAAGTATTTGTTGGTACATTAGCAACAATTTACAACGTTGGGAGCGATGAGGAAGAAACTATTAAAAATCGTATGGCTGGAGAAGTAAACCCTATTTTAGGTGGTCCATTGTTTAATTTTGCTTCAGGTATTTCACTCTTATTATTTTACGCATTTGCCATGCAATGCATGAGTACATTAGCTATTGTAAAACGTGAAACTAATAGTTGGAAATGGCCTGCTTGGCAATTAGTGGTTATGACGGCTTTTGCTTATGTTGTGGCTTTAATTGCGTACCAATTATTAAAATAATTTTTTTAGAAAAATGGATTCAATCATTCAAAATATTATCGCTTTTACCGTTCTAGGTTTGGCTATCTTGTTTTTGATTCGAAAATTTATTTGGAGTCCAAAAAAGAAAAATTCAAAAAATTGTGGCGGTGATGATGGCTGTGGTTGCCACTAATTTACAACTGAAAATTGTAAGTAATAATCCGTTTTTTCTGTTTTCTTTTCGGCTTCTGAAAATGGCAATACATTATATAGATAAAGTTTCAACTCGCTTTCAATAAACAAAGATTTACGCTCTTGAATGGTATAACTCGTTGGTGGTATTTTAAACGTTTCCGTGCTTATTAATTTTCCGTCTTTTGTAACTTCTAATTCAAAAACCACTTCGCCAGCCCAAACACAAGTAACTCCCTTTGGACAGCGAGAATCTGTAATGACCTCACTAAATTTTACGGTATAATTATCAACCTCTAAACTACCTTGATATTCCAATTTACTCAAAATTATTGGTGTATCAGCTTTCGTTTTTTCTTGAGAAAAACCTATAAATCCTATTAGTAGGCATAATCCGAAAAGATATTTATTCAGCATATTTTCAGAGCTTTTTTAAGTATAAATTTTTCGCCACACTTTGAGAAACCGTTAATAATTTCCCATTTGCTTTAATGTTGATGGATTTATCAAAAGGTTCAATATGCATGATTTCGATAATAGATCCTAAACCAATATCATTCTTATTTAAATATTGTAAAAATTCAGATGAACTATCATTCACACCCAAACAACTATATTTTTGATGTTCTTGAGCTTGCGATAATACTATTTTTTCCACAAAGGTTATCTCACCATTTTTATCTGGAATCGGATCGCCATGTGGATCATGTGTTGGATGTCCTAAAAAAGCATCCAATTCATCAATTAATTTTTGCGATTTTATATGCTCTAGCTGTTCCGCTAACTCATGAACCTCATCCCAAGTGAAATTTAATTTTTCGACTAAAAACACTTCCCATAGTCGGTGTTTTCTGATGATGTTTATAGCAATTTTTTTACCGGCTTCCGTTAAGGTTACACCTTTATATTTCTTATAGTTCGCGTAATCTTTTTCCGCTAATTTCCGAATCATATCCGTTGCCGATGATGCTTTGGTATTCATAGCGTCCGCTAATGCATTGGTATTCACATTTTCGCGACCTTGTTTCCCTAAATGATAAATAGCTTTAATGTAATTTTCTTCCGTTAACGTAATCATAAACTCCTGTTATCTCGCAAATATACATTTTTAGAAGTTCAAAATATATTTTTAGTCTTGTCTAAATTAATATTAACATTTATCAAAAATATTCTATGTTATTAGTATCTTCGCAACAATAATTTAGACGTATGAAAAAATTAGTTTTTGTCGTTATAATCTTGTTCAGCTTTTATTCGTGTAAAAATGTAAATGAAGCAAGCACTAAACTACAAGTTGTAACGACTACCACGATGATAACCGATTTGGTACAGAATATAGGCGGTAATTATATAAACGTAAAAGGTTTAATGGGAAGCGGTGTCGATCCGCATTTATACAAAGCTAGTGAAGGCGATGTAAACAAAATAGCTAGTGCTGATGTTATTTTTTATGGCGGATTGCACCTAGAAGGCAAACTCGTTGAAGTTTTTAAAAAAATGGGAAGCAACATTAAAACTATTGCAGTTTCTGATGCTGTAGACAAAAAAACCCTTATCGGTTCTGAATATTTTGCCTCTAATTTTGATCCTCATATTTGGTTTGATGTTCATAATTGGGAATTAATTACGCAGTTTGTTGTTGATAAATTATCTGAAGCCAACCCAGAACATCAAGCTGAATTCGAAAAAAATGGCGCTGAATATTTAGAAAAATTAAAATCTTTAAACGAAGATATAAAGACAGTTATAAGTACACTTCCAGAGGACAAACGTATTTTGGTTACGGCTCATGACGCCTTTAATTATTTCGGTCAAGCCTACGGTTTTGAAGTGGTTGGGCTTCAAGGATTATCAACAGCCACAGAAGCTGGTGTTCAGGACGTTCAAAATTTAGCTACATTTATCATAGACAAGCAAGTAAAAGCTATTTTCGTAGAAAGTTCGGTGCCAAAACGGACAATTGAAGCGCTTCAAGCGTCTGTAAAATCAAAAGGATTTGATGTTAAAATTGGTGATACGTTATATTCTGATGCACTCGGAAACGCTGGGACAGAAGAGGGAACCTATATTGGGATGTTTAGATATAATGTGAACACAATAGTTAATGCTTTAAAGTAAAGGCTAGTTATGAAGGAACAACTCGAAAATAAAAAGTCAAATACATCGCCAAAAACACTAGCCGTTCAAATAGACGATTTAACCGTTGCCTACAACTACAAACCCGTACTTTGGGATATTGATTTAGAAATTCCCGAAGGTGTTCTCATGGCAATTGTTGGGCCAAATGGTGCCGGAAAATCAACCCTCATAAAAGCCATTTTGGGCATTTTAAAACCTATTGCTGGAAGCGTTAGTATTTATGGGAAGCCTTATAATAAACAACGTGATTTAGTAGCTTATGTGCCACAAAAAGGGAGTGTAGATTGGGACTTCCCAACCACAGCTTTAGATGTTGTTATGATGGGAACCTACGGAAGTTTAGGCTGGATAAAACGTCCTGGACAAAAGGAGAAAAAAGCCTCTTTAGAAGCCTTGGAACAGGTTGGCATGTTAGCCTTTAAAAACAGGCAAATTAGTCAGCTATCTGGTGGTCAGCAACAACGTATTTTTTTAGCACGCGCTCTAGTTCAAAATGCTTCCATATATTTTATGGATGAACCGTTTCAAGGTGTAGATGCCACAACCGAAATAGCTATTATCAATATCCTTAAAGCCTTACGGAAAGCCAATAAGACAGTTATTGTCGTCCATCACGATTTACAAACGGTTCCCGAATATTTTGATTGGGTAACCTTTTTAAATGTGAAAAAAATTGCAACAGGTCCAGTTAAAGATATTTTTAATGATGATAACCTGACGAAAACGTATGGCATTAATTATAAAGTCAGTATTCAAAAATAGTTGTTAGTTGTTAGTTGTTAGTTGTTAGTTGTTAGAAAGCTAATTTAATTATATGGAAAAATCGAAATTTAAATTTGAAGACTTAAAAGTTTATGATAAAGCTTTAGAATTTATAGACATAACGTATAAAACATGTGAAAAATTTCCAAATATGGAACGATTTGCGCTCTCTTCACAATTTAATCGTGCTGCGATTTCAATTGCTTTAAATATTGCCGAAGGGTCATCTGACACAGACAAACAGTTTAATCGATTCCTCCAAATGGCTTTAGACTCTGTTAATGAATGCGTGGTTTGTTCTACTATTTCAAAACGTCAAAATTATATTTCTGAAGAAGTTGATTCGGAGATAAGACTAAAACTAGTTGAATTATCCAAAATGATAAGCAGCCTCCAAAAATATCTTAAAAATAAACACTAACCTCTAAAAACTACCCACTATAAACTTTCAAGAATACATAGAACTCCTCATTAACGATTACACGTTGCGCACTATTACGTTAGGAACAGCTATTTTAGGAGCTGTTACTGGCATGCTAGGAAGTTTTGCTGTATTACGAAAACAAAGTTTATTGGGTGACGCTATTTCCCATGCAGCATTACCTGGAATTGCGATTGCTTTTTTAATTACAGGCGCCAAAGATAGTAACACCTTATTACTTGGTGCATTAGTGAGTGGCTTAATTGGAACATTTTGGATTCGAGGTATTGTTTCTAAAACACACTTGAAATCAGATACCGCTTTAGGATTGATTTTATCCCTATTCTTCGGATTTGGCATGTTATTATTAACGTTTATTCAAAAGCAACCGAATGCGAATCAAGCAGGTTTGGATAAATATTTATTCGGTCAAGCAGCTACACTCGTTGAAAGCGATGTGTGGCTGATGGCAATCGTGACTGGACTTTGCCTAATGGTTTTACTTCTATTTTGGAAAGAATTTAAAATCCTGTTATTCGATAAAGATTATGCACAAACCATTGGCTTTAATACCAAAACCATTGATATTCTCATCACTTCTTTTATTGTTTTGGCTATTGTTTTAGGCTTGCAAACCGTTGGTGTGGTTTTAATGAGTGCTATGCTTTTAGCTCCTGCTGCTGCTGCACGACAATGGACAAATAGTTTGAGCACCATGGTTTTTTTAGCTGCTATTTTCGGAGCCTTTTCGGGAGTTTTTGGAACAGCCATTAGCGCAACACAAAACAACTTATCTACAGGACCAGTTATAGTTTTAGTGGCTTCGGTATTTGTGTTGTTCTCCTTTATTTTTTCGCCAAGTCGTGGATTACTTTTTAGACAAATTCGATTTATTAAAAACAGACGTGATTTAGAGCAGCATAAAACGCTTGCATTCATGTTTCAAATTGCAAAAACACATGATAATATTTCGCATCCACATACCATTAAAATTCTAAATAATTTTCAAGGGTTTACACGTGGCACGCTTCAAAAATTGGTCGATAAAAATTATGTGTCACTGGATGGAAATATGTGGAGTTTAACTCATGAAGGTTTTGAAACCGCTTCCAATTTATACAACCAACAAACAACAAAACATGAGTAGCGCACAACTTGAAATACAACTCATTGCTAGTTTGGTTGCTTTAGCTTGTGCCATTCCAGGAACCTTTTTAGTATTACGAAAAATGGCCATGATTAGCGATGCTATCAGTCATTCTATATTACCAGGTTTGGTAATTGGATTTTTTATCACCCAAGATTTAAATTCGCCATTACTGATACTTCTAGCTGCTTTAACAGGTGTTATTACCGTAGTTTTAGTGGAACAAATTCAGAAAACGGGATTGGTAAAAGAAGACACAGCCATAGGACTCGTTTTTCCAGCACTCTTTAGTATTGGTGTGATTATGATTGCCAAAAATGCCAATGACATTCACCTAGATGTAGATGCGGTTTTACTAGGCGAATTAGCGTTCGCACCTTTTGATAGACTCCTAATTTCTGGAACAGATGTTGGTCCAAAATCACTTTGGGTTATTGGTACCATTCTCTTAATTACAATTGGTTTATTAATTGCCTTTTTTAAAGAACTTAAATTAAGTACGTTTGATGCTGGATTGGCATCATCTTTAGGGTTTTCGCCAGTGGCTATACATTATGGACTCATGACGGTTTCATCCATAACAACCGTTGGTGCCTTTGATGCGGTTGGTGCTATTTTAGTGGTTGCACTTATGATTGCTCCGGCTGCAAGTGCTTATTTATTAACAACCAATTTAAAGAAAATGCTTGCCTTATCCATGATTTTTGGTGTGTTTAGCGCCATTTCAGGTTATTGGTTAGCACATGGGTTGGATGCTTCCATTGCAGGTTCCATTACAACCATGTTAGGATTATTGTTTTTAGTCGTGTATTTATTTGCGCCTAGTAAAGGATTGATTGCTGTAATGTACCGTGAAAAACAACAAAAAATTGAAGTGTCACTCCTCACCTTTCTACTGCATTTAAAAAACCATACTGAAGCCAGTGAACGTCATGTGAATCATCTTTCCGAACATATTAATTGGCAAAAAATTCGCGCTAAAACGGTTCTGGATTTAGCTCAAAAAAATAACATGATTACTATTGAAAACAACCTCGTTTCACTAACCGAAAAAGGGGATGTTTTCACCACTCAAGCTATTGATTATATCATCACAAATGAGGATACTCAAATTGAAGATATGAAGGACGATTTCTTCTTATTTAGAGGTTAGTCTCTTGTAAAATTATAATTAATGCTTTTCTAATTTTCTTCTTGAAAGCCATTTAATATTAGATTTAAAAAAAGTAAGCAAGGTTGGTATTTCCCGATTAGATTTATCTCTAGGAGATTTCGTACTAAATCGTGCTTCTGAATTATTGAAATTCAGCGTGTATTTAGAATCAATATCCGTTTTATTTGCTGTAAAACGAACGATATTATCTTTCAATTCCCAACGTCCTTTTCCATACAAATGGGATTCTGGTGGATGCATGCCATCAAACTTTTTAAAGCTATGAAAGTTAAAATTACCATCAGAATATAATATCAGTGTTTCTGTATAAATTCCGTTTGAGCCTTCAAAATCTAATTGATACGTTCCAGAAATGGTTTCTTTTTGAGAAAAAACAACTGTTTGGACAGCTATTAAAACAAGAAGTAAAATATGTTTCATGATGTGTTCGTTTTAAATTGATATGTTACCAATAACTATACCAACACCTTAATGAAAACTTAAAACCCACGTTCCTTTTGCAATTGCTCATAAGCATCTTGCACTTGCCTAAATTTTTCTTCAGCACCTTGTTGGTGTTCTTTACCTAAATGAATCACACGATCTGGATGGTATTTTTTAGCCATTTTCCGGTAACCAGCTTTTATTTCAGTTACGCTTGCCGATTTTTCAATCTCCAAAATTTTATACGCGTTATCGCTGCTATTATAAAACATGGCTTTAATGCTTTCGTAATCTATGGAGCGAATACCTAAATATCCTGAAATGGTATAAATTTTATTCACTTCAGACTCGGCTACATGACCATCGGCTTTGGCTATTCCAAAGAGAAAATGTAATAATTGTAAACGCGACGGATGGTCCATCATTTGCCTAATTTGCAAACACACTTGCTGCACCGGAATTTCCTGTTTATTAATATTTTTAAATAATTGAAAAGCATGATTGGCTCGTTCTTTTCCATACATGTGGGCAAACTGCTGACGGACAAAATCCAATTCGCGTTGGTCTTGTTTACCATCGGCTTTTATAACAATAGAAGCCAGCACTAACAAACTGACTTCAAAATCACCCGAACGTGTTTGTGGTTGTGTTGCACGCGACCTGTAGGTTCTACCTTGTTGCCCTTGTTTGAAAACCGATTCTAAATCTGTTCTATCTGAAAACGCATCTACAAAACCACCTAAAGCCATACCAATTATGGCACCAATTGGCCCTCCAAACGACCAGCCAATTGCGGCACCTATCCATTTTGAAAAATTCATCTAACTATCAATTTTATTTAATTTTTTAATCTAAAAATATTTCTGATTTTTAATAAAAACGAAAGGTCAAATTTTTAGATTTTCGAAATCCAACCTATAAATTTTATTTATCGGTAAATATACTATTTGTTAGTAGATTGCTTATGGCATTTGTTACACAATTGGTATCTTTGCAAAACAATTATTATTAATCATATAAAACAGAATATATATGTATCCAGCAGAATTAGTAAAACCAATGCGTGAAGATTTAACCAAAATTGGTTTTGAGGAATTACATACTGCCGAAGCTGTGGATACAGCTTTAGCTAAAGAAGGAACAACACTTGTGGTTGTAAATTCCGTTTGTGGTTGCGCAGCAGCCAATGCACGTCCAGGTGCACGCATGAGTTTAGAAAACAGCAAAAAGCCTGACCATATTGTTACGGTTTTTGCAGGTGTAGATAAAGATGCTGTTAACCAAGCACGTCAGCACATGGTTCCATTTCCTCCAAGTTCACCTTGTATGGCTTTGTTTAAAGATGGCGAATTAGTACACATGCTTGAACGTCACCATATTGAAGGTCGTCCAGCGGAAATGATTGCAGACAACCTAAAAGACGCATACAACGCAAATTGCTAAAAGCAGCTTTAAAATAGAATTTAAACCACGATTATGTCGTGGTTTTTTTTGTGCTTGAAACAGTTTAAAGTAATTTAGCAGTACTAAATAGTTGTCGTTAAAATGGAAAAATTTGTAGCCTATATTTTAAGCGGTTTTTATGCCTTTTTCTTTTTGTTAGCATTGGTTGTTTTTCATCCAATTCAATGGTTTTGCTTTAATTTTATAAGTAAAAAAGCACATAAAAGAAGTGTGGATTGGCTTCAGTTTTGCATTATGCGTTGTACCAATATTTTAGGAACACGCTACACGTTTACAAATAATTATAATGTACCTAAAAATCAGCCTATCATTATTGTGGCAAATCATCAAAGTATGTATGATATTTCGCCCATTATGTGGTACTTACGCGAGATAAACCCAAAATTTATTAGTAAAAAAGAACTCGGGAAAGGTATTCCAAGTGTGTCTTATAATTTACGTCATGGTGGAAACGTATTAATTGATAGAAAAAATCCACGTCAGGCATTGCCTGCCATTATGAAATTTGGCGAATATATTGAAGAAACAAAAGGTACAGCCGTTATTTTTCCCGAAGGTACACGAAGTAAAAATGGACAGCCAAAACCATTTCAAACAAAAGGCTTGGAAATTCTTTTGAAGAAAATCCCTTCAGCAGTTATTTTACCTATTACGATTAACAATTCTTGGAAACTATTAAAATATGGGAAATTCCCAATGGGAATAGGAAATCATGTAAAATTAACCGTTCATGAACCTTTAATTTTAGCTACCTTTGATGATAAAACCAAGTTAATTGAACAAATAGAAACCACTATTTCTTCGGCAGTAACATATTAAAAATTTTAAAATTCAACTTTATGTCTTTAAAAAACGTACGATTGGAAGTCATGCAACACCTTGAAAAAGATGTAGATGCACTTATAGAAAAGTATTTAATTCCAGTTGACAGTATTTGGCAGCCATCGGATTTTTTACCGAATTCTGAAAGTCCTAATTTTTTAGAAAGTGTGAAGGAAATTCGTGAGCTTTCTAAAGAATTACCTTACGATTTTTGGGTCGTTTTAGTAGGCGACATGATTACGGAGGAAGCCTTACCAACCTACGAATCTTGGTTAATGGATGTAGAAGGTGTGGATCAAGTTGGTGGAAATTCTTGGGGTAAATGGGTGCGTCATTGGACAGCTGAAGAAAATCGTCATGGTGATGTACTGAATAAATATCTGTATTTATCAGGACGCGTAAACATGAAAGAAATTGAGAAAACCACGCAACACCTAATTGCTGATGGTTTCGATATTGGAACCGATAGAGATCCTTATAAAAACTTTTTATATACTAGTTTTCAAGAACTGGCAACCTATATTTCGCACAATCGTGTAGCCAAATTAGCCAAAGACCGAGGCAACAAGCAATTGTCTAAAATGTGTAAAATTATTTCAGGTGATGAAATGCGTCACCACCATGCATATTGTGAATTTGTGGAGCGTATTTTTAAAGTAGACCCAAACCAGATGATGATGGCTTTTCAACACATGATGAAGTTAAAAATCACGATGCCAGCACATTTTTTAAGAGAATCAGGAAATAGAATAGGAACAGCTTTCGAAGAATTTTCAAACACAGCACAACGTATTGGTGTTTATACATCAGCTGATTATGTGGACATTTTGGACAAACTATTAGTACGTTGGGAAATTGATAAAATTACCAATCTATCTGATGAAGCCGAAAAAGCAAGAGATTATTTAATGAAATTACCAGCACGTTTAACCAGACTGTCGGAACGCATGAAATTACCCGAAAATTCTTATCAATTTAAGTGGGTGGAACCAGCTTCATTAAAATAAAACATCACGTATTAAATACTAAAATTCCTTTCAGGTTTCTGAAAGGAATTCTTATTTTTATAAACGTATGAAAAACCAAAAAACTATAACGAACACCATTGCTTTTGTAAAAAAAGAACTCCAAAACGCCGAAGGTGGTCACGACTGGTTTCACATAGAACGTGTTTATAAAAATGCGTTGCTTATTTCAGAAAGTGAATCTGTTGATAACTTGGTAGTGGCTTTGGGTGCTTTATTGCATGATATTGCGGATAGTAAATTCCATAATGGTGATGAAACTATTGGTCCTAAAATAGCACGCGAATTCCTATTTAAAGAAAACGTAGATTCTAAAACCATAGAACATGTTGTAAATATTATTAAGCATATTTCCTACAGTTCTGGTTTAGATTCCAACAAATCATTTACATCACCCGAATTAAATGTGGTTCAAGACGCAGACAGATTGGATGCGTTGGGTGCTATAGGTATTGCTAGAACGTTTAATTATGGTGGTTTTAAAAACCGAGCGCTTTATAATCCGGATATTAAACCTGATTTGAATATGGATAAGGCGACCTATAAAAAATCGGATGCGCCAACAATCAACCATTTTTATGAAAAATTACTGTTGTTAAAAGATACCATGAACACGAAAACGGGTAAAAAAATAGCCGAAAAGCGGCATGAATTTATGGTTGAATTTTTAGCGCAGTTTTATGCGGAATGGGATGGAAAAAGGTAAGTTTAATTAACCACGTTAAACTAAAAAACCTGAAAACAAAAAAGCCTTCAGGTCTTAAATAGCATTTAATTCTTGGTTTTATTTTCCAGGAAAATCCGCTTTACGTTTTTCTAAAAAGGCTGATGTTCCTTCTTTAAAATCGTCTGTTCCAAAACAATTTCCAAATTCTTCAATTTCTACTTCATAACCATTTACACCATCTCTAAAATTCGCATTAATTGCTTTTATAGCGCCTTTTATTGCTACAGATGAGTTACGCATAATTTTACCAGCAATTTTTTCGGCAAGTGAAATCAGTTCTTCTTCTGTGGTTACGTGATTTACCAACCCGTATTCCAAAGCTTGGTTGGAATCAATCATTCCAGCTGTCATAACCATTTCCATAGCACGACCTTTACCTACTAATTGCGGTAAACGTTGTGTACCACCATAACCAGGAATAACGCCTAATGATACTTCTGGAAGTCCCATTTTAGCATTGATACTCGCTACTCTAAAATGACAAGCCATAGCCAATTCTAATCCGCCTCCTAGCGCAAAACCATTAACAGCTGCAATAACTGGTGTGTCTAAATTCTCAACAAAATTGAATAAAATTTCTTGACCTTTAGCCGCTAATTGACCTCCGTTATATTCATCAAAATTTGCAAATTCACTAATATCTGCTCCGGCTACAAAGGCTTTTTCACCACTTCCTGTTAATATGATGACCTTGGTATCCGCATCTTCATTAGCTGCTTTAAACGCATCGTGCAATTCCTGAATGGTTTCCTTATTCAAGGCATTCAGTTTTTTAGGTCTATTTATAGTTATGGTTGTTAATCCATTTTGGGTTTCTGAAAGGATATTATTATATGACATATATAGTGATTTTTAAAAAGTTGCTCCATTATTTCTAAAGCACTTTTAATTTATAAATTTTCTATTTTTTCGGAATCGTTACCGTAAACGTTGTTCCTTCATTTAGTTGAGACGTAAAGGTAATATTTCCATTATAAGTTTCCACAATATTCTTAACCATTCCTAAACCTAATCCCATACCGCTGGATTTAGTTGTGAATTTGGGTTCGAATATTTTTACCATATTTTCTTGAGAAATACCTTTGCCATTATCTGTAACAATAATATTAACATAGCCATCTTCTTCCCGAACCTCAACAACAATTTTAGGTGTTTTTAAGCCATCTTCTGGAATAGCTTGAATACCATTTTTTACTAAATTTGTTACAACGCGAATTAATTGTGTTCTATCAAAATTAGCTATAATTTCATTCTTTTCAGCAATAAAAACAATGTAGTCTTCATTAAAAATATCCAAGGCCAACTTGACAATATTTACCACATTCAACGTTTCATTTTGCTGTGCTGGCATTTTTGCAAAGTTTGAAAATGCCGAAGCAATAGAACTCATGGTATCAATTTGCTGGATTAAAGTTTTACTGTATTCATCTACCTTTTGGTGAATATTAGGATCTTCAGGGTCAAATTTACGCTGAAAACTTTGCACACTTAAGCGCATAGGTGTTAAGGGATTTTTAATTTCATGTGCTACCTGTTTTGCCATTTCACGCCAAGCTTGTTCACGCTCGCTTGTCGCTAATTTTACGGCACTGGCTTCCAACTCATCTATCATGCTATTGTACGATTTTACTAGAATAGCAATTTCCTGACTGGTGGTTCCAATATCAATCTTTTTATTGCGTGTTTCAAAGCGTGTTTCTGACATTTTATCACTGATTGTTTTAAGCGATTTGGTAATGTATTTAGAAAGCAAATAGGCTAACCCAATAGCAATAATGAGCATTACAATATATGCGTAACTTAAACGCTCCAGAAATTCCTGTAGTTCCTTATTTAGAAAATCATCATTTTCCAAATAGTGTAAATTTAAAATAGCTAATGGCTTAAAGCGTTTATCTGTAATAATAGAGTAAGAGGATAAATAACTATCATTATTTTCTAATGTTTTATTCACATACCGATGATCTAAAGAATGTGAAATCGTATTTAAAATTTTAGCATCTAAACATTTTGTAAGCGAATCTGAATCGAAACTCGCTTTAGAAGATTTTAATAAACCACCATCTAAATTATAGAGATTAATTTCCATATTATGAATGGTTGCTATTTGGTAAATAGCGTCCTTAAAAATAAGAGACATCATTTCTGGTCTTACCTCATACGTTGTTTCTTTTATAGCATAATCTATACTGGCTTGGATGTTTTCTTCTTTACGTTCCAGTCTATCTTGATGATACTCTCTAGCTTCCTCATTATATTGATAAATGGTTACGCCTGCAATAAGAATAGAAGCCAATAACACCAACAGAATCATGGCAATAAAAATGCGTAATCTTAAAGAAAACCTGGCTAATTTCATGTATTGAGTTTGAGCATTAAAGGTAACAACAATTGCGCCAACTTACTTAAGCGTCTGGATTTTTGCTTCTAATATTTTTATAAATTTTAAAACCAAGCATTAATAAAATGCCCAAAACAAAAATTCCTATCACACCAAACACCCAATTAATTGCACTTTTTAAGATGACTAAAAATACAACCGCAAATAAAATAAAGGTAGCACCTTCATTCCAAAGGCGCATAAAATTTGATGATTTCCGGACATCATCCTTTTGGAGTTGTTTATAAAATTGATGGGTTTTTAATTGATACATAATCAACAATAAAACAAATAATAACTTAACATGCATCCAGGGTTGTTGCAGCCAAACTGGTTGTAAAATCAGCAACCAAACGGCAAAAATTGTCGCCAAAATTGCCGATGGCCAAGTAATGATATTCCAAAGCCGCTTGGCCATTAATTTTAATTGATTCCCTAAAATTTCTTTGTCTGGTGATGGTTTATGAAACGCTTCAATTTGATACACAAACAGTCTGGGAATGTAAAACAAACCAGCAAACCAAGTAACAACAAATATGAGATGAAGAGATTTTATATAATTGTAATATTCCATTAATTTTCAATAAATAAATAATTTAATTGTTTCTCATTAAAAGCTGCATTGAATGCTAAAATTTCTTCACTTACTAATTGATTAAATTGAGTAAGTTGTTTATCAATAGCTTGTGTTAATTCATTTTTTACAGCCAAATCTTGATCTGTTGGTGCAAAATCACCCATACTAATTAAGGCATTTAAATGTCCTAATTTATTTGTTAAGCGAATTGGAAAATTTAATGGATCTTGTCCACTTCTGTTTTTGGTTTGATATAAAGCTTCTTCAATTTCAGTAAATTGCTCTCTTAAATTTTTAGATTTTTCTAATAAATCCGACACACGTTCATCGGCTTTATACTGCTTTTCAAAAGCTGATAATTGCGATTTAATATTGCGAATTTTTTTTATGGATTTGTGTGCATCATCCATGGTTTTATTCACGTCTTTTATAAACTCAAATTGCTTTTGCATATCGGAAACCGTACTTTCGGCTCTCAGGTCTGGTAGAATTTCAAAATCTTGTGTTTGAAAAGCATCATTCACTTTTAAAGTAACTTTATAAGTTCCAGGAACCGCTTTCGGACCACTTAAACTTGCCCACCAAAAAATCATACCATCTAATTTTTCAGCTCCTTCATAAATCATATCCCAAGTAAATTGATTTAGGCCATTTTCAACCTTCAATTTGTGTTTATCACTGGTGTTTGAAAACGTCTGGATTGTGTCGCCCTTTTTATCAAAATAGGTTAAGGATATAGAATCTTTCTCTGTAATATTTTCTAAATTAAAATAGGTCATCACGCCACTTGGATGATTAGCTCCAGACGTTTTGCTTCCAGAACGTCCACCTCCATCCATCCGATACGTTGGTTTTGGTTTATATAATTTATTCGTGTTAGGCTTTGTAACATACAATTGATGCAAAAGCGATAAATCGTCCAAAATCCATAGGCTACGTCCTTGAGTTGCTACAATAAGATTATTATCTTTTATAGTTAAATCGGTTATTGGAACAATGGGTAAATTTAACTGAAAGGGTTTCCAATCCTCACCATCATTAAAGGAAATATACATACCGGTTTCAGTACCTGCGTATAATAAGCCTTTTTGGTTAGGATCTTCCCGAACAACTCTGGTAAAATGCTCATCATGGATACCATTGGTGATTTTTTTCCAAGTTTTACCGTAGTCCGTTGTTTTGTATATATAAGGTGAAAAATCGCCTGTTTTATATTTTGTTCCAGCAACATAGCAGGTTCCAGCATCAAAAGCGCTTGGCTCCATACTATTAATCATAATCCATTCAGGCATCCCTTTTGGCGTCACGTTTGCCCAGTTTTTCCCACCATCCTGCGTTACATGAATTAAACCATCATCACTTCCAACCCAAAGTAACCCTTCTACTAAAGGTGATTCTTGAGCTGCAAAAATGGTACAATAATACTCGACTGATGTGTTATCTTGTGTGATAGGTCCTCCGGAAGATTTTAACTTTTCAGGATCATTTCTGGTTAAATCTGGACTAATTATCTCCCAAGATTGCCCTTCATTTTCGGTAACATGAACGTTTTGAGAAAACGTATAAAGTCTATTTGGATTATGCTTTGAAAAGATAATAGGAAAATTCCATTGAAAACGGTATTTCATGCCTTCTGCTCCATGACCCATTGGGTTATCTGGCCAAACATTGATAGCCCGTTCGGTTCCTGTTTTATGATTAATACGTGTTAAAAATCCGCCGTAACTTCCACCATAAACAATATCATCATTTTCAGGGTCGACAGCAATATGAGCTGATTCGCCTCCTGCTGTGCTTTCCCAATCGGATTCTGAAATAGACCAACCATCGGTTCTATGTGGAATTCTAACGGTAGAATTATCTTGTTGTGCCGCATAAATACGATACGGAAAATGATTGTCTGTAGTCACCCGATAAAATTGCGAAGTTGGTTGATTATGATAAGTACTCCAAGTTTCACCACCATCATAAGTTACTTGTGCACCACCATCGTCTCCAATTATCATACGTTTTGGATTTTCGGGAGCAATCCATAAGTCATGATGATCTCCATGCGGAGCGTTGTGACTTTCAAAAGACTGTCCACCATCCGTACTTTTATGATAATTTACATTTAACACATAAACTGTATTTACATCTTCGGTGTCTGCATAGACACGTGTGTAATACCAAGCACGTTGACGTAAGCTACGGTCACTGTTGACATTATTCCACGTTTTTCCACCATCATCACTTCTATATAATCCACCTTGATCTTTGTTCTCAACCATAGCCCAAACGCGTTGATTATTTATAGGTGAAACGGTAACACCAATAATACCCAATGTGTCTTTTGGAAATCCTTTGTTTGTAGAAATTTCTGTCCACGTTTCTCCACGGTCAGAACTTTTCCAGAGTGCAGAACCGTCGCCTCCAGAGCTTAAACTATAAGGTGTGCGCTGTACACGCCAAGTGGACGCATATAAAATTCGCGGATTAGTTGGGTCGATTAATAAATCAACTACACCAGAATTGGCATTGGCAAACAAGGTTTTTTTCCATGTTTTTCCTCCATCTTTACTTTTGTAAACACCACGATCTTCAGTAGGTTTATAAATATTTCCTAAAACGCCAGCATAAACCACATCATGATTTGTAGGATCTATAACAATTCTAGGAATATGACGGGAATTTTTTAAGCCAGAGGCTTCCCACGTTTTCCCAGCATCCACACTTTTCCAAATACCATAACCTGATGACACATTACCACGAACGGTTTTTTCACCGCCTCCTACATACATAACATTTGGGTCGTTTTGAGCTACAGAAATGGCACCAATGCTTCCTCCAAAAAAACCATCGGAAATATTTTCCCAAGCTCTTCCGCCGTCGGTTGTTTTCCAAACGCCTCCTCCTGTTGCTCCAAAATAAAAGAGATTAGGTTTGTTAGGAACACCAGTTACAGCAGCACTTCTGCCTCCACGAAAAGGACCAATTAATCGATACTCTAGATTGGAATAGCTAGTTTCTGAAATTGATTGAGCATTTAAAAATGTTTGACTACCCAATGAAAATATTAGGATGAGTATGGAAAATAAGTGACGCATTTTAAGTTTGGTTTGATTAATGAGGACTAAAAATACGGATTATTCGCAACTAACCGATATTCGTATTCAATTTTAACGTGACTTCACGTTTTAAGAAAAAAGCGGTAACAATAGTTGATAAAACATCAGCTATAGGAAACGACATCCAAACACCTATTTCACCATAAAATTTTGGTAAAATTAGGATGAGTGGAATAAAGAAAAATCCTTGTCTTGTAAGAGTCAATAATAATGCTGGAATGGCTTTACCAACCGCCTGAAAATAAGCAGCTCCAATAAGTTGGATGGCTATAATAGGTGTTGCTGCAAAAACCCATCGCATGGCACTTGGAGTTTGTGCCATTACGTCTGCATCTGATGTAAATAAACGTGTAATTGCTTCTGGAAAAAGCATCAACAAAATAAAGACTAACGTTGCTAATCCTGCTGCATATTTTATGGCTGTATAAATAGTTTCTTTAACCCGATCATACTGTTGCGCACCATAATTATAACCAGCAATTGGTAAAAACCCTTGGGTAACACCAAAAACAGGAAATAAAGCAAACATAAGCATTCTGCCTACAATAGCATACGCAGTAACGGACGTTTCACCACCTAAATCGTACAATATATTATTCATAAACAAATAGGTTATACTAACAACTGCTTGTCTGGCGAGTGTAACAAAACCTAATGAACTAATTTCTGAAACAATACGTTTATTAAGTCCGAAATGTGAGAAATTAAGTTTTAATTCCGAATGTTTAGATAGAAAAAACCAAACTATAAACGCAAGACATAAAAAATAAGAACCTGTTGTAGCCCAGGCAGCTCCTGCCATGCCATAATCCAAAAGATTAATAAATATATAATCTAAGATTAAATTTCCAACGGAAGGAATTAACATAGCATACATGGCAAATTTTGGTTTGCCTTCGGCACGAATTACAGTATTCCCCATCATGCTTAATGCTAAAACAGGAACACCGTATAATACAATTTTATAGTAAATTTTTGCTGGTTCAAAAATGGCACCTTGACCACCAAAAGCTGGAATAATATCGTTTACATATAGTAAACCAAAAGTCACCATAACAATCGTTAACAATAACGTTAGCGTGATTTGGTTTCCAAAAACTTTTAAAGCTTTTACTGTATTATTAGCACCTAACGCACGAGAAATAATGGACGAGCCACCTATTCCAATACTCATTCCTAAAGCGGCAATAAAGAAAGAAACGGGAAGAACCACATTAATGGCAGCAATAGCTATTGAACCAATCCATTGACCCACAAAAATGGTGTCTACTAAAATATTTAGCGACATAACCAAAATACCTATAGATGCAGGTACAGCTTGCTTTATCAGCAATTTACCAATTGGATTTGTACCTAATTCTTCTGATGATATTTTAGCCATAGTAATTTAACAGATAATTGGAACCTATCTACACGTTATACTGTTTCAGTTTCAGAAGTCGCCCAATTATTAATCCACTTCGCTAATAAATCAACCCAAGGTGCATCATCATTTAAACACGGAATTGTGGTAAATTCATTTCCACCCATTTCGTGAAATATTTCTTCACCTTCCATTGCAATTTCTTCTAAAGTTTCCAGACAATCACTCACAAAAGCAGGCGTAACAATGGCCATGTTTTTGATGCCTTCTTTACCTAAACGCTCAATAGTTCTATCTGTATACGGTTGTAACCATGGATCAAAACCTAAACGCGATTGAAAGCTGGTGGAATAAGTACCTTCTGCGAACTGTAATTTATCTGCCACTAAACGCGTAACCTCTTTACATTGATGTTTGTAGCAAAACTCATGTGCTGGAGATGGGGTTTGACAACAACTTCCATCTCCAGAAGCTCCGGGATTACAGTGGGATTTCGTAATATCACTTTTTCGAATATGACGTTCTGGAACACCATGATACGAAAAGAGCAAATGCTCGTAATTTTTACCTTTTAAATGTCTAGCAATACTATTGGAAAGCACATCTATATAATCTGAATTATTATAAAATGCAGGCAAACTATTAATGGTAATATTTGGAAAATGTTCTTTGCGAATATCTTCAGCCAACACCAAAATAGTTTCTGTAGTTGCCATAGCAAACTGTGGATACAATGGAATTAAAAATACCTCATCAACACCTTTATCTACTAACTCTTGAATCCCATTTTTAATAGTCATACTGCCATAACGCATGGCTAGAGCAACTGGAAATTCCACTTGTTGTTGAACACCTTTTTGTAAACGCTCCGAGAGTACAATTAATGGTGAACCTTCTTCCCACCATATTTTTTTGTAAGCTGCTGCTGAAGCTTTAGGACGTGTATTTAAAATAATACCTTTAACAAGCAATGTACGAGCCCAAAGTGGGACGTCAATTACACGTTCATCCATTAAAAATTCTCCTAAATATTTCTTTACATCTTTCGGTTCTGGACTATCTGGCGAACCTAAATTAACGAGTAAAATGCCTTTTTTCATTCACTATTTTATTTGAAAATACAGATCTTCGACTGCATCATATTTGAGTTTACGAAGATACTGACATTATGTATTTTTTTGGCGTTGTGCCATATTTCTTTTTAAAAGCTGCTATAAAATGACTGGAAGTACTGTAACCCACTTTTAGTCCAACCTCATTTACATTATTATCTCCAGATTCTAATAGTTTTCTGGCCACTTCCATTTTATAATCAAATAGAAAACTAAAAACAGAATCACCATAAATTTCTTTAAAACCCTCCTTTAATTTCTTTAAGCTTAACTGGATTTCATCGGCTAATTCCTGGAGTGTTGGTGGTTCTGCCATGCGTGCAATAATAATATCCTTGGCTTTCTTTATTTTTAATACGTTGGTTTCATCAGCTAAAAATGGACACTGTTCTATATTAGCATCTTCACTTCTATTAAAATACAAGCTCAATAATTCATAAGCTTTCGCTTTAAAATAAAGGCTTTTAACCGACGAATTTAAATTATAATTTATCAGCTGATTCAGAACAATAGCCATAGATGGCGAAATAACACTATCCTTATAATATTTCTTATCCTTATTATCACCACTCAAAAAAGTGATGTAATTAGCCTCTTGAGAAAATAATCCGTGAAATTTTTGAATAGAAAAAACTAAAGATACCAACCAAGATTTTGGCTGCACATTCATGTGTATAGGTAAATCACGTTGCGGGTTATATAAAAGTAAAGCCGTTTCCTCCTTAATATTTAACGAATAACTACCATTATTAAACATAAATACACTGGAACCCTTTACACAAAAATGAAACTGAATAAAACTACTATCAATCTCGCGCTCAACTATTTCAACCTGATCATTTTCATTTTGATAGGTTAAAATAATAAATCCATCATCTACAGTTGTTTCCTTAAAAGTTCTTTGAGCGACATTTTTTATAGTATCTTCCATGAATGTTTTTTTCTTTTTATTTAGATTCATTCTAAACTAATAGACTTTAAGTCGTTGATATGACTGCAAAAATATGACATTTATCATATTAAATTTAAAAATAACGTTAAAAAACCCTTAACGACACTAAAAGTCCTTTCAGCGTTACTTTATTCCACATTACAAAATTACTTTTGTTAGGAATTTTGAAAACGACTATGGAGCAATACCAAATTTCTAAAGGAACCTACTTTTACGCTATTGGATTAAGTTATAAAAAAGCTGATGCCGAAATACGTGGTCACTTTAGTTTGGACGATGCAGGAAAACAAGCACTTTTAATGCAAGCTGAAGCTAATGGTGTGGAAAGTATTATTGTAACATCTACCTGCAACCGAACCGAAATTTATGGTTTTGCAGAACATCCTTACCAACTTATCAAACTCTTATGCGATAACACAAAAGGAACGGTAGACGAATTTCAAAAAGTAGCCTATATATACAAAAACCGCGACGCTATTTCCCACATGTTTCGTGTAGGTTCCGGATTAGATAGTCAGATTTTAGGAGATTTTGAAATAATTGGTCAGCTAAAAAACGCTACCATTGCTTCCAAAAATCTTGGCCTTGTAAACTCTTTTTTAGAACGCTTAATAAATTCCGTAATTCAGGCTAGTAAACGCATTAAGACCGAAACAAATATTTCATCTGGTGCTACTTCGGTTTCATTTGCTTCTGTTCAATATATATTAAATGAAGTAGCTGATGTATCTTCAAAAAACATTCTGTTATTTGGAACCGGTAAAATAGGAAGAAATACCTGTGAAAATTTGGTGAAACATTCCAAAAATTCTCACATTACACTTATAAATAGAACAAAGGACAAAGCTGAAAAAATTGCTGGTAAATTCAATTTAATTGTAAAAGATTATGCAAATTTACAAGAGGAAATTAGCAGAACAGATATTTTAATTGTTGCAACAGGTGCGCAATTACCAACAGTTGATAAAGATATTATTCAAAACAAAAAACCGTTATTAATATTAGATTTATCGATACCAAAAAACGTGAATGAAAATGTAACTTCTCTAGAAAACGTATCGTTAATTCATTTGGATCAGTTATCAAAAATAACAGATACAACTATAGAAAACAGACGCTTGGATATTCCAGTTGCAGAATCTATTATTGAAGATGTAAAAACAGAATTCAACAATTGGTTAGAAACCAGAAAATTTGCACCAACAATAAAAGCTTTAAAGTTGAAATTAACCGACTTTAAAAATGCTGAATTAGATACACAACGTAAAAAAATAGCTGATTTTAATGAATCGCAAGCTGAAATTATCAGCAATAATATTATTCAAAAAATTACCAATCACTTTGCACATCACTTAAAAGATGATGCTGTTACTACCGATGAAAGTCTGGAACTTATAAAAAAGGTCTTTCAACTAGAAGAAACCATAAAACATGTCTAAAATAATACGCATTGGCACGCGCGATAGTGAATTAGCACTATGGCAAGCCAAAACAGTCCAAAGTGTCATAGAGCAACTTGGACATAAAACTGTAATTGTGCCTGTAAAATCTACAGGCGATTTAGTTTTAAACAAACCCATTTACGAGCTTGGCATTACAGGTGTTTTTACTAAAACGCTGGATATTGCCATGTTAAATAACGACATTGATATTGCTGTACATTCTTTTAAAGATGTACCAACATTATTGCCAACAGGTATTGTTCAAGCAGCCGTAATAAAAAGAGGTAATGTTAGAGACACGTTGGTGTTTAAAAACAATGAAGAATTTTTAGGACAGAAACATGCCGTTATTGCTACTGGAAGTATTCGCAGACGTGCACAATGGCTAAATCGTTTTCCAACACATACTATTGAAGATATTCGTGGGAATGTAAATTTACGTCTACAAAAATTAGAAGAATCGGAACATTGGAATGCGGCTATTTTTGCTGCGGCTGGACTTGGACGAATTGATAAAAGACCTGAAGATGCCATTAACTTAAATTGGATGATTCCAGCTCCTGCTCAAGGTGCTATTATGGTTACAGCTTTAGAAGAAGATGAAGACATTCGTGCTATTTGCGCCGAAATAAACCACGAAGAAACCGAAATTTGTACGACTATTGAACGTAAATTTTTAAATCTTTTAGAAGGTGGTTGCTCTGCTCCAATTGGTGCTTTAGCGTTTATTAAAGACGCAGAAATAAACTTCACAGGTGTTTTATTAAGTCCTGATGGAACCAAAAAAATTGAAGTTACCCGAAACGAAAAGTTAGGCGAACATCATAATCTAGCGCAGTTTTGTGCAGAATACGTTATTGAACGTGGTGGAAAACGCTTGATGGATGATATTAGAAATTCAGACAGGAAAATAAATATTTATTCGACTAAAAAACTAACCGAAGACCAAAAATTATTATTTCATAATGATGTGGTTTCAGAAAGTACTGATTTTATAAAAATTAGTCTAAACCGTATTCATCCAAGCCTACTAAAAAACGAAATTGAAAACGTTATCATCACCAGTAAAAATGGTGTGGAGTCTTTAACGACGAATTATTCTGCTATGGAATTGCAGTTTAAAAACATTTATTGTGTTGGTCGTCGTACCAAACGCTTAATTGAAAAACGTATTGGACCAGTTAAACATGCAGCAAACAATGCCAAAGCATTAGCGGATTATTTAGTAGAGTTTATGGATGGTACAGCCGCAACTTACTTTTGTAGCAATTTACACTTGGACACTCTACCAACGGTTTTAAGAGAAAATAATATTACAGTTAAAGAAGTAGAAGCTTACGAAACAAAGTATGACGGAAAAGCAGTTGCAGAAACTGTTGAAGGTGTTATGTTTTACAGTCCATCAACCGTAGAAAGTTACATACAAAAAAACGAAGCCAAAGGCGTGGCGTTTTGTATTGGAGACACAACAGCTAATGAAGCCAAAAAGCACTTTAAAGACGTGCGTATAGCAAAAGTACCAACGGTAGAAAGTGTGGTAGAATTAGTAAATGAATTTTACACATAATACGTGAAGAACTTGATCTGAAAAATGACTACAAGTTCCATTTATAAAATCTAAAAAACGATTATTTTAGCTAATAGCATTTAACGAAATATGATTAAGAACGATTTATTTTTAAGAGCATTAAAAGGTGAAACCGTAGAGCGTCCTCCAGTTTGGATGATGCGCCAAGCTGGGCGTTATTTACCAGAATTCATGGAAATAAAAGCCAAGTATGATTTCTTTACACGTTGTCAAACACCTGAATTAGCAAGTGAAATTACCGTACAACCTATTCGTAGATACGGTATGGATGCGGCCATTTTATTTAGCGACATCTTGGTTATTCCACAAGCTATGAATATTGAGGTGCAAATGAAACCCAACTTTGGTCCATATTTACCAAACCCAATTAGAACACAAAAAGATGTAGACCATGTTATTGTTCCAGATGTAACTGTGGCTTTGGATTATGTGTATCAAGCTATAAAAGCAACCAAAGAAAAGTTAAATGATGACATTCCTTTAATTGGTTTTGCAGGATCGCCTTGGACAATTTTATGCTATTGCGTACAAGGACAAGGCAGTAAAAACTTTGATAAAGCGAAGGAATTTTGCTTCACCAATCCTATTGCAGCTCACCAATTATTACAGAAAATAACAGACACAACTATTGCCTATTTAAAAGAAAAAGTAAAAGCAGGTTGTAATGCGGTTCAGGTATTCGATTCTTGGGGTGGCATGTTATCACCAGTTGATTATCAAGAATTTTCATGGCAATATATTCAACAAATAATTAATGCTTTAAAATATGAAACACCAGTCATTGCTTTCGGAAAGGGCTGTTGGTTTGCATTAGGAGAGATGGCTAAATCTGGTGCATCTGCTTTAGGTGTAGACTGGACATGTTCGGCTAAAAATGCACGTTATTTAACTGGTGGAAACATTACATTACAAGGAAATTTTGATCCAACCCGTTTATTTTCGCCTCCTGCAGAAATTAAAAAAATGGTTCATCAAATGATAGATGACTTTGGAAAAGACAAATATATCGTAAATTTAGGTCACGGTATTTTGCCTAATATTCCTTTGGATCATGCCAAAGCATTTATTGATGCTGTAAAAGAGTATCGTGCGTAAACCTAATTATGAAAGTAGTTACAGAATCGTTTTCATTGGAGTTTTTAAAACCACAAGATGCGCAAAGCTTAAGTCGGTTAATGATTTCCAATGGAAAACGATTTCAACAATATCTTCCTAAAACACTATCGGAAAATCTATCTGAAGCAGATTCTAAAAATTACATCCAAAGAAAAACCAAGCAAATAAAAGTCAAAACAGAATTCACTTTTGCCATTAAGGATATCGATTCTGGAGATGTTGCTGGTTTAATCATTTTAAAAAATATAGACTCCCAATTAAAGCAAGGTGAGTTTTCCTACTGTTTAGGTCAAAAATATTCCGGAAAAGGCTGGATAACAAGAAGCATAAAAGCCGTAAAAACCTATGCTTTTAATGAATTAGGACTAAAATCCTTACAGATTATTATCCATAAAACTAATTTACCTAGTATTCAGGTAGCTGAAAAGAATGATTTTATTTGGATAAAAACGTTGGAAAATGAATTTGTAACAGGCGCAGTGGCTTTAAATATGGAACTTTACGAAATACAACATGAAAGATAAATTCCACCAATATATCCAAACCTTACAAGACAGCATTACAGCAAAATTAGAGTCTGTAGATGGAAAAGCAACATTTCAAGAAGATATTTGGAAACGACCGGAAGGTGGTGGTGGCCGAACGCGTGTTATTGAAAATGGCGCTGTTTTTGAAAAAGGAGGTGTGAATATTTCTGGTGTTCACGGAAAATTACCAGACAGCATGCAAGCATATTTTGGTGTTAAAGATGCTGATTTTTTTGCCTGTGGATTAAGTTTAGTTCTTCACCCAAAAAATCCAATGGTTCCAACCGTTCACGCCAATTGGCGCTATTTTGAAATGTATGATCAAGACGGAAATATTGTAGATCAATGGTTTGGAGGTGGCCAAGATTTAACACCTTACTATTTATTTGAAGAAGACGCCATTCACTTTCACCAAACCTGTAAAACAGCCTGCGATAAACATGATCCAGAGTTTTACCCAAAATATAAAGCGCGATGTGATGAATATTTCTGGAATTCCCATCGGGATGAAGCGCGTGGTTTAGGTGGTTTATTTTTCGATTACTGCAAAACTACCGAAACTATGAGCATGGAAAACTGGTACAATTTTGTAACCGAAGTTGGAAATAGTTTTTTAGAAGCTTATGTCCCAATAGTAGAAAAAAGAAAGAATTTACCTTACACAAAAGCACAACGCACATGGCAAGAAATTCGTCGTGGTCGTTATGTAGAATTTAATTTAGTACATGATAAAGGCACACTTTTCGGACTAAAAACAAATGGGCGAATTGAAAGTATTTTAATGAGTTTGCCGCCACATGTGCAATGGGTTTATGATCATCATCCAGAAGTTGGAAGTGATGAAGAAAAACTAATCAAGGTATTAAAAAAACCTATAGATTGGATATAAAATGACTTGTCACTGCGGAAATAATAAATCTTATAACGCATGCTGTGAAGTTTTTCATTTAAACAATGGAAAAACAGAAACAGCAGAACAACTTATGCGCTCCAGATATAGTGCATTTGTAATGTCTAACGGAGATTATTTAATGAAAACGCATCATAGCACGACACGTCCAATTTCAGAAAAAAAAGCCATAGTAAAATGGTCAAAATCTGTAAACTGGATAAAATTAGAGATCCTTGAAACTACTGAAGGTTTAATAGAAAACCAACACGGCACAGTAACTTTTAACGCGTATTTTTATGAAAACGGATCGGTTAAGGTTATTCATGAAAAATCGGCTTTTATAAAAGAAAATGAAACATGGTATTACCTAGGTTTTGCCAAAAATTAATAAAATATGTATCCATACAACAGAAACAGACGTTTACGCAGTAATGAAACCATTCGTTCTTTAGTCCGTGAAACGATTATCTCTCCAAATGATTTTTTAGTCCCTCTTTTTATAGTTGAAGGAAAAGGTATTAAAGAGGAAATTGCTTCTATGCCAAATTATTTCCGGTATAGTCTGGATTTATTGGAAAACGAAGTGAAGGAACTTTGGAGTCTTGGTTTAAAATCTGTTTTACTATTTGTAAAAGTACCTGATAATTTAAAGGATAATAAAGGAACCGAAGCTTTAAACCCAAACGGACTTATGCAACGTGCCATTAAAACGGTTAAAAATGCTTGTCCAGATATGTTGGTGATGACGGATGTGGCTATGGATCCGTATTCTTCTTATGGACATGATGGTGTGGTAAAAAACGGTCTGATTTTAAACGATGAAACCGTGAATATTTTAACCGAAATGAGTCTGTCTCACGCCGAAGCTGGTGCCAATTTTGTAGCACCAAGTGATATGATGGATGGTCGTATTTTAAGTATTCGTGAAGCGTTTGAAGACAACGGATTCTACAACACAGGCATTATGAGTTATTCAGCCAAATATGCATCTGCTTTTTATGGTCCGTTTCGTGATGCATTAGATTCCGCTCCTGTTGATATGGTAGATGTTCCCAAAGACAAACAAAGCTATCAAATGGATCCAGCAAATCGTTTTGAAGCCATTCGAGAAACCGAAATGGATATTGATGAAGGTGCAGATATTGTTATGGTAAAACCAGGTTTATGCTATCTGGATATTGTTCGTGAGATAAAAAATGCTGTTGATGTTCCAGTAGCCGTGTATCAAGTTTCTGGCGAATATGCCATGTTAAAAGCAGCTGCCGAAAAAGGCTGGCTAAATCATGATGCTGTTATGATGGAGCAAATAACAGCCATTAAACGTGCAGGAGCTGATGTCATTGCTTCTTACTTTGCGAAGGATGTGGTGAAACTATTAAACAAATAAAACCCGCTTTTCATTTTGATGAAGTTTGTCTATTCGAGTAAATTTTTCAATTAAAAGTGTAAAAATTTTTAACAAGAGGTCGAATTTTAGCAGCTCTACTAAAACAAGGTTTTATAAACAAAAACCCAGTAATACTTTCAACTATATTTAAAATCTGTATTTTCCTTTTGATTTTGTAAATTAGCAAGAAACTAAATATACGTTAATGAGCATACTCCTTCTTTGGGCCACTGTATCTATTTTCTTTTCATTCCTATGCTCCATTCTGGAAGCCGTTTTATTAAGCATAACACCAACGTTTATCACTGTAAAAAAACAAGAAGGTAAAGACTTTGCGCTAAAATTAGAGGCACTAAAAAAAGATGTCGATCAGCCACTCATTGCTATTCTAACGTTAAACACCATTGCCCACACATTAGGTGCCATGATGGTCGGAATTGAAGCTGAAAAATTGCCCTTTAAAATTGAAGTTTTTGGTATCAATACCGTCGGTATTGTATCGGCAATTATGACTTTGCTTATTCTTATTGTTTCTGAAATTATCCCAAAAACTATTGGAGCTTCTTATTGGAAATCATTGGCAGGTTTTACGGCAACAGCATTAAATATATTAATTTTTCCGTTGAAATATTCAGGAATTTTATGGCTACTTCGCCTAACAACAAAACTCATAGGTGGTAGTCCACATGGTAGCGTTTTAAGTCGAGAAGATTTTCATGCTATGACTAATTTAGCAGAAGAAGAAGGCGTTTTTCATGAATCTGAAAGCAAGGTTATTAGAAACATGTTAACGTTTAAAGAAGTTATGGCAAAAGATGTCATGACACCTAGAACAGTTATGTCTTTAGAAAACGAAAATCAAACTATAGAAGATTTTTTTAAAAAAAATGCCAATACCAAATTTTCACGAATTCCTGTTTACACTAAAAAGTCGGATAATATAACAGGTTTGGTTTTAAAAGACGAAGTATTCAAAGAAATGGCATTTGGAAATGGCGATAAACTACTCACAGAAATTAAAAGACCGATTATTATTATTAATCGAAACGTACCCATTCCAAGTCTATTTGAACAATTAGTTGAAAGTAAAAACCATATGGCTTTAGTCGTTGACGAATATGGATCGGTAAGTGGTTTAGTAACCATGGAAGATGTTATAGAAACGCTTCTTGGTTTGGAAATTATGGATGAAAGCGATGACGTTCCAGATTTACAAGTTTTAGCCAGACGTGGTTGGGAAGCACGCGCTAAAAGACTCGGTTTAATTCAAAATGAAGATTCTGAAGATGAGGATTTAAATTACTAATGGAAACAGAAACATGTATTATAAATTCACCTTTAGGGTTCACTCAAATTACGGGTGATACTGATGGAATTTCATCTATTATCGTTTTAAATTCTGAAGAAAAACTAACCGATATTATTCCCGAATCCCTTCAAGATTGCGTGTACCAACTCAACGAATATTTTGAAGGTAACCGACAACGATTTGATTTAACATTAAACCCAGAAGGCACTATTTTTCAAAAATCCGTATGGGACGGTTTAAGCAAAATCCCTTACGGTAAAACAGTTTCTTATTTGGAACTTTCCAGAAAATTAGGCGATGTTAAGGCTATTCGTGCCGTTGCAAATGCCAATGGTAAAAACCCACTTTGGATTGTGGTTCCGTGCCATCGTGTTATTGGTTCTGATGGTAGCTTAACCGGTTATGCTGGTGGCTTGCATAGAAAAAAATGGTTATTGGAACATGAAAGTCCGTATAAACAACAAACCTTGTTTTAAATTTAAAATTTTCAACCAGTCATTATTAAAATACCATAATTAGTGCCTTTTTATCATAAAGGGCTTCATATGCCTCAATAAAAATTCCTATATTTATTTTTCTAAATTATACTACATGAAATTCCTAAAGTCCCTATTGAAATGGGTTGTCATTATTTTTGCACTCCTTATTGCCGTATTATACATTACAGATACTGATTATCTATTAAAAGCCGTGAGAACCATCTATTTTAAGGGCTATTCCACTGCATATTTAGAGGATTATAAAGAATTTGACAATCAAGTTATTGCGAACGGAACACCACAACCATGGCCAAATCACCAAGATTATAATAGCGTAAAAGAAACCGAAATTTTAAATAAAACCAATACAGAAAACGGCACCATTGCCTACGTAATCATTAAAAATGATAGTGTATGGTTTGAGAATTATTACGATGGTTTTGATGAAGATTCCAAATCCAACTCCTTTTCCATGGCTAAAAGTTATGTGTCGGCTATGTTAGGAAAAGCACTTATGGAAGGTCATATAAAAAGTTTGGATCAACCTGTTGGCGATTTTCTTCCAGAATTCAGGGACGATCTTTCTGCTAAATTAACGGTTGGCGATTTATCATCTATGGCATCAGGAACTGACTGGGATGAAGCTTATTATTCGCCATTATCCATTACAACACGTGCCTATTTTGATGATGATTTGGACAAAGTTATTAATGGATTAAAAGTCGTTGAAGAGCCTGGTCAAGCTTATAAATATTCTAGTGGAGACACACAAATGTTAGCTATGGTTATTGAGCGCGCAACTGGTAAAAAACTATATGATTATTTAACCGAATCGTTTTGGAAGCCATTAGGTTCAAAAAACGCAACACTTTGGCAAGTAGATAGTGAAGAACACGATATGGTAAAAGCCTATTGTTGTATTGCTAGTAACGCAAAGGATTTTGCACGTTTAGGAAAACTTTATAAAGACCATGGAAAATGGCAAGGTAAACAACTTCTAGATTCGGCATTTGTTGCCAAATCAATTAAACCACGTTTTTCTGCTAGTCCAGAATACGGTTACGGATGGTGGTTAAAAAACGTTGGTGATAAAGAATTCTTTATGATGCGTGGTCACCTAGGTCAGTACGTGATTGTAGAACCTAATGACAACGTTATTATTGTACGATTAGGCCATTCCAAAGGTCCTGGCGATGCCATTGCTACCTTTACACCAGATATTTCTACGTATATTGATGAAGCGTATAAGATGCTTGAAAAAAACTAAACCATGATTTCTAAACTAAATCTCGAAAACATTCTATTCTTGGACATTGAAACGGTTCCAGAAACCAGGCATTTTTCAGATTTAGATGAAACCAAACAAGCCCTTTGGGACGCCAAATCCAAATACCAACGTAAAGATGAATTTTCAGCTGAAGAGTTTTATGATCGTGCTGGAATTTGGGCTGAATTCGGAAAAATAGTCTGTATTTCGGTTGGGTATTTTAAAATGGAAGGCGACATTCGGAAGTTTAGAGTGACCTCATTTTATGGCGAAGAAATAAAAATTCTAAAAGATTTTAAGAACTTATTAATTTCTCATTTCAGCGAAAATAAACACCTGCTTTGTGCGCATAATGGTAAGGAATTCGATTTTCCGTACATAGCGAGACGTATGATTATTCACAATATAGAATTGCCTTATAAATTAAACCTTTTTGGTAAAAAACCTTGGGAGGTTCCGCATTTAGACACTTTAGAACTTTGGAAATTTGGCGATTATAAAACCTACACCTCTTTAAAATTGCTGACTAATGTATTGGGAATCCCATCGCCTAAAGATGATATAGTTGGTAGCGAAGTCTACCGCGTTTTTTACGAAGAAAACGATATAGATCGGATTATGATTTACTGTGAAAAAGACACCATTGCTGTTGCTCAAATATTCTTACGATTACGAGGTGATGAACTCCTTCATGATAATGAGATTATTCATATATAAAAAAGTCCAGACTTAAAAATCTGGACTTTTTATTTTATAAAACTATTCTAACTTATTGTTTAATAAACTTTTTAGTTATTATCTCTTCACCTTCGTTTACACGAATAAAGTACATTCCAGCTTCTAAAGTACCAACATCAACTTTAGAAATAGAGTCGCCTCTTAATACTGTTTGTCCTATCATGTTTACAATCGTGTAAGACGCATCTGTATTTCCTGGTAATTTCACATTCAGAAGATTTCCTTTTACTGGGTTAGGATACACTAGTATATCCTCATCTCCAAATATATCATTTGTACTTAATGTTCTGATAGCTATTACCTGATTGATATCGCCTCTGCCTGAATTGGTTCCGGTAATAGTAACCTGATCTATATATATTTGATCGTTATTTCCGGATGCATCACACTGAAATCTAAATCCAGAATTGGCAGCAAAATTATATTGTGTTGGCGTTAAAGTAACTGTACCTTGATAGAACGTATTATTACTTATTCCTGAACCACTAACATATGTAGCTACTGTATTCCAGTTAGAACCATCATAGAAACGCAACCAAAAATCTTCGCCATTTTCCATACTAACAACATAAAAATAGAAATCAACAATAACTTGAGAGAATGGTGTTACATCAATATCTGATAAAGTCATTGCAGATGCTGTACCTGAATTATCTCTTATTCGGATAGAAAACGAACCTTCATAAGAATTGGAACCCGAATATCTAGCACAATCACTACCACCATCTACCCAATTGTCCCAGCCTGTTTCAAAATAGCCTTCATTTAATACAACGTCTGTAACAGCACATGATGCACAAAATGAGCCACCACAATCAACTCCAGTTTCATCTCCATTTTGAATACCATCGTTACAGGTAGGAGCCGCTAACGTTGTTACATTAATCGTATTACTCGGTGTAGAACTATTTGCTGCAGCATCGTTAGCAACAACATAAAAACTATATAGTGTACTTGCAGATAAACCTGTAACCTGATAAGATGTAGAAGACACATTAGTAATAAAATTCCCACCTTGGTAAACATCATAATCTGTTACAGCCACATTATCGGTAGCACCAAACCAAGATAAACTTGTACTTGTTTCCGTAGTGTTTAATGCTGTAAGTGTTGCTGCAGAAGGTGCTTGAGTATCTGGAGCTGGTGGACCTGCTAAAATAATATTATCGATAGCAATATCTGCCTGCCAAGTACTTCCAATAAATCTGTTAAAACGTAATTGGATACCTTTCCCTACATAATTATTTAAGCTAACATCAACATCTAACCACGTGTTGCCCTGATTGCCAGTTTGATTCCAAATGCTAGTCCAAGAACCGCCTTCATCTTCACTTACTTCTAAATCTATGGTACCCATATCGGCAGCACCATACATGTGGTATGAAAAACTAAAAGTAGCTTCCGTCATTCCTGCTAAATTAAAGCAAGGAGAATTTAAAATAGCACTTACACTAGGAAAGTTAGGACTAGATGCTTCTACATAAATATAGTTTGAACCATCTGCTGCATTTGAAGGTCCTGTATTTGATGATGGTGTCCCATTGGAATCGATTGTCCAATCTATATCATCTGTAGATGATTGAGTCCATGCACCTAAAGAATTCTCAAAACTCTCATTATATGGAAACAAATTTATACCACCCGAACAGCCATTGGACGGTTCAGAAACTGCAACTGTTCTTGTAACTTGAGTTGCAGCATTCGCGGAAGAATCACTCACGTTATAAGTAACTACATAAGAAGCAACGACACTGGTATTAACAGTATCTCCGCCAATGATAATACTTGCCGTTAAATTGCCATCTATATTATCAACTGCTGTAGCTCCTTGTTCTATATACGTATCACCTAAATCTAAATTAATAGTAGAAGCGCCGTTTAATGTAATAACAGGCGCTGTTGTGTCTGGATTAACTTGAACGGTTCTAATTACTTCAGTTGCAACATTACCAGCAACATCACTAACATTATAAGTAATTATGTATGTTCCTGCGATACTTGTGTTAACTATATCGCCAGCAACTAAAATACTTGATGTCAAATTACCATCCACATTATCAACTGCTGTAGCTCCTTGTTCTATATACGTATCACCTAAATCTAAATTAATAGTAGAAGCGCCGTTTAATGTAATAACAGGCGCTACCGTATCAGGACCTTGAGATTCAATTACAACTGTATAATCTTCAACTTCACCATAAGTGAATGTTTCACAAGACGTTGGAATCCCGTTATATTTCATGGAAACACGCATACGCGTTGTATTTTCAACTGCACCAGCCGGAATGGTAAAATTACCACTTACTGGTGTTGTATTGGTTGCAGCACGACTCCAAACCTGTTCACCTGCATCATTAAAATCGCCATCACGGTTATAATCTATCCACACAGCATACCCTTCATTATAAACTGTACCTGTCCATGTTGGTGTTACAGTAATGGTATATTGTGTACCTTTAGTAAGGTTTGTTGAAATACCTGTAAAATCTGAATAAAATTGCGCTCCAGATGCATTATTAATAGTGTTCAGTTGTACACGACTAATAAATTCATCATTTACATTTGTACTTGCAGATGCACAGTAATTTAATTGTACATCAGTCGTTGTAAAGCTTATTGAACTACTATAAGCAGAATTAATTCCACCACTACATTTACTGCTAACTTGTGCTTCATATTGTGTTAAACTATTTAATCCTGAAACAGATGTCGAAATTCCAGAAACAGCATTTGTTGTCCAAGTTGTTGTTCCAGTTTGACGGTAACGTACATCATAAGTTGCGCCAGAAACAGCAGTCCAAGACAGATTTGCTGAATTGGAATTTACACCAGAGGCATTTAAACCATTTGGCACTGTAGCATTACAAACCACTTGACCAGCAATAGTGAAATTAGTATTGGAAATATCAAAGAAAATATGATTACTACCTTTCACCATAATGCGGTTTTGATTCCCTTGGTTATTAGGTACAACCACATTTTGCGATCCATCATTTGGTACATTTGTTGCTAAAGCTATAGGATAAGTATCACCACCATCTGTTGATAAAAAGATATCCACATTAGCAGCATTTACCCCATTTCCAGTAGTTCCTGCTACATTCCAAGTTACGTTTTGCGTACTTCCTGCAGACCATGTTACATTGGAGTTTGGTGCATTTACAACAAACGGACCAGCTGTTCCATTTACAGTAACAACCATATCATCACTATTATTAGCTGCGCCTCCAGCTTTATTATCTCTAACTGTCATACGGAAATTTAATGTTCGCGCTACATTTGGAATCGCTTCCCATTGCCAAGATGTACTACCAGTTTTAATAGTAGCCAATCTTGGAAAATATCTTTTGGAATCTGTTGAAGGACTATAAGAACGGAAAGCAACTCCTGATGTAGCTGTAGTACTTGGATAGGTTGTTGCTGCATTGTTTTCATCAAACTGTTCCCAGCAATATGTTAATACATCTCCAGAATTAGTGTCAGAACCAGAACCATCTAAAACAAATGGTGTTCCTTTTGGAATGGTATAGTTAGAACCTGCGTCCGCAGTTGGAACGGCATTTCCGGTATTTGTGTTTGTTTGACAACTTCTAGATTTTATATAATTAGTAACTTGTTCTATGGAGAATGCGTGAAAATATGGATCACTATTAGTTTGTACATCGGTTGCGCCAGTAATACCAGCATATCCCATAATAGTTGTACCACTTCCTGGTTCAAAATGAGCATTGGTACTTTCATTTCTAAAAGAAAAGGTATGGTTAGCACCAAATTGATGACCAATTTCGTGTGCTACATAGTCAATATCAAACGGATCGCCTTCTGGATCTGTTCGTGATGTAAAACCACTTCCTTTTTGTCCGTTTACACAAATACAACCTATACAACCTGCATTTCCATTGTTAGAATCACGAGCAAATAAATGACCAATATCGTAATTAGATTCCCCAATCACACTTGTTAAAGTAGATTGTAATTGGCTATTATAATTTGAAGAAGCGGTATAAGGATCACTTCCAGAGTTTGTGTAAATTACATTGGCGTTATTTGCAATAACAACCATGGTGACATTAAAATCGTTTTCAAAAACACCGTTTACACGTGTCATAGTTGCATTAATTGCTGCTAGTGCTAGTGCCTTAGTTCCACCATGATAGGCCGTATACTCACCCGTTGTAGAAACTGCTAATCTATACGTTCTAAGTAAACCATCATCAGCATTTCGGAACGAACTTCCATCACCCGAAATATTCGTATTCATGGCTTCTGTTACTGTACATTCAAAATCATCTTGCTCAATTCTGCGGTTTTGACGATTAAATACCACATATTGACTTAAATCAGTTGTATAAGCTTCTATAAAAGCCGCTGGTTTATCTGGTGATAAACGCATGCTTTGAAATCCTTTAGGCGACATACTAAAACGAATAACATCGGCAGGATTATCAATACCTTGTCCTGCATACGAACGTATGTCAGGGAATTGTGCTTGTAAATCCGGATGCAATACCGAAGCTTCTACAACACGAAAACGCTCCATCTTACCTTGGTCGTTAGGAAAGGATAAAATAACTTGTGATGTACGTCCAATATCTTCACGTTTTGGGACGTTTTGGAGTGTTTGCTTGAACACATTGATATTCAATGAAAATATCTCTGAATTTGGTAAGGTAAGTTTACTGCTTTTAACAGCTTTTTTACTGACTGCTACTTGTTTCTCCCATAGCTTATTGCTTTGTGCAAAGCTTACACTCATACTAGAAAAAACAAATAATAAGAATAGTTTTTTAATCATAACGAATTGGTATTTATATAATTAATTGGTTGATTTTTAACGAATTTAACATAAAAAGCATCATATTTATTGTATTATTTTAATTTTTTTCGATGAAACAAATACAGAGTTATCAACATTACGGTTTTACCACAGCTGTTTTGAAGAAAAGACTTACTTTTACGTATGCAAACAGATAAAATTTTAGCGGTTAACAACTTAAAAATTTCGTTTTTAAATACTGAAATTGAAAATGAAATTATTCATGGAATCACATACGACTTGTTTTCAAATGAAATTTTAGGCGTTGTTGGCGAATCAGGTTCAGGGAAATCGGTTTCATCATTAGCCATTATGGGTTTGCTACCTAAACATATTTCAAAAATAACAGAAGGCTCTATTCTGTTTGATAATCGAGATTTAACACAGGTATCTTCTAAAGGTTTTCAAAAAATTCGTGGAAACGATATTGCTATGATATTTCAAGAGCCTATGAGTTCTTTAAATCCATCCATGCGTTGTGGTGAACAAGTTCGCGAAATCCTTTTACAGCATACTAATTTATCTAAATCGGCTGCAAAATCAGAAACCATTAATCTGTTTGAAAAAGTTAAATTACCCAATCCCGATCGTGTTTTTAAAGCCTATCCACATGAAATTTCTGGAGGCCAAAAACAACGCGTTATGATAGCGATGGCAATTGCCTGCAAACCAAAAATTTTAATTGCCGATGAACCCACAACTGCTTTAGATGTTACGGTTCAGAAAGAAATAATATTATTGCTGAAAGAGCTACAACAAACCGAAAATATGAGTATTTTGTTTATTTCTCATGATTTATCGCTTATTTCGGAAATTTCCAATCGGGTTTTGGTTATGTATCAAGGCAATATTGTGGAACAAGGTTTGGTTACAGATATTTTTAATAATCCACAACACGCCTACACAAAAGCATTAATTAATGCCAGACCAGCTTTAAATGTGCGCTATAAACGTTTAGCAACCATTAAAGACTATATGAATGATACGATTAATAAATCGTTGGTTAGTAGTGAAGATCGTGCTAAAAATCATGAAAAAATATATGCGAAACAGCCGTTATTAAAGGTTACTAATTTAGATAAAAACTATTTTTCAAAATCTGGTTGGTTTACAAAAGATGATGTTTTTAAAGCTGTAAATCAGGTTAGTTTTAACTTATATGAAGGCGAAACATTAGGATTGGTTGGCGAATCTGGTTGCGGAAAATCCACATTGGCAAATGTTATTTTACAATTGGATAAAGCATCGGCTGGGACCATTATATATAAAGGTGAAGATATTACAACATTGCCAAAACGAGCTATTCGGGAATTAAGAAAAGACATTCAAATAATTTTTCAAGATCCGTATGCTTCATTAAACCCAAGAATTCCAGTAGGAAAAGCCATTATGGAGCCTATGAAAGTTCATGGAATCGGAACATCTGATTCGGATAGAAAAACACGTGTTTTAGAATTATTGGAGAAGGTTGGTTTAGATGCGACTTTCTTTTCGCGCTATCCACATGAATTTTCTGGAGGTCAACGACAGCGAATTGGAATAGCTAGAACAATTGCTTTAGAACCTAAATTAATTATTTGTGACGAATCTGTTTCAGCATTAGATATTTCTGTGCAAGCACAAGTGTTGAATTTACTGAATGATTTAAAAGAAAATTTTGGATTTACATATATATTTATTTCACATGATTTGGCTGTGGTAAAATATATGTCTGATAATTTAATTGTGATGAATAAAGGAGAAATTGAAGAAATGAATGATGCTGATATCATTTATGCAAATCCGAAAAAGGAATACACCAAAAAGCTTATTCATGCTATTCCAAAAGGATTATAGCATGAATAATTTTTTAGTTAAATACATAAAACTTTTAATGAATTGCTTGGTGTTTTGAATACTCAATATCAAGCTGTTTTCATAACATGTAGGTTGTTCAGGTAGATTTGAGGCAAAATTCATAAGTAGGTTAAGCTTTGGTAGATTTGGGATTCTTTTGTAATCTTAAATTATAATAGATTTGGGGCAAATTATAATTCCATGTTATCAAAAGTTTCAATTCAATTCATTCGTTAGGTTTGGGACTGCTAATATCATACATATTTCTAGATTATCAGTTAAAATACATTTATTTTCGATGAAATGCATGTTTTTTTAACATATATCTGTTTTATTGAAAGATATTTCTTACATATAATTAACTTCTTATAAAAAAAGCTACTTTAAAAAGTAGCTTCATTATATAAAATTATGCCATTATGTTTTAGTAGAAGTGAAAGTCACTAAATGTTCATTTTATTTGATATGCCTATCTTATTATTAGGTCAAATGGAATTCCGCTAAAGCTCCATTTTATTTGGGTCGTCTATTTCAAATTTTTGACAAATGAAATTCGGCTAAAGCCTCATTTCAGGGATTGTGCCTTCTACAATTAAAGTACCTTCGGTTGCTTTTTGAATCTCTTCGACTGAAACACCTGGTGCACGTTCTAATAGTTTGAAGCCTTTATCTGTAACCTCTATAACCGCTAGGTTTGTTACAATTTTCTTCACACAACCAACACCAGTTAATGGTAATGAGCAACGTTTTAATAGTTTAGATTCACCAGCTTTATTGGTATGCATCATAGCCACAATTATATTTTCAGCACTTGCTACTAAATCCATAGCACCACCCATGCCTTTTACCATTTTGCCTGGAATTTTCCAGTTAGCAATGTCGCCATTTTCGGCAACTTCCATGGAACCTAATATGGTTAAGTCTACATGCTGCCCACGAATCATGGAAAAGCTCATAGCCGAATCGAAAAAACTCGCTCCTGGCAATGTGGTAATGGTTTGTTTTCCAGCGTTTATAATATCCGCATCCTCATCGCCATCAAAAGGAAATGGTCCCATGCCAAGCACACCATTTTCACTTTGAAATTCGACTTCTATATCGTCACGTACATAATTAGCAACCAAAGTTGGAATCCCGATTCCTAAATTCACATAGTAACCGTCTTGAACTTCTTGAGCTATGCGTTTTGCTATTCCGTTTTTATCTAACATGTTTTTTTAATTTGAAAATTTGTTGATTTGAAGATTTGAAAATTAGCCTTGTTTACTACTTGATATTATTTTCGAAATAATATTAATTATTGATTTCAAATCATCATTGATTCGTTTGTTTGGTGTTGGATAATGCTGTGATTGTTCACATAACCTTAACCAATATTGTAATTCATCTGCCTCTTTAGCAGCAATTTTAAACTTATGAATAAAGTCCTTTTTACTCTCTGCATTCTGCGCTTCTGCTACATTTGCTCCTATGGATGTGCCACTTCTAAATATTTGAGAAGCCATTTCAAATTTATGATTATTTCTAATTTCTTCAGAAAAATCAATGATATTCAATGATAATTTGAAAGTTAATGTCACTATAATATTTTCCTTATCGTTCCTCATCTTCAAATCTTCAAATCATCCCATTCATTTAATCCCTTTGTCTCACGGTTCGTTGCTCAATGCGTTTTTCGTAGTTTTTACCTTCAAAAATACGTTGCACAAAAATCCCTGGAATATGAATTTGGTTTGGATCTAAATCGCCTACAGGCACTAACTCTTCAACCTCAACAACCGTTATTTTGGCTGCACCACACATATTTGGATTAAAATTTCTGGCCGTTCCTTTAAATATTAAGTTTCCAGCAGCATCACCTTTCCAAGCCTTTATAAAAGCAAAATCGGCTTTAAAGGCATGTTCTAACACATACATTTTACCATCAAATTCTCGGGTTTCTTTTCCTTCGGCAACTTCAGTTCCATAACCAGCAGGTGTATAAATAGCTGGAAAACCAGCTTGTGCTGCACGACAACGTTCGGCAAGCGTGCCCTGTGGAATTAATTCTACATCCAACTCACCACTTAACATTTGACGCTCAAATTCGTCATTTTCACCAACGTAAGATGATATCATTTTTTTTATTTGGCGCTTGTGTAATAATAATCCCAATCCGAAATCGTCCACACCAGCATTATTAGAAATACAGGTTAAACCTTTAACTTCCAATTCTACCAGTTTAGCAATAGCATTTTCAGGAATACCACTTAATCCAAAACCACCCAACATACAGGTCATGTTATCGGTTACGCCTTGTAAGGCTTCGTTAACATTGGCAACTTGTTTATTAATCATAATCTATTTTTTTGCTTCGGAAAAATACGAAATAAAAAAGCCATTCGGAAGGGAATGGCTTTTGAAATTTTTGGGTTTGAATATTTAAAACCTGTATTCCATTTTCAATAATACAAAACGTGGTAATAATCTATATTCTGTTGATGAACTACCAATATCACTAATATTAAAATTTCTAAAAGTTTTAGTATTAAATAAGTTTTTTCCTGTTATTCCTAGTGTTAATTTATTTTCTATCAATCTGTAACGTGCATCAAAATCTAAAAAGTAATACGTATTATCATTTAGTAAATTCCCAAAATAGTAACGTTCTGATTGAACTTGCACATCAAATGCTTTACTGAATAGAAAAGTCAAATCTAAAAAACTGATGTTATCTGTAAATGAATTTTTAACAGTTGTTTCTATTTCCGTTGTCATCCACTTTGTGCCCAAATGAAAATTAAAAACACCTTTAAAACCAGACCTAACTTCTAGACCTAAATGATAATTATTTGAGTTAACCTGTCTTAAACTAGAGCCATTAACGCTATTTTTAAACTCGGTTTTGGTATATGCTAAATCCAATTTTAAATTTGAGGAGATGAATTTAAAATAGTAATCTAATTTTGAATTAACATTTATAAACTCCCGATCACTAATTAGTATTTTTTCTGTTTGGGTAACGTTTTTATCAATTTGTGTGTTTGTTGAAAAGAAATCATAGTTTTTACTATAAATAACAAATGTATTTGCAAAAAAACGATCGCTCCAATTCCCTAGTTGGTAATTAATAACAAAGCTTGAAGCGTCTAGTTGATTAAAATTTCCTGTTCCTTTTTCAAACGAACGAAAACCTGTTAATACAAAATCACTAAAAACATCAATTACTTTTGCGTTGGTAGTATTATAGGAATAGGAAGACGTTATTTTATTTTTATCGTTTATTTCCCAATCGAATCCAATACTTGGATTGATATAAAATGGTGATTGGCTGTCAGAAATATTATTATTTTCCAAACTGTTAAAAAGCTGATGAACTGCTAATTGACCTATAATTCCAAAATTATTAACTTTTAAACGGTATTTACTTTTTACATATAAATCATTAACCAAATAAGTCGTGTTGTTTTGGTAACCATTGGGTTGCTCTAAAACCAAATCATCTTCCAATATTGAAAAAGTACTTAAAAGCTTATCTTTTCTAAACGTATTCCCAATTTGCAATTCTAATAAACTTCCATTTTGTTTCCTATTTAGAAGGTGCGCATTGACACCTAAAAAATCCATTTGTAAATCGCCTTTTTGAGCTACGTTATTTGCTGTGGATGCACTTGGAAATAAATCTGAATAGAAAAACTGATTGAGACTATAATACTGTGGTGCTTTTTCGTGAATAAAACGACCTGTTAATAGAAACACATTTTTATCTTTAAATTTATTGGTATAGTTTATTTTTTGATCGACAAGCGTGTTTTGATGTTTTAAACTCTCCATGGTTGAAACACCATTAAACACTAAATTAGAACTATCATTAAAATCACCAAAATTGTATTTAGTCGTTGCTTCAAGCATTTTAGTTTTGGAATAATTATAAATAATATCAAGTTTTCCAAAAGCTATTACTTTTTTATTTCGGAGTTTATATTGTTCCGTATTTATAAAGTTTGCACTGTTAGTATTTACAATATCTATGTTATTTCTAAAAAAATCATTTTCATCCCAATTAAAAAATCCTAGTGTTTTTATTTTCAATTTTTCTGTTGGATTAAAAATGGCATTTAATGAAACCAACTCGGCATTATTAAAATTTGTTCTACTGCTTTTAAAATTCAAATTATTAGGTGATAAGTTCAAGAGTGTACGTATGCTTTGGTCGTCTCCAATGCTAGCAGGTTCATTTAACCTAAAAGGTCTTATAAGATTATTAATATCTCCTGTGGCATCATAACCAATGGTATTTAAATTGGTGAAAAAGTAATATTTGTTCTTTTTACCAAAGTTCATTAAATTACTTTTTAACTCATAAAAATTATCGTTACCCAAACTAGCTTCTATGGTACCAAACCAAATATGTTTCGCATCATCTTTTAATTTTAAATTTAAAGCAACTTTATCACTTTCTTCAATATTTTTAAGCAACCGATTATTAGAATAATTTTCTAAAACTTCAATTTCTTTAATGGGATAAGCTGGCATATTTTTGGATAAAATTTTATAGCCTTTTTCAAATAAATCGTCACCATCAACCATTAATTTTTCAATTTCTTTGTTGCCTACTTTTATAGTGCCTTCATTATCAATTTCTAAACCTGGTATTTTTTTTAAAAGCTCTTCAACTGTTTGTTCTGTGCCATTTGAAAATATAGCAGCATTAAAAACAATAGTATCCTTTTTTACTAAAATAGCTTCAGGTGATTTAATAATTACTTCATTTAAGGAGTATGGTTTTTCAATTAAAACTAGTGATTTGGTAATGACCTTTTCACCAGAAGTAATAGTAATAGGAATGGTTTTAGAGTGATAACCCATAGAGGTAAATACTAGGTTATATTTCCCTTTAAGATTTGTTTGAATTTTATAAATACCGTTTCTATCCGTGTAAGAAAATGCTAAAATAGATTTAGATGTACTATCCTTTAATACGATGCTAGCAGAAGCTACCGCACCAACACTATCAGTAACAATACCTGTTAATAATGTAGTTTGAGAAAAACAAAAATTACAAATTAAAACAAAGATGAATACAGTATAAACCCTATTTAATCCGTTTCTGTTTCCCATTCGTAAATTATTTCTTTTTGTCTACTTCTTGCTGGAGGTGTAAATTTAAATTTACTGTTTCTAGGTACTTTTGTTGCAATTACTTTTGCTTTCTCTTGATACAATTTATCTTTAAGGTTTATAAATTCTTTTAGTTCTATGGTTTGTTCGCCTTGCGGCTTTCTAATTTCTTCTTGATCTCCTAATACTACTTTTTTAGCGAAAAAATAGAGTTGGTTTTTATCATCTTTCGCCTCCAAAATAACACCAGGTAAACCATTTAATTTCCAAGGACCAAATGGTAATGGAATTTCATTGGTAAACCAAACTGTATAATTACGTCCTCTAAAAATACCAGTAGCTTTTTGACAATTAAATTGCCCTATATTTTTGGTCTCGGTGATTAATTGCCAAGCTATTTCAGGAATTACTTCTTTAACTACATATGTTTTTTTAAAGAAAGTTTCAATACTATATAAGGAGTCTTCTTTTTTACTGAAATAGTTTGTTGGTCTAACATCTAATTCTTTCATTACCGCAATAGTTGTATTCCCTTCATCATCTTCACTATAAACCTTATCCGTAATTTTATTGGAACTCTTTAACTCCGTAAATAATGATGTTTGTGTATTAAAAATTAATGTACCAGTAGTTTCATAATTAACACTTAAATTTTTAATATAGCCATACTCGATATAACCACTATTTTGAGATTGTAAATAGGGTCCAAAAAAAAAGATAGTTATGAAGCAAATTACTTTTCCCATTCATACTTTTTTTCTATTCCTGTTCTATTCAATTTTGATCCAGAAACAGTAACCCCTTTTGGTACTCGTGATTCCATTCGTTTCATTTTTTCTTTTATCTGTGTTTCCATATCGGCAATAACTGTTTCATATTCAATAATATTCAATTGGTTGTCTTTTGTAAATTGAATATCTTTTTGATGCGGATAAATTATTTTTTTTGCACGCCAATGATGAATTGATGTATCATCTAAATTGTATAATTCTAATATCAGACCAGGAAGTCCTTTAAATTTCCAAGGCCCAAAGGGTACGCTTAATTCTTCTGAATACCAAGCTACTATTTTAGAACCTCTAAAATTTAAAGTTGCTTTTTTACACATGAAACTTCCTATTTTTTTGGTTTCAATGCTCTTTAAATCCCATTTAAAATCAGGTAGACTATCTTTTACTAAACTATATACACCATTAAATACTTGTGTGAAATAGATTAGGTTTTCGTCTTGTTTCATATAATATGTTGTGGCATAAAGCTTTATGGTTTTTTGGGCTAGTATTATTTCATTATTGTATTCATCAATTTCTGTGATATTCACGTTATTTTCATTTTCAATAAGAAGGGAATCTGTTATGTAAAGTGCTTTTTCATTTGTAGCAATAAGGGTCTCTTTATTAGTAATATTACCTTTTATGACCTGATACTCCACCAAAATTTGATTGTTTTGAGAGGCTGCAATCAAACTTATTTGAAAGAAAATAATAAATATGTAAACGTTTTTCATGTTTAAAAATAAAATGTCTAAAATGCCAAAATCTAGACATTTTAGACATTGATTACTAATTTGAATTTATAAAAGAAACGTGACTTTTGGCTTTCTCTATACAATCTGAAGCTGAACTAGCTTGTGTTGTAAAGGTCTGTTGGTAAGCATATGACATACCGTTAGGATACGTTTCGGTAATAGTTAAAGTATAGGTGCAATTACCTAATTCTTCTATTGAATTCTCCTTTGAATTGCTTAAACTATTTGAATATACAAAAGTACCTATGAACATAAAAGTAAAAACAAATAATATTTTTCTCATAATTTCTAAAATATTAAACCTGTTACCAATTTATAGAACAGGTTGATTAATAAACGTGTTTAGCTTATAGTAAAGCCTTGAAGTTTTAATTTAGAAGTTTTATTGAAGTTTTATTGAAGTTTTAATTTTTAAAGTTTTACTTGGCTATTCTGTATCCAGAAAATAAAAAAACTGACGTCAGTCTAAAAAACGACCGTGCTTTCAGCAACCATTTATGGACTTCAAAACCCTAAATAATTACCTTCAGCATTTCAAACCTAACAATTTAAAAAGCAAAACGCCTATTTTTAAACGTTTTTTTTTTGCAGTTCATCGAAAAGTGGCAAAAATCGTGTTTTCCAATTACGGTTTTCCCGTAAAATGGTCCAGTTTCAGCACTTTGGGTGTTTTTGGGTTTTGTGTTTTTTTGGGTTCTCGATACATTCATTTTGAGCTATTGCTCAAAATGAACACTCGAACTGACGGATGAATTAAAAAGGTTTTGAGATTAGCTGCGCTGAATCTTCGATTTCCCGCTTTCGCAAGAATACTAAAAATCTAGTTCATCTGGAATTTCTTCAGCTGGAACACTTTCATCACCTGTTTCTACATAATCCTCACAATCTACTTGAATCGTTAAATCTTTTGGTGCTTCAAAGTCCACTGTAGAAATGTCCAATTCTTCATCATCCATACAACTGCGCATATACATACCCCAAATTGGTAATGCCATAGCAGCTCCTTGACCATAGGTAATAGTTTTAAAGTGTGTAGCACGATCTTCTGCACCAACCCAAACACCTGTGACTAAATTTGGCACCATACCCATAAACCAACCATCACTTTGGTTTTGTGTAGTTCCCGTTTTTCCTGCAATTGGGTTTTTAAATTCATACGGATAGCCTGTTACGATTTCGCGGTAATCGGCTCGATAAGCATCTGCACCTTTAGTCCGTAAACGTGTTCCGGAACCACCACGTGTAACTCCTTCCATCAGTTTTACGGTTACATAAGCCGTTTCGGCACTTATAACATCGCGAGATTCTGGTGTAAATTGATATAATACCGTTCCGTTTTTATCTTCAATATGTGTTACCATAACGGGTTTGGTGTAAACACCTTGATTAGCAAAGGTTGCATAGGCTGCTACCATTTCATACACGCTTAAATCTGCTGTTCCTAATGCAATAGATGGTACAGCTGGAATTTCAGATTCCACACCTAGTTTTTTAACTAAATCTATAACCGGCTGTGGACCCACTTTATCCATTAATCGGGCTGTAATAGTATTTACGGAATTTGCTAATGCGTCTTGCAGTGTTATTTCGCCAGCATAATTTCCATCGGAATTTTTTGGTGTCCAAGGTTCTGGATTTCCAAATTTCAGGGCTTCAATGGTTATTTGCGATTGTGGCATTTTATAACAAGGTGATAAATGCAGCTGGTCTATAGCTGTTGCATACACAAACGGCTTAAAGGTTGAACCTACTTGGCGTTTTCCTTGATTAACATGGTCATACTGAAAGTGTCTATAATTCATACCACCAACCCATGCTTTTACATGTCCTGTTAATGGATCCATAGACATCATACCTGGATGTAAGAATTTCTTGTAATACCGCATAGAATCTATAGGTTTCATAATGGTATCCACCTCACCTTTCCATGAAAAAATAGTCATTTGAGTCGCTACATCAAAAGAAGCTATAATGTCTTTATCACTCTTACCGTCCTTTTTCATAACACGCCAGCGCTCTGATTGACGCATACCACGATTCATTAAGGACTCAATTTCATTTTTATCTAACTCTAAAAATGGTGCTGTTGGATTTCTGTCTGGCTTGTTTTGATTGTCAAATTCCGCCTGTAGTCGTGGCATGTGTTTTTGAACCGATTCTTCTGCATAACTCTGCATACGCGAGTCTATTGTTGTGTAAACCTTTAAGCCATCGCCATATAAATTATATTTTTCGCCATCTGGTTTTGGATTGTTTTTAATCCAATCTTTCATAAAACCATCTAAATAGGCTCGGAAATACGTAGCTATTCCATCTCTGTGTGATTGTGGCGAATAGCGCAAATCCAATTCCGTTTCTTGTAGCGAATCCTTTACAGTTTCAGAAATATAATCATACTTTTCCATTTGAACTAGAACTACATTTCGGCGATTTCTAGTGCCTACTGGGTTTTTATGATCTCTTGGGTTGTATAACGATGAGTTTTTAAACATGCCAACCAACATAGCCGATTCTTTTATATCTAACTCATTAGGTTCTTTATCGAAATAAATACTGGCAGCAGAACGAATGCCATCAGCATTATTACCAAAATCATAAATATTGAAATACATGGCTATAATTTCCTCTTTGGTATATTGACGTTCTAGTTTTGTAGCAATAATCCACTCTTTTACTTTTTGCGTGTATTTATCTAACCCTTTGGAACGAACACCAACAAATAATTGTCGCGCTAATTGTTGGGAAATAGTACTGGCTCCACCTTTTGATCCTAGATAAACAAGCGCTCTTAATGTACCTCGTGCATCAATTCCTGAATGGTCGTAATGTCTTGCATCTTCAGTTGCTATTAACGCATCTACTAAATGTTGTGGTAACTCATCAAAACTAACAGGTGTACGGTTATCATTAAAATAGAATTTACCAAGTGTTTTGGCATCCGATGAAATAATTTCGGTTGCTAAATTTGTTTTCGGATTTTCCAAAACGGTATAGTCCGGTAACTCTCCAAAAACTCCCCAAGATGCTAATAAAAATAGCAAAACAACAGCTGAAATACCGCTTAAAAATAATATCCAAAACCAACGTACATACCGTTGAAATTCATTGGATGTATCTACCTGTTTTTTTGTTTGTTTCTTTTTAGCCATTGTATGAAAACTACTTTAAAATGGATTTTATTGTACGTGTATTTCTGGACGTTCTATACGAAAGCCAACATCTGTTATACCTTCTAAATTTATAACGCCATTTACCTTGCCATTTTCACGCATGGCTTGTTGAATTTTTATTTGATAATCGCCAGATTCGGTAAAAATTACACCTTCTTTATACCAGAGTTTACTTTCTTTAACATCTGTAAAACCAGTCCCTAACAATTCGCCATTAGGCTTCGCCATTTTATATTGTAAGGTATCCTTAACCACTTTCCCGTTTGGAAAATCCATTTCAACAATTAAATACAGATTATTAAAAGGGTATTTATTGTTATTGCGCAGATTTACAAATAAATTATACGGATTTATAGAATCTGGTGCTTGAAAATTAAATTGCACAACAGAATCTTTATGCCACTGGTTTGGAACCGATTTATACGTATCATAAACCCGATTGGAGTCGCAAGCTGTTACAACGAAAAAACCTATAATTGCGACAAGCAAAAATTTATTTGGCATCATCGGAATTATTCTTTTTACCTTGTGGTTTCCGTTTTCTTGGATTTGGTTTATTTGGTTTATCAGCACCTGTTTTAGCGTTTGTATTAGCGTCTTTGTTTACCGGTTCTTTCCTAGGGTTTGGTCTATTTCTAGGTTTTGGCTTATTTCCTCTTGGTTTATCTCCATCTTTAGCAGACGCATCTTTAGGAGTTGCATGCGCTTTATTTGGAGGTCTGTTACCCTTCTTGTTATTACTTTTACGTTTTTTATTGCGTTTTGGACCATCAAAACGTGTTAAACTATCTTGTCCAACAACGTTTTCATATTCGCTTTTAGTATCTTTTACCAACTCTACAGCATACTCTTCTAAACTGGCAGGCTTTTTCTTTTCTTTATTAAGCGCTATAATTTCATTAGCTTGATCGGTAGTAATTAAGTGCCAATTCATCCATTCGCCTTCGTAGGCATACCACATGTGACCTTTAAAAATATCCGTTTTCTGGCAAACAGCTGTTCCTTTTTCGGTGTATAGTTTTACTTCTGTCTTCGGAAAATCTTTAAGCGCATCCAAATACGTATCTAACTCATAATTTAAACAGCATTTTAACTTCCCACATTGTCCTGCCAGTTTAAGCGGATTTAATGATAATTGCTGATAACGAGCAGCTGATGTGCTTACTGAACGAAAATCTGTTAACCATGTAGAGCAACATAATTCCCGACCACAAGAACCAATACCGCCTAAACGAGATGCTTCCTGGCGGAAACCAACTTGTTTCATTTCAATACGTGTTTTGAATTCTTTGGCGAATAATTTAATAAGCTCTCTAAAATCCACACGCTCTTCGGCTGTGTAGTAAAATGTTGCTTTGCTAGCATCACCTTGATATTCGATATCTGAAATTTTCATGTGTAATTTCAAATCGATAGCAAACTGACGTGCCTTCACTTTCATCGGCTCTTCTAAATCGCGTGCATCACTCCAAATATCAATATCTTTTTGAGATGCTTTTCGGTATATTTTAAAAAATTCAGGATCGGTTTCCGAAACTTTTTTACGTTTCATTTGTACGCGAACCAATTCTCCTGTTAAGGTAACCATGCCAATATCATGACCATATTCCCCTTGGGTAGCCACAATATCTCCTATACTTAACGTTAAATTTTCTGTGTTTTTATAATAGTGTTTTCGGCCGTTTTTAAAACGTACCTCTACCCAATTAAATGGCTCTTCGCCATTGGGTAATGTCATGTTAGCAAGCCAATCAAATACCGTTAGTTTGTTACAACTATCCGTACCGCAAGTGCCATTGCTTTTACATCCTCTTGGCTGACCATCTTTTCCTGTTGAACAACTTCCACAAGCCATAAATTAATAATATATATTGATTCTGAAACCTTATGCTTCAGAAGACGATTAATACTCTGTTATAAGATGTAAATATACTATTATTATACTGACTTGAAAAGTCTATTTTTTAAAAGGAAATTAATTAAATTCTATTTCATAGTTCAACCGATTTGAAAGCGATTTTAATTCCGATTTCGATTTAAAAACATTGCTAAACAATAACTTGCTCCAGCCAATTTTATTAGAATACGAATTAAAACTTTCTTCGCGCCAATTAAAGCCTTCGCGCCAGAATTTCTGTGGAGATATGTAGCAGAACGTATAATCGAAAATAAAACTAGAATCGTTTACTTGTTCGTGCTTTGGAATGGTATCTGAAGCTAAAAGTGTGATGTTATTGGCTTTGCAACTTGATTTTATTTGGCTAATTATTTTAGGATAATCGGCTCTTAAGGTCTCCAAATCGAAATTGTTGTATTCGGTATTTCCAATTTTTTGAATGGGACGAATTTGTAGAATATCAAAACTTTCGCCATTAAAATGCTCAAAGAAATCAGCCAATTCGTAAAAATTATCTTTGTTAAAAGTATAATTGATACGCACCTTAAAATCGTATAGCTTTTTCAATTTTTCGAAGGCTTGGAAAGCCGCATGAAATTTTTCGTAACTGGCTTTTTTCATAAAGTTTTCATAGCTTTCTTTATGGACTCCGTGAAGGGAAATAGTAAACTCGTTGAGTCCAGCTTTTAAAAGTGCTTCAATTTTTTCTTCATCTAACAAATTAGCATTGGTAGTTATGGATATATAAGGCACCTTATATTTTTTGCCAAGTTTTACAACATTAACCAAATCCTTATAAAGCGTTGGTTCTGTACCACAACCAATTTGAAGTTTTAAAGCACGTTTAAAAATGGTTTTAGCAACCTGTTCCAACTCGTCCACTTTAAATTGTCCTTTTAAGGTTTTCACATAGTCAGCATCTGTAAAATAACACATTTTACAGCGCAAATTACAAGCCATAACGGGATCTAAATTTACAGCCAAGTAGCGTTGATTAAACGTGTGTAACACGTAAAGCCCCAGAAATTTAATTCTGTGGCTTTTTATTTTTCTGTTTAATTTTAGCAGCTTGTAAACGTTCATTTAGATGTTTTTGCTTAGGGTATCAAATATATTTCGCAAGTCCTTTTTGTATGGTAAATGATCGGCTCGCCCTTTTTTAAAGATGTCGTTACTATTACCTTGCCCTTTGCGTAAGGCTTTTTGCTCTTCGAAAGATAACTGAATTATATCTTGACAGGTAGTAGAACAGCAATTTTCCATTTTTTCTTTACACGCTTCACACTGAATAAAGAGTAAATGGCAAGCTTCATTTGCACAATTTGTGTGTAAATCTGCAGGTTCGCCACATTGGTGACAATGTGCAATAACATGGTCTGAAATACGCTCTGAACGACGCTCGTCAAACACAAAATTTTTTCCTATAAATTTATTCTCTAAACCTTTAGCTTCTACTTGGCGCACATAATTTATAATACCACCTTCTAATTGAAACACATTTTTAAACCCTTTATGTTTGTAATACGCACTCGCTTTTTCGCAACGAATACCTCCTGTACAATACATAACTAATTTTTTATCTTCTTTATGGTCTCTTAAATCGGCTTCAATAATATCTAAAGATTCGCGAAAGGTATCTACATCTGGTTTTACGGCATTTATAAAATGGCCAATTTCGCTTTCATAATGATTTCGCATATCTACTAAAACCACGTTTGGATCGTCAATTAATTGGTTGAATTGTTCTGCTTCTACGTGAATACCTTTGTTGGTCACATCAAAAGTGTCATCATTTAATCCATCGGCTACAATTTTATCACGAACCTTTACTTTCAATTTTAAAAATGAAAAATTATCGTGTTCAATAGCGATATTTAATCGTACGTTTTCTAAAAATGAAATGGTATCTAGATGATTTTTAAATGCATTAAAATTATCTGCTGGTACAGAAAGTTGAGCGTTTATGCCTTCATTTGCCACATAAATACGTCCTAAAACGTCTTGTTTGTCCCAGTTTAGAAATAAGTGATCTCTAAAAATGTGTGGATTGTCAATTTTCGCGTATTTGTAGAAAGAGATAGTCAAGCGTTCTTTTCCCGCTTGCTCAATAAGTTCAGCTCTTTCTTTAGCGCTTAAGGTATTGTACAGTTGCATGCTATACTAATGTTTAAGGTTAAAGATTATTTTAGCTGCAAATGTACTATTTTTTGTGTGAATGGGAATTTCCACCAAACAAAAAGCACTTTATAAGGGTTTATAAAGTGCTTTAAGTAGACTAACTCGTTATTACTATTTTTTTTAATTCAAAAAAATAACAATCCGAGCTAACCACCATCGGCTTTACAGCTTCCGTTTATTAAAACAGTAACTGAAACGCCTAATTCGCCAATTAATAATATTTTTCTATTAAATCTCATATCAAAAGTTTCCCAGCTTTATTAAGTAGATGCAAAAACAACAAAAAGGTTGCGTCATAAAATTGTAAAGTAAAAAAAGAGTGGTATTTTAGCAGCACTTTCACAAGATAAAAAATACAGAAATGAGCAACGAAAAAGAAGCTAAATTAAAAGCGTTAAAACTAACTTTAGATAAATTAGATAAAGCGTACGGCAAAGGAACGGTAATGAAAATGAGTGATCAAGCTGTTGTTGATGTTGATGCTATTTCATCAGGTTCTTTAGGATTAGATATTGCCTTAGGAGTTAATGGTTATCCAAGAGGTCGTGTTATAGAAATATATGGTCCAGAATCTTCTGGTAAAACAACCTTAACCTTGCATGCTATTGCAGAAGCGCAAAAAGCAGGTGGTATTGCAGCCTTTATTGATGCAGAACATGCTTTTGATAGAACATATGCTGAAAAATTAGGAGTAGATATTGATAATTTAATTATTTCGCAGCCAGATAATGGTGAGCAAGCTTTAGAGATTGCTGATAATTTAATTCGTTCAGGCGCTATTGATATTGTTGTAATTGACTCCGTTGCTGCATTAACACCTAAAAGTGAAATTGAAGGTGAAATGGGCGATTCTAAAATGGGATTACATGCACGTTTAATGTCGCAAGCATTGCGTAAACTAACAGCTTCTATAAGTAAAACCAATTGTACGGTAATTTTCATTAACCAATTACGTGAAAAAATTGGGGTTATGTTTGGAAATCCAGAAACAACAACTGGTGGTAATGCACTTAAATTTTATGCATCGGTTCGTTTAGATATTAGACGTTCTACACAAATTAAAGATACGGACGGAAATGTTCAAGGAAATAAAACCCGCGTTAAAGTGGTTAAAAACAAGGTAGCTCCACCGTTTAGATTGGCAGAATTTGATATTATGTATGGTGAAGGTATTTCTAAAGTAGGAGAAATATTAGATATTGCTGTAGAGTTTGATGTGATTAAAAAAGCAGGATCGTGGTTTAGTTATGGCGACACCAAATTAGGACAAGGTCGTGATGCTGTTAAAGCCCTTATAAAAGACAATCCAGAACTCATGGACGAGTTGGAAGTGAAAATAAAAGAGCTCATAAAATCGGCTTAAGTTTTAAAAAATCTCAAATTTATTTGGGATTTTTTTATATCCATACGCAACCTTTTAGCTTTTAGTGCATCTAAAGAGTGAAACACATTATTTAAGGTTTACCTCAAATTATGAAAAAATTATTTGTCTGCCTGTTTGCCCTTCTATCATTAGCCTGTAGTGTTGATGAAGATATTCAACCAAGTGCAGTCATGTTGTTACCAGTTGAAAGTGCTATTGTACCAGATGAATTTGTAATTGGTGAAGAATATGAAATTTTCATAACGTATATTCGACCAACAGCATGTCATGTTTTTAAGGACATTTACTCTAAATTAGAATCAGATGGCTATTTAATAGCAATTATGTCTAATGTTTTTAATGAAAGTAATGATTGTCCGCCAAATACAGAAACGGTAGAAACATCATTCATGTTCAAACCCACTAGAGATATAAATACGTATGTATTTAAATTTTGGCATGGTAGTAATGGTAATTCCGAAGATGATTATATCATTTTTGAAGTTCCTGTAGTCGATTAATTAATTTATAACTAAATGTGTTTCATGTGAGTTTAAACCAACTCATACAAAAATGTAGTAATCATGATACTCAGGCACAAAGCGAATTATACCAGCTCTTTTCGAGCAAATTGTTTTCGGTTTGTTTAAAGTATTCTAGGAATTACGCCGAAGCGGAAGATAATCTGCAGGATGCGTTTTTGACTATTTTTAACAAAATAAGTCAATTTAATAATAAGGGTTCTTTTGAAGGTTGGTTAAAACGAATTGCCATTAATACGGCTTTACAACGCTATAGAAATCAAGGCGTTTTTGAAATAATAAATGAAGATTTCATTGAAGATGAAGACATAGAAATTGATGATGAAGATATTTCACTCGATTTTCTATTGAAAATTATTCAAGAACTACCAGATCGATATAGATTGGTGTTTAATATGTATGTTTTAGATGGCTATTCGCATAAAGAAATAGCAAATTTATTGAGCATTACAGATGGCACATCAAAATCGAATTTGGCACGAGCACGAAAACTATTAAAAGATAAAATTGAAGCATATAAAGCGGGTTTTAACGCGCAATCATTATAATGAGTAATAAAAAACACATCGATAGAATTTTCCAAGAATCCTTTAAGGATTTTGAGGCAAAGCCCAATCCTGAATTGTGGTCTAAAATTCAAAATAAGATGGCATTAGAAACGGAACAGCCTAAAACAGCTTTCCCAATCTGGATGCGTATAATTAGTGCTGCAGCCGTTTTAGTGTTATTAATAACTATTGGTTCTGTTTTTTTTACGGGTTCTAACAATCCTGTCTCTTCAGATTTAGAAACGGTTGATACGCAAACCAAATGGGATAACGAATTAACTAATTCAAATAATACGAAAGTCGTTTTAGAAGAAGACGCAACAAGTAGCAACAATCTAGAAGTTGTTGATTCCCAAAACAGCAAAACAGCATCAAACAATACATCTGGATCAAACAATGAAACCATTGTAAATACTGAAATGAATGCTAATGGTAATCCATTAGCTAGTGCAAATTCTGAAGGACATTCAAATACGAATTCAGAAAATCAAAATAAAGCAATAGCATCTTCTATTAAAAATTCAGCGATTACTAATACTGGAAATAAAAACGAGAAAAACACGAATAGCAATTATAATAATTCGTCTAATAATAGCATAAATACTAAAAATACCAATATTAATAACAACGGAATTGCTAGTCAAGATAACACATCCGATTCTGACAATAATGGATTGGTAAATCAAACGAATACGCCAAATACATCAAATTCTAATAACCCTATTGAATCCACAAATACTGTGGCTATACAAACATCTGAAGATTCAAGAAATGTAAGTGAAAATTCAGGAAACAAAACAGGTATTGCAACAAATACAACTACAGAAACAGTTTCAAAAACCACTAAATCCGATGCTATAGCAGTAAATAAAACCGCAACGAATAGCACTAATAAAACGACACAAAATACTAACAATAATACGGTAGCTTTAACTATCAACAGCGCGAATGGAAGTACTAAAACGGCATCTGATGTACAGCGTGCCGTTTCTACTTCGGAAACCGATAATCTGTTGAAAGAAACAAGCTCGCAAAACGCTATTGCTTGGAATGCTAAGTCAAGCAAAACACCTCAAAATGAAAAAGAAAAAGAGGAAAACTTAATAGTTGGTGATTCGCTGGTTAGTGAATCACCTTCAATTGAGGATGCCATTGCGCAAGCCGAAGAAACCAGTGAAAAGGAAGAAGATGAAAAACTAGTAAATAGGTGGCAAGTTCAAGCAAACATTGCGCCTGTTTACTACAATTCGTTGGGCAAAGGATCTCATATTGATGACGAGTTTGTGTCCAGTTCCAAAAGCGGCGAAACCAATACCAGTTATGGTGTAAACGTTAGTTATGCTTTAAGTAAAAAACTAGCCATTCGTTCTGGAATAAACTCTTTAAATTTAAGCTACGATACGGATAATGTTATTTTATATGAGTCTCCAACTACAAATATTCCTGGCACTACTAATCCGCTTCGTAATATTAATCTAGCGCCAGAAAGTCAAAGTTTAAGTGCTTTTAGTGGCGATAATTTAGGATTTCAGCAAATTAACAATGAGTTATTTAATGCTGCTATTAGCCAACGATTAAGTTATTATGAAGTTCCTGTAGAATTGGAATACAAACTCGTAAATAACCGGTTTGGCGTTCATATTATTGGTGGTATGAGTACCTTCTTTTTAAATGATAACCAAGTGTATTCTGAATTTGAAGAATATCAAACCTATATAGGCGAAGCAAATAATGTAAATAGTGTGAGTTTTAGTACCAATTTAGGAATTGGTTTAAATTATAAATTCACTAATAAACTCCTCTTTAATTTTGAACCAACCTTTAAATACCAATTAAATGGTTTTGAAAATACATCAGGTAATTTCAGACCATATATTATAGGCGTTTATACAGGTTTTAGTTATAAATTTTAATTTTTAGTTGGTTAGATTGATGTTGTTTTTAAATTATTGAAACAGCATGATAAGTAAGAAAGCTATTCTTTGCCAAGAGTAGCTTTTTTTTGTTTAATTGGATTGTAAAGCGTTTAAAATTAGTGAACGTGTTTCTTTATTTAATTCTTTGGTATCCGAAACCAGCAGACCTTCAGTTAGAATAAACGAAAAACCAATAGCACGCATTCTTCCTGGACTTCCGCTAAAGAAAGTAAATGGATACCGCTTTTTATTATCTAAAAATACAAGAGGCACAATTGGAATTTGATGATTAATAGCCAACCTAAAGGCACCATCTTTAAAGCCGTCTAAAATAACGTCTTCATCTGGAACACCACCTTCGGGAAAGATGCAAATACTCAGGCCTTGTTTTAAACGTCTTTGCGCTCTTAAAAAAACCGCTTTTCGGCTTTTTTCAGAACTTCTATCAACCAAAATACAGGTTCGCTTGTAGAAAAATCCAAATAAAGGAATTTTAGCCAGTTCTTTTTTACCAACAAATACAAAGGGATTTTCAGATACCACTAACATGAGCATAATATCTGCCATAGACGTATGGTTAGCAATAAACATATAACTGGCTTTGCGTTCAGGTTTCTCCGCTAAAGAAATGTGGGTATTAAAACCCATACCTATTAAGATAAACCGTGCCCACAACCTTGCCAACCTGTAAAAATAAGGATACCAAGACTCTTTGAGTATGGACATAAGCAGTAAAGGCAGCATAATGATAATAGGCACTGCAACGAGCACATAAAACCAAATGCGGTAAAATACCCAGAAAATATATTTAAAAATCGTCATGAAGACCAAAACTACTTAAATAAATTGAGCTTTTGTACTAAAAAAATTACCTTTGACATATTAAAACAAGTTTGAACTTAAAACAAGATTCCCACTTTCGTGGGACGTGAGCATGGCAAGAATACTAACAGGCATACAAAGCACAGGAACACCACATTTAGGGAATATTTTAGGCGCTATTTTACCAGCTGTAACCATGGCAAATAAACCAGAAAACGATTCGTTTTTGTTTATTGCCAATTTACATACACTAACCCAAATTAAAGATGCAGCATTACTAAAACACAATACCTACTCTACAGCAGCCACCTGGTTGGCTTTTGGTTTGGATATTGAAAAAACCGTGTTCTACAGACAGAGTGATGTGCCTCAAGTAACGGAACTAACCTGGTATTTAAGCTGTTTTTTTCCATTTCAACGCCTAACATTAGCACATAGTTTTAAAGACAAAGCCGACAGATTAGAAGATGTGAATGCAGGATTATTTAACTACCCAATGCTTATGGCTGCGGATATTTTAGCCTATGATGCCGAAATTATTCCTGTTGGAAAAGACCAATTACAACATATAGAAATTACACGTGATGTGGCATCGCGTTTTCATGCGCAAATGGGCGAAACCTTTGTGTTACCTGCCGGAAAAGTAGCGGATAATACTATGCTGATTCCAGGAACGGATGGTGAAAAAATGAGCAAAAGTCGCGATAATTTTATCAATATTTTTTTAGATGATAAAAAACTTCGCAAGCAAATCATGTCAATCCAAACAGATAGTACAGCTTTGGAAGATCCTAAAGATTGGGCAACTTGCAACTGTTTTGCTCTATACAATTTATTAGCTTCAGAAAACGACATAGCGACTATGAAAACCAACTACGAAGCTGGAAATTATGGTTATGGTCACGCCAAGCAAGCGTTGTTTGAATTGATTGTTGACAAATTTGCCGAACCACGTGAGCGTTATAACCATTATATGAATAACCTTCATGAAATTGATGCAGCTTTAAAAATTGGTGCTGAAAAAGCAAGCAAGGTTGCTGATGCAGTTATTTTGCGAGTTAGAGAAAAGGTTGGCTATTAAATATGATTTTGCATCGGGAAAGGCTGGATTATTGCTTACCAATAGTAATCTGGATACGCAGGAATTTTATATAATCTCAAACAACTTACCAGGCAACGGCCTAATCACACCTTTCAATTCCATGTTTAGTAATAAGCTGGCCACTTTATAGGTTGGTAAGTCACAATCTATAGCAATACTGTCTAATTCTTCTTTGGATTTCGTTTGTAGATAGTTGTAAATGATTTGTTCGTCTGGCTCCAAGTCTACAAATAGTTGTTTCTGGATGGTTGGCTTTTCTTTCGTTTCCAATTCCCAGTTCAACATATATGGGATATCTAATGGATTAGATAATAAGTGTGCTTTCTGAAATTTTATCAGATTATTACAACCCACACTTTGGCTATCCGTTGTGCGTCCAGGAACGGCAAACACATCCCGATTATAGGAATTGGCAATATCAGCTGTTACCAAACTCCCACCTTTTTCAGCAGATTCTATGACAATCGTCGCTTGACTCACACCTGCAATCACCCGATTTCTCTTTAAAAAATTATTTCTATCAAACGGATCTGTACTCCAAAAATCGGTGAGGAATCCGCCATTTTTTTCTACATCTACCATATACTTTTTATGTGTTTTGGGGTAAATCTGATTTAATCCATGCGCTAAACATCCTATGGTTTGCAAACCGTGTTTAATAGCTGCTTTTTGAGCAGAAATATCTGTTCCGTAAGCAAAACCCGAAACAATAATGGGATTAAAAGGTGTAAGTTCTTCAATCAGTTTATTACAAAAGGCAATTCCAGAGGTGGTTATTTTTCTGGCACCAACAATACTAATAATACGTGGGTTTTCTAAATTCACATTGCCTACTTGAAATAATAAAATAGGACTATCAATACACTGATTTAATCGAAGTGGATAGCCGTTATCCATAAAATACAAAGACTGAATGTTGTTTTCTGAAATAAACTTCATTTCCGCTTCGGCAGCTTTAAAATGACTTGTATTATACAAATCGCGAATGACGTTGGTGCCAATGCCATCAATTTGGAGTAAATGGTGTTTTTTCTCTTGAAAAACCGCTTCAACAGAACCACAATGATTAATCAGCTTTTTGGCCGTAATATCACCAATAAACGGTACATGTTGTAGCGCCAAAATATGTAATAAGCGATTATCGGTCATAGTAGTCATTTGATTTTCAACTTACAAGTAAAGAAATTTTAAGATGTTAATAAATTGTTAGCAAGATTTTTTGTTCGCAAACAAAAATTTCTAACTTTGTTTCTATGCAATTAGAACCTTACATAAGCGATTTACTTTACCGTTACGAATGTGTGACTGTACCTGAATTCGGCTCGTTTTTAACGCGAAGAACGTCCGCAACTATTCATGAAACAACACATGCTTTTTATCCACCAAAAAAGGTATTATTTTTTAATGAGCAAATTCAAGAAAATGATGGTTTACTAGCGCGTTATATTGCTGATGTTGAGAAAATCCCTTACGAAGAGGCTTCTAAAAAAATTAGAAAACGCGTAAAATACTTAAAATCCTATTTAGTTGAAGGCGAAACCATTGCTTTTGAAAACATTGGTAGTTTATCCTTAAACAACGAAGGAAAAATGTTATTTGAACCGTCGTATAATTTCAATTATTTAACGGATGCGTTCGGTTTATCGCAATTTACCTCGCCTCAAGTTACGCGTGAAATCCACAAAGAAACCGTGGAAGCCATTGAAAAAGTAATTCCTATTGCAGTAACACCTCAAAGACGTCAATCTCGTGGCTATTTAAAATATGCTGCGGTTGGCTTAATTGCTTTAACCATTGGTGGTTTTGCAGCCTCTAATTATTATGTGAATCAGATTGAAACACATAACCAATTAGCCCAAGAAGAAGCGAATACCCAATTGGAAACTAAAATCCAAGAAGCTACGTTTGTTATTAATAATCCCTTGCCTGCTGTTACGTTAAACGTGAAAAAACAATATGGTAATTATCATATTATTGCTGGTGCTTTCCGTGTGGAAGAAAACAGCGATAAAAAAGTCGATCAACTGAAAGACTTGGGTTATGCAGCTCGTAAAATCGGCACGAATAAATACGGTTTACACGAAGTGGTTTATGCCAGTTATGAAGACCGTTTAGAAGCGCTTCAGGCTTTGCGAGATATCAAAAAAACACATAATAAAGAGGCTTGGTTGTTAGTGAAAGAAATTAAGGAGTAGTGTCCTATGTTCTCGATACGTTCATTTTGAGCTATGCTCAAATGAACACTCGAACTGACGTGGATAACATTAAAACTAGATACCCTTAATTACAAAGAAACGTCACTTCGAGTGATTTCGAGGAACGAGAAATTGTATCGAGAAGCATTAACACGATACTATTCAAATGAACGTGGAATTAAGATTAATTTACGCGTCACTTCGAGTGATCTTGAGGAACGAAAGATTGTATCGAGAAGTATAATTCCACTTTTTCATCATACCTTTGCAGCGCATTTAAAAAATGACCGCATGACACCTAAAACACCAGAACAATCCAAAACCATTATGACCGACTTGGTACTGCCAAGCGAAACCAATCCACTTAATAATTTATTTGGAGGCGAACTATTAGCGCGTATGGATCGTGCGGCTAGTATTGCTGCTAGACGTCATAGTCGCCGCATTGTGGTTACCGCTTCTGTAAACCATGTAGCTTTTAACCGTTCGGTTCCTTTAGGAAGTGTTGTAACCGTAGAAGCTAAAGTATCACGCGCGTTTAAAACATCTATGGAAGTATTCTTGGACGTTTGGATTGAAGACCGTGAATCTGGTTTACGCGATAGAGCTAATGAAGCCATTTATACCTTTGTAGCTGTTGATGAAACGGGAAGACCGATTCAAGTACCAGAAATTACACCAGAAACCGATTTAGAAAAAGAGCGTTATGATGCCGCTTTAAGACGTAAACAATTGAGTTTGGTTTTAGCTGGAAAAATGAAACCGAATGAAGCTACGGAATTGAAGGCTTTGTTTCAATAAGAGATTTGATTTATAGAATGTAAAAACAGCCTGAATTTTAGTTTCAGTCTATTTTATTAAACTTAAATTTACTTCTTTAAAGGCTAATTTTTAATTTTTGTTTTTTCCTTTCTAATTGAATATAACAGAAAATCATCGCCTTTAATTTTTCCTTGCCACTTGTATTGCTTATCTACCAAATGCCATTTTCCATTCTCTTTGTAAGCAAAAATTTTGAAAATCAAGTTAAAACTTCTTTGGATATAAGTTACAGTTACAAAATCAGATGAATAATTTATATCTTCTACTGTATAATAATCCTCATATAATTGTTCAAACATTTTTTTTTCAGACCACAACTTAATAGTTTCCTTTCTTAATCCTTTTTCAATACAGTTAGTTCTAAAATTATTTTTTAAAACAATGGAATCCCTATCGGCAAGTGCTGGTTTAAATGTCAATTCAAGGATTTGCTTCAAGTCATCATTAGGTATTTCACAAAAGGTTTGCGAAAACCCATAAGATGTGAAAAAATAAAGTATTAATACGATCAATTTTGTTTTCATTAATTACGTTTTTTTAATTTATACCCTTGGTAGTATTCACTTGAATTATTTGGGTTGAGCATATAATCTCCAATTACATCTAATTCAAAATCATTACCTTCTTCGCCATCATACATATCTCCATTATACAAATAATCCCCCAAATGAGTTACTTCATGAAGGATAACAATCCCAACAAAAAAATTTAAGGCATCTTCACTTATAGTTGAATTGCTCTCCAATTCAGCTGCTAGTTCAGTACTCAATAAAATAATATTTTCATCATAGCCAAATTGAGGACCATAGGCACCCCAACAACATGGCATATCGATTATCATAATTGTTACAGAAGAATCGTTTCCCCATTTTAGAGCATTGTTAATTTGTTCATTATTTAAACTACCATATTGATTCAAAGCATTAATAATTAAATTATCGTTAGATAATTCAGGAAGTTCCATACTTAAATAAGCTGTAAGTTTTGGATATTGTTGTTTGTATTGAGTAGACAAATCATTAGGGTACTTTACAAATGGAGAAGCTGATACTAAAGACCCATCTATTCCAGAATTAATAATTCCAATTACATAGTCTACATCTTCCTGCGGATATTGAGTAGCGGCAGAATTAAAACCATCGATATTAATTTGACTCTCAAGAAAATCACCAATCGCGTCTTTTATTTCTGGCGGCTGACTACTATACCAAGCGCGTTGCTCTGGATTCAACTGCATACGGTAAAAAGTTTTAGAACGTTGGCTTGCAGCTGTATTTACATTTGAATACGTAAAAGGATTATCAGGTATCGTATTGGGTCCATTGGAAGTATTATTAGGATTACCAGTGTTTCCAGGCGGATTACTACCAGTGTTACCACCAGGTGAGGTAGGTCCTGCTCCATTCCCTCCTCCTGTACCAGGATCTATTAACCACGGACAAGTTACTTGATCCCAACCAACTATTTCTTCCCAACCTGTACCTTGGCTTGAACCGTATTCTTCTTCCCAGCAAGTTACACTACCTTCATCAACATCTATAATTACTGTTAAAGGGTCTAAAATAATATCAGGATTAAAATCACTTAAAAATTCTATAGAAACTTTATCGTCAAGATCAACATGAATACTATTAGCAAGATTTTCTCTTTCATTTTCAGTTAAACTATAAGTTATAATAAAAGTGTCATAATCATTGTTAACTGTATTAAATGAAAATAACATGTTTTGAATAAGATGACTTTCTTCATTGTTTAATTTATAAATTGGAAACGTATAAGAATGATAGATACCTTCCAAATCTTCAAGAAAGTTTACGTCGTCTGTATCTACATAAAAATTATAGTTAGATAAAAACACCATTTTAGAGCTACTTGTTGTATTCTCTTCAGCATCATTAGTATTGTTGCTATTATTATTAATGTTATTTAATTGATTTATTAAATTGGAGTTATTCGCTATTTCTTTATAACTTTTTTCTGAAGTTAGGTAAGGAAGTTTATTGTTGTGAATCAGGTTTTGTTCTGGTTCAAAATCTGAATCCCTTTCGCAATTAGTGAAAGCGATTGCAATGATTAAAACACAAATTAAGGTTTTAATGTTTTGTTTTGTTTTGTTTTGTTTTGTTTTGTTTTGTAAAACTCATCTTTTATTTTTAAATGTTAGCAAACAAACCTACACTAAATATACCGTTTATAAAATACGTAGTTATACGTAATTTTTGGGTTTCAAGATGATAGCCAAAACATCATTAAAGAGATCCTTTTTTTCAAAGGGATTTGGTTACATCCTATAAATCCATTCCGCTGGATTGACCGTTTTTGTTTCTTTAAAAACACTAAAACTCAAAATCGTTTCGCCATTTGCTGGATTGGTAAATACTTCGCCAACGGGTTGCTTGGTGGTTACTTTATCGCCTTTTTTAACATATATTTTTGCCATGTTAGAATAGGCTGTAATATAATTACCATGCTGGATTAATAAGGTTGGATTGCCGTTTTTAGAGGAGATAACACGCAATACTTCGCCATTAAAAACAGCCCGTACTTGGGCATTTTTTTCGGTAGCAATACGGACACCTGTACTTTGTATCATAACACTTGGCACCAATGGAGACGGTTGCTTTCCGTAACGGACTTTAACAACCCCTTTTTCAACAGGCCATAATAATTTCCCTTTATTAGAAACAAAATCTTTTGCCAATGCTGCAGCTTCTGGTGTTAAGGCAAAACCACTAGATGCGGTTGTTGTTTTCCCCGCTTTTTTGTTGGATGCGGCAATAGCTTCGCGAATAATTTTTTCTATCTCACGATCAATTTTATCTGCCTCACTTTGCTTCTTACGTATTTGAGCTGTGTAATTTGTTAGGTTTTTATTAATGGAAGCCATGAGCTCTCTATGTTGCACGAGTTCTTTTTCTAATTCGCGTTGCGCTACACGGTTTTCATCAATCAGTTTTTGCTTATCGGCTTTTTGCCTTAATAAATCGGTATTGGTTTCTTGAAGTTCGGCTGTTTTGGTTTTAATAGATTCGCCTTGCTCCTTTTGGTAATTGGCATACTGATTTAAATATTGAACACGTTTATAGGCTTGCTTAAAATTAGTAGATGATAATAAAAACATCACGCGACTTTGCTCACTTTTGCTTTTGTAGGAGGTTTCAATCATCTTGGCATAGCTGGCTTTTAGCGTTTCCAGTTCATCACGTAATTCGGTAATTTTATTTTGATTATCGTTTATTTCTCGCGTTAATAAATTGGCTTGCTGATTGGTAACCTGAATCAAATTTTTACGCACATTCACGCGGTAATTCACATCTTCAATCAACGATATTTGCGATTTCTGTTTGGTTTTATCCTTAAACAGTAACTCGTTAATTTGTTTAATTTCGGTACGTAAAGCTTGCCTGCGTTCTTCTAATTCCTGTTGTTTTTTACTTTGCGAAAAGCCTAAAACAGATATCAGTAGAAATCCAGTGATTAAAAAATATGTTTGCGTTGGTTTTATCATGATTACTTTAAATCAATTTTATCAAATCCGGATGGAATTTTAAACGGAAATCTGACGTCTTCATTCAAACTAACCGATTTTATTTCCAGTTCAATGATGGTTTCATCATCACCTTCCAAAGCTATTATTTTTAATTGTTCTGGTAAAGTTTGTTTGTCTATAATTTGATAATTTAAATAATCCACTTGTAAAAAGCGTGATTCCTGTGGTTGTTGCAACTGTTGGGAATTCATTTTAAAATGTGCTGGATTTACAATATAAAACAACTCAAAAAGCGCTAATTGTTCTTTGGGTTGAAATAAATACGCATCCTCAAAAACAGACATATTAAAGGTGTTTTTATCTAAATCGAAAATAGCATTCCCTAATAATAAATTTTGAACTTTATTATAATCTAATTCTGTTCCCAATAAATCACTTAAATAACTAAAATCACCATCAAAATAGGTGTTATCCAGTTTGTTGTAAAATTGCACGTTATCTGGTGTAATCATTAAACGAATTAAGTTTAATGCCGAATTAATCCAAATGGTTTTATCTATTTCCATACGCATGGTTACCGTATGGCTTTGCGACTTGGTGCCTTCTGTATACACCACTTTTACTTTAGCTTGCATAGTTTTAAATACAGGTGCGCTTTTATGATATGCTTTTAAAACCTCCTTTTTGGAAAGCGTTAAATTGGCTTCACCTGACGTTAAACTGGCTGTAGACTTGCAGCTCATAACCATCATAAGTAAGAGGGTTACAAGCCATGGAATATGGCGTTTAGTATTCATTAATTTGAGGACTCTAATTGTTGGGCTTTTTCTATAAACGTTTTAGCCTTGTTTGTATTGTTTAATTGGGTGTGTGCAATACTTAATTGTTTGTAAAAATCGGCTTGCATTTTAGTATCGTCTATAATATAATCTAAACCAATTTCTAATGTATCAATAGCTTCTTTTGGTTTTTTAAGTTCATTTAAAGCTACACCATTTACCAAATAAAATATAGGTTGAGATGGGTATTTATTTAATGCTGAAGCACACATAGCTTGTGCTTTTTTGTAATCTTTTAAATCAATGTGAAGTAATAATATGTTTCTAGTAATACCAAAGTTATCAGGATCTTTCTCTAGCGCTTTTTCGTAATAAGAACGTGCTTTTGCTTTATCTCCTTTTTTGAGGTAATATTGGGCAACTTCTAGAGAAGACGTCCCTTTTTTATCTTCCGTTACAAGTGACGTAGCTTCAATTAAATCGGATTCGTATTCTGGGTTTTCAGAAACAAATTGGACAAAATCAGATAATACCATCAATTTTGCTTCTGGCTTTATTTGGGAACTTTGAATAACTATTTTCATAGAGGCAATAGCCGATTCAGCATTGTTTTCTTCTACATAAAATTTATAAAGTGCCAAATGTGCTAATTGCGAATTAGGTTTAATTTCTAATAGTTTTTTAGCGGTTTCAAAAGCTTTATCTTTTTCGTTATTCTCACTATACCGATAAATTAAAGCCAAGTAATTGGTTTCTTCATCTGGATGGTCTTCCACACGGTCTTCCAAATTTTCTATTTGCTCTTTCTTTTTGCCTGTAATTTCATAGATCTGATTTCGTATGACATCTCTGGTCATGGAAATACCCAACTCGGCATCCATTTCATCCAAAACTTTTAAGGCATCGTTATAATTTTTAGTTTTAACGTATAATGTTGCCAAATCTTCTTTATAATCTGGATGATACTGTACCAATTGCTTAACAACTTTTATGGCTTTATCATAATCGTCCTGCTGCGCATAAACGTCGTAAAGTTCATCTAAATACCACTCGTTATCGGGTTCCATTTTAATGGCATCCTTAAGCGCATCTTCAGCTGCGCCAAAATTTTTAAGCTTGTTATAATTTTTTCCTAACTCGTAATGATAAACCGATTTTGAATCGTCCAATTCAATACACTTAAGAAGTGCTTTTACCGCACGATCATAGTTTTCAATCCCTTTTTGTTTTAAGGCTTCAAAGAAATACTCTTGCTGTAAATCTTCAACCTCTCCTAAATCGTCTTGATTGATTTTATTGTAATCTATTTGCGCATAATTTGTCTGCGGTATGCATAACATTCCGAAGATAAATACGAGTATGTAGATTTTTTGTTTCATTTGTGAGATTCTTCACTCTGTTCAGAATGACAATTCCAGTTTATTCTAAAACGGAATAATCACCAATACTTATTTTAGTAAAATTACCATTATAAGTCACATGATTTCCAATCATAGCTTCGTCTAAATTAGCATTTTTTATAGAGGTATGATTCTGAATTAAGCTATTTTTAACGGTTGAAGCTTCAATGGTACAATTATTTCCAATAGATACATTTGGACCAATAGTAGCATCTTTAAGCACCACATTTTTGCCAATAAAACACGGTGGAATGATTTTAGAATTGTGATTTTTTAAATCTGCTGAAATTAATTCTTCACCATCTTTTGATAAAAACCCAAGCATACGTGCATTTGTTTCAACCGTTACGGCTTTATTTCCGCAATCCATCCACTCATCTACCTGACCCGTTTTAAAGACTTTTCCATCTGCCATCATACGCTTAATACCATCGTTAATTTGGTATTCACCTCCATTAACAATATTATTATCAAGTACATATTGCAAAGCCTCTTTTAAAACGCTAACGTCTTTAAAATAGTATATACCAATAACGGCTAAATCGCTTACAAAGGTTTCCGGTTTTTCAACCAATTCCACAATTTCTTGGTTATCATTCAATTTTACAACGCCAAAAGCTTCTGGTTTGTCAACTTGTTTAACCCAAATAACTGCGTCCGCTTCTTGATCTAATTTAAAATCCGCACGAATTAAGGTATCTGCATACGCAATTACGGTTGGTCCAGATAATGATTTTTTAGCACACATAATGGCGTGTCCTGTTCCTAGCGGTTCATCTTGACGGTAAATGGATGCCTTGGCTCCTAAAGATGTAGCTAAAGCCTTCAAACTACCAACAACATCATCCCCAAACCATGCCGCATCACCTAATACAAAGGCAATTTCTTCAACGGGTTGGTTTAGAACTTTTACAATATCCTTTACCAATCTGTGAACAATGGGTTCACCAGCAACTGGAATTAATGGTTTTGGTACTGTTAAACTATGTGGACGCAGACGCGAACCGCGTCCTGCCATGGGTACTATTATTTTCATCTTTTAAAGTTGATTCGTTTTTTGTTTAGTTGTTGATTTGTTTTAGAAACGAGATATTTCTTATCGTCCTGAAACCTAAATCCATAATCGTAATCCGTCATCATTTTACACCTGTACTGCCAAAACCACCTGCTCCTCTATCCGTTTCAGATAGTTCATCAACGGTCATCCATTCAGCACGTTCATGCTTGGCGATAACTAATTGTGCAATGCGTTCACCATTTTCTATGGTAAAATCTTCATTTGAAAGATTAACCAAAATCACACCAATTTCGCCACGATAATCGGCATCAACTGTTCCTGGTGCATTTAAGACGGTTATTCCTTTTTTAGCGGCTAAACCACTTCGTGGACGAACTTGTGCTTCAATTCCAACTGGTAATTCAATAAATAAACCAGTGCCAACAATGCTTCTCTCTAAAGGTTTTAAAACTCTTGACTCTGATAAATTGGCTCGTAAATCCATACCTGCAGATGCTATGGTTTCATAATGTGGTAAAGCATGATTAGATTTATTGATGATTTTAATAGTCATATTATGATTTTAATAGTTGCTTAATGTCTTTTCGTTCTGATACATAAACGATTCCCAAAAATACTAAAACTAAAATGGTACTCACATAGTAATTGGCATTAAATGCGTAATATGAGACTGCCGAAATTGCTGTTGCTAAAACCAAATAACTTCCAATTCTCATGATATCATAAGGTACTGGATAGTGCTTTTTTCCTATTTGATAAGACATTAACATCATACTTCCGTAAGCTGCCAACGTTGCCCAAGCTGAAGCCATAAAGCCAATACGCGGAATCATTATATAGTTGAAAGCAATAGTAATAACGGCACCTATTAAAGAAAAATACATGCCGTATCTTGTTTTATCAGTGAGTTTATACCATATAGCCAAATTGAAATAAATACCCAAACACAAATTTGCTAAAAGTACGATTGGAACAATATCTATAGCTATCCAATACGATTCGTTTTGAACAAGCAATAACTTAAACAAATCAAGAAATGAAACCGTAACCACTAACATGATGCTTCCAAGTATAACGAAATACTTCATGATTGTTGCATAGGTTTGCTTGGCATTTAATTCTTTAGCATGATTAAAAAAGAAGGGTTCCGCACCTAGCCTGAATGCTTGAATAAAAATGGTCATGAACACGGCAATTTTATAACAACCACTGTAAGCACCATTTATAGATTTACCAAGAAGTTCAGGCAGCAGCCATTTATCAAAATTCTCGTTGATTACATACGCCAATCCTGCAACCATAATTGGCCAACCATAATTGAGCAATTGTTTGAAAATGGTTTTACTGAATTGTAGCTTTGTTTTAAAGAAATAAGGTGCTAACAATAATAGTGTTGTAATACTTGCTAATAAGTTTGCAATAAAAATGTATTGGACTAAATCATTATCATTATAACCCGGAAACTCAATACCAAATTTTGGAATAGCCCAAAGAAAAAAGTAATTTAAAATTACAAATACAACAACATTAGAAAGCTTTATTGCCGTAAATTTTAAAGGCCTTCCTGTAGCTCTTAAATACGCAAATGGAGCTACAACAAGGGCATCTAAAACCAATACACCAATTAATAAGTTAAAGTATGTTTGGTTTAAGTTTACTAATGAAGCTAGTTGTTCATTAAACATAATAACCACTAAAAAAAACACAATTGTTGAGACCGTTAAACTTATTAAGACAGTTGAAAACACCTTCTCACTTTCTTTATTTTTAGTAAAAAACCTAAAAAAAGCCGTTTCCATTCCATACGTTAATAAAACATTGAAAAAAGCCGCATATACATAGAATGTTGTATTGTCTGAATAACTGGAAGTTTCCAATGTATCTGTATGTAAACCGACTAAAACTAGATTCATGAGTCTAGGAAGTACGGTTGCCAATCCGTAAATAATTGTGTCCTTAAAAAAGGTTTTTATAGTACCCAAGTTTCTATATTTGAAGTGCTAAATATAGGGTTTTAATACAGGACTTGCAACGGCATCCTAATTCCTGATTTAGAGCTATCTTTATATTACTTAAAGCTCCTTTTTTATCATGTTATTGTATTTATAGTACTTGAGTGGTTCCTTTTCTTAAAATACCAATCCGTATCTGAAACTATAGGTTTAGAACTTGAACAACCTGTGACCAAAACAATAGATAAAACAAGTATAAAAATAAAGAATCTTGTTTTTATGATTTTAAAATTTCATATTTAAAGATACACGTTTAACCATAAAAAAAGACCTTTCAGGTTATAAACTTGAAAGGTCTTAAATATTTTTAATTTAGAACTAAGCAGTTCTGAAGATTAATTATTAAGTGCTTCTGCTCAATGAAATTTGACTACACTTACGCTACGTCTAATTATTAAGTGCTTCTGCACCACCAACAATTTCTAAAATCTCGTTTGTAATAGAAGCTTGACGTGCTTTATTATATGTTAATTTTAATTGATCGCGTAATTCGGTTGCGTTATCCGTTGCTTTGTGCATAGCCGTCATACGTGCGCCATGTTCTGAAGCAAATGAATCTCTAATACCTTTATATAATTGCGTTTTTAAAGACTTTGGAATTAATTGCTCTACGATTTCAATTTTTGAAGGTTCAAAAATATAATCTAAAATGACATTATCATCTTTTTCAATAGGTACAATTGGCAAAAATTGCTCCACCATAATTTCTTGAGTGGCTGCATTTTTAAACTTGTTATAAACGATTTCAATTTTATCAAATTCGCCTGCAACAAATTTATCCATCAACATTTGTGCTAAATCCGCAACATTATCGAAAGTTAAATCGTCAAAAATGTCACTCTTATTTGCGATTACGTTACCTGTCTTTTTAAAAGCATCATTCGCTTTTTTACCAACAGCTACGTAAGACACTTCTTTATTCGCATATTTTTCAGCAGATACTTTATTAACTGCTTTTATAATATTAGAATTAAAAGCACCACACAAACCTCTGTTAGAAGTAATAGCTACAATAAGTACTTTTTTTACGTCGCGTTGTTCTGAAAATTTGCTGCCAGAATCTGCATCTAAAGTCGCGCTTAAGTCCTGTAAAAGCTCGGTTAACTTATCTGCATAAGGACGCATAGCTGTAATAGCATCTTGTGCTTTCTTTAACTTTGCAGCCGATACCATTTTCATGGCACTAGTAATCTGCATGGTTGAAGATACCGATGATATTCTGTTACGTATTTCTTTTAAGTTTGCCATTTTTTCCGCTCCTAACCTCTCTAATAGAAAGGGATTGATTAGTTAAACTATATGATAATTTTCTAATCCTTCTCTTCAATGAAAAGAAGGATTGGAATATTTTTACTTTCTATACTTCGCTGATAAATCTTTAGCTACCGTAGTTAGGGTATCTGTAACTTCGTCAGTTAATTTTCCAGCTTTTAAACTTGCTAACACATCGCTATGTTTTGCTCCTAAAAATTCTAAATAATCGCGTTCAAATTCTTTTACTTTCTCAACAGGAACGTCTCTTAATAAGTTTTTAGATCCAGCATAAATAATAGCTACTTGATCTTCTACCTTGAAAGGGTCATTCTGTGCTTGCTTTAAAATTTCAACGTTACGTTTACCTTTGTTAATTACATTTAAGGTAACCGCATCTAAATCAGATCCAAACTTCGCGAAAGCTTCTAATTCACGGTATTGTGCTTGATCTAATTTTAATGTTCCAGATACTTTTTTCATGGATTTAATCTGTGCATTACCACCAACACGAGATACTGAAATACCTACGTTAATTGCTGGACGAACACCAGAGTTAAATAAATCTCCATCCAAGAAGATTTGACCATCTGTAATAGAAATTACGTTTGTTGGAATATATGCTGAAACGTCTCCTGCTTGTGTTTCAATAATTGGTAATGCCGTTAAAGAACCACCACCTTTTACAATTGGCTTTAAAGTATCTGGTAAATCATTCATTTCTTTAGCAATATCATCATTATTAATGATCTTTGCAGAACGTTCTAATAAACGAGAGTGTAAGTAGAAAACGTCACCTGGATATGCCTCACGTCCTGGTGGACGACGTAATAATAATGATACTTCACGGTATGCTACGGCTTGTTTTGATAAATCATCAAATACAATTAAAGCTGGACGACCTGTATCTCTAAAATACTCACCAATAGATGCGCCTGTAAAAGGTGCATATACTTGCATAGCAGCAGGGTCAGATGCATTTGCAGCTACAATAGTAGTATAAGCTAAAGCGCCTTTTTCTTCTAATGTTTTAGCAATAAGTGCTACTGTTGAAGCCTTTTGACCTACAGCAACATATATACAATATACAGGTTCTCCTGCATCGTAAAATTCTTTTTGATTTAAGATGGCATCAATACAAACTGCAGTCTTACCTGTTTGTCTGTCACCAATTACCAACTCACGTTGTCCTCTACCAACTGGAATCATAGCATCAATAGCTTTAATACCTGTTTGTAATGGTTCTGTTACTGGCTCACGATAAATAACACCTGGAGCTTTACGTTCCAATGGCATTTCATAGGTTTCACCAGTTATTGGTCCTTTACCATCAATTGGATTCCCTAACGTATCTACAACACGACCAACAATACCTTCACCTACTTTAATAGATGCAATACGTCCTGTACGCTTTACTGTAGAACCTTCTCTAACTCCTACTGAAGTTCCTAATAATACAATACCTACGTTATCTTCCTCAAGATTCAGTACGATACCTTCTAATCCACCATCGAATTCTACTAATTCTCCGTATTGTGCATTTGAAAGTCCGTAAGCACGTACAATACCATCACCAACCGTTAATACGGTTCCTACTTCATCTAATGATGCACCTGCATCAAAATTAGAAAGTTGTTGTTTTAAGATTGCTGATATTTCAGCTGGTTTTACTTCTGCCATCTTTATTTAGATATTAGACGTTAGATTGTTAAGATGTTGCCACCTATTCCAACGCTTCTTAATTTAATTTCCTATTTTAATATTTATTCCAGAGCCACTATTACTTGACTCATCCTTAATTATAACTGTATTTGTTGAAGCATTTAATCTATCTGAATATGGTGATCCATATTTTTCAACTAAACGTTCTACTTTTTCCGTATTTAAAGAACCATCTTCATTTACCACATTTCCTTTGTAAATATCTGAAAGGATATTTTTCTGTGTTCTTTTACCAATTTCGTACTTCTTATCTTGCCCTAAAAAGATAACTTCAACATAAATTAACTTCCCTTCAGGATTAGATGCTGTTATTGGTTCTGCACCTTTTACATAAACGGTTTTTAAAAAGATAATCTCATCACCGTTTTCATTATACAAAGAACAAACTGAATCAAAAGTTCCACAATCCTGGTAAGTTAACCAAACAACTTTGTCAATTAATACCTCTCCATTTTTTAACTTTACCTTTTGTGCATGAGCTTGAAAGCCCATAAAGATAATTGATAAAAATAGAATTGCCTTCATCTGTTTCTAGTTTATTGTAAATTCTCTTTTTAACTTATTCAATTTGTTAGCAATACTTGCATTGTATTGAATATCACCAACGCGTAATATGAAACCACCTAAAATGCTTTCATCTACGATATTTTTTACTGTTACAGCTTTATTGGTAAGCTCTTTAATTTTAGCTAATACTTTTGCTTCTACATCTTCAGTAATTGCTACAGCTGTTGTTACAGTTGCAGATTCCTTACCATTTTGAATGTCGAATAAATCACTAAACTTATCAGCTACAGCCTCCATCAAATCCAAACGCTTATTAGCGTCTAAAACTTTAAAAAGCTCTAACGTCATCGCATTTGCATCAGGAAATACTTGTGATAAGATTGCCTTTTTATCTTCCGATTTTACTACAGCATTTTTAATAGCCAAATCAAGCTCTTGATTCGCTTTTAAAGTTTTAGATATTAAAACCATATCAGCATTAATAGCTTCAGCAACCTGTTTTTCGGTTGCTAAACTTAACACTGCTTTTGCGTAACGTATTGCTGCTCTTGTTCCTGCCATGTTTTCTATGCTAAATCCTTTCTAAAAGAATGAACTTATTTAAAGTTTTTAATTTAACGTTGCTTCACCTAACATAGACTCAACCAATTTCATTTGTTTGTCTTTATTAGATAATTCTTCGCGAACTACTTTTTCAGCGATTTCAATTGATAACGATGCCACTTGCGTTTTTAATTCTGCAATAGCTGCTTTCTTTTCGTTTTCAATTGCTAATTGTGCATTTGCTACCAACTTACCTGCTTCTGCTTGCGCTTCAGTTTTAGCTTCGTCGATCATTTTTAATTTCATTTCACGTGCCTCCTTAAGCATCGTTTCACGTTCTAAACGCGCTTCCTGTAATAACTTTTCATTATTAGCCTGAAGGTTTTGCATATCACGCTTTGCGTTTTCAGCAGCCTTTAATGCATCTTGAATACCTTCTTCTCTTTCATTTAAAGAATTTAGGATTGGTTTCCAGGCAAATTTCACCATTAAAAATATTAATAGTAAAAGTAGTATGGTTTGTACAACAAACAATCCTGGTGAAAAATCATTTAATAATTTATCCATTTCTAAATGTATTTGAATTTTTTCTTTTTTAATTTAAAAACACAACCTGCAACCAACCGTTGCAGATTTGTGCTTTAAGTTTTGATTGCTGCTTATTTTCCTAAGAATAAAGCACCGAATGCTAATCCTTCTAAAAGTGCTGCAATAATAATCATTGCTGTTTGGATTTTCCCAGTTGCTTCTGGTTGACGTGCAATACCTTCCATTGCTTTTCCACCAATTTGACCAAGACCAATACCTGCTCCGATTACGATTAAACCTGCTCCAATTAAATTGTACATAGTAAAAATATTTATAGTTAAATTAAAAAACTCGTATTAAATGAAATCGCCTCTCACATCTTCTGCGTCGGGAATTTCGTGACCATGCTCATCATGGGCATGATCGTGATCGTGCTCTGCAACTGCCATACCAATAAATAATGCTGAAAGCATTGTAAAGATATAGGCTTGTAAGAAAGCAACTAAAACCTCAATTAATGTAATAAAAAATGACAGTATTAATGACAATCCCGTAGCACCTGCAACACCTAACGTGTCTTTTAAGGTAAACATGATAGCTATTAAACTCATTACTACAATATGTCCTGCAGAAATGTTTGCGAATAAACGTACTAATAATGAAAACGGCTTTATTATAAATGCACCTGCGAGTTCAATAATTGCTAATACTGGACGAATCCACCATGGAGCATCTGGCATCCACAACATGTGCATCCAATAATCCTTATTACCACTTGCTGTATAAATTACTAGTGTAAAGATTGCTAAACACGCTGTTACTGCTAATTGACCGGTTACATTAAATCCAAATGGCGTTAAACCTAACAAGTTTAAAATCCAAATAAAGAAAAATACCGTTAATAAATAGCCTGTGAATTTACGGTAGTGCTTTTCGCCAATATTTGGTCTTGCAATTTCGTCTCTTACGTATAATACTAGAGGCTCTAATACACGTCCAAAACCTGTTGGAACTTGTTTTGTTTTGTATTGTTTTGCCAATCCAGCAAACCAGAAAAACATGAGTAAACCAATTAATAAAACACCAACCACACTTTTAGTTATTGAAAAATCTAAAACTTTGTGTGCATTTGTTGCGTGGTGTTCTTCATCAAAAGCTACAACATCTGCTCCAGCTTCTAATTCGAATATTTTAGAGTGAATTTTCGCGAATCTTAATCCGTCTTTTTCAACAATTACATGACCATCATCATTATGATGAAACTCTGAAGACATGAATGTCACTAAACCATTACTTGTCCAAATAATTACAGGCAATGGAAAACCAACATGCTTGCGTTCACCTGAATCACTAGTATAAGAGAATAAAGAAAAATCGTGAGAATCTTGAATGTGATGCAAAATATATGCTTCAACTTTTTCTTTTGTATCTATTTGACCTTCTTTGCCTTCCCCTGTTTTAGTAGTGTTTTCAGCCATTGCAAAAGCACTTGCGAAAAGCAGGACTACTAATGTGTAAAATTTAAAAGTTTGTTTAGCTACCTTCATTGTTAAAAAAATCAAAAAAACTGTGTTTTTAAATTCGGTGCAAAACTACGGAAAATATTGAAAAAACAATTACTTTTTTTTAATATTATTTAGTACTGTTTTTTACTTATTATCCTAGATATAAAATAGACTTCTAAAAATAGAAAGAGGAATACTGGTATCAGCAAATTAAAGCTTTCGGTTTTGGTTAAACTTTCCATTTCAAAAATGCTATTCTTAAAGAATATAGCAAAGAGCAAAAGTTTAGTAATAAAGGTGAACAGATACACAAAACCTAATTGATGTGACCATTTATCTGTTGTGGCAAGTACAACAAAACCAATACAAATAAGTAAGGATATTATAAGGTGAAACAGGTAAATAGAAAATAAAGGAACTCTTAAATAAATATCCATAGTATCTAAAATACGGGTATGAATACTATAAGAAATTGCGAATAAGATTAAAAAACTAATCACATATAAAACTATTTTTTTAATCACTGTCATTATTGTCTTTAGATATTTTTAAAACTTGACTTATTACTAAATACATGGATATAAAAACAGCCAGAAGTGTTATGCTATTTTCTAAATAGGTAGTTTGATATTTAGTATCCAACCATTTCCCTACTAAATTGCCTAACCAAATAGTACCACCCATTTGGAATGCGGTAGATGTAAATTGTATAAATTTACTAGGCGATTTTCCCTTGTTCTGCTTGTTTTGTGGTTTTTTCGCGCTCACTTATATGCATTTCTTTTATAGCACCTTTCATGGTGCAATTTACATTAAATGTCGCTCCAGGTTCAACGGCTAGTTTACCTAAAGAAACATCGCCTTCAATATGTGCTGTACTTTTTAAAGTTAATGTACCTGTAAGTGTTAATGTACCTGAAAATTTACCTTCAAAATACGCATCTGCTCCAGAAATGGTTCCTTTTACAAATCCAGATTTTCCAACAACAATTTTGCCAGGAGTTTTAATGCTTCCCTCAATGGTACCATCTATTCTAAAATCACCTTCACTTTCTAAATCACCAACCATATTAGTCCCTTGGGCTATTAGGTTTTGATTAGACATTGTTTCTAGGTTTAATTTGTTCTTTTTGTTTTCGGAAAACATGGCTAATATTTTTTGGGGTTAATTTACTACTAGATATGCATCCATATTTTTATGGATTTGTAGGGTTGCATAATTGGTTGAGGAAATAGCAAAGTGTTGATGTTGTATTTTGTCTTTTTTTCTTTCTTCTAATGCTGATGCATAACCTAAAGCGCCTTCTTTACTTGTTAGCCCATGAATAATTACATAGGTTGTTTCGGGATTATAAATATCTACTGAAACGGTTAAATCAAATACTTGAACTTGGTCTGTTTGTTTTTTAAGTTTGGTTACAAATTCAGAAATTGCTTTTTCATCAGTTGCATTAAAATAATAAACGACTTTATAATTTGTTTCGGCAGGATTATCAATAAACTCGGTACTGCTAATTTTTGGTAATAAATTATCTACAATATCCTGCGCTTGGGCTCCTTCTTCTGTGTTAGCATAGTTATAAGCTACAAAATTCATAGCTTTACTATAGGCTTCATAACCATATAATCGGCCTGTAGCTCTGGCTTTTAAAAGCTCGAATTTAGGCACCATAGCTTCACCTTCAAAAATAGAAATATACCGATCTGTTTCATCTATAACTTCCTGGTATTGCTGGCTTCCTAATGCTGCATATAATTTTTCATAAACACTTTCTGGACTACTATCATCCTTCTCTGATGCCGATTCTGGATTTTTTAGAATAGTAGCATAACGTGAATCTGGATAATTAGTAATTATATCGTTTTTAGCTATTTCAGCCTCGCCATTCTGACCTTCCAACATATATATCTTATACAAGTTATATTTACTAGGAACTACTAATTTCTGATCTGGATTAAAGGTTAAAAGTGTCTGAAACTTATTTTTAGACAAGCCATACTCTTTAAATTTCTCTTTATAAATAAGTCCTAATTGATAATAAGCACGATCACGCTCTTTAGTTATACTATCAATAACTTTATCATCGGTTGGTATTTGTGCTAAATAGAATTCGGGTTTGAATAATTCATTTTCTTGTTCATTTTCAACTAAATCATTAAAAACTTCGTTGGTTTTAGATTTGTTAATACTAGACCAACGCCAATTATCTTTTAATTCACGATCTCCCCAAATTTTTAAAAATTCATTTTTACCATAAGAAACCGTTGTGGGATTATAGAAATAAAATTCAGCTGCTACCGTTGGACCACCCGCTTGTTTTATTAACGAGTTTGATGAACCAAAATTTTTGTCATTTACCTGAATAAGTCCTTGATTACGTTCGCGTTCTTCTTCTAGTGCTTTTTTTGCTTCAAATTGTAACTTCAACTCTTGGGTATAAGTTTCAAAATAAGCGGTTCTATCGTCTGTGGACATAGCAACTAAACCTAAAATACTATCGTTTACAATAGCAATGTCTTCATAATAAATAACGTCTTCTAAATTATCACGTTTGCGTTTGATAATTCTGTACGGTTTACTATTCATTTTCATGTTTAGCATGGTACTATCATAATAGGCACCTGCTACTTTGTATTCGGTATAGTCGAAAAAAATATCGCCTAAATTTTCATAGTCTTTGGAGACTAATATTTTATCTGATGGATTGGTGCGAAGGGATTTATTATAAAATTCAACAGCTAATGAATCCGATTCATTTTTTAAATGATACTCGGCTATTTGATAATAAATTTTACTTAAAAAAGGTCTGTTTTCACGATCGTCCTTGAGTTCATGAAACAATTCTATTAAGGCTTGTTTATCGCCTTCCGTAAAATCGAAATTTCGTGCTTTTCCAACATAAGCGGCAATCCTGTATGGCCTTGGTGTTTTTCTATTTAATTCTATAACACGATCAAAAGCTATGTTAGCACTATCGGTTTTTTGGAGTCTATTATAAAGTTGCCCTTGAATAAAACGGTATCGACCACGTTCTTCATGACTTTTTGTACTTTGTGCAGCTATATCTAATTGCCAAACAGCACTATCTAAAGATTTAGTGTTAATATAAGCCTGCGCCAACATGGAAGTCGCATCAGCTAAATCCTGACCTTCCAATTCTACTTGGTACATGAGGCGTTTTAAATTGGTTATGGCTAAATCATCATTTTCTAAACGAATGTTGGTTTTTTCGCGCCAAATTCTAGCTTGATTAATTCTATCACTCGCTGGATATTTATAAAGAATGTAATTAAAGGCCTCCAAGGCAGGCACAAAACGCTGGTCAAAATAGCGCGCTTCTCCTAACAGTAAATAAGCTTCATCTATTTGTGGATTTTTTTCTTTTCCACCAATATTCATTCCATGCTTCTGAACGGCTTTAATAGCTTTTTCTTCTGCACGCTCAAAATCTTGGTTTCTGCTTTGACCAGGAAGCATAATTTCTTCTGAAATCTGCATACGTTCTATAGGAAGGATTTCCCAAAAATTGTCATCGTAGGAATCATTTACACCTTTTCGCCCACTTTCTAAAGCTAAATAACCATTATAAAGGATATTATACTTGGTAGACATGGCATGCATGTTGCGACTCACAAAAGAATCTTTCTTACGTGAACAACTAGTAAATGCTAGCGCAATACTAAAGAGAAATATGATGATTCTAAAAGAGGTCTTCAACGTTGGTCGTGTTTAATTATACATAACTAAAAACAGCTACATATATTATGTATTGCCGTAAAAATAAGCATCTTTTTGAATTATTATAAAAAAAGAGCAGACTTTTAAACAGTTTCTGTTCCAGCAAAGTGCGCTTCTAGTTCTTTTAAGGTAGCAGCACTGGTTCTTAAATCTTTTACAACTTCGCCTTTTTCTAGCACTACTATACGTTCACATACATCTGTAACGTGCATTAAATCGTGACTAGAAATTAAAACGGTAACGCCTTTTGTTTCGGCTAAATCTTTAATAATTCCTTTTAAACGAATCTGCGTAGTTGGATCTAAATTTGCAAAGGGTTCATCTAAAATAATAACTTCAGGGTTTCCAATTAAAGCGGCAACAATTCCTGCTTTTTTTTGATTTCCTTTACTTAAATCTCGTAAATATTTTTTCTGATTTAATATTTCGTCATGGAAAAAATCTTCAAACTGTGAAACCAAGGCATCCACATCTGATTTGTTTTGACCGCGTAATTCGCCTATGAAATAGAAATATTCTTCTGCAGTTAAATAGCCAATTAAGAAACTTTCATCAATAAAGGCTGATGTAAATGGTTTCCAATCTTCGCTTTCATTTACTAAAACATCATTGTTTTTAATGTAACCTGTAGTTGGTTGAATTAAATCTAATAACAAACTGAAATACGTAGTTTTTCCAGCACCATTATTTCCGACTAATCCAAAACTTTGACCTTTAGGAATGTCTAAAGATTCAATATGAAGAACCTGTGTGTCATTATATTTTTTGGAGAGATTTGATGTAATTATCATGAGTAATTGTAATTAAATGATTGATTATTTTTTTTCGCTAAAAGCAGAAATGGTTTTGTATTTTCCATCTTGGTACACATTTTCAATTTTTCTTAAAAAGAAATTTTTGAAAACAATTCCTACAATACCACTTAAGGCTAAAACGATAATGCCTGTTTCAAAATTAACCAGTTTGTAAGGTATATAAAACAAACCCATTGGGAGTAAAAATTTTGGTAAACCAATAAGTAGTTGTGTTGGATTAAAGCCATTGGTGTTACTAAAGGCTTTAGCTTTGGTATTTAACTCCACCGGAATCCTATTTAAAGCACCTCCAAAAAGTGTAAGAAATGAATTTAAACCAATATTAAACAAAGCACCTGCTGCTATCATGCCAAAAATATCCCAACCAAAATAAATATAAGGCGTACTTAAAACAAATGAAATAGCTACTGCCACTACCATTAAATACCATTTTGATTCTAGGTATTTCCGGTAAGGAATATTCTGGCTCATTAATAGTTTGTAATATTCACTATCCCATGATGGAACCAATTGCCCGAAGGTCATTAAAAATCCACCAGTAACAAACATAGATGCAAATGCCAAAATAGCTGGCATTTCCCGATACATATCTTGAGTGTAAAAAATAAGTCCGTAAAACAAAAACATGAAAGACATGAACATGGTTTGTTTTGGTCTAGCATTTCGCCAAATTAATTTGATATCGTTCTTTAAAAATGGTGCAATGCTTCCAAATCTATCAAACCATGATAAATCGGTAGCTTCTACTGCTTTGACTTTTTTAGAAACAGCATCATCTAAATAAAATCCACTCTTAACATATTTGAAGTTTAATTTATACAAAACAACCAAAAGTAGTAATGGAATTACAGCTAAATACGGCTGACTATATAACGTGTTAAACGCAATACCCATTGGCTCTGAAGCGGTATAAATACCATAAAATTCCAAAGCAACTAAACCTAATAATAGAGGTGCCGCAATATAAAATACCGTATTACTTTTATTAACTAGAAAATTTAAAAAGTTAATGGATAATGTTAGCAGTATGATAGATAAAAACCAACAGACTACATTTAATGGAGAATAACCTTCTACTAACAAAACGATACTAAATGGCAGAAATAAAAACAGGGATAAAAAGTTAAAAAATGACAGCGTAGTTTTACCTAATAAATAGTGTATTACCGTATCTTTTTTTACAGGAATAGTCATTAAAGGCTTGACATTCATTACAGGTAATTGCTGCATGAAATAGCGAATAAGAAGTTCAAATAAAAACCAATAAATTAAAAAATTATTAATGGTTACAATAGGGTCAACTTCAGGAATTGCTTTTCTAGCAATAAAAAACATGCCAACGCCCATAAATAGAGCAATACCGCCAAAATATAAAGCTCCTAAAATGAGAAATATTTTTATAGCAAGCCCTTTTTGAAAGTACGAAGCCCTTTTAAACTGTTTCCATTCGAGGCTTAAAAATTGTTTAATCATTTTTTAGTGTTTGGTTAATTATAAGTAGTCAAAAAACATAATTTGTTACAAGGCATATTCAGGATATGTTTCTTGAAGATGAAAAGTAGCATTTTTCGGCAAAATAACAGCAGAGATATATGTGTAAATTAAAATAACCGTAAAAACACTTGCACATATTAGCGGCATAAACCCACTAAAACTGTCAGTAAGATTAATTAATTGAAACACTTGAGGTCCTAAAATTAGAGTTCCAATGGATGCATTTCCATAAATGATGTCTTCTAAAAGCCACAATTTTTCCTTTGCTTTCCGCTTTCTTTTTATTTCCCTATTTATGGATATGGTTCTTATAAATAAAAACAAGCAAAGTATTAGATAGGTAACGATAAATACATAACTCCCAATTTGCGTAGAGAAAACCGTGTAAAGGATTCCAAAAATAGCAGTAGTTAAAATAATTTGTGGTAATCTAAACCAGTCTTTGGCATAATTCCAGAGCAGTTTCATATATATTTTAGACATGGCTTTTTGGCGTTGCTCTACGACTTCCATAAACCCAAAAATGCCGAATTTTTTAAACGATGCATCGCGCGTTTCCTCAAAAGTACTATGCGGATTTTTAACCATGATAGCTTCAATATCATTTGCCATATGATCTACGAGTTCGGTTTGCAAATCGTAATATTCTACAAAGTGCTTTCTGGTAAAGGCATATAAATTTTCAATATGTTCTTGGGTTAATGCCATATTTTATAATGCATGTTTATATTTGGAAAAATAAAAGGATCGTAATTGAAATGTATTAATAACAATCAAAAGAAATATCCATAATATAACCGTCGTAAAAAACATGATAGCCAAACCTGGACTACTTTCTAGAGATTGACTCGAGTTGTAACTACTATAAACCATGTTAACTATATGAAAGAGAATAGCAAAATAAAATCCAATACGTTCTAACAGTGAAAAACGTTCTTTTTTAATTTTTGTGAAAACGAAATAGATACATCCAAAAAGAATTAATATGATCATTGGCGCATATTTTAAAATGGTATGTGTTACATCTGGTTCTAAATAACTTCTAACCGTTAAAAGAAGGAAACCCAAGCCTAAAAGTGATACTATTCCAAAAACAGATGTCGCCTTTTTAAACAATGCTTTTAAATTACTTTTATCTGCTATTTTATAATAGCCATCGCTTCTTTTTAATAAATGTCGCTTGTTTTCAACCATGTAATCCTTGAATATAAAATAGAAATCACGACAATCGCCATCGTTAACTCGTGTTTCAATTTCAGAAGCCACATGATCCACCATTTCCAGACGAATATCCATAAATACAACTCCCGATTTTTTTAGGTATGTTTCTATAAAATGAATATTTTCTGTGCTTAATGCCATAAATTAATAACTCAATTTAGGGTTAATTAATGATTGAAGTGTGGCAATATACTGTTCCAATTCGCTTAATTTATGAACGGTTTCAGTCGTCCCTTTTTCGGTCAGTTTATAATATTTACGTAAACGGTTATCTACTTTTGCTACCTCAACATCCAGCAAACCTTCGGCTTCCAATTTATGAAGTGATGGATACAAAGCACCTTCGGTAATTTTTAATTCGCCTTTGGTGAGTGCTTTTACTTTCTGCGTAATTTCATAACCATACATTTTATCATGCTCACTTAAAAGCTTTAAAATGATGGTAGTTAAACTGCCTTTATATAAATTGGAATTCGCCATACTATTCAAATATATACATAATTTTCTTATGCATGCAAATTTTTAAATAATTATAAGCTAAAAATCAATGGCTTCACTATTTTTGTAAAAAATCAATACATGTCACACTTCCATACACTTTCAGTTAAAGAACTTCATAGAGAAACAGACAAATCGGTTACCATTAGTTTTCAGGTTCCTGAAGATTTAATATCGGTTTACGAATTTCAAGCTGGTCAATATATTACATTAAAAACAAGCTTGAATGGTCAGGAAGTTCGTCGTGATTATTCTTTGTGCTCCTCACCAAAAAGTGGCGAGTTAAAAGTGGCTGTCAAAGAAGTTAAAGACGGAACGTTTTCGGCTTACGCTAATAATGATTTAAAAGTTGGCGACCAGTTAGAAGTAGCACCACCAAAAGGTCGTTTTGTTTTTGAGCCAAACGACAAGAAAACAAAAAATATAGCCTTATTTGCTGCAGGTAGTGGAATTACACCTATTTTAAGTATTGTAAAATGCGCTTTAGAAGAAGAAATTCATAGTAAAGTCATCTTGGTTTATGGTAACAAAACGACTAAAGACACGATGTTTTTGCAAGAGTTATTGGATTTACAACATACTTATAAAGAACGTTTCACGATTCAATTTGTATTTAGCCAAGCCGATGAAACCGACGCTATTTTTGGTCGGATTGAAAAAAGTACGGTTAACTACGTCATGAAAAACAAGTACAAACATATTGATGTGGATGCTTATTACTTATGTGGACCAGAAGCTATGATTCATGCGGTAAAAGATGTTTTAACCGAACATAATACACCTACAGATCGTATTCATTTTGAATTATTTAAAGCAGCAAAACCTGCTGAAGATATATCAACTACAACTATTGCAGATGGAAAAACCCAAATAACGGTTATAGTTGATGAAGAAGAAACCACGTTTGAAATGAGTCAAAAACAAACCGTTTTAGAAGCCGCTTTAGATGAAGATTTAGATGCACCATATTCTTGCCAAGGTGGAATTTGCAGTAGCTGTTTAGCGCGAATTACGGAAGGTGAAGCAACCATGCGACAAAACAATATTTTAACGGATAGTGAAGTTGCAGAAGGCTTAATTTTAACCTGTCAAGCACATCCAACCACACCGACTTTGAAGGTGGATTATGATGATATATAAGCCCTCTCTTTCCTTCAGACATCTCTCCCAAAAGGAGAGAATGCATCGATAGATAAAATAAATTGGGCGAATAGAAATTAGCCTGCTTTGATTTTAGATTTTAGATTTTAGAAGAAAGATTTTTTTTTGACACGTTAAAAACGGAATCCACGACTTAATAACTAATCAACAAACAACTTAACGGCTTTGCGTCTTTGCGTCTTTGCGTCTTTGCGTCTTTGCGAGAAATAAATTAATTTAAAACAGCAGTAATCTTCGCAACAACCCTCTCAACCGAAATACTTCCAGCTGCATCCTTATAATCGTCTGGATATTTGTTGCCATAAATAGATGTTGGAATTTTTGGGTATTTGTTTCTATCAGCAACCAAAGCATAATCTTCTGGCTGATTAAAAGGTGCAAATCCAGCAAAGGGATGTGTAACGCCCCAAATAGTCACCACTTTTACGCCAAGCATTGCTGCTAAATGCGCATTTCCAGAATCCATAGAAAGCATGACGTCTAGATTGGAAATAACATCCAACTCTTCACTAAATGATAATTTTCCAGCCATATTAATAATACCGTCTGCTTCAGATTCGAAGTAATTTAAAATCTGAACTTCTTTTTTCCCACCTCCAAATAATAAAACCTGATGGTTTTTAGCCAATTCTTTAATAACCTGCTCCATGAGTTCCAATGGATATTTTTTTCCATCATGAGCCGCAAATGGGGCAATACCAATACGTTTCTTATTAGAACCTCCTATTATATTTGAAATATTTGGGTTTAAAGCTGCCGGAATTGGGAAATTGGGTTTACTTAAATCTAACGGAAAACCAAGCGTTTCAAATACATCTTCATAACGTTGATGTGTGGTTTTTAATGGTTCAAAGATCTTGCCTTTGGTGAGTTGTTTTTTGGCTTTTCGGCCTTTATCAATGGTAGCTACTTTACGAATACCTAGAAATGGTTTTAACACTTTGGTTCGTAAAACCTTGTGCAAATCAGCAATGGCATCGCATTTTTCTTTTTTTAATTCTCGAGACAATTTATATAAACCAACTAAACCTTTGTGTTTTCCTTTTACATCTGCATGAAACACGGTTACGTTTTTTAAATCGCGAAACAAAGGTGTGAAAAAATCACGTGTAAGAACGGTAATTTTCACATTAGGATATTGTTGCGTAAACGCGCGAAGCACAGGAACTGTCATAGCAACGTCTCCCATTGCCGAGAGTCGAATAACGAGTATGTGTTTGGGTTTGGACATGCTTTATATCATCTTAAATGCAATGGAAACATTTAACAAAGATTCTTCAACTCCAACAATTGTTGGAATGTTCTGAATGACAAACTATTATTTTTGAGAACGTAACACTGGATTTAGTTCATCGTCATTGTACATTTTCATTTGCTTGTACACTTTCATGTATTTATCGCCTTTTTCAATGTCTGCCAATAAGGTATCAATGGCTGTAGACAAATCCACACGTTGCTCCAGTAGAACATTCAATTTAGTCTGGCAAGCCGCTAAATGCGCATCTGTAGCATCTGTACGTGTAGCTTCTTCATGCATGTGATACACTTTTAATGCTAAAATGGATAATCTATCAACTCCCCAAGCAGGACTTTCGGTATTGATAGTTGCGTTCGCTTTTGGCTTTACATAATTATATTTCTCCAAAAAATAGCTGTCAATATATTCCACCATATCGGTTCTATCTTGATTGGACGCATCAATTTGACGTTTCAATTTTAAGGCAGCAACAGGATCAATTTGTGGGTCACGAATAATATCTTCATAATGCCACTGAACGGTATCTATCCAACATTTTCTATATAATAAATGTTCTAATGTTTCTGAATCTTTATTATAAGGGTTGCTAAAAGGTTGATCTACCGTATTAATAACATGATATTTTTCTATAACATCTTGAAATATTTTATTGGCTTTTTCTGAAAACATAATGTAAGAATTTTGAAATACAAATATAAACCTATTTATTAACTTTACAGTTCAAAACAAAACCAAAACACCATGAATATTCATAATATCTCGCTTCAAAATTCCATTTTAAATACCTTTATTTCAGAAATGCGTGATGTGAACATCCAGAAAGATACTATGCGTTTTAGGCGGAATATTGAACGAACAGGTGAAATTTTAGGTTACGAATTAAGCAAATCTTTACATTATAAATCTATAAATATCGAGACACCTATTGGCATGGCTTCCGAATTTATAACATCTGATGATATTGTTTTATGCTCCATTTTACGCGCAGGCGTTCCGCTTCATAATGGGTTATTAAATTATTTTGATAAAGCTGAAAACGCCTTTATTTCTGCCTACAGACATCATAAACACAATCCGGAAAGTTTTGAAATTATTGTAGAATATTTAGCGTGCCCAAATTTAGAAGGGAAGACGCTTATTTTGGCCGATCCGATGTTGGCAACTGGCCAATCTATGGTGGCTACTTTTGAAGCTTTAAAGCCATTTGGAAAACCTAAAGCCGTGCATTTGGTAAGCGTTATTGGTGCTCAAGAAGGTTTGGATTATGTATCTAAACATTTTGATGAAAACACGCATTTATGGATAGCAACGGTAGATGAAAAATTAACAGATCTAGGATATATAACACCTGGATTGGGTGATGCTGGCGATTTGGCTTTTGGTGTAAAACTACAAAACTAAACTAGCAAAAGGTGCCAAAATAAGAATCCAAATTAAGACCTCACGGAACCATTTTTCAGAAATTAACTCCATGTAATTCGTTACAATTATTGCTAAAGGTGCAATTAAGAAAATAAATTCGGCTCCCGTTTTTTCGGGTGAAATAATAATAATCACCAATGCTATAATAGCAGAAAAAAGAATGAGCATATAAGACGGTCTGTAACTTTTAGATTTATTTTTAAGATTCTGTAAGTAGTAAAACAACGACCAAATAAAATAGGAAAAGTAAATAGTTGCAGCTATGATAATTTGACGGTTGTTTAGCATACTGAAATCGAAATTCTTTCCGACTTCAAATCTGTTTATATAATCTGAAAAATCAATATTAAATACAATTAAAATAGAATAGGTAATAACGGCTACCAAAAGCATTCCAATAAAAGGAATAATCCAATTTTTAATATCTGTAATTCCATATAGAAAAAGCGCTGCAAAAAGAACAATAAAAAACAACGAACTCCAAAAAAAGAGAAGTGTTGCAATAGAAATCCAAATGGTTGCATCCAAGATTTTTTTCTTTTGCTGTTTTTTTGATCGCAGGCTTACAATACGTCTTAACGCTAATAATATAAACAGATTGGCAATTACGAGTTTGGTATTTAAAAATGTTTGAAACATTAACACCATAAACAAACCATAAAACAACAGGTTATAACTATTTTTTTTTGTTAAACTATTCTTGCTTGTAAAGAAATCGAAGATAAAAAGCGAAAGCACACACACACCAAATAAAGCAAATTGCTTGAGCACAAATGCAAAGCTAATTTCAGGATGAATACGCAGTTTGGTAAGCATAAAACCCAAAAACAAAACCATACTCATTATTACAAAATGAATAGGTGTTGCTTTTTTAAAGAATTTTGAGATCATATAATTAGGAGAAAATCACTTTTAGAGTTTTATTGATTCATGTAAATTACTAATATTCTCTTCAAATTATTAAAATTTAATTTGAAAAAGATGTAATTTTGCATCATAACATCTTAATTAAGATATTTCACGTGCTTTAAAAGCCTTAAAATTTATATATTATGACCGATTTTTTTTACGCCATTGAAGACTTATTTGTAAATGTTTTATTTGCACCTTTTGATGCTTTAAGAGCTTTAGAGCTTGAAAACTGGGCTGCTGCAAATACATTAAACTGGCTTTTTATAGTTGTTGGTTTTGTTGCATTTACCTATTGGATGCTACAACTGAAAAAATACAACGATAATAATGAAGAGAATAAAACAATCTCTTCTCACAGTTATTTATAAATCGAAACCAATATCGTTTCTATAATACATCGTATCAAAATGTAGCTTGTCTATATTTTGATACGATTTTTTTAGTGCCTCACTGTACGTATTTCCATAGCTTGTTATTGCCATAACTCGACCGCCAGATGTAACTACTTTACCATCCTTTAAAACAGCACCTGCATGAAAAGGCAATACATCTACCATGTTATTTAAACCCGTAATTTCTTTACCTTTTTGGTAAGCTTCTGGATAGCCTCCAGACACTAACATAACCGTTGTAGCTGCACGCTCATCAATTTCAATGTTTATAGAATCTAAAGTTTGATTAGAAATAGCTTGGAAAATTTCAACCAAATCATTCTTTAAACGTGGTAAAACCACTTCCGTTTCAGGATCTCCCATTCTCACGTTATACTCAATAACTTTAGGCTCATTACCTACTTTTATTAAGCCAATAAAAACAAATCCTTTATAAGGTAAATTATCTTTTTGAAGTCCGCTAATTGTTGGTTTTACAACGTGTTCTTCTATTTTATTTAAAAATTCAGGTGTAGCAAATGGCACAGGAGAAACAGCACCCATTCCACCGGTATTTAAGCCTGTATCTCCTGTACCAATGCGTTTATAATCTTTAGCAGTTGGTAGTATTTTATAATTTTTACCATCGGTTAACACAAAGCAACTTAATTCAATACCATCTAAAAACTCTTCAATAACCACTTTGGTGCTAGCTTCTCCAAATTTAGCATCAACCAACATGCTTTTAAGTTCCGCTTTCGCTTCGTTTAAATCATTTAAAATTAACACACCTTTTCCAGCTGCTAAACCATCTGCTTTTAAAACATATGGTGGTTTTAAAGTTTCTAAAAACTGATAACCTGCCTCTACAGTATGCGCATTAAAACTTTGGTAAGCTGCAGTAGGAATATTATGACGCATCATAAATTCTTTAGCAAATTCTTTGCTTCCTTCTAATTCGGCTGCTGCTTTTTCGGGTCCAATAACTGAAACGTGTTTTATTTCGGCATCATTTAAAAAGAAATCATGAATTCCTTGAACCAATGGATCTTCAGGACCAACAACAACCATAGTAATATTTTTATCAAGAACCAGTGTTTTAATAGCTTGAAAATCGGTAACACCAATGGCTACGTTTTCAGCTATAGCAGCCGTTCCAGAATTTCCAGGCGCTACATAAAGTTCTTTACATAACGGACTTTGCTGTAATTTCCAGGCAAAGGTATGCTCTCTGCCTCCTGATCCTAATATTAAAATATTCATGTTGTTATTGTTTGCTGCAAAAATAATTGCTTTTACGCTTAAAAAACAATTATTTTACAAAAACATCTTAAGCCAATTTCATTTGAATTTATTTGACCTTTCATTACAATTTAATGGTTTTCCCATAAAGAAAGCACAACAGATTTTGAAAGGTATCCAAACGCAATCAGACAGTGAATTTGAACGTTACATTGAAAAGAAAAAAAAGGAGATTGTAGCGTATCACATTCAAAATAATAATTTTTATAAAGAGTTTTTAAACGACGAAAATGTGTCTGATTGGAATTCCATTCCCATTATGACCAAACGTGATTTACAAATTCCACTTGAAGAAAGACTATCGGATTCTTACAATCTTAAAAACGTATACATCAATAAAACATCTGGTTCTTCTGGTGATCCTTTTATTTTTGCTAAAGATTATGTTTGTCATGCGCTAACTTGGGCTGTTATAAAAAACAGATTTGGTTGGTATGGATTGGATTTCAACAGTTCCAAACAAGCCCGATTTTATGGTATTCCTTTAGATAAGACAGGTTATTACAAAGAACGTTTCAAGGATTTATTAAGTAGTCGGTTACGATTTTCGGTTTTTGATTTAAGTGATGCTGCTTTTGAAAATTATCTTAAAAAGTTTACATCTACTCCTTTTGATTATTTAAATGGTTATACCAGTTCCATCGTTCAATTTGCCAAATTTTTAGAACGGAAAAACCTCATTTTAAAGGCTGTTTGTCCAACATTAAAAGCATGTGTAGTCACATCAGAAATGCTTTTTGATGCTGATAAATTACTTATGGAAAAACAATTTGGTATTCCCGTAATTAACGAATATGGCGCTTCTGAACTCGATTTAATTGCATTTCAAAATGTAGAAAATGATTGGATAATAAACAATGAAACATTATACGTTGAAATTTTAGATAATAATAATCGCGTTTTACCTTTAGGCGAAGAAGGGCGAATTGTAATTACATCGCTTTACAACCAAGCACATCCATTTATACGTTATGATATTGGTGATATTGGCATACTTTCAGAAAAAAGCACGTTTGAAAAACCTATTCTGGAAAGGCTGATTGGAAGAACAAATGATATGGCTGTTTTACCAAGTGGCAAAAAAGCAGCTGGTTTAACCTTTTACTATATTACCAAAAGTATTATTGAGGATGATGGTGTTGTAAAAGAATTCATTATTCAGCAGACTAAAATAGATACGTTTAAAATTATTTATGTGAGTACAAATTCATTATCTGAAGAAAAAATGCAACAGATTCGTAATGAAATGACACGATATTTAGAACCCAATTTAACGGTTATATTCGAGCGTCAAGATGCGCTTAAACGATCTAAAAGCGGTAAATTGAAACAATTTTCATCTGTAATAAATTTACCTTCATGATGAAAGATATTCTCATAATAACCAGTTATTTCCCACCTGAAACTGGAGCTGCTTCCAATAGGATTTTTCATTTAGCAACAGGTTTAGAAAAACAACATTTTAAAGTGTCTGTAATTACACCTTTACCTAATTACCCAAAAGGTGAGATTTTTGATGGTTATCGTGGAAAATTTAAACAAACAACCACTGAAAATAACATAACCATTCATAGATTATGGCTATATGCTAGTAACTCTAAAAATAAACTACTGCGTTTATTGGCTATGTTGTCTTATAGTTTAAGTTTAATTTGGTTTTTTATTTGGAACAAAATTCCGAAAACAGTTATTGTACAATCGCCTCCATTATTGGTTGCATTTACCTGTATGGTATGTTTGAGACGTAAAAAAAGAAAGCTTATTTTAAATGTGAGTGATTTATGGCCAATTGCTGGTTTAGAATTAGGTGTATTTAAAAAGAATTTCAGTTATAAAATGCTAGAAAAAATTGAGCGATTTAATTACAAAAAAGCGGATTTAGTTTTAGGTCAGAGTAACGAGATTTTAACTCATATAAAAACGCTATTTCCAGAAAAAGAGACGTTTTTATATCGGAATTATCCTGATTTTGGGTGTCCTAAATTACAAGAACGGCCTGATAACATAGAGAAAATTTCTTTAGTTTATGCAGGATTATTAGGCGTAGCACAAGGCATATATAAACTATGTAAATCGTTAGATTACAAAAACATTGTATTTCATATTTATGGTGCTGGCTCTGAACAACAACATATAATTAACTTTATTTCTGAAAATCCGGAATTACCCATTATTTACCATGGTGAAGTTTCCCGAACTACATTACATAAAGCCTTATTAAATTACGATATAACTATTATTCCGCTACTAAATAGGATTTATGGCTCTGTCCCTTCTAAGGTATTTGAATATGCCAGATTAGGGCTTCCTATGCTTTATTTTGGAGGTGGTGAGGGTGAAGATGTTATTAAACAACATCATTTGGGTTGGATAGCTGAAGCTGGAAATTACAGTCAATTAAATACAACAATTCAAGAGTTAAGAAAGGATGAATTAGATTTAAAAACGCGTAATTTGATTCAACAAACAGCAAAAGATAATTTCGACTTTAATAGTCAATTATTAAAACTAAAAGCTTTGCTTTAATAGGCTTTTTCTTCCCCTTTAACCAAATTAATAAATGTTCTAATAATAATCTTTAAATCTAAAAGTAAAGACCAGTTTTCAATATAAAAGATATCATATTTTACACGACCAATAATATCTTTATCTGTTTCTACTTCACCACGAAATCCGCTAATTTGAGCTAACCCAGTAATACCTGGCTTTACAAAATGACGCACCATAAATTTATCAATACGTTTAGCATACATATTTGTATGGCTTACCATGTGTGGTCTAGGTCCAACAACAGACATATCTCCAAATAAAACATTAAAAAATTGTGGCAACTCGTCTATACTTGTTTTTCTTATAAATTTACCTGTTCTAGTTACGCGCTGATCTCCACGAGTTGCTTGGTATAAATGAGCATCTTTATTAGGTGTCATAGAACGAAATTTATAACAATCAAATTCCTTGTAATTAAATCCATTTCTAGATTGTTTAAAAAATACAGGTCCTTTAGATTCTAATTTTATTAAAATAGCAATAATAGGTGTTAACCATGATAAAATAAAGATAATAACACATGAAGAAAACAGAATATCAAAAAGACGTTTGACGAATTGATTAGCAGACTCTTCTAAAGGTATATTTCTTAAAGATAGGATTGGAATATAATCGTAATACTCATACTTTAATTTTTTGGAGTAAATATCTTTATTATCTGGAAGGAATTTAAGTATAATAAGATTATTATCAGCAAAATCAATCACTTTCATCATTTGTGTATTTGAAAGTTCAGAAATTGAGCAATATATTTCTTCTATTGATTCTTTTTTCAGAAAATGTAAGCACGCATCCAAGTCAAACGTATCTTTATTTTTTAAATTGAATGTTTTTTTATGCTTATATCCATATTCGGGATTAGAATTAAAAAAATTCTCTAATGCAATGGTTTGTTTATTCTTACCTAAAATGGCAGTTGTTCTGTAATTACCACCAAAAGAAGATCGGTATTTTTGAAGTAAATAATAAAAGGCAAACTTAAAAACGGTAATTAAAATAAAGGAAAATAATACGTATTTAAATATAATTTTAGGGCGAATATCTAGATCGTGATAGAAGCCAGAATAAGCCAAAACAAATAAGCCAAAAAGTATCATTTGTCTAAAAACTAATGACAAAATGGTAATTTCTCTGGTATATCTGTACACCTCATAAAACTTCGAGTTTACAGATATAAACATCCAGGCAATAGTTGTAACAGAAACAAAAATTAAAGGATATTGGAAATTAAAAAAGTATAAAATAGCTAAACCATTTATAATGCCTAAATCTACCAAATAAGAAATAGGCCTAATATAAATAGAGTATCTACCGTGTTTTATTTGGCTCATTAATTTTTAATATGCTTGGAGAAATCTTTGTGTTCGCTTTTATTTAACTCTTCAGCAGATAATTGCTTAAAATAGCTAAACGTTTTAGCCATACCTTCTGCTCTGTCCACTTTAGGTGTCCAATTTAATAGTTTTTTAGCTAGGGTAATATCTGGCTGTCTTTGTAACGGGTCATCGGTTGGAAGTTCCTTGTAAATAATTTTCTGATCAGTTCCTGTTAGTTTTATAATTTCTTCAGCAAAGTCTTTTATGGTAATTTCATGAGGGTTACCAATATTTACAGGATAGGAATAATCGCTAAAAAGCAAATTATAAATACCTTCAACTTGATCGTCAACATAACAAAAAGAACGCGTTTGAGAACCATTGCCAAAAACGGTTAAATCTTCACCTCGTAAAGCTTGTCCCATAAAAGCAGGAATAACACGACCATCATTTAGGCGCATTCGCGGTCCATAGGTGTTGAAAATTCGGATAATTCGGGTTTCTACACCGTGAAACCTGTGGTATGCCATGGTTATGGATTCTTGAAAACGTTTAGCTTCATCATAAACGCCTCGTGGTCCTATGGTATTTACATTTCCATAATAATCTTCAGTTTGTGGATGTACTAAAGGGTCTCCATAAACTTCGGATGTAGATGCAATTAATATTCTGGCATTTTTAGCTTTAGCAAGACCTAACAAGTTATGTGTTCCTAAAGAACCTACTTTTAATGTTTGAATGGGTATTTTTAGATAATCGATAGGGCTTGCTGGTGATGCAAAGTGTAAGATATAATGCAAATCTCCTTCGATTTTTATAAATTCAGTTACATCATGCTCGATAAATTCAAAATTAGGGTTATCAAGTAAATGTTTGATGTTTTTAGAATCGCCTGTAATATAGTTATCCATACCAATGACGTGAAACCCTTCTTTTATAAAACGATCGCTTAAATGAGAACCTAGAAAACCAGCCGCTCCTGTTATTAATACCTTTTTCATTAATCTATTGTCTTTCTTCCTATTGAACTATAATAAAAGCCTTCATTTTTAATATCCTGAACGTCGTATAAATTTCTACCATCAAAAATAACTGGTGCATTCATTTCAGATTTCAATTTATTAAAATCTGGTGTTCTAAAGATACCCCATTCTGTACAGATAATCAAGGCATCGGCATTTTGAATGGCCGAGTACATATCTGATGCAAACGTAACTTGATTTCCAAATTTTCGTTCAACGTTCTCCATGGCTTCTGGATCGAATGCGGTTATGGAAGCTCCATTTTTAAGTAAATCTTCTATAATATATAAAGCTGGCGCTTCACGAATATCATCGGTTTCTGGTTTGAAAGCCAAGCCCCAAATAGCTATTTTTTTGTCTTTTAAATCGCCTTTAAAAAACGCATCAATACGCGGTAAAAGTACCCGTTTTTGTATATCATTTACCTTAATAACTGCATTTAGAATATCAAAGTTATAATTATTGTCTTTTCCTGATTTATGGAGTGCTTTAACGTCTTTAGGGAAGCAAGAGCCACCATATCCAATTCCAGGAAATAGGAAGCGTTTACCAATTCTGGAATCGGTTCCCATACCAATTCGTACTTTATCAACATCAGCACCAACTTTTTCACAGAAGTTTGCTATTTCGTTCATAAAGGTAATTTTGGTTGCTAAAAATGAATTAGCTGCGTATTTGGTAAGTTCTGCCGATTTCTCATCCATGATAATTATCGGATTTCCAGAGCGCACAAATGGCTTATAGAGTTTTTCCATAAGTTGAGTTGCTTTATCTGAACTGGAACCAATAACAATACGTTCTGGCTTTAAAAAATCTTCAACAGCAAAACCTTCCCGTAAGAATTCTGGATTGGAAACCACATCAAATTCTACAGTCGTTTCATTAGCAATAGCTTCAGTAACACGATCGGCTGTTCCTACAGGAACGGTACTTTTATCGACAATTACTTTGTAGCTTTTTATTAATTTTCCAATGTTTTTTGCAGCTCCTAACACATAGGATAAATCAGCCGAGCCATCTTCATCCTCTGGAGTTGGTAGTGCCAAGAAAATAATATCGCCATGGTTTAGGCCTTCTTCCAATGAGGTGGAAAACTTTAAACGATTTGCCTGTATGTTTCTATCGAAAAGTGTATCTAGTAATGGTTCGTAGATTGGTACGATACCATCTTGCATTTTTTTAACTTTACTTTCGTCAATGTCTATACATAAGACATTGTTACCTGTTTCGGCTAGACATGTTCCGGTAACTAAACCTACATAGCCTGTTCCTATTACTGATATATTCATTTAATAACGTTTTACAATGTAAAAATAGAAAAGAAAACTAAACCATTGTAGTTTATTGCTGTTTTTAAATGTTTTTGGAACCATTAAAATCATTATAAACTAAAAACTCTCTCATAATAACTATATAAATAGCGACCGATGCATTTAAAAAAAAGTTACCTGATAATATGATAATTACAGATAATAAAACAATTAAAAATTTAGAATAGACTGTCATTTTAAAACCAGCCGAATATTTGTAGAAAGTAAATCCATAAATTAAAGATCCTAAAAAGCCAAAAAACAAAATAAGATCAAATAATCCCATTTGAGAACGTAATTCTATGTTACTAATTCCACCAAATAAATAATTAACAATTCCCCATTGTTCATGAATATATGGAACCATGTTGTTTAAAAACATTTCATTACGGAATGATAAAATAGCCGTTAACAAACCGTTTTCGTTTAGAATTTTTTGAAAAACACCTTGCTCTAGAAAGTACATGCCATAAAAGACGGCTATAATTGCCAATGCTGCCATCAACAAAAAACTCATTTTTCTATTAATAAATTTAATAACACAAAATACCAATATACAGATAACAGTCAAAATTAAAGCTTTTGTACCTACTAATAACGCAGCAATTATAACAAAATATGAAAGCCAAGAATATAAGAAACGCTCCTTAAACTTAATTAAATAAAAAAATAAAGCGAAAAAATAAAAATAGCTTGCTGTTGCAGATGTTATTAATAGGCCATTAAATCCAAATCTTGTACCTCTATAAGTACCGAAAGAATAATAGTCTAGAACGAACCCTAAAAAAACTAAAATTGAATTAAAGATAATTACACCTTCAAAAACTTTGAAAGCATTTTGAATACCAGTAATATTTGTTTTATTATGCTTAAAATAGAGTAATAAAACTAAAGGAAATAAATACTTAATAAAGTTGATAATTACTGTTTTGTTAAAGCTAGGATCCGTGTAAATTTGACCAATTGTAAATCCAATAATCAAAAATAAAATCCATTTAAATTCATGAAATTCTTTTACTGAATAAAATATACAAATTGAAAATACACCTGTTTTTATTATTATTGGTACAACGCTAGTTTCTCCTGTATTGAATAATAATATTTTTGAAAATGCTTCCGAAATATAAAATAACAAAAGTATGATGGGTAAGAAATATTGCGATAAAATCTTTCTACTTTCTGGCACCATTATCTAATTGTTTAGAAGAAATGGCTAAAATAGACAAACCGATTAGAATTGAAAAGTATTGAATTCCTAAAACGCGTTCAAAAGTGCTTTCGGTAAGCGTTGATACAAAAATATTAATTAATAAGATTAGATAAAACCATTGTCTATTTTTAAACAAAAAATAACCAAAATATAAGAAAACAAATACAAACACTATACCTCCAATAATTCCAGCTGAAACTAAATATTCGAAAAACTGATTATGGGAATTATGTTCCCTTTTATAAGCCTCTTCAAAATTTAAAATTTTGTACTGCTCCATTCTTAATTCATTATCATATCCGAGTCCAGCACCCAATATAGGGTTTAATTTAAATGCGTTGTATGATGCTTGCAAGCGCACAAACCTTTTGTCGGAAACCTTATCACTTTTGGAGAATCCTAACATATCAATCATCTTTAATCGATAGTATTGTGATGGATGTTTCCATATTATAATGCTAAATACCACACATAAAATTGCTGGAAAAATAAGTAGTTTCCATCTCTTTTGAATAATTATAAATGAAACTATTATTAGAATAAAATAAAACAGGGCATTTCTAGCTGTTATGTTAAACAAAAAAAGAAATAGAATTAAACTAGAAAGAATATGGATTCCGTACCAAAGTTTACTTTTCTCTTTTTCAAAAAAAACTTGTTTTAGCAAGAATAGTAAGGATGCAACAATTAATAAACCTAAATAAGGTGGATGTAAATCTAAAATTTCTGTAAGATACGAACCGCTTTTTTTCCAGCCAAACAACTGATTTGCTGGTATATCGTTTGGTTGTAGAGTGCTAACAACGTTGCCCCAACAAATAAAAGCAGATACTAAGCAACCAAGGACTAAAGCGTAAAAAACTCTTTTTTCAAAAAATTTATGATCCAAATTTTTATTGCTCATGGTAACAATTGCAATAGGATATAGAAAAAACGGAAGTGCTCTTGATACTTCTTTTAGTCCGGAAGAAAAATTTAAGGCATGAAGTAATCCTGTTAGTTTAATTAAAAACAATAAAAAAACAATAAAAAGTGGAATTCTATAGGTTAATACTAGGTTACGTTTGTCTTTATTAAAAATATAGACAAAAAAAGATACGCCTAAAAAAATGCCTAAAAACCAATGATTATACGTTTGATATATAGGCAGAAAAAAAACACCAAGCAAAAATGAGAATTCTTGAGCTTTACATAACCTATTTCTAATTAAACTTACTTCCATTAATAGTCAATTTCTGTTATAATCGTAATATCTTTTAAAGCTTTACCATACAATTCAACTGTTTGACCAGCTGTTAAATTATTATATTTATTAGATCGCCAACCTATTTCAGATTTATTATTTGCCTTATTTATATTGACGATTACTAAATCACTGAATTTAAAAGTAACTATTTTATTATTCCCTTTAACAAATAGTATATTTTCTTCTTTTTTTAAAGTTACATTATCACCAAAATTGAAGAATATTTTAAATTCATAAAGTATATCATCTTTATGAATTTTATTTAATGAATCTGTTATAAACACTTTACGCTTTTCCTTGTTAAACACTAACTTTCTTTGGTGATAAATATTTTCTTTTTTAAAAGCATTTGTTCCTGCCTCTAAAAATGATTGCGTGTTTGAAAGGTTATAATTAATAAGCTTTGTTTCAGGTTTATTAAACCAACTCATTCTAGTAGCTTTAATTGCATGATCCTTATCATTAATTGAAACCGTATTGTGTGCCGTTATCCCTCTAAAGTAATTGCGCCATTTACTATATTTAACATGGTATTGATAGGTTCCAGAATCTACTAATATAGGTTCACCATCAACATCTAAAGTAAAATGAAAAATATCTGAATGTCCATGTGCAGCAGAAATATCATCACCAATTTTGCCAAAATCAAATGAGACTTTTGTTTGATGCTTATGATCATATAAAAAAGCATACCCTGAATTTTCAAAAATAGTATCATCTAATTCTTTTTCTTGAAATTTAGAATTTTTGTTTAAATACGTTTCTCCAAAAATTAAATAATTTCTAAAATCAAAATTGTTATTTTTAATACACGCTCTATTATATTCATGTTGCGCAGATTTTAATAAGGATTTATAAATACAAAAACTAGTATCAAAATATGGGTAAATTAAAAAACCCTCATCATTATCTCCATATATTGTTTTAACATTATTATAGTCTATGTGATCTATAAAATCGAACATTCTTAAAAAATGGTTTTCAATTTCTGACGGTATACTTTTACCTCCTTTTTTTAGGTATAATAAGGCATTAAAAAAGTGATCAGTTACTTCAGCATGATAGTGCGTGCTCAATTCCATATTTACACCATCATAATTCACTTGCTTTTTAACTTGTGTGAAAAGCATATTTCTCCATTTACGCGAATCCTTACGTATTTCATTATTTTTAAAATAAGTAGAGATAGCTATTAAACCTGCTAATTCTGCTACTAAATGGTTATTGGCAGAGGAGTATAAGGACAGGTGTCTTTTTAAAAAATGATAATTATACTGAATCATCTCTTTAATTAAACCATCTAGTTCTTTATTGAGCAAATTAGAAGAATCTAAAACAATGTGAGTATAAATTAAATTCACACTTCTTATGCCTACTTCAATACCATTTGTCCAATGAATTGTGTTTAGATAAGGGTTTTGGCTGTTCCAATCTTTTAAATGGTTTAAAATAGCGTCTACGTAGTTTGTGTTGTTTGAGCTTGCTGCTTTAAGCGCTAGAAATGGGAGAAAATAAAATCTTGAGGGTTCGCTGGTGTATTTTACATCACCAAATTTATTAAAATCTTGTCTGTTAATATTTCCGTAATAACAAACTGGTGAAACTATATTATTTTTATAATCTTTTAACCAATTAATTGAGATTGATAAATCTAATTGTGTATCAAAAAAATGAAATTTAAAAAAATTTTGATTATCGGTAATTCTAGCTTTTAGGACTTCTTTTGAGTAATCTGTTTTTTTAAAGTCAGTATTAATAGAAATATTAGAACCCTTAAATACCTTTTTTTTATGAAAATGTCCTAGAATTTTATACTGAAACTGTTGTGGTAGCCTATAGAATAAAACTTCTTTAAGGCTCATAATTTTAAGTCTGTTATAGTACCAATTAAGTTTACTCATTTTTATTAATAGAACTAATAATTAACTTGTATTTGTTTTTGTTTGACTTTAGTATTTTATTCTCATCCACTATATAAATATCAATTTTAACTGTTTTTCCAACTCTTTGTTTAATTTCTTTAAGAAGGAACTCTTTATTGTCTAAAGTAAAAGAATCATTGACTACTATGCTGACTTTTATTCCATCAATATTATCTTGAATTATTTGTGAAATTAAAATATTTGGCACCTTTTTAAATGCTAGTGACATAGCAGCACTTCCTATAATGAGCCCATCTTTAGTAACTAAACAATCATCAACTCTTCCACCTATTTGAATTACTTTATTATTACTATTAACTTCTATAACATCATTAACTAAATAGCGGATTAATGGAAATTGCATATTAATTAACCCTGTTGTTATAATTTCTCCTTTTTTAACGAATTCATTAATTGAATAAAGTTTAGGAAATGAGTATGCATCTCTATGTTCATATTGAACTAAAGAAATAGTCCGTTCTGCATTACCATATCTATCATACACTTTTGTGTTCAATCCAGCTTCAATTTTATCTTGCTGATGCGGATACAACGTTTCTGATGACGTAAAAGCAGTTGGTATATAAACTTCCAGACCCTTATTTACTAAAATATTCGTTAGGGCTTCCAAAGAACTTGGATATGCTAAAATTGATTTTGGATTAAAATTAGTTATTTTATCATAATACCATTGTGCATTTTCTGAATTTAAATGATAACTAGATAAATAAAGAATGTTATTATATTTGTCAAAATACTCTTTTACGGTACCATCTAAAGCACCACGTAATGAAATAACTCTATCTCCATAATTATGTCCTGCTTTATTTCTAAAAACCTCATTATAACTCGCCTCATTTAATACACAATCTAAACTATAATAAACTTTTAACGGGCTACCAGTAGTTCCGCTGGTGTAAGTTGTATGTTTAAAACGATTTCCAACATACAAATCATCTACTCTATCCTTAATCTCATTTTTAGTTATTATTGGAAGTTTATGTAAATCGTCTTTTGATTGAATCTGACTAATATTTACGCCATGTTTATTATACAAATCATTATAAAAAGAAGATTTCTGATAGGCATTTTTTACTTGTAGAGAAAACAAGGACGCTTCTAAATCATCCAGCTGAGAGGCAGACATACTCTCATATTCCTTAATTTTTTTTAATCTTTTTTTAAACAGAAATCCATATTTAAGTTCATTAAAAAGATAGTCTTTAAAAGCGTTCTTTAATGCCATATTATTAATTCTCGTTTTTTAGATACACTTATAAATTTCTTCTAAACGATTTATTACTTTTTTAGGAAAAAAATCATGAACTAATTTATAAGAAGCTTTTCCATGTTTAGAAATTAATTCCTTATTTTCTGTATATACTTTTAGGGCTTCAAAAATTTGAGTTTTATTGCCTGGTTCAATAAGAATACCATTTAAATTATTTTTTAATATTTGAGGTATTCCACCAACATTGGTTGAAATAATTGGCATTGAATAACTCATCGCCTCTAAAAGAGAAATAGGTAAACCTTCATTGTAGGATGGTAATATTAACACATGTGAGTTAGTTAAAAGTTCTTTTTTCTTTTCACCATCAACCCAACCAACATATTCAATAGTTTTATCCAGTTTATGCGAAATAATTAAGCTATTTAATTTTTCAATATCGCCATCACCTCCAATTGTTAGTTTTATTTTATCTTCAAAATAATCACTATTATCTATAATTGTTTGAAGTAAATCAAATGTACCCTTTCTTTTTCCTATTCTTCCTAAAAATAATATTTGAACGGTTTGAGGTGGCTCATTGAAACGCTTTTCTGATTTAAAATCAACAATATTATTTACAACAAATATGTTTTTAGGTTTAAATGTTTTTGCGAAAAAGTCTGACCATTCTTTAGATAAAACTATTATACCATCACATAAATTTATCATGTTTTCAACTAATTGCTGGACTCTTTTTGAAGCTTTAGAATAAAAAATATGATATTCTGCGCCATGTATGTGGTACAACACCTTTTTATTAAAGATGTTTTTACTAATAACATAAAAAATATATTTTCTATAGAAACTTCCGCGAGAGGCACCATGTATGTGCACAATTTTTATATTCTTATTAAAAAGTAGCTTTAAGAAAAATCCAAGAATATTACATGGAAATAAAAAGACATTTAATAATGCGTTACTATAAAAAACAGAAGGATAAAACTGAAAACCTTGAAACTCCCTTGAGTATGTTTTTAAAACACTGGCTATTCCACCTTTTCTTGATTTGTAATTAGGAGCTACAAATAAAATAGTATTGAGATTCATTTCTAATCTACTAATTTTGTTTAATTATTTTAGCCGGAATTCCCGCCACTACTGCGTTATCAGGAACATCCTTTAACACTACGGAGTTAGCACCTATTGTCACGTTGTTACCAATTCTAATTTCTCCTAAAAGTTTTGAGCCAGTAGCAATATAAACATTATCTCCCACTATAGGAACGTCAAGCAGGCCAGATTTCCCTCCTAATGTAACACAACTTCCTATAACACAATTATTACCGATTATTGATCTCTTGTGCAACACCACGGAAATACCTCCATAAGAGAATTTCGTGCCTTTACCAATTTTACATTGGTATGGAATTGAACTATTATACAATAAAAAAATTATCAACTTTATTATTTTAGGTAATATTGGGATTTTGTATAAATATAGAGCCCTTTGTAATCGATATAAATAAATAGCATTTATCATATTTTAAAATTTAACCCATGTTTGATATCCATATTTAATCCTTATAAACACGGCTCCTAAAATATTCCAAGTAACCATCCCTATAGCGCTCCCTAAAGCGACTCCTTCGCCACCGTAATCTGAAACTAAAAAGAAACTGATTACTAAATTTAAAATTAAAGCAATCGCAATAAATAACAACTGCTTTTTTTCTTCCCCACACATGCTTAAAAATGGACCTACAGGACCAGTTAGTGAGTTTGTTAGCTGCGCTAATAAAAGTAATAGTAGAATTATATAGCCTTCAGTGTATACCTCTCCAAATAGTGATAAAAAAAACTTTGAAAATAATCCTAATACTAAAGCGATAGGAATTGTAGTGATAAATATTAATTTTGTTGAATAGTTTATAACTTCTTTCAACTTTTCCTCTTTCTTATTGCTAAAAAACTCTACTATTTGAGGCATTAATATAGAAATTACTGCATTATAAATAAAAGATACAATTGTAGCTATTTTAACTGCAACACTGTAAACGCCAACATCAGATTCAGTTTTGTAAACCCCTAAAATAAAAGTATCTCCCCACCACATAAACATTACTAGTGAAGAAGAGAATAAAAGAGGTATAGATGTTCTTAAAATTGTTTTTAAAGAAATTCCCTTTGATTCAATTTTAGTCGATTTAATCTTACTCAAATCAAGAAACAAATGAATAAAACAAATAATGAAAGTAATTATGACACCTACGGAATAGGCATATATTGGAAAAACATTAGTATTTGAGAAAATGAAAATAAAAGATATTAATAATACTAAAGGGATAAGGTATTTGGAAACAAAAATGTAAAATCCATAAGCTTCAATATTCTTTTTAGACCTAAAGTAGTTTGCTATGATTTCAATTGAACTGAAAAACGGAATACTTACAGAAATGATTTTAATTGGAGTTGCTAAACCTTCTTTTTTAAATACTTGAATTGCTAAAACATCTGCTAATAAAAACAGAATAATTCCTAAAATAGATGATAATATAAATACTAATTTAAATATCTTCCAGAATAAAGCTTTTGCAACAGCATCCTTACCATTATAAAAATAATCTGATAACCATTTAATCATTGCAGTCTGTAATCCCAATTTTGAGATTAAAGCTACCAACGACAATAATGTAAAAGTTATTGAAAATACTCCTTGTGCTTCAACACTATAAAATTTCGCAATAAAAAAAACAAACAAAAATCCTAACAAATAACTTAAAACCCGCAACCATAAGGACGTAAAAGATTTACTAAAAATTTCTTTAGTTTCTTTGGTTTTGGTAAGTGCCGAAATTAGCTTTTTAAAATCCATCTATTAATTTGAAATTTTTGATTTGCTAATATAATTGTAAACAAATGCCAAAACAATAAAAAACACATAAGCAGCTAATGGCCTAACGGCAATACCATTACTTATTAGTGAAGTTATAAGATAACCTATTATTAATGACAAAAAAACTATGTTAATCTTTTTAATAGATGGTAATAAACTGAAAATCAAAAATAAAAATAAAAATAGATACATTATTCCATTCTCAATAATAAATGTCAAAAAATCGCTATGTGATCCTTTTTCATTCCACCACCAATCATCTGTAGTTATGAAATCTGATTTAAACCCTCTTCCTAATAAAATTTCAAGAAAATTATAATCCTTTAATATTTCAAATTTTGTTGAATACATTTCTAATCTTCCCGAAGAAAATTTATTTAATTTATCGCTTTCAATAACTAAAAAAACAGTTAACACAATAAAAGGTATGATAATCAAGGCCTGAAGCCATAAGTATTTAAAAAAATTACTTTTAAGAAATAATATAGTAATTAGAAACACTAAATAAAAAACAACAGCAGATCTTACCCCATAACCGAAATATAGAAAAGTTAAAGAAAAAAATAAAAATAAAAATAAATATATTGTGTAGTTCTTTATATAAAGTAAATAAGCAAGTGCTATAAAAACAGATGCTAAAATATAACTATGTGTATGAATTCCTGTAAAATATATGGGCCATTTTTGCACCTCCCTATTCATACTAATATTAAAAAAAAGTAATCCTATAACAACTAAAATCAAACAAAGTTTGAGTGTTTTAATCATGATATTATTTAATTGAACATCTTCAATCTTCGAATGAACTATCAAAATAATAAACACTAGAATTGGTGTTGTAATTTTAAGAGTATGGGTAAATGATGAAATTAAACCAATACCATTATAAAAGGATGTCAATAGGTTTAAAAAAAACATACAAAACACTAAAAATATAGTAGTTTTAAAGTCCTTAACATGCTTAAAGTTAATGGTTAAATATGTAATCGATAGTGGAATTATTAAGTACTCTAATTGATTAGAAAAATGTGGATTAATGCCTAAAAAATTAAATCTATCAACATTTGTAGGCAAATGCCTTAACCACCATCCATTTTCTACCGTTAAATAGGAGAATATAAGTTTTAAAAAAATCAACAAAATAATACTTTTAAATAGTAAATTATTTAGTTTTAAATCTGTTTTTTTAAATCTCATTTAAGAAGTATTTTTTATCTTAAAATATTTTAATTAGTGTTCTAAATAATCATGCCAGCAGCAACGGTCTCATTTGTTGCGTCATCAACCAAAATTATACTTCCTGTTGTTCTATTTTCTCTATATGAATCTACCATTAAAGGTTTTGTGGTTCTAATTTTTACTTTAGAAATATCATTCATTTTAAGTTCTGAATTTCCCGTAATTCGATCCAAAGTATTAATATCGTATTTATAAATAACCTCCTTAATCATGGCTGTTTGTTCATTAGATGTATGTCTAATGGAATATTTAGTTCGTGGTTTTGCAGAGCTATTGTTTAACCAACACAACATGACTTCAATATCTTGAGATGATTCTGGTTTATTATTAGATCGTACAATCATATCACCACGGCTAACATCAATATCATCATCCAATGTAATAGATACAGACATAGGCGCATAAGCTTCATCAAGTTCTTTGTCATACAGATTTATACTTTTTATTTTAGAGGTAAATCCAGATGGCATAACTGTAATTTCGTCTCCTTTTCTTAAAATACCACTTGCTACACGTCCAGCATAGCCTCTATAGTCAATAAAGCCTTCACGCTGCGGTCTTAATACAGTTTGAACAGGAAAACGCGCATCTACTTTATTAATATCACTACTAATATGCATGGTTTCAAGTGTATGCAACATAGGAGCGCCTTGATACCAAGACATATTCTCTGATTTATTAACAACATTATCACCTAACAAAGCAGACATGGGAATAAAACGCACATCTGTAACCAATAATTTCGAGGCTATTTCTTCAAATTCCGATACGATACTATTATAGACATCTTCTGAAAAATCAACTAAATCCATTTTATTAACGCACACTATAATATGAGGTATCTGCAATAAAGACGCAATAAATGCATGCCTTTTAGTTTGCTCTATAACACCATGTCTAGCATCAATTAAAATAGTTGCTACATTAGCTGTTGAAGCACCTGTAACCATATTTCGGGTATATTGAATATGTCCAGGCGTATCGGCAATTATAAACTTACGTTTTGGCGTTGTAAAATATCTATAAGCTACATCAATTGTAATACCTTGTTCACGCTCGTCGCGCAAACCATCTGTAAATAAAGCTAAATCAACACCTTCATGCCCCTTTTTTCTACTGGTGTTTTCAATAGCTTCTAATTGATCTTCAAAAATAGATTTTGAATCGTATAATAAACGACCGATTAAGGTACTTTTTCCATCATCAACACTTCCTGCTGTTGTAAATCGTAATAATTGATTATTATCTATCATTTTGTTTGTTTGAGAAATTTGAAAACACCTATTTGCGGATAAGCTAGATACAATTTCAATATTAATTTTAGTTTTTAAAAATATCCTTGACGTTTACGGTCTTCCATGGCGGACTCCGAACGTTTATCATCACTTCTATTTCCACGTTCTGTGTTGCGCATTCCTGCAACCTCAATTGCTATTTTTTCAAGAGTATCTGCATCCGATTCATCACCACCTGTAATAGTAATATCACCCAAGGTTCTGAAACGAATTTTTTTAGTAACAACCTCTTCGTGACTTTCCAGAATTAAAAACTCGGAATTTGGTATCCATGTTCCATCACGCTTTACGACTTCGCGCTCATGTGCAAAATAAAGTGATGGAATAGCAATATTTTCTCTTTTTATATAATTCCAAACATCCATTTCAGTCCAGTTACTAATAGGAAAAGCTCTAAAATGTTCGCCTTGAAAATGCTTACCGTTAAATATATTCCATAATTCAGGACGTTGGTTTTTTGGATCCCATTGTCCAAAATCATCTCTGTGTGAAAAAAAGCGTTCTTTAGCACGTGCTTTTTCCTCATCACGACGACCCCCACCTATGGCGCAATCAATTTTATTACTTTCTATAGCATCTAAAAGTGTTGTAATTTGAAGCGCATTTCTTGTGGCATTTTTACCTTTTTCTTCAGCTACACGACCATCATCAATAGATTCTTGAACAGAACCTACTATAAGTTCTACGCCTAATTCCTTAATAATATCATCTCTGAATTGAATGGTTTCAGGGAAATTATGACCTGTATCCACATGCATAAGCGGAAACGGAATTTTGGCTGGATAAAATGCTTTTTTTGCTAAATGTGTGACTAAAATAGAATCTTTACCACCAGAGAACAAAATAACTGGGTTTTCAAATTGTGCCCAAACTTCTCTTAAAATAAAAATGGCTTCACTTTCTAACTCGTCTAAATAATTTAAATAATATTTACTCATTATTTATTTTTTATCTTCAAATAAAATATCTCTCACTTTAAAACCGCCTAATCTACCTGAAGCTTTCCAGTCTTTTCTTTTATAAGTATAAACATCAATGCTATCAAAATATCTTGTTTCGCCAATTTCTCGCGTTAATATTAAATATTTTTTATTGTCCTTAATTTCTAATTCAGGATTAAATGAAGCTCTAAAAGGATCTGAAACTTTAGAATCATATCCAACTACGCCAATACTATATTTCTCTACTTCTAATTTTTCGGTATCATCACCTAATTTGAATACAAAACTGAAAACAGTGTCATTTTGTTTTAACATCCCAAATTTTTCCACTGTGTAAGAATCATTAAATTTCAGTTTTACATCACGGAAATCCAGTAATTTATCTTCAAATGAATTTATTAGTTTAGCAGGTGGTAATACTTGTTCAACATCTTCCTCAACGGTTTCGTTTACTTCTTTTTTATCTGATTTACAAGCCACAAATGTGATAGCCATGAATAAAATAAAAATTCCTTTTTTCATAATTTAGTTTTTTAATTTATTAGTTATAAAATTTACAATGCGGTCTGCAGCTGCTTCCACACTTTCGTTTTCTGTTAATATTTCAATATCTGGGTTTTCAGGCGCTTCATAAGGTGCCGAAATTCCAGTCATGTTTTTTATTTCGCCTGCTCGTGCTTTTTTGTAAAGACCTTTTACATCACGACGCTCACATTCTTCTAAACTGGTATTGATATAAACTTCAACAAAGTTAACATCTTTAACGATACTTTTAATATTCTCTCGATCTTTTTTATAGGGCGATACAAAAGCCGCAAGCACCAATAAACCAGCATCTACCATTAAATTAGCAGTTTCTGCAATTCGTCGGATATTTTCTGTTCTATCTTCTGGTGAAAAGGTTAAATCGTTATTAATACCTTTTCTAATGTTATCACCATCTAAAGTATAGGTTTTTATACCTTGCTTAAATAATTTTTGTTCTACCACATTAGCTATAGTAGATTTTCCAGAACCTGAAAGTCCTGTAAACCATATTAAAAAGGAGTTATGCCCATTTAAACCCCTTCTATCATTTACTGATATTTGGTAATCATGTGGTATGATGTTTTCTTTCATTATTAAGGGTTTTTTCTTTCTGGTAATCCGTAATTAATTCTATACCAAGCGCGTTCATGAAAGTAATACAATAACATTTTAGTAATAACTTCGGCAAATCCTATCTTTAATGCAGCTAATGGATCGCCCGAAATTATCCATGCTAACGTCATGGTATCTAAAGTACCAACCAATCGCCAAGTAACTGTTTTTGCTAAATGCCGCTTTCTACTCTCAAGTGTTTCACCTTCTTTTGTTAAGTTTATTTTATACCAAACACGTTCGTGCATATAATATAAAATAGTTTTAGTAGTAACTTCTGCAAGCCCAATTTTTAAACCTGCATACGGATCACCTGTTATAATCCATGACAGTATAATCGTGTCTAAAGTTCCTATAAACCGCCAAGTAATTGTTTTGGCAATATGCCTTTTATAAGATGAGTCTCCCATTATTTACTTACTAAAAAATAACTATTTAGTAAATTCTCCTTATTGTAAGCCAAGGGTTTATTTGTTTCTTTTGAAATAACTTGTAGTCCAACAGCATTACAAATAGCATGTCCTGCAGCCGTATCCCATTCCATAGTTGGCGCGTAGCGTGGATACACATCTGCCTGTCCTTCTGCTACTAAACAGAATTTTAATGAACTGCCTTTGGATACAATTTCTACATACTTTCCGGCTGCTTTTAAACTTTCAACATAATCTAAAGTATCTTGGTTCATGTGTGAGCGACTACCAACCACTTGAACCAAATTCGCATTAGCCTTTTTTGCCTGAATTGGTTTTGAAATTTGTAAAACCTTATCAACTGTAATGTCATGAGATTCCAAATCTGCCTTAAATGCTTCATTTGTATCTACATTTGCAAAATATAAGGTCTTGGTTGCAGGCACATAAATAACACCTAAAACAGGGTTTCCGTTTTTAACCAACGCAATATTTACCGTAAATTCTCCATTGCGTTTAATAAACTCCTTGGTGCCATCAACAGGATCAACAACCCAACAAGTTGCCCAATTTTTCCTTTCAGAATAATCGGTTTGTTTATTCTCTTCAGAAATGATAGGTATTTGAGTTGGTATTAAAAATGTATTAATAATATCATTCGCTTTTTTATCTGCCTCTGTTAAAGGTGATTTATCATCTTTAATTTCAATAGAAAAAACAGTATCATAAACATCCATAATAACTTTTCCAGCTTGAAGTGATGCCTCTATTGCTATTCTTAATTCACTCACTATCATTTTCTTTATCAAATTAGTTTACAAAACTAAACAATTTAAATAATTGAAGTGTTTTACCCATAATTAATTTAAATATATACTATAAATTTGCTAAAGACTAAAACAGTTTTTTTGAAAAAGAAAAATATCTTATACTTATTGGGTTCAGGTAGAAGTGGCACCACCCTTTTAGCAACCATTCTGAATAGTACCAATGATATATCTACAACAGGAGAATTACATCAATTTTATACGTATTTACAAAACAAATCTTCCTGTTCATGTGGTGCGCTTCTTAACGAATGTAAATTTTGGAGACTGGTGGTAAAAGATATGGATTTAAGTAAAGATGAAATCCAAAATTTCCAAAAAAAACAGAACAACGAAGAAGGGCATCGGTATATTCCATCCATTATTCTGGGCAGAAAAGCTAGTGAAGATTATATCCTATCACAAGAAAAGCTCTTTAATTTTATCGAAAATCATACCACTAAAAAATGGGTTTTAGACTCATCAAAGTATATTGGACGATTTTTATTATTAAAACAAATGCCAAGCCTAAAGTTAAAAGGTATTTATGTGATAAGAGATGTTAGAGGCGTTATAAACTCATTTAACAAACAGGTCCAAACGCCCAGAAAACCGATTAGTACTATTTTATATTATATATTAACTAATTGCTTTGGACAATTGGTTTGTTGGATGAATAAAGATGTCATAAAGGTAAAATATGAAGATTTTATTGATAATCCTCATGAACATGTACAACGAATTTACAATATTCTTTTAGATCAGAACCATAATGATGATGCTCTAAATGATGTTTTTGAAATGCCGCATATTATTGGTGGTAATAGATTAAAAAGTAGTAAAACCATTAAAATTAAAAAAGATACGGCTTGGAAAACAACTATTTCCAGACCTAAACAAATTCTGTATTACTTAATGTGTTTACCTTTTATGCTTCTTAACCGCTATAAACTATAATTTATGAAAATTTACATTACCCTAGATTACGAATTATTTTTTGGCTCACAAAGTGGTGGTATTGATGATTGCATTATAAATCCAACAAACGAACTTATCAAAATCGCGGATCCTCATCAAGTAAAGATTGTGTTTTTTGTCGATGTTGGTTATATTGATAAATTGAATGAGTTTAAGGAAAAATATCCAGAATTACAGGAAGACTACAAAAAAATCACCTCTCAAATTAAGTCCCTTTCAGAAAATGGCCATGGCATAGAATTGCATATCCATCCACATTGGGAAAATACCATTTACGATGGTGAAAAATGGGTTTTTAATACAACCCAATACAAACTTCAAGATTTTTCAAAAGACGAAGCCTATGCCATTGTTACCAAATACACTGCTCTTTTAAATAGTATTTCTGGTAAAAAAGCCATTGCTTATAGAGCTGGAGGTTGGAGTGCACAACCATTTTCACATATTTCAAACGCTTTAAAAGATGCTGGAATTACCATAGATAGTACCACATATCCAAAAGGGTATCACCAATCTAAACACCAAGCTTATGATTTTAGAACCGTAGCGCAATACAAAACTACATATAGATTTGAAAACGATTTAACGGTTGAAGAACCAAACGGTCACTTTACCGAATACCCAATTAGTTCTTACAGATTAAGCCCAGTTTTCTTTTGGAAATTTGCTCTAGAGAAAATTAAGAAGAATAAAAAACATATTTCGTTTGGTAATGGCTCAGCTATTTCAAAGCCTAAAATAGAAGTGATAAAATTAATGACCAGATTTTCAAATAGTGTGGTATCTATTGATGGTTACAAGGCGTCTTACATAGCAAAAGCGTTTAAAAAGTATATAAAAAATACAGATAATAAAGGACATTTTGTGCTCATTGGACACCCGAAAGCCTTTACGCCTTACTCATTAAATGAAACCAAAAAATTTATTGAAAGTGCATATCAAAATCATGAGTTCACCATTTTTAACAAATAATGACTCTAATTTTTTAAGCGTTCTTTAAATACCAAGTACAAAAATTTTGAATTCCCTACTAAATACCGTTTCCACATACGTTGCGGTTCTTGGGCAAATCTGTAAAACCATTCTAATCCGTTGTTTTGCATCCATAAAGGTGCTCTTTTTACTAAACCAGAAACGACATCAAAACTACCACCAACTCCCATGGTGAAACTAACTTTGGATAAATGTTCTTTGTTTTGATATAAGAAATTTTCTTTTTTAGGCGAACTGATAGCTACAAATAATAATTGGGCTTGGCTGGCTTCAATATCTTTCGCTATTTCTGGTTCTTCTTCTTTTGAAAAATAACCGTTTCTATAACCTGCAATCAGGTCTTTACTATATTTTTCTGAATAATGATTGACTACTTTGGATACAATCTCTTCCTTAGCACCTAAAAAATATACTTTATAGTTTTTTTTATGTGCTAATCCAATCAGATTCTCCATTAAATCTATTCCAGCAACACGCTCTTTTAAAGGTTTCCCTAAAACTTTAGATGCCCATACTACAGCCATACCGTCTGCGTTGATAACATCGCAATTATTAACACTTTCACGTAACTCCTCATCGGTTTGCATGGCAACAATTTTACCAGCATTTACCACCACATGTTGCAATCTGTTTCCTTTAGAAATAGATTCATTAATCAACATAACCGTTTCCTGCATGGTTAAATTATCAACCTGTGTATTAAGAAACTTAACGCGTGTGGACATATTTGTTTTTCTATTAAAAAAAAGGATTATTCACATTAAGAACAACCCTTAAATATTTACTTAATTTATGGCTTTAAGCCATAGCATTACAAAAATCTAAAACCACTTTATTACTGCCTATTTTTAACGTTTTAAATTCTTTATGCGCTACTAAAAATACAACAATATCAGCTTTTTCAGCTGCTTCCTTATAATCCGTTATTTTAAATACTTTATGTTCCTCAATATTAGGTTCTACAATAAAATATTCTTCATTATTGGCATTTTGAAGCACTTTTTGAGCTATGTATTTTGCAGGTGATTCTCTTAAATCATCAATATTGGGTTTAAAGGCTAATCCCATTAATGCGATACTTGGTTTTCTGTTATTTTTTAACTCAAATTCCAATTTAGCGGTTTGTACTTTTTCAGCACACCAAAACGATTTATAATTATTAATCTCTCTTGCTTTTCCTATAATTTGAGATTCCATAGGATATTCAGCAACTATAAAATAAGGATCTACAGCAATGCAATGACCACCAACACCACAACCAGGTTGTAAAATATTAACCCTTGGGTGTTTATTAGCTAACGCTATAAGTTCCCAAACATTAATATCAGCCTTGTCACAAATTAATGATAATTCATTCGCAAACGCAATTTGTACGTCACGAGAAGAGTTTTCAACCAATTTGCACATTTCAGCAGTTCGCGCGTTGGTTTTGTGTAAATCGCCTTCAATAAAATCACGATAAAAATTGACTGCTTTTTCTGTAGATTTTTCATCAACACCACCAATAACACGATCATTATGAACCAATTCATACATCACGTTTCCCGGCAATACACGTTCTGGACAATACGCAATATTAATTTTTCCTTCTAACTCTGGTCTTTCAGAATAGATAAGCTGCATCATCTTCTCCGTCGTTCCTACTGGTGACGTAGATTCAATGATATATAAATCGTCTTCTTTTAACAAAGGTAAAACAGCTTTAGTTGCTGCTTCCACAAACGAAATATCTGGTTCGTTTTTAGCCTTAAATGGCGTAGGAACAACAATTAAATAGGTGTTTGCTTCAACAGGAGTCGTAGCTGCTTTTAAATAGCCATTTGCTACGGCTTCTGCTACTGCAGTATCTAATTCTGGTTCTACAATATGAATTTTTCCAGCATTGATAGTTTCTACCACTTTCGGGTTTATATCTACACCGTGAACGTATGTTTTATTTTTTGCTATTAATGCTGCTGTTGGTAGGCCTATATAACCCAAACCAATCATGACCACACTGGGAGTTTTACTCATAATTATAACTTTGAAATAAATTCAATAATTCGTTGACAAGCCAGACCATCTCCATATGGATTATGCAACTTGCTCATTTTTGTATATGCGTCTGTACTATTTAATAGTCTATTAGCTTCCGTTACTATTTTATTGGTATCTGTACCAACTAAAAGTACCGTTCCTGCTTCTACGGCTTCTGGTCTTTCTGTTGTATCTCTCATAACCAAAACAGGTTTCCCTAGACTTGGTGCTTCCTCTTGGACTCCTCCACTGTCTGTTATAATAAGAAATGATTGACTCATTAACCATACGAATGATGGGTAAGAAAGTGGTGATATTAATTGAATGTTATCAATATCTTCTAAAAGTTCATAAACCGGTTTTTGAACTTTCGGGTTTAGGTGAACAGGATAAATAATTTGAACATCTGAATTTTCTAATGCTATTTGCTTTAAAGCATTACAAATATTTATAAAACCTTGTCCATGATTTTCCCGTCTATGTCCTGTAACTAAAATAAGCCTTTTATCTGAATCTAGAAGTGCTCTCAATTCTTCAACTTCGTCATCAGAATAGGATGCTGAAGTTACTTTATTAGAGCTATACTGAAGTGCATCAATAACCGTATTTCCAGTTACCAAAATAGAAGATTTATTAATGTTCTCATTCAATAAATTTTGTTCCGATGTTGTGGTTGGAGCAAAATGATAATCTGAAACAGAACCAGCAATACTTCTATTTATTTCCTCTGGAAAAGGAGATCGTTTATTAAATGTTCTTAATCCGGCTTCAACATGACAGACTTTAGCGCCAGAATAAAAGGCTGCAATACTTGCTGCCATAGTCGTTGTTGTGTCACCGTGAACATATACATAATCTGGTTTAAATTCTTCTAAAACAGGTTTTAAACTCGTAATAATATCAGCCGTTAATGTGTACAAATTTTGATTTGGCTTCATTAAATCTAAATCGAAGTCAGGTGTAATTTCAAAAAATGATAAAACCTGATCTAACATTTCCCTATGTTGCGCTGTAATGCAAACTTTGGTTTCAAAAGTATCCGAGTTTTTCAGAAACGCTTTGACTAAAGGCGCCATTTTTATAGCTTCTGGACGTGTACCAAAAATGATTAGGTTTTTCTTCATTCAATAATCAATTATTCAATTCAATAGCGTTCTTACAAGAAGCAAAAATACCATAATAATTTGTTTATCCAATTTTAGACATTGAAGAATCTATTTGATGAACAGGTGTTTAAGTGTTTTGTAAACAGATTTCTAGACTAGAAAGCACTGATTTTTCTTTTAATTTTAAATTATGAAACATTTTTGATGATGATAACACAGAATACTGTGGTCTTTTGGCAGGAGTAGGATAATCTGAAGTTGGTATAGGTTTCACTTCAATCTCATTTTTTGTGAAACTAAAAATAGCTTTTGCAAATTCAAACCAACTTAAAATTCCTTGATTACAATAATGGTATAATCCGAATTGTTTGTTTTTACTTTTAATAATTTCTAAAACAACTTCTGCTAAATCTTTGGCATAAGTTGGACTGCCTATTTGATCATTTACAACACTTATTTCATCTTTTTCAGCACCTAAACGCAACATGGTTTTTACAAAATTATTACCAAATTCAGAGTACAACCAAGATGTTCTAATTATAAAGTAATTATTTAAAGTTTGCTGAATATATCTTTCTCCTTGTAGTTTGGACGTGCCATAAACATTAATAGGATTGGGTTTATCCGTTTCTAAATAGGGTTCTCTTTTAAAACCATCAAACACAAAATCTGTAGAAATATGAATTAGAGTAACACCATATTTATCACAAGCTTCAGCTAAATTTTTAACAGCTGTTGCATTTATTAAAAATGCCTGTTCTTTTTCTTCTTCCGCTTTATCAACAGCTGTATATGCTGCACAATTAATACAATACTGAAAGTTATTTGATTGGAAATATGTTTCTAATTGCTCTTGATTTGAAATATCTAAACTAGTTCTTGTTGTAAAAGTAAAATTGATTGACTCACTATTTTTAGTGTCACTAAATGCTGATATAGCTTTACCAAGCTGTCCATTAGAACCCGTAACTAATACATGTGTTTTCATTTGAAAAAAGCCTCAAATGTTGGTAGCATTTTATCTTTATCAGACAAAAGTAATTCGTTCTCTGACAGCTGCCAATCAATATTTAACGTTGGATCGTTATAAATTATTCCAGCTTCCGATTCTTTGTTGTAATAATTATCGCATTTATAAGCAAAAATAGCCGTATCGCTCAACACAACAAAACCATGAGCAAAACCACGTGGTAGAAAGAATTGTTTTTTGTTATCTTCAGATAATTCTATAGCTTGATATTCACCAAATGTTGGAGAATTGCGCCTAACATCAACGGCAATATCTAATACTCTTCCTTTTATAACCCGAACAAGTTTGGCTTGGGCAAAATCGCCTGTTTGAAAATGAAGCCCTCTCAAAACCCCTTTGGTTGAAAAGGTTTCGTTGTCTTGAATAAAATTAACGTGTTGACCAGTTGCCTCAAAAAAGCTTTTCTGATTAAAACTCTCAAAAAAATAGCCTCTTGGGTCCTGAAAAACTTGTGGTTCCAGAATAAAGCAATCCTTTAATTTCGTTTCTGTAATTCCCATTATTTATTCAACATATCTAAAAGATTAATGCCATAACCACTTTTTAATAAGGGTTCAGCTAATGATCTAAACTGATCCTCTGAAATATAACCCATTTCAAAAGCAGCTGCTTCTATGGAGCCTATTTTTAAACCTTGACGTTGCTCTATAACCTCAACAAATTGAGCAGCTTGCATAAGGGAATCAAAGGTTCCTGTGTCCAGCCAAGCTGTTCCTCTATCCAGTATACTAACACTTAATTTGCCTTGCTCTAAATAGGCTTTATTAACGTCCGTTATTTCTAACTCTCCTCGATGACTAGGTTTAATGTTTTTTGCGACTTCAATGACTGAATTATCATAAAAGTAAATACCTGGAACGGCATAGTTAGATTTTGGTTTTTCGGGTTTTTCTTCAATAGACATAACTTGTCCTTCATCATTAAAATCGACCACACCATAACGCTCTGGGTCATTAACGCGATAGGCATAAATAATACCTCCATCGGGATTATTATTGCTCTGAAGTAATTTTGCCAAACCAGAACCATAGAAAATATTATCACCAAGTATTAAGGCGACTTTATCTTTTTGAATAAAATTTTCGGCTATTAAAAACGCTTCAGCTAATCCACTTGGATGTTCTTGAACGGCATATTCAAAGGTGCAACCAAACTTCTTTCCATCACCTAATAATTCTTTAAATAAAGGTAAATCTTTAGGTGTTGAAATAATGAGTATTTCATGTATTCCAGCATACATTAAGGTAGATAGCGGATAATAAATCATAGGTTTATCATAAACAGGCATAAGCTGTTTACTAACCGATAAGGTTAATGGATGTAGTCGTGTTCCTGATCCGCCTGCTAGAATAATCCCTTTCATCTATTTTTTATATTTATCTAAATACCAACTAATTGTTTTTTTAATTCCAGACTCAAAATTTTCATTTGCTTTCCAGCCTAAATCGGTTTCAATCTTTGTAGCATCAATAGCATACCTAAAATCATGACCCGGTCTGTCTGAAACAAAGGTAATTTGTTCCTTATATGCTGTAGCTTTTGGTTTTAATTCGTCTAATGCTTCACATACTGCATAAGCAATATCTAAATTATTCCATTCATTTTTACCACCAATGTTATAGGTTTCTCCAGCTTTTCCAGTTTGAAACGCTAGATGAATTCCTTTACAATGGTCTAAAACATACAACCAATCCCGTATATTTTTACCATCACCATAAATTGGAATATTTTCTCCAGCAATGGCTTTTCTAATAATGGTTGGTATCAACTTTTCATCATGTTGTTTTGGGCCGTAATTATTAGAGCAATTGGTAGTTACCACATTCATTCCATAGGTGTGAAAATAACTACGCACAATAAAGTCTGAAGATGCTTTTGAAGCACTATATGGACTGTTTGGTGCATAAGGTGTTGTTTCAGTAAACAAACCTGTTTCGCCTAATGTTCCATAAACCTCATCGGTTGAAATATGTAGAAACCTATTATACTCACAGCCAGATTTGATTTGATTTGGACCATTCATCCAGTACTTTTTTGCTACGTCCAATAAATTAAACGTTCCAAAAACATTCGTTTCTATGAAGGCATCTGGGTTTTTAATGGAATTATCTACATGAGATTCTGCAGCAAAATGAATGACACCATTAAACTGATGCTTTTGAAATAGTTCTTCAACTAAAACACGGTCACAAATATCCCCTTCAATAAAATGGTATCTATCGTTATCAGCTATTTCGGTTAAATTAGAAAGCTCACCTGCGTAAGTGAGCTTGTCTAAATTTACGATGGATATATCTTGAAAATTTTCAAGTAAATGAACTATAAAATTTGAGCCAATAAACCCAGCACCTCCAGTTATTAATAACGTGTTATGCTTCGTAGTTATTGACATATAATACGATTTTTCTTGTTAGGTAAATTATGCAAAGTAATACGAATGCAATTATTGGAAGTAATAAGGAATAACGATCATACCAATGTATGGAGTTTTTTCCGACTTTTTGGAAACTCGAGATTACATCAAAGAATACGTCTTCATCTACTTTTTTCTCTTCTAAATCTCGTAACTGATTCCTTAATTCTATTTCTTTATTTAATAACTCGAATTCACGTGTATTAGATTTTTCCTTACCTAATGAAAACCCTCCTTCACCACCTAAATTAAATTCTGATCTTTGAGATTTTGATTCATTCTCTAAAACATTGATATAAATTCTCTGTAGAGAATCTACCTGAACTAATTGCGCTAAGATATTATTTTTTTGAATGGTTATTAAAGAATCTCTTTTTTGCATTTTTTTAAGAGAATAGGCATTTGTAAACGAACTATTCAATCCTTTCTCTAACTTGGTGAAAATATCATTCTTGTAGGAATAAACAGCTATTTGAAATAAATCGCCACTATAAATACTTCTATTATCTATATAATCATCAAAACTTATTTCCTGCGCTCTAACACTATCTATAGATTTAACAAACCTATCATATTGTACAATTTTATCGTTTTCGGTTTCAGGACCAGGTAAAATTTCAAATCCGTTTATTTCAGCAGCATCTTCTTCTGTAATTTCAAATAAATTAGCAATAGTTTGGTAATTTTCATTAGTCAAAAGTGCGTTATAGTAACTCATATTGGTTACCAATTGAAATTTAGATTCAAAATAGGGTCTCACTAACATGGACGAGCTATATATTTTAGGCTTGCTACGTTCTAATACATAACCTAAAATTCCAGCTAAAATCATAACAAGAACAATTATTTTAATGTTAACAATTACTGCTCTTAAAGCATATATAATAACAGAAAATATGGCTTTAAAAATGGATCCAATAAATTTGAATAACTTATTAAATGCATTCCCAATTAAACTAAAAACAACAATTAAATCAATCTCTTCAGAAGTATTCGATTTGTTAGATGGTTGAGGATTTTCGTTCATAAGTGTTTATTGGTTATTAAATATTTGTTGCAATATTTTTCGAGTTATTAAATAGGTTGGTTTTACACCCGATGTTCCTAGTCCGCCTGATGCTAATGTGCCTCCTGTTTCTAAAGGATTATCACTAGCATAATACGCATAACGCACTTTAACGTCTGGATTAATTGTTTTTCTTACTTTGGATGCCGACTGAATGGCTTTTTGATAATGTGCACCTTCCATTTCAAGTCCTATAACATGCCATGTGGAGTTATAGAAAAATCTTAAAATATCTTTATTTTGTAATGATGTTCCTAAAACCGTTATCATAGAGCCTTCAAAAACAGCCAAACCATGACCATCTAAATCTGATTTAGATAATTCATTTACAAATGGATAATTATCTGCTGTACCTTCAAAAATATGAGCCGACGGTATCATAATATCTCCTTTTCCTCCTTCTAAAATTCCCGCTTTACCCATTATTGAAATAGAGGCTACATGCAATTGAATATCCTTATTATCTATAAGTGCAGGCTTTAGCAATTCGTCAATAGTTTCGTATGCTTGCTCTCCAAAAGCATAGTCCATAACAAATATAATAGGTTTTTCGGATTTCTTATCAGTTTTAGTAATTTCTAAATCAGTTTTAGTTAAATCTAACTTTTCTGTGTCAAAAATTTGAACATCAATATTAGTTCCAGAAGTATCTGGTATATAAATCATACCATTTTGCAAGGCTTGTTTTGTTACCTTGTCACGTAACGATTCATTTTCTTTTTTACTTATTTCTTCGTAAACCTGAAAAATGGTTTTTTTACCTAGTAAACTTTTTAAAGCTGTTGGTGCATAAAGTGTATTCATTACACTATGCATATTAGCACTTATAATATGAATGGGTCTTTCTATAAGGTTGTTTTTATGTAAAACATCTTTAATATTATCAGCCCAAATTTCACCATGAATATGATGCCCTAAACGTTCTCTTAAAACAGGACTAAATGTAATAGTCCGTTTATTATTATTAACAACTTCCTCTATGGCTAATTTTCCCAACCAATACACAATATGTAATAAACGTTCAGGTTGTTCTGGTGTTTGAAATTGTGAGTAAACAAAACGTAACTCATCAAAAGTTCTTCCTAAAATATTTGCTGTGTGCGTAATTGCAACTTCACGCTCATTTTGCGTGAGTTTCTTTTTGGACAAAACAGCTTTTTCTAACTTTATCCAATCCCGAGTGGTTCCACCTGACTCATCTATTAGAACGCGTTTGCTAATTTTATGAGACTCCACAAACATAAACGTCAAGTGCGTTAGAATATCATAAATTTCCGATCGTCCTCTGGTAATTTCAATATTCATTTGTTCATCGTCTATACGATAACAATTTCTGCGTCTTTTTGGTGGAATAATGGCTTTAAAATGTGAATTTCCATAACCTTCATCACTAGTTAGGTTAATAAACATGCACTCTTCTATACCTTGTGGTAATCTATCAATTACATACAAAAGGCCTTCTAATTCTGCCTTTTCATCACCAATGGATCCATAAATTTCTGGACGCAAAAGTAATAAAGCCTCACGAAGCGTTTCACCTGAAACACCCATAGGCTTATAAAAACCACGATTGAACAAATGTCTCATGGTAATGTACATTCTTTCTATTGCATTTGAGCTTTCTTGGGCTCTCGTTCTAGCATGATGCTTTTTCTTATTCATTTAAACTGTTTAATTCTCAAATATACTATTATTTAATCAAATTCAAATCGTAGATTTTATCTGCAATTTTCCTATCATTTGATAAACGCGGTAGTTTATTCTGTCCTCCTAATTTTCCTATGGATTTCATGTAATCTTGAAAGCCATTTTTATTAATCTCCGTTATTTTTAAGGGTTGTAAAACCTTACCCTTAATTAAATCCAAATAATAACTATTTTGATTTTGAAGAGCGGCATCAATTTTTGCTGCTAATTGTGAAACATCCTCAACGTTATTCTCAAACTCTATAAACCACTCATGAAACGGTAAACCTGATTCTGGCGTAATTTGCGGCGCAACCGTAAATTCTGAAATTCGAAAATTGGTTCCTTCAATTGCTTCTTTTAACGCGTGTTCTACTTCTTTTCCAATAACATGTTCTCCGAAAGCTGAAATAAAATGTTTTATCCTTCCTGATACAATTACACGATAGGGTTTTATTGATGTAAACATAACGGTATCTCCAACATTATAAGCCCAGAGTCCTGCGTTTGTTGAAATAATCATGACATAATTAACGCCAATTTCAACATCTTTAAGCGTTAATCTGGTTGGTTTTTTATCGAAAAAAGTGTCAACTGAAACAAATTCATAAAAAATCCCAGAGTTTAAAAGTAATAACATCCCTTTTTCATGCTGTTTATCTTGATAAGCGAAAAAGCCTTCGCTTGCTGGATATAACTCGATACTATCCACTTGTCTACCTATTAAATTTTCAAACTTGGCACGATAGGGTTCATAATTAACACCTCCAAAAATAAAGAGGTTGAAGTTTTTAAAAACATCACCAACTTTCTTACCTGTTTTCTGCTGAATTTTCTCAAAATACATTTGTACCCAAGATGGAATTCCAGAAATAACAGTCATGTTTTCTGGAAGGGTTTCTTTAACAATAGCTTCAACTTTGGTTTCCCAATCTTCAATACAATTAGTTTCCCATGAAGGCATGCGGTTTTTTTGAAGATATTCTGGTACAAAATGCGCCACAATTCCTGACAAACGACCCAATTGAATACCGTTCTGTTCATGTAAAACAGGACTTCCTTGTAAAAATATCATTTTTCCAGAAACAAAATGCGAATTACCCGTTTCGTGTATGTAAGATAAAATAGCATTACGCGCAGCCGTGACATGCGTTGGCATACTTTCTTTAGTTAACGGAATATATTTAGCGCCAGATGTGGTTCCAGATGTTTTAGCAAAATACAGGGGTTTTCCTGTCCATAACACATCTGGTTCGCCAGCAACAACCCGTTCCACATACGGTTTTAAATCTTCGTAATCTCGGATAGGTACACGCTTAACAAAATCGGAATAATTATTAATACTTACAAAATCATGATCGGTTCCAAAAGCTGTAGAAGTTGCTTGACTAATAAGTTCCTGAAATACGTGTTCTTGTGTTTGAATAGGGTTATCAATCCACTTTTTTTCTTTTCTAATAATATAACTTGCGAATGGTTTCGCTAGTAAAGCTTTTAGTGAAACCATTATTTAAAGTCTATAAAATTTGTTGGATTAATTGGATATCCATCACTCCACAATTCAAAATGCAAGTGAGGCCCTGTGGTCATTTCGCCTGTATTTCCTGTTGTAGCAATCACTTCGCCAGCGGTAACAACATCACCTTGTGCTTTTGTTAGCATGGCATTATGTTTATAAACTGAAATTAAACTCTGACTGTGTTCTAGAATAATAACATAGCCTGCTTCGGTTGTCCAATCTGCAAAAATGACGGTTCCATCTGCTGTTGCTTTTACTGGTGTGTCTGTTTCTACAACAATATCTACTGCAAAATGTTTTTCTTTAACATTGTATTCTTGAGAAATACTACCTAAAACTGGTGGAAATAATATAAAACTGGAGTTGAGTTTTGCCGACTCAAACAAATTATATTTATCTTCTTTTTTTACTTTTTCTCGTAATAAAGAATCTTCTTTCGTTGGTGATAAATCATAGGATTTAGCCTCTTGTCTGGTGGCTTCAATAATAGAATCCTTATTAAAATCTATTGTATCCACTTCGCCATAAAGTACTTTTTTTATGGATGAAAAATATTGTTCATTTACTGCTATTACTTGCTGTAAAGAATCTGTTTTATAATTCAATTCGGTAGCGCGCTTTTTTAGTGCTACGGATGAATAACCAGGAATATATTCCCGAAGTGGTGTAAAAGCAATTAGAATGGTTGTAGCAACAATTAAGAAAATAGCCGATAATGATAATAAAACAAACACATTCAGTCGTGTTAATTTTAAAGATATACGCTCTTCAAAAGTATCTTCGTTTAAAACAACTAAACGGTACTTATTAAGTAGTTTCTTGGTAAACTTTCTGGTTTTCTTCTTTTTATCAGCCATAGGTCTCACAAAATTAATTAAAATTATGGCACAATCGTATTTAGTTCATGCTAAAGTTGGTGTTAAAACGTTTATATTAAACTTTAATTATTAACTTTGTACTTTAAAATAAAATACGATGATTTCATTAAGTATATTTTTAGCCCCAGGACCATGGCAAATTGTTTTAATTGTCGTGATTGTTTTACTGTTATTTGGCGGTAAAAAAATCCCTGAATTAATGCGTGGTTTAGGTAGCGGAATTAAAGAATTTAAAGACGCTAGTAAAGAAGAAGAAACTGATAAAAAAGAGTAATCTTTTTTAATACATACGAAAAAACCCAACCTGTTATCAAGTTGGGTTTTTTTGTATTTTGTAATGACTATATTTTTACTGAAAATCTATCGATTTAATAATCGCTTCCAACTCAAACATATAGTCGCGCTTTTCAACTGAAGGTGCAAAAGCAAAACCTTCAATTACTAATAGTCTATTATTGGCTTTATCATCTATAACATAGTTAACAAATGGCCCAGACATAAAGGCATTTTTTACATCCCAAATTCCTCTAGTTTCAATGGCTGGTTTATCATTTATAGTTGTTTTTGCTAAAAACGGCGTGTAAGCATCTTCGGTTATCATAAACGAACCATCTAGAGGTCCAGGAATGTGTACTTTTCCAATGGAATCTCTCATTTTAATTATCTGACTAACAACACTATCATTATCTTTAATGCCATTGTAAGGCAACTCATACAATAAAATATTGGTAGTTCCTGTGGTAATATCTTTACGAATCCAGTAGAACTTTCCGTCTTCTGTAGCAATTCTATAAGCTGATGGAAATTTAATAGTAATTCCAAGTTTTTCTTTTATGGTATTATTTTCATGAACAGATAATTTAATACGACGCTGTTGTTCTTTTATTTCTTCATTTTTTAAAGCCATAACAATTTGTTCGGCATTGTCTCTTAATTGTTGTGAAATGATATCATTAGATTTCCCTGAAACAACTACAACGCGCTGTGGTCTGGCAAATAGATTATTAGCAATTTTTACATTTGATGAATCGCTTTTTTCAATTTTTAAAACAATACGACTTTGTTGGGCAAAACCCGTAAAAACAACTGGTGGAAGCTGACTTAAAATAAAAAGCGGTTCGTCCTGCGGTAAGCCATGAACTGGTGCAGCTAAAATACTTCGTATAGTTTCTCCTATTTCCCCTTCCCATAAATCATTATCTATAACAACTGATAAATTATTAATTTTACCGGAAGATTGTGACAATATGCGTTTATTTGAAGATTTACCTTCGTTACATGACGTCATTACTAGGAATGACAAGAAAACAAGTAAAAATTTTTGCATGATAATAAGAAGTTTATATTAATTAGCCTTTGGAAAGTTTTAATGTCATTCCTGGTTTTAAATTATTACTGCTAATATCGTTCCAATCTCGAATATTTTGAACAGAAATACCTGGGAATTTTTGCGAAATACTCCAAAGGGAATCACCACGCTTTACAATATAAGTGTTTGGTGTTGATTTAGAGCTGGTTGAGCTAGTTGTTGAACTACTCGTTTTGGCGACTGGATTTCTTGGATAAATAGTTAAACGTTGCCCAATTCGCAAATTATTACTTCGTAATCCATTCCATTGTTTTATTTGACTGACACGAACACCATATTTTCTAGCTATTAAACCTAAATAATCGCCAGATTTTACTTTATAACGGACTTTACTTTCACTTTCAAAAAACTGTGGTAATGGTTTTTCTTTTGCATCAAATTCCGTTTTTGCTGCTGTGTAAATCGTACTTTCATTTGCAACAAAAGTGCCTACAGCTGTAATTGGCAAACGCAAGGCATAATTTTCGGCAGGAATAAATGGTATAATATCCAATTTATAGGACGGATTTAAAAACTGTAACTCTTCCATATTAACACCTGTAGCCTCAGACACTTGATCTAACGTAATCATTTGTTTTACACGAATAGTATCTGTTTCAAAATGATGAAATGCTGGCTTTTCAGCAACTAATCCGTGTTCTTCAGCATACTCAAAAATATACATAGTAGCTAAAAAAGCGGGAAGATATCCTGCTGTTTCTCGTGGTAAATTATGGCGAATATTCCAGTAATTCTCATAACCACCAGAACGTCTAATGGCCTTTAACACATTTCCTGGTCCTGAATTATAAGCTGCTAATGCTAAATCCCAGTCGCCAAACGTGGCATATAAAGCTGATAAATATTTTGCTGCTGCTTTCGTGGATTTTATAGGATCGCTACGTTCATCCACATAACTACTCACATTTAAACCATATTCTTTTCCGGTTGCAAACATAAACTGCCATAAACCTGTTGCACCAACTCGCGATCTTGCTCTGGGTTTTAAAGCAGATTCCACGATGGCTAAATATTTAACTTCTAAAGGAACGTCTTCTGCATCTAGTTCTTGTTCAAACATGGGAAAGTAAAAATGACTCAAACCCATGATTCGTTCAAAATAACCACGCCTGTTTTTTAAAAACCCTTTAATTACGCTTTCTAAAGATGGATTATAAGCAATATTAAAAGGTGTTTTAGCATTTAACCGTTCCAAACGTGCTTTTAATGTATCAGTTGGTAATTCTGGAAAATAAACTTCTTTGTAATCTAACTCTGAAATAACATTATAAAGCGTATCGTACAAAGCATTACTGTATAGTTCTTCGCGCCATTTTTGGTCTAATTCCGCAGTAAATTCTAAATCTGTTAGCGATTTAAGATCTACTGAATCTGTTTCAACTTCAATTTGTTTGTTGTAAACCTGTTGACCATCAACTATAGTGTCCTTTTTATATGTTTCACCAGCTTCTAACGGTTGAGACGGAATATGGGTTTTTACAACTTTCTTTGGAATAGAATCTTGCGCATATATCATTCCGACAGAAAAAATCACTGTAAAAAGGCTTAAAGCGACTTTCTTTTTAGTTATGCAGTTCACGTATTTAGGTTTTAAAATTTGGGATGTTATTTTATATTATTCTAAAATTGCAGCAATTCCAGGAAGTGTTTTACCTTCTAGACTTTCTAACATAGCACCTCCTCCAGTGCTAACGTAACTAACTTGATCTTCAAAACCAAATTGCTTTACAGCTGCAACAGAATCGCCTCCTCCTACTAACGAAAAAGCACCTTCTTTTGTTGCCTCTGCAATGGCATAACCTAATGCTATTGTGCCTTTTGCAAAGTTAGCCATTTCAAAAACACCAAGCGGTCCGTTCCATAATATGGTTTTAGATTCTTTAACCACTTGTGCAAAATTTTCTTCAGTTACAGGACCAACATCCAATCCCATCCAACCATCAGGAATGTCATTAACTGCACAAGTATTAGTGTGTGCATTATTATCAAAAGCATCTGCTATAATGGCGTCTACAGGTAAATGGACTTGTACATTTTTAAGTTTAGCTTTTTCTAAAATGGCATTAGCAAGTTCCATTTTGTCATCTTCCACAAGGGAATTTCCTATGTTACCACCTTGGGCTTTTATGAAGGTAAATGTCATACCACCTCCAATAATTAAATGATCAATCTTGTCTAAAATATTATCAATAATCGTAATTTTACTGGATACTTTTGCACCTCCTAAAATAGCACATACAGGCTTTTCACCCGTATTCATAACTTTATCAATGCTTTTTATTTCTTGTGCTAATAAATAACCAAAACACTTATTGCCAGGAAAAAATTTAGCTACAATAGTGGTGGATGCATGCGCTCTATGAGCTGTTCCAAAAGCATCATTCACATAAATATCTCCTAATTTAGCTAATTGATTTGCAAAATCTTCATTTCCAGACGTTTCTTCTTCGTGAAAACGTAAATTTTCTAATAAAATAATCTGACCTGGTTCTAATTTATTTACAGCGTTTTCAGCCTCTTCACCCACGCAATTAGGAACAAATATTACTTCAACTCCTAAAATATCTTCTACTTTATCAGCAATATGCTTTAATGAAAATTTATCCTCAACATCTTTTGGTCTGCCTAAATGCGACATTAATACACAACTTCCGCCATCTTCTAAAATCTTAATAATTGTTGGTTTTGCCGCAAGAATACGTGTGGTATCACCAACATTGAGGTTATCGTCTAAAGGCACATTAAAATCTACACGAATTAAGGCTTTTTTGTTTTCAAAATTAAAATCATCTAATGTTTTCATATTGAAATTGTTGTATAATTTTTTAAATTAAAATTTTATTTAATATCAAAGTTTCACAAATATATATTTTTCAGCTAATACTAACTTAAATTTTAGGCTTACTTTAATAGTATTCTATCAAATTAAAAGCTCCTTTCTTTTAAAGTCTGTTCCATAAAAAATGAAAAAAAATATGTAGGTTTGCTATATGCTATTTAGTGATATTCTAGGTCAGGAACATATAAAAAATCATTTAACTCAAAGTGCTGATAACAGCCGAATTCCGCATGCACAATTGTTTGTGGGACCAGAAGGGTCAGGTACTTTACCTATGGCTATTGCCTATGCGCAATACATACTTTGTAAGAATACTCAAGGCGAAAACACTAGCGGAAACGACGCTTGTAATATTAAGTTCAAAAATTTTGGTCATCCTGATTTACATTTTGCTTTTCCTGTAGCAACCAATCAAAAAATTAAAAAACACCCTATTTCAAGTCATTTTTTAGAAGAATGGCGTGAATTATTAACCCAACAACCGTATGGAAATTTATTTGATTGGTACAAAAAATTAGGTATAGAAAAAAAGCAAGGACGCATAGGTGTAGACGAAGCTAAAGAAATTGTAAAAGATTTAACCTTAAAGTCTTATGAAGGTGGTTATAAAATAACCATTATTTGGATGGCAGAAAAAATGAATACGGAAGCTGCTAATAAATTGCTAAAACTGATTGAAGAGCCACCAAATAAAACCATTTTCATATTAATTGCTGAAGATGATGAGCAACTAATTAGTACCATAAGATCGCGTTGTCAAGTATTACATTTTCCACCTCTTACTGAAGATGTTATTACAGAAGGTTTAATAAATAGCTATCAAATTGAAGCGCCTATTGCAGCAAAAATAGCGCATCAAGCACACGGTAATTATAACAAAGCATGTGATTTGGTATATCATGATAGTGAAGACACCCAATTTGAAACCTGGTTTATTTTCTGGATTCGGAGTGCATTTAAAGCTAAAGGGAATAAAGCTGCCATTCATGATTTAATTTCATGGAGTGAGGATATTGCTAAAACAGGACGAGAAACACAAAAACAGTTTTTACAATTTTGTTTAAATTTTTTCCGTCAAGCTATGTTACTAAATTATGGTGCAGAAGATTTGGTTTTCCTGGAACCAAAAACAGATGGTTTTAAGTTGAAAAATTTTGCGCCTTTTGTTCATGGAAATAATATTCTAGATATTTCAAATGAAATTCAAGATGCTATTTACCATATAGAACGAAACGGAAATGCTAAAATTATTCTAACAGATTTATCTATTAAACTCACGCGTTTATTACATAAAAAAGCCAGCTAAATAATAACTGGCTCCTAAATTTTATAACCTTTAAACCTTATTCTGGTTTCTTATAGTTAGCATTTAAAGCTGCTAAAATCTCTTTTGTTAAGTCATTTTTTTCATCACCATACATAACACTTCCTGCTTCATTACTACCTAAAATGTAAGTGTAGCCATTTTTCTTACCGTAATCTTTTACGTAATCACGTACCTTTTTAATTAGTGTATCAATAGTTTGTTGACTTTCCTCTTGAATTGTACTTTCTTCCAATTGAATACGTTGTTGTAACATTTGTTGTTTCTGACCTAAAGCTTGGTATTCAGCTTGCGCTTGATCTTGTTTCATACCTTGCGCTTTTAGTTGAAAGGCTTGCGCTTCTTGTTGAAAAGCTTGACCAATACTATCAGTTCTTTTTTGAAATGCTTCAATTTTAGTTTTGAATTTAGCTTCAATATCTATTTTTTCTTGGTAGTCATTTACCAAGTCTTTATTATTTACAAAACCTATTTTTTGACTTTCGGTATTGCAAGACATTAGTGTTAAAAATAATAAGAATACTACGAATATGTTTTTCATGATCTGATTTTTAATTTTTTAAATCGGCACAAATGTAATAAAGTAAATAGATTGTTTTTCAAAAAGACGAAAATTTTACACTATAGTATAAAGTTATTAAAAAATAATTTTTAATAACTAATACTGATTAAAAAGTGATTATTTATTTAGTGGTTTAAAGGCGTTTTAAAAATTTTGCAACAACAAACGTCTCACGCGTTTAAAACCTGCTTATTTTGCTTAAAATTAAGTTTTAAGCCTTTTTAATGATATAAATAAGAGAAGAATGCTCACCAGAACGCTTTGCTGCACGATTAGATTTAAAACCAATGGCAATTGCTTTTAAAAAATTCATTTTACCTGTTTTATATTTTTCAGAAAGTAAACTCACATAATACGCATCAAAAATCATAGGTTTTGTTTCAATAACTTTTAGTCCATGAGATTCCATTAATTGACTCATTCCTTTTTTTGAAAAATGCCAAAGGTGTCTTGGCACATCATAAGCTGCCCAGAAATTTTTATAGTAGTCCGCATCATAACTTTGATAATTTGGAACGGCAATAATTAACGTACCTGAATTTTTTAAGAGTGTTTTATAAACACGTATTTGTTCTTGTAAATCTGGTAAATGTTCCAATACATGCCAAAGGGTTATAACGTCAAAACTTTCTTTTTCTAAATTAGAAAGTTCAACTATATCTTGAACTGAATTTTTGGTTTTAATATTAGCAATGTTTCGAGCTTCTAGATTAGGTTCAATACCGGAAACTGTCCAATTATCTTGTTGAGCTGTTTGTAAAAAATCGCCAGTTCCACAGCCAATGTCCAGTAAGTTTTTCTCGGAATTACAGTATGAATTAATCAATTTCAATTTACGCTTAAGTGCAATAGACCGAACTACGTGATAGGCTTTTTCAAACAAATTTCGTTTAGAATCTGTGTGCGAAATATAATCTTCACTTTTATAATAAGCTGGTAATTTTTCTAATTTAGGTTGTGGTGTTGTTACCAGAATTTCAAATTTGGAATGCATTTCTAATTGAAATATTTCTTTTGAAACGGAATAATCTGGAACCTGGAAATTGTAATTATTGTCTTTCACGTGTGCTAATTAATATGCATTAAAACCCATTCGCATATCATTCAAATATCTTGAAACAATATATCTATAAAATGAATCTACTTTCAAACAGTCTTCACCAGAATCTGTTTGAGCAACAAAACTAATAAAATATTTATCTTTTCCTTTTTTATACACTTCAGGATCGTCTTTCTTAAAAATGACATCTGTAAAGTCGATATATTTTGATGAACCTTTACCACTTAAAACCCTAAAATTAATCCAAACGTCCTCTACTTCTACTCTAAAATTATACGGATTAAAACCAACTTCATCGGAATATCTAGAGCGCAAATATCTTGAAAAAACCACAGGGCTTTTATAAATCTGAAACGTGAATTTATTTAGTTTACCTAAATCATCTTCGGCATTTTCATCACAATCTATAATATGATATCCATTAACATCTTGGACATTTTTAATGGGAATACACGATGAGATATTCAAAACAAAGAACACAAAACACAAGGTAAATCTGTGTCCAATTTTTGAAAATCTAAATCTCATTTGATATACATTCTTAAAACGTTCCACGTGGAACATTATTAAATTATCGTCCCATATACACTAGCAAAACCGAAATATCACTAGGCGAGACACCACTTATTCGTGATGCTTGAGATATGGTTACTGGTTGGATTTTATTTAGTTTTTCCCGAGCTTCTGTGCTCATAGATTGCAGTCCAGAATAATCAAAATTCTTGGGTATTTTGATGTTTTCTAGCCTACTTAATTTATCAGCATTATTCTTTTCTTTATTAATATAACCAGCATATTTAACTTGAATTTCAGCTTGCTCAATTTCTTCAGTATCTAAATTATTATCTAAAACATAGGCATCTACACTTGCCACTTTTCTCATATCATTTATCGTGATATTTGGTCGCGCAAATATTTTAAACATCTTATCGGATTGTGTCATTGGTGCCGAATCATTCGCTTCTAAAATAGGATTAATCTCTTCTGGCTTAACACTTGTATCTCTAAAAAAATCTACAAAAGCTTCTGCTCTTTTGTGCTTTTCTTCCATGCGTTTCAAACGCTTTTCTGACGCTAATCCTAAATTAAAAGATAAAGGCGTTAACCTAATATCTGCATTATCTTGACGCAATAAGGTTCTATATTCTGCTCGTGATGTAAACATTCTATACGGCTCTTCAGTCCCTTTGGTAATCAAATCATCTACCAAAACACCTATATAAGCTTCACTTCGAGTTAGAATAAAAGGATCGCGTTCTTGTACTTTTAAGCTCGCATTTATTCCAGCCATTAACCCTTGCGAAGCTGCTTCTTCATAACCCGTAGTTCCATTAATTTGACCTGCAAAATACAAACCTTCAACTAACTTGGTTTCTAAAGTATGTTGTAATTGTGTCGGCGGGAAATAATCATATTCAATAGCATATCCTGGACGGAAAAATTTCACATTTTCAAAACCTGCAACAGAACGCAAAGCTTTAAATTGTACATCTTCTGGTAAGGATGTAGAAAAACCATTTACATAATACTCTACCGTATCCCAACCCTCTGGTTCTACAAATAATTGATGTCTATCCTTATCAGCAAAACGATTAATTTTATCTTCAATAGACGGACAATAACGTGGGCCTAAACTTTGAATGCGACCATTAAACATGGGTGATCTATCAAAACCTTCACGAAGTAAATCATGAACTTCATTACTGGTATACGTTAAATGGCAAGAACGTTGTTTGGTTAACGGTTTTGTAACATCCAAATACGAGAATTTTTCTGGAACAGCATCACCAGGTTGTTCTACCATTTTAGAAAAATCTAACGAACGTCCATCTACACGAGGAGGCGTTCCTGTTTTCATTCTACCAGATTCAAAACCTAACTGAACAAGTTGTTCGGTGATTCCTGTTGCAGCGCGTTCGCCTGCTCGTCCACCTCCAAAATTTTTATCACCTATATGAATTAGACCATTTAAAAACGTCCCATTTGTCAATACGACACTTTTACATTTAATTTCAATTCCTAATGATGTTTTAACACCAACTACTTTATGATTTTCTACGATTAAGCCAGAAACCATTTCTTGATAAAAGTCCAAATTCTTGGTTTGCTCCAACATGTTTCTCCAGTCTTCAGCAAAACGCATACGGTCACTTTGAACTCGTGGACTCCACATTGCTGGACCTTTTGATTTATTGAGCATTTTAAACTGAATAGCCGATGTATCACTTACAATACCACTATAACCACCAAGCGCATCTATTTCACGAACAATCTGACCTTTTGCAATTCCACCCATGGCAGGATTGCAAGACATTTGCGCTATGTTTTGCAAATTCATGGTTATGAGCAGAGTTTTGCTCCCCATATTGGCAGCAGCAGCAGCGGCTTCGCTTCCTGCGTGACCACCTCCTACTACTATTACATCGTAAACTTCGTTAAACATGTCTACTAAATTTATTTATTTAAATTGTTCCACGTGGAACAATAGATTTATCGTTTTGTTTTTTCTTCAGAAACTAAAAGAATTCCCAAATAAAAAGTCTGCAAATATACGATATATTATGAGATATCTTTTAGTAGTTTCAGATAGTGATTTTCCATACTTCTCATAGCTTTAGATTCAGCTTCCGTTTTATCTTTATAACCACAGTAATGTAACACACCATGAACCATGACGCGATGTAACTCGTCACTAAAAATCACCTTAAAATCGGACGCATTATCTGCTACACGTTCTGTGGAAATATAAATATCACCTTGTAAGATATTTCCTACAGTGTAATCAAAACTAATCACATCTGTTAAGGTGTCGTGATCCAAATATTCCACATTCAAATTGTGTAGATAATCATCATCACAAAATATATAATTGATTTCACCCAATTCAAAATCTTCAGAAACAATGACACGTTCTATCCACGTTTGTAGTTTCTGGATATTTTCTATTTCAAAATCGTTTTCGTAATTAAAACTAATCATTGGCTTTCTTAAAATACTCTTGAACTTTCTTTTTATAAACTGGCTGCAAAGGTAAACTTTGACGATTTAATATTTCTGTTGTATTGAAATATTGTTTGGCTGTTGGTATTTGATTATTGGTATTATTTTGAAAATCCTCACGGTTGGTTTCAGATTTTCGCGTGGTATCCTCGCCTTGCTGCATGGTTGCATTCTCCATTTTTAATAATTGATGCTGTAAATTCATCATTTTTTGAAGCGTTTGATTGGTAAATCCTTTATTTAGCAAATCCATTTCTACCTCTTCCATCTGTTTTAAAATAGCATTGCCAAGTCCATTTTTTCCTTCTTTTGCTAATTTATCTTGTAAGGCTTGACGGATTTCCTGTTGTTGCTGGTATATTCTAAATAATTCACCTTTACTTATTTCGCTACCTTCACCTTCACCCATTTGGCTACCTTGCTGTTTTCCTTCTTTACCTTGTTCACCCTCTTGACCGCTTTTGCCATCCTCACCAGGTTTATCACCTTCTTTTTTACCCTTTTCTCCTTCGTCTTTAGGCTCACCTTGCTCACCTTTCTTCATGCCATCTTGCATTTCCTTATTAAGCTCCTCTTGACTCTTAATAATATCGGGCAAACCTTGCTCTGGTTTTCCACCACTACCAGCTCCAGAGGATTGCATCTGCATTTGCATTTGGTTCATAATATCACTCAAAAAATTGGCTAAATTATTAGCGGCTGTTATCGTGTATTGTTGATTAGCAATTCCTTGATATAATCTATTTTCTGAAAACTGTTCTAGTGATTTGTCGATATTAAAAAACACCTCTGAAATCTCTTTATTTACCGATTCTGAAAGTTTTGGCTGACGTAAGGATAAGGCAAATAAACTATCATCAATATGTGAGAAATGTTCCTTTAAATCATTCTGCTTACGTAAGTAGGTGGCATATTTATTATGGTTAATTTCAATGCTTTTAAAACGATCCATTAAATGTTCTTGGTCGAAAGAAAACAGAATTAAATTATCTAAAATTTGGCGTAACATCTCTAAATCTTCTTGCATTTGTTCACCACCTCCACCTTGCATGGCCATTTTCATCTTTTCGCCCATTTGCTTCATTTTCTCTGCAGCCTGCTTTTGCTTCTTTTGGGCATTTTGCTGATTCTTTTCAGCATCTTGATCTTGTTTTTGGTCTTCGTTTTCTTGTTTCTCTCCCAATTCATCAGACGCTTCCTGCTGATCTTTCTTGATAGATTCCTCTTGCTTTTTGTCATTTGGAACATCCATAGGCTGTTTTAAATCCTGATTATCTTTTTGTAAGTCTTCCAAGGCTTTTTCAAAATCCTCGAACCTTTTATTTAATTCGTCCTGTTCTTCTTTGGTGTTGTTTTCGTCAGTTTCTTCAGATAATTTTTCTTGTTCTTCTGCTAACTTTTCTAAATCTTGTTGGAGTTTTTCTAATTTTTTAGCCACATAATAACGCTTCGTCAATTCTAATAATTGCTCCAAACTGCGTTTTTGATTTTTATTCTGCTTGGCGAGTTCTTCTAATTTTTGAGTTAACTCCTCTTTATTAATTTTCTCTTGTAATTTTTCCAGCTCCTCCAAAAGTTTTTCATCTTTTTTAAGTTGCTCTTCATTTTCTTTTAACCGCTCCTTTAAATCCTCCTTAAATGTGTCTTCTTCCTGATTTTCCTTTTGAAATTCTTCTAAATTTTCTTCCAATTTCTTATTGAAATTCTTCATCATTTCCTCTTGTTCTTTTTGACGTTTAAGGAAATTTTCGAATTTCTTTTTATCATTGAAATTCAATTCAGATTTTTCTTTTTGTGTTTTAGAAAGTTCTTCCAACTCTTTTTCACGCTCGCTCATTTTCTCTAAAGACTTATTTAAATCCTTAATGGTTTCGTTTTGCTGTTGAAGTTGTTTGTCCTCGGTTTCGTCCTTCGTTAACTTTCTATATGAGAAAATTTTACTTTTGGTACTCTTAAAATTATTAATCGCATCGTTATCAAAAACCTGAAAATATAAATCGTAGCTCACACCTTCTGTTAGTTCTAAATTGTTGGGAAAAGCCGTTATAAATTCACCTACATTACCATTTGAAATCGGAATAGCTTCCGATCTAATTTGCTTTTCATCAGCTGACGGATAATACACCAATTGTAATTTCCGTAAGCCATAATCATCCGTAGCTTGACCATAGAAATACATGCTTTGTTGGTTGATGCTATCTATTTCCATTTTCACGCGCAATTCTGGATACGCATCTTTAATAACATCTATAGAAAAGGCTAAACGTTCATAATCTTTTAAGGATGTATTGCTAGTTGAAATAATATAATCAAAGGCATTATAAACGGTTTTTGTTAGGTTGAAATCACCCGTTTTTTCTGAAGCAAATTGCAACGTATCAATTGTATATAATTGTACGTTTTCCGTAGCTTTTGTTTGTAAATTCCACGATACTTTGGTGCCTTGTGGAATAACAGCGTTTCCAGTTCCTGTTAACGTTTCATCAGCTTTATTCACATAAGATGGATAATCTAAAAACATCTCAAAACCTAGTAGGGATGGGACTTCCGATACTTTAAGCACATACGGTTTTGACGTTACCGAATTGGCAATAAGCTGAAACTCGACATCATTTTTCAAACGACTAAAGGTAAACTCAAAGTCGCCAGCACCTTTCTGTTGTAAAAAATAGGTTTCATTATTATAGGTGATTTTGGCGTTTTCTGGAATCACATCACCAACGGTTTTGACTTGTAAAATAAAGTCTTTGTTTTCAGTTGCCGTAAGATTTTCATTAACCACAAAAAACTGAAAAGGTGCAGGTGGCTCATACGCTGTGTTATGATTTACCACGCGATTATAACTGTCGCTAAACCAACTTATTTGTCCAGATAAAACGGATAATAAAACAATAACAATAGGAATAGCTGCATACTTCACATAGCGTAAATTCTTTTTAAAATTTATAGCCAATTTAAATGGAACTGGTTGTAATTCTTCAGATTTCTGATTAATACTAGCTAGTAATAACTCGGATTCAACGCCTTGTTGTTTTAACTGTAAAACATTCAGCAATTTATCATTTACTTCAGGAAAATGTGTACCAATTATTTTGGAGGCTTGTACATAATCTATCCCTTTTTTGAGTTTAAATAATTGTGCTAACGGAATGGCAATAAATTTGATAAATAAGCCTATTTCAACAGTCACAAATACCCAAAACAAAATGGTTCTAGACGTTGTATTGAGCCAAAACACATATTCCACAAAAAGCGTAAATAAAAAATATAGAAAACCGATAGCAAAAAATAAGATGCTACCTTTTATAAGTTCATTAATATAATAACGCCTCACAAAAGCTTCTAATTTCTGTAAAATGGTATTAAAATGCGTCACGTTTTTTGGGTGTTTTCTTTTCAACTTACTAAACTACAATTTTTTTTGGTCGATAATTATCTATAATTGATAACATTGTGTTAATTTAGGAGGATAAACGGTGTTTGTATGAAAGATTTAAAATATTTGGTAGCTTTTACTATTCCTTTATCGGCAGTTATTGCGTTATATTTTCGAGGCTATTGGAGTTATTTTACACCTATTTATGCGTTTGGAGTTATTCCAATTTTAGAAATGCTATTACCTATTGATACGACTAATTATTCAGAAGAAAACGTATCTGAAAAAAAAGTAAATCGCCTATTCGATTGGATGCTGTATCTTAATTTACCCATTGTTTATGGTTTATTGATTGCTTCGCTTATTATCTTGTCACAAAACACACTGGAAACATTTGAATTTGTTGGTATTATGTTGAGTGTCGGTATGGTTTTAGGTAGCAATGGTATTAATGTAGCGCATGAATTAGGGCACAGACAAACAACCAATGAACGTTTTGTTGCCAAAGCATTGCTCCTACCGTCTTTATATATGCATTTTTATATTGAACATAATTTCGGACATCATTTGCATGCTGCTACTAAAGAAGATCCTGCAACTGCCAGATACAATCAAACCGTTTATGGCTTTTGGTTTACCTCAACCACACGACAATATATTGGTGCGTGGAAGATTCAGAAAAACTTATTATCTAGAAATAATCAGTCGTTTTTAAGTTTGGATAACGATATGTTTTGGTACGTTATTTTACAACTCGGTTATTTACTAACCGTATTATTAATTTTCGGTTCCGTGGGCTTGCTTTTTGCTTTGGGAGCTGCTGTAGTTGGCTTTTTACTATTAGAAACCGTTAATTATATTGAACATTACGGGTTGCTGCGCAGCAAAACGGATTCAGGACGTTATGAGCGCGTGAAGGAAAATCACTCGTGGAATTCCAATCACGTAGTTGGACGTATGGTTTTGTATGAATTGACCAGACATAGCGATCATCATTTTAAATCCAATAAAAAATACCAGATTTTAGAGTATCATGCCGTAAGTCCGCAAATGCCTTATGGCTATCCAACGTCTATGGTTTTGGCTTTAGTTCCACCTGTTTGGTTTAAAATTATGAATAAACGCGTACCAGAGGATATGGTTTCTTTAAACTAAAAGCAATATTCCAACCTTACTTGTATGATTATCCTGCGCTTTATGTCATTTTCTTTGTGGTTTATTAATTGCTATTCTATCTTTGCGCTATCAAAACAAAAAACATGTCTAAACCCGTTCGTGTGCGCTTTGCACCAAGTCCAACAGGACCTTTACATATAGGTGGTGTTCGCACAGCCCTTTTTAATTATTTATTCGCCAAAAAACACAACGGAACCTTTATCCTTCGTATTGAAGATACCGATCAAAACCGTTTTGTTGAAGGTGCTGAAAACTACATTGAAGAATCCTTAAAATGGTGTGGAATTACGGTTGACGAAGGTGTGAATACCAACGAAAAATTTGGACCATACAGACAAAGTGAACGTAAACATATTTATAAACAATATGCAGAAGCGTTAATTGCAAATGGTAAAGCCTATTATGCTTTTGATGCTGCTGAAGATTTAGATGCTCATAGAAAAGATCACGAAGCTGAAGGAAAAACCTTTATTTACAATTGGCATAATCGTGAAAAAGGACGTTTGGTAAACTCATTGGTGCTGTCTTCTGAAGAAATACAAGCAAAACTTAATGCTGGCGACGATTATGTCATTCGTTTTTTATCACCACAAAATGAAACACTTCATTTAACAGATATTATTCGTGGTAATATGACTATTGATACCAATATTTTAGACGATAAAGTATTGTTTAAAAGCGATGGTTTACCAACCTATCATTTAGCGAATATTGTAGACGACCATTTAATGGAGATTACCCATGTTATTCGAGGTGAAGAGTGGTTACCATCTTTAGCTTTGCATTACCAATTATACGATGCTTTTGGTTGGGAAAAACCTGAATTTGCACATTTACCATTAATTTTAAAACCAACAGGAAAAGGAAAATTAAGCAAGCGTGATGGCGATAAACTCGGTTTTCCGGTGTTTCCATTAGCTTATAAAGATCACCAAACAGGTGATGTCTCTCTTGGATATCGTGAGGCTGGTTATTTTCCAGAAGCTGTTGTGAATTTCCTTGCCTTTTTAGGTTGGAATCCAGGAACGGAACAGGAAATTTTTAGTATGGACGAGCTGATTGCTGCTTTCGATTTAGAGCGTGTGAATAAAGCAGGAGCCCGTTTTGATCCAGATAAAACCAAGTGGTTTAACCACCATTATATGCAAGAGCAGTTTAATGATGATTTAGCTGTAACCTATAAAGAAATTCAGCCTGAATTAGCGGATATTGACGTTAATTATGTAGAACTCGTTGTGGCTCTTATTAAAGAACGCGCCACGTTTGTTACTGATTTTTGGGCATTAAGTCACTTTTTCTTCCAAACACCAACCGATTTAGACGAAAAAGCGGTTAAAAAAGCATGGAAAGAGGATTCGCCAGAATTGATGACGCAAGTCGTTTCAGTTATAGATTCTGTAAACGATTTCACGGTTGAAAACCTGCAGACTGAATTAAAAGGTTGGATTACTAAAAACGAAATTAGCTTTGGAAAAGTCATGATGCCTTTGCGACTCGCATTAGTTGGCGCCTTACAAGGACCAGATGTGTTTGATATTATGTATTTAATTGGTAAGGATGAAACCAAACGACGTATTGAGAATTTGGTAAATACGCTGTCTTAATATTTACAAAATGTCATTTCGATGTTAGGAGAAATCTTCAAAAAGTATAGTTTGAGATTAGCTACACTGAATCTACGATTTCTTCGCTTGCGCTCTGAATGACATTTTTTTATTTTTTAATCTTATTCTAAAACGAAATCATAGCCGTGAACGCTAACATAGATTGGTTTCCTTTAAATTTATTAGGATTTCCTGTTTGGTCTAAATTGTTATCATTCAGCTTATCCAAGGTGTTTAAAAAACCGTAAATATATTGGGCTTTTAGTCTAAAATGACTAAATCCAGCTGATAATCCGATGGCACCATCCACATTAAATCGGTTAATTTCTTTGATGTCTTTTGCTAATAAATTGGTGTAATTCGCTATCAAATAATTTTCTTGGTTCATGTCATCTAATTCCAATTCGCCATTATACTGCAACATAGGTCCAAGATCAATGGTTAAAAAGCTTCCTATTAATTTTACATGCATTAATAAGGCTATTTGAGCGGTGAAAATCTTATAATCTATAAATTGGTCATTGGAGAGTAAAACAGGTCTTGCAGCAATGCCAATATGATTTTCAGCTAACTGAATCGTGTAACTCATATTGTACCATTTGTGCGGTAAATCCACTGTTGCAGATGCTCCAACCATCCAACCATTCCCTTGTTTGGTTGTAAAATTATCCGTTAATAAATCATATTGGGTAATACCACCATAAATTCCAATACCATTTACAATTTTGTAATTTTTAGGTTGCGCAAAACCCATGGTCATAAAGCCAAAACAAACTGCGACTAATAAAAAACTTGATTTTAAGTGTTGCATAATATAAATCTGTTTGTAACAAACCTATGAAAAAAAGCGCTACTAACAGATTTATTTTTCAAATCTGCTCATGTGATAAAAATATAACGTAAATTAGTAAACCTATTATAACCCAAATAAATAATTTTACAATGATATTATTAGTTCCCTTTATATTAATTGGTCTATTCATTTTATTTTCCTCTTTTTTTATGGTCAAGCAACAAACGGCTGCCATAATTGAACGTTTTGGAAAGTTTCACAGCATTCGCCAATCTGGTTTACACATGAAAATTCCTTTAGTAGATAAAGTTGCAGGCCGATTGAGTTTAAAAATCCAACAATTAGATGTTATTATAGAAACCAAAACACTAGATGATGTATTTGTTAAACTTAAAGTGTCTGTTCAATATAAAGTGGTTACTGAAAAAGTATATGATGCTTTCTATAAGTTAGATTATCCGCATGAACAAATTACCAGTTATGTATTTGATGTGGTGCGTGCCGAAGTTCCAAAAATGAAATTAGATGATGTTTTTGTAAAAAAAGACGACATTGCTTTAGCCGTAAAAGCGGAATTAAATGATGCCATGATGGATTATGGTTTCGATATTATTAGAACATTAGTAACCGATATTGATCCAGATCCACAAGTAAAAATTGCCATGAACCGAATTAATGCAGCAGATAGAGAAAAAACGGCTGCACAATATGAAGGTGATGCACAACGTATTTTAATTGTTGAAAAAGCCAAAGCGGAAGCGGAAAGCAAACGCTTACAAGGTCAAGGTATTGCCGATCAACGTCGGGAAATTGCACGTGGTTTAGAAGAAAGTGTTGAAGTTTTAAATAAAGTGGGTATTAATAGCCAAGAAGCATCGGCCTTAATTGTTGTAACCCAACATTATGATACGTTGCAAGCTATTGGTCAACACACAAATAGTAATCTAATTTTAATGCCAAATTCACCACAAGCAGGTAGTCAAATGCTGAATGATATGGTAGCTAGTTTTACAGCTAGTAATCAGATTGGTGAAGCCATGAAAAACAACAAAAAGAATAAAGAAATAGAATAAGGACTTCAAAACTCTATTTATCCTTATTTAGAGGAACATATAGCCATTAAAACTTCAGGTTGAAAACTTCAAATATTACAAACTTCAATCGGCTTTATGTTTCTCTTTATATTTTAAATAATCTTGGTATCAAGATTATTTAAAAGGATGGCGTTCCTCCCATTTTTTTGAAGGATTCATCAACTTAAAAATAGCTTTCAAAATACCATTTAAGAACCAATTTGTATGTTTTAAATACATAACCATATTTTCAGGTTTTGCGCCTACAGAACTCTTAATCTCCATGGCAGTCCGTGCAAAAACTATAGATTTAAACTGGTTATTAATACCAAATTCAGCCATATCATACAGCATATTTAAATACAGTTGATGTTGGTAATTATAATCTGAATTGTAGCCTAAAAAATAGGTTTCTAATTGATTTTTATTTAAAATTAAAGTGTAAAATCCAACCAATTCTTTTTGCAAATAATACCCAATCACTTTAAAATTTTCACCTAGTTGTTTTTTGAATTCATAAAAATGATTTTCTGGTAACAAGAAGGTATTTATTTTGGCATTATTAGATACGTTTTTATACAATTTATAAAGCGTTTCTGATTGTTTTAAAACCGCTGCCTCATCTAATTCTTTAGTTGCAATTAACTTGGATTTCTTACGAGCTGTTTTATAACGATCACGATATTTTTTATGTAAATCGGATATATAATCATCAAAATTAGACCAGTGTTCTGGAATGTTCATAATCATATTGGGTTGTACTACCAATTGATGAAAACCCATTTGATTGAGACTATTTTTAGTTTGATGAATGGTGTCCGTTAGAAAATAATCTTTCAATAAAATAGCACGAATGGTTTTGTTATAAACAGTTTTAATCTCGTTTTTCAATACATCAACAGCCTTCAATAACATCGAAATAAACTCCTCATTTGATAGCGCGTCAGAATTAAAATACATACCGTGTTGGCCTGTATGGGTTAAGTTTCCAACCACCAGAATATTTCCTTTTAAAATCTTGGAAACTTGATTTTTAAAACGCTCTTGGAAGCAGGAATCATCGTCATTACGGAACATGTCATTCAAATACAATTCCACACGTTGCATAATAGCTATACCAACTAACTCTTGATTTTTGTAAAATGCGAAATAATAGAGTGAAATATTTTTTGGTGAAGATTCTTCCAAGGCTTTAAGATAAGCCGATTGCAAAAAAATATCGTGCACAAGCAATGCATCCCAAGCTGGTGGTAAATTACGAGAAGATGTAAATAATTGTGTTTCTATCAAAATACCATGAAAAAAGACTGATTGTTTCAATCAGTCTTTAAAATTTTATAATCATTACAAATTAAATCCAGCCACAAACAATGCCACCCATAATAGTTGTGCAAACCAACCAATATCCACTATTGACCAAAATATATTTCCAGCTTTTTCTTTCGAATAATGCATTTATAGCCAAAATAGGAAAAACCATTAAAACACCTGCCATAAAACCATGCAAAGTACCATGCTTAAATGTTCTAAACGCCATACCGTAATCATCCATAAAAGCTGTGTAGGATGGTAAAGCTTGTGTAGCATCGCCACCAATCATACCTAGTGCACCTGTTTGGTGAATGGTTAAAAACTGTAAAACAATAGCAATAAAAAAAGAAAAAATAAAAGTCAATATAAAAATTAAAGCCATGTTTCCACCTTTTAAACAATCAGTTGTTAAACCTGCTTCACGCATCCATACATTTCCAAACATTTTTGGATGATACCAAATAAAACCCATGATTAAAGGTACTAGCGCAGCAACCGCAATTGCTAAAAAATTAATATCCATAGTTAGTTATTTAAAAATTAGTGTTTTAAAGGTAGTTTAAAATTTTTGGTTATTGAATTTACACATAAAAAAACCTTGAATTATGAAATAATTCAAGGTCTCTTAATCTTTATGTTTTATCTATTTATAATGCTTTCGCTTCAGCTACTAACAAGTCATTTTTATCTTCTAAAGCTTTTTCAATAAAATCATTAATTTCAGGATTTCTTTCTAATCCATTTTTAAGTAAAACACCTAACGTGATCATCGTAATAATTCGGGTTCCAGCTTTTTTAACAGCAGTTCCGAATAAGGGTTCAACATCATTATATGAGACATGTTTAGCTAATTCCTGAATGTCAGATTTTGCTTTTTCTCTTTCAGCATCTTTCATTCTGTCATACTTTTTACCATACGATTTTATCTGCTCAATAGCTGGTCTATTAGATGTTTGTTGTTGTTTTTGAGTTGGCTGATTTGCATCATTTTTTGGAGCTTGTTTTGCCCAAGTATCCCGTAATCCAACTGTTTTATTAAACACTAATTTTTCAGAGGTACTATCATCATCTACATTAAAATAACCTAAACGTTGAAATTGGAACCTATCTCCTACTTTAGCTTCTGATAAACTTGGTTCCACAAAAGCATCAATAATTTTTAAAGATTCTGGATTTATAAATTCCATAAAATCTTTATCGGTATGACTATCTGGAGCTTCATCTACAAACAACCTATCATACTCACGAACTTCCGCCTTAACAGCATGCTTTATAGACACCCAATGCAACGTTCCTTTAACTTTCTTTTCGGTATCTTCAGAATAGGTAGCATGAATTTCTGTAATGTTTCCTTTGTCATCTTTCACTACACGTTCGGCTTTGATGATGTAGGCATTTTTCAAACGTACTTCACCTCCTAATGTCAAACGGAAAAACTTACTACTCGCTTCCTCTTTAAAATCGTCTTTTTCAACATACAATTCTCGAGAAAAAGGCACTTTTCTGGAACCAGCACTATCATCTTCTTGATTATTTTCAGCTTCCAACCACTCCTCTTTTCCTTCAGGATAATTGGTAATCACTAATTTTACAGGATCTAAAACAGCCATCACACGATGTGCTGTTTTGTTTAAATCCTCACGAATACAGAACTCCAACAGAGAGACATCAATCACGTTATCACGTTTAGCTACGCCTACTTTATCAATAAACTGTCTGATAGAATCTGGAGTATAACCACGACGACGCAAACCAGAAATGGTTGGCATTCGCGGATCATCCCAACCGGTAACAATACCTTTCTCAACCAACTTGAGCAACTTACGTTTACTCATAATGGTATAACTTAAGTTTAAACGCGCAAATTCACGCTGTTTAGGAAGCATTGGTAAGGCTTCTGGTTGGTATTTATAGACTTGATCCTTAAACCAGTCGTAAAGCTCTCTATGCGGCTTAAATTCAAGCGAACATAAGGAGTGTGATATTTGTTCCAAGTAATCACTTTCACCATGTGTCCAGTCGTACATAGGGTAAATACACCAATCGTTTCCAGTTCTGTGGTGTGCTTTTTTCAAAATACGATACATGAGTGGATCACGCATCAACATATTTGGATGCTGCATATCTATTTTAGCACGTAATACGTGAGAACCTTCAGGGAATTCGCCAGCTTTCATACGCTGAAATAAATCTAAATTTTCTTCAATACTGCGGTTTCGGTAAGGACCATCTACACCTGGTTGAGTTGGTGAGCCTTTCTGTATAGCCATAGCTTCACTGGATTGCGAATCTACGTAGGCTTTTCCTTCTTTAATTAGCGCAACTGCCCAATCATATAACTGTTGAAAATAATCTGATGAATACAACTCATTAGCCCATTGATAGCCTAACCAAGCAATATCGCGCTTAATGGCATCTACATATTCTTGTTCTTCTTTGGCAGGATTGGTATCATCAAAACGCAAATTTACTGGTGCTTGATATTTTTCGCCCAAGCCAAAACTTATACCAATAGCTTTGGTGTGACCAATATGTAAATAACCATTCGGTTCTGGTGGAAAACGGAAGCGAAGTGCTTCTTTCTCCAATCCATTCCTTAAATCTTCTTCTATAATATGCTCAATAAAATTGAGTGATTTTGTTTCTTCAGACATACGGTATTCTCTATTCGAAATATGAAGCACAAAATTAGGTAATTTTAGACTAATTGTAACATCTGAACAGTTTTTCATACCTATAATTAAAACTTAAACCATGCAACACCGAAATTATGAATGTCCAAAATGCCATAATCAAACTTACAGCATGGATCAAATGCAGGCAACAGGCGGACTTTTTACGAAACTTTTTAATATTCAAAATAAAAAATTCACTTCTATAACGTGTGAAAAATGTACGTATACCGAATTTTATAAATCGAAAACAAGTAGCATTAGTAACATTTTTGACTTTTTTACGAATTAATAACTGTAAGTCACTAAAATCTTTTAGAATTTCATTTGTAGTGACGTTCTGAATAGTATTTTTGTATTATGGGAACAATTAAAGTTGAAAATATTCGGGTCTTTGCTCATCATGGCTGCTTAGCAGAAGAAACCAAAATTGGGAGTGATTACCGTGTGGATTTAGAAATAAAAGCTAATTTACAAACATCAGCCAAAACCGATTTACTCCAAGATACAGTAGACTATGTATTTCTTAATAAAGTAATTCGTGAAGAAATGGCACAACCTTCCTATTTATTAGAAACGGTTGCTAAACGGATTTTAAATCGAATTTTTAAAGACGATACCATGGTTAAAAAAGCCACGGTTTGGGTCAGTAAAATAAATCCACCCATTGGAGGCGATGTAGAAATGGTAACTATAAAAATGAGTGACACACGAAAAAAACAAAAGTAAGTAGCGAAAAAGTTATATTTTTTTTACATTTGCCATCCCGTGATAAAAAATGGGATATCTTTATATGATAGTATATAAGGTGTCGTGGCCGAGTGGCTAGGCAGTGGTCTGCAACACCATCTACAGCGGTTCGAATCCGCTCGACACCTCAAGAAACCTTCAACATACGTTGGAGGTTTTTTTTATTTCTAATTTTTAAGCAAAATTAATTATAGGGAGACAGCGGTTCTATTCGTGCTTATTAACACCTCAAGTTCTCGATACAAAATGGCTGAAGTACACCATTTCACTCGAACTGACGGAAAACTACATAGAATATACGCCTATTTAATTTAAGTATGCGTTACCTCTCATGGTTTGTGCGCAATGAACAACCTGTATCGAGAAGTATTACTTTGTTTTCACTTCACAGATACAACGGAAACCTGTGTATGTATTCGGTAATTCGGTAGGCGTTATGCCTTTCCAATTCTCACCAAAAAATAAATCGTCACCTGTTATTTCTGAAATATTATAGGTAACAAATTCCTTTTTAGGATGTTTCTTTATTTTTAATTCTAATGGATTATCGGCTTGATATGCTTTGAACAACCTCCTACCTTTAAAGACATTCAGAGCATTTTCATATTCTTTAGTGGTTGGTAATCTGTAAAAAACTAATTTATTGTTGTCCGGAAATTTTGTATCCCATAAAAGTTGAACTTTATCTGAACGCCATTTACAGTAATATTCCGCCTGTTCTTTGGTAATATTAAGTATTGGAAAGAACTGATATTTAGGGTTTTTACTATACATATCAATCCAATTACCATCCGTATTAGAACCGTTTGAAACAATTAAAGTAATAGGAGTCTTTTCGCTATCAGCTTTACTACTAAAAAATAATTCCTGATACATGTTATTTGTTACAGGCGATTTATCCATATACAAACTATCATTTATTTTAAGCGTTCCTGGAGGAATTATATCGGATTGTGCTGAACTGAATTGAAAACTAAAAGTACTGATAGCAAAAACTAATAAAAGATTTTTAAAAAAATTCATGGATGAAATTTAGGGTATAAAAATTAAAATTGATTTGATTTCTATTTTAAATATAAAGCTTTAAAATATTCAAAACGCGTACCTGGAATCAACAACTTCCATATATCTTTATTTGTAATGATATTTTTAGAAACCAATCGTTTACCATCTACAAACGTTCTATAAACAAAAACATAAAGAAACAAGGCTATTATAAAAGGCCAAGAAGCCAATAAATTATAATTAGTTAATAGAATAATTAAAACTAAAGGAACAAAAATTGCCGTATAATAAAGCCAAATATTTTTCATAATCATTCTGATTTAAATAGTTCAATATCATCTAACGTATGCTTTAAACGTTCTTTTTCTTTCGGGAAAAAGCCTTGAAGTAGAAGTAAAATACCAAAACCCATAATAACTAACGATACAATTTTCTTTGTTTTAAAAATTCGTTTAGGAGTAAGCTTACTTTTAAGTGTTTTTGCTGCTAAAATTTTAAGTAAATCTACTAGAAAATAAACGGCTAAAATGGTTCCTAGAAACACAAATAAATCTTGATCGGTTTCTGTTAGTGAGTTCCCTATTACAATAAAACCTAACCAACCTAATAACACACCAATATTGATGAAATTGAGTAAAAATCCTTTAATAAAAAGCTTTCCGAAATTCTTTTTAATTTCTACAGTATGAAATTCGCGGACAATATCTCGAAAGGATTTAGATGTTTTTATAAACGATATAAAACCATAAACTGCTAATAATACACCGCCAAAAATTAAGAAATTAGGATCGTCTTTAATTTTATCAAGAAGTTTAGTAGTACTATAAAAAGCAACAACTATAAAGAATATATCAGCTAGAATAACCCCAAAATCGAATATTAAAGCACTCTTAAATCCTTTAGTTGCACTGGTTTCTAGAAGAACAAAAAACACAGGTCCAATGGTAAAGGATAATAATATTCCGAAAGGAATAGCTGCTAAAATATCATCAATCATAAATTTTTAAAAAGCAATTTGTACAAATTTATGAAAAACCTAGGTATTATTCCTTACGAATTACTTTTCCGCCAAAAACAGTGTTTTCTTCAACTAATTTAGGATTTCCATAAATATAAACGCTGCCTCCAGCGCGTACTTTAGCATCAACTTTTTCAGTGGCTTTTACATGGGCTTCACCAGCTGCACGAATAATAACTTTAGTTGTTTCACTTTCTAATTCTTTTCCTAAAAAAGATCCTCCTGTAGATAGGTCTATATCTTGATTTTTAGTATTTCCAGAAACGCGAACTACACCACCTGTTAAAGCTTTTGCTTCTAAATAGGTAATATCTTGAACCATGAGTTTTATACTACCACCTTCTTGTGCGCTGAATTTAATTTCAAATTGATTAAACACCTCATTAGATCCTACGAAAGCACCTTCATTGACATCTATCAAATCTATTTGTTTGTAGTATAATTCTACAGTTGTTTCGTCTCCATCAAATAACTTTTCGAGAGACATTCTTACTTTAAGTTTACCGTTTTTGTTAACAATAACTACATCTTCAGTGTTTTTTCCTTTAATGATAATTTTATTTTCATCGGCTTTTATTAGGGCAACTTCTATCCTATCATACACTTTAAGTTCATTAAAATCGCCTAGCATTTTTTCAGTTTGTGCTTGACTTACATATGATGTTAAAACTATTAAAACGAGTGTAAAAAGAAATTTCTTCATGGTAATTGAGAATTTAAATATTTAAAAAGACATGTAACAAAAACTATTCCTGATGTTTTCCTACAAGATAAAAATCTAAATGTTTTTTTACTAAATCTGTATTTTTAACTTTAACAACGACTTCATCACCTAATTGGTACATGGTTTTAGAATTTTTTCCAATTAATGCATAATGATCTTCATCAAATTGGTAATGATCGTCTTTCATATCACGAACACTCACCATACCTTCGCATTTATTTTCAATGATTTCTATATAAATTCCCCAATCGGTAACGCCTGAAATAACACCAACAAAATCTTCATCTTTATGATCTTCCATAAAGCGAATTTGCATGTATTTAATAGAATCACGTTCGGCTTTAGTGGCTAAATTTTCCATATTACTGGAATGGTTACATCTGTCTTCATAAATATCTGCATTAACCGATTTTTCTCCATCTAAATATTGTTGTAATAAACGATGTGCCATAACATCTGGATAACGACGAATTGGCGAGGTAAAGTGACTGTAATAATCGAATGCTAAACCATAATGACCTATATTATGAGTGGTATATTCAGCTTTACTCATAGTACGTATGGTTAACGTATCCACTAAATTTTGTTCCTTTTTACCAACTACCTCACTTAATAAGTTATTTAAAGATGAAGAAACTGATTTTTTATCCTTAAAATTTAGTTTGTAACCAAAACGACCTACCACATTTTGAAGTGCAGCAAGTTTACTATCATCTGGTTCATCATGAACACGATAAATGAAAGTTTTTTTCTGTTTACCAACAAATTCTGAAACTTTTCGGTTTGCTAACAACATGAATTCTTCAATCATTTTATTAGCATCTTTTGATGTTTTAAAGAATACTCCAACCGGATTTGCATCTTGATCTAAATTAAACTTTACTTCTACTTTATCAAAAGAAATAGCTCCAGATTGCATGCGTTTAGAACGCATTTTTTTAGCAAAGGCATCCATTTTTATTATAGCTTCTGCAATGTCTGGTGTTGTTTGATATGTTTTTCCTGTTAGTGAAACATCACTTGGAATAGTTGTATTAATTGTTGGTTCTGTTTTATCAGAATTTGTATTGTTTTCAATGATAGCTTGTGCTTCTTCATAAGCAAAACGTGCGTCTGAATAGGTAACCGTTCTACCAAACCATTCATGAACCACTTCGGCTTTAGTATTCATTTTAAATACAGCTGAAAAGGTGTATTTTTCCTCGTTTGGACGTAACGAACACGCATTATTAGATAATACTTCGGGTAGCATAGGCACCACACGATCTACTAAATAAACTGAAGTGGCACGTTCATACGCTTCATCATCCAAAATAGTTCCTGGTTGTAAGTAATGCGACACATCAGCAATGTGAATACCTATTTCAAATAAGCCATCATCAAGCACTTTAAAGGATAAGGCATCATCAAAATCCTTGGCATCTTTTGGATCTATAGTAAACGTTAAATCTGCACGCATATCGCGACGTTTAGCAATTTCGTCTTTCGTTATAGAAGTATCAATTTTGTTAGCAAAATCTTCTACTTCTTTAGGAAATTCTAGTGGTAACCCATATTCGGCTAAAATAGCGTGAATTTCGGTATTGTGTTCACCTGGTCTTCCTAAAACTTCTATAACTTTTCCGTTAGGCGAATCGGCTTTTTCTGGCCATTCTTCTAATGCAACCAATACTTTATCGCCATCATTAGCATGCTTGGTTTTGTTAATTGGTACAAAAATATCCGTGTACATTTTATTGCTATCCACCACGACAAAAGCGTAGTTTTTATTTAATTGAATAACACCAACATATTCGGTTTTAGCACGTTTTATTATTTTAGTAATTTCACCTTCGCGTTTACCATTTTTTAATCGTTTATATGCATAAAATTCCACCTCATCGCCATGAAGCGCTTTATTCATATTATTAGACGAAATGTAAACATCATCTTCGAAATCATCTGAAATTATATAACCTGCGCCTCTAGATGCCATATCTACACGACCTGTATGGTACTCGGTTGTAACGATGGCTTTAAATTTTCCGCGTTCTACTTCTTCAATCTCTTGTTTTACTTTGAGTTGTTGCAATTTTTTTATAATCTGATTACGACTACTAGCATCATTAACGCCAATTTTAGCAGCAATTTGTTTATAATTAAAGGATTGGTTTCTGTCTTTTTTTAATATACTTAAGATTGTATTAGTCAAGTTGGAAATCTTATTATTAGAAGGTTTCCTGTGTTTCTTTTTTGTCATTTAAATTGTAATGTAATTGAATTTCATAAAGTTAGTTGAAATTCGGTTATTTTCAACTTAATAAAAGGAGAAGATGGTTATTAAGTTTATACAAAGCTACGGTTTTAATATTAAATAGAATTTTTAGTATATACTATTTAATAATTTTATAACATATTTAAGTAGGCATCCTTATAGAATTTTAAAAAAAGTAGTTATCCACATATATATAGATAATCATCTTTTTCTTTTAAAATTTAAAAAAAATAATGATGGTTATTATAGTATGTTAATAGTACATATAACTTTATTAATTTTTATTTTGATTACACGTAGTTTACATTCTATTAATAGTTAGTTAACATTAAAAGCTATTATAACAGCTTCATTTTTAGTGTAATTTTTAAAGCTATTAACAGTTGTTAATAACTGATGTTAATAGTAAATAACTAACAAGTATTTTACATTTTAGTGTTTACAACTAACAATTGAACGTCTTAAAAGTTGTCCAAAAAAAATAGCTAACTTTTTAGGATTATTCAGTTTGGTTTTCACTTGAAAAAATTAATCGATTTATAAAAATTTACCTGTTAGAATTTAATGAACAGTTATTAACAAGTTATGAGTGCTAATAGTAATAGTAATTAACAAAAGCTAAAACACACATTAACAATATAATAAATAATGAATACGTTCCAGTTCATTTTGTACCTTTACAATCATAAATAAAACAACAATTTATTATGAAAATATCTATAGGAAATGATCACGCAGGAACTGACTATAAACTAGCTATTGTAAAGCATTTAGAAGCTAAAGGTCATCAAGTTACTAACTACGGAACCGAATCTAATGATAGCGTAGATTATCCAGATTTTGTACATCCAGTTGCCGAAGATGTTGAAAATAAAAAAGCAGATTTTGGTATCATTATCTGCGGATCTGGAAATGGTGCTAACATGACCGCAAATAAACATCAAGGTGTGCGTTCTGCATTATGTTGGACAACAGAAATTACAGCATTAGCCAGACAACATAATGATGCAAATATTTTAAGTATTCCAGCGCGTTATACATCTGTTCAGCAAGCCATACAAATGGTAGATACATTTTTAGAAACTGCTTTTGAAGGTGGTAGACACCAAAATCGTGTGGCTAAAATTCCTGTGTCTTGCTAATACCAATTTAAACTCAGCATATAATGGGTCACGCGCATTCACACAATCATGAACATCCAGATTTAAAAGGTAGAAATTTACTGATTTCTATTTTTCTGAATATACTTATTACCATAGCGCAAGTTATTGGTGGTTTGGTATCTGGAAGTTTATCATTATTAAGTGATGCGCTTCATAATTTTAGCGATGTTATTTCATTAATTATCAGTTTCGTTGCTTCCAAACTTACCAAGCAAAAAGCGTCTCTAAATAGGACGTTTGGTTTTAAACGCGCCGAAATTTTAGCTGCTTTTATAAATGCATCTACTCTGGTAATTGTGGCTGTTATTTTAATTATTGAAGCCGTAAAACGCTTTTTTAATCCGCAGGAAATTGAATCGTCTCTCGTTATTTGGTTATCTATTGTGGCTATTTTAGGCAATGGTTTTTCGGTGTTATTACTTAAAAAAGATGCTAAATCTAACCTGAATATGCGTTCGGCTTATTTACATCTAATTACTGATATGCTGGCAAGTGTGGCCGTTTTAATTGGTGGATTACTCATGAAGTTTTACCAGATTTTTTGGGTAGATAGCGTATTAACTTTTTTAATTGCCGTGTATTTAATATGGGTTGGCTGGGATTTATTAAAAACCTCCACTAAAATGATTATGCTTTTTACACCAGACCATATTAATATTCAAGAGGTGGTAAAAATAGTCAATCAGATTCCGAAGGTGAAAAAACTACATCACGTACATATTTGGAATTTAAGTGATGATGAATTGCATTTAGAAGCCCATTTAGATTTATATGAAGATATATCCATGACCGAATTTGATACGTTATTAACGACTATTGAACACGTTTTGCATGATGAGTTTGATATTAACCATGTAACCATTCAACCCGAATTTAACAAAGAAGATCCTAAAGAAGTTATTGTTCAAGATTAAGTTTATATAAAAAGTAGTTAACTCATGCTAGAAATCTATACTAAAACCTTTCAAGAATTAACAACCAAAGAGTTGTATCAGTTACTACAGTTACGTAGTGAAGTATTTGTAGTAGAACAAGATTGTGTATATCAAGATATAGATGGAAAGGATGAAAAAGCACTGCATATTTTAGGTTTTAAAAATGATACAGTAGTCGCATACACACGCATTTTTAAACCTGGTTTTTATTTTAAAGAAGCCAGTATTGGTAGAGTAGTAGTTGCTAAAAACCAAAGGCAATTTAAATATGGTTACGCTATAATGGAAGCCTCTATTGAAGCCATAAAACACACTTATAATGAAACCACTATTAAGATTTCTGCACAAACGTATTTAAAACGGTTTTATAATAATTTAGGGTTTCAAGAAGTAGGCGAAGGGTATTTAGAAGATGGCATTCCACATATTGGGATGGTTAAAAATTAATCCTTACCACCAACATAGGTCAATAAAATTTCTACACGTCTATCAAATTTAGCTTCACCACCTAGAGGGAATCTTCCACGCATACCAACGTATTTCATCCGTTTTTTTTCAACGCCTTTTCGTGCTAAATAATCGTAAATATATTTAGCTCTAGTAAGTGATAAATTTTGCTTATTTGTTGCTCTATCAACAGCATCACGCCGGTTTTGTGTACAACATACATGTCCTTGAATGGTAAAATAAATGTCGTCACGTTCTATGAGTGTTTCAGCAATTTTTTCTAATGTTTTTTTAGACTCTGGAAGTAAAAAACTATAACCTGTTTTAAATAAAATATTTTCTAATAGGAATTTATCACCAGCTTTCACATCACCTTTTAAAGCTTCTGAAACTTCCTTTTTCTTGGGTTTAATTAAATCAGCTTCCGTTCTGGGTGGAGAATACGGTTTAACCCGGATTTCAACCTTACGGTTTAATCCACGAATTTTGGCTATATTTTCTTCATCTAAAACTTTTAACAATAACTCACCTTTACCATCTACATTGGTAATTTTGGTTTCATCAAATTCATTATTAGAAAAAATGGTTTTGATAGAATTGGCACGATATTGCGAGAGTTTTAAATTATACGAATCACTTCCAGTATCGTCTGTAAAACCATAAATAGAAATTTTTTCAATGTCTAAAGATTCAATTTCAGAAAGAAATAATAGTAAACGACTTTCTTCAGTTGGCAATACAATGTATTCGTCGGTTTCAAAAAACACAATATGCCTGCGTTCTTCTTGCGAAAAAAGCCAGTTGAAACCAATAAAAAATAGGATAACTATTCTTGTTTTCATTACTAAAAGTGCTTATGTTTCTCAATATATTTAAATTATTTTAAATAACCATTATATATACTTGGATTCGCTAAAATGCTGGCAGCTTTTTTAATTTCTAAATTATGAACTTTGTAATAGTCATATAGCCCTTCACGATATACGTATCGTTTTACAATATCGTCTGTTAAAAGGGTTAATATATCGTCCCTATTCTCATCTATAGCTAATGCTTTGGAGTTGTTTAAATTACTAATTAAGGTGTTATAATCTTTTTGAATATTATCATCTAAATTTTCCTTTTCGGCACTTTTTAAAACAGCTTCTAATGCTTTTTCGGTTTCGGTAACGTAGGTAAAGTTATTTGTTTTTAAATAGCTTTTAAAAGCATTAAAATCGGTATTAGATAATTCAAATTCCGTAACATCTAAATTAGGATGCTTGTAGTAATATGCGGTTGCATAATCGAAAATCAAGAAATCGTTTTGAATGGCATTTGTTATGGATGAGTTTTCATTCACATTCAACGTTTCATCTGGTAAAACGCCTCCACCATCTAACACCTTACGACCATTTTTAGTTTTAAATTCGTTGTATTTATCTTTTTCTATTCTAACTGCATTTCCATTTTCATCACGATGCCAATAGTCTAATGCTTGAATACAACGTCCAGAAGGTGTGTAATAACGCGAAATGGTTATTTTAAGCTGCGTACCATAAGACAAAGGTTTTGGTCGTTGTACAAGTCCTTTTCCAAAACTTCGGGAACCTACAATTACGGCACGATCTAAATCCTGTAAGGATCCAGAAACAATTTCACTAGCCGAAGCACTACTGCCATTAATAAGTACCACTAGCGGAATGTCTGTATCTATTGGCTCTTTTTGTGTGTAGTATTCGCGGTTGTATTTTTTGACTTTAGATTTGGTTGTTACCACCAATTGCCCTTTTGGTATAAATAAATTAACCACATTTACTGCTTCCAATAATAAACCACCAGGATTTCCGCGTAAATCTAAAATGATACGTTCGGCACCTTGAGCTTTTAAATCACGTAGCGCATAACCGGTTTGTTGCGATGCTTTATTATTAAACTTATCTAAAACAATATAGCCGGTTTTATCATCTACCATGGAAAAGTGTGGAACCGCATCAATTTCAATTTCCGATCGGGTAATTTTGGTTGTGTATTCTTGTCCTTGACGCAAATAGGTCACGTTTACTTGGGAGCCGTTGGTGCCTTTCAGCAAATCGCCAGCATCATCTTTATAATTCGCAATTACGGTGTTTTCAATTTTAATAATTTCGTCACCAGCTTTTAAACCAGCTTTATCCGCAGGATAATTTTTGTAAGCTTCAATAATAACCAGTTTGTCTTTCATGGTACGCACGTTTGCTCCAATTCCAGTATAATCGCCAGTACGTCTTATTTTTTCAGCTTCTACATCCTGTTCATTATAAAACTGTGTGTAAGGATCCAAATCTTTCAGCATACTTTTAATGGCAGTATCCATTAATTCGGCTGGATTGGTTTCATCCACATAGTTCATATTAATTTCTTTATATAAGGTGGTAAAAATTTCAATTTGCTTCGCTATTTCAAAAAAATCGTTTTGAAAAGCCGAACCTGTTATAAAAATAGTGAGAGCGAAAAAGGGTATAATAATGCGCTTTTTAAGTATTTTTTTCATTGTTAGTTTCTTTAGAAATGGCGTTTGTAAACTTTTTAAACAGCTTGTTCATGGCTTGTTCGGCTTGATTGTAGGTTGGTTTACTGCTACCAATGTACAAAATCATAAACGCATAAGGTGTTGTCATATTGTTAAAATACGTGGTTTTGTTTAACCTGTATGCTTCGCGCATCAAGCGTTTTATACGCATTCTATCTATGGCTTTTTTAAACTGTTTTTTGGAAACGGAAACACCTGTTTTAATTGGTGTATCTGCATCTTCAGGCGTGGTTTCAATATAAACCATACGTAATGGATACGCGGAAACCGATTGCCCTTCTGTAAAGAGTTTATCTATCAGTTTTTTGCTTTTTAGTTTCTCGTGTTTGTTAAACGTTCTATCCATAAGGTAGTTTCAATGTACGAAAATAGGAATTACAATTAATAGCGCCTATATCTACTATGACATAAATCATATTTTTTAAAATCTATAACCCATAACTTACCTATTAATAACTATTTAAATAATCAGGTATGGGAAATTTAAACGTTACAAGATTAATTTCAAAAGAGGATAAAGCATCATTTATCCATCAGTTAACACGCGATATTGATGCTTTAGAATTCATGTTGAAAAATGACCTCATTGAAAAGGAACCTATTAGAATAGGAGCAGAGCAGGAGTTTTGTATTGTTGATCATGCGTTTTATCCAAAAAATAACGTTATAAGTTTACTTGCAGAAATAGATGATGAACATTTTACAACTGAAATAGGCGATTTTAATTTAGAAATAAATTCGGATCCGTTGGAATTAAAAGATGATTGTTTCTCACAACTGCATCAACAATTGGCTTCACTTTTAGAAAAAGCCAAGAGAGCTTGTAACAAACAGGATTCTAAAATTATATTAACAGGTATTCTTCCAACACTATCACTCAAGTATATTACTGAAGAAAATATGACTAAAATTCAGCGTTATGCTGTTTTAAATGAAGCTATAAAAGAATCGCGAAAACAGGATTTTAGTATTCATATAAAAGGTGTTGACGAGTTAAATTTACTACATAATTCGGTTATGTTGGAAGCTTGTAATACGAGTTTTCAAATGCACTTACAAATTCATCCAGATCAATTTGTGGATCATTTTAATTGGTCTCAAGCCATTGCAGGACCTGTTTTGAGTATTTGTGCCAATTCGCCACTACTATTTGGAAAAGAACTTTGGCACGAAACACGCATTGCACTTTTTACACAAAGTGTGGATACGCGAGCCAATTCGTTTCTGTTAAATGAAAAACAATCGCGTGTTAGTTTTGGTGAAAGCTGGGAAACAGGAACTGTTGTCGATATTTTTAGAGATAGCATATCCCGATTTAGAAGTCTGGTAACTTCCGAATATGAAAAAGATAGTTTGGATATGCTGGAAGCTGGCGACATTCCAAAATTAAAAGCATTAAGCCTTCATAATGGAACGGTTTATAGATGGAATCGTGTTTGTTATGGTGTTGGCAACGGAAAACCTCATTTACGTATTGAAAATAGGTACATTCCATCTGGACCAACGCTAACAGATCAAATTGCAAACATGATGTTTTGGGTTGGACTCATGTTAGGAAAGCCAAAAGATTTTGAAAATATTCACGAAAAATGGGATTTCAAAGATGTGAAAAGTAATTTCCATCATGCTGCCAGATATGGAATGGGTTGTCAATTTATGTGGAATAAGAACTATATATCGAGCCATAATTTAATTTTAGATGAATTATTACCCATGGCTTACAGAGGTTTGTATAAAGCTGGAATTTCACCGAAAGATGTTGAAAAATATTTAACCATTATTGAAAATCGCGTAAAATCGCATTCAGGTTCACAATGGCTTATTTCAAGTTATAGAAATTTACAAGAAAAGCACAAACCCTATGCTGCTGCTCAAATTTTGGTTGCTAATATGTATGAAAAACAAGAAAATGATTATCCTGTTGGTAGTTGGAGTATTTTAGATTCCAATGCTTTGCTTGGTTTTACAGCAGAAAAAACGGTTAAACATGCTATGAGTACTCAAATATTTTCGGTTGAAAAAAATGATAGCTTAAGGTTAGTTTTGAATATCATGAAATGGAAACATATTAATCACATGCCTGTAATAAATAGCGATTTGGAATTAATTGGGTTACTATCTTGGAATGATGTGAAACATTTTTTGAATGACGACCATATAAATGCCATTTCCATTGAAGAGATTATGCAGAAAGAATTGATAACCACAACCGAGTGGATGCCATTGTCAGAAGCAAAAGAACTAATGGAGAAACATAAAATTAATAGTCTTCCAGTTTTAAAAGCGGATAAATTAATAGGAATAATTACCACAAAAGATCTATAGTTACATGACAGAAGTCACAAGTCCAGCACTTCATAAATCGATTACATTAAACCGGATTATCGGCAAAATAAAAGGTGATAAACCAGGACCAACTATGGTGTTTTTTGGTGGAATTCATGGCAATGAAACGGCAGGCATTTTTGCTTTAAATCAGGTTTTTGGCACGTTGGATGCTAAAGACATTTCTGGAAATTTATTTGCCATAACTGGTAATATGGCTGCGTTAAAAGAAAATAAACGGTATGTAAATCACGATTTAAATAGGCTGTGGTTTGAATCGCGAATTACCGAAATACAAAGTCAAAAGAGTTTAAATTCTGAAGAAGCGGAATTACTCGAATTACTCAAAATTTTACACCATATTTTAGAAACCGAATCTGGCCCTTTTTATTTTATTGATTTTCATACCACGTCCAGTAAAACGCTTCCATTTATTACTATAAATGATGCTTTAATTAATAGAAAATTTTCCATGTTATTTCCTGTTCCTATTGTTTTGGGTATTGAGGAATATTTGGAAGGTCCTTTATTAAGTTATATCAATGAATTAGGCTTTGTGTCTTTAGGTTTTGAGTCAGGACAACATGATGAAAAAGAAGCCGTAACAAATTGTGTGGCTTTTATTTATTTATCATTGGTTTATGCTAAAGCAATGAATCCTAACACGCTGATTAATTTTCCAGTTTATTATAGGCAGTTGCAGGAGCAAAGCCAATATATAAATGAGGCTTTTGAAGTGGTTTATTTACATCGTGTAAAATCCGAAGACCATTTTAAAATGCTTCCAGGTTTTAAAAGTTTTGAAAAAATAACCAACCAAACGCTTTTAGCAAACGATAAAAAAGGCGCTATTTCTTCAAAATACAACGCACGTATTTTTATGCCATTATACCAAAAAATGGGAGTAGAAGGGTTTTTTATCATTCAACCCATTAAACCATTTGCTTTAAAACTATCCGAGTTATTAAGACGTATAAAATTTGATAATTTTTTAGCGATTTTACCAGGTGTTTCCTGGCAAGACAAACAAAAAAATGTACTATTGGTAAACTTAAAAATAGCCAAATTTTTTGCCAAATCGTTTTTTCATCTATTAGGTTATAGAAGTCAAAAAGTAGATGCCACGTATTTAAGATTATCAAACCGTGAACATGCTTCTAAAAATGGGATGTATAAAACGGAAAGTTGGTATTAATTGAATAGTAATTCCTGTCTTTTTAATATTATAAAGCATAATTAAAAATGTAACTTTTTCGATGAACGGTAGCTATTGAAGTCCATTTTTTTGTAGTTTTAAAACATACTAACCAAATAAACAGCTTAAAAATGTATGAAAAATTTAATTTTACACCACACCACACCACACCACACCACACCACAAAAAGCTAAATAGGTTTCCAAAAGCCCACAGCATACTAACAGTTCTTATTTTTAGTGTGCTTTTAAATTGTCAGCAAGACGATTTGCACTATAGTTCTGATTCCAATACCAATAAATCCCATAGCAAGTACACCATTAAAACTGTTAATATGGATGCTATTAACCAAAATCGAGCAGCCAAACAGGCTTTAACAACGTTTAAAAAGAAAACACTAAAAAGTGCCCAAACAACAACGGCCAATAAAATAGTTGTTTATGAAAACTTAAATGTTTTGGTAGACGATAGTGAAGCTAAATACATGGAGAAAATAGATGGTACTTATCACTCCTACACTTTTAAAGCATTAGATATGAATGCCACTGACCAAAAGAAAAATTTGGTTTTAAGTTTAAAAGATGATGGAAGTTATCGAGTAGTTTTATTGAATTATTATTTAACACCTAATGATTTAGCCTCCTATACAACCACTGGTGCTTTGGATTTGGATACCAAAGCAAATCTTACGGTTGTAGATAGCAATACATATACCATAGATGTTTATTCTAAAAATGTAGCACCTACAACAAGTGGAGGTGGACCAGATTGTTTGGTACCTGATATAACACCAGGATCTACATGTACAGCACCTGGTAATCAAAATCATGAGTTTGGCGAAACTTGTATTGGAACTCCAGATCAACAGCCAACACCTGATGTTTTTAACGGGTTCACATTGGACTGGGATTGCATAGATACACATATGGGTTCTGGAGGTGGACCAAACAACCCAGGACCTTCAGGTTCACCAGGTGGTAAACCAAGTAACACCAACCCAAATGGTGGTAGCGATAATGATAACGATCCAGATGATGAATTTGCAACAGCTAGTGATTTGGAGGAGATGGTTTGGGAAGATGATCCATGTGAAAATTTAAAGAACCAAACTAATACAGCAGATTATAAACAGAAATTCAAGGATTTAAATACAACTGAAAACTTTAATTTACCCGATGAAAGTGGTTTTTATGAAATAGAAGTTAACGGACAAAATGAATATGTTGATGGTGTGGCTAATGCAAACCATATGGTAGTTATACCTAATGAAAGCCTGAACGCTACGCATGTACATAATAACAAACCAAGTGTTAGACCAGACAATACAGCTTATGATGGAGCTGTAAAAATACCCTCACCAGTTGATTTATCTAGACTATTAACCAGAATACATAATGCCAACAATCCTACACCTCAAAACGGTTTTGTAGTTTCTGTCTCTGACGAAGGTATTTATGCCATTAGTATTACTGCTCCTATAACGAGTTCCGAAAAAACTCTTATTACTGGAAAATGGATTAAATTTAGAGAAGAATATGATGTTAGATCTAATTATATTATTCAAAACTTTACTACACCTCAAAGCAGGAAAGATAATTTAGAATTGATGTTTTTAAAAGAGTTAAAAACTTTAGGGTTGGATAATAAAATAGCCTTTTTTGAAGGCGAAGTTGAAAATGAAAACGATCCAGATATTAGTAACTACAACATTGCCTGGACTAAAAAAAGTTTAGGTAGGGGTTTGTTTGGCGCAAATGTCGATGAGACACCTTGTAACTAAATAATAATATTAATTTAAAATAAAACAATTATGAAAAATATACTAAAAATAGTTTGTCTATTCATCACAATTAATGTCAGCTGCCAAGTTACGCAAATAGTACCATTACATACTATCGATCACCCAATTGGTGCTTACATGAAAGATTTAGATAATCAATTACCATATTTTGTGGGTACTTGGGAAGGTACTGCTAATAATATTCAATATACCTTTGAATTTACTGTATTTCCGCAGGTTTTAATTGATTATGAAAATGGTATGTATTGGTATAGGGATAAGTTAGAGGGTAAATATGAAGCTGTTAACCTTATTACGAACCAAATATTATTTAGCAATTTAAATGCTGCGAATTATGAAGATTATATGATTTCAGAAACTGGCATTTGGCAAAATCAGGAATTTTCCTTTTTCTATATGGATGAAGACCATTGTTTTAATACGGCTGGCTTTAAACTTGTTAAAAATTTAAATAATTTAAATGAAGTTACTTATAAAGGTTTTGAACTTAAAGGTTTTGGCAGCCCAATGGGTTGTCCAGAATATGAAAGCCAAGATGAGATCCCGTTATTTTTACCAACGACGGAGTTTGTTTTAACCAAACAGTAATAACAGTGCCCAGTTTAAATTGTATTAAAAAAGCCACTCAATAAGTGGCTTTTTTTAATTCTATTTTTTTTTGGAGGATTTTATTTCTCCATTTTATTATTGTCTCTATCAATATCCGCAACCCATTGTTTTGGATCTATTTCAACAGATTTCACCGCTCTAGTAACCTCAAAGGTGTAGTTTGGATTTGCCCAAGCCCAATCGGTAATTATAGTTGCTTCAGTTGGTTTTTCACCACGCATCATTTGAAGTGGAATGTAAAAATCTTCGGTTGTTCCATCTGTGTAGGTTACGGTTAAATCTATAGGCATTGGCATGATTTCAATACGCTCTAAAGAAATGGTTTTATCCTCAATGCTTTTTACAGCATAATCAATCGTGTTTATTGTTTGCGCAAAATCAATTAGGTACCAATCCAATTCAAAATCCGTTATGCGTTCAGCAGTACGAATAATATCTAAAGGTTTTGGGTGTTTGAATGCAAAATCAGCAAAGTATTTTTTGATGGTTGTTTTCAAATTCTCTTCGCCAATAATATAACCTAATTGCGATAGGAATACTTCACCTTTACTGTAAGCAGCAATACCATACGCTTGATTATAGGCATAACGATCTGCATGTGTAGTTAGTGGTTGTTCCTTATCAGATTTTGCTAAAAACAAGTAGCTTCTGTAAGCGCCTGATGTTGGGTTTTCTTTGCCTTCATTCATAACCTCATTCATAGCATAATCACTAATGTAGCTGGTAAAACCTTCGTCCATCCATTCGTGCTTTGCTTCATTGGTTGCTAATAAAAATTGAAACCATGTATGTGCTAGTTCATGAGCCGTAACACCTATTAAACTTCCTAATGAACGGTTGCCAGTAATTAAGGTACCCATAGCATATTCCATTCCGCCATCACCACCTTGAATCACAGAATATTGTTTGTAAGGATATTTGCCAATATGCTCACTAAAGTACTGCATCAATTCAACTGTTTTAGGTTGTAACTTTTTCCAGTCGGCTTGTTTTTCTGCATCCAACGTATTTTTGTAGTAGAAATGCAACATAGGACCATCAGGCACTTGAACCGAATCATGAATATAATCAGGATCTGCAGCCCACATAAAATCATGAACTTGTGGTGCTATAATGTGAATGGTTTTTTTATTGCCTTTTATTTTTACATCATCTTGTTGATAGCCTGTACTACCCACTACGTAATTTTTATCAATGGTTAACTTCACATCAAAATCGCCCCAAACACTATGGAACTCACGACCAATGTAAGGATCAGCATGCCAGCCCTCAAAATCGTATTCCGCTAATTTTGGGTACCATTGTGTCATGGATAAAGCCACTCCTTCTTTATTATTTCGGCCAGAACGACGAATTTGAACAGGCACTTGCCCATCAAAATCCATGTTAAATGTTACAGATTCGCCTGGCTGAATAGGTTTTGCTAGTTGCACTTCCAAAACAGTACCAACGGTTTCATGTTTTAATTTTGTTCCGTTTTGCTTTAAAGAGTTGACTTTAATATAGCCAATTTCATTGGGTTGTAGTTTACTAATTCTATCACCTACACGACCATCTGGATCGGCTATGGTTCTAGAACGTATGTCCATTTCACTATTAGGTTGAAAGGCATTAAAGTATAAATGGTAATACACACGATTTAAAACATCAGGTGAATTATTAGTGTATACTAATGTTTGTTTTCCTTGATATTGATAGGTTTCCACATCCATATCAATTTCCATTTTATAGTCAACGTGTTGTTGCCAATAATACGGATTGTTGGATTTTGTATCTGAATTTTGTGCTGTTATCTGGCTAGTAGAAGTGCAAGCTAATAACAAACTTAAACAGCATACGGAAAGCATGATTTTTTTCATAATATGTAAAATTTAAGTAAAAAAAATCTCATCGGTTAAGATGAGATTTTTTTTGTTATAATATATTTATTTCATCTGGCTTGCCATGATTAATGCGTTGTAAGCATTAACCATTTTAGCTGATTTTGTTAAGTCTCCAAATGGTCTAACATCAGTAGCTTCTCCACCAACAATTACTTTAGTTGTTACAGCAATTCCTGAATCTAAAATAACTTGTTTTACTTGTTCAGCAGATAAGTTTGGATAGTAAGAGCGTATTAAAGCCGCAACTCCAGCAACAGCAGGAGCAGCCATAGACGTTCCGCCTTTTGTATCGTATTCATTCTCTGGCGTTGTAGAGTATACTTTAGCTCCTGGCGCAAATACATCCACATTTATTTTCCCGTAGTTTGAAAAACCAGCAAGTATTCCAGAACCGTATTTAGGCTCTAAAGCACCAACCGTAATAAAGGTTTTAGAAACTTCAGGACCTGTACCAATAGCATCATTTGGAAATACATCTTTTTTATCAATATCAATACCTTCGTTTCCAGCAGCATTAATAAAGAGTACGTCATTAGCACTAGCGTAAGCAATAGCATCGCGTACCCAATCGCTATGTGGTGAGTAGTATTTTCCAAAACTTCCGTTAATAACTTGAGCACCATTATCTACAGCATAGCGAATGGCTAATGCAATATCTTTATCATATTCATCACCATTTGGCACAGCACGTAAGCTCATAAGTTGTGCGTTGTTTGCAACACCATTTGCTCCCAAGCCATTGTTACGTTCGGCAAGAATAATACCTGCAACGTGTGTTCCGTGACTTTCACCTTTTTCTGAAGGCATAACGTTACCATTTCCGTAACCAACATCTGATAAATCGTCTGGATTATCACCTGTTGTTCTACCTTTTAAGTCTTTATTTAGGTTAACATTTAATTGATCTGTGAAGTATTCAACACCTTCTTTTATAGCGCTTAACGCAGCAGTAGAATTATCGAAACCATTTGCATACATGTTTTGTAACATAGCAGCTGCTTGTTTAACATCTGCTTTATCTGTTTCAATAGCTGCAACATCTTCTTTGGTGTAAGTTTCTTTACCTAAATGTTCAGAAATAGCTTCGTCTGAACTTTTTACCATTTGGTAAATTTGGTCATAACGTTGTTTGTTAGCAAGCGCCTCTTGATATTTTTCGTCATATTCTGCTACAGCAGCTTCGTATTGCGGATCAGATTTATCGGCTTTAACCATAACACGTACTAGCTCTAATTGCTCATCATAGCCATCGCCTAAAAAATTCCATCCATGAATATCATCAATGTAACCATTTTTATCATCGTCAATTCCGTTTCCAGCAATTTCATCTTCATTTGTCCATAAAACGCCATCTAAATCTTCATGACCAATATCAATTCCAGAATCGATTACAGCTACAATTACCGTTTTACCTTTTTTGTTTTTAATAATTTCAGCATAGGCTTTGTCAACACTCATACCAGGAATAGTATCTTTAATAAGATCCAAATGTCCCCAATTATGTTTTTCAGCTTCCGTTAAATCACTAACCTTTAGGGCTACGGAATCAATATTTTCTATAGGTGTAGATACGATGTCGGCACCACTACCGCAACTAGTCATTATTGCAGCAATACTTGCTGTAAATACAAACGATTTAATAAATTTCATGTTAAAATATAAGTTTAGTTAAAAATGTCATTACAGGTATAAACGTCTTGTAATCGCACGCCTTTTTCTGTGTTTTTTACTGTAATAATTTCATTATGTGCGTCGTGCTCCAAAAATAGGTAATAATTATTATCTGCTGCCATTTTCAGAAATTTTTCTTTTTCATCTAATGTCAGTAATGGTCGTGTATCATAACCCATAACAAAGGGTAATGGAATATGTCCTGCGGTTGGCAATAAATCTGCCATAAAGCAAATGGTTTTTCCTTTATATTGAATCATAGGAATCATTTGTTTGTCTGTGTGGCCATTGGCATAAAAAATATCGAAACCGAGTTCAGATTTATGTTGGATATCACCGTTTGGTAGTTGTGTAAACTTTAATTGTCCACTTCTTTCCATAGGCAGAATATTTTCTTCTAAAAACGATGCTTTTTCCCGTTTATTAGGTTGTGTTGCCCATTGCCAATGGTCTTTATTACTCCAAAAGTTGGCGTTTTTAAAAGCAGGTTCGTAGTCAGTTTTATCTTTATTCCATTGAATGCTTCCACCGCAATGGTCAAAATGTAAATGCGTCATAAACACATCTGTTATATCATCACGATGAAAACCGTGTTGTTTTAACGATTTATCAATGGAGTCATTTCCCCATAAATAATAATATCCAAAAAATTTATCATTTTGTTTGTCACCCATTCCAGTATCAATAAGTGTAAGTTTATTGCCATCTTCAATTAAGAGGCAACGTGCAGCAATATCAATCATATTGTTGGCATCTGCTGGATTGGTTTTTTGCCAAAGCGATTTTGGTACAACACCAAACATGGCGCCACCATCTAGCTTAAAATTTCCGGAATTTATAGGATATAACTTCATAGTCATGCAAATTACGAATTCATGCCATATTACTGAAAATTACCGACTGATATTAGATTTTTTTTAACATTTAAAACTATAAAGATGAATAGCTTTTGTTTGTTGCTGTTAAAAAATAATCTAATTTTATAAAAATGCATATTCATGAAAACACCATCACCTTTAAAAATCAAAAAAATGAAATTACTTCGGTTTGGTCGTGATTTTAAACCTGACGATGAGGTGATTTTAAGAGATTATTTAGCCATTGAACGCACGCGTTTGGCTAATGAACGTACCTTGTTATCTTATGTCAGATCTTCTTTATATTTATTATTAGGTGGCATTGCTTTTTTACAACTTGAAGAATTTCCTAATTTTAAATTTTTATCTGTATTAGCACTTGTATTTAGTGCACTTTTTTTTATTGTAGGTTTGTACCGTTTTGTATTGTTAAAAAAGAGCCTGAAGCGTTTGTATTATATGTCGGAATCTAAAAACGATAACTAATTTCATTTTTATCAATTGAAGGCCTTTCCTTTTAAAATGTAAATTTTTATAAATTAGCAAAAGTCAAACGTCAAAAATTACAATTACGTAACTTAAAAATCCTTATTTTACCGTCTCATATAAATTAGAGTTGCTGTTTTAAAAAACACATACTTGAAAACTAATTTTGAAATAGAATTATTCTTTATCAGGATTTATATTGTAAACGACTATTTATATGAGATAATTTGAAAAAACAAATCACCTTATGATAGAATTAGCTGGAATCATTATTTTAGGAATATTAGCACAATGGGTAGCTTGGCGTTTAAAAATCCCAGCTATTTTGCCACTTATTTTAATTGGTTTATTAGTTGGTCCAATTGCTTCCGAATTTTTATCGGAAGATGGTTCAAAATGGATTGAACCTATTTGGAACGGTGAGAAAGGTTTATTTCCTGGAGATGGGTTGTATTATTTTGTATCCCTTGCCATTAGTGTTATTTTATTTGAAGGTGGGTTAACCTTAAAACGTGACGAAATCCGTAATGTAGGTCCTGTTATTACCAAACTTATTACTTTGGGTTCTGTTATTACATTTTTTGTAGCAGCTATTGCAGCACATTATATTTTCTATTTAAGTTGGGAAGTTTGTTTTTTGTTTTCAGCCTTAATTATTGTTACTGGACCAACGGTTATTACACCTATTTTGCGAAATATTCCACTGAAGAAAGACGTATCTGCCGTATTAAAGTGGGAAGGTATTTTAATTGATCCAATTGGTGCATTAGTAGCTGTATTGGTTTTCGAATTTATAAGTGTTGGAGGCGATAGTGGTTTTACAAAAACGGCTTTTATGGAGTTTGGAAAAATTATCCTTTTCGGAACCACTTTCGGATTCACGTTTGCGCATGCCTTGAAATTCGTTATTAATAAAAATTTAATACCACATTATTTGTTAAACGTGGTGTCATTATCCACGGTTTTATTGGTGTTTGTGGAATCGGATGTGTTTGCACACGAGTCTGGTTTACTGGCAGTTGTGGTTATGGGAATGGTTTTAGGAAACAGTAAATTACAAAACCGAAAAGAACTTTTATATTTTAAAGAATCCTTAAGTGTCCTGCTTATTTCTATTTTATTTATTCTTTTGGCTGCTAATATTAGTGTGGACGATTTAATGTTATTATACAACTGGAACACGTTGGTATTATTTTCCATCGTTGTATTTGTAATCAGACCTTTAGCTGTATTTTTAAGCACAGCAGGTTCTAAATTAAAAACACCAGAAAAACTATTTATAAGTTGGGTTGGACCACGTGGTATTGTAGCAGCAGGTATTGCATCACTTTTTGGAACTAAACTCATAAAACAAGGTGTTGAAGGAGCTGAATATATTACACCTTTAGTGTTTATGATTGTACTAGGAACCGTTTTATTAAATGCTACAACAGCACGTTTTGTAGCTAAATTACTAGGCGTATTTTTAACTAAAAGCGATGGTATTTTAATTGTTGGAGCTTCTAAATTTGCACGTGTAATTGGTCATTATTTAGAAACTAATGGCAGACATGTGGTTTTAATAGACAGCAACCAAACTAATATTAATAAATCTAAAGAGCTTGGTTTGGAAGCCTTGAATGTTAATATTTATTCAGAAACGTTAAGTGATAATATAGAATTAAATGATGTAGGTTACTTAATGGCAATGACAGCCAATGCTGATATTAATAAATATGCTATTAATAAATTTAGTAAAGAATTTGGAGAAAATGGTAGTTTTAGGTTGGTAACAAATGAAGAAATGCAAGACGAACAAAATAACCCAAACGAAGGTTTGTTTTCGCATTCTGACGATTATATTTCGTTAACCAACGTTACAAACAGGCATCCATCTATCCAAGAAATTACTTTAGAAAGTAAAGAACATTATGAGAAATTGATAAGAATAACAAAAACGGATAAAGAAATTATTCCATTATTTCTAAAGGATAAAGAAGGTGAATTTTATATTATATCTGCAAATAATTCTAATATGGATATTATAAAATCTGATTGGCAATTAGTGTATTTAGGAAAACCTTTTGATGTTGAAAAGGTTAAGAAGGATGTCAATAAATAAATTAGTAAATAATTTATTTATTGAGCCTTAAACAGAAATGCGTTAATCATTCATATTTAAAAAGCGTGTGAAATTTTCTGTATCTATTATTTCAACTTTGGTATTGTAGGTGTTTTCAAATGTTTTAGGAATTTTTACTTTCGATTTAGCTTTCCATTTAAACTCGAATGCAGAAAGTTTTTCTGCTGTTGTTTCTATATAATCAATTTCTTGTTGCGAGGTTGTTCGCCAAAAATAAGATTGTGCTAGTGTTTTATTGTAAGCATTTAATTTTAAACGTTCGCTAATTAAAAAATTTTCCCATAAAGCGCCTTTATCTTGCCTTAATTCTAATGGTCTAAAATCATTAAGAATGGCATTTCTTACACCATTATCATAAAAATAGATTTTTTGATTGCGTTTAATCTCGTTCCGTAAATTTTTACTAAAACTAGGCAATTTAAAGATTATATAACCATTTTCAAGAATATCAATGTAGCTGTTTACGGTATTTTTATCGATACCTAAAAGTTGAGACAACTCATTATAACTAACTTCTTGTCCTGCTTGAAACGCTAAAGCTTGGAGTAATTTTTCTAAAACTTCAGGCTTTTTAATACTGTTTAACGCTAAAATATCTTTGTACAAATAGCTATCGGTAAGAGTTTTTAGGATTTCTATTTCATCACCTAAATTATTTAATACATCTGGATACATACCAAACAATAAACGTTGTTCTAATTGTTGTATTGCTTTTACATAGCCTAATTTGGCTTCCAATTCGTGCCAAGAAATAGGAAATAAGTGGTATTGCCATTTTCGTCCTGTTAAAGGTTCATTGGTTAAGTTTTTGAGTTCAAAAGCCGAAGAGCCACTCACTAAAAGTTGCACCTCTTTAAATTGATCAGTAATAATCTTTAAGGTTAATCCAATATTTTCAATGCGTTGGGCTTCATCTATAAAAACAGTGTTGTGTGTGCCAATAATAGATTTTAACTGTTCCGTATTCGGTGATTTTAGCAAAGAACGAACTGTAGGATCATCTCCATCTAAAAACAAATGAGACTTGTTTTCTAAAATAGATTGTATTAATGTTGTTTTTCCAACTTGTCTTGGACCAATAAGTATAATAGCTTTGCCACTTCCAAAACGGCTTTCAATGTGTTGCTTTAAAACTCTATTAAACATATTTTAATTTTCAATTCACTAAATATAGTGTTTTTCAGTGAGTATATTCACTAAATATTGTGTTTTTTGGGGAATTGGTATCCAATATTAACAAAAAAAGACTCACTATTTCGTGAGTCTTTCATATTTCCTGCAAAAGCAGAAATTTATTTTAGATAATTATAACGTTAATCATTCAACTTTAAAACAGCCATAAATGCTTGTTGTGGAATTTCCACATTACCAACTTGGCGCATTTTCTTCTTACCTTTTTTCTGCTTTTCTAATAACTTTCGCTTTCTAGAAATATCACCACCATAACATTTCGCAGTAACATCTTTTCGGAGTGCTTTTATGGTTTCACGTGCAATAATTTTGGCACCAATAGCCGCTTGAATTGGAATATCAAACTGTTGTCTAGGAATTAACTCACGTAATTTTTCGGTTATTTTTTTACCAATGGTATAGGCGTTATCGGCATGAATTAATGCTGAAAGTGCATCAACCGGTTGCGCATTTAATAAAATATCTACACGTACTAATTTAGAGGCGCGCATACCAATTGGCGAATAATCAAAAGACGCATATCCTTTTGAAACTGTTTTTAAACGATCGTAAAAATCGAAAACAATTTCGGCTAAAGGCATATCAAATGTTAACTCAACACGTTCGGTTGTTAAATAGGTTTGGTTTGTAATAACACCACGTTTATCAATACATAAAGACATTACGTTCCCAACAAATTCCGATTTAGTAATAATAGTTGCCTTAATATATGGTTCTTCAACACGATTAAGAGACGACGGATCTGGTAAATCACTTGGGTTATTTACAATAATAGCGTCGTCTGGATGTTTGTGTGTATATGCGTGGTATGAAACGTTAGGAACGGTTGTAATAACCGTCATATCAAATTCGCGCTCCAAACGCTCTTGAATAATTTCAAGGTGCAACATGCCTAAAAATCCACAACGGAAACCAAACCCTAAAGCTGCCGAACTTTCTGGTGTAAACACTAAAGACGCATCATTAAGTTGAAGCTTCTCCATGGAAGACCTTAAATCTTCATAATCTTCTGTGTCTACGGGATAAATTCCAGCAAAAACCATGGGTTTTACATCTTCAAAACCACTAATAGCGTTAGTTGTTGGGTTCTTGGCATCGGTAATGGTATCACCAACTTTTACCTCTTTAGCTTCTTTAATACCTGTAATTAGGTAACCAACATCGCCTGCTTTTATTTCTGTTCTCGGAAACTGTTTTAAGCGTAAGGTGCCAACTTCATCCGCATTATAGGTATTTCCTGTAGCAAGAAACTTAATATGTTGTCCTTTTTTAATAGAACCATTTATAACTCTAAAATAGGTTTCTACACCTCGAAATGGGTTATAAACAGAATCGAAAATCAAGGCTTGAAGAGGTTCGTCAACATTTCCAGATGGTGCAGGAACACGTTCAATAATAGCACTTAAAATTTCTTCTATACCAAGACCTGTTTTAGCACTGGCTGGAATAATTTCGTCACGATGACAACCTAATAAATCTACAATATCATCTTTTACTTCTTCAGGATTGGCACTTGGCAAATCAATTTTATTAAGAACTGGAATAATTTCTAAATCGTTTTCTAAGGCTAAATATAGGTTAGAAATAGTTTGTGCTTGGATACTTTGAGCAGCATCTACAATTAGCAAAGCACCTTCACAAGCAGCAATAGAACGAGATACTTCGTAAGAAAAATCTACGTGTCCTGGTGTGTCAATAAGGTTTAAAACATATTGTTCACCTTTATAAGTGTAGTCCATTTGTATGGCGTGCGACTTGATTGTAATACCACGTTCACGCTCCAAATCCATACTATCTAATAGTTGATTTTGTTTTTCACGATCCGAAACAGAACCCGTAAATTCCAATAATCTGTCAGCTAATGTACTTTTTCCGTGATCTATATGTGCAATAATGCAAAAATTTCTAATGTGCTTCATAACCTGTTGTCTAGCATTATAACTAATTTGCAAATATAATTGTTTTATTATGCTTTAAATATTTATAGGCAACAATCTTAATTTATATTTACGGGAAAACCGTAATTCATAGTAAAAAACAATCTTTATATTGCGTTTCCAAAACATTTTTAATGAAAATTAATTCTTTTTTAGCACCTATCTTTTTTAGTCTATTTGTTTCATTATCTGGTTTTTCGCAAAATTTTTCGGTTTCTGGAAAATTAGTCGACCTGCAAAAACAGCCGATTTCCTATGCGAATATTTTATTGCTTTCCAGTCAAGATTCTACAGCTATTACAGGCACCACCTCGTTAGATGATGGTATTTTTAAAATTGAAAATGTGTTTGCAGAAAATTATAACCTTAAAATAAGTTTTGTTGGTTTTAAAGATGTTATAATACCTATTCAGATAACTAATGCCGATTTAGTTATTGCAGATGTTACGTTGGAAGAATCTGCTGAAGCTTTAAATGAAGTGTCAATTGTTGCTAATAAACCAACCCTTAAAAAGGAAGTGGATCGTTTGGTTTTTAGTGTGGCAAATACGGCTTTAAGTGATGGTAACATGAAAGAGGTTTTAAAAAGTACACCTGGTGTTTTAATGCTTGATAATAGTTTAACAGTTAGAAATGCTACACCAACTGTTTATATTAACGACCGTAAAATACATCTTACAGAAGCTGAATTATTGCAGTTATTAGAAGGTACTCCGGCTAATTCCATTAAATCTATTGAAGTTATTACTAATCCACCAGCAAAATATGATGCCGAATCTGGTGTGGTTTTAAATATTGTTATGACAAAAAATCTGGCTACAGGTTACAGAGGTACTGCTTTTGCTAACTTTACGCAAGGTGTCTATTCACGCTATAATGCAGGAATTTCAAATTTTTATAAAACTGATAAAATAAACGTTTTTGCTAGCTATAGTTATACAGATGATAAAATAGCGCGTGTTAGTGATGAGCGTGTTAATTTTAGAGATAATACAGGTGTTTATGAACGTTGGTATTCAGATATTGACAGAACAACCTGGTCCAAAACACATACGGTAAATACAAATTTCGACTATTTTATTAACGATAAAAACACCATCAGTTTTTCAGCTAATTTACTGTATTTACCAGAATTTGAGTACAAAACCAAAGGGTATACAGATGTTTTGGATTCTGCCTATACGCATTTGTTTAATTTTAATAATAAGAATGATTCTAATGACGATAAATATAACTTTGGATTTGATTTAGATTATGATTTAACATTTGAAAATGGCAGTAGTTTATCTTTAAACACCCATTTTACAACGTATGATTACCATCGTGATCAACAAGTTCAAAGTGTATATAATGATGTGAATAATAATTTCGATTTTATAAACACCTTTAGTACCACATCAGACCAAAATACGTTAATTAACACTGTTCAGGCTGATTATAGCTTACCCATAAATGATAGTTCGTCATTTGATGCTGGTGTTAAAGCATCCTTTGTAAATACAGATAGTGAGCTAAATCAGTACAATCTTCAAGGGTCTAGTTTTATTTTTGATGTTGCCAATTCCAATGCATTCGATTATTCGGAACGTGTAATGGCCGCTTATGCCAGTTTTGATAAAAATTGGGAAAAATGGAGCTTAAGTTTAGGCTTGCGTGTGGAACAAACGGATACCGAAGGAAAATCTCTTGTTACCTATAACAACATTACTCAAGACTATTTTAATTGGTTTCCAACAGCTAATGTTAGTTATCAGGCTTCCGAAAAAATTAGTGTGTATTCTAACTATAATCGCAGTATTGGTCGTCCTGATTTCCAATCTTTAAATCCGTTTAAGTTCTTTTTGAATGATAATACCATTGTAACCGGAAACCCTAATTTGCAACCAGCCATTACAGATCATTTTGTAATTGGCGCCTCTTTAAACGACGCCTTTTTTGTAGAAGCGTATTATAAAGAAATTGACGCAAATGCTATGGAGTTACCACTTCAAGATAACGTAAATAATTTATTAATTTATACACCAACAAATTTAACGAGAACTACAGAATATGGTTTCGATTTTGTAGGGATTTTTGATATTACATCGCGTTGGAATGTGTATGCGCTAACGTCATTTTATAATATTGAAGACGAAATAACACTTAATAATGAGTTGCTAAAAATGGATACCTGGTCCAATTACTCTATGATGAGTAATTCCTTGACGTTTTTAAAAGATAATAGTTTAACAGCTAATTTTTCATTAATCTATGTTACGGAATACCAACAGGGATTTCAAACGATAGACACGCGACTTATTAGTGATTTATCCATCAAGAAATCCATTTTAAATAATCGCGGATCGGTTACCTTAACCTTTGCCGATTTATTCAACACACAAGATTACACGGTAACATCCAGATACCTAAACCAAGATAATTCCAGATTTTTAAATCAAGATAACAGGTATGTAAAATTAGGTTTTAGCTATAAATTTGGTAATACAGGACTCAAAACCAACCAACGTAGTGAGGAGCTTGAGGAACGTAATAGGTTGGAAAAAGGTGAGTAGCTAATTCTATACTTAACAGCAATCCTGTTAGTCTTGCCATTCCGCAATAAACAAGTTCGTATCTCTTCCGCCACCGTTATTTCTATTAGACGAGAAAATAAGTTTCTTTCCATCGTTAGAAAAAACAGGAAAAGCATCAAAGGTTTCACTATGTGTTACACGTTCTAAATTCTTCCCATCAATATCAATTAAATATAGGTTGAATGGAAAACCACGCTCCGATTCAAAGTTAGACGAGAATAAAATTTTCTTCCCACTTGGGTGAAAAAACGGACTCCAATTAGCATTACCTAAATCGGTTAATTGGCGTAAATCGCTACCATCTGCATTACAGATATACAATTCCATTTCGGTTGGTTGTACCAAACCTTCTGCTAATAAATCTTTGTATTCTTTAATTTCTTCATCTGTTTTTGGTCTAGAGGAGCGGAAAATTAATTTCGTACCATCTGGTGAGAAAAACGCACCACCATCATAACCTAATTCAAACGTAATTTGTTTCACATCAGATCCATCAATATTCATGGTGTATAATTCCAAATCGCCACTTCTATCAGAGGTGAACACAATTTTATCACCTTTTGGCGAAACCGTAGGTTCAGCATCATAGCCTTTTTCATTTGTTAATTGTGCTGTAATATTACCTTCTAAATCGGCCACAAAAATATCATAGGTATCATAAATAGGCCAAATATATTTTCCGTTTTTACGTAACGGTGTATCTGGACATTCATCTCCACCTAAATGGGTGGATGCGTAAATAATATGTTTGTTATCAGGTAAAAAATACGCACAGGTTGTACGACCTTTTCCAGTACTTACCATTGGAGGCATATTGTCTTTAAAAGTTTCGTTTGCTTGCATTAAAAACATCTGATCGCAACTTACATTCCAACCCGTATTATTAGACTGAAAAACCAATTGCTTATCATCAAAACTCCAATAGGCTTCGGCATTATCGCCACCAAAGGTTATTTGTTTTAGGGTTTTAAAATGTGTTTCTTCTGCATAGATTAAAGTATCTACCCATTTTGTGGCTCCAGATTCGGCATCAGGATATTCGTTTTTGTCCGATTTGCACGAAACAGTTAATACGATGGTTAATAAGCAGAAATAGAAAAATGGTTTCATCATGAGTTCTTATAAAAAAGTGGCAATTATTGTGTAATTTCGCCAAAAATAACATTATTAATATGAAGAAAATAGCGCTACTCGTTCTTTTTATATCGTTACTAGGTTGTAAAAAGGACTATACTCACGAAAATAAAATTAAAGAAGACGTCACTTTTTTAGCTGATGACAAGTTGGAAGGTCGCGAAACCGGTACCAAAGGTGAACAAGAAGCTGCTGCATATATTGTAAAGCGTTTTGAAGACATGGGAATCCAAGGAAAAGGAACGAACAACTTTTACCAAACGTTTACATTCAAACCTAAAAACGAACCTCATGGTGAGGTTGCTTATACTGAAAACAGTCAAGATAGTACGATTACTGGAACTAATGTTTTAGGATATATTGATAACCAAGCAGAAAACACCATCATTATTGGTGCACATTATGACCATTTGGGTTATGGAGGTGAAGGCTCACTTTACAAAGGAGAAAAAGCTATTCATAATGGAGCCGATGATAACGCAAGTGGAGTAGCAGTTATGTTAGATTTAGCCGGAAAACTAAAAGGTGTTAATACATCTAATAACTATTTGTTTATGGCATTTTCAGGCGAAGAAATGGGCTTATTAGGTTCTAATTATTTTGCCAAAAACCCAACAATTGATAGTAAAGCTGTTAGCTATATGATTAATATGGATATGGTTGGCCGTTTAAAGCAAGATAGCACGTTAGCAGTTTATGGAACGGGAACATCGCCTATTTTTAAACAGGTATTAAGTTCACATAATGATAAATTTAAACTGATTGAAAACGAATCTGGTGTTGGTCCAAGCGATCATACCTCATTTTATTTAATTGATATTCCTGTATTACATTTCTTTACAGGTCAACATGAAGATTATCACAAACCTGGTGATGATTCGGAGAAGTTGAATTATGAAGGTATGGAAACTATTTCTAACTACATCTTTGATGTGATTACAGATTTAAACGACAATGGTAAATTAGCCTTTAGAAAAACCAAAAATGAAAGTGAAGAAACACCTCGCTTTAAAGTCGGTTTAGGTGTGGTTCCAGATTATTTATATGATGGTGAAGGCATGCGAATTGATGGTGTAAGCGAAGATAAACCAGCGCAAAAAGCTGGTTTATTAAAAGGCGATGTGGTCGTTAAATTAGGTGATAGTGCGGTAATAAACATGATGAGTTATATGCGTGCTTTATCCGTTTTTGAAGCAGGCGATAGTACGAAAGTTACCATTAAAAGAGATGGTAAACCTTTAGAAATGGATTTGAAATTTTAATAAGAAACATGCGATTCAATAAACAGGAATTTATAGCAAAAATACACTTAATTATTTCTGTGTCTATTGTTGTTCCTGTTTCATTTTATTATGGTTTTCAGCCAGAATCGCAGTTTGATATTCATTTAAATACCGTAGACGAGCATAATTTTTTTAAAGCCATTATGGGACTCTATTTAGGGTTTTCAGTTTTGTGGCTTTTAGGTGTTTTTAAATCGAATTATTTAAAAATGGCACTTGTTTCCAATTGTATTTTTATGCTAGGTTTAGGTTTTGGTCGCTTATTGAGTTACTTTTTAGATGGTATACCAACATTTGGATATCAATTTGGAACTATTGCAGAACTGTTTCTTGGATTCTATGGCTTGTGGGTTTTAAGCAGTCATAATCCTAAAAATTATATTGATAATTACAAAAAGGCGTAATTTTGCCTAAAATATTAGAAACTTGGTAAAAATAGGTAACATAGAACTTCCCGACTTTCCATTGCTTTTAGCACCCATGGAAGATGTTAGTGATCCACCATTTCGCGCTTTATGCAAAGAGCAAGGCGCTGATGTGGTGTATACAGAATTTATTTCTAGTGAAGGTTTAATTCGTGATGCTGCCAAAAGCGTCATGAAATTGGATATTTACGAAAAGGAACGTCCTGTTGGTATTCAAATTTTTGGAGCCAACTTGGAAAGTATGCTGCAAACCATTGATATAGTGGAGAAATCCAATCCCGATATTATTGATATTAATTTTGGATGTCCTGTTAAAAAGGTAGTGAGTAAAGGTGCTGGAGCTGGTATATTAAAAGATGTTTGCCTCATGGAACAACTCACTGCCGAAATGGTTAAACGTACCAATTTACCAGTTACCGTAAAAACCCGTTTGGGTTGGGATCATGATTCTATTCGTATTTTAGAAGTGGCAGAACGCTTACAAGATGTGGGTTGTGCTGCCATTTCTATTCATGGACGAACGCGTGCACAAATGTATAAAGGAGAAGCAGATTGGAAACCAATTGCAGCTGTAAAAACCAATCCACGTATGCACATTCCTGTTTTTGGAAATGGCGATGTAGATACACCAGAACGTGCTATGTTAATGCGCGATGAGTATGGTTTAGATGGTTGTATGATCGGTCGTGCTACTATTGGTAATCCTTGGTTTTTTAAGCAAGTGAAGCACTTTTTTAATACAGGCGAACATTTAGCGCCAATTTCATTAGAAGAACGTGTGGATGCAGCCAGACGTCATTTACAAATGGCTATTGATTGGAAAGGCGAAAAATTAGGTGTGTTTGAAACCCGACGTCATTATACAAACTATTTTAAAGGGATTCCTAATTTTAAAGAATACCGAATGAAAATGGTAACCAGTGATGATGCTGTAGATGTTTTTGCGGCTTTTGATGCCGTAATGGATACGTTTTCAGGTTACGAATTCGCTCAATAACAAAAACGCTATACTATATTTAATCGTTATTCAAAATCTTTAAAGCCATCAGGTTATTTTATTAGACTTCCCATTGCGGCCTATCGAAGGTTTATCGTAAAATTTGAATATGAAGGTGGCGTGAAATTTTAGGCTGTTTGAGCAAGCAAAATTTTTAAAATAATCAAGATTTTTAAAGCGAGTTCCTAAAATTTAGGCATCGAATGATAAATTTAGATAAAGTTTCGTAAGCCTAGATTTTTTTGGTTCGTTTTTTTATCAATGAAAAAAATGAACAAGTTCATTATTTAGGCTAGTATTCATTTGTAAAAAGTATCCGAATCAAGTCTTTCTTCTTTTTTTAAGAATCAATAACTAATCAAATTTTTGGTAATTCGAACGGAAGCAACTTTAGACGCTAAAATACCCAAAACGGAAATAGTAAAAAATACGATTAGAAAATTTTCCCATTTTAAACCCATTGGATAAGGAAGTGATGGCGTAATTTTTACCAATCCAAAACTTATTTGCACTTGTACAATTAAGTAACCAACCAACAAACCAATTAAACCACCTACAACTGTCATTAAGGAACCTTGTAAAAAGAAAATCTGTCTGATGTCTTTTACCGTAGCTCCCATGTGATAGAGCGTGTGGAGCGTTTTCCGTTTATCTAAAATCATCATGATAATCGTACCAACTACATTAAATAAGGCAATAATAAGGATTAATGTAAAGATGAGATAAACAGCTAAATATTCGGTGTTTAGCATTTTGTAAAGTGCATCATTTAACTGCTCGCTATTTTTTAAAATTACTTTATCACCTAAAATGCTTGTAATGGCTTCGCGAGCATCGGTTTCACTGATGTCTTCACGTGTTTTAAATTCTAAAGCAGTCACTTGATTTTCATTAAAATTTAATAAATAACGCGCCATATCAATAGGTGCATAAATGTATGTGTCGTTGGTAGTTTCGTTAATATCAAAAATACCAACATTAATAGCTTTCACACTTGTAAACGCTTGTTTAACATCTGTCACCTGACCTTTTCCTGGTTTTGGAATATACAGTTCAACAGATTTCCCATAATCCATTACACCAATATTGAGTCTATTGGCAATTCCCCAACCGGTTACAATCTGGTTTGATTTTTCTGAAAACCAACTCCCAAGTGGTACAACGGAATCCATAGTGTTTACAGATTCAAAGTTTTCATCAACACCTTTTATGTGAGCATTTGGGTAGTTTCTGTCTTCAAACGTGATGAAAACGCGTTCTTCAACAACTTGAGAAAAGGATATAATATCAGGATGGTTTTGAAGTGCGCTTAATTCCTCCGAAGAAATTGTAAACGATTTTCCTACTGCAGCCTCTGCTTTTAAATCGGGATCAATTAAAGAGGTAAATTGGAGTGTAAAATCCTTCAAACCAGCAAAACCAGATAATACAATAAATAAAGATAAAGCACCTAAAATAACGCTAACTGCTGCAATTCCTGTAATAAAATTAATGGCATTGTTACTGCTTTTAGAAAGCAAATACCGTTTCGCTATGTAGAGAGAAAAATTCATATATTATAATACCTACAGGCGTTTTTCAATACAAGCGGTTGTTTTTTTTGAAGCTATTTTAAAACCTATTATGATTTTCTACGCTTATCCAAAAGATCGGGATCGTTAATAGGGTTTTCGGTTCTTTTTAATGATTTTTCAATCCCATCAATATACTCTAATGAATCGTCCACAAAAAATTCCAATTGTGGCATACGTCGTAATTGGTGTCTGGTGCGTTGCGCTAATTCGTGCTTAATTAGTGGAGCGTTGGAGCGGATTCCAACCAATAATTCTTTAGCTTTAGCATTCGGGAAAATACTTAAATATACTTTGGCAACCGATAAATCGACTGTTACTTTTACCTTTGAAACGGATATTAAAACGCCTTGCATACCACCTTCACTGGCAGCCTTTTGAAGGATTTCAACCAGATCGCGTTGTAAAACAGATCCTATTTTTTTTTGTCTTTGACTTTCTTCCATGGCACAAAAATACGCATATTTAAAGATTATTGTATTTTTGAAGATACTAAAATAGTTTTAATTAAAACAGATATCCGCTTTCACGGAAAATAAGTATGAATAAAATAGAACATATAGGCATTGCTGTTAAAAGTTTAGAAGCGTCAAACGATTTATTTGCGAAGCTTTTTAATGCACCACATTATAAAATTGAAGAAGTAGCAACCGAAGGTGTAAACACCTCATTTTTTCAAGTAGGCATAAATAAAATTGAACTTTTGGAAGCTACAAATCCGGATAGTCCAATAGCCAAATTTATAGAAAAACGTGGTGAAGGTATTCACCATATTGCGTTTGATGTGGATGATATTGAAGCGGAAATTAAGCGACTTGAAGCAGAAGGTTTTACCGTTTTAAACAAAACACCTAAAAAAGGAGCCGATAATAAATGGGTAGCTTTTTTACATCCAAAATCCACAAACGGCGTCTTGATAGAGTTATGCCAAGAGATAAAGGAATAAAAATACTTTGAGGGTAATAAAATATGTAGTAATATTGCACTCTCTTTGAAAAAAGAGAAACCAGAAGTTAGCGTTTCGCTAATGGGTCCTATAACTCAGCTGGTTAGAGTATCTGACTCATAATCAGAAAGTCCCTGGTTCGAGCCCAGGTGGGACCACTAATAAAATTAAGCCTTACAGAAATGTAGGGCTTTTTTTTATTTTAAGAATAAAAATTGTGATTTGGATTAATCTTAAAATCAAATATTTAGCAACAATATTTTTTTACATAAATACATGTCTTTGAATTATATATTACAGCAAGTATTAGACTTGCAATAAAATGAGAATTAAAATAATAAACACAGTATACAAGCTTTATAGAAGTTAAATTTTTACAGGCTAAACATTTAATTTGCAATTTTTTACTTAAATTTAGTTATTAATGTTAAGAACCTCTTTTACTCTTTTATTGTTAACGAGTTAAATTATTCATCAAGGAGTGAGTTTAGTTTCCACAAACAAAAAATATAGCCATGAAAAACTATCGTATTCTTTTATTTTTAAGCGTTTTTACCTTTATTTTCAGTTGTAAAGAAGACAAAAAAGCAACACCTATTGAACCAGAAACCGTTGTTGTTTCTGATCCGTTGCCATCTTGGAATGAAGGCAAAACTAAAAATGATATACTTGCTTTTGTAAAAAACGTAACAACAGAAGGCTCATCAGGTTTTGTTCCAGTAGAAAACCGTATTGCAACTTTTGATAATGATGGTACACTTTGGTCCGAACAACCAGCTTATTTTCAGTTGTTTTTTGCTCTAGACAAAATTAAACTTATGGCTGAAGACCATCCAGAATGGAAATCTACAGAACCGTTTAAGTCCGTTTTAGCAGATGATATGGAAGGCATTATGAAGTCTGGCGAAAAAGGTCTAGTGCAATTAATGATGACTAGCCATGCCAATACAACTGCAGAGGAATTTGAAGAATCAGTAAAAAATTGGATGAAAACAGCAAAGCATCCAAGATTTAATCAACCCTATAACACGGTTGTTTATCAACCCATGCAAGAATTATTAGACTACTTAAAAGCCCATGGTTTTAAAAACTTTATTGTTTCTGGAGGTGGTATTGATTTTATGCGTGCTTGGGCACCAGAAACGTATGGAATTCCATCCAATCAAATAATTGGAAGCTCCATTAATGCTAAATTTGATTACACTGATGGCAACGCCTCCATTATAAAAATGCCTGAACTAGATTTTAATGACGATAAAGCTGGTAAACCCGTTGGAATTTATCAACACATTGGTAAAAAACCCATTTTTGCTGCAGGAAATTCTGATGGCGATTTGCAGATGTTGCAATACACGGATTCTAATACCTATCCAAGTTTTCAATTATATGTACACCATACAGATGCTGAACGCGAATGGGCTTACGATCGTGAATCGCATATAGGTCAATTTAATATAGGTCTAGATGAAGCTATTGCTAAAGGTTGGACACTTGTAGATATGAAAAACGACTGGAAAACGATTTTTTCTTTTCAAGAATAGAATTTTAAATAATACGTATTCCGTAACGAAACCAATTTATAACTTTTTATAGAAAAGCCTTTCAAAAAATTGAAAGGCTTTTAGTTTTTAGAGATTCTTAAGAAGTGGTCTCACTAGAATTCTCCGTTTTTATTGTTAATTTGCGATACTTATAAATAGCATATTTGGAAGAACAAGATTTTATTGATGCGTTAAAAGCGGGAAAGCAATTTGCTTATGGCAAGCTTATTGACGATTTTCAACATAAAGTATTTGCGACTTGTATTTCATTTGTTCCCAACAAAGAAGATGCCGAAGATATTGCCCAGGATGTATTTGTTGAGGTTTTTAATTCGATTCATAAATTTAAAGAGCAATCTAAATTATCAACATGGATTTATAGGATTACAACCAATAAGTGTTTGGAGTTTATAAGGACACGAAATACGAAGAAGCGTTTCGGATTTTTACAATCCATTATAGGAAATGATATTCCTATTGATAAAACCAGTTATTTCACAGAGATGAACCATCCTGGTATTATTTTAGAAAATAAAGAAACAAGCGAAACGCTTTTTTATGCCATTAATAAACTTCCGGATGCTCAAAAAATAGTTTTTACCTTGCATAAAGTGGATGGCAAGAGCTATCAAGAAATAAGTGATATTATTGAAAAAAGCGTCTCTTCAGTTGAGTCATTAATGTTTCGGGCTAAAAAGAATTTACAGAGTTTATTAGAAAATTATTATAAAAACGAAAATTGACGCAAGTTTTTTAAACTTTTCACATCTAAAGGTATAGTATGGACACAGACAGAAACATTCAAAACAAAATAAATGCCACAATCAATTCAGTTGAAACGATTGAAACGGTTCGGGTCTCTCCTTTTTTTAAAGATAAAACTATGCAGCGTTTATTTGCTGAGAAAGAAGTAAAGCAATCTGTTTGGTCTTGGTTTACACCTAAATTACAGCTAGCAACTTTGGTCTGTTTGGTGGTTTTAAACATATTTGCTTTTTCAACTATGAATAAAAGTACTTATAATGAAAATGTAAATCAGTTTGCAGAAACTTACGGACTATCTATAGATACAGAAACATCCTTATTAAATTAATTATGAAGAAAAATATTATTTTATACGTCTTACTCCTCTTTTTGGTTATTGCTAATGGCTTTTTCCTGTATAATTTCATGCGTCCAGCAAACGATAATAGAGAGAATAGACCACAAGATCTTTTAAGTTTCATTGCTAAAGAGTTAAATTTTGATGCGACTCAATTAGAGAAAATGGAAGCCATTAATAATGGTCATCACCAAAACATGAAGCGTATTAGTGACGACTTAAGAGGCTTAAAAGATGATTTATTTAAAGAGTTATCTAATACAGATTTACAAAATGAAACGGTAGACTCACTCACAACACTTATTGGAAACAAACAAAAAGAACGCGAAACAGAAGTTTTTTATCATTTTAGAAGCATTCAAGACATTTGCAACGAAAAGCAAAGTGAAAAATTTGAAGTAATTATAAAAGATGCTTTACGTAAAGGTGATAATAATGGACCAGAAGGGCAAAGACCACCACCTCCAAATGGACATGGACCACCACCAAGAGATTAAGTATATTTTCACATAATACCAAAAGACCTTCCCTAACCTGAAGGTCTTTTTTTTGGCTTTTTTTTAACAGGTAATGGCACAAGTTTAAAAATGTTTTCACATCTAAAAATAAGTAACAATAAAATATCACATCATGAAAAGCAACAAATTAAGCACGGTAGTTTTGGTTTTTGGGTTAACCTTAATAACAAATTTAACTTTCGGTCAACCCCAAAAAAGTAAAGATCAAAAACAGCCTCCAACATTCAGTGAACTATTAGAAAAAATGGATGCCAATACAGATAGTAAACTTTCATTAGATGAGGTAAAAGGCGAATTACAAAAACACTTTACAAAAATAGATACTGATGAAGATGGATTTATAACTAAAGCAGAATTTGAAAAGGCTCCAAAACCAAAAAAAAGAGATAAGTAAATCAAAGGAATGAAATGAAATTTTGAATTGTTTAGTTAGTCTATAAAGCTTCGTGAGTTATCGCGAAGCTTTTTTAAAAATATTAAGCACAAGTTTTTTAATAAATAAGCATCTAAATATTAAATAGTACAATAATCATATTTTAAAACTAAAACAAATGAAAAAAATAATTACATGCGTCATAATTTTGTTGGGAACAATTAATGTGTTTTCCCAGGATTTATATGACATTAACACTATTCAAACTATAGAAATTGAATTTGCACAAAATAATTGGGATGCCATTTTAGATGCCGAAAAAGCAGGTGATAATAACTATACAGAAGCAATATCTGTAACTATTAATGGAACCGTTTTTAACCAAGTAGGTGTTAAATATAAAGGTAATAGCTCTTACAATGCTAACTATACTAAAAACCCATTTCATATAGAATTAGATACGTATGTAGATCAAGATTACCAAGGTTACAAAGACATCAAATTGGCAAATGTAATTTTCGATCCTTCTTTTGTTAGAGAAACGGTTGCGTATAATATTGTAAATCAATATATGGATGCACCACAAGCTAATTATGCAAATGTTTATGTAAATGGCACTTTAATTGGTTTATATACCAATACAGAAGCCATAACTAAAACATTTATAAACAAGCATTTTTACTCTAATGATAATGCCTTTTTTAGTTGTAGTCCTCCGGATGGAGCAGGACCACAATCTTCAAATTTGCCAAATTTAGAATATTTGGGAACCAATTCTGCTAGTTATGACGATGCTTATGAAATAAAATCAGATGATGATACCGATCCAACCGTGGCTGTTGCACATTGGAATGATTTAATAGAATTAACGAATATTTTAGATAGCGATATTTCTAATATTGAAAACGTTATAGATGTAGATATGGCAATTTGGATGCTGGCTTTTGATAATGTCATGGTTAATTTAGATAGTTATATTGGTCAGTTTAAGCAAAATTATTATTTATATAAAGATGATAATGGACAGTTTAAATCTGTAGTTTGGGATTTAAACATGTCTTTCGGAACCTTTAGCCAAACAGGATCTAGTGGAGGAGGACCAGGTGGACCTCCAGGAGGAGGTTTAAATTCTACAACCCAAAAAGCACAATTAGACCATTTATTACATGATACAGATAGTAATTTTCCTTTATTTTCTAAACTTATGGCAGTTCCTAAATACAAGAAAATGTATTTAGCTCATTATAAAACTATTGTAACTGAAAACATAAGTAATTCAAGATATTTAACATTAGCAAATGATTATCAAGCAATTATTGCAACTGCTGTAACTGCAGATACCAATAAATTTTATACCGATGCGCAATTCACTGGTAATATAAATACTGATTATAGTTTAGGAATGAATACAGCTTCTGGTTTAACTAATTTAATGGAGGCAAGAGGCACCTATTTATTATCCCAAACAGATTTCACCAATACACAACCTTCAATTAGTGCAGTTACGCCATCTAATTTGACACCATTAATTGGAGATACTGTTACCATAACAAGTACTATTACAGATGTAAACGCAAGTGCTGTTTATTTAGGATACAGAACAGATGTAAATGTACCATTCACCAAGGTTTTAATGTATGATGATGGTGCTCATAATGATGGAAGTTCAGGAGATGATATTTTTGGAGTTGACGTTATAGTTGCAGATTTTTTACAATATTATATTTATGCAGAAAATAACAATATTGGTGCTTTTTCACCTGCAAGAGCGGAATATGAGTTTTATGAGTTAATTGCTACGTATCCTACTATTGCTGTAGGTGATTTAGTGATTAATGAAATTATGGCTTCTAACGAAACCACAGTTACAGATCAAGATGGCGAATATGATGACTGGTTAGAGCTTTATAATAATAGTTCAGAAACTTTGAGTCTAGATAATTTGTATTTATCAGATGATCAAGATGATAGGCTAGTTTGGCAATTTCCCGCAGGATTAACTATAGCACCAAATAGTTACTTAATAGTTTGGTGCGATAAGGACGAGGACCAAGTAGGTTTACATGCAGACATTAAGTTTTCTGCAAGTGGTGAAAGTGCTATTTTATCTTATGCAAATGGCACTATAGTTGAAAACATAACCTTTGGAGAACAAACTGACGATATGGGATATGCAAGAGTCCCAAACGGAACAGGAGATTTCGTAATTCAATCGCCAACTTATGCAGCAAATAATGAATCTTTATCAATAGATGAAGTCACTTTTAATAAGTATTTAAAATATTATCCAAATCCTACAAGTAATATATTAACCCTTAAGAATGCGTCTTACAATATAGAAACTATTGAAGTTTATAATGTACAAGGACAATTGTTATTTCAAAAGGGATATTCTAATTCTAATACAGTAGAAATTGATTTCTCCAGTTTTGCTATAGGGATGTATATGGTTAATATCAATAAGAGTAATGTTATAAAAATTGCAAGAAATTAAAAAACAGATGTACCCAATAAAAAAAGACCTTCAAGTTTATGAAGGTTTTTTTTGGCTTTTTTTTAACAGGTAACGGCACAAGTTTAAAAATGTTTTCACATCTAAAAATAGGTAACAATAAAATCTCACATTATGAAAACTCAAAATTTAAAGAAAACAATAACCTTATTTTCAATGCTCTTGTGTATCGGTGTATTTGCACAAGGACCTCCAGGTGGTCAAGGTGGACGTGGTGGTGGACAAAAAGGTCAACAAAGATCAGATAGACAACCAGATGCATCACAAATACTATCCAAATTAGACAGTAATAATGATGATAAAATTGATAAAGATGAAGCATCAAAAGATAAACGCGGAAAAATTTCTGAAGATTTTGATCAAATAGACTCAAATGACGATGGCTTTATTGATTTGGACGAGTTGGAAGCATCTTTAAATGGCAAAAAACCTAAAGGTATGTCGCCAAAAAAATTAATAAAAACTATTGATGATAATGGTGATGGAACTTTAAATGAATTGGAAGTTGCCGCAAAAGAGGAAATTCATCTGTCAAACAATTTTAAAACGATTGATACCAATAATGATGGCGAATTGGATTTAAAAGAGTTAGAAGCTTTTCTTGCAAATCAAGAAAAGCCAAAACGAAAAAAGAGAGATTAACTTAATAATCTGAATAACATGAAAAATAAACATATAATTTTGGGTCTTGTTCTGATGAGTATGATCATGGGTTGCAAAAGCAATAATAAAACACACAGTCATGATGGTGTAGATAATCATTCGCATGAAAATGAAAATGCTTTTAAAAATAATGCTGATTATTTCAGTAATTACGATTTAGAAGATGAAGCATTTGGAACAAAAACTAGAGTGACTATTTCGGAAGATACACGTATTATGGTAACTAATTCTATACCAAATCATTAAACTGGCGAATTCCCAAATTCAGGTAACCCGAACACTATTTCGGCACAAAATAAAACGTACACATTTCCTTTAAATCCTAAATATGTGGGAAAATCAACATGGATGCGTGAGCCAGGAATAGCATTAAACGGTATAAAATTCGAACCAGGAACAGCAGAGGTTGTAGAATGTGAATCAGGAGAAAATTACCGTGTGGAAGCCATTCAAAACGTAATTGATTTAGGATTAGACTTTAATCATGCTCATGTTCAGCCAACTGGTGCTTACCATTATCATGGATCACCAACGTCAATTATTAAAACATTTGATACTGGTAAAGACTTGGTACATATTGGTTTTGCACATGATGGTTTTCCAATGTATTATTCAAAAAGTGGAAAATATAAACCAAGTTTTAAATTGTTGGATGGCACTAGAGAAGGTGAAGATTGCACATATACAACACATCACACCATAGATATCTCGGTTGGAGGACATCATGATGGTACCTATGGTTCTGATTACGAATTTGTCAATGGTTCTGGCGATTTAGATGAATGTAATGGTATTTCAATTGATGGAAAATATATGTATTTAGTGACAGAAGAGTTTCCTTACATAAGTCGCTGCGTTATGGGAGAAGTTGAGCAACAAGGGCAAGGACCACAAAATGGACAGGCTCAAAGGGGACAACCAAGTTTTAAAGATCTTTTAGACCAAATGGATTCGAATAAAGATTCAAAACTTTCAGCTAGTGAGGTTAAAGGACCTTTAAAACAAGATTTTAATAAAATAGATCTTAATAAAGATGGTTTTCTGTCTAAAGTAGAAATTGAAAATGCGGCATCAAGAGGTACAAGAGGAAGACCCAAAAGATAACATGATAAATTTTATTTACAGCGCAATTTATTCTTAAGTAACGCATCTAAATACCTGAATAAAAATAAAACAGATAAACCCTGTTAAAAATTAAAACATAATAAATAAGCCATTTTTAAATGAGAAAATTGAAAACAAATATCGGTTTACTTTTACCGCTATTTATGGGTGGAATTATAGCATTTACATCCATTTCATGCAGTGATGACTATTTAAACTAATAAATTAGATATTTAAATTTGATTTTTTTTGTTGAAAGAGCTTCGTAAGAAATTGCGGAGCTTTTTTTACCAATCGGTTTCCTAATTAAACCTTTTTATATTTTCTAATTATAGCCTTTAGTCTCTCTTTCCGAGTTGTATTCTGAATGGGTAAAATGGTGAAATACAGGTGACTTTGTAAAAATAAATAACATTAAAATTTTACGTTTTATTGGGCATAGATTTTTTTATAGCATTCTAAATATTATATTTCGGTCGAATAGGCACAACCTTGTATTAAAACACTAACATGTCATGAAAAATCAACGCAGGTCTCTTAATAATAAGCGTTCAGAAAACTGTTTAGATGGTCAAAATAAGGATACGAATGAGGAAGAAAAAGATGCAATTATTAAAAGGCAACTCCGATTTCAAGATTTGTTAATTAGTATCTCTACAAGGTATATTAATTCAGATTTATCAGATTTAGATACATTAATTAATTCGTCTTTAAAGCAAATTGGACAATTTGTAGGGTCGGATAGAAGTTATATTTTTTCATACGATTTCAACACGAATACAACCTCTAATACTTTCGAGTGGTGCGCAGAGGGTATTACTCCGGAAATAGATGAATTACAAAACATTCCAACAGATTTTATTCCACAATGGCTAGAGGTGCATAAAAAAGGAGAAGCTTTTTATGTTAAAGATGTTAGTTTGTTGCCAGATGATGGACCTTACGGCTTACGCGGTATTTTGGAACCACAAGGTGTGAAGAGTTTAATATCCATTCCGAAATTTAAAAACAATCAACTTATCGGTTTTGTTGGTTTTGATGCTGTAAAAACGTGCACAGTATACACAGAAAACGAAAAAGATATCCTCTTTGTTTTTGCTAATATGTTGGTAAATGTGATGCAAAGAAAAGAGCATGAAGACCAAATAAAAGCACAAGAAAAGAAAAAAGAGGAGTTATTAGTCCATTTATCACGCCAAAATGAGCAACTTAATGAATATGCACATGCGGTTTCTCACGATTTAAAAGCACCTCTGATAACTATTCATACTTTAATTACTTGGTTTATAGCTGATAGAAGTGCGGATTTAAAAGAAAACGATATACAACAGCTAAACCTGGTATTGTTTAATGTTGAAAAAATGGATTTCCTAATTAAAGGTATTTTGGACTATTCAACCATTGATAGATCGGAAATACCAGACACAGAAATTAATACCAACGACGTTGTAAACGAAATTATAAAAATACTACTAATACCTAATCATATAAAAATTACGATACAAGATAATTTACCATTTATATATGCTAATACATGGCGGATTAAACAGGTATTTCAAAACTTAATTCACAATGCCATAAAATATTGCGATAAGGAAATTGGACAAATAGAAATAGGTTGTGTCGATAAAAAAGATCACTATGAGTTTTTTATAAAAGACAACGGTATGGGTATTGATTCTGGTTATTTCGATAAAATATTTAAAGTCTTCACCAAGTTAGATAGTAAAAGTGCTTCCTCGGGTATTGGACTATCCATTGTTAAAAAAATTATTACCTATTACAGTGGTAGCATCTGGGTAGAAAGTGAAGTAGGTGTTAGCACAACTTTTTATTTTATATTTTTAAAAAATGAATAGCAATCCAAACGGCTAGATGTTTTATAAGGCGCTCTGTCTTTTAATTAGATTTTACAAGTAAATTTTAAGACAACTTGTTGTTATTGCTCCTTCGCCTTTTTAATTATTGCCTTCAGTCTTTCTTTCCGAAGTGCTTCTTCAGTTTTTTTCTTGTTAATTTTTCTATTGAGAAGTTTGGTGTGCTTCGCCTTATTTTTTGTGTTTTTTTGGCCTTTAGGTTTTGGCATGACATCGTGTTTTAATTCCGGTGAATGTATTTGAATAACATGAAAAAGTTTATCAATAATAGATAAAATAGTGCTAAAAAGTAGAATTTTAGTTAAATTTCATTACTACCTTTTCTTTTGGAGGTATTAATAATCTTGAATTCAACCAATAAAGGCAACTTTTAGCGAATAATGATATAG